>ERZ1643250.9-NODE-9-length-410434-cov-62.958168_pt1 | contig 410434 bp, 412 predicted proteins | sample MGYA00579262_ERZ1643250 | MGnify/ENA primary metagenome ERZ1643250 (study PRJEB29033, sample SAMEA4952265) | chicken gut metagenome | biome: Broiler Chicken; feature: Gastrointestinal Tract; material: Caecum | place: Ireland | collected 2018 | study: Broiler... | reverse complement strand
GCATAAATCGATATTTTTTAGCCACAAGTGTTACAAAAACGCTTGACCACAACAGCCAGAGGATATTACGTTTCAACAATTGGTAATATCACAGAAGATGCAATAAAGAAGTATATAAGAGAGCAGGCGGAAGAATCAAGGAAAGAAGATTCAAGTAGTACCGCTTTATAAGCGGACCAGTAACAACGCTTGCGATACCCGCCCTTTTGGGCGAGCATGTAACCGGCCCTTATGAGGGCCAACCCAAACCACCACTTGAAGTGGTGGTTGTGACTAGCAGAACAGAACCAGAGAAGGGCGGCGGGCAGATGCCGCCTTTCGTCTTGTCCGGGCAGAGAATGTATGTTATCCTGTAAACGTAAAAGACACTAAGGTTCCAGAAAAAGGATGGTGCGTGCAATGAAAGACGGATTAGAACGATTTGTATCTGCCCAGGAGAAGTCTTATGATACTGCCCTTCAGGAGATTCGGACAGGAAGGAAACGAAGCCATTGGATGTGGTATATTTTCCCTCAGATTGCCGGACTGGGGCACAGCCAGACCGCCCGCTATTATGCCATAAAGGATATGGAGGAAGCCAGAGCGTATATGAAACATGAGATTCTTGGAAAGAATCTGATTGAGATTTCCCAGGCGCTCCTTCAGACGCCTTCCAGTGACCCGGGAGAGGTGATGGGATGGCCGGATGATATGAAGCTGAAATCATCCATGACTCTTTTTTTGCTGGCAGCGCCGGAATGCAATGTGTTCCAAAAGGTACTGGACAAATTTTTTCATGGAGAGAAGGATAAAAATACCATCAGAATTTTAAAAAACAGCTGAAAAACGCTGCCGCATTTTCGCCTGCGGCAGCGTTTTCCTATGCTGTGAACTGCTTTCCAAACAGTTCATAGAATTGAATGTAGAGGCTGCGGTAAAATTCATTTTCTTCTACACTGATCCATGCCTCCAGATTTGTTAAAATTCCCCGAATGATCCATTTTGGCATAATAATCCCTCCTTGCTGAAAACGGCGTGCGGGAGGAAGCGCTTCCTTGTTTCTGATTCATTCTTATGATAATATTATATTGCAGATATTTAATATTATCTATCTAAATATTCCATAAATCTATAACAATATTTCAAAGAAGGGAAAAATGCAGGTAAAATTTACAAATAGAAATGACCGGTCAGAAGATGTTTTATATGATACCCCGGATTTCCCGGTGTATATCCGCCGGGGATGTCTTTCCGACTATCCTGATTTCAGTGCTTTAAGCCACTGGCACGATGATGTTGAGTTTATTCTCGTACAGTCCGGGCACATGGAATACAATATAAATGGGAAAATTGTTATGATAAATGAGGGAGAGGGAATCTTTGTCAACACCAGACAGCTTCATTACGGATTTTCAGAGGACTGCAGTGAATGTTCTTTTATCTGTGTTCTGCTTCATCCGCTTTTGCTGAACGCTGTCCCTGTAATTGAGAAAGAATACATTATGCCGATTTTGGAAAATAAAGCGGTGCCGTATCTTTTACTGCACCAAAATAAAAAATATGAAAAAGAAATTCTGCAGTCAGTTTTGGAGATGTATCAATGCCGGGGGCAGAAAGCATATATGCTGAGAATCCAAACTCTGTTTTTTAAAATATGGGAGAATCTTCTGCATTTATCGGATCATTTGAGAAAGAAACCAAAATCCGGAAATCAGCATCTTACGATCTTAAAGAAAATGCTCCGGTTTATTTATGAAAATTATGATAAAAAAATCTCTCTGAAGGAGATCAGCCAGGCAGGAAATGTCGGAAAGACAAGCTGCTGTTCCATCTTTCAAAGATATACTAATGAGACTCCGGTATCATATCTGATCAGTTACCGCCTGAGGAAAGGAATGGAACTGCTGGAGACAACAGATAAGACCATTTCGGAAATCGCGTTTGAGGTGGGATTTTCAGGAGCCAGTTATTTTACGGAAATGTTCCATAAATCATATGGATGCACGCCGACAGAGTATCGCACTCAGGAAAAAAGAGTTTTGTTATAAGAAAAAAGAATAACCAGTTCATTTTATTTTCTATTAGACAAAGATAACCTACCATGTTACTATGATTTTAAATTCAAACAGAAAATCAGAAAAATGGAGGATAGATTCATGACAGACATCAGAGATTCAAAAAACTGGGGATTTGAAACAAAACAGCTTCATATTGGTCAGGAACATCCGGATCCGGCAACAGACGCCAGAGCAGTTCCGATTTATGCAACCACTTCTTATGTATTTGAAAACTTCCAGAATGCCGCTGACCGGTTCAGCTTGCAGGCAGAAGGCAATATCTACGGCAGACTGACAAATCCGACAGAAGATGTTTTTGAACAGCGTATTGCCGCTTTGGAAGGAGGAACGGCGGCTCTTGCGGCTGCCTCAGGAGCTGCGGCAATCGACTATACATTTCAGGCGCTTGCCGGTGCGGGAGAACATATCGTTGCGTCTAAGACAATTTACGGCGGAACCTATAACCTTCTTGCCAATACACTGCCGCAGACAAGAAAGATCCAGACGACCTTTGTGGATCCGGATGAGGAAGGCGCTTTTGAAGCGGCAATCCGTGGAAACACAAAAGCGATTTTTGTGGAGACTCTTGGTAATCCGCATTCCAATCTGGTGGATCTGGAGAAACTGGCAGATGCTGCGCATCGGCATGGAATTCCTCTTGTAGTGGATTCGACCTTTGCAACTCCATATCTGATTCGTCCGATTGAGTATGGGGCAGATATTGTAGTTCACTCAGCGACTAAGTTTATCGGCGGACATGGAACGGCTCTGGGCGGCGTGATCATTGACAGCGGGAAATTTGACTGGAAGAAATCTGGAAAATATCCATGGATTTCTGAGCCAAATCCGAGTTATCATGGTGTATCGTTCGCAGACGCGGCACCGGAAGCTGCTTTCGTAACTTATATCCGGGCGGTTTTATTACGGGATACCGGGGCGTCTCTGTCTCCATTCCATGCGTTTTTATTTCTCCAGGGGCTGGAAACGTTATCATTGCGTATGGAGCGGCATGTGAGCAATGCGCTTCAAATTGTAGAGTATTTAACCCAGCATCCTCAGGTGGAGACCGTGCATCATCCGTCTCTGGAAAGCGAGCCTGGACATTCTCTATATAAGAAGTATCTTCCGGGTGGAGGCGGCTCTATTTTCACTTTTGAGATAAAAGGCGATGAAAAAACAGCACAGAAATTTATCGATCATCTTCCGATTTTTTCTCTGCTGGCCAATGTGGCAGATGTGAAATCTCTGGTCATTCATCCGGCAACGACAACACATAGTCAGTGCACGGCAGAAGAATTAAAACAGCAGGGAATCAAACCAAACACGATACGATTGTCCATTGGAATCGAAAAAGCAGAGGATCTGATCGCTGCTCTGGATGCGGCATTTGTAGCGATAAAGTAAATAGGATGATAGAGTCAGCAGCTGTCAGTAAAATGACAGCTGTTTTTTTGAGGGATAAGCTCGAAGAAAGAATCCCTCTCTAAGGGAAAGTGACAAGTTGATAATAGTACGATATGGTACTATAATGGTTCTGTGAAATATGAAAGGAGGAAGATAATGTCTAAATTGAAATGGAGTTTTGATTATTGTTCTGCCTGGAACAGAGGAACTGCTCTGTATGTCCAGTGGGCAAATCGCCATGGAATTTCTTATCCCAGGCTGATGGTACTGTATGCGTTAATGACAGCAGGTGAGATGACGCAGAAAGAAATTTGCGAAGGATTTGGGCTGGTCAAACAGACAGTCAATACAGTTGTCCGGGATCTAAAGAAGAATAAATACATTATTTTGAAGGCGGGACAGGCAGACAGGCGTGAAAAAAAGATATCCCTGACGGGAGAGGGCAGAATTTACGCAGAGAAATGGGTGAACCCCTTATTAAAGACGGAGAAGAGGATTTTCGAAATAATAGGCTGTGAGAGAATGAAACAGATGCAGGATACCCTGGAACTTTTTAATATTCTGTTTGAGAACGAAATGAGAGGGGATAAGCAGGAATGATCAGAAATACAAAGATTTTCTTTCAATACGTGATTCCATCTATTTTGGCATTTGCTTTGTCGGGAATTTATTCGATCGTAGATGGATTTTTTGTAGGAAACCAGGTTGGGGATGCCGGCCTGTCCGCGATTAATGTGGCATATCCAATCGTTGCGCTGATCCAGGCAGCCGGAACAGGAATTGGAATGGGCGGCGCGGTTTGTTATTCTATTCATAAAGCGGAAAACAGAGAAAAAAGAGCGCGGGAATATACGGCAGGTGCTATATGGATGCTGTTTCTGTTCAGTATCCTTCTGACAATCCTGACTTATCTTTTTTCCAGTCCTCTGCTGCGTTTCCTGGGAGCTGACGGACAGCTGCTTTCCCTTGGCAGCCAGTATATTAAGATTATTGCCATTGGAGCCAGTCTTCAGATCATCGGCACCGGCCTGGTGCCTTTTATCAGGAACAATGAAGGCGCTTTTTTTGCAATGACCGCCATGGCAGCCGGATTTGTGTCAAACATCATTCTGGATTATCTTTTTGTATGGGTAAAAGATGGAGGGATCAGAGGAGCCGCATGGGCAACTATTATAAGTCAGGGAATTACGATGCTTCTGGCATTGGTTTATCTGACTGTAAAAAGGCAGATTTTTTTCCGAATCCCGGTTTCCAGAGCAGTTCATACAGCTGGAGCAATCCTGAAGATTGGAATTGCGCCATTTGGTCTTGCCATGACACCGAATCTTTCACTGATGATAATCAATCGATTTTCCGCAGGGTATGGCGGAGAAGAAGCGATAGCCACATATGCCTGTATAGCTTATATTATCTGTATTATTTATCTGATCCTGCAGGGCGTTGGAGATGGAAGCCAGCCTCTTATGAGTCTGTATTATGGTCAGGGAAATTTGAAAAATTTAAAAGATACCCGCGCGCTGGCTTATGAATTTGCGCTGTTTTTATCTGTATGCGGAGTGGCAGTCCTGTTTTTGTTAAGATGGAAAATAGGTATTTTATTTGGCGCATCTTTGGAGGTCAATTATGAAATTGGGAGAATTATGCCGGTCTTTCTCCTTTCGGTTCCATTTGTCGCAGTCAGCCGTATTACTACATCTGGATTTTACGCTACAGAAAAAAGCCTTTTTTCTTATTTCCTGACATTTATGGAACCTGTTCTTATGTTTGTTCTGATGCTGATTCTTCCGCCTCTTCTGGGAGGACAGCAAATGATCTGGTGGAGTACGACAGCTGCCCGGATTTTGTCTGCCCTGGCTGCGCTTATTATGAAAAGAGAGATAGAAAAAAGAGAATCTTAAAATAAACAAGGCAGAAATCCGCTGTAACATAGAGTTAGATCATCTGTGATACAGCGGATTTTTTGGCGCGAAAAGTTCCTTTTTGCGGCTGAAAGGACGGACAAAATGAATGAGCCGGAAAAAAAACGAGATTGTATTCTCCATGCTTGTATTTTATATGCTGATAAGATATAGTAGTATAAGAATAAAATGCCAGAGAAATCGACATTTTTAGAGGAGTGTGGAGGAAAGCAGATGGATAACTATAAGAAGAGAATCAGTACATTGAAGATCATCATCCTGCTGATGTTTATAATTACGGTATTTGTAACGCTGCAGTTTGATTACGGAATGATGGAGCTGGTGATCAATACAGTGTTTTTAGGCGCAATGGCCCTTATGACCCGGTATGCGCTGCAAAACGGACTGGATCATATGAATGCCTATATAAAAGATATGGAAACCATGATAAAAGAACTGGAAGAAAGCAGGGACGACTGCGAAGGCGACAAAGAAAAACTGGAAGCCAGGATTCTTGGTATCGATGCATTTATAGAAGATCAGGATATGAAGGAACAATATGAAGCTTACTGTGAAGCGTACCGCAGGAAAGGCGCGGCAGAATGCAGTATTACAGACTTTTTTAATTTTGATCAGCTGACGGAAAATCTGTCTTTAAGATTTTGTCAGATCCTTCCGGGGCTTATGACGGCTATGGGAATTCTGGGAACTTTTCTCGGACTTGCGATTGGGCTGACAAATTTTGATTTCAGTTCTTCCAAGTCGCTGGGGGAATCCATCCAGGTCTTTATTTCCGGAATCAACATTGCATTCTACACTTCTATTTACGGAATTGTCATTTCCATATATATGAACAGTTTTTATAATTCGGTAGAAGAACGGTTTGAAGAAAAGCTAATGAAACTGGAAAAATGCTTTGACAAGCTTGGAATGAATCAGTCAGAACAGAGCATGTGGGCGAGACTTTATGAAGAAGAACGGACTCAGACCCGGTCGCTGGATCAGCTGAACAAAGAATTTGCCGGAAATCTGGCGGATGTACTGGGGGAACGGCTGTCAAAATCATTTAATGCGACTAATTCAAATATTCAGAATCTGATGGGGCAGATTCATGAGAGAGAAAATACCGCTATGGAACAGATGGTAGGCAGTTTCCTGAAGAATCTCAACCGCAGCATAGAATCAGATTATGCAGCCATGGCTGAGACGGTAGGAAATCTGGAGAAGAATTTTCAGACACTGGGAGAATCTGTCGGATATCTGAGCCAGTGGCAGAAAGAAATGACCGATGAGATACGAAAATTCGTTGCTGAAGTAAGTGAATCCAATCGAAGAATGGAAGAACTTACAGTTCAGAATATGGAGCAGATGCGCCGGTTTCATGACACCCTTCAGGGATTTTCCAGGTCCATGGAACAGACCAGCGGCAATTTGGATGAAGTTTACGGCAGGGAAGAAAAACTTCATGACCAGCTTCAGGAGATGGTCGGCCAGCAGGAGCAGATGGTTCGAAAGCTGGAACAGGCGGCAGGAATCAGTGAGGAACTTGCCAGGTATCAGAAGGAATCACAGCGTCAGCTGCAGCAGATGGAATCGCTGGCAGACGAGCTTAAGCGGGAACAGGAAAGACAAAAAGAGGATTCTGGTGATCTAAAATGGATACAGCAGGAAATTAAGCTGGGACAGGAGAAAATCAATCATCTTCTGGATCAGATTAGACAATTAAAACAAAAAGAAGAAAACAGGGAAGAAGCTGAGAAAATCAAAGAAGTTTTGGAATCTCTCAGCACTGAAATAGAAGAGACAGAGAAGCATCTTCTGGATGCCATTGAGAACACGACACTGCGCGGCAAAATCCGCAGTTTCGGAAGTCTTTTTAATAAGCAGAAAGAGGCATAGATGAGCAGGCAGAAAAAGAAAAGAAACAGGAAGTTCATGGATTACTGGCAGTCCTATTCCGATATGATGGCAGCTTTGCTGCTGGTTTTTATTTTGATTGTGTTTGCGGTAATCCAGAAACTGCAGACACAGCAGGATGAGATTGCGGCAAAACAGGCAATCGTGGACAAGCAGAAAATTACGATCGAGAAACTGGGCGGAGACGCAGACGGAGGCACGACAAAATTTGAAGAGATGGAAAAAAAGGTTTCCAGGATCATCGGAGTAAAAGCAGAGATCATAGAAGATCTCCGAAAGGAACTGGACAATGTAAATCTGGAAATTGATGGTCAGACCGGAGCGATCCAGTTTGATTCCGAGATTTTGTTTGATACAGATAAATCGAATCTGAAAGCCTCCGGAAAGAAAGAACTGGACCGGTTTATGAAAGGATATTTTAAAGTCCTGCTGAATGATAAATTTAAAGATAACATTGCGGAAATCATTGTAGAAGGTCATACGGATACGGATGGAACTTACGATTATAATCTGGAATTGTCACAGAAACGTGCGTTAAGTGTGGCCAGATACTGTTTAAACAGTAAAAATCTGGATCTGGATTCAGATCAGAAACAGGATCTAAGAAGGATGATTACGGCCAATGGGCGTTCATTCAGCAATCCAATCCGCAAAAGTGACGGAAGTATTGACAAGAACAAGTCCCGCAGGGTTGTATTCCAGTTCCGTCTGAAAGATGATGAAATGATACAGCAGCTGCAGGATATATTAAACGGAAAAGAATAAGGCTGACTTTGAACTGTTGGAGAGGGAATGCAAATGAAGAAATTGTCAAAAAGAGAATTAATAGAAAGTTTTCGAAAAATAAAAAAGGAAACGGTCTTATGGCTGGTCATTTTATATGAGGGCCTGCTTTTGGTGCCTGCCCTGGTAAAAGGAGTCAAGGGAAGCGGAAACAGCGCCTCATATTTTGGCTATCACTACCTGGAATTTTTTCTGATTCTTGCGCTGGGGACCATTCTTTTTTATTTTGTGACTTTGTACATACTGGAGGGAAATCAGAAAATTGTTCTGTATTCTTCCATTCTCCTGACCTGGGGCGTTTTTATGGAACTTCTCCTGTTGTTTCCGGGAGATGATGATCTGAATTCAGGGTTTATTATGAGAAATATTATACTTCTGCTGGCATCCTATGTTTCGGCGGTGCTGGCAGGAATTCTGTTTATTAAAATAAGAAGATTCCGGCAGGACAGCTTTAGTTTTCTTCTGGCGTGTCTGTCCGTTCTGCTTTACATTTTGCTGATTTTATTCGGCGTTGGTCCGGGCGGACAGGCAAATCCTGAAGCCAGAACCAATCTCCCGTTTCCGGCAGTTGGTTCCATTCCGGTAACTGAAATATTAAAAGTCTTTTTTCTGATGGTGCTGGTATGCCTTTTATGCAAACAGGCAAGGTCAAAGGAGGAAAAAAGAAAGCGTCTTATGCTGTCAGCCGTTTATACGGGAATAAATATCATCGGAATGCTGGCGATCAATGAGATGGGAAGTCTGCTGATCGTTTTGCTGGTGTATATTGCATTTATTGTAATCTACATGCAGGAAATCAAATATTCGATTGCTGTGATTGCCGCAGGAGTCATGATCGTGCTGTTTGGGGTCATGGCAGGGGAAATGATGACGGATTCTATTAACCAAAAGATCAGTGAAAAGGAACTGATTTCATGTTTTTATAACCGGGAAGTGCCTTCCGCATCCGGATATCACGGCGGCAGCGGAACGATTGAAGATTTCAGGCCGTATCTTGTGGAATATTTTAATGGAAAAAGCAAGGGAAAGGACCGAAAAGTAACAGAGCGAGAATTGAAAAAAATCGTAGGAAATGCACAGAAAAACGCTCTCAGCGAAGCGGAGGAACAGGCAGTTGCGGCATTGTTTTCCGACAAGTCTGAGATTGGCTATAATGATATGAAAACAGCTGTGGAAGACCGAAAAAATCAGTCTATGCTGATTGCCATGAGTTATCTGCTGTCAGATCAGGATGATAAAGAAGATTTCCTGGGAACGTATTATTTTACTAAAATATATAATTATTATGTTAATTATGGAGACGCTAATTTCCTTGAAAAATTCTATATACCGAAATATGGAAAAGTAAAAACCAGATTTTACTGCTGGACGCATCCGGAATGGGACAATGGAGACTCCGGATATCAGAATTACCGGGCGAGAGCCGGAGTCCGGGATGGCGGGCTTTTTGGCAAAGACTCTGCTGAAGTCAGTACGGTGCCGAATGCGGATTCTGATATGATTTTTGTTGCCATGTCAGAAATGTTTGGAAATATTTGTCCGGTGCTGCTGCTTCTGTTGTTTTTTATGCTGTTTTGGGAAGGTAAAAAGATTGTCCTGTCCACACGGCATGAATATAACAGCGGCATGGCGTTTGGTATTTCTTTTATGATCTGGATACAGGCTGTTTTTATGACAGCCAGCAATTACGGGCTTTTTCCGATTTTTGGAATGCCGATTCCATTTATTTCCAACGGAGGAGCTTCCAAATGTGTGACCATGGCAATGATTGGAATCATGGTGGTTATGTCTGCAGTTGAAATGGAAGAGGAAGCAGTGGAGGATGAAAGAACCAAGAATCGTATGGTAATCTTATTCCGATATTATATTTCCCAGCCTTTGAGGCATCTCTGCGGATGTATCTGGGCCTTCATTTGCCAGGCAGTCAGAGAACAGAAAAAAGTGATCAAGGCGAAGATCAGGAAAAAGCTGAAGGAGAAAAAGGATGGAAATGCGCACAGGAGGAAGCGGTAACTGGAAACTGACCAAGTACAGGATCCGGCAGTATCTTATGGAAATGAACCGGGAAGACAGAGAAAAGATGACAAATCTCTGGAAAAAAACAGATCCGGTTGACCGTATATATTATGAATATTATCTGGATGGAGAGCCGGGTTACCGGCAGTATATGGACCGCTATGAAGCAAATCAGAAATTTCTTGACCGGATTCGGGAAATTTTCCGGGAAGATATTTTTGAACTGGACGCTGTGACAACACTGGAATTGTGGGAGATGCTCACTAAGGATGCGGTAATTTCCAAACAGAATGCCTTAGCCAGAATGAGGCAGAATCTTACTGGAAAGCAGAAAGACGGAGTGCGGAAGAAACTGCAGAAATATGCGAATCCTGGAATTGTGATCCGGGAAGAACGCATCCGGATCTATCTTGAACTGCTGACAGAGCAGCAAAAGCGGGAACGCCAGCTGCAGGAAGCAAAAAAGAGAATCCCGGACAGAATCCTTTCATACTTTGAGACAGAAGGGAACAGGATTTTAGCGATGCATAATGGATGCAGGATGATAGATTACTGCGTCAGTCAGATGAAATCCTTTCACTTTCCGCAGGAGGAATACCGGTTCTGGAAGGAGACACTGGTGGCGGCTGCCACGGCCGCATCGTCAGGAATATGGGAAGAAATACAAAATATAGTGACAGAAGAAGAGATGGGAGAATAATGATGAAAGGAAGCATGAAGATAAGAAAAAGACGGTTCAGAGCGCTGATCATGCTGTTCTTGACATTGGCACTGGCTCTGTCGGCAGGCACGGCGGAACTCCGGGCGGACGAAAGCTATCCGTTTGAAAAATATTACAATCCGGAAGAAGATGGATGGGCCAATGAGGAACGCGTCAATATGGATGGAGAGCTCAGTTTTACAGTTTCGGACATGAGCGTCCGGTCCATGGATTTGATCGTGTATGGCACCGGAAGTCCGAAACTTCAGGAATTAAGGGATGAAAAAGGCCGTCAGATTGCCTTTAAGGAAAAACATACAGATGATGAGTCATATGCTTATTATACGGTATCAGATGTATCGGAAGGAGACTGGAATCTGACTGTCACATCAACAGATATGACCAGTACAAAAGTATATATTATTTATAACAGCGCAATTACGGCACGGTATACGATCGAACAGGAAATCGGCAATCCGGACAGCGGATACTATCAGGCACTGATTCGTCTGTATAATACCAATGATAAGCCGTTAAAACTTACCAACCGGAAGGTAGAGTATCTGGTGGATGACCGGTCTTTGATGAGTGAGACAGAGAAAAACGATGATTTTAACTGCTATCTGGGCGCAGCCGGACTGGATGAAGATGACATGGAAATGCTTGGTGATCATTATTCTTTTCATGTTACGGCAACAGCAGAAGATGGTTCCATTGTTCTGCTGAAAAGCAGGCATGCTTCAGGCAGCGAATTTGATGATATTAAGGATGAATATAATCCGTCCTGGTGGCAGAGGTTCCGGGCAAAACCGGCAGAGGAACAGAGAAATATTATTATGCTGATGGTGCTGCTCCTGATCATTGCAGCAGTCCTTGTTATGTTTCTCAGAAAAAGCCGTTTTTGGGAGAAGAAAAAAATCCAGGACGACACAGAGAAGAAAAAACGATATGAATCAGCCGTAAAAAATATGAAAGACGCAGAGGTTGATCTGAAACGTTTTAAAGAAACGGCTAAAGACATAGAAAATCTTCTGAAAAAGCTTGAGCCTTATTCATATCTGGCAGAGGGAAGCATACCGCAGAGACAGCGTATGAAGTACAGTAATATGCTGCAGCCGGAATTTCAGGACGAAATAGAAAAGACATACCGCAGAGCAGATGAAAAGATGAGCGAATGGACCAGGGCACAGGAGACAAAGCGGAAACTTCCGGCAGATGAAGAAGAAAAGGCTCTGCGTAATATTTCCAAACGCCGCAGGATCATTCAGGAAAATGCAGAAGATCTGGCAAAATACAAGGCTCTTCTCAAAGCTCTGAGTGATGAAATCGAGAGATATCAGGGTTATAGGATATACCGGGATATTTATATTCTGGTTCAGAGTGAAGGATGCAGATATTATGGAAGCATTGTCGCTAAGGATCTGGGACTGCCAAGAAAATCAGGCATTCAGAACCTGAATTCCCAGAAAATGAAAGAAGAAAAAGGAGTCCGGAAAGTTCAGTTTTGCGAATTCGATTTTGAAGGGCTGGTTATGGGAATCGGCGTGACATCTGATGAGGAGCAGCAGGAAATCATATTATTCTCCAACCGGAGATTAAGGAGTACTATGGCAGATGATCTGGAAGATATGGAAGTGAAATCAGTCCTTGGTCCGTATCAGTACCGCGGCATAGAAGGGCTGGATCTGTATGCCGGCAGTCCTGAAACTGTGTTCCGGATTGTCAGACAGTAGGAAAAGAAAGGAGTTCCAAATGCGTATTTGTCCATTTTGTCTGAATAAAATTGAGAGTACAGAAGTTGATTATTTATTTGAGGATGAATTCAGTGACTGGGATTTTCTTGGAGGCATGCGCAATCTGGAAGATTTCCCGCTGAATGCCAGAGAAGATAAAAAATATATTGCCTTTCGCAAGCAGAAAAAACTGGCTGTGACAGACAGGGCGGATACTACCCGGGTTTTTGTCAGGAAAGAAGAATTATATTCGCTGATTACGCAGCTTCGAAAGTACTGCGGATCAGAAGATAACGGTGAAGTCTGGATTGATAATCAGATTGATGAACAATTTGAATTTGAAGATGGAGAGATTTTAAAGATCAGATACCGGAACCAGGAAAATGAAGATTCCATCCTGGATGTGTCCAGTGAAATTACGACCAGAAGAGCCAGCATGATCTGCCGGCACTGTCATAATATTCTGCCGTCAGGATTTTTTCAGTATCAGCAGGTCACCATTGGTCTGATAGGGAAAAAAGATGCAGGAAAGACCTGTATGCTTGTTTCTATGCTTGCCAGCCACAGAAAGGCATTGAATGGAAGCAGTGAGGTTCTTTCTTTCGAAGAAGCTCAGACAATACAGGATCCAAGCTACCGGGAACTGCGGGAGAAAGTAAGGCTTTTGGAGGAGAACGGCATTTGTCCGGATTCTACCCGAGGTGAATTTATACCTCCGGTGATTTTGAAGGCTGCGTGGCATGATGAGGGAATAGAGGATCCATTTATGGTATGTGTTTATGATGCTGCCGGTGAGCTGCTGGAAAATTCGGCACAAAACGGCAGTGTCCTGAATAATATTCTAAGCACCGACGGATGGATTTATCTGATTGATCCTCAGAATACAAAACTTGGAAGCATGATAGAGACGCTTTCGGACAGGGGAAGAAGCAGGATTTTGAATAAAGCCAGGATCCGGGATATCAACCGTCAGAGGAAAATGCAGCAGTCCAATTGCGGCGGATGGAAAGTCCGTGAGATTATGCAGGATCTTCTGACTGATATTAACACAACAGCCCAGAATCGAAATTTCTGTGATGATCTTCTGCAGTTTTTGTGGACGAAACAGGCCGGATTTACGAGCAGGAAGCCGGAGATGGCATTTGTCCTGAGTAAATCGGATGAGGTCATGCAGTTTTTAAATGGAAAATATGGAGAATGGGCTTTGTTTGACAGGGATATTCATTATTTATCGCCGGAAGGAAGTGAAGCGTACAGAGACAGAGAGGAGAAAATACGGGAGATTTTTCAGGATTATGTCATTGACAGCGATGATATGAATACATATGGTAATATATATCTTGCTTCCGCGTTGGGATGTCCGACAAAACAAAAAAATATAAATGGTACGATGATCTATAAATTAGATGGAAAGTATGATCCGATTCGAATCGGAGAAGCTTTTGTGCGTACAACAATGGCATTAATAGAGAAGAAGGCAGGAAGGGAGGATGAGGAATGAAATATGAATTTAACCAATATTATTATACTGCCGCGCCGGATCTTTTCAATAAAAGCAGAAAGAACGGATGGGGAATCTTTGGATCCAGCACGCCGGATCATAATATAGAAAATGAAAGAGCGGAACAGATTTCAAAAGACTGGGTTCCGATGAGGCTGGAGGAAGAAAAGGCTTTCCCAATTGAATATGTAATGTATTATGAGGACCGCTATATTGCAGGAGGCGCCACTTCCTGCAGCACGCTGATTGAGGGGGATAACCGTCCGAACACCTGGACTCATGTGATGGTTCCGGAGAAAAGAGGAGAAGAGAGCTTTCTCTCCTGTCTTTCAATATCATCTTTTGATAAAGTACAGCGAAAGGATCAGAAAATCCGGCTGGACAAGGTGATGGTTCCCTATGACAGCGAACTAGAGTCCAGATCCGGATTAAAAAGCTGGCAGGAAGAATGCAGCGATGCTTATTTCCTGAAGATGCTTCTTTCTGGTTTTTCCGGATCAAAAAGAATTCTGATCACAGACCGGGATCTGTCAGAGGATGACTTTGAAGCGTATCAGCTGCTTGCAAGAAAAATGATGTATCATATTTATTACATGATGCCAGGCTGCTGGAGAAAGGAGCTGAATTTTATTGCTCCAATGATGCCGAAATATTTCCGCCTTTCTTCAGAGAAACCTAAGGGGGCAAGATTTTATTTTGGTCCGGAAGATCCGCAGGAACAATATGATCTGGTGATTTCCATGCAGCAGGGCAGAGAACTGGAGATCCGGGATTTTTATGATTCCATGCTGACCCGCATGAGCGAATTGCTGCACGAACACAATGAATTATATGAAGAGATTGGAGAAAGGTTCCGGAAAAGCAATTATGCTGCCAATGAAAAAGATTATATCTGGCATTTCATTTTTGAAATGGTGGAGAATGAGATTCCGATTGACTGGTCAAAGTTTGGACTGGATGAATATCAGGAAGCTTACAATCAGGCCTGGATGGACGAGGGACGAAGAAATGATTTCCTTAAAATCACAGCTGTTTTGCTGGAAACCCGGGAGGATATTGCGGCATCATCAGATTTCTTCAGCATTTATTGCCGTATGATGAGGGCTTTTTCCAGTGAGATGAATCCGGAAATATGGGAAAAAGTCATACGTCAGGCAGTTCAGTGGATAATGCGGACAGAAGGTATGAAAGAAAACCTGCTGGAACAGTACCTGCAGATTTTATCAGAAGCAGGTATCCGCAGTGATATCGAAACAGAGATTCAGGGAATCGTAATGCAGGAAAGTACTCAGATCCAGAAAAAAGCAGGGGAAATTCTGGAACATCTTACAACGGCAGAAGAAATGGAACTTTGGTGGACCGCTTATTTCCCTTTAAAAGAAGTATTTTCAGAAAAGATAGAACAAAAATTGTCTGATCTGCTGATTCATTCAAAGACGATCGAACAAAAAGAGCAGGTTCTGGATCTGGATGATCAGATTTTTGAGGGAAAAGTACGCAGTGCTCTTGCCAGTCGTCTTTTAAAGAAACTGAAAATCGTCACATTTCAGGATATGAAACAATGGCAGTTATGGGAAACAGGAAAAGAAGAATTAAAACTGCTGTCTCCGGGAGAATATCAGAAGAAAAATCAGGAGTGGCAGAAGTTATTTCTGAATCAGGTCCGCGATCCGGCCTTCCGGGAAGAACATCAAAATGATATCAGAGAAATTGCCCTGGAACTGGGAACAGACTGGGACAAGATCCAGGAAGAACTGGAAGCGGAAGAAAAAAAACGGAAACAAAGAGAAACCAGAATGGCATCAGATGAGGAATTGCTGGAACAGCTTCTGAGCATAAATTATTCTCAGAACCAGGAACAGTACCATTATGTGCTGGACAATATTTCATCCAGAATTTTAAAGTGTGAGAGCCTGAAAGATGAAGTACAGTTTAATCTGTTCTGCTTCTACTATATATGTTATCCGGATGCTTCCAGGGAAAAGAAGGATAAGTTCTGGCAGCTTTGTACACTGGAATGGTTTCCGAAACTGGAACAGCTCCTTCAGGATCCGGCGGCAGAGATTTTGAAAGATGTGCTGGATTACGAAGATATGCCTTTTGAAGGAAGGCTGTTTTTTCTGTATCATAGTTCTATGCAGGATCCGCTGGAAGATGCAAAGAGAGCAATCCGCAGACAGCTGAAAACCTTTTCTCCACCGGAAAGAGAGACGGCGAAATATTTCTTTTCACAGGGAGACGGGCAGGTACGAAGGATTTTGATTCAGGAACTGAATCAGTCGGATAAGAACCAGATCACTGCCAATATCCAGCTGATTATAAAAAGCGCATTCTGGATTGCGGCGGCTCTGCTGGTTTATGAAGGAATCGGCCAGCTGGACAAAATTCATCCGATTGCTGCGGTGGCGGCATGGGTTGTCGTACTGGCAGGATGTCTGTCAAAACTGCTGCTGTCAATAAAGAAGAAAAAAGAAGTGGTTCAGGATGATATGCTTCTTTTTGGCGGACTTTTGTGGATTTCCTGCGGCGCGGTGATCCGGGCGCTGTGTGGAGTAATCGGAACTGCAGTTTATCTTGCGGTGCTGCTTATTGTTTCCCTTGTTGTACTTCTGGCATCGAGCCGTCAGAACAGATAGGAGGGGAACAGGATGTTAGTATTTTTACAAAGACTGTGGGTTATGATCGTTGTAGACGGTTTTCTTTTGTACATCATAATTCGGCTGCTTCGGGAAAAAACAGAAGTGAAGAAGGAAGAAAAGAAAGTCGGTCCTGCACCGAAACCTGAAAAATACATAGGAAGGCTGCTGGATTATGAGTTCAGGGATGAACATGGACGGACACAGTCAGGCAGTATAAAAGAGTATCCGTGTCTGCTGGGACGAGGAAGAAACTGTGACACGCAGATTGTGGAAACAGAAAAAAACGGACATTATTTTCTGGCCAGAGAATTTATCCAGATTACAGAAACAGCAGATGGATTTCGTGTGACCAGGTGTAAAAAGAATCAGAGAAAGCAGGAACTTATTTCCGGAACAGTGGATGGAAAACGATTTAAAGATGAAGTCAGTATGACGTTTAAGTGGAAAATTATCATAGAAATTACGCCATTTATGACATTAGAACTTGAAAAGCACAGACGTCGTACTTCTACGATGACAAGGTAGAGGAGAAAGAAATGTTAAAATATATTGTAATTGCCGTGATCGTGCTGATATGCATCGGGTTTCTGACCGGTTATCTGTTCTTAAATCGAAAAGAGGATGATTCTGGCCGCTTTGAGAAAAAAGGCGGGTTTCAGGGAGACTTATCGGATGATGACATCGAGGAATTGGAGAAAATGAAACGCGGCGGGGAGGAACCAAAAGAGTGTGAAGAAATAATTCCGGATTTTCCGGACGAAAGCGATGACAGACCGACCCTTTACAGTGAACCGGAAACATCAGAAAAAGATAATTTCAAAGATTTCGCCTTTTTTGATGAGTCCGAAGAAGAACCAAAAGGGGAAAAAAGAACAAAACCGTTTGCCGGCTTTGAGGAAGAAAAAGCGATTCTGGATTACCGGGTTATTATCGGCGGAAAAAGCAGAGAAGGCAGTCTTTTCGCAGGGAAAGAACTTTACCGCATTGGGAAAAACAAGCACTCGGATATTGTTCTGGAGACCAGCGATGACCATGTAAGCAGAGATTTCCTGACACTGGAACCAGTCAGCGGGAAAAATATTTTCTGCCTGAAGCGGGTAAGAGAAGATTTTGTTCTTCCTGTTTGGTCGGAAGAGGAAGGAAAATGGACGCCGCACCGCGGTGAGATTCTGTTTGGTGAGGAACAGCAGATGATCATTGCATTAACACAGTGGAAAAAAGTGACGGATAAAAATATTTCAAGGCTGGAACTGGCAGTGCCGGGATGCCTTCAGGAGGAAGAACCGGAAGAAACAGCCTATGATTTTGAGGAGAAAGAGCCTGTTTCAGAAGATGATGACCTGGAAATATATTTTGGAGATCATTTTGACATCTAAGTAAAGGAGAATCAGCAATTTGAAAGATTACAGACGAAAAAGAATTCAAATTATTTCTGCTGTCACCCTTGTGCTGGCAGGTCTCATGATTCTGTCTATCTTATGGACAACTATCCGCAATACGACCCATGACAAAACATATGCGAAGCAGCAGAAGGAAGAACTGGTATCCAGAGACAGTAAGAAGGTACTGTGCGGAGATATTATTGACACAAATGGTACAGTGATCGCGTCTGCCAAAAAAGACGGGAACGGGCAGAAAATCCAGTATGAAGACCCGTATGCCTATACTTTGTTTGTAGGACTGACAGAAGGCATGGACAGCCCGGAGACTTATGGACTGTATGAATTGTACCAGGATGAACTCTATTCTACTGTAAAAGATGAAGAAAAAGGGGCAACCATCCAGATGTCAATCGACAGCAGTCTGCAGAAATATGCCTATAATCTCTTAAAAAAGCAGAATAAGAGAGGATCAGCGATTATTATGGATGCGAAGACAGGCGCAGTCAAAGCCTGCGCATTTACGCCTTCAGTAAATGGAAATAATCTTTCGTCTACCTGGAAAGAAGATCTGCAAAACAGCGGCGGTTTTATCAAGCCGCTGCGGAATCCGGCAGTTCCTGGAAGTATCTATAAGATTACGACCAGTGTCGGAATCCTGGAAGAAGGACTGGAAAATGAAGCAGTCAAAGATGAGGGAAGTGTTAAGATTGGAAACACGACACTGAGCAACAGTGGAGGAGCGGCTCATGGAAAAATCTCACTTCCGCAGGGATTCCTAAGCAGTTCCAATGTGTATTTTGGAACCATGGGAGAGAAATATCTGAAACAGGAGAAACTGGAAAATCTTGCGGACCGCTTTCTGATCGGAAAGAATCTGAGACTGGATTTTGGAACAGTGTCTTCTACATTCTATACAAACAATAAAAAGACGAAATTTACAGATATTCAGAATGCCTGGACCGCTATCGGGCAGAATCAGGTGCAGCTGACCATTGTCAATGCAGCCATGATCGCTCAGACCATTGCAAATGACGGAATCATGATGAAGCCTTATGCAGTCCGGTCCATTTATCACGGCTCAGGACAGGATAAGACATATGAGATGAAAACAAAACCTCAGGAATATAAAAAAGTAACAGAAAAAGCAGTCACAGATAAACTGCGCCAGATTATGAAGAGCACCGGTGAGCACTATACGAAACAGCTGACTGGGAAAAATACGATCAAAGCAGGGGGAAAAGAAATTTCCATTGGCTTAAAAACCGGAACCGGTGAAATTGGAAATAATAAGCGAAACAGCATCTGGATTACATCTATGGCGCCGGCGGATGATCCGGAGTATGTGATTGCAATGAATATCTATGATTCTGATGAGGCAGGAAAAAGTCTTCTGGGAGACATTATTTCTCTGTACCAGCAGGCAATGAAATAGAGGTAGAGGATGACAGGGCAGATTTACAGTTTGATACGAAAAAATGGAAGGGCAGAAAATCAGGATTATCTGTTCTATGAAAAGAAAAAATTCAATGACAACGAAGAAATGACAGTGTTCGGCATTTGTGACGGCATGGGAGGGATGGAACAGGGCGGTCAGCTGTCAAGACTGACCGCATGGACCTTTGGAGCATATTTTTCACAGAAAATCGTGCCGTTTCTTGCAAAAGAAAATGCTGTGATTCCAAAACGGAAGGAAATCCGGGAAATTCTGGAGAATACGATGGAGTCTGTACAGCGGACGATCGCAGCTTACATAAAGAAACACCGGATTTCCGGCGGCAGTACGCTGACAGCCGGTGTGATCTGCAAAAACAGTCTTCATGTGGTCAATGCAGGTGACAGTCCGTGTTATCTGATTGATATGAAAAATGATGCGGTGATTCTGGTTTCCAATGTGGAAAACTATGCCTATGAAGGACTGGCGAAAGGCATTTTTACGAACAAAAAGTCTCCGGAATTTGAAAGAGCGTCCAGTTATCTGACCAATTATATCGGAGCAAAGGATTTTAGAAAGCCGGAAGCACACAGCTATCAGATTTTTCCTGGAAACCGGGTTCTGGCAGGCAGTGACGGGCTGTTTGGAAATCTGGATGAGGAGGAAATTCTGACGGCGGCAAAAGATCTGCCGGAAGAGAAAAGTCTGGAACGAATTGCCGGAAAATCAGTTTCCATGGGAGAAACAGACAATCAAAGCGGTGTCCTGTGGGTTTGGAAAAACAGATAAGATGGGAGGAAGGAGCATGCTGGAACGAGGAAAGATTTTCAAAGCTGGAAATGGAAAAGCAGAAAAGTTTTTCTGTTATCTGAAAGATGTTGATGATGAGCTGGATTACAGAAAAACGGGAATTGCTTATGAGGCATGCAGTGAACTTGTTGAGGGCAGACGAAAGTGTGCAGCCTGCCTGGAAAATTGTCAGGAGACAAAGAAGTATTATATAAAAGCAATTGATAAACAAAAACTTACCGAGAAACGCAGGCAGCTGGGAAAACAGAAGTTTGAACACAGTGAATACTACGTTTATTTGTGCTGCCATTTGAAGGAAAGAGATCTGGTGGCACTTTTGAGAGATGAACTGATTCCGGCATATCTTGTGCCGCCCCAGTATATTTTTAATCTGCCGGAAGGAGAAAGCAGGAATGCTAAGATAACAGGAACGGCCTATCCTTACAGGGGCAGAAGCTGGCAGGAAGTCCTGAGAGAATGCAGAGGGATCATGAAACCGGAAGAATTTCTTCTGCTGAAAGAAAAAATCATCTTTCAGCTGCTGTACGCAGTGAAGGCTCTGCATCAGCTTCCGGGAGATCTGGTGCACCGTGATCTGAAACCTTCCAATATCACAATAGAGAAAACCGGCGGCAGCTATGATGATCTGCTGGTTTCCATTATTGACTGGGACTGGGTCTGCATCAAAGAATCCGCAGATGACCCGTTTGCGGACATTGCAGGAGGAACCAGCGGATTTGCTCATCCCAACAGTCTGATCAGAAATCAGAAAGGAATCTTAAGTGCCATTCCTTCCAGAAGATGGGATTATTATTCTGCAGCCCTGACCATTTTTTATATTCTGGAAGAACGATATCATTTCAAAGAAAATGAAGCGTACTGGGAGGATCAGAGAGCCTTTTCCCTCAGGGAAATGCCGAAGACAAAAAAATACCTGGATGAATGCTGCAAAGATGAGGCCCAAAGCCTGGAATGCGCACAGATGCTTCGCCGGATTCTGCAGAAAATGATGGGAGAAGATCTGGAATACAGAAATCAGTATCAGGATATTCAGGAGGCAGTTGACGATTTTGAACAATACTTATATGTAAGACACGGAAGAGAGTTTTCCCAATATTTTTGCTCCCGGTATCTGCTGCACAATTCAGATCAGCGTTACTGCCGGGATCATTTGATGCAGATATGCTGCCGGTATAAAAACGGAGTCAAATCAGAGAATTTCTATTATGTATTAGCTGAGAGGGACGCGGTGACAGTGGAACTGGAAGGAAAGAAGACCGTAATCTTATGCCGCTGCGGAACCGAAAATCTTTATGGATTTTTATTATCAGATGACTGGAACTGGAGTGACAGCGGGAAACTTACAAAGGATATGAAAGAGAGGGAACGGCTGTCCTGCAGAAATGGAAAGGAAGAGCTGGAAATCTTGTATTTAGCGGAAGGAGCAGACGATGAAACGGATTTATTTTGATTTTGTAATTGACGCCACAGAATCTGCTGCGGTGAATCTGCCGGCAGTTCATCTTTTTTGTGATGATTTGATCCGGAAAGGATTTCAGGACATCCTGCAGAAATTTTATTATGGCATTACCGTATTTTACGGGAAGGAGAAACCGGCCGGAATCTGCCGCTTTGAAGGAAAAATGTTTACGGATCATCTTTATGAGTTTCATCGTGTTTTTGAAGAAATCGAGTCCGGGTATGGCTCCATGGATGGAATAGACGATATCATTGGAGGCATTCAATGTTCCGCCGGAAAGCTTCGGGAGAAAAACGGGCTGAAGGTCATGCTTGTTTTTTCGGATTCCTATGTGAAAAAGGGAGGATTAAAGGATATAGGAATCGTACCTGCGCAGAAAGTCCATCTGTACCTGGCCTCAAAGGAAGAACTGGGAGATGTGGAAATGACGCTGTTTTGGGGAATGCCGATGCTGAATGGACGAAACAGAGTTGATCACAGGCTGAGAGCTAAACTTCACAAACTGTCTGATATTTTTGATGTGCAGAAACGGGAAAAGCAGATGAATGAAATTATTGCAGATATATCTGAAGCAGTGTAAAGGAAGGGAGAATATGTATGGGTTTTTTACAGCATTATGAAGAAGAAGGGCGGAAAAGTCTTTCTGTGTGTTTCTGCCTTCTGGATCAGATGTCCTCAGAGGATGAAGACAGTCTGCGTGCCATGCAGCGGGAAATGACAGAAAGCTGCATGAAAATCCGGCAAAGCTATGTATTTGGAGATCAGACAGTTAATGCGTCAGAATTTACTGAGTTTCGTCCTGGTTTTTATACAAAGGTGGAAAAAGGGATACAGTCTTACTCGGACAGCGAAGCCCTTTTTCTTGCGGAGGAAATGATAAAAAAAGAAGTACGGAAATATATCCAGTCGTCAGACCATACAAACCTGATCGTCATCCTGGGAGAAAGAGCGGAAGAAATGCAGACTGAGGATTACCGGAAGATCAGAAACTGGCTGGAACAGGAAGCGGAAACCATTGGCTTTGATATTTTATAAAAGGCGGAAAAGCGGATGCGTCCGCTTTTTTGTGTCTAAAAATAATTTATTGTTATCCCGATCCGGGTGGAAATGGCAGGTTTCCCGGCAAGAGTCTTCGCGGTGATTGATAATGATCCATGTCCGGAAGCTGACAGTCACAATTCATAAGTGCAATAGGAACGGAGTTTATCCTGATCGAGGATCTGGATTTTCCCCCGGGAGGTCTGGATGATATGTTCGCCGCGGAGCGTCTGATAGACACGGGCTACCTGGATTTTGGAAATACCGCTTAATTCCATGACATCATCCTGACTGATATGAAGCACATGACTGCGGCAGAGGGATGTGTTGTGGAGGGCATATAGGACATTGCACACTTTTGCCATGGAATTATCGCCGGACAGAGAGGCAATTTCAAAAAACAGATAGCTGGTGAAATCGCAGTAATGCTCCATCATCCGGAGAGCCAGATCCTGATGTTCCAGGAACATGGTCCGAACAATGCGGTAGTCGAATTCATAAGCCTCCACTTCTGTGTAAGCCTGTTCCACCATAGCATATTCCATATCATAATAATGATGATCGATTCCAAGAGGAAAAAAAGAACCCGGGCCAAAAAGGGCAGCGATCTTTTCTTTACCGCATTCATGGCCGATGGAGAGCTTCATAATGCCTTGTTTGATATAATATCCGTATTTTAAAGTTTCACTCTGGGCGCTGATGATATCTCCTTTTTCATAATATTTATGATGAGCGGGATAGGAGGTAATGAATTCTTCGAATTCTGTGAAATCATGTTCGAAATAGTATTTGGACATTGTAAGATGATGCATAAGAGACCTCCTTTTTAATTCCGCATCCATTGTAAAGGATTTTTATGCAGCGGGCAAGAAAGATTTTTTAAAAAAATTCCTGCTGCATATCATATGACATATAAAAAAAGATCTTTTTCCCATATAATACCCAAAGAAGGAAAGGAGGAAAAAAATGACAAAAAAGACATTACGTTTGACATTCCCTGAGTGGCAGGGAGGTATAAATCCGCCGTATTATGCGGGAAGCCATATACTGGATCTGATTGCTCCGAAAGGAAACAATCTGGAATGCGCGGAAGTACCGGTAAAAACAAACTTTGAGGAGGAAACACCGGTCACAGACGGAATCGCATGGAAAAATGAATTGATCGAACAGCAGAAAATGGCATATGAAATCTGTGAAATGAAAGACCCGGATAAAATCATCATCCTTGGGGGAGACTGCTCCGTGGAACAGGCGCCGTTTGATTATCTTCATGGAAAGTATCCGGAAAATACGGCAGTGATTTGGATCGATGCCCATCCTGATTTTTCAAGGCCTGCAGACTGTCCCAATGAGCATGCGATGGTTCTTGGCAATTTAATGGGAGACGGGGCGCCGGAATTTGCAGATATGGTAAAGCATCCGTTCAGAAAAGAAGATGTTATCTACGTGGGACTGGCAGCAGATCATATGGAAACATGGGAAGAGGAATACCAGAAGGAATATCAGATAAAATACCTTACGCCGCAGCAGCTGGATAAAAACAGTGATGCCCTGCTTTCCTGGATTCAGGAAAATGGATATCAGCAGGTATTGATTCACTGGGATCTGGATGTTCTATCTCCGGATGATTTCCGTTCCCTGCTCTGCGCCAAACCGCATATTCCTCCGGTCAGCTATGCGGTCGGGCAGATGACTCTGGATCAGGTTATAAGAATCCTCAAGGATATATCTGGAATCGTAAATGTTGCCGCTCTTGGAATTACAGAATTTCTTCCATGGGATATTATGAGATTCCAGAAAAAACTGGGAGAACTGGACATTTTTAAAAAATAGAACATAAAAAGATTATACAGTCCGGGCATGAATCCTTATTCAAACAAAGCATTAGACTTTTCCTTTTTCAAGGATTACCATATGATTAAAGATAAAATTAGACTATGTGGTCAAAGGATGCCATAGAAGAAATGGAGGAAGATCGAATGAATGAAGAACAGATGAAGAAGGATTTAGGCGGCGGAGCCGTATTCGAGACTGGTGATCCAAATACAGCATTTGCGCAGTATTTTATCGGACAGAGTTATTTAAAGATGCTGACAACAGAAGGCGTCGGTATCGGAAATGTTACATTTGAGCCGGGATGCCGCAACAACTGGCATGTCCATCATAAAGGCGGCCAGATTCTTTTATGTACCGGAGGAAGAGGATATTACCAGGAATGGGGGAAAGAGCCTCAGGAACTTCACGCCGGTGATGTAGTTAATATCCCGCCGGAAGTAAAACACTGGCACGGAGCAGCAAAAGACAGCTGGTTCCAGCATCTTGCCGTTGAAGTGCCTGCAGAGGGCGGTTCCAACGAATGGCTGGAAGAAGTTTCAGATGAAGAATACAATAAACTGAAATAGAATGGGAGGAAATCTGGTATGTTACATGAAGACAGCTTAAAGAAAACAGATCCTGAATTTATGGAACGCTGGAAAGCGTTTGCCTGCGATGAAGTTGTAAATGAACCGGATCAGCAGCTGGATGACCCGACCAGATATCTGGCAATTATGGCGGCTTTAACAGGAAGTCAGAGCATTGATGCATTTAAGGCTATGCTTCCGGAAGCCATGGAAGGCGGTCTGACACCGGTTATGCTGAAAGAAATGGTCTATCAGGCAGTAGATTATCTTGGGTTCGGAAGAGTCTATCCGTTTTTGAACGCAGTCAATGATTATCTCAAAGAGCAGGGTGTGGAGCTTCCTCTGGAAGGTCAGGCAACGACAACCATGGAAGATCGTCTGGAAAAAGGCGCCCAGGCCCAGGTAGATATTTTTGGAGACGTTATGAAAGATTCCTGGAAGAAAGGCCATATCAACCGCTGGCTTTCTGCCAACTGTTTCGGAGATTATTACACAAGAACCGGTCTGGATTATAAACAGAGAGAAATGATCACATTCTGTTTCCTGGCAGCGCAGGGAGGATGCGAACCTCAGCTGACATCTCACGCAGGCGGAAACATGATGATTGGAAATGACAAAGCATTTCTGATCAAAGTAGTATCTCAGTGCCTGCCGTATATTGGATATCCGAGAAGCTTAAATGCCATGAACTGCATCGAAAATGCGGCAAAAGCAATGGAAAAATAAAAAAAGAAAAATATAAAGCCCCGGCAGAAATGATATGCCCCTTCAGATAGACAGTTTTATGATTTCAACTGTCTGCTTAAAGAGGAGCATATCAAAATGCAGGGGCTTTTGCTGTTATCGATTTTTACAGTTTCATCATTTTCTGCTATGAAACGTACACTTCCTTTTGCTTTCTTACCTGTGACGGTAACTGTGTAAATACCGCTTTCCTCAATATCAAGATTAAAATTATTCGAAGAGCAGACATTTTCTGATTCGTAAACAGGTTCTTCCTGTCCTTTTTGAATTTTGATTGATAACTGTCCGGCATCCTGAATCAGCGGAAATTTGATTTTCTCCTGTGTTTTTGCTAGACTTTGTATAAAAGATGACAACGAGCTTGCAATGACCAGGAGGAGATACGTATGACAATTGAAATTTTACAGATGATAGAAGGCGCAAAGAAGGCAGAAGGATGTGCAGTGATCATCGATGTTTTCCGGGCATTTTCACTGGAATGTTATATGATGGCAGGCGGCGCCGAAAGGGTGCTTCCGGTGGGAGCCAAAGAAACGGCCTGCCGGCTGAAAGAAGAGCATCCGGATTATCTGCTGGCAGGAGAGCGCCATGGAGCAATCCTGCCGGGATTTGACATGGGCAATTCCCCGGCCCAGGCAGAGAAGATGGATCTGGAAGGAAAGACAATCATTCATACGACCAGTGCAGGAACACAGGGAGTTGCCAATGCCCGTAAGGCTGACATCATCCTGACAGGAAGTCTGGTAAATGCCAAAGCGACTGCCCGTTATATCAGGAAAGAAAATTTTCCCCATGTATCTCTGGTATGTATGGGACTGGAAGGGAAAAAACCGGCACCGGAAGATCTGCTCTGTGCAGAGTATATGAAAAGTATTCTGGAGGAGAGGCCTTTTGATATGGAATCCGAATTAAAAATGCTTAGAAAGGATCCTTCCGTGCAGAAATTTTTCCGTAAAGAAACAGCAGAAATATTTCCGCAGGAGGATTACTGGCTGTGTACCATGGCAGACCGGTTTGACTTTGTCCTTCAGGTGAAAGCACTGGAGGAAGATGTGTTCGAGACCCGGAAAATTTAAATATCAGATGGGAGGGTCCTGAGTGAGGAAAGGACTTCTCCAATATCCTGGCGGATGCAGAGTGCCTGATGTTCGATTTCTTTCGGGCAGAAGATATCTGTATTGTTGATGCAGACATAACGGGCTTTAGGATTTTCTGCTGTCATCTGCCAGAATGGATATTTGATAATTCCCGGAGTGTTATATCCGACTCCGAGTTCCAGAAATAAGAGTTTCATTCCGGTATGACGGCGGATAAATGCAGAATAGCGGCTGCAGGCCTTCTGCCACCCGTCATCTTCTGCAAAAGTATCATCAGAACGAAGATTCATTATCATGGGTCTGCCGCAGCGGGGACATACGGGAATGAGATCTGATGGGATTTTCATTCCCTGCTGCCGTGCAGTCATTTTTTCTATGATTTCTTTATTATCGAAAGTTTCCTGGCAGCATGGTCTTCTGCATTGAAAAAGACCATAGTCTCCCTGAGTATAAAACAGTCGTTTCTTACTAAATCCGGCTTTTTGAAAACAGTGATCTACATTGGTAGTCAGTATAAAATAATCTTTTTTTCTTATCAGCTGATAGAGATCATTATAAACAGGTTTGGGAGCATCCATATAACGATTGATATAAATATATCTGCTCCAGTATGCCCAGTGTTCTTCCAGTGTGGCATAAGGATAAAATCCACCGGAATACATATCATGAAATCCATATTTCGCTTCAAAATCAGAAAAATAAGTTTGAAATCGTTTTCCGTCATATACAAAGCCTGCGGATGCAGAGAGTCCTGCGCCGGCGCCGATGATGACAGCATCTGCTGTCTGAAGGGCCTGTTTCAGCCGCAGGATCTTTTGGCTGGATGGAGAAGATTTCTTTGTTTTCCATAACATATTCATGTATCATACCTCCATATTTTCATTATACAAAATGTTCCATATCTGACAAGCAGGCACCTTTTTATCCCTCAGGTTACCTTCTGGTAACCTGAGGGATAAAAAGAATGAGATTGCAAAAAAGAAACAGATGGCATATAATAGATGTAACGGGAAATATTACAATATAAAGCGGAGGGCAATGTATATGGTGAAGAAAGAAGATCTGCCGCCTTGTCCGGTAGCTACGACTGTCCAGCTGATTGGAAGTAAATGGAAGCTTCTCATTATGCGGGATCTGCTGAAACGGCCATGGCGTTTTAATGAGCTGAAAAAGGATCTGGAAGGAATCAGCCAGAAAGTGCTGACTTCCAGTCTGCGTTCTATGGAAGAAGATGGGATTGTTGTAAGAACGGTTTATCCGGAAGTGCCGCCCCGGGTGGAATATTCTTTAAGTGAACTGGGGGAATCCATGCGTCCGATCATGGATGCCATGGAACAGTGGGGAATGGAATATAAGAAAAATATGCAGGTATAAAAAATCAGTTCCGCAGCTGCTGCTCAGTCAGCAAACGGAACTGATTTTTTATGTTGTATTGAATTCTGATCAATCGTCTACAATTGGTACCGGGGTATCATCCCACGCATCCAGATCGTTAATATAAATCTTGGTTTCTTTTGAAATAACGTTGGACAGCAGAAGTACTGCTATCAGGTTCGGGATTGCCATAAGGGCATTTAAGATATCAGCAAGAGCCCACACTACGTCCAGAGTAACAACCGGAGCGATTGCTGCGACTACAACATACAGGACACGGTAAGGAATCAATCCTTTTTTGCCGGAGAAGTATTCTACTGCACGTTCTCCGTAGTATGCCCATCCAAGAACGGTAGAGTAAGCAAAACAGATAATTCCCAGTGTCAGGATGATCGGTCCGAGATAAGGAATCTGGCCGAAAGCCAGGGTTGTCAGGACGCCGCCGTCTGTGATTTCATTAACGTTGATGGCTGGATTTTTCATAATGGTTGAAACCAGTGTAAGACCTGTCATAAGGCAGACAACAACGGTATCCCAGAAAGTTCCGGTAGAAGAAACCAGAGCCTGACGGACAGGGTTTCTTGTCTGGGCAGCGGCAGCGGCGATCGGAGCAGAACCCATACCAGATTCATTTGAGAATAATCCACGGGCAATTCCATAGCGCATTGCCATCATGATACCGGTTCCCACGAGTCCTCCGGCAGCGGCTCCAGGCTGAAAAGCGAGGCGGCAGATCGTTGTGATCGCCGGAATGATATAGTCATAATTAATGCAGAGAATAATCACACATCCTAAAACATAAAAAATTGCCATAAATGGAACAAGTTTTTCACATACACTGGAAATGGATTTGATTCCTCCGAAGATAACGAAAGCTGTCAGGATCGCAACAACAACTCCAACGATCCATACCGGAACACCGGTGTTTGCTTTTACGACATTGGCGATTGCGTTGACCTGTGTGGCGCATCCGATTCCAAAAGAAGCAAATCCGGCGAATACGGCAAATATCATGCCAAGGACTTTTCCGAGTTTTTTCCATTTGAGTCCGCGGGAGAGGGCATACATGGCTCCGCCCTGCATTCTTCCGTCTTTTTTCTTTACCCTGTATTTGACTGCGATCAGGGATTCTGAATACTTTGTAGCGATTCCAAAAACACCGGACAGCCAGCACCAAAGCACAGCCCCCGGTCCCCCTAAGGCGATGGCGGTACCGACACCTACGATATTACCGGTTCCGATGGTTGCGGCAAGAGCCGTTGTAAGAGCTCCAAAGTTTGATACTTCCCCTTCCGCGTCCGGATCTTTTGTAACGGAAAGTTTTATTCCCTTTGTAATGGATTTCCATTGAATGAACCGGGTTTTAAATGTCATAAAAATATGGGTTCCAAACAGCAGGATGATCAGCCACCAGCCCCATATGACATCATCCACTTTGTAGATTGCATCACTTATTGCTTCCAACATAAACTTTTTTATCCTCCTTGTATTGTTGATTTACAGGCAGACTGCCCGAAAAAGCGCAAAAAGGTACCGCTAAGATGCGATACCTTTTTGTACTCACCTTTTTCATAGTTTACCGTACTACAGTGAAAATTTCAAGATGTAATGGCAGAAATAGGAAAGTTCAGGAAAATATCGATGCTTTCTTTTTCTTCCAGAAGTACACAATTCCGGCAAGATCAGCCAGAAACCATCCAATGGGAACAGACCACCAGATTCCGGTCACTCCAAAAAAGGCAGTGGCAGAAAGGCGGTATGCCAGCAGCACTCTTGTGCCAAGAGAAATAATCGTAAGAACCAGGGACATTCCAGGATGCTCCAGAGCGCGGTAGAGACCGTAAAGCAAAAAGAGACAGCCGATGCCGCAGTAAAAGCTGCCCTCAATGTGCAGATACCGGATACCTTCTGACAGGATCGCAGTTTCCTGCGGATCGATAAAAAGAAGCATCAAAGGTTTTGCAAAAATCCAGATCAGGATAGAAATCAGGATACAGAAAGCCATGGCGGATGAAAGAGCGCCTAAAATTCCCTGACGGATTCTGTCTTTTCTGTCTGCTCCATAGTTTTGAGCGATAAAGGTGGAAAAGGCATTTCCAAAATCCTGCACCGGCATATACGCAAAAGAGTCAATCTTGACCGCGGCAGCAAAAGCGGCCATGATCGTTGTACCGAAACTGTTCACAAGCCCCTGTACCATAAGAATTCCAAGATTCATAACAGACTGCTGAATGCAGGTCAGTACAGAAAAATTTGCGATTTCTTTAAGACTGGAGAGCCGGAAACAAAAAAGGGAGGAGCGGATATCAGGAAATTTTATCCATGTATACAAGAGAATCCCGATTCCGGAAATATACTGGGAGATTACAGTTGCCTCTGCAGCTCCGGCCGTTCCCCGGGACAGCCCTACGACAAAGAAAAGATCCAGGCCGATATTTAAAAGGGCGGAACATGCCAGGAAAACCAGAGGAACGACTGAATTTCCAATGGCGCGGAGAAAAGAAGAAAAATAATTGTATAAAAATGTAGCGGCAATTCCAAAGAAAATAACGATCAGATAATCTTTCATCAAAGGCTGAATTTCTTCTGGCACCTGCAGAAAAAGAATAATTTCATCTAAAAGCAGGAAGGATGCAGCAGTAAGAAGGACGGTAAGCGCGGCAATCAGAAGAAAAGAAGTTCCAACGGAATCTTTAAAACGCTGAAAATTTTTCTGTCCGTAGTAAATAGATAATACCGTGCTGCTGCCCATGCAGAGTCCCAGCAGGATAGAAGTAAGAAATGTCATAAGAGTAAAAGCAGATCCTACCGCGGCCAGTGCGCCGGCTCCCAGAAAACGACCGACGATCAGGGTGTCAGCGATGTTATAACACTGCTGGAGCAGATTTCCGAGGATCATGGGAACTGCGAATTTCATCATGGTTTTTATAACAGGTCCTTCTGTGAGATTTTGCTGCATTGTTCCGACTCCTTTCAAAATGTAATTTGAAGATTACGTTTCGTAATTAATTGTATCAGCATTCAAGGAGAAATGCAATTCTTAAGTTGCGTTTTATGGCAAAATGCATTAAGATGAGGAAAGAAGGAAAGGTGGAAAACAATGTTTCTCGATGGATTGGACGAGTTAGATCAGAAGATCATCCGGCTGTTGATGAAAAACGCCAGGATGTCATATTCGGAAATAGGGGAAAAAGTGGGGATCTCCAGAGTGGCGGTAAAGATGCGCATTCAGGCCATGGAAAAAAAGGGAATTATTGAAGAATATACAACGATCATCAATCCGCAGAAGATCAGCGGGGTTGTTTCCTGTTTTTTTGAGCTTGAAATTTCCCATGAAGCGCTGGAAGAGGTGATTGAACGTCTGAAAGCAAATGAAAAAATCACGCAGATTTATCGTGTGACTGGTGAGAACAAACTGCATATCCATGCGGTAACTGCATCCAATGAAGAACTGGACCGGCTGATTCAGGAAGAGATGGATCCACTTCCGGGAATCCTTCACATGAGCTGCAGTATCATATTGTCAAGAATCAAGGATATCAAAGGACTGCGTCTGTAATTGATTTTTGACGCCGGCATCAGCAAGGAAGAAGGGAAGACATCAGTGAATAAAATTGACAGAATCAGGACAGAATTTGAAAAACGAAAAGATCCTGCCCGGGCTGTTTCTATGGCAAAATATATGAGAGATCAGTTTCCTTTTTATGGGATCCCGGCGCCGGAGAGACGAAAGGCCTATCGTGAGATCCTGAAAGAGGAAAAGAAGAAAAAAGTGATCGACTGGGATCTTCTGGATGCCTGCTATAGAGAGGATCACCGGGAATTTCAATATTTTGTATACGATTATCTTCTGGCAATGAAACGGTATCTGGTTTATGAGGATATCCCCAGGATCCAAACATACATTCAGAAAAAATCCTGGTGGGATACCATTGATTTTCTGGATCAGGTAATCGGCGAAATTGGTCTCAAAGATGACCGGGTGGATGCTCTGATGGAGCAGTGGTCAGTGGATGATGATTTCTGGCTGCGCAGAATTGCCATTGATCATCAGCAGGGACGAAAGGATCAGATGAAACCGGAACTTCTGGCAAAGATTATTAAAAATAATCTGGATTCCGATGAGTTTTTTATACAGAAGGCGATTGGATGGAGTTTAAGGGATTATTCAAAAACCAATCCCCGGTGGGTTCGCGGATTTATAGAAGAACACCGAGGTCAGATGACGCCCCTCAGCTTAAGAGAGGCATGCAGGTATTTATAAAGGAGGAGAACATGATGGAAATTATTTTATTTGAATATCCGGGATGTCCGTACTGCCGTCAGGCAGAGAGAATCATAAAACAGCTGAAAGAAGAGCACCCGGAATACCAGAACATAGAGATAACGGTCATAGATGAGGTGGAACACCCGGAGATTGCAGATCAGTATCAGTATTATTATACTCCATGTTTCTTTAAGGACCGGACAAAACTCTATGAGGCTGATCCATCCTGGAGTGAAGGAGAGGTAAAAGAAAAACTAAACCGTATGTTCCAGGAATTGGCAAAATGATTTTCCTGACATTTTTCTGACAAATTGAGGAAATCTATTGACAGAAAGGGGAAACGGGTGATATAGTCATCTCAGAAAAGCAAATGAAAGGGAGTAGCTGAACACTCGGGAACGAGTGGGTTTGAGATCGTCACCCGCTGTGCACAGCACAGCCGTATCAAATGAGATAGCAAGACTTTTATTGTGGCTTAGGTCATGATAAAGGTCTTTTTATTTTTCTATAGAAAAACTGCAGCAAAACAACAATAGAATGGAGGAAATGAGGTCAATAAATATGAACGGCGAGATAGAAAAATTAGAAATTGCGGAGGCAGTCCAGGCCGGAGAAAGAGCGCTGGAAAGTCTTCAAAAAGCAGGAGAACGTCTGGGCAAGGCAAAGAACTGGAGTCTGATCGATCTGTTTGGCGGAGGACTTTTTACAGATGTGATGAAACATTCCAGGTTAAAAGAAACAAAAACATATCTGGAAGAGGCGAAAAAAGATTTAAAGGAATTTCGCAGGGAATTAAAAGATGTTCAGATGTTTTTAAATCTGGATTTGGAAATCAGTGATTTTTTAAAGATTACGGACATATTTTTCGATAACCCTGTGTCGGATTATATGGTGCAGTCTAAGATTCGTCAGGCAAAGGAGCAGCTGGATGAAGCAGTCTGCCAGGTGGAAAATATGATATCAGATCTAAAACAATTAAGAGACAGTTAAAGGAGGAAAAGAATATGGGATGTTTAGGAAATCTTATCTGGTTTATATGTGGAGGAATTTTAGGCGGTTTATCATGGTGCGTGGCAGGATGCCTCTGGTGTATTACGATCATCGGAATTCCGGTGGGGCTTCAGTGTTTTAAGCTTGCGTCACTGAGCTTTTTCCCATTTGGGAAAGAAGTTCGGTATGGAGGCGGCGCCGGATCTTTTATCATGAACATTGTCTGGCTGATCGTGTCCGGGTTCTGGCTGGCAGTGGAGCATCTGATTTTTGGCGTAGTATTATGTATTACGATCATTGGAATCCCGTTTGGGCTTCAGCATTTTAAACTGGCAAAACTGGCGCTGATGCCATTCGGCGCAGAAGTATATTAATTTTAAATCAAAGACTGCAGAGGAGCTTCTGTCTCAGTTCATGAAAGACTGAGCAGAAGCTCTTTCCATTTCGCAGAAGAACCATGTTTTTAATTTAAAAACGCTCCTCGGGAATCCTGCTGCTTCATGAGATTTCCTGCTGTGTGTGCTGTCTGCGGTATTGTTTTGGGGTCAGCCCGGTCAGTTCCTTAAAAGTACGGATATAGTATGAAAGATTATCGAAACCGCACTGCATGGCAATGTTTATGATAGAAAGATCTGACTGAAGCAGAAGATCAATGGATTTGTTGATACGGTATTGTTTCATATACTGGAATACGGTCATGCCCATTTTCTTTTTAAAATATCTGCACAGATAATTGGGAGTGATCATAATCTGCTGCGCAATCTGATTCAGAGTCAGGGGTTTATTAAAATTTTCCTGGATATAAGAAAGGACCTTTTTCAAATCGTCCTGAGCGTTGGAAGGCTCTTTCATGATTATTTGATTTTTTTGATAAAACTGATCGATCAATGCATAAAGAAGGATCTTGGTGGAAAGATACTTTTTTGGCGAAGTTCCCACAAGCTGTCTGAGAAGATGAAGGCAGTCCTGATCCTGGCAAACACCGGCGGCAAACTGTGCAGATCCGCTGGTAATGGGATGAATATAAACTTCTTCCGCTCTGTCAAAAAGGCTGAAGTCCAGAAAATGAGGATGAAAAATGACGGCATGATGAAGAGACGGGGATCTTCCTGAAATCTGATGCAGTTCGTTGGAATTGATTATATAGAAATCTCCAGATGTCAGATGATATTCCTTTTCGCTGCAGCGGATATCAATCTCGCCATATTCAAGATAAATAATTTCAATTTCATCATGCCAGTGATAGGATACATTGTAAGTTCCGAGGCTGTCTGTGTGGGAAATAATATGAAAAGGAAAATCATATTTTCCGTGTTTTCTTTGTTCTTTCAGGAATTGTCTGTCCATCTGCTTCTCCTCCGCTGGATAATATAGTGTTGTTTTTTTCGAGGATTGTACAAGAATTTTTATATGGAGAATATTATAATGCAGTTACAGTTAAGAAACAAGGGAGGAACGGAAATGGAAGAAAAATGGTGGCAGTCCAGCGTCGTATATCAGATTTATCCTAGAAGTTTTTACGACAGCAATCAGGATGGGATCGGTGATATTCCAGGCATTATAGAGAAACTGGATTATCTGGCGGAACTGGGAATTGATGTAATCTGGCTGAATCCGGTCTTTCAGTCGCCAAACGTTGATAACGGATATGATATCAGTGATTATGAAGCAGTTAATCCGGAATATGGGACAATGGAAGATTTACGTCTGCTGATAAAGAAATGCAGGGAAAGGGGAATCAAAGTTATTCTTGATCTGGTGGTCAATCATACCAGCGATCAGCATGTCTGGTTTCAGGAGGCAAAAAAGTCCGCAGACAATCCATATCATGATTATTACATCTGGCGCAAAGAGCCTAATGATCTTATGTCAAATTTTGGCGGATCTGCATGGGAGTATGTGCCGGAAGTGGATCAGTATTATCTGCATTTCTATTCCAGACAGCAGCCGGATCTGAATTGGGAAAATCCCAGGATGCGTCAGGATATTTACAAAATGATGAATTTCTGGATCCATGAAGGAATCGGAGGATTTCGAATGGATGTCATTGATTTGATCGGAAAGGTTCCGGATCAGAACATTAAGGAAAATGGTCCTCATCTGCATGAATATCTGCAGGAAATGGCCAGGGAGACATACGGGGAGAAAGATCTTTTAACGGTTGGTGAAACATGGGGAGCTGCAGCGGAAAATGCAAAATTATTTTGTGATCCGCGAAGAAAAGAATTGAGCATGATCTTCCAGTTTGAACAGATCAATCTGGATAAAGTCAAAGGAAAACACCGCTGGGATTTAAAAGAGCTGGATCTGATCGAACTGAAAGATGTGCTGTCCAAATGGCAGTCTGTCATGGAAAATAACGGCTGGAACAGTTTATTCTGGAATAATCATGATCTGCCGAGAATCGTTTCAAGATGGGGAAATGATCATGGAAAATATCGTGTACTGAGCGCAAAAATGCTGGCAATTCTTCTGCATGGAATGAAAGGAACCCCTTATATTTATCAGGGAGAAGAAATCGGTATGACAAATTTTTATTCCGATGACATATCAGATTATCCGGATATTGAGACACAGCAGGTTTATAAAGAACGACTGGATCAGGGATTTTCAAAAGAGGATATTTTAAGGTCCATCCATAAAAAAGCACGGGACAATGGACGGACGCCAATGCAGTGGTCACAGGCAGAAAATGCAGGTTTTACAAAAGGAGTTCCGTGGATGAAGGTGAATCCAAATTATCAGCAGGTGAATGCTGCAGGTTGCCTGGAGCATAAAGATTCCATCTTTTACACATATCAGACGCTGATTCGTCTGAGAAAAGAGTCCAGAGTACTGCGGCAGGGAACCTACCGGCTCATAGACCGGGAAAATCCAAATATATTTTCCTATGAAAGAATTCTTGAAAATCAAAAGATCATGGTCATCTGTAATTTTTATCAGGAAGAAACCAAGTATGAAGTTTCACTGGAAGGAGCCAGGGTTCTGACCGCCAATTATCCTGATATGGAATACCGTTCCGGAATTCTTTGTCTAAGGGCATATGAAGCAGTCATGCTGATATGGGAAAAATAAATGAGAAAGAGACTGCAGAAGCAGCATATTCTCTGTCAAAACACATGAAAAGCAAACGGTAAAAAAAGCGGAGGCCGGCAGGTTTTAACTGCCAAAGCCGCCGCTTTTTTGTATGCCGGATAAAATATCCATCGTAAGGTTTCTGGCATCCTGGCCGGAAGCGGTGTCCGTTCCTTTTACGTTTGCAGCAAAGTAATAGGTATTTCCGGCATATTTCATATACCCGATAAACCAGCCGCTGGCACTGCCCTGATCTGTCCGGACGGTTCCGGTTTTACCATAAAGAGAGCCGCTGGAATCTGACGATAAAAGAAGACTCTTTTTAACAGCACGGACATTGTCTTCATCGAATCCAAACTGATTTTGCTCCAGGCGAATTAATAACTCTACCTGTTCAACAGCGGAAATCTTTAATGACTCGTCCAGCCAGTAGGTTTCAAGATCATCTCCGATCCTCTGATTTCCATAATCGATCCTGTTTAGGAATGCCTGGATATCTGAGCGGTTTAAGGAAGCGTCCAGTTCCTGAAAATACCAGTTAACTGAATTCTGAATGGCAGAGTCCAGGGTTTGATCCTGTTCCCATTCCTGAAACGGATAAGATTTTCCGTTCCATGGCAGCTGGTTTTTCTGCGGAGTGATGGTTCCGGATTCCAGAGCCAGGAGCGCATCATATATTTTATAGGTAGAAGCAGGAGAAATCCTCTGGCGGGCTTCTTCTTCCTGATATACATTCCATTGGTCATTTTTCTGATCATACAGGACGAAACAGCCGTCCATCTCGCCAAATTCCCTGGAAAGGTCCAGAGAAGATACCTTTTTATCCGAAAAAGCGGAGGTGTCAGAATCACCATAAGCAGTTCGTGCCGGCAGAATCGAGGTAAAGACGACTGCCGCCAGCAGTACCAGAAGGCAGACCAGATATCCGGCTGTGCGCTGAAGGCGGGTAGCGGGATGGTATCCGGCGATATTGGAAATCCTGCGTTTCATTTGTCTCATGGTGCTTCCAAGTCCTGCTGCAAAAGAAAATAGAGAATTTTTTTCAGCAAAACAAATCAGGGTATTTCCGTATGCCAGACGTTCTGAATCTGAAAGGATTTCCAGAACTGCGCAGTCACAGGCAACTTCCCGGTCACAGCGGATTTCTTTCCAGATGATCCACACAAGGGGATGAAACCAGTACAGAGCGGAAATCATCTGAAGAAAGAGATTGATCAGATTGTCTTTCTGACGGTAATGGCGAAGTTCGTGCAGCAGCATAAAACGGAGGTCTCTTTCAGAAAAGTCTTCCATCAGCCGGTCCGGCAGATAGATTCCCGGAAAGACAATGCCGGCACAGACCGGAGATTTCAGGGCAGATGTACAATACAGAGGAATGGACTGCCGTATATTTAGCTCTTTCTGGCATTGAGAAAAGATCCTGAGAATATCGGAATCCCGCAGGATAAACGCAGAACGTCTCATTTTCCTAAGCGCAGCAAAAGAATGAAGGGACAGCAGAGACACGATCAGAAATCCGGTGATCCAGAGAAAGAAAAAGATCCAGATCCATCTGGTTTCCTGAAATGTCTCTGCAGTAACAAAAAAATCCCCTGTCTGTCCTTTGGAAATGGAAGCTGCTGAAGAGAGAACAGGCCGAAGCGGGCTGCTTTTGCTGATGGTTTCCAGGTGGGAAAATACGGATACGGAATGGATCAGCTGGAATGGCAGGAAAGGGGCAAGCAGAAACCCGGGAAAGATCAGCCATAACATATATTGGATTTTTGCAGTCAGGTGTTTCCGAAATACATATTTTACAAGCAGGAAAAATCCTGCAAAAGGAAACAGCAGAAGACTGCATGCAAAAAGGCGCAGTCCGACAAAAGCCAATTTATTTTCCTCCTTTAGAAAGCATGTTTCGAAGGGTTTCAATATCTGATGGACTTAGCTGGTTATTTTCAAGGTAGGAAGAAACAAGAGCCGTAAGGTCTCCGTGAAAATAACGATGAAGGAAAGAATGACTTTTTTGGTCCAGATATTCTTTTTCATCGATCAAAGGTGAGTAAATAAAAACACGGCCTTCTTTGTGATAGGTCAGCGCGCCTTTTGTCACCAGACGTTTTAACATTGTCTGAATCGTTTTGGGACTCCAGGAAGTCACACGTGTCAGCTCATCTGTGACTTCTGTAGTACTGACAGGGGCTTTCCGCCAGATCACTTTCATTACTTCAAATTCACCTTCTGAAATCTGAGGCAGTTTTTTCATAGGTTTTCCTCCAAATCTTACAAATGTAGTAAATATATTATAACAAGCATGGGCACTAGAGTCAAACAAAAGCAGTCTCATGAAAAGAGAGAGGACATTGACAGAAAACAAAGAATATGATATATTCATAACAGTGTTTCGAAACACTGTTATGAATTCAAAGAATGGGAGAAAATATGGCAAAACAAAAAGAAGGCGTTTATGAGCGTGTCCTGGAGTGTGCAAAAGAGGAATTCCTGAAGAAAGGATTTAAGGACGCTTCTCTGAGGGAAATCGCCAAGGCAGCAGGAACAAGCACTGGTTCCATTTATACCCGGTTTGGGGATAAGGAAGGGATGTTTCAGGAACTGGTAGAGCCGGCGGTCAATGAACTGAAGGAACTTTTTATGGAAATTCAGGAAACTTTTGATCAGGTGAAAGAGCAGAAGAAAGAATCTTCCATGCGATCTTATTCGGAAAATGGTATGGCGGTGGTTCTTGATTATATCTATGAGCATATGGATGCCTTCTGTCTGCTTCTGGATGCGTCTTACGGAACGCGGTTTCAGAATTTTCTGGATGAACTGATTGAAATCGAAGTGCATTATACTCTGCGCTATATGGAAGCCATTGGATGCCGGACGCTGGAAGAAGGAAAGACTTCCAGGGAATTCATCCATATTGCGGCAACCGGATACTTCAGTGCAATGTTTGAGGTGGTGCGCCATAAAATGGACCGTGGTCAGGCAGAGCATTATATTGACATGCTCCAGAGATACCATCAGGCTGGATTTGATACGATTTTCTATCCAGAAAAATATGAATAAAAAAACATAAAGCTGTCCGATCATGGGGCGGCTTTACTTTCAGACAATTAGTTAGCTGAAGCTAACTCAAAAGGAGGAATGATAATGGAAACAAAACGTTCGATGGCAAGACTGTGGGAGCTGGCCGAAAGCGAACATGGACGGCTGATTCGGTCGGTTTTATCTGCTGTTTTCGGTGTGATTTGCGGTATGCTGCCTTATTTTGCGGCGGCAAGGATGATTTCTGGCCTTTTTTCCGGAAATCGTCAAATTCAGTTTTATGCAGCATGGTGTCTTTTGGCTTTTGCAGGTTATACGGCACGGGCAGTATTTTATGCTCTGGCTTTGTCCATGTCTCATAATGGGACGTTCTCTGTTTTAAAGCATATCCGGGAACAGATTCTGAAAAAACTTCCCAATATGCCGCTGGGAACTGTCATGGATATATCCAGCGGAAAAATGAAGCAGATCATCGTTGATCAGGTAGAAAGTATGGAACGGCCGCTTGCCCATCTTCTGCCGGAAATGACCTCAAATCTTATGGGGCCGGTTTTCATTCTGATCTATCTTTTGATTCTGGACTGGAGAATGGCGCTGCTGTCTCTTGTGTCCATTCCTGCAGGAATGATTTTTATGGGAACGGTTATGAAGGATTATGGAGAAAAATATGAGGGAGCCGTGAAAACTTCCCAGAGAATGAACGCAGCCATTGTGGAATATATCGGTGGAATTGAAGTAATCAAAGCGTTTAATCAGGGCAGGAATTCTTACGGCAGATATGCTGACAGTATTCTTGCCAATGCGTCTTATTATTACAACTGGATGAAAAGCTGCCAGCTGCCGATGTCCATTGCCAAGGCGGTTCTTCCGACAACATTAATTACAATTCTTCCGGCGGGATGGGCATGGTATGTAACCGGAAGCCTGTCTGCTGAAACATTTCTTACCGTAATTATATTGTCTCTGGGTGTGGCAGGACCGCTGATTGCGGCTATGAATTTTATTGATGATCTTGCAAAGGCCGGAACGATCGTGGATTCTGTAGATTCGATCTTAAAGGGAGAAGAACAGATCCATAAGGATCAGCCGGTTCCCTGGCCGGATTCTGACATCTGTGCGGATCATGTTTCTTTTGGGTATCACGAGGGAGAAGAAGTTCTGCATGATGTAAGCCTCAGGATCGCAGCGGGACAGCTGACAGCGTTTGTTGGGCCGAGTGGAAGCGGAAAATCCACGATTGCAAAACTGATTGGTGGATTCTGGGATGTAAAAAAAGGAAAAATCTCCATCGGAGGCGTCAGTCTGCAGGACATTCCGCTGTCTGAAATTTATGATCATATAGCATTTGTATCTCAGGATAATTATCTGTTTGATGAAACAATCCGGGATAATATACGGATGGGAAAAATGTCAGCATCCGATCAGGAAGTTGAGGAGGCAGCAAAGGCTGCCGGATGTGATGAGTTTATTCGTTCTTTGGAACAAGGATATGATACAAAAGTCGGCGAGGGAGGGGCTCATCTGTCAGGAGGGGAACGACAGAGAATATCCATTGCCCGGGCCATGTTAAAAGACGCTCCTGTTGTGATTTTAGATGAGGCTACCGCGTATATCGATCCTGAGAATGAAGCTGTCATCCAAAACGCAGTGGCGCGGCTTGTGGAGGGCAAAACCGTAATTGTGATTGCCCACAGACTGTCCACGATTACAGACGCAGACAGAATCTATGTCATCCGTCATGGCAGAGTTGATGCCTGCGGAACCCACGAGCAGCTGCTAAAAGAAAGCTCTCTGTATGAATCTATGTGGAAGGCTCATATTGGAGTAAAGGAAGGAGAAAAATTATGATTGGTGCATTAAAAATAATCTGGAAATTTGCCGGACCGGAAAAGAAGAATATCAATCAGTCCATTGCACTTGGATTCCTGTTTGCGGTTTTTCATATGTTTCAGGCAGCTGCCATTTATTATGTGATTCTGGATCTGACTGGCGGAAAACATGATATAGATACCGCCTGGAAAGTTCTGCTGATCTTGCTTGCCAGCATTGCGGGACGAGGAATCATGAATTATTTTACCCAGTTAAAACAGACACATGCGGGATATTTTATGGCGGCAAATAAGCGGATTTTTATTGGAAATAAGTTAAAAAGTGTTCCCATGGGCTATTTTAATGAGGCTAATCTGGGAGAGATTACCGGTGTGGCGACTACAGTGCTGGAGGACGTAGAAACGACAGCGCCTATGGTTTTAGTGAATATTCTCGGAGGTTTGATCAATTCTGCCGTGTTTGTTCTTATGGTTCTTGTGTTTGACTGGAGAATTGGAAGCATGGTACTGCTTGGAATTCTCCTGTATCTGATGGCAACATCCAGGATGGAAAAGAAGTCCCGAAGCATTGTACCGAAACGGCAGGAGGCCGCGGCGCGTCTGGTTGGAGCCGTGCTGGAACAGATTCAGGGGATGAGCATTATCAAAGCATTCAATTTGACTGGAAAAGGCGATCAGAAGCTGAGGGATGCTCTGGAAGACAGCCGCAGAAGCAATCTGGAAATTGAAACTTTATTTACGCCATATAATATTGTCCAGGAGATGATTCTGCATATCTTCAGCGTGATGATCATGGTGTCTGCGGTTTTGTTTTATCTTCATGGGAGCATGGGGCCTGCGGACGCCCTGATGAGCATTGTTTTGTCATTTATGGTATTTGGACAGATTGAATCTGCAGGAAGCGGAATGGCAATCCTGAGAGTAGCAGGCAGTTCTATTGAACATGCAAATCAGATCGATGCGATCCCGCAAATGGATCTTGAAGGCCGGAATATAAAACCGCAGGATCATTCGATCGATTTTTCTCATGTATCGTTTTCTTATGATAAAAAAGAAATCCTGCATGACATTTCTGTGGGTATTCCAGACAGGACGACAACTGCAGTTATCGGCCCCAGCGGATCCGGAAAAACAACCATGTGCAGTCTGATCGCAAGATTCTGGGACACAGACCGCGGTGTGATCAAGATCGGAGGAATCGACATCCGGGATTATACGCTGGAATCTCTGATGGATCAGATTAGTATGGTATTTCAAAATGTGTATCTGTTTGCAGACACTATAGAAAACAATATTAAATTTGGAAAGCCTGAGGCATCACATGAGGAAGTTGTGAAAGCGGCAAAAAAAGCATGCTGTCATGATTTCATCATAAAGCTTCCGCAAGGGTATGACACAGTAATCGGAGAAGGCGGAAATTCTTTATCCGGAGGAGAAAAACAGAGGATTTCCATAGCCCGGGCCATGTTAAAAGACGCGCCGATCATTATTTTTGATGAGGCCACTGCGAATGTCGATCCTGAAAATGAAGACAGACTGCAGAAGGCGATGGAGGAACTGACCAGAGACAAGACGATCCTTATGATTGCCCATCGGCTGAAAACCGTAAGAAATGCAGATCAGATTCTGGTTCTGAACCAGGGATCCATTGTACAGAGGGGAAACCATGAAGATCTGATACAGCAGAAAGGATATTATGCTGATTTTATCCAGGGAAGACAAAAGGCTGCTGGATGGAAATTAAAGGCAGAGGATTAATTGATAAAAAATCTCCGTGCAATTCCTGTGGATCTCCTGTATAATGTGATTAGGTTAGATTTGACTAACTTTCGAAGCGGCATCAGGAATCTGAAAAAGAATCCGATAGAGTGGAAAGGAGGCGTGGAAATGAAACTGCTGGAATCAGGGGAAGATTACCTGGAAGCGATTTTGGTTCTGCAGAAACAAGAAGAAAAGGTCCGGTCGATTGATATCGCAAACGCTTTGAAAGTCAGTAAGGCAAGTGTGTGTGTTGCGATGAAGAATCTGAAAAAGGGAGGCTTTATCCATATGGGGGAAGATCATGTGATTACACTTACAGAAGAAGGGAAGCGCCTTGCGGAATCTGTCTATGAGAGACATGTTTTGTTTTCAGAAGTTTTGGCCAATCTCGGGGTGGATCAGGAGACAGCCAGAAAAGACGCATGCCGGATGGAGCATGTATTAAGTGAAGACAGCTTTCAGGTACTGAAACATTATTTTGATCAGAATGGGATTTCTTCCGAACACAGAGAATCGGGGATAAGTATGTCGTATCAGGATTTATCGGAAATTTATATAAATCATTTGCTGGAACAGGCAGAAGAACAGCCGCTTCCTTACATTTTGAAGCAGATTCCTTTGGAAGTTGGAAATGTAAAAGCAGAAGAAAAAAAGACCCGGCAGGGAATTTGCTGGTTCGACTGGGAAATGCGGTGGGAGAGAGATATGCATGTAGAAAAGAAGGGAAATGCAGATATGGATACGATTCAGCTCATTTTCTTTCTGAATCATGGAATGAACTGGGAAATGGAACACCTGAGGCAGCCGGTTTCCATGGAGGCTGGAGAATGCTGTATTTATCGTGATGCTCAGACGTCCAGCATCGGAGATTATCCGGGAGGACATAAAATGCTCTTTAAAAGCCTCCAGATTCCTGTGAATGTTTTTGACGGCCTTGTAGGAGATATTCTGGAAAGAGACGCCGGAGACCGGATGAAGAGAATCCTTGCCGGATTTCATAAAATGACAATGACACCGGATATGTACCGGATGATTCGTGAAGTTAACAATGCGGGCAGGTATCAAAACGGGCTTGCTTCTCTTTTCCTGGAAGGCAAGATCCTGGAACTTCTGACAGTTTTTCTTGACACACTCATGCAGCCGTGTCACGGAATAAAAGCAGAGAATGGATTATCCAGAACGGATCTTTTGATGCTTCTGGAAATCAAAGACCGGATTGACAAAGACAGTGCATCTGTCCCGGGGATCAGTCAGCTGGCAAAGGAAGTTCATGTCAGTCCTTCCAAACTTACAAAAGGATTCAAGAAGCTGACGGGCACTTCTCTTCATGCATATGTGATTGATCAAAGACTTCATCATGCGGCAAGTCTGCTGGAGGAAGGACAGATGAATGTCAGTGAAGCGGCAATGTGTTCCGGATATTCCAATATGAGTCATTTTTCTGCGGCATTCCGGAAAAAATACGGAGTTCTTCCCAAAAATTATCCTGTCGGAAAGTGTTAAAATTAAACTGGATTTTAGTAGAAACAAATCAGAAGAAAAGGTAAGATAAGCACGTCGAGTTAGAAAACACTAACTCGACGTGCTTTTTCTGTCCTGTAAAAGTCCGCATCAGGAAGGAAAAGGAGTTAGAAAAAGAAAGGAGTAAAGGACAATGTTTCGTAAGGTATTTGAGTATGCAGAATCCTATAAGAAAAAGACCATAGCCTCTGGGATCGTCATTTTAACTGCAGTTATTTTCAGCATCCTGCCGTTTGTTTTTGTTTACCAGGTGATCACGCCGCTGGTTATGGGAGAGACAATCAGCAGAGAAATGATCGCAGGAAGGGTGATTGGAGTCGGAATCTGCCTGCTGTGTCATGCCTGCCTCTATATAAAAGGCTTATCCATGTCTCATGACGCGGCGTATCATATTTTGATGAGGCTTCGTATTTCTCTGCAGCAGAAAATGGAAAAACTTCCTCTTGGAGTCATTCAGGAAAAAGGAACCGGAAGCCTGAAGAGAATGTTTGTCGATGACATTGACAGCATGGAAATGCTTCTTGCACATGCGCTGCCGGAAGGGGCCGGCAATGTAGCGGCTCCGGTGATTATTTATATCAGTCTGTTTTTTATCGACTGGAAACTTGCGCTGATGACACTGGCGTCTCTTCCGGTGGGACTGACTGCCATGATGGTCATGTATGCCATTGGGATGAAAGATATGGATAGTTACTATCAGGCAGGAAAGATCATGAACAATACGATTATTGAATATATCAACGGCATGGAGGTTGTGAAAGTTTTTCATAAAGACGCGGAATCTTACCGCAGATTTGAAAAAGATATTAAAACCTATCGCGATTTCACACTGGACTGGTACAAAGCCTGCTGGCTGTGGATGGCACTCTACAACAGCATTCTGCCATGCACTCTTCTGGTAACGCTGCCTCTGGGGTCCTGGTTTGTTCTGAAGGGATACAGCACTCTTCCGGATCTGATTCTTGTGATGTGTCTGTCTCTCAGTATGGGAATTCCGCTGCTGAAAGCACTTGGTTTTCTGCCGTCCCTGCCTCAGATCAATTATAAGATTGAAACCCTGGAAAAGATGATGGATGCAGATCCTTTGTGTCAGACTCAGAATGCGTTTTGCGGAAAAGATCATACGGTTGAATTTCGGGACGTAGTGTTTGCCTATGATAAGGAAACGGCTGCGGATCATGTAAGCCTGACCATAAAAGAGGGAGAAAAGACAGCTCTGGCGGGAGAATCCGGCTCAGGAAAAAGTACCTTGGCAAAACTTCTGGTACATTATTACGATCCTCAGTCCGGCAGTATAACAGTGGGCGGACAGGATATCCGTGATATGAGCCTCGAAGCCCTGAATTCTCTGATCTCTTATGTGGCACAGGAACAATACCTGTTTCCCGGGTCTTTAAAGGATAATATCCGGCTTGGAAAGCTTTCTGCCACAGATGAAGAAATTATGGAAGCGGCAGAAAAAGCGCAGTGTATGGAATTTATTGAAAAACTGCCGGATGGAATTAACACGATGGCAGGAGACGCCGGAAAACAGCTGTCAGGCGGACAGCGGCAGAGAATCGCCCTGGCAAGAGCAATCCTGAAAGATGCTCCGATCATTGTGCTGGATGAGGCCATGGCATTTACAGATCCGGATAACGAAGAAAAAATGGAGGCGGCGATGGAAGAAGTCTCCCGAGGCAAGACTCTTCTTGTGATTGCTCATCGTCTTCCGTCAGTTCAGGACGCAGATAAGATCTGTGTTATGGAACATGGAAGGCTTACGGCTGCAGGAACTCATGAGCAGCTGCTGAAAGACTGCCCGGAATATCAGAAGCTGTGGAAGGCATCTGTTGCAAGCATGAACTGGAAAGTAGAAAGCGGAAAGGAGGAATAGTTATGATTTATTTGTTTCAAAGAATCTTGAAGCTGTCCGGATCTTATAAGAGAAGGATACAGGCGGCGTTTGTCTTTTCATTTTTAAAGGCAGTCCTTGCCAAAATGCCGATTTGTCTGGCATTTTTTATACTTTCAAAATTTTGTGATAAGACACTGACACCGGCAGACTGCGGCTGTACAGCGGCAGCCATGGCAGCAGTTGTTTTAGGAGAGACCCTGTGTCAGTTTTTCAGCGACAGGCTGCAAAGTGCTGCAGGATATATGATGTTTGCAAAAAAGCGGCTGGAACTTGGAAGACATCTGAGAAGGCTTCCAATGGGATATTTTACATCAGGCAACATTGGGAAAATAAGTTCTGTTCTGAGTACGGATATGATTTTTATTGAAGAAACAGTTATGAGCACACTGGCCAATATGATGAGTTATCTGTTTTCAGCAGTGATACTGGCAGTATTTATGCTGTTTTTCGATATCAGGCTTGGAGTGATCACGATCCTGGTAAGTCTGGCGGCAGCTGCGGCGGCTTCCCGGATGAACAAGGTTTCCTTAAAAGAAGCCAGGAAAAGACAGGAACAAAGTGAAAGCCTGACAGATGCCGTGTTATCTTTTGTGGAAGGAATTGGAATCATAAAAAGCTATAATCTTCTGGGAGATAAATCCAGAGAGTTAACAGAAAATTTTAGAAAATCAAAAGATCAGAATCTGCAGTTCGAAAAAGCCATGGCGCCGTGGCAGAGAGGGCTGAATATCATTTATGCAATTGGAATGACCGGTCTTTTTGGCTGCTCAGTCATGCTGCAGCAGACGGGAGAGATTTCTCTGCCGTATCTGTGCGGACTTCTGCTGTTCCTGTTTGATTTGTTTGGCCCGCTGAAGGCATTGTATGGGGAAGGAAGCCGGCTGACGGTCATGAACAGCTGTCTGGACCGCATTGAGGCGGTTTTGGATGAAAAGGAACTTCCGGATACAGGGCATGAACCCATTCCGGCTCCGAAAGAAAATCAGCCGGAAGTAGAATTTCAGAAAGTTTCTTTTTCTTATGAGACGAAAGAAGTGCTGCGTCAGCTGGATTTTTCCATGTATCCTCACACAATGACTGCGCTTGTCGGTCCATCCGGCGGAGGAAAATCTACCATTGCCAGTTTGATTGCCCGGTTCTGGGATACGGATCAGGGAAAGATTCTGATCCGGGGAAAAAATATAAAAGACCTTTCCCTGGCTTCCCTGATGGATCAGATCAGCATGGTATTTCAAAGGGTCTATCTGTTTCAGGATACGGTCTATGAAAATATCAGCATGGGAAAACCGGACGCATCCAGGGAGGAAGTCTATGAAGCGGCAAAAAAGGCCCGGTGTTATGATTTTATCATGGATCTTCCAAATGGGTTTGACACAGTGATTGGGGAAGGCGGAGCAACTTTATCGGGAGGTGAGAAACAGAGAATTTCCATTGCCCGGTGTATCTTAAAAGATGCACCATTGATTATCCTGGATGAAGCCACAGCCAGTGTGGATGTGGATAATGAGCGGTATATTCAGGAAGCAATTTCTGAGCTGGTGAAAGGGAAAACTCTTCTGGTCATTGCCCACAGGCTCAATACCATCAGGGCGGCAGATCAGATTCTGGTTATTTCCCAGGGACAGATTGTTCAGCGGGGAACTCATGAACAGCTGATAATGGAAGACGGAATTTACCGGCAGTATGTCCGGAAAAGAAGCCGGCTGGCATAAAACAGTATGTTTTTAAGAGGGAAGATGATATAATGGGAACCATCAAAGAGAAATCCAAAAGGAGAAAGCCATGATTCGAGCAGTTTTTTTCGATATTGATGGGACCCTGCTTCCCGAAACGAAGCCTGAGGTGCCGGAAAGCACGATGAAAGCCATACGACGCCTGAAAGAGAAAGGAATTTTGATTTTCGCCGCCACCGGGAGGCATATGCTTGAAATAGAGGATCTGCCGCTGGAAGAGATTCCTTTTGATGGATATGTGCTGTTAAACGGACAGCTCTGCACAGACAAAGATGGCCGCATTATTTCAGATTATGAGATCAGCGGCCCGGACGCAGAGACAATGCTCCGGATCTTTCAGGAAAAAGAACTCCCGGTGATGATCATAGAAAAGGACCGGATGTATATCAATATGGTAAATGATCTTGTAGAGAAGGCCCAGAAGGAGATTCATACGCCGGTGCCGGAAAAAGGCAGATATGAAGGAGGAAGAATTTATCAGTTTGTCGTATATGCCGGTGAAAAGGAAGTTTCCAGACTGAGAGAAAAGGTTTCTCAATGCCGGATTACTTCCTGAAATCCCAATGCTGTGGATGTCATTGCAAAAGGCGGCAGCAAGGTACGGGGCATCCGGCAGATGCTCAGCCATTATCATCTTACAGAAAACGAGATTATGGCATTTGGAGACGGAGAAAATGATATGGAAATGATTTCCTGTGCCGGAACGGGAGTCGCCATGGGAAATGCGGGAGAGGCGCTGAAGAAAAACGCGGATTATTTGACCGGTCCGGCGGATCAGGATGGCGTGTGGGACGCCTGCTGTCATTTTGGACTCATATGAAAGCCGGAAAATTATTCTTTGGTCAATTCTTCCAGACACTGGAGCAGATCCAGGTCATTTTCGTTTAATTTCATCTTACAGATATATTCTTTGCCGTCCGGGGAGGTAACTTTGATATTTACAACACTGCCATCCTGGAGGGCTTTTTCTTTGAGAATGGTTTGCAGAAAAAGATGAAATTTTGGATGGGTGACATGAAATGTTTTCAGAGAAGATCTCAATTTCTGAAGTATTTTGATCTGGCTTAAATGCATGGGCGGCTCCTTTCTTCTTCTGGTTAGTATTTTCTAACTTATAATATCAGATTCCGCGGAATGCGTCAAACAAAAGGAAATCGTGTGATTTTGCGGTATCCGCTCCTATTTGATATAATGAAAGAAAAACAGGAGAAACAGCTATGATCAGAATCGTAAATTTAATGGAAGATACCTGCGGAACCGATGGCTGTCTTTATGAGCACGGCCTTTCTTTTTATGTGGAAACGTCCGGGCATAAGCTTCTGGCGGATACAGGGGCATCGGAAAAAACACTGGAAAACGCCGGGAAACTGGGAATTGATCTGAAACAGGTGGATACCGTTGTGATCAGCCACGGCCACTATGACCACGGAGGCGGGATACCGGCTTTTGCCCGAATAAATCCGGATGCGCGTATTTATATCCGGGAAAATGCATTTGGGAAGTTTTATCATGAGAAGCCTGATGGAGCTCACTATATCGGGCTGGATTCGAATATTGAGAACCTGCCGCAGCTGATCCGGGTATCCGGGGACTGCAGGATAGATGGGGAACTGTCTTTATTTACGAACGTAACCGGCCGGCGTCTCTGGCCAGAGGGAAATCAGGAACTGACCTGCCGGGAAAATGAGGAAATGAAACAGGATGATTTCTCCCATGAACAGTATCTGGTCATTCATGACTGCGGAAAGCAGGTTCTGATATCCGGCTGTGCTCACAATGGTATTTTGAATATTCTGGACGCCTATAAAGAACGGTTTGGCGGGTGTCCGGATGCTGTGGTCAGTGGATTCCATATGATGAAAAAGCAGGGATATCATGATGAAGATTTGAAAACGATCGACCAGATTGCAAAAGAACTGAAGAAACTTCCATGTCAGTTCTTTACAGGCCACTGTACCGGGGAGGTTCCTTTTGAGAGGATGAGAAAGATTATGGGAAATCAGATTGAATATATCCGGTGCGGGCAGGAAATCCAATGGCAGAATTGCAAATAAAAACGTTCATCGAGGGGCAGTGCCGCGAGATGAACGAGGTATTAAGGTGGACAGGGAAACTTTCCCTGTCCAATCTATTGTCAGCATAAATTTTTTCTCTGGAATATAAAAACTGCCAAAGCCAGATGAACCGCGGCAATGATTCCCGTGACGAGAGCGGATGCAGCGTAGTCGGATATTTCGGCGTTTCCAGATAGAAGCAGGGAGGCGTTCAGCAGATGAGTGGGAACATACCTGCCGGCGGCGTCTGTCATCCCAATACAATAAGAGAGAGCAAACTCCAGGATAGAACATAAAATGATTCCTGTCGAGGAAGAAAAATAAGCGGATGCGGAGATTAGGGCGATGGTCATCCAGAGACCGGCAAGATACAGACATCCGCAGTATAAAAAGAGATGATCTGCAGTCTGACTGCCCCAAAAGTATTCGTTATATCCGTAAGTAATCAGAACGCACAGCCAGTAGCCGGCGGTCCAGACAGCGGCTGCCATGGCAGACTTTACCGTCAGAACCTTCCATCGGCTCATTCCTCTCGTGATAATCGGAATCAGCGTACCTTTTTGGTATTCTTCTGTCAGGAGATTGCTTAAAAGCAGCAAAATCAGAATCAGAAGAAGTGAATAATTTTTGTCAAACTGAGCCCAGGATGTCAGAGCGTCGATCTGCACCTGTCCCGTGACGATTCCCATTTCAGAAAAACTGTCTGAGAAATATTCCAGCATCCACGGAGTCAGTTTAGCGATGGCCGGATTCATAATGCCAAAGAAAATGCAGACAGCCAGAACGATCCATACCCTCTTGCTCCGTGTAAATTCTATCCATTCTTTTTTCAAAAATGCAGTCCATTGTATCATGAAACATCACCTTCATTTCCTGTTGTTTTAAGAAATAAGTCTTCCAGGGAAGGTCTGATTCGTTCTATTTTTTCCACGCTGATCTGATGCCGGACCAGCTGGTCCATAAGAAAAAGGATATCATGTTCCTGCCGGCGGGAAAACTTCAGGCTGAGAGAGCCGCTGATTCTGCTTTTCGGAACGATGTTATGGAATTTGGCAAGATCTTCTGGTGTATGGAAGCAGATTTCCACATCCGTTTCATGCCGCAGAGACTGAAGTTCTTCCCGGGTTTTTAAAAATGCGATACTGCCCTGATGAAGGAGTGCGGTCTGGTCACAGATCCGCTCCACGTCAGATAATATATGGGTGGAAAATAAAATCGTCGTTTCCTTTCTGGCGGAAGATAAAATATCCAGAATCTCTTTTCGCCCGGACGGATCGAGGGCCGAAGTCGGTTCGTCGCAGATCAGAAGCTTTGGCCGTTGAAGAAGCGCCTGAGCGATTCCAAGGCGCTGTTTCATGCCCCGGGAGAATCCTTTGATCCGGTGAGGACCGGGCGTAAGGTGCACTGCCTGCAGCAGCTGTGTGACCCGGGAGTCCAGGACGGATTTTGGGATACGGCTGATTTTTCCGCACAGAGTAAGATACTCATAAGGCGTCATATCGTCATAAAACTGAGGAACATCCGGAAGGTATCCAATGCAGCAGGATGCTTTTACAGGTTCCTTCTTGACTGAGCTGCCGTAAATAGTAATGTCACCTGCATCAGCTTTGAGCAGTCCGCAGATCAGCCGCATGGCAGTTGTTTTTCCGGCGCCGTTTTTTCCGATAAATCCAAACACCGAGTGTTCCGGAACGGAAAAAGAAAGATCCTGGAGCACTTTCTTTCTGCCGAAGGATTTTGATACATGGGACAGACACAATGCTTCCATCAGGATTCCTCCTTTCCAAACAGAAAGTAGAGGATGGGACCGATGAATTCCATGCCAGCTATGATAACAATGAGCCACAGACCCCGGGTGCCCCGGCGGTAGGAGTCATGGGTCAGAATATGATACAGCGCAGATAGAAACAAAGACAGTTGCAGCAGGATCAATGGGATAAGGAAAGGAAAAAACTCCTGAATTTCACTCATAAGAACCTCCAATCATGGTAATTAGTTTCCTGGCTTTCTGATATTCCGGTTCATCCTGCAGATTCTGAAAAGCCGGATGATCCAGAATACAAACCGCGCTTTCCATGATGACTTTTTTATCTCTTGGAGCGGAACTCCCCAGATCAAGCTGCTCAAACCATGGTTCCAGTCTGGTAAAATAGGAATCTCCGTGAAGTTTCAGATATTCATCTTCCATAAGATATTTCAGATGATCGGTATACCGCAGAAGCATCTCCAGGGCGTCTTTTGTGCTGCCATTCTGGGCGTATGTCATGGCAGCCTGAAGCTCAAAGGCAATCACAGAGCCGGGATGCAGGGCGTCCAGCCGGTAAATGTCGATCAGTTTCTTTGTTCGGCTTATGGTTTCTCTGCAAAATGCCGGGTCATCCCCGCGGATGGCAAGATGAGAAGCCGCATGATCCACAAGGGAAATCAGATGAAGAAATGTGCTGATCTGTACAAAAGAATCTGCCTCGTCTTTTCTGCCGGCAGCCCAGTAAGCCTTGATCAGGATGCTGTCAGCCTGTGACAGCATGCTGCATGGATCGGCAAGATCTTTCATAATTTCAATCGTCTGCGCCGGTGCGTTTTGTAAAAGGCAGATGGAGGCCTTCAGACAGAGAGCATCATTGCACAGGCCTGTTTCGCCGCAGTCAGAAATAATACGATGACAGAGGTCTGAGGCATCGGTAAGAATCTTCTGCTGATTGATTTTATCCTGAGCCAGCATAAAGTGATTGATCCAAAGAATGGCAATCTGTAAGAGAAAGCGATAACAGGAATAATATTTTTTGACCAGTTTCCGGCTTTCCTCCATGACGTCATCAAAAGGTCTTTCAGAGAAATCACCCGCCAGAGTGTGGTAAATTCTGCGGATTTCTTCCCTTGACAGCTGCGGCTGATATCCCAGAAGAGCATCAATTGAAATATCGAAGAAGGATGACAATTTGGGGAGGATCAACAGATCCGGAAGGCTTTGTTTTGTTTCCCATTTGGAAATTGCGGCCTTAGTAACTCCGATAAAGTCTGCCAGCTGTTCCTGGGTCAGTTTCTTTTCACGCCGCAGACGGACAAGATTTTCTGAAAAATGTAAAAAGTCCATAAGCAGTACCTCCTTTTTTTCTTATCTCTATCATATCTTTAGAAAGAGCAGGAAACAATCGAGGGAAACGATATTTTTCCCGGAAAAATCAACGGACAGGAAACAAAAGATCTAAAGCAGGAATCTTATGGAAAAATTCACAGGTTGTGCTACAATGGAAACGTCAGAAAGGAGAGTAGAAGAAAAATGAATTATAATGTACGTAAATTGACGGTGGCGGCTATGCTGGTAGCTGTATCAGTTGTCTTATCCGCGTTTTCTATTCCGATTGGAGCTTCCAGATGTTTCCCGATTCAGCATCTGGTCAATGTGATTTCCGCCGTTTTCCTCGGACCTTTGTACGGTGTGATCATGGCGTTTTGTACATCCCTGATCCGGAATCTGCTGGGAACCGGAAGCCTTCTGGCCTTCCCTGGAAGCATGGCGGGAGCATTTTTGTGCGGAATGGTATTTTCCTATACAAAACGGCTGATACCGACCTATTTTGGAGAAGTCATTGGGACCGGCATCATCGGCGGTATGCTCTGTTATCCGGTAGCGACACTGCTGATGGGACAGGAAGCAGCCTTGTTTACCTTCGTCGTTCCATTTTTAATGAGCACAGTCTGCGGAACGATTATGGCGGCAGTGATTTTAGGTGTTTTGTACCGGTCAAAAGCTGTAAATGTGATTCGAAGTGCTTTGGGAGAGAATGAAAAAAATAAATAAAGAATCTTGAGAATGCCTGTACTTTGCGGAGTGCGGGCATTCGGCTTCCTTTTTTCGATACTTGATATTGACAGACAATCTATTGACTCTATGAAATAGTTTATACATACAAAAAATTAAGGAAAAGCGCCGGAATTTCTTTGTTAAATTAACTAAAAAATCTGTTTTTTTAGAAAAACATTAGAAAATTGTGAAAATTTCTGGTAAACTTATATTATAAGGAAAAAACTGTGACAAAGAAAGGAAGGAAAAGAATGTTTAAAAAAGGTGACTACATTGTTTATGGAAGCACTGGGGTTTGTGAAGTTTTAGACGTGACGACGATGCATATGGATGGAATTCCCGATGATAAACTATATTATATCCTCCAGCCGTATCAGAAAAATGGAAGTGAGGTCTTCACACCGGTAGATAATAAACGTACAGTCATGAGGAACATCATTCCTCCTTTAAAGGCAAAAGAGCTTTTGGAGAGTATGGAAGATCTGGAAGACTTTAAAGTTCCGGTCCAGAAGTTTCGTGAGGACAGCTATAAAAAATGTATCAGAGGCTGTGACTGCAGAGAGATGATGGGTCTGATCAAAATGCTGCATCATAAAAAAATGGATCGTCTGGCTCACGGGAAAAATTTTCCGACAACCGATGAACGATATCTGCGGATCGCAGAAGATAACCTGATCCAGGAACTGGCGTTTTCTCTTGGAACATCCAAAGAAAAAATCAGCCGTTACATCTATGACAGGATTTCTTCACCGGCTCACCAGCTTTCTTGACGGACAGGGGCTTTTGTGCTAAACTGTGCCCTGTCAGAATATAGATGGAGGAAAGCGGTCTTATATGGAAAGAAAAAATACTTTTTTAAAGGTTATGGCAGTTATCATACTGATTCAGGGGATTCTGCAGATTCTGAATGTTGTGCTGGTAGTGAGCGCAGGAATGCAGACGAATGTGTCATCTGCAATGTATTATATCGCGATCATACTGTCAGGTCTGTATGGTCTTACGGCAGTGGCCGGAGGTCTGAACGGCATTCGATTTGGAAATCGTCTTGACGGATGTCAAAGAAGCTTCTATTACGGAGCTGCGCTTCTCGTACTGGATCTGATCATGATCCTTTTTAATGCTGCCGGCGGATCTTTTGAGCTGGATCAAATCGGATCTTTCTTTCTTCCGGCAATGTTTACCATAGCAGCGGTCATGGGCGGCCGCCAGTAGTGCGGATTTAATCGGCGTTCTTTTGAGGGCGCCGATTTCTTATATAATATGTATTGTTCTTTTTTAGTCATTATGATATAATTTCACAGAGTGATTTTGTAAAAAAAAGCAAAAGAGGTAATTGAATGAACGATTTGAAGGATATGAAGCGTGTCCTCCTGAAACTTAGCGGAGAGGCACTTGCAGGAGACAAGAAAACAGGGTTTGATGAAGCAACCTGCCGCGATGTGGCACGTCAGGTCAGGGTCCTGACGGAAGAAGGATTGCAGGTAGCCATTGTGATCGGCGGGGGAAACTTCTGGAGAGGTCGAACCAGTGAAAGTATGGAGAGAACAAAGGCAGACCAGATTGGAATGCTTGCCACAGTGATGAACTGTATTTATGTTGCAGATGCTTTCCGCGCTGCCGGAATGGAGACAGAAGTCTATACACCTTTTGTCTGCGGTTCATTTACTGAACTGTTCTCAAAAGACAAGGCAGTCCGGGATTTGGAAGCAGGGAAAGTAGTATTTTTTGCAGGAGGAACCGGTCATCCATATTTTTCAACTGATACATCTACAGCGCTTCGTGCAATTGAGATTGAAGCAGATGCAATCCTTTTGGCAAAATCCATTGACGGTGTATATGACAGTGATCCTGAGATCAATCCGGCTGCTGTAAAATATGATACGATTACGATGGATGAGGTCCTGGAACAGAAACTGGGCGTGATCGATCTGACAGCCACTATCATGTGTCTGGAGAATAAGATGCCGCTGGCGGTGTTCGGGCTGAATGAAGAAAACAGCATTGAGAATCTGATGAAAGGTGAATTTAACGGAACATATGTGACCGTATAAGAAACAGGAGGAAACAAAATAAAATGTTAGAACAATTTGAAGAAAAGATGCAGAAATCATACGACAGTATGATCAGTGATTTTATGACAATTCGTGCAGGACGTGCTAATCCGCATGTTCTGGATAAGGTAAGAGTTGATTATTATGGAGTATCCACTCCTCTGGCTCAGGTAGGAAATATTTCTGTACCGGAAGCCAGAACCATTCTGATCCAGCCATGGGAGCCTCATATGCTGGGAACGATCGAGAAAGCCATTCTGATGTCCGATGTTGGAATCACTCCGACAAACGATGGTAAATCAATCCGTCTGAATTTCCCTGAGCTTACTGAAGACAGGAGAAAAGAACTGGCGAAAGATGTAAAGAAAAGAGGCGAAGAAGCAAAAGTTGCTGTCCGCAATATTCGAAGAGATGCCAATGATTTTGTGAAAAAGCAGAACAAAGCAGGCGAACTCAATGATGATCAGGCAAAAGATTATGAAGATGAAGTTCAGAAATTAACAGATAAATATGTAAAGAAAATCGATGATGGAGTAGAGTCAAAGTCAAAAGAAATCATGACAGTTTAATATGGAACAGGACTGGAAGAGATGTACAGTCCTGTTTTATTATCATGTAAGGAGGTCCTTATGGAACATTTGAATGTCCCTCAGCACGTGGCGATCATTTTAGATGGAAATGGAAGATGGGCAAAGAAGAAGCATCTGCCAAGAAATATGGGACATGTGCAGGGGAGTAAAACCGTAGAGAGGATAATTGAAGATGCCTATGACCTTGGAATCAAGTATCTGACTGTCTATGCCTTTTCCACAGAAAACTGGAAACGGCCGAAGGACGAAGTGGATGCTTTGATGAAATTATTGCGTGATTATCTGAAAAACTGCATCAAACGCGCAAACAAAAATAATATGAAAGTAAGGGTAATCGGAGATGTGAGCGGACTGTCACAGGATCTACAGGATAAGATCCGGCAGCTGGAAGAAGCGTCCAAAGACAACACCGGCATTAATTTTACGATTGCCTTAAACTATGGAAGCCGTGATGAGATGGTTCGTGCCATGAAACATATGGCGGAGGATATCCAGTCCGGCCGAATTCAGAAAGAGGACATCACGGAAGCATCATTCCAGAATTATCTGGATACCAGAGATCTTCCGGATCCGGATCTGATGATCCGGACCAGCGGAGAAGAGCGTCTGTCCAATTTCATGCTCTGGCAGCTGGCTTACACAGAATTCTATTTTACAGATGTGCTGTGGCCGGACTTTAACAAAAAGGAATTGAAAAAAGCGATCGAGTACTATAATGGACGCGATCGAAGATTTGGAGGAATTTAATTTATGTTTAAGCAACGATTGTTAAGCGGTATTGTATTAGTACTTATTGCTGTATTCGCATTGTATATGGGAGGAATGGTCACTTTGGCAGCGACTCTGATCATATCTCTGATCGGATACAGCGAACTGCTCAGAATTTTTCATATTGAGAAATCTTCTCTGGCAGTGATTGGATATACCGGATGTATCCTGTTCTATGTAGCAATGTTTTTTGACCTGGCACAATGGACTGTTCCGATCATTATCCTGTTTTTGATCGTACTGCTGGGATGTTATGTGATTCGTTTTCCGAAATATAAATTAAACCAGATGATGGGCTGTTTCTTCGGGTTTATTTATGTGGGCATTATGCTTTCTTATATTTATCAGCTGAGAATTATCCAGAATGGCGGCGAATTTGTGGTTCTGCTGTTTTTGGCTGCCTGGGGAAATGATACCCTGGCGTACTGTGTTGGCATGCTGATCGGAAAACACAAACTGACACCGGAACTGAGTCCGAAAAAGAGCATTGAAGGATTTGTCGGAGGTATTTTAGGAGCTGTGATCCTTGGACTGATCTATGGATTTTATATTAAGACCAGGCTGCGTCTTTCTTTTGATCCAGTGGTTATGTTCCCGATTATCTGCGGTGTTGGCGCTGTGATCTCTGTCATTGGGGATCTGGCTGCTTCTGCGATCAAGAGAGATGCCGGAATCAAAGACTATGGTTCTCTGATCCCGGGCCATGGCGGAATCTTGGACCGATTTGACAGTATTCTTCTGATTGCGCCTGTTGTTTATTATCTTATGGTCATGATTTCAGGAGGAACTATTTAAATGAAATATCTTTCTATCATTGGATCCACAGGATCCATCGGCACTCAGACACTTGAGATCGTTCGCTCCAACAGCGATCTTGGTGTTACAGCGCTGGCTGCCGGGAAGAATATAGATTTACTGGAGCAGCAGATCCGGGAGTTTTCACCCAAAATTGCGGCTGTATATGACGAACAGAAGGCAAAAGAACTAAAAGTCCGTGTACAGGATCTTGATGTCAGAATCGTATCCGGCATGGACGGTCTGCTGGAAACAGCAGGTGAGCCTTCCTGTTCGATTGTTGTAACAGCGATTGTCGGCATGATTGGAATTCGTCCAACGATCGCTGCCATGAAGGCAGGCAAGGATATTGCATTGGCAAATAAGGAAACTCTTGTAACGGCAGGTCATATCATCATGCCGATGGCAGAAAAACTGGGAGTTCGGATTTATCCGGTAGACAGTGAGCATTCCGCGATCTTTCAGTGCCTGCAAAGCGGTGACAGAAAAGATCTGGACTCATTGATCATAACAGCATCCGGAGGGCCGTTCCGGAATAAGACGAAAGAAGAGCTTGCATATGTAACGGTGGAAGATGCTTTAAAACATCCAAACTGGTCTATGGGACGAAAGATTACAATAGATTCCGCAACCCTGGTGAACAAAGGACTGGAAGTGATAGAAGCAAAGTGGCTGTTTGACGTTGATTTTGATCATATTCATGTAGTTGTCCAGCCGCAGAGCGTGATTCATTCGATGATACAATACAAAGACGGCAGCGTTATGGCACAGCTTGGTACACCGGATATGAAACTGCCGATCCAGTATGCGCTGTTTTATCCGGAACACCGTCCTCTGGCAGGTGAACGTCTGGACTTTGCGGCAATGAAGGAGATTTCATTTTTTAAACCTCCGGAAGACATACTGCGAGGGCTCCCTCTGGCACGCAGGGCGGGAAGAATGGGCGGCAGCATGCCGACCGTGTTTAACGCGGCCAATGAAAAGGCAGTTGCTCTGTTTTTAGACCGGAAGATCCGCTTTTTGGATATATATGACATCATTGAAGACGCGATGGATGCCCATACGAACATAGAAAATCCGTCTCTGGAACAGGTACTGGAAACGGAACAGTGGGTATATGAGCATATAGAAAGCAGGTAGATTATTGAATATTATCATTGCAGTTTTAATTTTTGGAATCATTATTATTGTCCATGAACTGGGACATTTCCTGGTGGCAAAGAAAAACGGCATCCAGGTGGATGAGTTCTGCATTGGACTGGGACCTACCGTTATAGGAAAACAGATTGGCGATACTTTTTATTCTATTCATCTGCTTCCGTTTGGAGGCGCATGTATGATGGGAGAAGATGAGGATCGTCCGGAACAGAATGCCTTTAACAACAAATCCGTATGGGCCAGAATGGCGGTGATATTTGCCGGTCCGTTTTTTAACTTTGTTCTGGCATTTTTATTTTCTGTCATTGTAGTAGGAATGTCAGGAGCTGATATTCCTCAGATTGATTCTGTCCAGAAAGGATCTCCGGCAGCCGAGGCCGGCATAAAGGCAGGAGATGTTATGACAAGTGTAGATGGTGACAGGATCCATAACTATCGTGAATTTTCCTATTATATGTATCTTGACTACAAAGGCGGCGCCATTCCTCTGACGGTCGATCGGAACGGGAAAGAAATCGCGATGAATGTAACGCCTGAATATAATAAGGAACAGAATCAGTATATAATTGGCATTACATGGCCTGGATACCAAAAAGTCGGACCGTTAAAAACTCTGGAATACAGTTTCCGGGAAGTCGGTCTGCAGATTAAAATTACAGTGAAAAGTGTAGGAATGCTGATTTCAAGACAGCTGGGACTGCAGGATCTTTCCGGTCCGGTAGGCATTGTGAAAGTTGTCGGAGATCAGTATAATGAAGCGGCAAAATACGGAGCTGTGACGGTATTTTTAACCATGCTCAATATGGCGATCCTGATCAGCGCGAACCTGGGAGTGATGAACCTTCTTCCTCTGCCGGCATTGGACGGCGGACGGCTTCTTTTTCTGATCATAGAAGCGATTCGCGGAAAGGCGGTTCCAAGAGAAATGGAGGCGGCTGTTCATACGTTTGGATTACTCCTCCTTCTTGCGCTGATGGTATTTGTCATGTATCAGGATATTACGAAGATATTCCTCTAAAGGAGGCGTTTTTATGTATACAAGAAAACAGACCAGAGTCGTAGAAATTGGAAATGTGAAGATTGGCGGTGGAAATCCGGTTGCGATCCAGTCTATGACCAATACGAAAACAGAAGATGTGGAGGCTACCGTAAAACAAATCCTGGCTTTGGAAAAAGCGGGATGTGAGATTGTGCGGTGTACGGCGCCGACCCAGGAAGCTGCCAAAGCGCTTGGAGAAATCAAGAAAAGGATTCATATTCCGCTGGTGGCTGATATCCACTTTAATTACAAACTGGCCATCGCAGCCATGGAAAACGGAGCCGATAAAATCCGGATCAATCCGGGAAATATTGGCGGTGAGGAAAATATCCGAAAAGTGGTAGAGACAGCTAAAAAGTATCATGTGCCGATCCGCGTCGGCGTCAACAGCGGATCTCTTGAAAAACCACTGGTGGAAAAATACCATGGGGTAACAGCTCAGGGACTTGTGGAAAGCGCATTGGACAAGGTCCGCCTTTTGGAAGCGTTTGATTTTCATGATATTGTTGTCAGCATCAAATCTTCCAATGTTTTGATGTGTGCAGATGCCTACCGGCTGGTTGCGGAACAGATTGATTATCCTCTTCATGTGGGCATCACGGAAGCGGGAACCGTATACAGCGGCAATATTAAATCTGCAGCTGGTCTTGGAATCATTCTTTATCAGGGAATCGGAGATACGATTCGCGTTTCTCTGACCGGAGATCCGGTAAATGAAATTACCAGCGCAAAGCTGATCTTGAAAACACTGGGACTGCGTCAGGGCGGAATTGAGGTTGTTTCATGCCCAACCTGCGGAAGAACCAATATTGATCTGATTCCACTGGCGAATCAGGTAGAGACCATGGCCAGCGACTTTGAACATTTAAATATCAAAGTTGCAGTTATGGGATGCGTGGTAAACGGCCCGGGTGAAGCGAAAGAAGCGGATGTTGGAATTGCCGGAGGAATTGGCGAAGGTCTGCTGATCAAAAAAGGCGAAGTTATCCGCAAAGTGCCGGAAGATGAACTGCTTGATACATTAAGAAATGAATTGGAACATTGGGGTGAATAGAAATGTCAGGGGCAGCAAAACCTTTTTTTACTGTATTTCCGGACCTGAAGGTGTCTGATGCCTTCCATTCGATGTTTGAGTCTGTGGACATACAGGACATTACTTTAAAAAAACGAGATAACATGCTGAGAATTTCTTTCTGCTGTGATCATCTGATTTCCAGGGTGGATACCTGGCGGATGGAACAGCAGATTCGGGAACAGCTGTTTTCCAAACGCTATATTAAGATACGGTTTCATGAAACCTATCATCTCTCTGACCAGTATAATTTAAAATACCTGATGGAACATTATATGAAAAGCTTCCTCTTTGAACTAAAGGGCAAAGGAGAGGTTATTTTTAATGTTGTCAGAAAAGGTGATTATAAAGTTGAAGGGAATGTGATTACTTTTTATTTTGAAGATACCTTTGTAAACCGGAGCAAGGCATCGGCGATCAAAGACTATTTTGAGGGTGTCATGAAAGACCGGTTCCATATGGAAATCAAAGTAGGGTTTGATTTTTCCCGGCAGCATGAAAGAAACCTGAGAGATGAAAGTGATTACCGGCTTCAGCAGGAAATCCATGCAATTGTGGAACACGCGGATACGGCAGAACAGGAACACAAAGAAGAGAAAAAAATACGCAAAAAAGCGGCGGCTGCAAAGAAAAGTGAAAACAGATTTCGTAAAAACAGGAGACCGAAAGATGATCCAACGCTTCTTTATGGAAGAAACTGTGACGGCGATCTGACAGAAATCAAAGATATTTATGATGAGATTGGTGAAGTCGTTGTTCATGGTCAGATCACATTTCTTGAGACGAGAGAAATCCGCAATGAAAAGACAATCATCATCTTTCATGTTACAGATTTTACGGATTCTATCAGCTGTAAGATCTTTGTGAAGAATGAACAGCTTCCGGAAATTCTGGACAGTCTGAAAAAGGGAGGATTTTATCGGATTAAGGCAGTTGCCATGTATGATAAATTTGACCGTGAGATTTCTCTTGGGTCTGTTGCGGGAATTAAAGCAATTCCGGATTTCAGGAAAAAGAGACAGGATACATCCATGGATAAAAGAGTGGAGCTTCATCTGCATACTGTTATGAGTGATAATGACAGCGTTGTACAGATCAAGGATGTGGTAAAACGAGCCCATGACTGGGGACATCCAGCGCTTGCCATCACAGATCACGGTGTCCTGCAGGCCTTTCCGATTGCCCGTCATGCGTATGAAGACCTTCACCTTGCGGAAGATGATCCTTTTAAAATCATTTATGGAGTAGAAGGGTATTTTGTAGATGATCTTGGGGATCTGGCGATTGACTCCAGGGGACAGACCCTGGATCAGGAATATGTTGTTTTTGATATTGAGACGACAGGATTTAACAGTGAGAATGACCGCATTATTGAAATTGGAGCAGTTAAGGTTGTTCATGGTCAGATTACAGAGACATTCAGTGAATTCGTAAATCCACAGAGGCCGATCCCATATAAGATCACTCAGCTGACAACGATTACAGATGATATGGTAAAAGATGCCGGCATCATTGAAGAAATTCTTCCGAAATTTCTGGATTTTTGTGAGGGAGCGGTACTGGTGGCTCATAATGCCGGCTTTGATACCGGATTCATCCGGGCAAACTGCCGGAGGCTGAAACTGCCTTATGAGTATACTGCAGTCGATACCCTTGGACTTGCCAGATGTCTGATGCCTCATCTTGGAAAATATACGCTGGATAATATATGTAAGCATTTAAATATCGTCCTTGAGACCCATCATCGTGCTGTGGATGACGCAACCGCAACTGGAAAGATTTTTGTTGAATTTATCTCTATGCTGAAAGAAAGAGAAATTGAAAACCTGGATCAGGTCAACGATTTTGCCGCCCAGAGTACGGATCTTGTAAAAAAAGGACGGATGCATCACGGTATTTTGCTGGTAAAGAATAATACAGGAAGAGTGAACTTAAATCGTCTTGTATCGGAATCCCATATTAATTATTTCAATCGAAAACCGCGTATGCCTAAATCACTGATCGACCGATACCGGGATGGCCTGATCGTCGGCTCAGCCTGTGAAGCAGGAGAACTCTACAGCGCTCTGGTGGATCAGCGGTCCGATGAAGATATCGCAAGAATTGTTTCCTTTTACGATTATCTGGAAATCCAGCCGGTGGGAAATAATGAATTTATGATTCACTCAGATAAATATGAAAATATTAATTCCGAGGAAGATATCCAGCGCCTGAATCAGAAGATTGTTGAGCTGGGAGAAGAATTTCATAAACCGGTGGTTGCTACCTGTGACGTTCATTTTCTGGATCCGGATGATTCGATTTACCGTTCCATCCTGATGGCAGGAAAAGGCTTTAAGGACGCAGATCAGCAGCCTCCGCTGTATTTCCGGACGACAGAAGAAATGCTGGATGAATTTGCTTATCTTGGAAGTGATAAAGCCAGAGAAGTGGTCATTACAAATCCAAATAAGATCAATGATATGATTGAAAATATTTCTCCGATCCATCCGGACAAATGTCCCCCGGTTATTGAAAATTCAGACCAGGAGCTGAGAGAAATCTGTTATAATAAAGCGCATGAGATTTATGGCCCGGATCTGCCGCAGAGAGTCACAGACCGTCTGGAAAAAGAACTGACTTCCATTATCGGAAACGGCTATGCAGTATTGTATATCATTGCGCAGAAGCTGGTATGGGATTCCAACGACCATGGCTATCTGGTTGGATCCCGTGGCTCTGTCGGATCTTCTTTTGCGGCAACCATGGCGGGAATTACTGAGGTAAACCCTCTTCCGGCTCATTATATATGCCCAAACTGTCATTACGTGGATTTTGATTCTGAGCAGGTACAGGAATACGCGAAAAAGGGTATGTCTGGGTTTGATATGCCGGACGCTGTCTGTCCGAAATGCGGAACGAAACTGATCAAGGAAGGACAGGATATTCCGTTTGAGACATTCCTCGGATTCAAAGGAGATAAAGAGCCGGATATTGACCTGAACTTTTCCGGAGAATATCAGGGAAAAGCTCATGCTTATGTAGAAGTCATTTTCGGAAAAGGAAAGGCTTTCCGTGCCGGTACCATAGGTACTCTGGCGGAAAAAACCGCTTATGGATATGTTCTAAAATATCTGGAAGAAAGAGGCATCAGCAAGCGCCGCTGCGAGATCGAACGTCTGGCGGCAGGCTGCACCGGAGTCAAACGAACGACGGGACAGCATCCGGGAGGAATTATTGTTGTGCCTCATGATAAAGAAATTTATGATTTCACCGCTATCCAGCACCCGGCAAATGATATGAATACACCGATCATCACGACACATTTTGAGTATCATTCCATTGACCAGAATCTTCTGAAACTGGATATTCTCGGACACGATGATCCGTCTATGATCCGAAGGATGGAAGATATCACGGGAATTGACTCCCATACCATTCCTCTGGACGACAAAGGAGTCATGGGCCTGTTTCATGGAACAGAGACTCTGGGCATCAAACCGGAAGATATTGACGGGACACCGCTGGGATCTCTGGGAGTTCCGGAGTTTGGAACAGATTTCGTTATCCAGATGCTTCAGGATACCCATCCGCAGAGTTTTTCCGATCTGGTGCGTATTTCCGGGTTGTCTCACGGAACCGATGTATGGCTTGGCAATGCGCAGACATTGATCGAAAATGGAGATGCCACAATTTCCACTGCCATCTGCTGTCGAGATGATATCATGGTTTACCTGATCAATCAGGGACTGGATGAAGCTCTGGCGTTTACGATCATGGAAGGAGTTCGAAAAGGAAAAGGGCTGAAACCTGAACAGGAAGAAGCCATGAGAGAAAAAGGAGTTCCTGAATGGTATATCTGGTCCTGTAAACAGATCAAATATATGTTCCCGAAGGCTCATGCCGCTGCGTATGTTATGATGGCATGGCGAATCGCGTGGTATAAGGTATATCATCCGCTGGCATATTATGCGGCTTATTTCAGTATCCGGGCAAAGGCATTTTCTTATGAAGATATGTGTCTTGGAAAAGAACATTTGGATGAAAGGATCCGCCAGATAAAAAATACTCCAAAACATGAGGTAAAAAACGCGGATCTGGATCTTCTGCGTGAAATGAAGATTGCCGATGAAATGTATGCCAGAGGGTATGAATTTATACCGATCGACATTTATAAAGCGAAAGCGAAAGATTTTCAGGTAATTGACGGAAAGATCATGCCGGCTTTTACCAGTATTGACGGTATGGGAGAAAAGGCCGCTCTTCAGGTAGAAGAGGCAGCCAGAGGGGAAGCGTTTACGTCTCTTGAAAATTTCAGGAACCGGACGAAAGCGCCGCAGGCCTGCATTGACAAAATGAAGGAACTGGGAATTATGGGGGATCTGGAAGAAACCGACCAGCTGTCCTTTAATTTTATTTAACAATTTTTACTAAAATCCCTTGTCAAGTACTATCTTTCATGATAGAATAAAAGAAGCTTAAGAAATTACTGATAGGAGTGGGCGCAAGTCCACTCTTATTGTTTGTGTAGATATCCGAACACAGACAGCACAAAGCAGCCTGCGTTCACGAGGAAACAGCCTGACAGGTTCCAAGTGTCCGCTTGACATGATCAAAACAGATGGAAAGGGATGATATTTTGGCAAAACATACGGAGATTGAAAACAGAACAGAAGCTATGGTTCTTCCAATCATTGAAGAAAATGAATTTGAACTGGTTGATGTAGAATATGTAAAGGAGGGAGCCAACTGGTATCTGAGAGTCTATGCGGACAAAGAAGGAGGCATCAGCATCGATGACTGTGTTCTTATAAGCCGTGCTCTGGAAGAAAAGCTGGATGAGGAAGATTTTATTGAAGATGCCTACATTCTGGAAGTCAGCTCTCCGGGTCTGGGACGGCCGCTGAAAAAGGAAAAAGATTATCTTCGCAGCATTGGAAAATCCATTGATATCAAATTGTATCAGGCTGTGGACAAACAAAAAGAATTTACAGGAATTTTAAAAGACTATTCCAAAGATCGTATCATTCTGGAAATTGATGGTAACGACATGGAATTTGAAATGAAGGGCATTGCGCAGGCCCGTCTGTCATTAGATTTTTAAGGAGGAAAAAGAAAAAATGAACGAATTAATTGCAGCATTAAATCAGTTAGAAAAAGAAAAAGGAATTGACAAGGATGTCATCATGGAGGCCATTGAAAATTCTTTGCTTGCTGCATGTAAGAGGGACTTTGGCAGCGCGGATAATGTAGTGGTCAACATGGATCGGGAGACCGGAGACATCTATGTTTATGCTTTAAAAGAAGTGGTAGAAGAAGTCATGGATCCTGCATTGGAGATCAGTCTTGGCAAAGCAAAGGCGATGAATCAGAAATATGAACTTGGAGATCAGGTTCGTGTGGAAATCACGCCGAAAGATTTCGGACGAATCGCAGCAATGCACGCCAGAAGTGTTATTGTACAGAAAATCAAGGAAGAAGAAAGAAGAGTCGTATATGACCATTTCTACTGCAAAGAAAAAGATATTGTAACAGGTGTCGTTCAGAGATATGTTGGAGAAAATGTCAGCGTCAGCCTGGATGACAGAACAGATGCTCTTCTGATGAAATCAGAACAGATCAAGGGAGAGGTTTTCCGTCCGACAGAGCGGATCAAGCTTTATATCGTTGAAGTAAAAGAAACAAACCGCGGACCGAGGATCCTTGTATCACGAACACATCCGGATCTGGTAAAACGCCTGTTTGAAAAAGAAGTGGCAGAAATCCAGGACGGCACAGTAGAAATTAAAAATATTGTGAGAGAAGCAGGATCCAGAACTAAAATGGCAGTATGGTCCAATGATGAAAATGTGGATCCGGTCGGAGCCTGTGTCGGTTTAAACGGCGCAAGAGTCAACGCGATTGTAAATGACCTGAAAGGGGAAAAAATTGATATTATCAACTGGAACGAAGACCCTTGCATCTTTATTGAAAACGCGTTAAGTCCGTCCAAAGTCGTATCCGTAACGGCTGATGTGGAAGAAAAGAGCGCGGAAGTCGTAGTTCCTGATTATCAGCTGTCTCTTGCTATTGGAAAAGAAGGACAGAACGCAAGACTTGCTGCCCGCCTTACAGGATATAAGATTGATATTAAGAGTGAATCCCAGGCTCAGGAAGAAGCTTTAAAGAAAGAGATGGAAGAAGAGACGTCTGACGATCTTCAGGATCTTAACGATGAGCTGGATCTTGATTTCCAGGAAACTGCAGATGAAGAAGACAGCTTTGCAGAAGAAGAAACTGAGGTATCTTCTGAGGAAGAAGAAATTTCAGATGATATGGAATCCGAAGAACCGGAATCTGAAGAACCGGAATCTGAAGAAACAGAGATGTCAGATGAAGAAAATGAAGAGTAACAGGATGTGATAGAATGAACAATCGAAAAGTTCCTACGAGAAAATGCATTGGATGCGGAGAACAGAAAGAAAAACGGGACCTGGTGCGTATTGTACGTACCAAGGAAGGAGAAATCACGATTGACGCAACGGGAAAGAAGAACGGCAGAGGAGCTTATATCTGCAAGTCCAATGATTGTCTTGCGAAAGCAGTCAGATCAAAAGGTCTGGAACGTTCGTTTAAGATGGCAATTCCCGAAGAAATTTATGAACAGCTGGAAAAGGAGATGAAAGAAATTGAATAAGATCTTATCGACCCTTGGTCTATGTATGAGATCCGGAAATCTGTCCAGCGGTGATTTCGCAGTTTCAGAAGCAGTTCGAAAAAAAAACGCGTTTTTGGTCATTGTGGCCATGGATGCTTCTGAGAATACAAAAAAGAAATTTCGAAATCTGTGCAACCATTATCAGGTGCCTCTTTATTTCTGGTGCGACAGGGAACAGCTCGGCCATGCCGTAGGCAAGGATTTCAGAGCATCCATTGCGGTGACGGATCAGGGATTTTCTAACGCAGTCCGCAAACAGCTTGATAAGGAATCAATTATGGAGGTGTAATATATGGCAAAATTCAGAGTATATGAAGTTGCAAAGAAATTGGGAAAAGATAACAAAGAAATTTTGGAAATACTGAAATCAAATCAGATTGATGTAAAAAACCATATGAGTATGGTAAGTGATGACCAGGTAGCCATTGTGGAAAAAGCATTAGCGCCGAAAAAAAATACATCTTCTTCAAAAAAACAGAATTTTAAGAAACAGGAAAGCGGCCGAAAAGACGGAAAAGGCGGACAGAACCGGAATCAGAATGGTGACCGCCGGAGAAATGGGAAAAATCAGCCGAATAACCGGAATGAAAATAAAGATCATAACAAGAATGAAAACCGGAAAGACTTTAAAAACCAGAGAAACAATCAGAAAAATCAAAAGAATAAAAAACAGGATGGAGATCGTAAAATTTTGAGAAAAGAAAACCCTCAGAATTCCCAGAAATTCAATCATAAAAATAATAAAAAGAACAAAAAATTTAATAAGAACCAGCCGCAGGAACAGAGAAGGAAAAAGAAGACATCAGGACCTGGAGCATTTATTAAGCCGGAGCCGGTGAAAAAACCGGAAATTGACCCGGATGTGCCAGTAAAAATTCCGCCGATGCTTACTTTGAAAGAACTGGCGGACGCTTTGTCCATTCCAGCCAATGATATTATCAAAAAACTGCTGATCAGCGGAGGCGGAATGCTGAATCTGAACTCAGAACTGGATTTTGAGAAAGCAGAAGAAATTGCGCTGGAATTTGACCGTCTGGTAGAAATGGAACAGCAGGTGGATGTTATTGAAGAAATCCTGAAAGATGACGAGGAAGACGATGAGAGCAAAATGGTGGAAAGGCCGCCCGTTGTCTGTGTCATGGGTCATGTTGACCACGGAAAAACCTCTCTTCTCGATAAAATTCGTTCTACCCATGTAACTACAGGAGAAGCCGGCGGAATTACCCAGCATATCGGTGCTTATACGGTGGAAACCGCCAATGGAAAAATCACATTCCTGGATACACCGGGACATGAAGCATTCACATCCATGCGTATGCGTGGAGCACAGTCAACCGATATTGCAATTCTTGTTGTCGCTGCAGATGACGGTGTTATGCCGCAGACTGTTGAGGCCATCAACCATGCAAAAGCTGCAGAAGTCGAGATTATCGTAGCGATCAATAAGATTGACAAAGAAAGCGCCAATATCGAACGTGTAAAACAGGAACTGACAGAATATGAACTGATTCCGGAAGACTGGGGAGGAAGCACAATTTTCTGTCCGGTTTCCGCTCATACAGGAGAAGGAATTCCAGAACTCCTGGATATGGTATCTCTGACCGCCGAAGTACTTGAGTTAAAGGCAAATCCAGACCGCAAGGCAAGAGGAATCGTTCTGGAAGCACAGCTTGACAAAGGAAGAGGCCCGGTTGCCACTGTCCTGGTACAGAAAGGTACACTTCATGTAGGAGACGCGATCGCTGTTGGAAATGCTCACGGTAAAGTTCGTGCCATGATCAATGACAAAGGAAAAAGAATCAAATCCGCCGGACCATCTACTCCGGTTGAGATTCTCGGATTAAGCGAAGTGCCATATGCCGGTGAAGTTTGCATGGCAATGGACAGTGAAAAAGAAGCACGTGCCGTGGCAGAAAAATTCATTGCCTATGGCAGAGAAAAAATGCTTTCTGAAACGAAGAGCCAGCTGTCTCTGGATGATCTCTTTGATCAGATTCAGGCAGGCAGCGTAAAAGAATTAAACATTATCGTAAAAGCAGACGTACAGGGATCTGTAGAGGCAGTGAAACAGAGCCTTGAAAAATTATCGAACGAAGAAGTGGCAGTTAAAGTAATCCATGGAGGTGTTGGAGCAATCAATGAATCCGATGTTATGCTTGCCTCCGCTTCCAATGCAATCATCATTGGATTTAATGTTCGTCCGGAGCCTGCGGCAAAAGACGCTGCAGCGGCAGACAAAGTTGATATGAGATTATACCGCGTTATTTACAATGCAATTGAAGATATCGAATCTGCGATGAAAGGTATGCTGGATCCGGAATTTGTTGAAAAAGTCACAGGTCATGCTGAAGTACGGCAGCTGTTTAAGGCATCTGGAGTTGGAACGATCGCAGGATCTTATGTAACAGACGGAACCATTCAGCGAGACAGTTCTGCAAGGGTGATCCGTGATGGAATTGTAATCCATGAAGGCAAACTTGCGTCTATTCAGAGAGGAAAAGATGCAGTCAAAGAAGTTCGAAGCGGCTTTGAGTGTGGTCTGGTTATGGAAAACTTCAATGATATCAAAGAAGGTGATCAGATCGAATCATTCGTTATGGAAGAAGTTCCTAGATAAGTTCTGCTGAATTTATAAAAAGGAGTCGATTATGAGAAAAAACAGCATTAAAAATACACGAATCAACGGTGAAGTGCAGCGGGAATTAAGCCGTATCATCAGCCGTGAGATCAAAGATCCAAGGATTGCGCCTATGACTTCCGTCGTAGACGCGGTCGTAACATCAGATCTGAAACAGTGCAAGGTGTATATCAGCGTTCTGGGAGACCAGGAAGCAAAAGACAAGACGATGGAAGGGCTGAACAGCGCAGTGGGATATATTCGGCGCGAACTTGCCCATACGGTCAATTTAAGAAATACACCTGAGATTACCTTTATTTTGGACGATTCGATTGAATATGGCGTGGAAATGTCAAAGAAAATTGATGAACTGCAAAAATAAGGAGTTTCATTATGAAAGAATTTATGGAGCAAATTGAATGTGCCCAGACCATTGGGATTACCGGGCACATTCACCCCGATGGGGATTGTATTGGAAGCTGTCTTGCACTGAGACAATACATTTCCGAAAAATATCCGGAAAAACAGACGGACGTCTATCTGGAACCAATCAGTGACGAATTTTTGTTTTTAAGCGGCGCAGGGCAGATTCTGACAATACCGAAAAATGAAAAATACGATTTGTTTTTTGTACTGGACTGCAGCAGTGAGGACCGGTTTGAACCTTTTTCCAGCCTGGTCCGCAATGCGGATACTGTCTTCTGCATTGATCATCATATCAGCAATCAGGGAATGGGAAATTATTGTACCGCAGATCCGAAAGCAAGCGCAACCTGCGAAGTTCTGTGTGATTTGATCCCACTTGAAGAAGTATCCTTAAAATGCGCGGAATGTCTTTATACCGGCATTGTTCATGATACCGGAGTTTTTAAACATTCTAATACAACGAAAAAAACGATGATCTATGCGGGAGAACTTCTGGAAAAAGGAATCCATCATTCAAAGATCATTGACGAAACGTTTTTCCAGAAAACATATGTGCAGAATCTCGCCCTTGGCAGAGCGCTGCTGAACAGTCGTCTGTTTTGTGACGGAACCATTATCTGCTCCGGGTTATCTCAGGAAGAACTGGATCAGCTGGGAGCTGTTCCTTCAGATGTAAATGGCATTATTGACCAGCTGCGGGTAACAAAAGGAGTAGAAACCGCCGTCTTTTTATATCCTTTGAAAAATGGAGGCGTAAAGGTGAGCATGCGTTCCAATGGGAAAGTCAATGTTTCATCCATTGCCCAGGAATTTGGAGGAGGCGGACACATTCTTGCAGCCGGATGCACCATGTTTGGAAGTTTTGAACAGATAGAAAAACAGCTGCTTCCTAAGATAAAAGAACAGCTATAGAGGTTGATATGTTAAACGGAATCATCAATGTATATAAAGAGCAGGGATTTACATCCCATGACGTCGTAGCAAAACTAAGGGGCATTCTCAGGCAGAAAAAGATCGGTCATACGGGAACACTGGATCCTAACGCAGTTGGCGTGCTTCCGGTCTGTCTGGGAAGAGGAACCAAACTCTGCGATATGCTGACGGCAACAAAAAAACAATATGAAACGACATTCCTGCTGGGAAAAGAAACAGATACGGAAGATATCTGGGGAGTGGAAACAGCTGTTTTCCCGGTCCCTGAATCTGAGGATGCTGTAAAGGAAGCTGTCTTTTCTTTTATAGGGGAATACGATCAGATTCCGCCGATGTACTCTGCAAAAAAAGTACAGGGCAGGAAGCTGTATGAACTGGCGCGGGAAGGAAAGGTTATCGAAAGGAAACCGCAGAAAGTAAGGATTTATGAAATATCTGATCTGAAAATCAATCTTCCGGAAGTTTCCATGACAGTAACCTGCAGCAAGGGTACTTATATCCGGAGTCTCTGCCGTGACATCGGCAGAAAACTTCAAAGCGGCGCCTGTATGACAAAACTGACCAGAACCAGATCCAGCGGATTTCGAATCGAAGCATCCCATACCCTGGAAGAGATTGAAAAAGCAGCAAAAGAAGACCGGGTCAGTGAATATATCATTCCGGTAGAGAAAGTTTTTTCTTCTCTCCAAAAGGGAACGGTGCGCAAAAACTGCAACAAACTGCTTTATAACGGGAACCCTCTGAAGCTGTCCTGCTTCTGCGAAACCGGTCTTGATACCGGAAGGATGCTTCGCGTTTATGATGAAGAAGGACATTTTATAGGGGTCTACAGATGGAAAAAGCAGATGTTCTTTCCAGACAAAATATTTTATGACCAAAATGATTGAGAGGAAGCCATGGAGTACATTCACGATACTGAAAAATTTCAATTTCATAATACCGTTGTTGCCCTTGGAAAATTTGATGGAATGCACAAAGGTCATCAGCTGATTTTTGACAAACTGATCCAATATAAAAAAGAAGGGTGTAAAGCTGCGGTTTTTTCTTTTGACCGGCCGCCGATGAATATGCTGAAACATAAGGACGTCAGTGTGATTTATACCCATGTTGAGAAAACAAAACTGCTTTCTGAACGGGGAATTGATATTTACATTGAACATCCTTTTACGGAAGCCTTTTCCCGCCTTCAGCCGGAAGATTTTGTGAAAGAAATTCTGTTGAAAAAAATGGGAATGAAAATTCTGGTTGTTGGAGACGACTGTGGATTTGGATATAAAAGAAGAGGAAATGTGGAACTTTTAAAACAGATGGAAAAAGATCATGATTTCCGGCTGATCGTAATTCCAAAACTTGAATTAAATGGAGCCATTGTATCAAGTACCAGAATCCGAAGTCTGTTAAAAGAAGGAAAGATCGAAGAAGCAAACGCACTGATGGATACTCCATTTATGATCTATGGACCTGTGGTCCATGGAAATCATCTGGGAAAAGAAGTGCTTGGCATTCCTACCGCTAATCAGGTGCCGGACAGTGAGAAACTGCTGCCGCCAAACGGAGTCTATGTATCCAGAATCTATTACAAAGGCCGGCAGTATTACGGAATCAGCAATATTGGGACAAAACCAACAATTGAAGGGAAAAAACATATGGGTGTGGAAACCTATATTCTGGATTTCCACAAAGATATATATCATAAAGAAATCAGGGTGGAACTGCTGCATTATAAGAGGCCGGAAATGAAATTTGAGTCTCTGGACGCATTAAGCCGGCAGATGCATAAAGACGCTGATTTTGCCAGAAAATATGTGGAGAAAAATTTTTAAAGGATCCTTTTTGCAGGGATCCTTTACTTGTATCCATTTAAAAAATCAGGTATACTATAAACAAGAGATAACTAACTTGATTTTACCCTTTTGGGGAAGGGAGCGATTCATATGAGTACAAAAACAATCATTACGATCGAAAGGCAGTATGGAAGTGGAGGTCATCTGATCGGGCAGAAACTTGCAGAAGATCTTGACATTCCGTTTTATGATGGGGAACTCATCAAGGTTGCTGCAAAAGAGAGCGGTATCTGCGAAGAGATTTTTGAAAGTTTTGATGAGAAACCAACGACAAGTTTTCTGTATTCCCTTGTGATGGATCCGTATTCTCTTGGATATAATTCCAATTCATTTGATCTTCCATTGAATCACAAAGTATTTCTGGCTGCGTTTGATACGATCAAAGACATTGCGTCTAAGGGACCTTGTGTATTTGTGGGCCGCTGTGCAGATTATGCTTTGGAAGATTTTGATAATTGTCTCAGTGTGTATATTCATGCGCCGTTCGAGGACCGCATCAAGAGGATCGAAGATGTCTACGAGGTTCCTTCTGACAAGAGCAAAGAAGTGCTGATCAAGAAAGATAAGCAGCGTTCCAGCTATTACAACTACTATAGTTCTAATAAATGGGGAGATGCAAAATCTTATGATCTGTGCCTGGACAGCAGTTACCTTGGAATTGAAGGAAGTGTTGATCTGATCAAACAGGTGATCAAAATGAAGGAAGCTCAGTAAAAACATAGTGTTCGGAAGATGATTAATGTATACATATGAAGAATTAAACGATTTTGTGCACAGCTGCACACGATGTCCTCTATCCCGCACAAGGCATCAGTCTGTCATGGGCAGGGGAAATCTGTATTCCAGGATTTTACTGATTGCAGAGGCGCCGGGACAGACGGAAGATCAGACAGGGATTCCATTTACAGGGAGATCCGGTCAGATTTTTGATCAGATGCTGTCGGCCGCAGGAATGTCCCGGGAGGAGATATACCTTACGAATATCGTAAAATGCCGGCCTCCGGGAAACCGGGATCCTCTTGCACAGGAACAGGAAGCGTGTATGCCGTATTTAAAGTATGAGACCTTACTGATACGGCCGGAGATGATCATTTGTCTGGGGCGCATCGCCGCTCAGAGGATCATACGCCCGGAATTCCGGATTACCAGGGAACATGGAACCTTCTTGAAACGAAAGGATGTATGGCTGACGGCCGTATATCATCCATCAGCTGTTTTAAGGGATCCATCCAAATATGATGAAACTGTCCGGGATCTGATTGCAGCGAAAAAGAAACTCGGCAGCTGAGAGCAAAATAACAGCCTTATGTGTCATAATCCATGATACATAAGGCTGTCTGTTTTTCTATTCTGGTTTCTTTTCTCTTAGAACGACTTTTCCTGCAGCCTGCCGCCTCCTGGTATCCGACATGGCGGCATAATGTTTTCTTGTGGTGTTGACATCGGAGTGTCCCAGAACCTCTGCTACCAGATAGATATCATCGGTCTCCTGGTAAAGAGCCGTGCCATAGGTGCTGCGAAGTTTATGCGGCGTGATCTTCTTCAAAGGAGTCACCTCCCTGGCATATTTTTTTACCAGATTCTGTACCGCCTGAACTCCGATCCGTTTTCTCTGCATGGAGTAAAAAAGGGCATCTTCATGGCCTTCCCTCGGGATCACTTTTGCGCGGGATCCTTCGATATACTGTTCCAGGGCATCTGCCACTTCATTTCCGAAGTATACGGTCATCTCTTTGCGGCCTTTACGAATCAGATGAAGACCGTTGCTTTTAAAATCCACATCATCGAGGTTTAACCCTACCAGTTCCGATACACGGATTCCGGTTCCCAGAAGGAGGGTGATGATGGCAAAATCCCGTTCTTTTGTTTTCTCATAGTATGCTTTTCTCTGACCGGTGAGATTTTCACCGCCTTTTTCAACAAAATCAAGAAGAGAAGCGACTTCATCCGGCTCCAGACGGATAATTTCCTTCTCCCGGATTTTTGGCATATCCACAAGGAGAGTTGGATTTTTCCCGATCATCTGCCGTTTATAGTAATAGCCGTAAAAAGAACGAAGAGCGGACATTTTACGAAAGACTCCCTGTTCGGTATTCTGCATATGCTTGTGCCTCTCGTCAGATTCATAGACTTTAAGATATTCCATATATTCTTCCAGATCTACAGATTCAATGTTATCCAGATCAGAGACTTCGAAATCCTGAATGGAATAATTGCGGTAAACCGGATTTTCCTCCATTAAAAAATGAAAAAATACTCGGATATCATAGGCATAGGCGATTCTCGTCCGCACCTGTGTCGTGGAATCAATAGCACGGAAAAAATCTTTTGCAAATGGAGGAAGCGTCTTGATCAGTTCTCGAAGCTTTATTGTCTGTCTCGCATTCAGGTCATCGTAATATGTAGGTGCTTTCATATTGATATTCCTCCTTTTTTGCTGTGTTATACAGCTCTGTATACAGATAATTTTAGCACAGGGATTTTTCATGGTCAAATAACAAAAAAAGTGTGTTCTGTGTTATACTGGATTTACAGGAGGAAAGCCTATGGAGATCACTCGTTTATCCATTCGAAATTTCAAATCCATCCGTCATATGACACTGACGGATATTGATAAAGCATTAATTCTGGTGGGCCGTAACAATGCGGGAAAATCTTCGGTTCTCCATGCCCTGAGAGCTGTAGAAGGATCTTATAAAATCACACCGATGGATTTTAATGAAACCATGCAGAATATTGAAATCAGCCTTACGCTGGCCATTACAGAAGAAGATCTGAAAATTTTTCATAAACACGGCTATGTCAGTCCGTACAAAAAATATGATCTCTGGCTGAAAGATTTTTATACAAAACTCCCTTCCTGCCGGGACGGAGAACTTTCTTTTACATTTATTGCCAACAAAGAAGGAAAGAAACGTTTCTATGACGGAGTAAGGAAGCACAACAAATATATCCAGCAGATTTTCCCGCCGATCTATTTTATTGGCACGGAGCGCAACCTGTGGCAGATGCAGGAGGATCTTCTTCTGATCCAGGAGTCTGATCTGCTTAAGATCATGAGAACAAACTGCTGTATGTTTGATGAAGCAAAGCCATGCCGTCATTGTTTTCATTGTATCGGGCTGATCAATCAGAAAGTCCCGGAAGCCTTAAATGCCTTTGAAGCGGCAAAATTGTTTGAATATAAGCTTTACCAGCTTAACGTGGATCAGTTTGAAAAGCGTGTCAATCGGAGTTTCCATAAAAACGGCGGCCACGAAGATATTATTTTTTCTATGAATTATGATGTCAACGAAATGCTGCAGGTAAACGCAGAAGCTTATAATCAGGAAAGGGACTCAACCATACCAGTCCAGAAACTGGGACGGGGAATGAAAAGCATTTATATGCTGTCTTTAATGGAAGCATACGCAGAAGATGAAAATCAGATTCCTTCGATCATTATGGTGGAAGATCCGGAAATGTTTCTGCATCCAAAACTTCAGAAAACATCCAGTGAGATCCTATATCGCCTGTCTCAGAAAAATCAGGTGATCTTTACAACCCATTCCCCTCATCTGCTGTCGAATTTCGGAAGCCGTCAGATCCGGCAGATCATTTTGGATGATGAAGCCTATTCCATCGCAAAGGAAAGAACCAATATCGGGGCAATTCTGGACGATCTGGGATATAATGCGGCAGATCTTATGAATGTGGATTTCGTTTTTATCGTTGAAGGCAAGCAGGATAAATACCGTCTGCCAATGCTTCTGGAACATTATTATTCCGATATTCATAGCGAGGATGGAAGACTGAACCGGATTTCGATTCTTACGACTAACAGCTGCACTAATATTAAGACATATGCCAATTTAAAGTATATGAATCAGGTGTATATGAGAGATCAGTTTCTTATGATCCGGGACAGTGACGGTAAAGATCCGGATGAACTGGGACGTCAGCTGTGTAAATATTATGATGAGAGGAATCTGACAGATGTCGATCAGCTTCCGAAAGTAACCAGAAGAAATGTACTGATTTTAAAATATTATTCTTTTGAAAATTATTTTCTAAATCCCGAAATTATGAGGAAGTTAGAGATCATTCCGTCGGAAGAATCTTTTTACGAGATTTTATTTGATAAATGGAAAGAATATCTGCACCGGCTCAAAAGCGGACGGCATCTGCTGGAAGTGATGGGCAGGGACTTTCAGTCGCCTCAGGATATGAAGGAGCACATGGAGCTGATTAAGATTTATCTAAGAGGACATAATTTATTTGACATCTTCTATGGGCCGTATAAAAAGCAGGAGAGAGAACTTCTGCAAAAATATATTGCCATTGCTCCGAGAGATGATTTTAAAGATATACTGGATGCGATTGATGATTTTATATACTTTGAGAGCAAGAAAAAACAGAAGCCGGAAACGGATTGAAAGGAGGTTCTTATGAAAAATAAGAGTACGATGTTTCAGCTTACTTATGGACTGTTTGTTCTGTCTGCCAGAGACGGCGAAAAAGACAATGGATGTATTGTCAATACGGTGGAACAGGTCACCGATTCTCCAAATCGTATCATTGCAGTGGTCAATCAATCCAATTACACTCATGACATGATTCTTAAGACAGGGCAGTTCAATGTCTCCATTTTATCGGAAAAAGCGTCTTTTGACCTGTTTCGGCGCTTTGGATTTCAAAGCGGCAGAGATGTGGATAAACTGGAAGGCTGGAGCGGCTATAAACGTGCGGAGAATGGCATTATCTATGTGACAGAAGGAACCAATGGATATTTATGCGCAAAAGTCACAGATACGGTAGATCTGGGAAGCCATACGATGTTTATAGCCCAGGTGGAAGATGGTGATGTCCTTGACGATACGGAATCTGTCACCTATTCTTATTATCATAAACATATTAAGCCTCAGCCAGCAGAGACAAAAACAACAGGATGGAGATGTAAAATCTGCGGATATGTCTACGAAGGAGAAGAACTCCCGCCTGATTTTATCTGCCCTTTGTGCAAGCATGGCGCAGCGGACTTTGAAAAAATTGAATCTTAGGATTGATTTCATGTAAATCCGGTGTTATAATGTGTGAGAAATAGGAAAAGCGTTGAAGAGAAGAGTAATCTGTGAAAGGCTTCCAGAGAGAGATGTATTTTGCTGAGAGCATCTTAAGCGTCATAGCAGATGAAGACCACCTCGGAGTGGCTGTAAACCAGCCCGGCCGACACCGTTACCGTCATGAATGAGAGGCCTGCAGGGAAATCATTCCTCAGGCAACCAGGGTGGAACCGCGTAATGAATACGTCCCATGGATCGAAAAGATCCATGGGTTTTTTTATTTCATGGGAAATTGTTTTTTCACTGAAATAAAAACTCTGTTGTGTTTTTCCTGTAATCAGAAGAAAACAATTATGAAAGGGAGATAAAGACATGAAAATTACACTCAAAGATGGCTCTGTAAAAGAATACGGACAGGCAATGTCAGTGATCGATATCGCAAAAGATATCAGTGAAGGTCTTGCGCGCGCAGCCTGCGCAGGCGAATTAAATGGGGAAGTAGTCGATTTAAGAACTGTAATTGAAGATGACTGCAGCCTGAACATTCTTACATTTGATTCTGACGAAGGAAAGAAAGCTTTTCGTCACACAGCTTCCCATATTTTAGCTCAGGCAGTGAAACGAATTTATCCGGAAACAAAACTGGCCATTGGACCATCCATTGACAATGGATTTTATTACGATATGGAAAAAGATACGCCTTTTACTCAGGATGATCTGGAAAAGATTGAAAAAGAGATGAAAAAGATTGTAAAAGAAAATCTTGAGATCACATGTTTTACAAAACCAAGAGAAGAGGCCATTGCTTTTATGAAAGAGCGTAATGAGCCATATAAAGTTGAACTGATCGAAGATCTTCCGGAAGATTCCGTGATCAGCTTCTACCAGCAGGGAGAATTTGTGGATCTGTGTGCCGGTCCGCATCTGATGACAACAAAGCCGGTAAAAGCATTTAAGCTGACCAGCATCGCAGGCGCTTACTGGCGCGGGGATGAACATAATCAGATGCTGACACGTATTTACGGTACCGCATTTACAAAAAAAGCAGATCTGAATGATTATCTGACCATGATTGAAGAAGCAAAAAAACGTGACCACAGAAAACTCGGAAAAGAACTCGGCCTCTTTATGATGAGAGAAGAAGGACCGGGATTCCCATTTTTCCTTCCAAAAGGAATGGTTCTGAAAAATACACTTCTGGATTACTGGAGAGACATTCATACAAAAGCCGGATATGTAGAAATTTCCACTCCGATCATGTTAAGCCGTCATCTCTGGGAAACATCCGGACACTGGGATCACTATAAAGAAAATATGTATACAACAGTCATCGATGACGAAGACTTTGCCATTAAGCCGATGAACTGTCCGGGAGGCGTTCTCGTATATCAGTCTGAACCTCGTTCTTATCGTGATCTTCCGCTTCGAATGGGTGAACTTGGTCTGGTACACCGTCATGAAAAATCAGGACAGCTCCATGGATTAATGCGTGTGCGCTGTTTTACACAGGATGATGCCCATATTTTCATGACACCGGATCAGATCAAAGACGAAATCAAAGGCGTTGCAGAGTTGATCGATCAGGTATACAGCCTGTTTGGATTCAAATATCATGTAGAGCTGTCTACTCGTCCGGAAGACAGTATGGGAAGCGATGAAGACTGGGAGCTTGCAACGGATTCTCTTCGTGCGGCATTAGAAGATCTTGGACTCGATTATGTTGTAAATGAAGGAGACGGAGCATTCTACGGACCAAAGATTGACTTCCATCTGGAAGATTCTCTTGGAAGAACCTGGCAGTGTGGAACTATCCAGCTGGATTTCCAGCTTCCGCTGCGATTTGATCTTCACTATGTAGGGGCAGACGGAGAGAAACATCGCCCAATCATGATCCATCGCGTTGCTTTTGGTTCCATTGAGCGCTTCATCGGTATTTTGATCGAGCATTTTGCTGGAGCTTTCCCAACATGGCTGTCACCGGTACAGGTGGAAGTTATCCCGATTTCCGACAAACATCTGGAATATGGACAGAAAGTTCTGGATGAATTAAAAGCGGCAGGAATCCGCGCTGAAATCGATACGAGAGCTGAAAAAATGGGATACAAGATCCGGGAGGCTCAGCTTCATAAGATTCCTTATATGCTGGTTGTCGGTGGAAAAGAAGAAGAAAATAATGCGGTTTCCGTCAGAAGCCGTTTCAAAGGCGATGAGGGTCAGAGATCTCTTGCTGAATTCATTTCTGACATTAAGGCAGAGATCGATTCGAAAGAAAATCGTCCGGTCGAGAAGGATGACAAGTAGAATTTGTCCTTTATATACAAAGTAAAAATATTGCATTCCCGCTGCAGTCAGAGCCGGTTCGTTCTGCTGCAGCGGGAATTTTTCTGTTCTGATTCCATAAAAATGGAAAAAAAGAAGAAAAAAGGATAAATAGTAATATTGTTATAAAAATTTGACTTAATTTTAATTAATTAAGATATAAAGAGATGATTGTTATAAAATTTGGAACTAAATCCATCTGATTCCGAAAAAAATTCTCCGATTTTAACACTTTTATTGAAAATAATTCTCGAAAACCTCTGACATTCTGTTATAATAAATTTGAGTTAAATAAAACTAATCTGATAGGAGGCTAAGAGATTGGAACAAACGATAAAGTTAAGTCAGGGGCGGATTGGAAATACATACACCGTTCAGAAAATGGAACTTCCGATCAACATTGAAAAACGACTGGAAGCCCTTGGAATGACCCACGGAACTTCCGTTCTCATTTTAAACAGTAAGAGCAGAGGAGTCCTGATCGTTAAAGTCAGGGGAACCCGATTTGCCCTTGGACGTAATATTACAGAAAACATACAAGTGGGAGGGACAGCATGAAAGAAGATTTGACGATAGGATTTATTGGAAATCCCAATTGTGGAAAAACTACTTTATTTAACGCATATACCGGAGCAAATTTGAAAGTAGCCAACTGGCCTGGAGTTACTGTAGAGCGGATGGAAGGTGCCATTAAGGATCATGATCTGAACATTCGTCTGGTTGACCTTCCAGGAACCTACAGTCTGACATCCTATACGATGGAAGAGCAGGTTTCCAGGCAGTTTATTATGAGTGATGAAGTTGACGTTATTGTTGATGTGGCGGATGCATCTTCTCTGGAAAGGAACTTATATCTGACCCTTCAGCTTTTAGAACTTGGAAAACCGGTCGTTCTTGCTCTTAATATGATGGATATTGTAGCAAAAAGAGGAATGGAAATTGATACACATCGTCTTCCGGAGATGCTGGGAATTCCGGTGATCCCGGTTTCTGCAAGAAAACGAACAGGACTTGATATCCTGCTTCACGCGGCAGCTCATCATAAGGACAATCAAAGGCCGGATCGGCTGATCCATGAACATAAGCGGGCATATCATCACCATCATAATCATCATGCAGAATATGCCATGGTCTATTCCGATGAAATAGAAGATAAGATCGATGAGATCATTGCCTGTATGGAAGAAAAGTATCCGGGGCTGGACAATTACCGGTGGCTGGCGATCAAACAGCTGGAGCAGGATCAGGAAGTAACAGCGAACTATCCGGTGGATCTCCCTGATGTCATCGATAAAAACTATGAATCTGAAATCATCAACCAGAAATACGATTTTATTCAGGAAATCATAGACGAGGTTGTTGTGAATAAAAACCGTCAGGAAGCTCTGACAGAAAAGGCAGACCGGATTTTGACCCACAGGATCTTCAGTATCCCGATTTTCCTTGGAATCATGGCTCTTGTCTTTTTCCTTACTTTTACGATTGGTGACTGGCTGAAAGGATATTTCGAGCTGGGACTTGAAATTTTTTCTGCATGGGTATCCCATGGACTTGAAAGTCTTCATGTCAATGCAATGCTGCAGTCACTGATTGTAGACGGAATCATCACAGGAGTAGGAGGTATCCTGACATTCCTTCCAAATATTTTCATTTTATTCCTGGCACTGGCCTTCCTGGAAGACAGTGGATATATGGCCAGAGTTGCCTATGTCATGGAGGGAATCATGAGCAAACTTGGGCTTTCCGGAAGAGCTTTTATTCCTATGATTCTTGGGTTTGGCTGTACAGTGCCGGCAATCATGGCGTCCAGAGCTTTGGAAAATCCAAGAGACCGTTATAAAGTAATGCTGGTTACGCCTTTTATGAGCTGCAGTGCAAGACTTCCGATTTACATTTTATTTTCCGGCATGTTTTTCCCGGAAAATCCTATGATTGCAGCTTATTCCATGTACATTATCGGCCTGGTCATTGCTATTTTGATTGCGGCAGTGATTCATCTGATCGACCGGAAAACCAGTCCTAATTATCTGCTGATCGAACTTCCGGAATATAAGGCGCCAAGCGCGAGAACCATAGCAATCTACGTGTGGGAAAAGGTAAAGGATTATCTGACCAAAGCAGGAACAACGATTTTTGTAGCTTCCATTTTGATGTGGATCATCCTGAACTTTGGATTTAGCGGATACACAACGGAAATGGCAGACAGTTTCGGAGCATCCATTGGAAAAATTCTGGTTCCGTTTTTTGCGCCGATCGGTCTTGGTTTCTGGCAGATAGCCGTAGCATTGATTGCCGGAATTTCAGCAAAAGAAGTAGTAGTATCCAGCTGTGCCGTTTTATTTGGAATTCCTAACATCAATGCGCCGGCAGGAATGAATATGATGCATTCCATTCTGGAAGGGATAGGATTCGGACAGCTGAATGCATTTTGTCTGATGGTATTCTGTCTTTTATATATTCCGTGCGCTGCAACACTGGCAACCATCCGGAAAGAATCCGGAAGCTGGAAGCACATGGGCTTTGCGGCATTGTTCCAGCTGGTTGTTGCATGGATTGTCACCTTCCTGATCTATCAGATTGGAAGCGCTGTCCTGTAAAAATAAATGTTTCATAATCATGATCTAATCCCGTGGAAGATTTTTCACGGGATTCTTTTTGCCTGAAACCAGGATTCTTAAGAATTTCTTTATGAAATATTTTGATTTCCTACACTTGTAAGATTTAAGCCGCTGTGATATAGTGAAACCAGCATAAGTTTTAGAAAACGAAACAGCAGATACAATTTGTGGAACGGAAAGGATGAACATATTATGATAAAGAATGAATCTATTCTGGTGCGGATTTTGGGGAAATCAGCCTCTGTCATTTTCTTTATTTCCCTCCTTTGTCTGGGAGTGTCTCTCTGCCTGGAGCCAATCTGCACTTCAACGGTGCAGAATACAGTCTTAAACAGCACCATGAGTGATTATATGACCAACGCCATCGTTCAGGAAAATGAATCATCCGAACATAACACGGCGTCGGATTCTGCGGCAGAAAGCCGGTCAGATGCTTCACAAAACAGCGGGATTACAGAACGCCAGATCCAGAAAGTGGAGGAAATCGTGCAGTCCAGCCCTGAAATGAGGGAACTGGTATCCAGATATCTGGAACAGTATGCCGGTTATCTGGAAAACGGACAGATGGATACATTATCAGATGCGGAAAAGAAGAAACTCCTGGAATCAGTCAATGATGAGATTCTGGATACCATAGAGAAAGAACAACAGACAGCCTTAAGCAGCGCCGATCGTCAGAAATACAAAGATGCTCTGGAAGAGAAAGAAAACGAAGTGCTGGATACCTTGGATACAATGCCGGCTCAGATGGGAAAGACAATGCCGGACGCCGCAAAAGCACTTAAGACTTATGGGAAAGCTGTATCAGCGTCCACGCAGACAGGATTAGCTTTAGCGGCGGCCATATCAGGAATTCTTGTCATTTTATGCAGAAGGCAGGGAATGCGGTGGATGAAATCCCTGGGAATATCTGCATTAACAGACGGAATCCTTATTGCGGCGGCAATGCCTTTTGCCATTGGAATCATGGCCGTTTTTCTTACCAATCAGTTTCTTGGGCAGACAGGAAACATTGATATCAGTATCTGTCATCAGACTGGAGGAATCATGGCAGGAGCAGGATTTATTTTGATTCTTGTTTATCTGATTTATAAAAAATGGAAGCAAAAATAATAAGATAGAAAAACAGGAGGAAGGACGGCTTTATTTATGGAAAGAAGCCTTCTTTCTGCTTTTTTGCACAATCTATAATTTAAATCGGTATTTTGCGTATAGATTAAAATCCCTCCATAACCACTCTCCATGATGGCCTGGACCATCGATTTTCATTTTCAAAAACATGTCTCAAAAAGAAACAAAAAAAGAACATTTTCAATGAAAAAATTTTTTCATGAAAATGCTCCTGTTTCATCTTTCATTTCATCTCAGATTCAAATTTAATTTTTAGAAACTCAGATATTTTTTCTTTTTCAGGAGATTTGCGCCTGAGGCGATCAGAAGAACCCCGGCTGCAATACCAAAACAGATGGAAAGGATTCCTAAGATCAGACTGCTGGCTCCTGAATGTTTCATTGTCAAATAAATTTTTTCCGTCTCCATGTTGCTGGACCTCCATTTTCCTTTTTATGTTATGTATAATACTATACAGCTTTCTATTGTTCTGTACAAGGATTTACTGCTGATTTAACAGTCTTTTCCGCTCTTTCCAGTCCGGAAGGAATTTTGTCATCAGCTGATGGAATCTTGTATTATGACTGGGTTCCAGCAAATGACAAAGTTCGTGGACGACCACATATTCAATGCAGTCATCTGGATATACAGCCAGCTGAAGATTGATCCGAATCCGGCCGGTCTTTGTACTGCAGCTGCCCCAGATGGTCTTCATACTGCGAAGTGTGAAACTTTGCGCATGTACTCCCATGACCGGTTCCCATTTTTCGGAAAACTGATGGATTTTCTCCATAAGTAAATTTTTTTGTTCATCCGTGATCACAGCGGAAAAGTGAGATGACTTCTTACGGATCATCTTCTCGTGATTTTTCACGATCCAGTCTGATTTTTTCTGGATAAAATCAAGGATCACTTCTTCTCCTGCCCGCTTTGGAGCAGTGATCAGGATATCACCGTTGGGCGGTTTTATGTAAATATTAATGTTTTTGATGGATCTCCGGTCAATTCTGGCCGGAATGCCGCAAATCTGTATTTCTTTCATGTTTCGTTCCTTCTGCTGCTACTTCTTCTTCCGCCTCAGAATCATGGATATCAAAAGATACAGCATGAAAATTCCGCCGAGGCAGAAACCGGCAAACGCAAGCCATGGCATATGAAAAATCTGAGGACTGATGTCTGTCAGACACAAGATGGCTGAACTGCACCAGAAAACCGCCGCAAGAACCGTCAGGATCAGATGATTGATATGATGTCCCATCTCCTCTTTGAGGCCTCTTGTCTCTGATGATTCCAGGTTAATGCGAATCTGTCCGTTTTTTGTAATGTTCAAAAGATCAGACAGCTGAGCCGGAATTTCCAGCGATTTTTTTGATGAAGAATAAATATCTCTCAGACTGTGCCTGAGTTCCTTTTTTATATCAAATTCCTTTGCCATAATGGCAGACATATGCGTCGTCAGAATCTGAAGCATATTGACTTTTGGAGAACAGATTTTCAAAGTCCCTTCCATGGTGATCATGCTTCTGGCCAAAAGTGTAATGTCTGATGGTACAGAGATCTCATGGGTTTTCAAAAGATCCAGAAAATCTTCCATCAGCTCTCCTACATTCATGGTTCCAAAATCCATATTCATATAGCGGCCGACCAGATCGTCCAGATCTGTATAAAGCTGAGCATGATTGATCTTATGCTTTGGGGTGCCAAAAGACAAAAAAGCATTCTTAAGCTCATAAATATCATTTTTTAGAATGGCGGAAATCGCTCTCTTCAAGATCGCTTTATAGTGATCTGACAGATGTCCTGCCATTCCCAGATCCAGCCATGCGATCTTTCCATCGGAAATCCAAAGATTTCCAGGATGAGGATCGGCATGAAAAAAGCCGTCTTCCAAAATCTGCTTACAGAAATTCTCAGCGGCCTTTTCCCCGATTTCCAGCATATCATATCCTAATTCCTCCAGAGACGCCGTCTGATCAATCTGGATTCCATCGATATAACTCATAACGAGAAGTCTGCAGCTGGAATACTCACGGTATACTTTCGGACAGGTGATATAAGAAATCTCTTTCTGATTGTTATAAAACAGCTCCAGATGATCGGCTTCTTTAAAGAAATCCATCTCTTCTTTCGTTGTCTCCCACATCTCATCGATAATACCGCGAAAATCAATCAGGTCTCCGGTGCCTGCCGCAAAATTCAGAAGCCCGGAAGCCTTTTTTATCAGGGCAATGTCCTGCGCCATGGTCTCTTTAATCCCGGGACGCTGAACTTTCAGGACCACAGGTTCTCCCGTTTTTAAAACAGCTTTATGCACCTGTGCAATGGATGCGGATCCAAGAGGTCTGGAATCAATCTGAAGGAAAACCTGCTCCGGCGGTTCCCCCAGCTCTTGTTCCAGTACCCCAAGAATCACATCAAACGGAAGAGGTTTTACATCGGTTCTCAATCTTGAGAGCTGTTTACAATACTTTTCCGGGATCATGTCAGAACGCATGGACATGATCTGCCCAAGTTTCACATAAGTAGGTCCCAGATCCTCCAGGATTGCGCAAAGTTTATCCGGCTGGATTCCCTGGGTAATGTGATATCGTTTCAGTACAGATAAAATCTCTCGGAGACGTCCTTTGGAATTATGCTCTTTGGTGTTTTTTTCTTCCTGTTTCATGATGCATCCTTACGCTTCCGTGGAATGACCGTCCTCTTCTTTTCCTTCTGCTTTGTTTTTATTGGCTGCTTCTACTTCTGCAATTCGTTCTTTTAATTTCTGAAGTTCTTCTGCAGACATATTCTCTACAGAATCAAAGGCATCACTGAAATTCTTGGTTACATTGACAGAAACATGCTCTTTTATTTTATCCTTCGCATTGCGCTTAAGCTCTTCATTGAATCCCCTGCCCTGTTCTACCGTAAGTTCTCCTTTTTCTACCAGTTTGTCAATGATATCTTTGGTTGTTTCTGCTGTTGTGGCGGCGGCACCTACGCCGGCCAGAAATATCTTTTTTACTCCTTCTCCGAATTCCATAGGTCATCCTTCCTTTCTTTGAAATCTGCTGTTTTTTGTTACTTCTATTTTAGCATTAAAGATTCTCAAGGACAATGGTAAAAGGTCCGTCATTGATCAGAGAAACCTGCATTTCGGCGCCAAATTCTCCGGTTTCTACAACCGGTATTTCCTTTTTGCACTGCCGGATCATGTATTCATACAATGCTTCTGCCGCTGCAGGATCTCCTGCCTCGATAAAGCTCGGACGGTTTCCTTTTCTGCAGTTTGCGTATAACGTAAACTGTGACACCAGAAGAAGCTGACCGCCTACATCTTTCAGGGAAAGGTTGGTCTTCCCATTCTCATCTTCAAAAATGCGCAGTCCCAGCATTTTTCGGATATATTTATCTGCAGTTTCTTCTGTATCCTCTTTCCCTACACCGATCAGAACAAGAAATCCTTTTTGAATCTTTCCAATTAAATTTTCCTGAACTGAGACAGACGCCTCGCTGACACGCTGAATTACTAATTTCATAATTTACTTCTCCTTCTTTTTCTCTCGTTTTCTTGGGGGATTTTTCGGCGGCCATCCTTTCAGATCCGCATTTACGATTGCCTGGAACATATGATCCCTGGCGCCCGGATGATCCTGATCCAGTTTTCGGATCAGCTGTTTTGCATATTCCCTCTTTGTATTGCCGTCCATAGGACATGGGCTTTTGGCAACAGGGAGTTCCATTTTGTTCTGGAATCCGATGATATCTTCTTCATTCATATACATCAGCGGCCGAATCACCGTAAGATCCATCCGGTCCAGATAGGTAACCGGTGAGAAACAGTGAATCCGGCTCTCAAAAATCATGGACATCATCAGGGTTTCTACCATATCCGCTTTATGGTGTCCATAGGCGACTTTATTGCATCCCAGTTCTTTTATCTTTTCATTTAACGCGCCTTTCCGCATTTTTGCACAGAGAGAGCAGGGATTGGTCTCTTTGCGTTTTTCAAATACAATATCCGCAATTTCAGTAGAAACGATCGTGTAAGGTACATTTAATTTTTCACATAATTCCTGAATTTTATTCAGATGAAAATTGCCGAATCCTAAATCTACTGTGATAGCATGAATTTCAAAATGATTTGGATAAAAGATCCTTAAATGCGCCAGTGCGTATAATAAAGTCAAGCTGTCTTTTCCCCCGGAAATTCCCACCGCAATGCGGTCTCCTTCTTCTATCATGCCGTAATCATCCACCGCTTTTCGAACACGGCTTAATACCTGCTGTAATTTCAATTCTTTATCCTCCTCTTATTCTACAATGTCATTTAATATTGATTCAGGCAGAACGCCCTGCAGCGTCTCCTGATAACGAAAATCCGTCTGTACTCCCGAAAGAGGTGACTTTGTAATTCGAAAACCATACTGATAATATATGCTGACTGCCCGATAACTCCAGGTCTGTGTATGAAGAAACACAGCTTTCCCGGGATCTGTCCTGGAAAATAAAGAAAGAGCGTATGAAATGACTGCGTGTCCGATTCCTTTTCCCTGAACATCCGGCGCTGTGCTGACCCAGTGGAGAATCGGCCAGTAACATCCGTTTTCTGTTTTCATCCATGCAGACGCCGTGGCACAGATTCTGTTATCTTCATCAACGACAAAACACATTCGAAAAGGAAGCAGCCGGCGGTGCGGCAAAAAAACTTTTTGAAAATACGCAAGCGCTTCTTCCCTGGAAGAAAATTCTTTTACGGAAGTCTCCAGATCTGCCCATGCTGTTTCATCTCCTTCTTCATACATCTTAAAGGAATATCCATCTGGCAAATATGCGGGTTTCCATGTGGAAGCTGTGACGTGATCGGCTTTCATGATAATATCTGAATATGGCAGACTTTTCTCTAACATCTTAATTCTCCGGTTTTCTCAAATGAAAGAAAAGGCCAGGGATGTTAAAATCTCTGACCTTCTATGTATTACAAGCTCTGAAAATCCTAGTTATTGATCAATTTATCTTCATTGCTCCAGCTATATAATTTGCGGATTTCTTTTCCAACGACTTCTGATGGATGCTCAGCAGCTAATTTTCTCATAGCTTTGAAGTGTACCTGAGAACCAGCATCAGACATATCTAATAAGAAGTCTTTTGCAAATGTTCCATCCTGGATATCAGAAAGGATCTGTTTCATGGCTTTCTTTGTATCCTCTGTAACGATCTTAGGACCTGTAATGTAATCACCATATTCAGCTGTGTTAGAGATAGAATATCTCATTCCTTCGAATCCAGACTGATAGATCAGGTCTACGATCAGCTTCATCTCATGGATACATTCGAAGTAAGCATTTCTTGGATCATATCCTGCTTCTACCAATGTTTCGAAACCAGCCTGCATTAATGCACATACACCACCGCAAAGTACAGCCTGTTCTCCGAAAAGGTCTGTTTCTGTTTCTGTTCTGAATGTTGTTTCGAGGATACCTGCTCTTGCTCCGCCGATTCCTAAACCATATGCTAATGCAAGATCCAGGGCTTTTCCTGTTGCATCCTGTTCTACGGCGATCAGACAAGGTGTACCTTTTCCAGCCTGATACTCACTTCTTACTGTGTGTCCAGGAGCTTTTGGAGCGATCATTGTTACATCGACATCTTTTGGAGGTGTGATGCATCCAAAGTGGATGTTGAAACCATGAGCGAACATTAACATGTTTCCAGCTTCCAGGTTCGGCTCAATGGATTCTTTGTACAGTTTTGCCTGTTTTTCATCATTGATCAGGATCATGATAATATCAGCTTTCTTAGCAGCTTCTGCAGAAGTATAAACTTCAAATCCCTGCTCTTCAGCTTTTTTCCATGATTTGCTTCCTTCGTACAGACCAATGATAACATTGCATCCAGACTCTTTTAAGTTAAGGGCATGTGCATGTCCCTGGCTTCCGTAACCAATAATTGCGATGGTTTTTCCATCTAAAAGTGATAAGTTACAGTCTTCTTGATAATAAATCTTTGCCATTTCTATTCCTCCATTTTTTAATTTATAGTAAAGGAAATCATATCCCTTTGCTTAGCGTAATTGATACTGCCGGATTCAGCCGCTGCTAAAAAGAAGCTACGGTTGTATCCCCTCTGGTCAGACCAGTTGCTCCGGTGCGAACCAGTTCCAAAATTTCAAAATCGTTGATCAGATTGATAAAAGCTTCAATCTTGCTTACATTTCCTGTAAGTTCCATCATCAGAGTGTCTGAAGAGACATCTACAACCTTGGCTCTGAAAATATCAGCGATCGTGATAATCTCCTGCTTCTCTGCTTTGGAAGCCCGGACTTTGATAAGAATCAGTTCTCTGCAGACGGATTCATTCTGCTTCAGTTCAAAAATCTTAACAACATCCTCCAGCTTGGACAGCTGGTTTTTAATCTGAAGAAGAATCATATCGTCTCCGCTTACCGCGATCGTCATCCGGGTGAACTTCTCGTTCTGTGTCGGACTTGCGGTAATACTGTCAATATTATATCCGCGTCTTGTAAAAAGCCCGGATACACGGCTCAGAACACCAGGAGTATTCTCAACCAAAATAGAAAGAACTATCTGTTTCACTTAATTCACATCCTTTTCTCAGATGTAATGTATACATACACCACATTCATATTGTCTTTTATTCTACCAATTCTGCATATATGTGTCAAGAAGCGATTCTGCCAAAGCCAGGAAAGAATTCTGTTTTGCAGGATTCTCCGCCTGCGGCAGGCCGCATGGGAGGCATTTTTCTTTCAATTTCCTGTGAAATAAAAATCCCCCGCAGAGGCGCGGGGGACAAAACAATTTCTATTACTCCTGCTCTTCCGGCTGCTGCGGAGCCGCTGTCGTTGCGGGCGCTGCTGTCGTTGCAGGGGCCGTTGTTGCTTCTGTCTGACGTTCCGTCGTGCTTCTTGTAGATCTGGTAGCAGACGTTGCCGAAGTGCTTCGATAAGCTCTTCTCGTAGAATACGTAGAGGCAGACGTACTCCTCGTAGACGATGTAGTGCCTGAAGTACTCGACGTTGAAGATGAGGATGATCTTGAATATCCAAATGTTTCAACATTGGATGTGCCTCCGTATTCTTTGGCCCAGTCTTTTTCGGAACCTTTATTGAAAAGGAAGTATTCCAGTGCCGCTTTATTGGCATCGAAATTAATGAAAAATACAAACATATTACTCTGTGCACGGCCTTGTACATAGGTGCCTTCCAGAGGAATTCTCTGCTGGTCAATTTCAGTTGTTCCCAGAGAAATCACTTTTGTCACAAGACTCTTAAGATAACTTGCATCCATATCTGTAGAGACATCTGATAATGCATCCAGTGCGATATCCGCAATCTTCGTCGGACTCTGATCCAGAACTTTGTTCAGCGCTGCCTGAAGCACAGCACGCTGGCGTCCGGTACGTCCGAAGTCGCCGTCACCGTATTTCTGGGAAACGACATGACGGATCCGGGAATATCCCAGTGCCTGATTACCATTTAATATCTGTTTTCCTGCTTTTACATTTCGATATTTTGCCTTGGAAATATAGTTGGTGGAATTTAAATATTCTGCTTCTTTTTCTTCCAGTGAGATCTCGATTCCTCCAACTTTGTCAATTACCTTCTCAAATGTTTCAAAATCAACAACACAGTATTTGTCAATCTTAATACCAAAATTCTTCGCGATTGTCTGATAAAGAAGTTCCACGCCGCCATATGCATATGCCGCGTTAAGCTTGTTATGTCCATGACCCGGAATCTCTACATAAATATCGCGCATCAGGGATGTAAGTTTCAGTTCCTTGGTATCCTGATTGATCGTTGCGATCATGATACTGTCAGAACGTCCATGGTCTCCTTTAATCGCTCCATGATCCGATCCGACTAAAAGTATATTGATGACATCGCTGTCGGATAACAGGTCATCTCCTACATCAACGCTGCTTAAGCTTTCCCCTGTATTAATGGAAGCTTCCAGTCGTGCATCATAGTATCCTAAAACACTGCCGGCAGCAATGCCGATAATCAGAAAGATACTCAAGATGATCTTGAATTGTTTGATTTTCATTTGTGCCCTCCTCATTTCTCCTAATTCACAGTTCCACATTATAGCATATTTTTGACAAAAACAGTAGACTATTTTATTAAGATTTCCTGAAGATGTATATGCCGCGCTTTTTTTATGATTCCCAGTAAGCAGGATTCATAGTGATTTTCATAATAAACCACTGCGGAAGCCGGTGGTAGTTCCGGCCCAATTTATAGCCGATCAGCTTGCATCCGCTGTCCAGAATATATTTTGGAATCAGATAAATCTTTTTCTTTCGAATCAGATGCTTTAATGTGGAAAGGACCATCTTAACACCTTCGGATTCAGATTTGACTTTCAGGAACAATCCGCCGTAGTCAGTCTGGGAAACGGCCAGATCAAAGTTTCGGTGGAGCTGTTCCATTGCGGTATAATCATGCCAGTGCCATACAACTGCGTCAGCAGCGTAGGCAATAGACATTCCGGCTTCGATCATTTTGGAAGCCATGATCATGTCTTCATTAAAAATTGTTTTGTGAATAAATCCTCCAAGGGCATCATATGCTTCTTTCCGGTATGCGCTGCAGACATTAGAACAGAAAAAAGTTTTAATGCCCAGTGTCGGAAGATCCTCTTTTGTCTTAATCCGGCTCTCCTTTGGATAATTAAAGATCCTCGTATAATATTCAATGTAATTTTTTTTCGGATCCGCGATTTGACGCCCATAAGCCGCGCTGACAGAAGGATTTTCAAATGATTTTAACAGATTCTCGATCAAAAACTGATCCTTCGGGATGGCATCATCTGTCATAAACATGATGATATCCGCGTCCGATAAAGACGCCCCGTAATCTCTCGTTTTTCCATGATCAAAATCTTTTTTTTCGATATGATAGACCTCCATCCCTTCATATAAGGATGGAAGATCTTCTGGGAAAAAAGTTTCTTCCGTATTGATAATAATAAGCCGGTCCGGTTTTCTTGTCTGCTGTGCCAGACGGCGCAGAGATTTTCGAAATTTTTCTCCGGGCTTATAGGTCGGAATGATCAAATCTGCTTTCATAGGACTCTCCTTTCTTAACGTCGGATCTTAGACCCCTTGGTATCGCGTTTTGCAAGCTTCAGCTTATTAAATTCCAGCTTTTTCTCCTTGTACATAATGCCGGTGATCTGCTGTGCTTCCATAACATAGGCATTCGAAACCACATCGTTCTTTCCAAGTTTTATTCCTTTCACACCAACAGCACCTTTTTTCTTGCATGGAACTTCTTCCAGCAGGAATTTTAAGAACATACCCGATTTAGTCTGGAGAATGATCTTATCTTCCTGGCTGGTATCTACCGGGATGATCCGCACCAATTCATCGTCAGAAGCAAGTTTGGTGGAAGCTACGGTTCTTTTCATCGCTTTTAGCTCTTGTCCATCCATAACTTTCAGCATACCGTTTGCGGTTACAAAAAGAAGTTTGGATGAATGAACGGTTTCAGCAGCCATTACCTCAATGATCGCTTCTTTTCCACTGTCATAATTTCCTAAATTGTCAATCGGAGTGCCCTTATCCCGGTATTTTCCCGCAGGAATATCCAGAGCTTTGATCTGGTGCATAAATCCCTGATTGGTAAAGATACAGATCTTATCAGTGTTCATGCACGGTACAACATATTTATAATCCTGATATACATTGGCTTTATTCCGTTCATACGTGGCTTTGTCGAATGTCTTGGAATACCCGAAACGATCCATAATAAAATAGATCTGTTCTTCTTTTACCGGCGCTTCAATATAAACTGCCTCTTTTCCATTTTCAATCACTGTTCGTCTTTCTCGTCCAAATTCTTTTTTGAAAGCGTCAAGTTCTTTTCGAATTACTTTTTTCATGGATGATGGATTTTCCAGAATATCTTCATATTCCCGGATTTTTTCCATAATTTCTTCATACTCTTCTTTCAGTGCAAGAATTTCCAGCCCGATCAGACGGTGAAGTCTTAAATCCAGGATTGCAGATGCCTGTTTCTCTGTAAAATGGAGCCTGGATGCTTCAATCATGGAATCAGAAGAGCGGAATCTGATTTTTCCGGTTTCTCCTTTAGTAAGACATGCTTTTACTTCTTTCTGGCTTTCGCTGCCTCGTATGATCTCAATGATCAGATCGATGATATCGCATGCCTGAATCAGCCCTTCTTTGATTTCTTTTTGCTCGTACAGTTTCTTTAAAAGCGTTTCATATTTTCTTCTTGTTACCTCATAGTGGAATTTTGTATGATACGCGATGATATCTTTCAGACTCAGAGTTTCCGGTCTGCCATTTACAATGGCCAGCATATTCACACCAAAAGTATCCTCAAGCTTTGTTTTTTTATACAGAAGGTTTTTCAGACGCTCAATATCTGTTCCCTTCCGCAGTTCCAGGACAATCCGGATGCCTTCCTTGGAAGATTCATTGGAAATATCCAGAATATCTGTTGTTTTTTTCGTTTCGATCAGGCTGACGACATCGGACAAAAATTTTGATATATTATTTCCAATCATCGTATATGGAATTTCCGTAATAACCAGCTTATCCTTCTCGCCTCTTTTCTTTCCCGGCTCAAATACTACTTTTCCGCGCAGTTTCAATTTTCCGCTTCCGGAAGAGTAAATGTCTAAAAGTTCTTTCTGATTTACAACCAGGCCTCCGGTAGGAAAATCCGGGCCGGGAATGTATTCCATCAGCTCCTCATTGGTAATGCTTTCCTTTCTCATATAAGCCTTAACCGCGTCAATGACCTCTCCAAGATTATGAGGCGGTATGTTCGTTGTCATTCCAACGGCGATTCCATCCGCTCCGTTTACAAGAAGATTCGGAATTTTTACAGGAAGTACTTCCGGCTCCCGTTCCGTTTCATCAAAATTAGGGACAAAATCTACAACATTTTTATCCAGATCTGCAAGATACGCTTCCTGGGTGATTTTCTGAAGCCGTGCCTCTGTATAACGCATTGCCGCAGCTCCGTCTCCTTCAATGGAACCAAAGTTTCCATGACCATCTACCAGAGGAAGCCCCTTTTTAAAATCCTGGGACATTACTACCAGGGCATCGTAAATGGAACTGTCTCCATGGGGATGATATTTACCCATGGTATCTCCTACGATTCTGGCAGATTTCCTATGAGGTCTGTCATAACGAAGTCCCAGCTCATCCATGGCATACAGAACTCTTCTCTGTACCGGTTTTAATCCGTCCCTTACATCCGGAAGAGCTCTGGAACAAATAACGCTCATGGCATAATCAATATAAGATTTCTGCATTACTTCAGAAAATTCTGCTCTAATAATCTGTTCTGACATAAGTTTTCCTTTCTAATACGCTCAATTCTTATCCACAGTTATACATCCAGTATTGCTTCTTCGGCATTTTCATATATAAACTGTCTTCTTGGAAGGACATCGCTTCCCATCAGCATGGAGGTTACATCCGATGCCATTCTGGCGTCTTCAATCTCAATCTGTTTCAATGTCCGGGTTTCCGGATTTAACGTTGTTTCCCACAGCTGTTCCGCGTCCATCTCTCCCAGACCTTTATATCTCTGCAGAGTAAATGATCCGTTATGCTGTTTTCTGTATCTGCTGAGCGCTGCGTCGTCATAAAGATACTCCTCCGGTCCTTTTTTTGGCACGGCTTTATACAGCGGCGGCGTTGCCAGATATACATGTCCATGGGAAATCAGTTCCGGCATAAAGCGGTAGAAGAATGTCAGCAGAAGCGTTGCGATATGCGCTCCATCCACATCCGCATCTGTCATGATGATGATCTTGTGATACCGAAGTTTGCTGATATCAAAATCATTGCCGTATCCTTCTGAGAATCCGCATCCAAACGCGTTGATCATCGTCTTAATTTCCGCATTTGCAAGGACTTTATCAATGGATGCTTTCTCTACATTTAATATTTTCCCCCGGATTGGAAGAATGGCCTGTGTTTTTCGGTTGCGGGCGGTTTTGGCGGAACCTCCTGCCGAATCTCCTTCTACGATAAAAATTTCGCATTCTTCTGCTTTCCGGCTCTCACAGTTGGAAAGTTTTCCGTTGCTGTCAATGGAAAGTTTCTGTTTTACCAGCATATTGGTTTTGGCTTTTTCTTCTGCCTTCCGGATTTTAGCTGATTTTTCCGCACAGGCCAGCACCTTTTTTAAGGTATCCAGATTTTTATCAAAATACAGAACTGTTTCTTCTCCGGTAATCTCCCCGACTACTTTTCCGGCATCTGGATTGTCCAGTTTTGTCTTTGTCTGGCCTTCAAATCTTGGATCTGGATGCTTAACTGAAATGATTGCCGTCATTCCGTTTCTGACATCGGCTCCTGTAAAATTCGGATCTTTTTCCTTCAGCATACCGATTTCTCTGGCATACTGATTCATTACGGTCGTAAATTTGGTTTTAAATCCTGTAATATGGGTTCCGCCCTCTACCGTATAAATATTATTGCAGAATCCCAGGATATTTTCTCCGAAATCTTCCGTATACTGAAAGGCTGCTTCTGCCTCAATTCCATCCACGGAACCTTTAAAATAAATCGGTTCGTGAATGGCTTTTTTCCCTTCGTTCAGTTTTTTTACATAAGCGCAGATGCCGTCAGGTTCATGATAATCAACGGAGGTCTCTTCTCCTTTTCTCCGATTCATATAATGAATGGTCAGTTTCGGATTCAGATATGCTGTTTCGTGCAGACGATTGCGCACCATCGCAGCTTTAAAGTATGTTTTATCGAAAATTTCAGGATCCGGAAGAAACTGTACTTTTGTTCCGGTTTCTGATTTTCTGCACGTTCCGATCACTTCCAGAGGGGTCAGAATCTTTCCCCTGGAATATTTCTGCTGATAAATTTTTCCATTTTGTTTTATGGTTACTGTAAGCCAGGTAGACAAAGCATTTACCACAGAAGCTCCGACTCCATGAAGTCCTCCGGAAATTTTGTATCCTCCGTCTCCGAATTTTCCTCCGGCATGGAGCATGGTAAATACCATTTCTACAGCTGGAATTCCTGTTTTTTCATTAATTCCCACCGGGATTCCTCTTCCGTTATCTGAAATAACAGCAGTTCCATCGTCCTCCAAAGACACTGTGATATCATCGCAGTACCCTGCAAGAAATTCATCCACTGAGTTATCCACGATTTCATAAATCAGATGGTTCAGTCCTTTTGTGGATACACTTCCTATATACATACCGGGACGTTTTCTGACAGCCTCCAGGCCTTCCAGAACGGAAATGCTGTTTGCGTCATACGTACGTTTCGCCATAGTTGTATCTCTCCTCCTCACATTCAAGATAATCTTACTAAGTTTAGCACAGAAACGTTTGTTTTACAAACTTCTTTCAATTTTCGATATAAGTTGACATAATACACCAAAAATTTTATAATGGCAGTGAAAAAAAACAGAAAGGAAAACAACAATGAGGTGTAGGTTATTAAAAAAAGCAGCCGTAGGAGTTTTTCTTGCGGTTATGTCTCTTTCTATCTGCAGCTGCGGAACAGAAAAAGAGGCCAAAAGTCCGGAAGCAACAATGGAAGCATTTTATCAGCTGATCGTATATCAGGATACCGGCGCCATTGTAAAACTTGGTATTGACCAGAAGGAGGCGCAGGAGACTCTGGATGAGTATCAGTCATCTATGATCTCGGCAATTCAGAATCAGTTTAAGAACGCGGGAATTTCCATCAGCAAATCAGAATCTTCAGACATCCTGGATGTGATCACGGATTCCTTTCAGAAGCTGGATTATAAAGTCAGTTTGAAAAAAAGAGATGGAAAAGAGGCTTCTGTCACAGTTTCCAGTCAGTATATCCATTATCTGGATCTGTTTCAGCAGGCAGCCGATGAGACGATCAATGAATTAAAACCGAAGCATATTGAGAATTTGTCCGATGCAAAAAAACTGCTGATCGAGAATATCAAAACTTCTTTTCAAAACGCTGAGATCTCAAAAGATATGCACAGCAAAACTTTTGATCTGAAGAATAAAAAGATTAAAAGCGGAAAACATTCTGTACGTCTCTTCTTTCCGGAAGATGCAGAAGAGACCGGATCAAAACTTATGGAACTTGTTTCAGACAAATAAAAAAGTTTTCAGCAGTCCTTCCTCAAAAACAGGGAGCGGCTGCTGTTTTTTCAGATATCTTTATCTCTGGCTAACAGCCGTCTCAGATTCTTTCTTGCTTCACTGCATTTTGCCTTTACATTGCGCTCCGACATATGGAACATATCTGCAATTTCCTTGCATTTAAACCCGTATACATAACGAAATAGCAGAATATCTCTCTGCTGTTCCGGAAGTTTGTTCAGCTTTTCTTTCAATGCATGGAGATCGATCAGCTGAAGGTAATTGTCATTGGGATCTTCTACATAATCACCCTCTGTTCCGTCATCATAGGTCAAAGCCTCATGGGCGTTTTGTTTCTCTTCCTTTAAAAATGAATATGCCGTATTTTTCACCATCGCGATTAAAAAATAAGAAATCTCCTCCTCTGGAACCTTTAAAATACTGTTGGGATATAACAGAGCTTTTTCAAATACCGTCTGCATAATATCCTCTGCCAGATCTGAGTCCTTCACATAATTCTTGGCAACAAAAAACAGCCTTTTTGAATACAATGCGTATAATCTCTCAATGTACCTTACGGCATATTTCCCAATCGGTTTCCTCTTTCGTAACTTCATCTATATTCTTCTCTCTTGTACGTTTTCTTTTGCACTTTTAATTATAGAGATATACTGTTCAGTTGTAAATAAGTGAACTGTAAAAAACTTAACAACTTTTCAATATTCACCATATTTTCTTAAGAATTAAACAGCAATTCTTCCCACACTGTCTGCAAATTTTCCTCAGAATATTCAATTTCTTTTGAATACTGTTTTGCGGTTTCAAGCCGTTTTTTGTCTTGTTCTTTCTCCGGGTAAATATCCAGAATCCAGCCAATGATCAGACAGCTTAAAACACAAAACTGTACTTTTCCGTATAGATTAAAGTCTTCTGAAGCAGCAGTCAGGTGCCGGAACATAAAGTAAATACAGAGCTGTTCCCAGAATGGATCCTCTGCAAAAGAAGCGCCTTCTGATCTGAGCTTTGCCTCATGAAGAATTTTTGACCATTGTTCATCCATAACATCCAGATCTTCATAAAAAGACAGCCAGAATTTCCTGGATTCGTCAGACGAAAGAGTTAAAAACCGTTCTTTCTCTTCTGAAAAAATCCAGTCCTTTGATACTGGCTGTGAACTGTTCAGCCACTGCTGTGCCTGCCATCCATATTCAAGAATCTGTGCCATTCTTTTTTCTATTTTTATGGAACGGTTCTGCAGGATGTTAATCATATTTTCCCGGACAGACAATAAAAATGAAACGGTTTCATCACAGGAGGACGGTCCGTAATCTAAAAAACGAACCATGCCCGTCCTGTTCAGAATCAGGCGTGCCGCTTCTTCACAGGCAATTCCGAGGCCTTTTTCCTGAATGCCGCCGCAGTCATGAAAAAAGCGGGGATGATTTGTACAGATTTCACACAAAGTCTCTTCTCCCAGATTAAGATACAGGTCACAAAGATTTTCCTGATTTAAAAATACACATCTTCCTTTTTCATCTGTGCGAAAATGAGGAACTGGTTCCATTGAGATCCCTTCCACCAGGCGTTCTGCCATATCTCCTTTTGTCCGGCGGTAAAAATTTAATGCTTTCTGATCAATATCAATTTCCCATCCAATGCAGCAGTTGTCTCTGCATCGGGATCCAATGCACGAAAATTGTTCATAATAATCCGGTATTTTCCCTTTCATATATACTCTTTCCTTTCTCCAATCTGTGAAAATATTTCATTTAATGTATCCATGACTTCCTGATAGGTGTAATAGCTGCCTCCGGCCAGGCTCTTTTGCACACTGGACTGAGTAATCCCCAGCCTTTTGGCGGCTTTTGCCTGTCCGCCTCCGTATTTCATATAATCTGTGATGACCTCCCGCTGATGTCTGGTCCATCCTTTTTTCAAGGACGTTATCAGCATGAAAATCGTATTGATCAGATGAGTTACTTCTTCATGATCTCCGCTGCATACCATATAGTAATCTGTAGTAAAGGACGCATTCCGGTTATTTTGTTCCCTCAGAAATTTCCAGGCATCCTGCGCATTTTGAAACGCAGCACTCCGGGCTTCCCAGGAAGAAGCCGGCTGTTTTTCAGGAGAAGATTTTCCAATGCCGATTCCCCATCTTATTCCTGCCGGACAGACCGCTTCTTCAAAGTCCTGTATCAGATTCATCAAAACCGATCCCTGCCGCAGCAGTCCGTGAAATTCATTTTTCTGAACCAGGGTACAGGACTGTACCAGCTCCTTTTGATATTTTTTATTGATGGATTTCAAAGCCTTTTGTGCTGTTTCATAATCTTCATCTGTATTCAGATGTCCTAAAAGAGCAATATAAGGTTCATAATAAAAAAAGAAATACATGATAACCTCCTGTCCCTCTATTATACATAAAAAATAGGAATTATGAAATATTATTCTAAAATAATGAATAAATTAATATTATTCCTTTTTATTTTATAGAAAGCTCCGTTTCTATGAAATAAAAAAACAAGAGAACGGTCATCCGGCACCTTTCCCTTGCTTTTTCCTTTATCATATTTTTACGATTCCTGTCCGCCTTTTTTGCGCATCATTGTTTCATAATAAGTTCCCAGACTGTTTTCCAGATGAATTTCGACAGTGCGCCGGTCTTTCCGCTTTAATGCAGCTAAAATCTGTTCCTTTTCTGCCAGGGCGCCGCTGATCTCACTCATAACTTCACGGTACACTCTGATTTTTGCCTTTGGAATCAGCATAACGATAGCCCCCTGGATTTCTTCTAATTCTTCTTCCACTTCTTCTCTTAACGGCTCCGGCAATACAATATAACCGAATCGGCAGTGCTGCACGCCGCGTGTCTCACAATGGAGAAACAGTATATTCATGCTTGGGATATATGTATTGGAAATCTCTTCTCTCTTCATCAAGTCCCGGGTGATCGTTTCTGCATTTTCCTCATTCCGGGCAAACAGACTGCCCGCACACTGAATCAGCATTTTTTTGGATGGTATGTCTGCTTCAGAGGCGATTTTAATATTGTCAAGCACCTGAAGGATTTCTTTTCCCAGTTCAACCATATATTCGATGCCGCTCCGGCTGATCCGCCGTATGCGGTGTTCTGTTTTTGACGGATGTTCTGTATCCGCTGTACGGTTTTTCTCCAGTTCCGCAAGTTTATTGCGGATCATAATCTTATCCGGCCCCATCAGGACAGACCCTACGCACAGATTTGGAAATGGAAGATCCAGCTCTGCAGTGGAAATGATAAGATCGATGCCTTCTTCTTTTAAAGCATCAATATCCAGCTCCGCTGTAGAAAGTACCTTCCGGACACGGATTTCCGGAAATTCTTTCTGAATCTGCACTGACAGCATATGAGACGTTCCGATTCCATATGGACAGGCAATGCAGATAGAATATTTTTCACTGTCTGACACCTTTTTTTCCACCGCTGCACAGAAATACATGGCAATAAATCCCAGTTCACCGTTCGGGATTTCTTCCACATCCAGCTCCCGTTTCAAAAAACCGCAGGCGGCTTTGGTCGCCTCATAGATATTTTCATAAGATTCTCTCAGCATATCCAGATGTCCGTTTTCTGAAAATACCCCCATTTTGATTCGATTGATCGCAGGCCTCATATGATTGCACAGTCCATCGATCAAAACAGGATCGTCCAGAAAATCCGTATCCAGGAGCTGTTCCATGTTAATAACGATTTTAATTACAATCTGCCGGATCTTAAAGCTCTCTTCTTCGTATTTGCTTTCATTTTTATTCTTCCAGATCTTTTCGCTCAGAAGCTGTATGGCAATACAGTAAATTTCTCCTTCAGAAATTGGAAATCCTACTATCTGCCCAATTTTGCTGCCGATCCAGTTGGATACCTGACATTCCGGAAGATGCATGATAGACATCATATCTTTCTCTTTTCCACCGATCGAATGTCCGGTTTTCAGCCGATTGATCGTAAGAAGCAGATATAAAATAAAATGCAGCCGGGAATGCTCCGTATACTGAATGTTCAGAACCCTCTGCGTCTCACTCACGATAACGATAAGCTGTTCCAGCACTTCCTGCGGAAGCTGCTGAAAGTATTGTCCTGAAGGAAGCTTATTTTCTTTTTTAAAAAGATATTGAAGATTCTTCTCTTTCAGCTGTTTTTGAAACAAAACAGATGCAGCCTGCCGGTAATCTTCTTCTTTTCCTTCCCAGCTGATGCCGAGTCCCGGTCTGCGGATCAGCGAAAGATTGTAGTGTTCCATCCATTGATCGACTTCATCCAGATCACTTGCCAGAGTTCCGTCAGAGACATGAAACAAGGACGTAAAATAAAAATATTTTAAGGGTTCTTCATCCGTAAAAAGTTCAGCCAGAATTCTGTCCTGGCGTTCTTCTTTTGTAAAAGCATTTTTTCGATGATCCATCTGTACCAGTTCCTGCAGAAACTTTCGTGTTTCCTGATCTTCATCTACATATAATCCGACTCTGGGCTTTTTTACAAGGCGGAAATCATTTTCTTCAAACCATTCATTGATCTTTGGCAGTTCCCGCAGAATGGTTCTGGAGCTTAATTTTAATTTTTCGGATATGGTTTGTACGGTAATCGGATGATCGGATGTAAACTGTGACAGTATTTTTATAATTTCTTTTTGCCGCTTGGACAATCCGGAGTTTTTTGACGTCATTTCATCATTCCTTTCTATTCATATTATATGATTATATTTTTATCAGCACAAGAAAATTTTCGCCAAAACCTTATAATGGGAAGTGTTTTCATTTCATAGAAAAGCAATTTCTTATAAAACGAAAAAAGAACCGGTAAAATACCGGTTCCAGAGGAATATATTTCAGATACCATACAAATGATTATCCGTCAGCCGATCAGTCCAACAGCACTGTAAAAGATAAGGGATGCAGGACGTCCGATGAGCAGGATCAGCGCAAATTTTGTTGTTTTCATTTCCGTCAGTCCTGCCAGCATACACAGTACATCATCCGGGAATCCCGGAAGAATGATTGCAGCAGCAAACATCAGATCAAATTTTCTGCCGCTGTTGATCTTGGACATATATTTGTCGTAAACGTCCGCTGCAACCAGACGTTTTACAAAATTCTGTCCGTATCTTCTGGCAAGATAGAAATTAATAAAAGAACCTATGATAATTCCGATGTAACTGTACAGGAAAGACCAGAATGGGCCAAACATAAAAACACCGGCCAAGCAGGTCACCCCTCCCGGGATCAGCGGGAAAACCACCTGTGTGATCTGAAGAAGAATAAAGATCAATGGCGCCAGTATCCCTGCCGTCCCGATCAGAAGCTGCAGTTCCTGTTTATTTGTAAAAAGACCTGCCCCCATTCCGTAAATGACAAATACAGCCATTGCCGCAAGAAAAAGGACTGTTGTTCCATTGGTTACATATTTCATTGCTTTGCTGTTCATCCTACCACCATCCTTTGTATCATATCTTTTGATTCTATTATACATGCTGTTTATGACATCCGCCATAAGACTCCCTTACAAAATTCTTACAGTTTCGTAAGATTACAGTTTAATTTTTGACAGTGCTTCCGCAAATGCATTGTTGATCGGTGCTTCCGCTTCTTTCTGCTGTTTTTTCAGATAACGGCTGACTTCTTTTTTGCTCATGGCTTTCCCTTCTTTTGCTTTTCTTGCCTTAAATGCGGAGAGTTTTTCTTTATGGCCGCAGGAGCAGATAAATTTCTGATTTTCTCCTTCACCGACCAGTTCCATTTTCTTATGGCATACCGGACAACGGGCGTTGGTAAGTCGTGCAATTGTTTTTTTGTATCCGCAGTTTCTGTCCTGACAAACCAGCAGTCTGCCATGTTTCCCATTAACAGACAGCAGGAATTTTCCACACTGCGGGCATTTCTGCCGGGTCATATTATCATGATGGAAGGTTCCATCTGCTGACTTGATATCCTGAATCAGAGCCTGGGTATAGTTTTGGATTTCTTTCATAAATTTCTGATCATTTTGTGTCCCATTGGCAATAGCCGTCAGCTTTCTTTCCCAGTCGGCTGTCAGTTCCGCTTTTTTCAGATCAGAAGGAACCAGATCCAGAAGCTGTTTTCCCTTGGATGTGATCTTAATTTCATTTCCGTCTTTTTCCAGAAGATAGCTTCGGAACAGTTTGTCGATAATATCTGCTCTGGTTGCCACGGTTCCCAGACCTTTTTTATCCATCTGATCGATCAGCGTACCTTCTGTATATCGTCCCGGCGCTTTTGTTTTTCCCTCTGTCATAACCGGAGCAGCGCACACATACTGTTTTCCTTCCTCCGGAAGATCCGGAAGATTTGTCATCATATTTTCTTCCTGTTCCTGATCTTCACAGGCATCCTTCCATCCGGCTTTCTTTTGAAGAACTGCCTTTGCCTGAAGCTGTTCTCCTGAAATTTCTCCCCGAATGCGGATCTGTTCGGAAACAGAAGGTTCCATTAAGACCGCAAAGAAACGGCGGACTACCATATCATAGATTTTGCGCTCATCAGCAGACAGTTCCATCAGCCGGACAGACTGTTCTGTCGGAATGATCGCATGATGATCTGAAACCTTTTTATCATTCACAAACCGCCGGTTTCCTTTGATCTCTTTTCGCAGAAGAAGTGCTGCTGTCTTTTTGTATGGGCCGGCCGCGGATGCTTTGATTCTGTCTTTTAATGTGTCTGTCATATCACTGGTCAGATATCTGGAATCTGTTCTTGGATAAGTTAGGATTTTATGGTGTTCATACAGACTTTGCATAAGATTTAAGGTCTGTTTTGGAGAAAACCCATATCGCTTGCTTGCTTCTTTTTGCAGAGCTGTCAGATCATACAATTCCGGAGCATATGTTTTCTTTTCTTTCCTCTCTACCTTCTTTACAGTTATCTTCTGTGCTTTTAATTTCTTTCCAATGTTCTGTGCCAGATCCTTTTTGAAAATCCTCTGATTTCCATTCTTTCCTTCCCAGACAAAAGTCATTCTCAAAGCCGAAACTTTCCATCCGTAGTAAGTTTCCGGCTGAAATTTTCGAATCTCTTCTTCTCTCCGGGCAATCATGGCAAGAGTCGGCGTCTGCACTCTTCCGCAGGACAGCTGCGCATTATATTTGCAGGTGAGAGCTCTGGTGGCATTGATTCCCACCAGCCAGTCTGCTTCTGCCCTGGAGCGGGCAGCACGAAAAAGATTTTCATATTCTTTTCCTTTTTTCAAATGGGCAAAGCCGTCTTTGATGGCCTTATCTGTTACAGAGGAAATCCAGAGACGGAAAAGAGGCTTTTTATTTCCGGACATCTGCAGGATCCATCGTGCCACCAGTTCTCCTTCCCGTCCGGCATCTGTAGCGATGATGATACTGGAAATATCATTGCGGTGGATCAGCTTTTTTACTGCCTGAAACTGCCCGGATGTCTTGCGCAGAACCGTCAGTTTCCATTGTTTCGGCATCATCGGCAGAGTATCCATATCCCATGTTTTGTATTCTTTGCCATATTGTTCCGGATCAGCAAGAGACACCAGATGCCCCAAAGCCCATGTCACGACATAATCCTTTCCTTCTATATAATTTTTTGTTTTATTGTGACAGCCTAAAACCCGTGCAATATCTCTTGCAACGGAAGGCTTTTCTGCTAAAACCAGCTGTTTCATAAATCTGTTCCTTCCTGTTTGATTCTTTCTTCTCCTATACTATAATGGAAATATCAAAAATAATCTACGAAAGAAGGGAATTTTTATGAAATTAATGATAGCCTCCGATCTTCATGGCTCAGCTTATTACTGTCGACAGATGTTTGACGCTGTAAAAAAAGAGCAGCCGGAAAAGCTCCTGCTGCTGGGGGATCTGCTGTACCATGGTCCAAGGAACGACCTTCCAGAAGAATATGATCCGAAAAGTGTAATTTCCATGCTCAATCAGCATAAAGACAAAATTTTATGCGTTCGCGGCAACTGTGATGCCGAAGTTGATCAAATGGTGCTGGATTTTCCAATCCAGAGTGACTCCTGTATTCTGTATCTGGAAGGACAGATGATCTTTGCGTCTCATGGGCATATTGATTCCGAAGAACATCCGCCAAAACTTCAGAAAGGCGATATCCTGTTAAATGGTCATACCCATATTCCGGCATGGAAAGAGCATGACGATTTTCTTTATTTAAATCCGGGATCGGTCTCCATTCCAAAAGAAAATTCTCCTCACAGCTATATGATCATAGAAGATCAGACAATTTACTGGAAAGAGATGCATGGTCAGATTTATCATACGTTAAATCTGGCATAAAGAACACAGCGTTTCTCATTCAGAAAGAAAAACGGCTTCGATTCCTTTGGTTACTTTATTGGTCTGTTTGGTAACCTGCCCGACAAAAAGGGCTGCCGCAATGGTTCCTTCTCTGATACCGTCCAGAGTTTTAAGAAATACCAGGGACAAAACGATGGCAATGCATACCAGAGTCACATCAAAGATCACCTTCATATTTCCAAACCGGATCGGAGCCTTTTTGCAGATGGCAAGAACAATGCCTTCCCCTGCTGTCGTCACAAGATTTGCCATAACTTCCACACTGACACCCAGAGCGATCAGAACAATGCCGATTATACACAAAAGCCATTGTTGGAAATAATTTGAAACATCAATCGGTGCGATCACATATTCCGCCACGTCAATCATAGTTCCAAATACGATGGCCGCAGGAATCTGCAGAAGCTGAAACCATTCATAGTCTCTGCGCAGAATTCCAATCTGAATCAGTACAAACATGATATTCATAATGATCGTGGTCGTCCCTACAGACAGCCTGGAAATTACAGATGTAACATAAGGAACACTGGAAATCGGCGATGTTCCGAGAGCTGCTTTGATGGAAAAAGCCACGCCGAATGCCATAATGCTGAGGCCAAGACACAGAAAAAGGAAACGGCGGACCGGATAATCTATTTTTCTCTTATTCTGGCTCATTTTTCCACCTTCTTTCCTGCGGCCTGGGCCTGCATGGAATCACATAATTTCGTCAGCAGTTCTTTTAATTCCGCCACTTCTCCTTCTGACAGATCACTGGCAGCAGCTGCTTCTACGCCATGAAAAATACCGGTCAGCTGCCGGGCAGCTTCTTCTCCTTTTTGGGTCATGGAGACATATAACGACCTGCGGTTCCCTTCCTTCTGACGGCGGACGACAAGTCCGGCCTTTTCCATGCGCAGCAGAATACTTCCCACTGTCGCCTGTTCAATTTCACAATAGGAAGCGATGGTTTTCTGATCCGCTTCCTTATATTTCTGTAAAAATTCCAAAATCTTCGGCTGTCCGGATGTCAGACCGATCTTTCCGATCTCTGCCTGGATCTGCCGGTAAAACATTGCATGAGTCTTCATTAAAAGATAATGTAGGCTTTCCATATTTATAACACTCCTTATTATAAGAATTCTTATTATAACAAAACTTATTGTATCTCTGGCTGAATGCAATGTCAAGAAGGCAGAAAAAATGCCGGCTGAATCGCCACAGCCGGCATAAGGTCCGAAATTTTATTCTTTGATCACATCGTCAATCGTATCAAAAGGAATTCCTTCATTTTCTCCATTATCTTTGTGCATATATAAGATGTCATCTTCTTCTGTGTATCTGGCAAATTCAATCTGCATAAAGGTTCCTTTTCTTTCTTTGCCATCCAGTGTCTTCACCCGGATATGATCATTCTGAGAAATAAATAAGACTTCTCTGCTGCCGTCCTGATCTTCTTTTTCCAGATGTACACCTGGAAGTACGCTGATAAATTCCATATCTTTTCTCCTTCTCTCGTGATGGATTTATTTTACTGCAAACAGAATCAGAATGCAATGCAGCAAATCTGTTATGACAGCAGAGCATGATAGTACTGTTCATCGATTTCCTTAAATACATTAAAAATAATCCGGTCAAAGTTTTCCGCATGCTGATCCAGAAAATCAGAAACCGTTTTTACCGCGATTTTTGCGGCCTCATCATTTGGAAAATGAAATTCCCCTGTGGAAATGCAGCAAAAAGCCACGGAGCGGATATTATGTTCCAGACAGCATTTCAGAACACTTTCATAACAGTTTTTCAGGTCATGTTTCAGTTTCCGGTTCAGGCGGTACCCTACGATCGGTCCTACCGTATGGATCACATATTCTGCCGGAAGATTATATCCTCCAGTCAGCATTGCCTGGCCGGTCGGTTCCTCGTAGCGCCGGCCAAAACGGACTCTCTTCTGATTCATACGGCAGTTACACTCTTCCCGCAGCTCGATTCCAGCCGCGCTGTGGATGGCGTTATCAATGCAGCGGTGGCATGGGATAAAGCATCCGAGCATCTGAGAATTGGCCGCGTTTACAATGGCGCCTGCCGCAAGTCTTGTAATGTCTCCTTTCCAGACAGAAATTTTATCTGCATGTGGATGGAAACTATGGTATTCTTCCTGTATGGTCGGAATCTCAGATAAGGTTACGATACCCTTTTCCCTGGCCTCTTCTTCCAGAAATTCATCCTGGACTTTCAGGACTTCTTCCGGCATTTCCCCCGGCATCCGAATATTCATCAGAGATCGGAGCGCCATCCGCTTGCTGTCATAATCGTCATCTACTTCCAGACTGCTGTACTGCACAGAATCTTCTTTGAATTCTTCCAGAAGATAATCCAGACGCTCTTCCTGATTTGAAAATTTCATCACTCTCACTCCTTCTTTTTACTGATCCAGTGCATGCAGCAAATCGTACACACTTTGTTTCATATCGGCGTTAATTCCAGTGGCCCGGCTTCCGAGACTTTCCGGAACAACGGCTTCATTCAGATTCAGCCGGATCAGGGTCATATTTTTATTTTCCCGGGCAAGTTTCTCAAAAGGAAATCTTACGATCACCGGCGTATTAAACCCAATGCCCAGCTCCAGAAGAACTGTCTTACCGCTTTTGCACTGTTCCACAAAACTGCCGAGCCGTTTTTCTGCCTCATGCCACTGTTCATCTTCCACAAAGGAATCATCACAACGCAGGTTCATTGCCATCGGGCCGCCGCATACCGGGCATTTCGGAACCATATGGGAAGGAATCAGACAGTCCTTCCTTGCGGCGTTCATCTGTTTCATCATTTCCACATCATCATACGTCCTTGGATGACAGCCTCTCATGCACTGGATCCGCCCGTAATCTCCCTGGGCGGCAAAAATATGCTCAGAACCGAAATCCGCTTTATAAAACTGATGGTCTGTATTGGTGGTGAGAACGAAATATTCCTTATCTTTTACAATCTCCTTAAGCTGCCGGTAAAGAGGAAGAGCCGGCAAAGCGATACGGTTTACATATACATGTTTGGACCAGTATCCCCATCGGGCTTCTTCACTTGGAAACGGATAAAATCCCGCACTGTACATATCTGTCATTCCGTACTTATCAATGAATTCCGCGAAATTTCTCTGAAATCGTTCGCCGCTGTAAGTTAATCCTGCTGCCGCTGAAAGACCTGCGCCGGCTCCGATGAAAATCTGATCTGCATGCTGAATGGCTTTGGCAGCAGACTGAATCTGTTCATCGTACGGAGTTTTCTGAAATATATAGTCACTGGCAGGAACTCCGCAGAGAAAATTCTGGAAAGTCACTTTTGGTTTTCTTGATTTCAATTTTTCAAACATTCCCTTTGCACTCCTTTATGATCTTAACAAAAGATGTTGTTGTAACTCTTATAATTACTTCTTGATTATAATATAGCGCAGTCTTGTTGTAATGTCAACAGTTACAATAAAAAGTACGGAGACAACATCTCGTACATGTGACATTATCTCCGTATTCATTATTACAATTTTTAATCCAGGTTCTCTCCATTTGATGCAATTATTTTTCGGATGGTTTTTTCAAATTTCATAGGTGTATATCTCATTCCGTCTGTCAATTGTTCCGTATCTGTATCAGCAAATCCCAGTTTGTGATAGACAGGTACAGCATACGGAGAAGAATTAACAGTAAATACATTCCTTTCACTGTGGTTTAAAACATACTCCCAAAGTTTTCTTCCAATTCCTTGTCTATGGTATTTTTCTTTTACAAAGAAACAGCAGATATGCTTTCGATTTTCGTTTGTGGCAATTACACCTTTCAATTCGTCTTTTTCATATGCTCCAAAAAATTCAAGCGTCTTTAGGATTTCTTTATTTTCGATAAAATCTTTAAATGATTGAACACCCTCATCTGAATAATCAGGGGCTTCAAATTGTAAGAACACTTCCCATATCAGGGTAATAGCTCCGTCAATTTCTAAGGGGGCTAATTGTCGAATTTCCATGTATTCACCTCACTTCTTATACTGGCTTAATTAAGTACGACTGCAGGCTCTTTTTACACCCATTCTTTTCATAAAATTTTTCTATCCCTTGCTGTGAACCAAAATAAAGTATAGTTGGTGTATTTTCTTTTGCAAGTTCAAGCAGCCTGCTTCCAATTCCCATTTTTTGATACTCTGGCAGGACAAGTAACTCGGTGATTGTTCCAAAATAATAACCGTCTGTAAGTATTCGTAAACACCCAACAAGTTTATCTTTATCATAGGCAGTTATATTCAAGGTCTTTGACAGGGCATTGCTTGTTTTATCTAAATCATAGTTCCCTTTCCAGACTTGATTCACAAAAGAGAGAAATTGTGAAGCAGGCAGTTCTTTATCATTGACTTTATATTCTATCATCTTACATACTCCTCATCTTTATCATAGATTACCGCATACAGTCATTTACAAATATTATATCAGCCATATCCCGGCCATTCAATGAAATGCCGACTTACCTTACATTTACCTGACATTTTGATGAGAGTCCTCCAAATCATTCTGTCCGGTGCTATAATCTGAGTGAAAGGAAGTGATTGTATGGAACTGTATGCTGACATCATAAAAGAAGCGCTGCTCTTCTTCCCTGTGCTTGCTTTCTTTGTAACCATCCCTTATATCATTCATAATTACCGGAAATTTGGCTCTGTTCTCAGTCTTAGAATTCTCATCGTCTATTCCTTTGTTCTGTATCTTCTCTGTGCGTATTTTCTTGTCATACTGCCGCTTCCCTCCCGGGAAGCGGTGTCTCTGATGACCGGTCCGAGACTGCAGCTGATTCCGTTTCATTTTGCGGCGGATATCATCAAAGAAGCCGGTTCCGGCGGTATTCTTTCTTATATCAATAACCCCGCATTATTTCAGATGCTGTTTAATGTCGCCATGACCATTCCTTTCGGAATGTATCTGCGGTATTATTTTCAGTGGTCACGAAAAAAGACGCTGGCCGCGTCTTTCCTTCTTTCTCTCTTCTTTGAACTTACCCAGCTTTCCGGATTGTACTTCTATTATCCGAGAAACTACCGCCTGTTTGATGTGGACGATCTGATGGCAAATACACTGGGAGGAATTCTTGGTCATTATCTCACGGGTCCTTTTCTGAAAGTCCTCCCCAACAGACAGCAGATGGATGCAGTCAGTTTCCGCAGAGGACGTGAAGTCTCCCTTGCAAGAAGGCTCACCGCCATCGTCATTGACATCACAGCGGCTGTATTGCTTGGAGGGGCCGCAGCTGTTTTATGCCGGATCTGTTCTGTCACCATACCGTATCTTTCATGGATTGTCTGTTTCGGATACTTTGTTCTTCTTCCGGCTTTTTACGGCGGACAAACCTTTGGAAAACGCCTGACCGGAACAAAGATCGCTGCCGTCAGCAGGCAGAATGCCGCCTGGTACCAGTATGTGGTCCGCAGTGTTTCTATCTTTCTGGGTCTGTATGGTATTCCAAGGCTCATCTATGAGTTCCTGGAGTTCTGTGCCAGGTATCATGTCATAACAGAATATGGAACTTTATTTCTCTCCGGTCTGTTTGCTGCCGGATACTGCTTCTATTTTGTGTTTGCAGCTGTTATGATGGCCCTTCACAAACCATTGTTTTATGAAAAAATATCCCGCACCCAGGTGATCAGCACTGTCCGGCGCCGCTTATGACCTGCCAAGGAAGAGACGGATTATTTTTTCCTTTATTGTATTATAAGGCATATATCGAACAGGAAGATCGATGCGGTCCGATTTCTTCAGGATATTTTTCCTGTGGGAAAAGGTTTCAAAACTGTCTTTTCCATGATAAGAACCCATGCCGCTTTCCCCGACTCCGCCAAATCCTATAGAGGAAGAAGCCAGATGCATGATCGTGTCGTTGACACACCCTCCGCCGTAAGACAGCCCATCCATAATCTCTCTTTCTGCCTGACGGTTTCTGGTAAACAGATAAAGGGCAAGGGGTTTTGGGCGCTTTGCGATGTATGCTTTGGCATCTTCAAGAGTCTCATAAGAAAGAACCGGCAGCAGCGGACCGAAAATTTCTTCCTGCATCAAAGGAGCCTGGAGATCTGGGTTTCGCAGGATCGTCGGTGCGATTTTTCTTGTCTTTTCATCGCCGTATCCGCCGGCTGCAATCTCTCCCTGTTCCATCATCCCCATCAGTCTCTTATAATGGCGTCTGCTTACAATGGATGGATAGTCCGGATGAATGACCGGATTTTCTCCGTACATCACCCGGATCCAGTATTTCAGATACATGACCAGCTCTTTTTCTACAGTCTTGTCTGCCAGAATATAATCCGGAGCCACACATACCTGTCCGGCATTTAAAAGTTTCCCGAAAATGATTCGTTTTGCCGCCATTTTGATATTGGCGCTTTTTTCCACAATGCAGGGACTTTTGCCGCCCAGTTCCAGTGTAACCGGAGTCAGATGAGCCGCCGCTTTCTGCATGACAATTTTCCCGACAGGAACACTTCCGGTAAAGAAAATGTAATCGAATGTCTGATCCAGAAGTCTCTGGCTTGTCTCCTTTCCGCCAGGGATAACACAGACATATTTAGGCGGGAATACAGCGCGCAGAATCTTTTTTAAGATTCTGGCGGATTCCGGCGCATATTCCGATGGTTTGATCACACAGCAGTTCCCGGCGGCTATGGCACCGGCCAGTGGCTGCAGGGACAGTAAAAATGGGAAATTCCAAGGTGCCGTGATCAGCACAACGCCGTAAGGCTCTGTTATCTGAAAACACTTGGAAGGAAACTGCGCCAGAGGCGCTCTGATTTTCTTTGGTTCCATCCACTTTTTTAAATGGCGTCTCAGATAAGCAATTTCCTCTAAGATCATCCCGATTTCTGTCATGTAAGATTCCGCGGAGGACTTGTTAAGATCCTTTTTCAGGGCCTGCTTTATCTGGGGTTCATAGCTGGAAACAGCCTGTTCCAGGCGTGTCAGCGCTTTTATCCGAAATGCGAAAGACCGGGTCTTTCCAGTATTATAAAATTGTCTTTGATTCTCTAAAATTTCTGTCATATTACTCATAAAATCATTTTACTGCAAATATAAGGGGAATGCAACGGACCTCCGTGCGGCAAAATCCCTGAAAATTTTGCATATTTTCAGGGGCTGTGATAAGATGAGGAAAATTGTCATGAAAGGATTACAAAATGAAACGAAACATTCGATTATTAATAGAATATGACGGCGGCCGCTACCGCGGCTGGCAGAAGCAGGGAAAGAACGCTGATGCAGATACTATTCAGGGCCGCCTGGAACAGGTACTGTCCAGGATGACAGGAGAAGACGTCCAGCTGATCGGCTCCGGGCGGACCGACGCAGGAGTGCACGCCCTGGGGCAGGTGGCAAATTTTCATACGGACTGCGGCATGTCCTGTGGAGAAATCAGAGATTATCTGACCCGGTATCTTCCTGCTGACATTGGAATATTAAAAGTCTCCGATGCGGGAGAGAGATTTCACAGCCGGTTAAACGCAGCTGAAAAAACATACTGCTACCGGATTGCGGTTCCTGGCGTTCCCCATGTGTTTGACCGAAAATATCTCTGGCATTTTCCGGAACCACTGGATATGAAAAAAATGGAACAGGCAGCTGATTTTTTGACTGGCCGGCATGACTTTAAAGGATTTTCCTCTATTAAGCGGACAAAAAAATCAACGGTAAGAGAACTTTATGCCATTGATATTGAGAAGAAAGAAAAGGAAATCCTGATTTCCTTTACGGGAAATGGATTTCTTCACAATATGGTTCGAATCCTGACCGGTACTCTTGTAGAAATTGGCTGCGGCAGAAAGCAGCCGGAAGATGTCCTGACCGTCTTACAGACAAAAGACCGGCAGGATGCGGGAATGACGGCTCCGCCTCAGGGATTGTTCCTTGTGTCTGTGAAATATTAAATGCGGAGCGTTTTTATTTCACAGGAACGGGGTTTTCTGAGAAATGAAAAGAAGATGAGCGAGTCTGCAGAATATTCTGCAGACTCGCTCATCCTCAAAGTGGGTTGGCATTGTTATGATTTTTTCCTGCATTTTGAAAGGAGCAGGCTGATCTGGCTGGAAATAAAGATAAAACATCCCATCATGGCCAGATAATCGAGATAAAAAGATACTTTGGATTCTCCAAAATCCAGGAAAACAAACATGGTGCGCAGCAGCATATAGTCTAATAGTCTTCTCTGGAAAAAGACGTACAGACCGTAAACGGCAACGCCGGCTCCAATGATATATTTCACGATCGCTGTTCCTGCGGATGGTTTGCTGCCTTTCTTCCGGAACATATTCATGAGCATTCTCCAGTGGAGTCCGATATGAAGGGACATGATGACGAATCCCCAGTAATTGGATGCCATATGCAGCTGTCTTGCAAAAGACATGTTTCCATCGATGTTCAGGAATGCAAATACGTGCCTGGACATCATGATTCCGCTTATCATCAGCCCGATCATGGCGGCAAACAGCAGAAAATTGATTATCAGCCGGAACACTCGATCCAGGGAATATTTCCCTTTCGGCAGATTTTTATACCACTGAATGTTCAGAACATGATGGATGATGAATAAAAGGAATATGGCGGCTCCAAACCATTCATGAAGATCATCTCCCCAATAGTGATATCCCATCAGCAGCAAAAGCAGAATGGTCATCAAAAGATCGACCATCATCTTAGTTACAGTTTTTCTGGTCATAGATTCTCCTTTTTGTATGATGTTACAGATCTGCAGGCTGTTTTAGTTTTTCTGCAAAATCTGCCATCGCTTCTGATATTTTTAACTGCTGCGGACAGACAGCCTCGCAGCTTCTGCATCCGATGCATGCATCAGGACGTTTGTCTTCGTCCAGGGCGTCCACCGCATTACGGGTAATAAAACCGGTGTGATAACGGCTTTCATTGTAAAGAGATAAAAGTGTTGGAATATCCAGATGCTTCGGGCATCTGCTCGTACAATAGCGGCAGGCTGTACATGGAAGAATATCCAGCATACTGTCTGTTACGTCCATTAACGCATTCATTTCTTTTTCTGTTAACGGTTTGCTTTCTTTATAGGTCTCTATATTATCTTTTAACTGTTTCATATTGGACATACCGGACAATACCATGGTCACACCCGGTATGCTCTGCAGAAAACGGAACCCCCATGCCGGATCCTCTTCTTCCGGGCGGAGCGCTTTCAGTTTCCGGCTGTTTTCTTCTGATAATACCGCAAGTTTTCCGCCGCGCAGCGGTTCCATGACCCAGATTGGAATCTTCCGTTCATTGAGAAGTTCCACCTTAGCTTTTGCATCCTGAAGTTTCCAGTCCAGATAGTTTAACTGGATCTGACAGAATTCCATATGTTCTCCGTAAGCATCCAGAAAACGTTTTAATGTATCGTAACGTCCATGACAGGAAAAGCCGAGATGACGGATTCTTCCGTTTTCTTTCTGCTGGAGCAGATATTTTAAAATACCATTCTTCTCATCCAGGTATGGATCAATGTTCTTCTCATATACATTGTGGAACAGATAGAAATCGAAATACTCTACGCCGCATTTGCGGATCTGTTCTTCAAAAATCTCTTCCACTTTTCCCATATTGGACAAGTCATATCCTGGAAATTTCGTTGCCAGATAATAGCTGTCCCTCGGATAATTTCCCAGGATGCGTCCGGTGACAATCTCTGACTGGCCGTTATGATAGCCAAAAGCCGTATCATAATAATTAATTCCCTGCTTCATGGCATAATCAATCATCTCTTCGGCTGCTTTCTCATCAATATCTGCGTCTGAGCCGCCTTCTATCAGCGGCAGGCGCATGGCGCCAAGTCCAAGAGCAGATAATTTCATTCCCTGAAAATCTTTATATATCATATTGTTCTCTCCTTCCTTTTTCCTCTGTCCATAAATATTTAATTATACCATAACACTTAAACTTCACTTTAAGTCAAGGAGAAAACGAAAAACCATCCGCTTTTGACATGGTCAGGACAGCTGCCTTCCGGCTTCATAGGCTTCTGTCATCGCTTTTGTACCGATGACTTCTCCTTTCTGCCATACCCGCTCGCCCCATATGATATTTTGCACGGAGCATCCGAGATTCTCAAGAATGGCGCAAAGTTCTTCTCCTGTTCTTCGCAGACCCTGTCTGCCGTCATGGCCGGTTACGATCACAAAGGCTTTTTTACCGCCCAGATCCTGCCATTTCGGGAGCAGACGGTCGATCATAACCTTCATTTGTCCGCTCATTGTCAGGAAATAGGTCGGAGAAGCGAGAACCAGCATATCGGCTTCCTCTGCCTTTTGAAGAAGATCCGCCATATCATCCTGCTGAACACAGGAACCGGTCCGGAAACATGCGTAGCATGCCCGGCAGGGAGAAATCTCTTTCTCCCTGAGGGATATTTTTTCCACCTGATTTCCCGCTTCTTCGGCGCCGCGGATAAATTCATCGCATAACAAGTCTGAATTCCCTTTTGCACGAGGGCTTCCATTGATAACCAGTATTTTCATATGTTTCATCTCCAATAATAAATAGCCGTAAACATTGCAGATTCTTTTTTGTCTTGTACTATCTCATTTCTTTTTCCCAGTAACGTATCACATTCAGCTGTGTCTGATCAGCCAGTGACCGGTTTTTCTCCGGCGTTTTTTTCATACCATTTTTCATGGTATTGAAGATCCCATTCGAAGGGATGTTCCAGCATATAGCTTTTCAGACAGTTTTGTCCGCACATCATAACAGCGGGTTTTAAAAAGAAATGATACGCTTCTGCCCGCAGAAAATAGTCCTTCAGATTTTCGTAATATCCTTTTCCTGCATCAAGGTCATGGAAATTTGTCATTACACGATCATAATAAATCCAGTGAATCAGATCGTCTTTATCCCTGAAATGATTATAAAATCCCTGCCTGCTGATTCCTGTCTTTTCCCGGATATCTTTAATGGTAATTGCTTTCAGCTCCTTTGTCCTGCACAATTCCAGCAAGGCGTCTGCCACGATTTGTTTGATGTTAATTGCCACTTCTGTCCCGCTCCTTTCTTAATATTAATTTACCAGTTGTTTTTCTTCTAGGCAAATGCTTATATTTTATGGAACGTTATTGACATCAGGCATAATTTCGTCATATTGGCAGACTGAAATTTTTACATAATTTCTTTTATGCTGTTTTAAGAATCCTGTCCGTATTTTGCTCTTTTTTCTCTCTGCACACCCTCAGAACAATCAATAGGAAAGCACAGGCAATAAAGATAATGCCGCCCAAAATGATATACTGCGTTCCCAGACCGGAAAGGAAAAAGCCGCATACAGAAGTTCCAATGGTCGTTCCCAGATTTGTGGATGCCAGGAAAAGCCCATTTGCGAAATCCGGAGCCTTCGGCGCAGCTGTCGCCAGCCAGTACTGATTAATATTGGCGGCTGCTCCGGCAAGAATTCCCCAGATCAATATAAGAACTGCCATTGGCACTGTGAAATATCCAAGGAAAAACATGACTGCGTAAACTCCTCCAAGAAGAAACGGAAAAGTTAAGACAAATCGGATCGGACGGCCGCTGAGCATCCTGCCGGCGATCATATTTCCGATCATGTTGGCCAAACCATATACAAGAAGAAGGATGCTGATCCGTCCGGAAGACAGCCTTGTCACTGTTTCCATGTATTCTGAAAGATAGCTGTATACGCCAAATACAGAGCCATTCAAAAACATCACGCCGATAATAGAGAGCCATGTTTTCCCCTCTTTCAAAACACTCAGCTGTGTACCATAAGACAGCTTTTCTTTCACCGGAAGATCTGGTACGGCAAAAATGGTTGCAATCAGAGCTGCGGCGTTGACTCCCGCAAAGAAAAGCATTCCCACTCTCAGAGAAGTCATATTAGAAATATAACTTACAATCGGAACCCCCAGAACCATGCCGGCAGAAACTCCCATCATAACTTTGGATACAGCCTTTGGAGCCTCTTTTTCCGGTACAGACGCTCCTGCCAACAGACATTGCCATTGATACATACACCGGCTGAAAAAATGCCGGAATTACCCGGGCAGCCAAAACTACCGGGAAATTTGCAGCGAATGCTGAAACTGCATTGCATAAGGTGAATACACTAAGAACAAGGATCATGGCTTTTTTTCTGTTAATTCCGGAAAATAGAAGCGGCATTGTCGGTCCTGACACTGCTACAACCAGTGCAAACATGCTGACAAGAAGACCTGCTGCAGACACTGTTACCCCGTAATTTTCAGATACCAGCGGAAGAATCCCAACCACTCCCATTTCTGTATTAATGATACTAAATACACCTATTGTTAAAATGAAAATCAGACTTTTGTTCATTTCAATGAAACCTCCTGCTTTTTTTCTATCTTAAATATAGCAGTCATATATCGAAACAACAAATACTTATATAAAATAGGATTCCATGCTTTTTTGGCATAGAATTACATTAAAACACACATTTGCCCTGATTTTCTATGTTCTTGTTTTACACTGGAAGCAAACGAGGTCATCCATTTTAATTCCTATGGTATTTTATACGTTTTACTAATTCGTCCAGGATATACCTCTTATTTTCATTCTAAAAAAGATATGCCAGAGTTTTCCCAAGGCATATCTTTTTGTTCTGTTTTTTATATTATCTCTGATACCGGATTCTTTCCACAATGGATTCTTTCTTTACATTTCGGCTTAAAAGCCAGGATAAGATCAGCTGCAGAGCAATGATGACGATTGTCATGGCGAGAATCTGTATCCATGGGAAATGATAAATATTCATACCGAAATAACTATGTGTCTTTGCGTAATAGAACACTGCGTATCCTGCCGGAATTCCAATGACAAAGGATACCAGGAGTGTTCCAACGCTGAAGAATAATCCTTCCATCTGCAGCATCCGGTTTAGCTGTCCGCTGGTCATTCCGATAGCCTGCAGGATTCCCAGCTCCTGTTTCCTTGTGATGATGCTGATGATCATGGTATTTGCCATATTCATAAAACTAATGATTCCGATGGCTGCCATAAACGCATAGACCGCAAACTGCATCACACGGCTGGCTGACCTGGAAAGATTGAGCTGATTTTCATAAGAATCCATGGAAATATGATCGTTCTCATCTGACAGCTGTTCCAGAGCAGAGGCTACTTTGCCAAGATCCTCCTGGCTGCAGTCCACCCAGACGGTTCCGCTGGCATTTGCATTCTCAAGCCCCAGTTTGCGATAAGTATCTTCTGTAATAGCCCAGTCTGTATCCAGGCTTCCGAAAGATCCCATAATGACAGCTTCATAATTTTGACTCGTACTGCCATCTTCCAGATTTGAGGAAATTTTCTGTCCGATGCGGTATCCGGAATCTCCTATAAAATTAGACCATCCATAGAAGATTCCATTTTCCCGGGAGGCTTTCTCATAATCCATATCCCCAAGGATACCTCCTTCACCGGCATGTTTTTCAAAATCTTCTCTGTTAAGAACCATAACAGAATATGTGTTATTCCCTTCTGTCATGTACAGATATTTTCTGGAAGTCACATCGGTAACGCCGTCCATCCCTTTGATCTTCTCTATGGTCTTCTGTCCAAGCGGATTATTTTTCAGAATACTGTCCAGATTGTTTTCCGGATAGGCTGTGTCATTCATGGAGTAATCCAGCGACAATATCCAGAATCTGAGCCTTGGACAGAATCTGCTTTGGATGTTTCACAAACATAGAAAACATTTTCCATTCATTTTTGGTCAGTGAAATTTCCTCTTCCTCACGGTATAACTTCATAATATCAAGATCAGCTTTTAGATTTCCTGACTGAACACAATTTCCGCCTGCCCCATTTTGCTGTTTTCTGAAATATGCATTGACTTTCAGCAGTAAAACGGAAAGACTAAACGGTTTGGTAATATAATCGTCTGCTCCGGCCTCATATCCAAGCACCTGATCCATTTCCTGATCCAAAGCCGTCAGACATATAATGTGCATATCTGAATCTGTTTTTCTGATATAAGAAATCAGATCCGTGCCATTTCCATCTGAAAGATTCACGTCACAGATCATCATCGGAATCTCTGCTTCCTGTTTCAGAATCTGCTTTGCCTGAGAAATCGTAAAAACAGAAACTATATGATAACCGGCTTTTTGAAGAGTAAATTCAATTCCTCTGTTGACACTTTCATCATCTTCTAATAGTAAAATATCTGTCATATCGTCTCCTTTAACCTATCCTTCCCGGATCCGTTTCCCCCTGGACTTCCGCCATACAGCTTTCAATAGAACAGCGGATCATATCAGAGACTGCCTCGTCTGTAAAAAATGCCGTATGAGGCGTCATCAATACGTTGGGCATAGTCTTTAATACAGCCATATCATGATGGTTTACCGCAGCATATTTGTAATCCCGATAGTAAATTCCGCTTTCATGTTCCAGTACGTCCAGCGCTGCAGCTGATACGATTCCCTGATCCAGGGCCTCAATCAAAGCGGCTGTATCAATCAGAGATCCTCTTGCCATATTGATCAGGATCACGCCCTTCTTCATCTGTCTTAAGGTGTCATGATTGACCATATGACAGGTCTCTCTGGAAGCCGGAGTATGAAACGTCAAAATATCACATTCTCTCCACAATTCTTCCAGATTTGTATAATGAACAGTTCCCTGCAGAGAATCTTTCGGGAACGGATCATGTGCCAGGATCCTGCATCCAAATCCACTCAGATTACGGATAACCTGTTCCCCGATCTTGCCGGTTCCTACGACTCCAACCGTCATATTTCTCAATTCTTTCCCCCTGACATCTGTCAGAGAATAATCCTGCACCTGATATCGAGTAAGAATGGTTTTCATCCGGCGTATGGTCATTAATATGGCCATAACTGTATATTCTGCCACAGTATGCGGAGTATAACTTACATTAGATACTGGAATTCCCAATTCTTCTGCGGCTTCCAGATTAATATGATCATATCCGACGGTTCTCGTGGATACCGCCTGAATTCCTTCTTCTTTCCACGCCTGCAGAAGATCCCTGTTCACAGGTGTTGTAATAATGCTGACAGCCTGACATCCCTTTACAAAGGAACAGTTTTCAAATGTCGGTGTCTCTGATGTGACTGCCAGTTCTATATTGTATTTTTGTTTATAAAATTCAAAGAGACCACGTTCATCCGGTCTGCAGTTAAATACCGCGATTTTCAGCCTTCTTTCTCCTTTTTTTTGCTCCGGACTATTATAGCATTTCTTCTGTGATCCTACAATGCACTCCTGAGACGAACAACCGTTTTCGAAAAAACGACATTTTTTCGACAGGACTCATTGACGGTTTCCTGTGAAATCATTATAATAGCAAAGTATTGTCTTTTTCCATTCTGATAAAAGACACAAAAAATAAAAACGAAAGAAGGAAATATCATGAAAAACCTGATCTCAAAATGGAGCAGTCTAAGCCTGATCACCCGGATTGTAATCGGATTGATCTTAGGCGCGATTCTCGGAATCGCAGCTCCCAAAGCGGCTGCCATCGCCATTCTGGGAGATTTATTTGTAGGCGCTCTCCGGGCAGTTGCCCCGATCCTTGTATTTGTTCTGGTTATGTCCTCTCTGGCAAACGCAAAAGAAGGCGGCGCCCAGAACATGCGGACCGTCATTATCCTGTATATCATCAGCACCTTCCTCGGAGCTTTTGTAGCTGTTCTTGGAAGCTTTCTGTTTCCGCAGACATTAACCCTTGCGGAAGCGGCATCTGATGTAACCCCTCCAAGCGGAGTCGCGGAAGTGCTGAAAAATCTTCTGATGAATATCGTATCCAATCCAATCGACGCTCTTGCCAATGCAAACTATATCGGAATTCTTGCATGGGCCGTCATGTTTGGTATTGCCCTGAAATTTGCTTCTGATTCCACCAAACAGTTTCTGCAGGATGTTTCCGATGCGGTGACCAAAGCCGTTCACTGGATTATCGCATGTGCGCCGTTTGGTATTATGGGACTGGTATTTGATACTGTTTCATCCAATGGCCTGTCTATTTTTACAGATTATGGCCGCCTGCTTGCCCTGCTGATCGGATGTATGATCGTATGTGCCCTGATTTCCAATCCACTGCTTGTATTTGTCTGTCTTAGAAAAAATCCGTATCCTCTGGTATTCAAATGTTTGAGAGAAAGCGGAATCACGGCATTCTTCACAAGAAGTTCCGCCGCGAATATTCCAATGAATATGGATTTATGCGAACGCCTTGGATTGAACAAAGACAGCTACTCTGTCTCCATTCCTCTGGGAGCTACCATCAATATGGACGGAGCCGCTGTTACGATTACTGTTATGTCTCTGGCTGCAGCCCATACTCTTGGCATTTCCGTGGACATTCCAACCGCTGTAATCCTGAGTGTCCTTGCGACAGCATCTGCATGCGGAGCTTCCGGAGTTGCCGGTGGATCTCTGCTTTTGATTCCTCTGGCATGTTCTCTCTTTGGCATTCCAAATGATATTGCCATGCAGGTGGTCGGCGTTGGATTCATCATCGGAGTAATCCAGGATTCTATGGAAACTGCTCTGAATTCATCTTCTGATGTACTGATGACAGCCACAGCCGAACTGTATAACCGCAAAAAAGCCGGCGAAGACATCGTCCTGGTACCAAAACAGTCCGAAAAATAGAAGACAAAAGAAGAAAAAAAGAACGAATCCCGCAGAGTCCGGCAAATACCCGGAGCATCGGCATTCGTTCTTTTTTTCTTGTTATTGACAGATCGGAACAAATAAAATCTGATTTGTCCCTCCGCAGATCATGCCCAGATTCGCGCTTTCCTCATTGGACAGTGAAAAATCCCGTACTGTGATTTGGCTGATTTGGGGCGCTGTCCGGATTACTTCGTTTTCCAAAGCTCCGCCGCCTATACTGCCAATGACCTTATCTTTGCACACCAGCATCATACTGCCGACTCCTCTCGGAGATGATCCGCTTTTTTTTATGATAATACATAAGACACCGTTTTCCTGCGTCTCCAGAAGTTCTTTTGTCATCGTACTGACAGTTCCCTGATTTTTAATCTGAATCAGTTCCGCAGCAATGCTTACCGCAATCTCTTCCGGCGTTCTGGCTCCGATGGCAAGTCCGATCGGGGCGTGGATTCCTTCCACAGCTTCTTTGGAAAACCCCTGCGCCTCCAGAGATTCAAAGGCTGCTTTTACCTTTTTTCTGCTTCCGATCATACCCAGATAAGCATAGGATCTGGCAAGCACTTTTTTTACACAGATTTCATCTCCTGCATGTCCTCTTGTAACAACCACATAATAATGCTGATCTCCTTCCGGAAGATATTCTTCCGCTTTCTGGAAATCACAGCAGTAAACTTCATCTGCTTCCGGCAGCTTCTCACGATTGGCAAACTCTTCCCGATCATCCAGAACAATGGTGTAAAAATCCAGAAATCCGGCCAATTTCAAGAGCTGCCGCGCCACATGACCTGCTCCGAAAATAATCAGTTTCGGCTGGGAAGAAAACCATTCTTTTTGTATCAGAGACACATCTTTTTCTTCCTGAAGAAATCGGGCAATAACCTTTTCATATAAAGTATTAACCTGTCCCGGGCAGACCCGTACCCTCGCACTGGGATGCCGTCTGCGAAGCGGATTTACATAACCTTCCGTTACCAGTCTCTGCAGATGAACCGGCTCAAGGATGTCATCTTCTTTTATGCCAAGACACTGAAGAACCAGATCTTTTCGGTGGGCCGCCTCCCTGCATGTCCTGCCCAGAGCGGAAAGGCCCGTGACAATCTGAATCTCATCTGCAAAATCCGGAATGACCGGTTCGTAAGAATCCGGATATTTCACCGGCAGTCCCCTGGATCCATCTGCCTCAATCAATGCAGCGTCCGCAAAATCTGCCGCCTGTTTTAAAATTTCATCTGGAAGGGGACCGATCTTCTGGGTTCCTGCAATGCTGGTTCCTGCCATACAGTAGTTTTTCTTTTCCAGCTGTTCTTTTATCTCTTCTATGGAAGGATCCAGAATCGTCTCTTTTTCTATCTTCATATGTGTTGTTGTTCCAACAAACACTGTTTTCCCCTGTGACAGCCATTGATCCCTTAGTTTATGGATCCGGGTCGTTTTCCCTCCGGATCCTGCAACCGCAATTACCATATCTCCCTCCTACTCCACTGCCAGCTGATTCAGGGCGTCTGCCGCAAAACGGATTTCTTCTTCCGTTGTATCATATCCGAAACTAAAACGAACCATGCCCTGCTCTTTTGTTTTGTAATATTCATGGACCAGCGGCGCGCAGTGAGCGCCGGAACGGGTCTGAATGCCGAATCGTTCCGCCAGTTCATCGCTGACTTCAGATGATGAATAACTTCCAAGATTGCAGGACAGCACAGCGGTACGCTTTGTAAAATCCGAATCATCCCTCATTCCATAAATTCTGATGTCAGGTATGTTTTTGATCAGCTGATAAAAAAGCTTTATATTTTCCTGTTCTTTCATGCGGATCTGGTCCAGACCTTCTGACATAAGATAACGGATTCCGGCCTCCAGCCCGGCAATTCCCGGACCGTTTAAGGTCCCGGCTTCCAAAGCTTCCGGCATTCTTTCCGGGTGTGTCCTGGAAAAAGAATCAAATCCGCTTCCTCCGGTCAGAAGAGGCCGTATTTTTATTCCTTCCCTGACGCATAATCCTCCGACTCCCTGAGGTCCAAGCAGTGCTTTGTGCCCGGCAAAGCATAAGACATCGATGTTATCCTTTTCCATGGAAATCGGGAAAATTCCGGCAGTCTGGGCTGTATCTGCCACAAATACGATTCCGTTCTCACGGCACAGTTTTCCAACGTTTTGGATATCAAAAACTTCACCGGTTACATTGGAGCCATGTGCCATAACAACCATTCTTGTATTCTCCCGTATCTCTCTGGCAATGGATTCTGCATCCGGAGATGTAATGGTTAAGGAGATTCCCTCTTTTTCTAATTCATAAAGGGGTCTTAAGACACTGTTATGTTCCATATATGTCGTGATCACATGATCTCCCGGATTCAGGATCCCCTTCAGCGCAATGTTCAGACTGGCCGTAATTCCGCTGGTAAAAGACACCTGCTCCGGACGGCTGCACTGGAAAAACTCCGCAGCTGTCTGTCTGGCCTGAAAAATATTTCTGGATGCCGCAAGGGAGGCCCTGTGTACGCCCCGTCCTGCATTTCCATAGGACATGGCTTTCCATACGGCTTCTTTTACCTGCCGCGGCTTTGCCGGATTGGTTGCTGCATAATCCGCATATAGGCCTTCTTTGATCGTTTCACGTTCTGACTGAAGCGTTAAAATCGCTTCCAGTACGCCGCCTCCGATGCAGCGCGCCTTGTCAGAAATAGTAAAACAATTATTATATTCTTCGATTCTCGGGTCGATATCCGCAATTTTAAACCCTTTAGTCACAGGATATTGATCCCGAATCAGGCCCCTCAAAAGCCCATCGATCGTGGCCGGAATATCTACAGTTCCATGTTCCGTTTCGATACGGGCGATGGTCTGACCTTTTTTTACCGTATCCGTAATATGACAGACATTACGGAGAATTCCCGCTTCCGGAGAGTGGATGACTCTGTCTTTCCCAACGCCTGCGATAACGCCCGGAATTCCGGTATTGGCAATGGCTTTCCCCTCCCGGATCACTCTTCCCAGCCGGTGTCCCCTTTTGGTCTCAATTACTGCGTCAACATCCTTTCCCGCCGTAAAACCGGGACCGAGGCCAATGGTAACCGGCGCCATATCCCGGCGGGTGCCGAGATTTTTCTTCGCCAGAATAGCGTCCACCAGCGCCAGTGGTTTCAGATATTCCAGACACTTTCCCTCCGGATCGATCATCAGCGCAGGATCCCCCTGCTCCATGATTTTTTCTGCTTCCTCATAAGTTGCTGCCAGCCGGCAGGTCATATCTTCGACTTTGGAAATTCCGTCATAAACTGCCTCAGAAAAGGCCACATTTCTCCGGATGGCGGACGGAGCTGCAGTCTCCAGCACAAGAACGCGAAACCCGCTTTTTACCAGTTTATAAATAGTGCCGGTCGCAATATCTCCGCCGCCCCGCACGATCACTAATTCTTTCATCAATTACTCCTTCGGATTCATAGATTTTTCTCTATTGTATCATGATTTCCGAAATGTTTCACAAAAGATTGTCTGGCGGCTTTATAAACTTCTTCCTGAAATTCCTCATACCGTTTCAAAAGATCTTCTCCTTCTGGTGTAAGCTGGGAAAATCCTCCGGATTTTCCGCCGGATACACTCTCCATCAGCGGAAATCCAAGGTCCGCTTCCGCCCTTCTTACGATTTTCCATGCCTTGCTTGCCGCCATCCCCATTTCCTTATAGGCCGCCGAAAGAGAACCTTTCTGCGCCACCAGACGCATCAGCTGGGCAACGCCTTTTCCAAACGCCGGCTCTTCGGAAAAAACCCGCAGCCGGAGATCAAATTTTGCCGGCATATGCTCTCTTTTCATCCTACCATCCCTTTCCAAATCCGCAGTTCGGATAGGTACAGATTTCACATCCAAGGCAGAATCCGCCCTCTCCCAGAGATGCCAGTTCTTCTGCAGTGACCGGGTCGTCTGCTATGATCCGCGGCAGGACCAGGTCAAAAATCGTTCTTTTTGAATACATGACACATCCTGGAAGTCCCATAACCGGAATCCTGTTTTTGCCGTAATACGCCAGCAGGAACATAGCGCCCGGAAGCACCGGCGCCCCGTAGGAAACAATATCCGCGCCAGTATTCTTTATGGCCAGCGGCGTCTGGTCATCCGGATCCACACTCATGCCTCCGGTACATAAGACCATCTGGGCTCCATTGTCCAAGGCTCTGAGAATTGCCCGGGTAACCTGTTTATGGTCATCCGGGAGCACGATATGCTCTGCGATTTCAGCGCCGTATTCTTTTAATTTTTCTTCAATGACCGGTGTAAACGTATCTCTGATCCGTCCAAAATAAACCTCATTTCCCGTAGTGATCACCGCTGCCTTTTTCGGCTGATATGGAAGCAGTGACAGAATCGGGCCTTCTTTCGCAATCTGTTTTACCGGCTCCATCTTCTCTTTCTCGATCACCAAAGGGATGATTCTCGTTCCGGCCAGTTTATCTCCTTTTTTCACCGGTGTATTTCCATGACGGGATGCAATCATCATCTGTCCAAGAGAATTGATCTTTAGCAAACGTTCCTTATCCACTTTAAAAAGGCCGTCATGTTCTGCTGTCAGTTCAACCTTTCCTTCTTTTACTTCAGATCTTGCCATTCCGTCATTTTTACAGGCTCTGCATAGAATCTCAGCCGCGTCATTTTCATGGAGCATATCATCTCCTGCTTCCCATACATAAAGATGGTCTTTTCCAAGAGATAAAAGAACCGGAATATCCTCCTCCGTCACAATGTGTCCTTTTCGAAATCTTGCATCCTTGGTGACCCCGCGGATGATCTGTGTAATATCATGACAGAGTACCGTCCCTGCCGCTTTTCTTGTTTCTATCAGCTTCATTGATTTCACCCTTCTATTGATTGATCGTGAATCCGTAAGATTTAAATACATCCAGAGCTTCGTCTGTCTGAAGGAATTTCACGAATTCATCTGCCATTTCTTTGTTTTTGCTGTTCTTTAAAGACGCCACAGGGTAGATCACCGGTGTTTTTAAAGCATCCTCAGGAGCTTCTGCCACTGCTTTGACGTCATCTGTGCTTGCGGCATCTGTGGCATATACAACACCGCACTCAGCGCTTCCTTTTGCCACCCAGTTTAAGACTTCTGTTACATTGGTTCCAAAACTTGCCTTGCTGTTGACATCATCCCACATATTAAGATTGGTAAACGCTTCTTTGGCGTACTGTCCCGCCGGAACGCTTTCCGGATCTCCCACTGCGATGGTTTCTGCTTTTGCCGCTGTCTCAAATGAAGTGATATCTTCATTGGCATTCTTTGCCGGAACAATGAGAACCAGTTTGTTCTCCAGCAGATCTACAACATCATCTTTGGAAATGTAATCTTCGTCCACCAGGTTATCCATCTGTTCTGTTGCCGCAGACATAAATACATCCGCTTCCATTCCCTGTTCAATCTGAGTCTGGAGTTTTCCGGAACTGTCATAAGTACCCTCGATCTTCACGTTGGAATGTTCCTTCTCAAACATAGGAATCAGTTTTTCTGTATAACATTTCTCCAGACTGGCCGCCGCCGCAATGGATAATGTTACGGATTCTTCACTGGAACTGTCATCTGAGGAACCTCCTCCGCTCTGACATCCGACAGCTCCCAGGGCCATTGCTGCAACCAGAATTCCGGCCGTTATCACATTTCTCAGCTTTCTCATATTTATAACCTTCCTTTCTTCTGCAGGAAATCTGCATATGGCTCAATGCGTCCCTCCCTGATTGTATATTGTTTTTGACAAAGCCGCCGCACTTCCTCTGCATCATGGCTTACCAGAACGGACGGCTTCTGAAAATCTGCAAGCATTTGGGATAATTCCTGCTGCAGTTCTTCTCGCAATTCTTCATCCAGCGCTGACAGCGGTTCATCCAGGAGAATGACTTCTGGTTCATAGGCCATAAGTCTGGCAATGGCCGTTCTCTGTTTTTGTCCGCCGGACAGCTGCCTCGGATATCTTTTTGCCAGTTCCCGGATCTGAAATCTTTCCAGCATTTTTTCCACGCATTCTTTGATCTGCCCCTTCGGCATTTTTTTTGCCTTCAGGCCGCACTGTACATTTTCTTCCACCGTCATATTGGGAAACAAGGCGTACCCTTGAAACAGATAGCCAATCTTCCTCTTTTGGGGCGGCAGATTGATTTTTTTCCCGGAATCAAACAAAGATTTCCCATCCAGGAGAATCCGTCCCTCGTCCGGCGTTTCAATCCCCGCGATGCATTTTAACGTCATACTTTTCCCGCTTCCGGAAGGCCCCATCAGGCCGGTGCATCCATCATGGATCACAAAGTCTGCCTTTAGCGTAAATTCCTTTAAATTTTTCCGAATTCTGATCTCAAGTTCCATACGATCTCTTCTATCCTTCGCTCTGTTTTTTCTTTTCCCAAACAAGATAAATATTCATTCCGACTACCATCACAAAACAGATGGCAACGATCACCATAACATACTGATAGGCTTCATCCATATTTCCCGCAGCTGTCTCGGAATATACCGCCAGCGGAAGGGTCCGGGTCTTTCCCGGAATATTTCCCGCAATCATGGCTGTGGCGCCGAATTCACCCAGACCCCTGGCAAAGGCAAGCACACCGCCGGAAATAATTCCGGGGAGAGCGTTTGGTATCATGATTTTGAAAAAAATGCTCCATTCACTCATTCCCAGTGTCCTGGCCGCAAAAATCAGATCCTGATCGATCTGTTCCAGAGCGCCTCTGGCCGACCGGTACATAAGAGGAAATGATATCACTACTGCGGCAAGCACCGTGGCTCCCCAGGAAAAAGCGATTTTTATTCCGAAAACATCCCGAAAAAAACTTCCCACCGGGCCGTAAGAGCCAAAAATATAGAGCAGAAAGAATCCTGCCACTGTAGGCGGAAGAACCAGCGGCATTGTAAAAATGCCGTCCCACAGGATTTTAGACGCCTCTTTCTTTCGGTAAAAAACGCCCCTGGCCGCCAGCAGTCCCAGTACAAATGTGATCAGGATCGTAACCGCTGCTGTTTTCATTGATATGATAATTGGTGAAAAATCCATAGACTATTTCTCCTTACAGGCCGCTCCGCATTCGGATGCCGTGCCTCTTAAAATCCTGATTCCGTGTTCCAGGCTGTCCATGATAAATGACAAAGATTCCGCAACCGCCTTCTCGCTTCCAGGCAGATTGATGATCAGCGTCCGTCCGCGTATGACAGACACGCCGCGGGAAAGCATGGCCCGTTTGGTGATCTCCATGGATCCGGCACGGATCGCTTCGGCGATGCCGGGAGCCTGCCGGTCTGCTACTGCCAGGGTCGCCTCCGGGGTGCGGTCTCTCATAGAAAATCCGGTGCCTCCGGTGGTCAGAATCAGACTAACCTGGCGGCTGTCACTCAGGCGGATCAATTCTTTTTCGATCTTTTTCTGCTCATCCGGCAGCAGAACCTCTTCTACTACTTCATATCCGTACTCTCTGAGGATTTTAGCAGCTCTCGGACCGCTGGTATCTTTGCGCTCTCCAGCAAATCCCTTATCGCTTAATGTGATGACGGCTGCTGTCAGCGGATCATCTTCCGGCTGAGACGTGACCCGGATCTGATCGCCTACAGTAATTTCCCCTCCGGATAAGACCTCCGCAAAAATTCCTTCCCGAGGCATGATACAATCTCCCACTCTCTGATAAATCTCACAGTGGTGATGGCATTCTTTCCCAATCTGAGTGATCTTAAGCCTGGCTGTGCCGCACTCCAGAATCGTTCCCACAGGGAGCGCCGCCAGATCAATTCCTTCCAGGAGAATATTTTCTCCGAAATCACCCGGTCCGGCCATACCTCCCTTCTGATTAAATTCCTCTACTTTATCCTGACTCAGCAGGCTGACCTGCCGGTGCCATTTTCCAGCATGCGCATCCCCCTCCAGACCATACTGTTCTTTTAATACAGCTTTTTTTACATTTTGTTTCACTGTACCCCGCTCTTTGCTGATACAGACTGCTTTTACATAACCTTTCATATTCCTCCTTTTCGTTATTCTCACTTGAGAATAACGCTTCCATGAAACAAAGCGGCTTCTCACCGCTTTGTTTCATAATTATTCTATTATCTGACATTATTATACCAATCTTTTCACAAGAGCACAAGACAAAGAAAAGCATCTTCTGATAAAAGAGTTCATCCCCCGATCCGGTACATCTTTTCATCTGATGGTTTTTCCAGAAAATGATGAGAACGCGGTTTGCAAAAAACCGCTTCCCGGATCTTCTGCGCCATTTCAGTATCCGCGGCCCCCGTCCGAATCAGATCTTTTAAAGACAGCACCGGCGGATAATACAGGCAGGATTTAAGAGATCCGTCTGACAACAGTCTGATCCGGTTGCATTCTCCGCAGAAATTATGATGTAAAGCCTCGATCAATCCCAGATACCCCTGATATCCTTCCATCTGATAATAAACCGCAGGGCCGTTTCCTATCTGGGCGTCCACCTTTTTCACACTCCATCCCTTGTCCCTGATCTCCTTTAAAATCTTTTCTCCCGTCAGTTTTGGTTCTGTGTATCTGCAGGAACCCAGGGGCATCTGCTCAATCAGCCGGACTGGGATCCTGCGTTCTTTCATGATCTGAAAAAACGGCAGCAGATCCTCCATGGTATCTTCCGGCAGAATCACTTTATTGATTTTTATCGGGATGCCTGCTTCCTCTGCGGCGCAGATCCCCTGAAGCACATCAAAAAGACAGTCTTTGCCTGTAATCTGTTCATACTTTTTCTGATCCAGAGAATCAACGCTGACATTGATGCCGTCAATCCCTGTCTGTGCCATCTGTGCCGCAAAGGATTCAAGCAGGACTCCATTGGTCGTTACGGTAACCTGGCCGGTTTTGGGAAGCGCTTTCAATTCTTTCAAAAAATCCATGATGCCCCGGCGAATCAGAGGCTCCCCTCCGGTGATTTTAAACTTCCGGATTCCCAGCTGAAGGAAAATCCGGCAGAGTTTCAGCATCTCATCACAGGTCAGGCAGTCCAAATCCGCTGCATCAACGGGTTCAGGCCGGCAGTAACGGCAGCGCAGATTGCACTGTTCGGTAACCGATATTCGTAAATAGTCAATGTTTCTGTGAAACTGGTCTTCCATCTTATGATCTCCTATTTTATCTCTCTACTGGATTTCCGATCTTGTTACATTCCTGAGCCAGATATACTTCCGGTACCGGATTGTAGTCACTGGAACTTTAATAAGTTCATCACTCATCAAAAGTACATAAACCGCCGGAACACTCCATTTCCAAACGAAAGCCGCAAGGGCTCCCAGCAGGATCGAGCATCCCCACATAGTGGAAACATCCAGGATCAGTCCAAACCTGGTATCTCCTCCCGCCCGGAAAATTCCGACGACCATTGTCGTGTTATAAGCCTGTGCAACGACAAAATACGACATAACAAGGAACATGATTTTTAAATATTCTTTGGCCTGTGCAGTCAGTGACAGAGCCGAAACGGCCAGAGGAGTCGCCGCCAGAATCAGAAGACCTCCGGCAAGTCCCATAACAACGCTCAGAACGATAAATCGTCTGGAACAGGCTTTCGCCAGTTCCATTTTCTGCTCTCCGATGGTTTTCCCCAGATAGATCGCTGTTGCATTGGAAAGTCCGAAGGCGACAACTGTTGCCAGCTGTCTTGCAACCTGAGCCACAGAATTTGCCGCGATGGCCGCGCTTCCAAGATGTCCAAGCACTGCCGTATTGGCGGAAGTTCCGAATCCCCACATAACTTCATTTAATACAACTGGTATAGAGTACACCAGAAAATCCCGAATCAGAACTTTCTCTGTATGAAGCAGATAACGGGCTCTGACCCGGATCTCCCGGTTATAAAATCTGGCATACAGAAAAACCAGAAGAAGTTCCAGACATCTCGATATAAGAGTCGCCAGCGCCGCTCCCTGAATTCCCATGGCAGGGAACCCCAGCAGCCCGAAAATAAAAACAGAATTTAATATAATATTGCAGATAAGGGAACACAAATACACGACTGTCGCAATCATGACCCGCTCTACACTCCGCATAGTATAAAGGTAAACCTGCGTAATTCCGATGAGAATATAAGACCAGGCAACAATCCGAAGATATTTGACGCCCTCAGCAATCACCTGGGGATCATTGGTAAAAATCTTCATTAAAAGTCCCGGGACAGTCAGCGCCGCAATCATGAAAACGGCAGTTACCATCAGTGACGCTTTGATCCCCAGAGCAAGAATCTTTTCTATGGTCCTTCGGTCGCCTTTTCCCCAGTACTGGGCTGTCAGCACAGTAGCTCCTGAGGTCAGCCCAAACAGAAACAGGGTCATAATGTACTGGATCTGCCCTGCCAGAGAGGCGCCGGACAGGACTTTCTCTCCAACTCGTCCAAGCATGACTACATCGGTGGCGGTAACTCCTACATTGATCAGATTCTGCAAAGCCATGGGAATGACCAGGGCAAATACAGCTTTGTAAAAAGTTTTCCATTGAATTTTTGATTCTTTTTTCTTTTGTCTTTTTAACATCTTTTTCATTCCTTCTCTTTTTGTACCATTACTATTATATACAAAACCGGCAAAAAGGGAAGAAAAAAAGGAGAGAACCTGAAACACTCTCCTTCTTGACTCTGCTGTAAATCAGAATCCATTCTTTGTGCTATTTTGAATAAAAAATTCAAAGATTTATTTTATTTTGATGCGTGACGCTGTTTCATCTCTGATATTCATCCATAAAATCAATGCAGCCGGAAAAAGAAACAGACCGGTGACCCCGGCAAGTCTGGCTCCTGCAAACATGGAGATCAAAGCCGCCAGAGGGTGCAGTCCGATCTGTTTCCCGACAATCTTCGGTTCCAGAATGTTGCGGATCACAGTAATCACAACATATAATATCAGGATTCCCGCCGCCAGAGAATAGTTCCCCAGAAAACCGCTGACCGCCGCCCATGGGAGAAGGATGCCTCCCGTTCCAACAATCGGAAGAATATCAAATACCGCGATCCCAAAAGAAATCCATCCCGCATAGGGAATCCGGAGCAGCCATAAGCCTGCCCATAATTGCGCAAAAGTCAAAAGCATCAGCAAAGCATAAGATTTCAGATATGCGGCAATGGTATGAAGGCCGTATTTTTTCACTTTACAGCACAAATTCCATCCCTTTTCCGGAAGATTCTTCTTTAAAAACCGTATGATCTGGTCATAATCCGCGGCAATAAAATAAGTAGCAATGATCATGACAACCCACTGAATGACCAGAGCCGGAATTTTCGCCATATATCCCGGCAGACTGCGCATGATGCCGCTGGACGCCTCAGTAAAGCCCTGTCCCAGTTTCTCCAGTATCCGGTCCACAGCTTCACCGATCTGTGCCGCCGCTGCCGGATCTTTGCGAAACGCCATCTGTTCGATCCGGTCCGATACCGCTTCCACGGCCGGCGCCATTTTGTCCTGATAAAATTCAGGAAGTTTTACCAGAAAGTCTCCTGTCATCGGAAGGAATAATTTTACAGCCAGAATTACCGTTCCGATGATCAGTCCGTATCCCGCCGTGACCAGCAGAAGCATCGTATATTTCCTGGAAAGGGGCACCCAGCGGAAAAACTTCTGATGAATCCTGCTTAAAATGCACGCAATCACAGCCGCTGCCGCAAATGGCAGAAACACCGGCAGAAGATATTTTACGGTCAAAAACAAAATCAGCGCGATCGTGCCATAATACGCCATATTCATAAGAAACTGTCTTTTTCTGTCCATAAAATCCGCTCCTTCTTTTTCTTACTATTATGGACAGATTTCATCCTTTTGTATTCTTATCCGCAGATAATTTTAAACAAGAAATCCTTATATAACTTCATTAACCATCTGCAGATGCTTCCTCTCTCCGGACAGCATACAGATCATCCAGCGGGATTTCCATGTGAACGATTGTCAATTTTCTCATATTTTTGTCAATTTTTGAGACAAGGCCTGTCATTTTTCTGTACTCTCCATGGCAGAAATAAATCACACTTACCATATCGTTTTTCCGAATCTTCTGAAATTCCCGGTCCAGTTCCTCCTGGTAGTCCGGCGCCAGCTCTTTCTTTGGCACGAGGATTTTTTCTTTTCTGCGGAGCGCCTCCGTATATCCTTTTAACGCCGCAAAGGGCATAAACTGTTTTGCCCTGTCCTGACGGCACATTTTCCTATGTTCCACTCTTATGACCTCCAATCTGCCGGTTTCTTTCCAAAGTTGTGGCTCCCTCCTGCAGATCCATTCCCCGGAACAAAGCGTTCTTCCCAAACCGGTTTTTGATCTCCAGTACGGTTTTCTGGATCCGGTATTCTCTCTCCGCTTCTTCCGCATCATAAAACAGATCATACTGGCGGCAGTCTCTGTCAGACACCCGGTTAAATGTCAGGGTGATTCTCCTGACTGGAATATGAGGATTTACAATCTGTTCATACAGACCGGAAACAGCGTCCATGATCTGCCGGGAAGAATCAGTTGCAGTTCTTAAGGAAACAGTTCCGTGGGCTGACCGGTGTTCCAGGCGGTTGCTATATCCCACATGAAGTGTGACAGATTCCGTCAGCAGATTCCCGGCGATCAGCTCCAGACAGAGGGTATCTGCCATTTCCCTTGCGATCATTCTCCCTTCTTTGAAATCATAATCACGGCTTAAGACCTGTCCGCTGGAAACAGAAGATGCCTTCGGCTGATATGTCTTAATATCTTCCATGGTAACTGTTTCCCTGCCCCAGGCATGATCGATCAAAAGTTCTGCATCGATTCCAAACATCCGATACAGCATATCCTCATTCGTGTGGGCAATATCTCTCATTGTGCGAATTCCAATCTTCTCCAGGCGGCTGGAAATCCCGGAGCCAATCCTCCAGAAATCCGTCAGCGGCCGGTGATCCCACAAACTCCTGCAGTAAGTATCCTCATCCAGCATGCCGATCCTGTCCGATGTATGTTTCCCTGTAATGTCCATGGCAATCTTTGCCAGGTAGAGGTTCGAACCAATTCCCGCAGCGGCCGGGATTCCCGTTGTTTTCAGGACATCTTCCATGATCTTTTTGCACAGTTCTTTTGCCGTTGCCTGATACAGGGAAAGATAATCCGTAACATCCATAAAAACCTCATCGATACTGTAAACATGGATATCTTCCCTGGCAATATATCGAAGATAAACAGAATAAATCTCCGCGGAATAATCAATATACAGCTGCATCCGGGGCGGCGCCATAATATAGGAAATACCTCGCGGTATCTCAAAAACCCTGCATCTTCCGGGAACTCCCATGGCCTTCATCGATGGCGATACCGCCAGACAGATGGTCTTATCGGTCCGTTCGGGATCTGCCACCACAAGATTCGTTCTCATGGGATCCAGATTCCTTTCGCGGCATTCCACCGAAGCATAAAAAGATTTCAGATCAATGCAGATATAAGTTCTTGTCTTTCCCATATCATTTTCCCTCCATAAACAGCAAACGTATGTTCTGATTTTATTTTAACAGAACATACGTTTGCTTTCAATGTTATTTTATGGAAGTATTATGGGCTTTGATAAAATCAGATGCTTCATCCAGCGCATCTTTCGCCTGGTCAATGATTCCAGTCAGGCTGACAAAAGCATGATTCATTCCTCCATACCGGACCGCCTTTACCTGACATCCTGCGTCCTTTGCTTTTTTCGCAAAAGCTTCCACCTGGGGGCGAAGATAATCATATTCCGCGCTGATGATCAGCATATCCGGATAAATCGTATAATCCGGTGTTATAATTGGCGAAACCAATGGATCTTCTTTTGAGGCCTGATCCTGGACATACAGCTTTAAAATCTGGGGCTCAAATCCACGCAGACTCTGTGCGCAGTGGCATTCCATCTCTCTCTCTGTTCCACTGTAATCTTCCAGATTCCATTTCCATCCATGGTCTTCCATTGTAAGATCAACGACCGGATAATAAAGAATCAGTCCTTTGAAAGGCTGACGCCCGGTTTCTTCATATTCCTTCTGTGCACAGGCAATCGCCATATTGCCTCCGGCACTGTCTCCGCCTACATACATTTGTTCCCGGTCAAAAAAATATGTTTCATCTGTCCTGATTTTACGGATTACCCGCAGGCAGTCCTGAATGTTTCCCGGAAACGCTGTCTCCGGTGCCAGACGATAATCAATGTTAATGACCAGTGCCTGTGTCTGACTGCTTAAATACCGGCAGAGATTCTGAAATGCCTGTGCGCATCCTCCTACGAATCCTCCGCCATGTATGTATACGACACACGGTCTTTCCTTTTTCTCTTCCTCTGTCTGCTGATCCGGTTCGGATATCCAGACCGTCACACCTTCTATCTCTTTTTCCAGATCAGAAATTCCTTCACTGATATCCACTGACGGCTGATCCGCATTGTCCCTCATATCGCCAACAGGCTCTCCCATGACATAATATGGATTTCCTGTAGTTTTTGGCGGTCTGCTGTTACGAAATTCTACAAGTTTCTGATCCAGGTACCCGATGCCTTCCGGATCTGGTACCGGCTTATATAAAACAAACGATTCTTTTTTCGTCTGACTCAATGAAATACCCCCTGTCCTTTTTAAAATAAATGTGTTTCTCCTCCTTTGATCCGATGAATTTCTCCATCAACGCAAAGCCATACATCGTTTGAACCAGGATTATAAACACCCTGCATATCCGCAAAATAGATGAGATTTTCTGCGCATTTCATATAATCATAAATTTCAATGTTCGAAGCATACCAGATATCATCCCTGCCTCCGGCTTTCCGGGCAAATTCTTCTATCAGATCCCAGTTTTCATCCCGGTCGAATTCATAGCTGTGTCCCCAGACATAAAACAGCATCAGTCTCTGATCATATTCTGTATGAAGAAATTGATCCAAATGTTCCATCAACCGGTCATTATGATGACAGGTTGGATTCCATGCGTAAAAATCATCAGGGAGATCAAAACGATGGGTGCTCCTTGTCGTCCTTCCATACACAATTCCGCAGTTTTGCAGAAGGCCGTGCAGCTTTTGGCCGTGCACCCCGTTCGGATAAGAAAATCCCCGGACCGGATATCCGCTGATTTCCTCCAGGATTCTCCGGTCTGACAGGATTTCTCTGATATTTTCTTCTCCCGGCATTCTTGTCATCGTAGGATGTGTGCTTGTATGTGATGCGATTTCATGGCCGCGGTACAGACTGACCGCTTCCTCTTTTGTAATATAAGGAAGACTGTGTCCTTCTTTTTCTCCCAGATATCCGGAATTCAAATGAAAGGTTCCTTTGATCCCATTTTGATTGAGAATATCAACCAGCCTTCGGTCTGTAATTTTACCGTCATCATAACTAAGGGTTAACACCTTATAATTTCCTTCTGGAAAACAGATATAGATTCGTCTCATGCTGCTGTCTCCTTTTCTATGATTTTTTTCAGGACAGGCACGGCTTCTTCTGATATCACATCCCCCGCAAGAGCATTCAGATGCAGATGATCTCCGATATCATATGCCGCATCCAGACAGGAAGCGTCAAACCGGCTGCGCACACAGGCATCAACATCCAGAAAATACGGCATCTGCCGGATCCAATGGTTTACTTGCTGCCGGACTTCTTCCCGCTGTCCATCTTCTATCTCATTATACCCTAAGAATGGAGAAATCGTTGCAGGAAGTGGAATGCTTCCGTTCTTTTCTGTCATGCAGCACAGTTTTTTTAATCCGCCGATCAGTTCCTCTGCCGTTACAGTTTCACTGATCGGTGATCCATTCCCTGGATGGACCAGATCATTGACGCCCTCCGCAATCAATACAATGTCCGGATGACAGGATGAAAATACATCTGTTTCGAACCGCCGGATCCCGGCTTTTCCAAAAATCGGATTCAGATCGGAAGAAGAATGATTGTCGTAAAGTATGCGGTTTCCTGATATTCCTTCATTATACAAAAGCCAGCCCGGCATGGATTCCGCAAACCTCCTTTGCAGCGCTCCTGCCCAGTATCCCTGCTGTACGATGGAATCCCCAAACGCTGCCAGGATCACAGGCTTTTCACGACTGGCAACCTCAATGCTTCTGATTCCAAAGACAACATGCGGACTGAAATTTCTTGCTGCTGCGCGGCTGATCTTGGCTGCTTTTACTCTGCCTTTTTTTTCAAAAAACATAACATTTCCTATGTTATCACTGTGGAATCCACAGCATCCGCTGATATGACATTCTCCGGGGAACGTCATTTTGACAGTCACCAGTTCTCCGGCTTTTACCGGCAGGAGAACCGGATCTGTCATGCATTCCTCCCCCGGAGGCAGAATCATCCCGGGAGAAGAATGAATGGTCATTGTACGGACAATGTCCGCTTTTTCGTTTGTAAAAGAATTTACAGGTTCTTCCGATACCATCACCTGAAGATTGGAAATCGGCAGCGGCTCCTTCCCATATAAATTGGAAAGCCGGATCCGGATGCTTTCTCCATCGAGGTTGTTTTGAAATGTCATCTGCTGCGTCAAATCTGACGCAGATGCTCCGATTGGAGCATAATCCTGTACATGGCATCTCCAAACAGGATACCATCTTCTTCTGTCCTGCATCGATCCGTTTATACTTTTCTGCATTTATGCCACATCCAATCCTTTTTTCTGTCTTGCTTTCCCAATCAGCAGCGTGGAAACAAAGGCAAGAACAAAGGCAAGTGCCATACAGAAATAATGCTGAGGCCAGAACTGTGCCGGAATGATCGTAAATGCCAGCGGTCCGCTTGGTCCAAGGGATACTGCATAAATCTTAAAGATCATAATCAAAATACCTGCTACTCCGGAACTTAAAATAGAACAGATAAATGGATATTTTGCGGCGATGGTCACACCAAACATAGATGGTTCTGTAACTCCCAGAAGGGCTGCGGTTCCGGCAGAAATTGCGATTCCTTTCTGGTTCTTACTCTTCAGTCTTGACATTGCAAGAACGGCTCCTGCTTCTGATACACAGGTAATCGTGATAATAGAAAGCATATAACTTTGCTGGGTTGCTGCGACCAGCTGGATATTTAATGCGATAAACGCATGGTGCATTCCGGTGACAACCAGCGGTTCCCACAAAACTCCAAAGAGGAATCCCGCAAGAATCGGTACTTTATCAAAGGCAAATACGATTGCATCGGTAATCCATGTTGCTACCTGATTCATTGCCGGTCCGATGAAAAGGAATGTTAAAAATGATGTTACAAAAATAGCGATCGGAGCAACGAAAATCAGCTGAACAGAATTCGGCAGATGTTTTTTCAGCCATTTTTCCAGGATAACCAGAACCCATGCTGCAACGAGCGCCGGCAGGACAGAATTCTGATAACCAATTTTCAGGATATCAATTCCGAAAATATTCCAGTACTGAGGTTCAATGGCTCCGGAAATTACAGAAGACATCTGAGATCCCGGTATCAGATCCCCATTGATCAGGACAAGTCCGAGAAGAACACCCAGCATAGGACTTCCGCCAAAACGTTTAACGGCAGACCATGCTACCAGTACAGGAATATATGTAAACGCAGTATTGGCAACCATTGTGATCATGTCCGCCAGTCCGGCAATGGCAGGATACATTACAACAAGAGATTCTTTTCCGAAAATTCCTGCATTAGTTAAAATATTGCTGATTCCAAGAAGCAGACCTGCTCCTACGATAGCCGGAAGAATCGGATAGAACACATCAGAAAACAGCTTCAGGGCTTTCTGCAGCGGATTCATAGCCTTATCTTCCACATCTTTCAATTCGCTGCTGTCAGCTTCTTTGGCGCCGGTCTCCGCTAATACAAGATCATATACCTGATCTACCAGTCCAGGCCCGATAATGACCTGATACTGACCTTTGACAGAGAAACATCCTTTGACCAGGGAATTTTCTTTCAGCGCTTTTTCATTGATCAGAGACTCATCTTTTAAGACAAAACGAAGTCTTGTAACACAATGTGTCAGCAGAGAAATGTTATCTTTTCCACCTACATTTTGAATGATATCTAAAATATCGTTCTGATTGATTTTCATTTTAATCTCCTCCAGAATTATTTTTTTGTTCGGTACCGTTTACAATTCAAATTATATATGTTTAAACATATAATTTTATTGCAACCACATTTCCTCTGTTGTAAAATAAGATTGTCCAAAAAGTAAGGAGAATTTGTTTATGCCAAAGATTAAATTTGATCAGATTTATGAAACATTAAAAGATAACATTATAAATAACCGGTATCCGGAACATATGCTGCCAAGAGAAGTAGAACTGGCAGAAGAATTTCACTGCAGCCGCAATACGATCCACCGGGCAATCGCCCAGTTAAACAACGAAGGATATGTTCAAAGCATCAAAGGCCGTGGAACTGTCATCCTGCAGTCTCTTCCTATCCAGAATGACCGCTTCTTTCTGAATCTGAGAAGCTACGGAAGTATTCCGGCCATCACTCAGTACCATAAAGCTGATGTAACGACCAGTGTCATGTCTTTCCAGGAGATAACGGTTGATGAAAAATTAAGTGCAGTTACAGGATTTGATCCCGGAACAGAAGTATATTATATCCAGAGGCTTCGATATCTGGATAACAAGCCTCTTCTTCGCGATGTCAATTATTTCCGCAAAGATGTGGTAACCGGTCTTAATGTAAGCATTGCTCAAAGTTCAATTTACGACTACATTACCGATACCCTGCATAAAAAGATCCTGGCTGCAAGACGTATTGTACGAATCAAAAAAGCCGAGGAAAAAGATAAAGATTATCTTTCCCTCGGCGATTACGACTGCGTTGGCGTAATTTATAACTATGTATATATCAGCGATGGAACTCTGTTTGAATATACAGAATCTCATTTCGTTCCGGATAATTTCGGATTCTCAGAATTTGTACAGTACTAAGGCAGACGGCCTTCCAGATATTTTCTCAGTTCTTCCAGCGCTTTTTCATAGCGTCTGGACTTCAGTTTCGGGAAAGCCTTCAGGAGTCTCCGGTTCATTCTGGAAGGCTTCTGAAGCAGTGCTCTGTATTTTTCTTTCAGTTCTTTTAATTTTTCCTGCTTTTCTCTGCCCTCCATCATGTTTTGATAAATATTTTCTCCGATCTGATCGGAAATTTTTTTCAGCTCTTCTGCAACAGCCTCCATCCGTTCCAGGCGGCGGTTCAGCCGGAAGATGCCTGTAACAGTCACATACAGATCAATCCCCAGGGCCAGAACGAAAACTGTCAGGAACAGACTCCCGATCCATACCGGAATCCAGGAAATGCCAAGCCGGATCAGCGGATGCAGAAAACGCACTACGATCACACAGGCAATGCCCCATACCGCAGAGAAAAGCGGACAGACATATCCGCCGATATTCAGCGGCATGTTCGAATAATCCCACCATCTGTGATGGAAAATCTTCTCCAGGCAAAAACCGGTCACCCATTCCAGAAATGTTACCAGCACTGTTGACGCCAGGTATAAAAGAATGAGACTGCCTTTGCAAAAATCCAGAGCCGTCACGATCAGTGTGACTCCGACTCCGTAAATAGGACAGATCGGACCATTTAAAAAACCCCGGTTCACAAATTTCCCCTGCCGGACAGCCGCAAAAGCAACCTCGGCGCACCATCCGGCAAAACCATAGAAAAAGAAACTGCATAAAATATCATAAACCGACATAAAGCCTCCTTTACGAATTCAGGATTCTCATAAATTCTTCTCCGGTTATGGTCTCTTTCTGGTACAGATACTGGGACAATTCATCCAGTTTTTCCCGATTGTCCAGGAGGATCTGCGCAGCTTTTTCATGCTGGCGCCGTACCAGTTCCACAACTTTCCGGTCAATTTCTGCCTGGGTCTGCGCAGAACAGGTCAGAGAGGTATCTCCGCCCAGATACTGATTGGTCTGAGTCTCCATGGCAACCATATCGAAGTCCTGACTCATTCCATACCGGGTGATCATGGCCCTTGCCAGTTTCGTTGCCTGTTCGATATCGTTGGAAGCTCCGGTCGTCACAGAACTAAAGACGATCTCTTCTGCCGCTCTTCCTCCGGTCAGCGTTGCAATCTTATTTTCCAGCTCTTCTTTTTCCATCAGATAATGATTGCCTTCCTCTACCTGCATCGTATATCCAAGGGCACCGGATGTTCTAGGAACAATCGTAATCTTTTGGACCGGAGCGGAATCTGTCTGTTTCGCCGCTACCAGGGCATGACCGATCTCATGGTACGCCACGATCCGTTTTTCTTTGTCTGTTAAAATTGCATTCTTCTTCTGATATCCGGCAATTACTACTTCAATGCTTTCTTCCAGATCTGCCTGTGTTGCATATTTACGTCCGTCTCTGACCGCACGGAGTGCCGCCTCATTTACGATATTTGCCAGCTCAGCGCCGGATGCTCCGGAAGCCATTCTGGCAATCTTATTAAAGTCCACACTGCTGTCGATTTTGATTTTTTTCGCATGCACCTTCAGAATATCTTCTCTTCCTTTCAGATCAGGAAGTTCCACCGGAACCCTCCGGTCAAATCTTCCCGGACGCAGCAGCGCCGGATCCAGAGATTCCGGACGGTTTGTGGCCGCCAGAATGATAACGCCGTTATTTCCTGTAAATCCGTCCATTTCTGTCAGCAGCTGGTTTAATGTCTGTTCTCTTTCATCGTTTCCGCCAATCTGACCATCCCTTTTCTTTCCGATTGCATCAATCTCATCGATAAACACGATACACGGTGCCTTTTCTTTTGCCTGCTGGAACAGGTCTCTGACTTTGGACGCTCCCATACCGACAAACATTTCAACAAATTCGGAACCGGACATGGAAAAGAACGGAACATCCGCTTCTCCTGCCACTGCCTTGGCAAGCATAGTTTTTCCGGTACCCGGAGGGCCTACCAAAAGAATTCCTTTCGGCATGGACGCTCCGATTTCTTTATATTTTCCCGGATTATGCAGATAATCCACGATTTCCGCCAGATTTTCTTTCGCTTCATCTTCACCGGCTACATCGGAAAACTTAATACCTTCAGAAGATTTCACATAAATCTTGGCATTGCTTTTTCCCATTCCAAATGCCATGGCATTCTTCCCGCCGGCTTTCTCCATGATCTTCTTTGACATATACTGTCCGATTCCAATAAAGATCAGAAGCGGAAGAACCCATGAAAGCAGTGCCGTTATGATCGGGGAAGTCTGTTTAATTTCTTCTCCGTAGAAAGACACATCTGCCTGATAAAGACGTTTTGTAAGATCCGGGTCCTCTACCTTTGCAGTTTTGTAAACCTGGTCATTTTTGTCTGTGAACATGATCGTATTATCCTGATCTTCAATATCAACCCGGTCCACCTGCTTCTTCTCTGTCATGGAAATGAACGTGCCATAGTCAACTTCTTTGACCTGCCGCTCCATAATCCACGGTGTCACAAACACATTAAACAAAAGAAGTACTGCAATCACAATGATGTAATAAAAAATCAGGGGTTTCTTTGGCTTTTTTACCTCATTCATTTTCCTTCCTCCATTCTTCAAAATTCATTTGTTCGTCTAACGCGGACAAGACCGCCAGGAGTGCTGACTGCGCCGCCTGAACCGCAAAATCAATGCTGTATTCCGCATAAAGTGCCTTTGCTTCGACTTTTGCCTCCTGTCTGTCATTGCCGCTCATATAACGAGGCATATCCTCTGTCATGATCTTTCTAATCTTCATATCATAAGCAGTCTGTGCCTCATTCAGGGCTTTTACTGCCGGAGAACGGCAGTCTTTTGTTTTTTCCTGAAGAAGACTCATTGTTTTATCGTAGACATTTTTCTTTGCCTGAAATTCCTTTTTTATCTCCTGGTGATCTTTTTTCTGCATCAGTGCAATCTGACTTCTCATGTCCTGATACTGACGCTCCAGTTCACGAAGCTTCGCTGTGAACAATTCTTCCATATGCTGCCTCCTTTCGTCTTCTCCTGAGATTACTCTAACAAAAGAAAAGGGGAAACACCATTTGCAATGTTTTTCATTTGTCTTTACACTTTTGAAGATTTGTCAAAAAACCCGGTTCTATGATATGATATTGAAAATATGGAGGTATGATTTATGGCTGACACAACCAAAGACAAGATTGCAGACACACTGGAACGGCTGCTGGAACATCAAAGTTTCGATAAGATTACGATCAAACTTCTGGTAACGGAATGCGGAATTTCCCGCCAAAGTTTTTATTATTATTTTAAAGATATCCTGGACGTCATCGAATGGCTTGCGCATCAAAAAACCCAGGAATTGCTGAAAAAGAGCATGGAAGCCGGCAGCTACGAAGAAGGAATTCTTATTTTTATTAATTTTGCTTTTAAAAATCACTGCTTCATCATGAGACTTCTGGACTCTAAACACCGGGGCTTTATCGAACGCATCATCGTCTCCTCTCTGCGTTCTTTCCTGGAAGACGCGCTCCGGCAGAAAAAAGAACTGATATCCATAAATTACAGAGATATGGATGCTATTCTAAACTTCTGTGCTTATGGGCTCACTGGTCTGCTTTTGGAAAGCGCAGGAGAAAAACAGACTGATAAAAAACTTCTGGCCAGGCAGATGCGTGATCTTTTGTTAAAAGTTCTCACATGATCATCCGCCTGACCGGAAGTCAGGATTTTATTTTTCTTCTATTTTGATCAATGGTTCCATCTGCCGGATCTCTCCATAGATCAAACCTTTTATTTCTGCATAATCATCCGAATTTGCTACAATCACAGGTGTTGTTACATCGTATCCTTCTTTCTTGACTGCATTGATATCAAAAGTAATCAGGAGCTGTCCCGGTTTTACATAGTCTCCCTGAGCCGCATGGGCTTCATAATATTTTCCGCCTAACTCAACCGTATTGATCCCTACATGGATCAGCAGCTGAACTCCGTCATCTGATGTTATCGCAATGGCGTGTTTCGTATCAAAAAAACTTGTGATTGTTCCATAACATGGAGAAACAATTTTCCCTTCTGACGGAATGACTGCCATTCCTTTCCCAAGAACTTCTGACGCAAACGTATCATCCGGCACCTCTTTCATCGGGATTGCTTCTCCCGATACAGGACTGCAGATTACGTCTTTTTCTGTTTCCCTGATGTCATTTTCTTCGGTATCTTCTTCTGGCTGCTTTTTTTCTGCCGTATCTTCCAGCAGTTCGCTGTTAAAGCGTTTCATTTTTGACATGATATATGTAATCACAAATCCGGATATAATGGAAATTGCGACAGCAATCATAAAATTGACCATGGATTTTGGCTGTACGCAGACAAATCCAATGACACCGGAAGAACCCGGGGAAGTATTCAATACATTTGTAAACGTTACATATCCGCATCCGAGAGCAGAGCCAAGCATTGCTCCGTAAAATGGATATTTTAATTTCAGGTTCACACCGAACATTGCCGGTTCTGTAATACCAAGCAGGGCTGAAATACCAGACGTAGCAGCCACACTTTTCAACTTTTTATCTTTTGTCCGAAGCATTGCACACAACGTAGCTCCACCCTGCGCTACATTGTTGCAGGATGCAATTCCCAGAAGAAAAGATCCTCCTGCTGCCACCAGCTGGATATCAACCGGAAGCAGGCTGTGGTGCATACCAGTCATTGTCAGCGGCGCATAAACCAGTCCAAATACCATACCGCCGATTACGCCCAGTGAATCATGAAGCCACAGCAGACCATTCGTTAACAGATCGCCCGCTGTCCGCATGATTCCTCCCACAACCGTAAAGGTAAGAAACGCGGTTATCATAACGGAAAGCAGCGGTGTTACCAGGTTGTCCAGTACTTCTGGAATATACTTATGAAGACGTTTCTCAAGAAATACCAGGATAAATGAAGCCGCAAGCACCGGAAGTACAGTTCCCTGGTATCCGACCTTCTCAATCGTTAATCCGAAAACATGCCATACTGGTATGGTTCCTTCTGTCACAGCAGTACCATAACTGTACGCATTCAACAGGTCTCCTGAAACCATGATCATACCAACTGCCGCTCCCAGATAAGGATTTCCTCCAAACATTTTCGTAGCGGAGAATCCAATCAATACCGGAAGAAATGAATATGCCGCACTGGCAAAGGTATTGATCATGGCTGCCAGATCCGACAATGCCGGATATGCTTCCGTCAATGACTGATTTGGCACAAACAGTCCGTTGGCTGTCAGTACGTTATTCAGTCCCATCATAAGACCGCTGGCAACCAGGGCAGGAATCAGCGGCACGAAAACATCAGATAATGTTTTTACCAGTCTCTGCACCGGATTCATTTTTTGTACTGCAGCTTGTTTTACATCACTTTTGGATGCTTCCGAAATTCCGGCAGCTTCAACAAAACGTTTATATACTTCATCAACCGTTCCGCTGCCTATGATGATCTGAAACTGCCCTCCATTTGCAAACTGCCCTTTCACCAGATCAACATTCAGTATCTTGTCTACATCGGCTTTGCTTTCATCTTTTAATACGAGTCTCAGACGCGTTGCACAGTGAGCCGCACTGATGATATTCTCCTTTCCGCCAACCAGTTCCACCAGCTGACGGGCTGCTGCCTGATAACGTTCTTCTTTTGTCATTTCATCTTCCTCCCTTTTCATTTTTTATTTTTTTAAATATTAAAATACTGCTTACAAAATCTTTTCGAACCGGCTGACATGTTACTCCGGCATACATAAGTTCATCGCCTCCATGGCAGGATCCATCTTCCTCCAGCTGGTAAAAAGCATTTTCGTCAAGCCCTTTCAGTTTCACCGGAACCGTAAGACGCTGTGGATCAGACAGGATCCTGAAATAACAATACACAACCGTTTCTCCGTCTTCCGAAACAAAATTCCACGCAGCTTCATTTTGTTCCTGAGGATTCCTCAGACGATACATTTTCCCGCTTTGAATCGTTTTTCGAATTTTTTTATAAAACCGAACCTGATTCCTGATTTCTTTCGTTTCTTCCTGTGTCAGTTCTCTGATGTCCATTTCATATCCCAGATTTCCTGACATTGCAGCGGCAAACCTCGTCTCCAGCGGAGTTTCTCTTCCTGTCTGATGATTTGGCACAGCAGAAACATGAGAGCCCATTGTTACTGGCGGGAACAAAAGACTGGTTCCATATTGTATTTTCATTCTGCATACGGCATCTGTATTATCACTCGTCCATGTCTGAGGCATGTAGTAAAGCATCCCGGCATCAAATCTTCCCCCTCCGCTGGAACATCCTTCAAATAATACTTCCGGAAATTCCTGATTCAGCCTGTCAAGAATCGAATAAAGTCCCAGCATATATCTGTGAGATAGTTCTCTCTGATGTTTTTGATCGAGATAGAAAGATCCCAGATCCGTTATGTGACGGTTCATATCCCATTTTACATAAACAGCCTTCGTTTCTCTTAAAATATGGGATACCGCATCCATAATATACTGACACACTTTTGGATTCGACAGATCCAGTACATACTGGGACCTGCTTACGATCGGTTCATAATAAGGACTGCGTATGATCCAGTCAGGATGCCTGCGATACAGATCACTGTCACCGGACACCATTTCCGGTTCGAACCAGATACCAAACTGTATTCCTTTATCTCTGATCTTCTCAGAAAATCTCTTTAATCCTTCTGAAAATTTATTTCGATCCTCTTCCCAGTCTCCCAGAGCTTTCCGGTCACAGGTACGGTTTTTAAACCATCCATCATCCAAAACAAAAAGTTCTATTCCCAGCTCTGCTGCTTTCTGCGCCATGGACAGACATTTTTCTTCATCAATCTGAAATTCAAATGCTTCCCAGCTGTTTAACAGCACCGGTCTTTCTTTATCTCTCCAGAATCCCCGGCAGAGACGTTTTCTGTAAAGTTCATGAAAAATCTGTGACATCCCGTTTCGTCCTTTATCTGAATAAACCATGACCGTTTCCGGAGAAACAAAACGCCGTCCCGTTTCTAAAGTCCATCCAAACGTCATAGGATTCATCCCAATCTGTACCCGGGTGCTGCCGTACTGCCCCGGCTGTATCACTGCCTGGAAATCTCCGCTGTACACATAATTCATTCCCCAGACCTGTCCCCAGTACTCTCCAGCTTCTCTCTCTGACAGAATCATACATGGTGTCTCCTGCGGACTGCTGGCTCCCCGGCAGCTGTCTAATATAACCGTATCTGACCCAATCGGCCTCTGGTATATTTTTTTCTCATTTAAATGGGAACCACTCAATGTCAGCAGATCATATTCTGTTCCTTGAAAATCTATGCTCATGCTCATGAGACGTTCCAGATACAATGGCTGACTGCCGTAATGGATCACTTCCGTATGGCGGCAGATCACATCATAATCTCTGAATATGGTGTAATACAATTTAATCTGCGCTTTTAGATATTCATCTTCCAGTGTAATACACAGAGTCGCCGCTTCATCTTCATTCTCTGTATAAACTGACGGAAGGCCTTCCAGCGGCGGTTTCCCCTGAATTATTTCATAATCTTTATAATAAAATCTGGTAACCCGCCGTCCATCTTCCGTCTGTATTACATAAGCCGGCATCCTGAAATCTCCCTGGTTCATATCGGGATATTCCTGCGGCAGTGTATCCAGTGAAAATTTTTTATCTTCCGGATCAGGATTTGCGCAAAACCCACGATCAAAAAAATATGATTCGCTGATCCCGGTATACTCTTTTAAATATTTTCCAAAATACCGATGCGACAGGTATTTGTCTTTTTCTATGCCGAAGCAGTATGAAATATGTCCATTCTCCAACATAAAGGTATTTTCTTGTTTTATAATTCTTGCTTTCAATCTGTTTTCTCCTTTCTCTAATCCCATAATATCGCAATTTTTTTCTGCTTTAAATGGTAAGAATCATTATATAATGGTAAATTATTGTCTTTTTTCTTTCTTTATGTTATCATGAAAAAAAGAAAGGAGCTTTTTATGTATTCTCTTCCCCACCACTCCGTTGGGTTTCGATTTTCTTCGGATCTTTCCCTTTTGACTCTAAAGGGCATTGGTCTGCATTATATTGATTCCCATGATTATTCCTGGAATAACCGCACAAGAAAAGATGAACACTGCCTGCTTCAGTTTTGTATCGATGGAGAAGGCTCTCTGGAAATCGACGGCATCACTTACAGCATTCTCCCCGGTGATGCATTTCTTATTGATATTCCCGGAGAAAATCACTATTATCTTCCGCAGCATTCATCTTTCTGGGAGTTCTTCTATCTGGAGTTTACAAAAGAATGCCTTCCTCTGCTTCGAAAAATTTATCGCAGTATGGGACCTGTTATTCACCTTTCTGTGGACTGTGCGCTTTTTCAGCAGATAACCGGTATTTACCAACAGGCATTGAACAATCAGATCCAAACATTTTTCGATAATTCGAAAATCGCTTATCGTTTCTGGATGGATCTGACCTCTTATGTGCTGGAAATTTCACGCAGCCATGTTACCAAAATTGATACCGCAAAAACTTATATCGATCAGAATTATTACAATGAAGAATTAAATTTAGATCTGGTAGCAGACCACGCAGGTCTGTCCAAATATTATCTATGTAAAGAATTTCACAAAAAATACGGCATATCTCCCGGAAAGTACATTCGCGAAGTACGCATATCCCAGGCCTGCCGCCTTTTGATGACCAATACAGATTACACCATGCAAGAAATCGCGCAGATGGTCGGATATGCCAATAATAACTATTTTGGAAAGGTCTTCCGGGCCGAAAAAGGAATCAGTCCCAATAAATACAAACAACAGACCAATCAATATGACGTTGTACGAGCAGTCTATGAGACGCCGCATCATATTAAAAAATCAGATTAGAACATTCTCATCCTAACGAATCTCAGAACGCAAAAAGAGCCGCTAACCGAAAAACAGAGCTTCGGTTAACGGCTCTTCTCTAACTTTTATGTATCCTGCCGGCCTGTAACATTCTGTTACTACGCAAAGATCAGATTCACTGTCGGGAACCCATTGTTTGTAAACCATACGATTCCCATAATGACAACGGCTGCAAGTAAAGCCATCGCTCCCACTATATAACGCAATCTGCCGTTTAAGAATCCTACGGCAAGCCGGCCCGGAAGAAGCACAAGGCTGACGCCCACTGCCAAAAGCAGGGAAGCCGCGAATACAACCGCTGAACTGATTCCGACCGGCAGATTTGCCGCAATCAGAAATATGGACGCTATGACTCCTGCAATTCCGATCGCCCATGTCAGATATCTTGTTCCCACCAGTAAACCATCAATACATTGTAATAATTTCATAAAACATCTCTCCTATTCTTTTTTTCTTTTTCCTTCGTTGTGTCTATAGAATACTCATGTTTTGTTAATAAAATGTCAGAGAAATGTTTCTGAATTTTTAATTTGTTTTATTTCCTTTTCAATATATTTTTCGGCAATCTTAAGATAGCATTGTTTGCCGCGTCAAAAGTGATCGGTTCCAGTTTTTGGCGGATCAATGTTTCCATCTTTTACCATAAGACGCAATGATCAAAACCGGCTGCGGATAGAAATGTGGTTTTGCTCCGAAATTTTTTCTCATAGGATACACCTTAGAATTTCCTGTCTACTCATGGATTTTCATGCTGTGCAGCATTTTTACAAATCCAGGGTCGCTGTGATCTACAATTTCACTGTGCCCGATGTCCAGTTTTGAAATCTCGTCCATATCTGCATTGCTTAATTCAAAATCCCAGATATTGATATTCTGTTCCATACGATCTTTATGAACAGATTTCGGAATGACAACAACGCCTCTCTGCACATTCCAGCGAAGTGCGACCTGAGCCGCGCTCTTTCCATATTTTTCTCCAATCTTTGTCAGTACCGGATGTGTAAAGATTCCATGGTTTCCTTCTGCAAATGGTCCCCATGCTTCCGGACGCACGCCATATTCTTTCATCAGATCAATGGCGTCACTCTGCTGGAAAAACGGATGAAGTTCTACCTGATTCACGGCAGGGATCACATCCACAGTCTCACATAAATCTGCCAGGCGCTGCGGATAGAAATTGCAGACTCCGATGGCACGAATCTTTCCTTCTTTATAGAGTTCTTCCATTGCCCGGTAGGCTCCAATGTAATCTTTCATCGGCTGATGAATCAGATACAGATCCAGATAATCCAGTCCAAGCTTCTTCAGAGATGTCTCAAACGCCTTTTTTGCCTCTTCATAGTCCACGTCCTGAACCCAGAGTTTTGTCGTAATAAATAATTCTTCTCTCGGAACGCCGCATTTTTTAATGGCTGCCCCGACCGCTTCTTCGTTCATATAAGCGGCTGCCGTATCAATCAGGCGGTATCCGCTGGCAATCGCGTCCAGTACTGCCTGTTCGCACTGATCCGCATCCGGTACCTGAAACACTCCAAAACCTTCCATTGGCATTTTTACTCCATTGTTTAATGTAACTTCTTTCATGCTGATTCCTCCTTAATCATGAATCTTAATACTGTTTAACTGTCTGGCCGTGCAGAAACAGCGATGATCGATAATCTCACTGTGTCCGATATCCATGGCCTCAATTTCCTTCATATCTTTCTGTGTCAGCTCAAAATCCCAGAAAGGTCCCCATGCTTCCGGAACGATATCATAAGACCGCATGACCCGCAGCGCTTCTTCCTGCTGATAAAATGGATGAATTTCAATCTGATTGACAGCCGGCTTGATTTCATGGTTCATACAGAGATCTACAATCCGCTCCGGCGAAAAATTGCTGACGCCAATGGCCTTCACTATACCTTCCCGGTATAACTTTTCCATAGCTCTCCAGGCTCCGTAATAATCCCCGAACGGCTGATGGATCAAATACAGATCTATATAATCCAGTCCCAGATTTTTCCTGAATCGTTCAAACGCGGCCAGAGTCTGGTCATATCCCGCATCCTGCACCCAGAGCTTCGTAGTGATAAATATTTCATCTCTCGGGATCCCGGATCCCCGGACAGCCCGTCCCACTGCCTGTTCATTATGATAAGCCGCGGCCGTGTCAAACAGGCGATATCCTGTTTCCAGAGCGTCCAGAACACACTGCCAGCACTGTGCTTCGTCACTGATCTGAAAAACTCCGAATCCTTCCACCGGCATCTTCACGCCATTATTTAGCAGGACTTGTTCCACCTTTCCTTCCCTCCTTTTCTATTACCACTATAACCTGTTTTTTTCGGGAAGTACAATGCCAAATCCGCAAGATGCTATAACTAAAACACATAGTGAATCTTGAAGGAGATTTTAGAGTATGATAAAATGAACTCAGATATACAGAAATTTACAGAAAGGAAATTAGAATGTTTGAACTGCACCAGCTGGAACAGCTGATTGCCGTTGCGGAATGCGGCACTCTGTCACAGGCCGCCGAGAAACTGCATATCTCCCAGCCGGCCTTAAGCCGTTCCATACAGAAACTGGAGTCTGAGCTGCAGGCAGAATTATTTCTCCGCAGCAAAAATAAAATCGAACTTAATGATAACGGAAAACTTGCGGTGGAATGTGCCCGCAAGGTTGTAGGACAGGCAGAGGATATGGTGGAACAGGTCCGCTCTTATGATCGGAATCAGCGCACGATTTTTATCGGTTCCTGTGCTCCTGCACCGCTGTGGGAACTATCTCCTGTCCTTTCTTCTCTCTATCCGGACAAAGCCATTTCCACAGAAATGAAAGAACCCGATCAGCTGCTGCAGGGGCTGATGCGCAGTGATTACCAGATTATTATTCTTCCGGAGCCTGTGGAATCAGATGAATTATACTGCACCCGCTGGGGAGAGGAACACCTGATGTTTTCTCTTCCGCCTGCTCACCCTCTGTCCGGAAGCAAAGCACTCCATCTGAAGGACATGGACGGCGAAACCATGCTGCTGTTTTCCAGGATCGGATTCTGGCAGAGAATTCCATCAGAAAAGATGACTTCTTCTCATTTTCTCGTACAGCAGAATACCTATGATTTTGAAGAACTGATCCGCCATTCTGCCCTTCCATATTTTTCTTCCGATCTTGCATTGAAACAGCAGGGACCCGAGCCAAACCGGATTTTTATTCCAATCCTGGATCCTGAAGCAAACATTACTTATTATCTTGCAGTAAAAAAACAAAGCAGAAAAAAATTCTCTGCTTTGTTTCAGCGGATCCGAAGATCAATGGATAACGACACCTAATTCCCGGATCTCTTTTTTATTCGATTGATCACCCAGAAGCCAATATAACCAGACAAAATACCTATAACGATTCCGCCTAAAATATCGGTTGGATAGTGCACATACAGATACATTCTGGAAAATGCAATCACTACGGCAAAGATCAGAAAAATCTTCCACAGTTTTTTCTGATCTGCGAAGTATAATGCAGATACTGCCGCAAAGGAAGCTGCCGTATGTCCCGACGGAAAAGAATAATCAAGCGGAGCCTTGATCAGCAGTGAAACGGCTGTATTTACATCATAAGGCCGGATCCGCGCAACCGCCGGCTTCAGCAGCACGTTGCACAGCAGCGCATCCGCACACAGGGAAACAGCCATGATCATACCTGCCGTACGTGTCTTCGGAATACATAGCAGCACAATCGTCAGTATGATCCATAAGATTCCGCCGTTTCCAAGAAATGAGGCTCCTTTCATCAGCACATCCAGCAATGGATGATGCAGAGTCTGAAGAAAATCTAAAATCCAAAATTCAAATTCCATGATACCCTCCGCCTTTTCTATATTTTACAGAGGATTATACCATAATCTGTATGGTTTTAGAACCCGTCCTGCTTTTTAATTTCCAGACTGCTCTTCCAGCTGTTTCGTAATCCGCTTGATGATACGGACCAGATGATAACTATCTTCCTGCCCGATATCCTGCAGAATGTATTCAAAATGCCGTATGGCGTCCTCATGCTCTTTCCAGGCAAATTTTTTCCCTTTTTCTGTAATATAAACACGAACTCTCCGTTTGTCTTCCGGATCGGAACTGCGAACAGCATATCCTTTCCTTTCCAGACCATTTAAGATGGCCGCGGTTCTGGAAGATCTTACCTTAAACTCCGCTGTCAGCTCTCCTGCGGACGCTCCGTTATGGCTGAAGAGAAGATAGCATAAAACTGCCATCTCCCCTTGTGACATATCACTTAAACACTGGAGTGCCGTATTTTTCCGCAGCACTTTCATACTTTCCATGAGTTCTTCTGCGCTTTCCCTGTAGTTCATTTACCCCTGGCTCCTCCTCTTTCATATGTTCGGTTTTCGCCGTTTCCTTACTGCTCTTCATGTTCATGATCAGCATCTGCAGACGATTCTCAACATTTGCAAAGCTGACGTCCGGATCATAATCTAATGGCAGAATCTGCGCATCCGGATACATTTCTTTCAGACGTTTTACAACACCTCTTCCTACCACATGGTTCGGCAGGCATCCAAACGGCTGCAGGATTACAAACGCCCTGCAGCCGCGTTTCGCATGGTGAAGGATCTCTCCCGGTATCAGGACACCTTCCCCTGCATCAAATGTGTGATGAATGATCGGATCGCTGTCTTTTACCAGTTCCGGCAGCCGGCAGGCACGCTCATAGAGAGGATGTCTTTTCGCTATATGATCCGTAAATGCATGCGCCGCGTCAAATGCCTTATTGGCAAAATGATACCATGTTTTTTGAGTCAGCGGCTTTTTCAGATCAAATTCCCGGATCTGAGTATCTCTGCAGAAATATGTTTTTTGGATAACATCAGTCATGCGTGCTTCAATGATTTCAAATCCATTCTGTTCCAGATACTTCTCAATATCATGATTTGCACCCGGATGGAAATTCAGCAGATACTCACCTACGATCAGCACGCCTGGCCGTCTATTGCTTCGGTCATACGGAATGCTGTTCATAATATCAATGGCCTTCTCAAATCCCTTTTTTGCTCCGTGCAGTCCATGTTCCTGCATGCCATAGATAACCTGATCCAGCGCCTCATTGAAAGCTTTGTCCGCGCTGCCTGGCTTCAGCTCATATGGACGTATTTTCCTCAGCAGTTCTTCCAGTACATCAATCATTGGAAGTCCAAATGCCACTTTGATTGAAGACTGCAGATTCATCTTAAATCCAGGATGAAGATTATGCGAATCCTCATCGTCATTGGTCAGAATCGGAACGTGGGCAAATCCTGCGTCATCCAGCGCTTTTCGAAGCAGAGCGCCATAATGGGTCAGCCGGCAGTCTCCAACATACTTCGCCATGCAGACTGCAACGTCAGCATCGTCGTATTCTCCATGAACCAGGGGCGCCAGAGCTTCTCCTATAACGATCTGCGCCGGGAAACAGATATCATTATGTACATATTTCTTTCCAAGACGGATCGCCTCATCTCTTCCAATTTCCAGAGGCACTGTCCGGATTCCCTGTCCGCTTAACGCGGCAGACATCAGCCTGCAGAAAGCATGGGACGTATTTGGAATCAGAACTATCTTTTCCTTTTTATCTTTTTTCGTAAATTTAACTTTATAAGGATCCGTAAGCTCATGAATGGTGCGGGCCCCGTCCCGTTTTTTCCGCATGTTTACCGTTTCAATAAAGGATCTGACACGGATTCTTAACGGACCCTGGATGTCACTCTCATCCAGTTTCAGAATCAACGGTACTTTTCCCGAAATTTCTTTCATCATTCTCTGTATTTCATCTGAAAGGTAGGCATCATGTCCACATCCGAAACTTACAATCTGAATATATTCCAAATGTTCATTTTTAGCAGCCATGATCGCAGAAGACAGCATCCGGGCATGATAGTTATTTACAATATCCAGACGGCTCTTTTTAAGATCTACTTCTTCCACTTCCGGCAGAGAATCCGCTGTAAGAACCGGAATTCCAAGTCCCGTCAGCATTTCCGGCAGATCATGGTTAACCAGTGCGTCATTTTGATATGGCCTGGACGCCAGTACCACCGCATAAGTTCCGTTTTCCTCTGCCTCTTTCAGCACCTTTGCTCCTGCTTCCTTTAACTGAGAGCGGAATGCATGCTGTGCCTGATCTCCGGCCTTCATTGCTTTCGCTGACTGTTCTGGAGTAATTCCAAATGTTTTCTCCATAAAGTCCGCCAGCTGGTGATCCCTGTCTTTTGGATCCTGCCAGTGGAACAATGGAGCGTCAAACGGAATTCCCCATTTTCTCTCCGGATCATCTGAGTTGCGGATTACGATCGGATATCCTTTTACGACTGCGCACATGGATTCACTTGTCTTTTCCTGATTTTCCGGAACCATCGTTGTGATCGACGGCATGAAAATACGGTCAACTCCCTTTTCTTTCAGGTTCCGGATATGTCCGTGCACCAGTTTTGCCGGGAAACATACAGTATCAGACGTTACCGCAGACAGACCATTCTCATAAATCCTGCGGCTGCTCTTATCAGACAGCTTTACCTTGAAACCAAGGCTCTTGAAAAATGTTGTCCAAAACGGCATCGTATCCCAGAAAGACAGCACTCTCGGAATACCGATTACCATGTTTTGATCCGGCGCCGCGTCTGCCGTCGGATAATCCTTAAATAACAGTTTTTCTCTTAACTGATACAGATTCGGAATTCGATTTTTTTCCTCATTTTTCTTTTTCAGCTGAATCTGAACATCCTTTTCCTTTGCATCTCCAATGATCTCTCCTCTTTCACACCGGTTATTGGTAACCCAGGATTTCCCGTTGGAAAAACGAATGATCGCACGCTTACAATGATTTGTACAAAACGGGCAGATCACATTGGCTTCCTGTGTGAAGGAGAAATCTTTCAGTTCATCCATGCTGATAAAACTGCTTTCTTCTTCGGTCTCCATCGCATGTTCTTTTGCCGTCAGCGCCGCACCGATGGCTCCCATGATTCCCGGATAAGGGGCTCTTACGACTTCTTTTCCGATATAATTTTCCAATGCTCTCAGCACCGCGTCATTCTGGAATGTTCCTCCCTGGACTACGATCTTATCCCCCAGAGATTCTGTGCTGGAAATACGAATTACTTTCGTAAATACATTTTCAATGATAGAACGGCAGAGTCCGGCCATGATATCTTTGGAACCCTTGCCATTTCTTTGTTCTGTTACGATGCTGCTGTTCATAAATACCGTACAGCGGCTTCCCAGCGCTGCCGGATTTTCAGAATCAAAGGCTGCTTCCGCAATTTCTGTTACCTGAATGTGAAGGGAAGATGCAAAATTTTCCAGGAAGGAACCACATCCGGAAGAACATGCTTCATTTACCACAATATTGGTAATGATGCCGTGATCCAGCCAGATGGCTTTCATATCCTGCCCTCCAATGTCCAGGATAAATGTCGCATCCGGTACATATTTGCTTGTAGCACGGGCATGAGCTACCGTCTCTACCATATGGCAGTCTGCGCCAAAGCCATGATAAAACAGCATTTCACCGTATCCTGTTGTTCCAGCAGCTTTAATATTCAGCTTAACTCCCATCTGACGGTATTTTTCATTCATAGCAAGAAGCGCTTTTTTTGCGATCAGAAGAGGCTCTCCTTCGTTGGAAGCGTAGAAAGAATCTACAATATTTTCATCCTCATCGATCAGTACAAATTTCGTTGTTGTGCTTCCTGAATCAATTCCGAGATAAACAGAAACCGTCTCTCCCGGATGAAATTCTCTTTTCGGAATTTCTGTACGGGCATGCCTCTTTAAAAATGCCTCTTTTTCTTCTTTGGACTGGAAGAAAGGCTTTTCTCTGTGCTCCTCTTTTTCCTTCTTTTCCATTTCCTTTTCAATCCGCTGACACATCTGGCGGATAGACAGGGTCTTTGCCTCCTGCTCAAACATCTGCGGAATGGACAAAGCGGTTCCATAAGCAATCATGATCTCTGGATGTTCCGGAAGAATCATGTCTTCCTCTGACAGATTCAGACGCTCCGCAAATACTTTGACCAGTGTCGGCTGGAACGTCATAGGTCCGCCTTCAAAAGCAACCGGTTTCTCAATGTTCAGTCCCTGGGCGAGGCCTCCAATGGTCTGTTTTGCAATCGCATGAAGAGAAGACAGCGCAATATCTTCTTTTGCGATTCCCTGGTTCAGAAGCGGCTGGATATCCGTTTTTGCGTACACGCCGCATCGTCCGGAAATATCATAGACGCAGGTTCCCTTACTTGCGAGATCGTTGAATTCTTCTACAGGAACCCGCAGAAGGGATGCAATTTCGTCAATAAAAGCACCGGTTCCTCCGGCGCAGCTTCCATTCATTCTCATATCCGCAACGGTCAGATCCCCGGTATTGGAATCCTTGCGGAAGAAAATCATCTTCGCATCCTGACCTCCAAGCTCAATGGCCGTCCTGACATCAGAGTACTGATCTTTCAGGGCAATGGAATTGGCAACAACTTCCTGAATATACGGAACCCCCAGTTCCTCTGCCAGAAGTTTGGCTCCAGAGCCAGTCAGCGCTACCCGGACCAGAGCGTCCGGATATTTTTCCTTAAACAAACTTAATGCATCATACACACTCTTCTTTTGTGCTGCATGATGCCTCTTATAATCATAATATTGTATCTCATGGGTTTCCTGGTCAATGGCGGCAATTTTTGTTGTCGTTGATCCCACATCAAGTCCCACGAGAAAGACTTTTCTCATTTCACTCATATTACTCATCACCTTTATCTCATGCTATGAGCTATTATAATTAGACATTTTACGGAAGTCAAGGAATTCATATAAAATTCAAAATTTTTATCAAAAATTTAGAAAAGGAGAAAATCACAAATTTTCTCCTTTTCAGATATTTCCTGTTCATTTTATTCCATTAACTTCCAATTACCGGCATAATACAAGGAAAAACATTTCTGTCCTTCCTGATTCTTAATCTGCTGTCATCTTTGAGATTACCCACCGGTCATCTTTCCGGATCACGGTTGCTTCAGCTGTCCGCTCCTCCGGTTTTTGTCCATCGATCAGCTTCTTCATCTCTCCCAGAACAATGCCCATTGTGTCTCCCATAATCTTCTTCTCAAAGGCATCTTCTCCCTGCTGGGTATAAACTTTTTCCAGTTCGTCTTCATTGTCTTTGACATACTGCTGCAGCTTCTGATTGGCTGCTGCCTGCCCTGTCTCAATATCAATATCGCTGATATCCCTAAACTTAATGGAAACCGGTACTGTATAAGCATCATCCCAGTCTTCTGATTTCTCCGCTTCACCAACTTCATAAGATTCTATGCTGCTTCTGATACAGTAATCAATAAATTCCTCGGTCTGTTTCTTTGTCTTCTCACTCAGATTAAGGGCTTCAAACTGTTTCTGAAAACCAGCCTTATAATCATCAAAGTCAAACTCATTGTCAACATTCGGCGAACAATACGTTTTCGCCTTGTTAAGATCCGCATCTTTTACCGCAGCGAAATACTGATTCACCGTCTTTCTGGCGTCCTCTTCATAAGATTTTCCGCATCCTGATAAAGTCAGAACAGCGCCTAAAATCATCATTAAGATCAAACATCGTTTCATCATCCATCTCCTTTTTGTTTTGTTTTAATCCTACCTTCGCCATTATCTCATATTTTGTTGTGTGATACAATCTTTTTTTATTTTATATTACTTTAAATTCCTTCCATTTTCCGCTTCGGAATCTGAAATAAAAAACCGCTGCCCGGATTCCCCAGTCCATGCACATGGCAAACGCAATCCCGATCACTCCCATCTGACATCCGATTCCCAGCACTACAGAAAACACAAGCCTGCATCCCAGGGTAGAAATCAGGCTGACCGCCATTGTAAATCTTACATCTCCTGCCGCGCGCAGTCCGTTGGATAAAGCACCGGACAATGGATAGAAACCAGCATTAAATACATTATGGATCAAGATCAGGATCAATACCAGCCGTACCGCCTCCTCTGACAAGGCATATCCCTGAAGAACCAGAGGTGATATGAGCAAAATGCATCCATTCCATACAATGGAAGCCAAAAAGGTAATCCTCAGCAGTTTCTTCATATAATAATCGGCTGCCTCCCTGTCTCCTGCCCCCATGCATTGTCCAATTACTGTGACAAAAGCCAGACCGACTGAAGTTCCCATTAAAGCCGCAACTGACCAGAAACTTTGGGCAACGCCATTGGCTGCGATCTGTACTGTTCCAAACAAAGCCGTAATACTGCTGAGAGCTACTTTTGTCAGCTGAAAAAGTCCGTTTTCAATTCCATTTGGAATGGCAATTCCCAGAATTCTTTTCAGCATGGAGCTGCTCCAGCGAAAAATATCCGGTGCTTTTAAGTATACAGGATTCTTTTTCCTGAAACAAAGGCCTGTGATTACAACCGCAGAAAAACTTCTGGCAATCAGGGACGGATAGGCGACCCCCGCAACTCCTGCATGAAGAATAAAGACTCCCACCGCATTTCCTATGATATTGATCCCGTTAGACACTGCTGAAAGATACATCGTTACATTTGTTTTTCCCATACTGCGGTACATGGCAGCCCCGGCATTGTAAACAGCAATAGCCGGATAAGAATAAGCGGAAATTTTTAAATAAGTCACGCAGGCATTCATAACCGGTCCATCTACTTCTCCAAACAAAAGGCGAAGCAGATTACGATTAAAAATTAAAACTGCCGTCATAAGAAACACAGAAAAAACCACAGAAATCATAAGAAGCTGCCCGGAAGAAAAGTTTCCGTTTTTTCGATCCCGGCATCCAATATACTGACTGATTACCACGGCCCCTCCCGCTGCCAGAGCAGAAAAAAGATAAATAAAAACCGTATTAAACATATTCACAAGTGACACTCCGGATACTGCGGCTTCACCGGCATAACTCACCATAAAAGTATCCGACACCCCTACAAAAACTTCCAGAAACTGTTCCAAAAACAAGGGTATGATCAAAACTTTTAAGTCATGATCAGAAAAAAGTTTTCTCTTCTCTTCCAGTCCTTTTCCCGGCTCAATCAGCCGCCGTATGATTTCATTCATTTCTTAACTCCCATCTCCAGTATCCGCAGAATTTCTGCCTTTTAAATCCATTTTAAGAATCCGGAGTTAAAAAGTCTAATACTTATCTTTCATATCTCATCATGCTCCGAAAGTATAAGAAATGGCAGTCTGAATCAATCCAGACTGCCATAGTATCATCTGTGAGAACTTTTTCTATTTTGCTGCTTTAAACGCTTTTCCCGCTTCATTCTGTTCTTTCATGCACTGAATGAATTTTTCTTCTGTTACATCTTTTGGACGGAACTCCCATTCTGTACTGGTTACCGCTTTCTGAGCCATTGCGTCAAATTCGCTCTCGTCAATGCCGAGATCGTCAAAGCATACCGGAAATCCCATATCATAGTTAAACTGCATGATACGGTCTCTCTGCTCCAGCTGTCCGTCATAAGTAAGCAGACAGAGAACTCCCAGCGCTACGATCTCTCCATGGAGATGTTTATGTCCTTCTGCCGTTACTGTCGCTCCATAATATACACAGTGTGCCAGAGAGGCATTATAATAGTAGTTTGGCATTTGTGTCGTCATGTTGGATACCAGTCCGGTAGAAATAATAATATCGAGTACAACCTGTTCCAGAGCATCGGTTACTTTCTTTTCCTTACAGGCTTTCAGCGCTTCTTTGCCGTAATCCACCAGCGGTTCCGTACAGATCCTGCTCAGCTGGACTCCCATCAGCGGAGTGTGAGACAGATCATCATTCTTGCTTGAGAAAACAGCTTCACATTCTTTGGATAAGGCATCCCCTATTCCTGCCCACAGCAGTTCATAAGGAGAATCCGCAATGATCTCTGAATTAATAAATGTATGTTCTGCAAGCTTTGGATAGTAGTATTCCCTGAAACTTCCATCCGGATTATAAATAACACAGATTGCCGTTACAGAAGCACAGTTGCTTCCAACCGTTGGAAATGTAAACAAAGGTTTGTCCATCTCATTTGCCACATATTTACATGTATCACAGGCTCTTCCGCCTCCGACTCCGAAAATAATATCAGCTTCCTGCACCGTTGGATTGGCAATCAGAGCATCTCCATTCTCATACGTGGAATCTCCGCCATACCAGATAAAATCAAGAATCTCAATATCGGAATCGGCAACCCCGTCCAGCAGAGCTGCTTTTGCCTTGGACATGGCCGTTTTTCCTCCGATTACAACTGCTTTCTTTCCATAATATCTTGCAAAATATCCGATTTCCTTATAACAATCCGTTCCAATCGAATAATTTGGCAGACACACATTATAATGTTTCAATTTTATTCATCCTTCTTTCTGTTTCTAATTCCTGCTGTTTATTATATCACTGCATTGTCCCAGAGTAAAGCAGACATTCTGGAACCCTTTTACCGGTAAAGATTTCCCTGAATTTCTGATTTTCTTTCCGCAAAATGTTATAATGACGAAAAGAATGAACGAAGGAGGGGTTTTTATGAAGTTTGATCCGATTCTTTTTCTTACCATTATGCTGATTCCTCTTACTATGATTGGATTTGGTTTCTACTTTTTTAAAAGAGGACCTCAGACAATCAATGGTTTTTTCGGATACCGCACGAGCAGATCCATGAAAAATCAGGATACCTGGAGATTTGCCCATAAGCACTGCGGACGGATCTGGATGATATGGGGAACCGTACTCCTGGCCGCTTCCACAGCCGCATTCCTGTATGGCAGCCTGGCGTCACATCCACTGTTTTCCATTACCGATGACCATATTTTTTTCCTGCAGGTCCTGGTTCTGATCCTTTCTATCCTTCCAACAGAAGTGGCCTTAAGAAAAAATTTTGATAAAAACGGAAACCGCCGTTATGTTACAGGAAAAAAGTTCTGATGCATTTAAGCAGTTACGGGCCGGAAGACTGCCCTCATCCGGCAGAATTATTTTATGATACGATTCATGCCATAAACCAGGCTGACTGCAGTTATGGGCGATACAGGGCAGCTGAATTCTCTCTTCCGCTGCAGCAAAAACTTTTTTGAAAACGGAGGGGTTCGGGCAATTGAAAAGCAGCAGGTAATCCAAAATGGCATTGCCCTTACCAATTATATTATAAAGAAAAAGGATAATGATCAGGTCTCTTTCTCCGGCGTCTCCTGGGAATTGCGGTTCCTTTCTGGAAAATTATATGATAAAATATCCTTTAAGGTTAAGAAAGGAGACATCCTATGACATCAGTACAATTACCACATGATCACGGGCAGGATCTCAAAAAAAAATTTGACCATATGCCGGAGACGGAAGATTTTCAAACCGTATCCGAAATATTTAAACAGTTAAGTGACAGCAGCAGAATTCGCATTTTCTGGCTTTTATGCCACTGCGAGGAATGTGTTACCAACATTTCTGCCCTGGTCGGCATGAGCAGCCCTGCCGTGTCACATCACTTAAAGCAGTTAAGAGCCAGCGGGCTGATCACAAACCGCAGAGACGGCAAAGAAGTTTATTACAAAGCGGCCGATACAAAACAGGCAGATCTGCTGCACCATATGATTGAAAAAATGGTGGAAATCACCTGCCCGGATCAGTAAACTGACACATTTTCACATAGTTCTTTTATGTGAACCAATATGAAAAAGGAACCGGTGTTAAAAATATTCCGGTTCCTTTCTTTTATTATCTCTTACGGATGAATTTCTGCGTTCTTTAGATAAAAGCCCAGTGACAGTCTGTAGCACAGATAAAAACATACAAAAATAATTCCAATGCTGATTATCTGAATTCCGAGAAGATCCGTACTCATCATTTTTGCCAGAGCATGAACAGAAAAATAAGACGATACCGCCATAACCAGAAACGGCGCCGCATAGGCAAATCTCATTTCTTTCTGAGCCGCTTTTTTCAGAGTTTTTTGCGCGATTCCCAGTTTCCTGAGAACTGCATATCTTTCTTTTTCTTCAAATGCATCATTATAAACTTTCATAAACAGAATGCTTCCGCTTGCCAGGATAAACACCATGAACATAAAGACACAGAAAGAATACATGACTTTGATCCACTCGATGTCACTGCTGTCTGGATCGATCGTAACCAGGGCAGTCTGACCGGAAGCCATCTCCTGTGTGAATGCCTTTAATTCCCCCTGTGAAGCTTTCACATTATAAATGTCCTTCAGTTTATAATTATACACATACATTTTCTGTCCCAGAGATGAAAGTCTTTCAAATTCCTTATCATTTACAATATAATATGAACTGGCCAGTTCCTGGAGATATCCAAGATACGGTTCCGATGTCTCCGCCGTTTCCTGATAACTTTTCTTATTGATCGTCACTTTTTCCCCGGAATGATCTGTAATGATACTTAAGAGGTACAGCCTCGAAACATCAATGATCTCATTGTCTTTCGGTTCTTTCAGATCAAAATCCAGGCCCGCATCTTCTGCCAGTTTTTTTACCTGAGAATAAGCCATCAGTCCATATGTGCTGTCCTGATATCTGGTATCAAAATAAGAGCTGTCCAGATTTAATATCTGTATTTTTGTCTGATAATCAATCTTATTTTCTTTCTCAATGATCCCTGCAATCTTCCCTTCAAGGTGATCCTTAGTGCTCATAATCTGGAAAGAATACGTATTTCTGAAATGAACGATTCCGTCATATCTCTGTTTCATGGCAAAAGAAGTTGCAAGCGCTGTCACAGAACAAAGCATCAGCACGCATACAATGGCATAAGTCCGATAGTTTTTCCGAATCCGGAAAATCATATTGTTAATCCAGAGATTTCTTTCCTTCCGATAGAGAAAGTGCTTATTTCCGGCAAGTTTCTGGAAAATCAGCGGGATCAGTCCCCCAAACAGCAGATAAACTCCAATAACGACAAAAACAACCGCTGCCGTAACATTTCCCATAACTTCCATTCCGCCTTCTTTGACCGCAAGATAATAGCCGGTTCCCAGAATTCCCACACCCAGTACCGATTTTAATATCAGCACTGCAGGTTTCTGTCTTACATATTCATTCTGACGAGACGCAGACACCATATCAAGGACACTGCTCCGTACAATATTGATATATCCTTTTAAAATAAAAATAAGGTATATGATCAGGTACACAACTGCGGATGTCAGAATCGGCTGCAGGGAAATCTGGAAATGAATGACTGTGCTGATCTCGGAAATCCGCATCAAAATCATCTGGAACAGCTGAGTTGTCAAAATTCCAAATCCTATCCCAAGAATCATGGCAGCCAGTCCGGTCATCAGTGTTTCCAGCATATATAGTTTTCCGATTTTCTGATTGGTCAGCCCCATGAAAATATAAATGCCTATCTCTTTTTTTCTTCTGGATAAAAAGACATTAGTAGAATACCAGATGAAGAAAAACATAAAACATCCTAAGACAAATGTGACTGCCCGGATCATAATATCTACGTTCTCTTTATTCATTTTCCCAAGAACATCCATTGCATCGGAATACAGCAGATTCTGAAAATTAAGAAAAATCAGAATCGTAAATGCCAGTGACAAAATCAGTGACAGATAATTCCGAATGCTCTGCTTAAAATTTAAATACGCTAATTTTATCATACTCATGAAAAATCACTCCCCATTGATGCCTGCATATCTACAATCCTGTCATAAAAATCCTTCCGGCTTTTTCCACGAGTCAGCTGACATTTCATCATTCCATCATTCAGAATATAAACGTCTTTGGCATAAGAAGCGCTGAATGCATCATGGGTCACCATAAGGATCGTTGCATTTCCCTGATCATTGGCCGCACTTAAACAGTCCAGCAGATCCCGGCTGGACTTTGAATCCAGCGCTCCGGTAGGCTCATCTGCAAAAATGATTTCCGGATCCGTGATCATAGCTCTGCATGCAGAACCTCTCTGCTTCTGCCCTCCGGATAACTGATAGGGGTATTTCTTCAGATGCTGTTCCAGTCCGAACATCTCTGCCAGTTCCCTGGTCCTTCGGATACAGGTATCTGCCGGTACTCCGTTTAAAGACAGCGGCAGCGCAATATTATCCTGAAGAGTCATTGTATCCAGCAGATTATAATCCTGGAAAATAAATCCGATCTTATCTCTGCGCAGTTTGGACAGTTCCTTATTTTTCAGTTTGGAAATTTCTTTCCCATCCAGAAATACAGATCCCTGTGTCGGTTTGTCAATGGTGGAAAGAATATTCAGCAAAGTAGTCTTCCCAGATCCGCTGGGTCCCATGATCGCAATAAAATCATGCTGAAAAATCATAAGATCAATGCCCTTGAGTACTTTCGTCTGAAATCCTCTGGTCCCATAAGTTTTTGTGAGGTTTTTTATTTCGACAATTTTTTTCTCTGTCATTGTCTCATCACTCCTTTTCTAAAAGATCTGATTTCATTATAGAAAAATTTCATACAAAAATCCTTACATCCCCATTACAAAAGAATCTCCAACCTTACACTTTATGTAAGATTAGAGATGAAAAAATCTGCGGTTATCACGAAATGTAATCGTAAACCTGGTATAGCTTCCCGGCTGGCTCTCTACTTCAATCTGATGTTCCAGCCGTTTTAAAATCTGTGACACCATGTAAAGTCCCATGCCTGTGGATTTATATTGTCCATTGCGATGACTGCTTCCTGTAAACCCTTTTTCCCAGATCCTGCGCATGTCTTCCGGCAGGATCCCTTCACCATGATCTTCCACTGCCAGCCGGATGCCATCTTTCGATTCCTCAGTCCAGATACAGAGTTTTGGTGTGCTGCCGGCATATTTCACCGCATTTGCGATCAGCTGATCCAGCACATAGATCATCCATTCTTTATCTGTATATACCGTAAGATCCTCTGCTGAAATATCCAGCTCAAAGTGTTTCTGGATCAGAAAAAACTGCTGATTGCGTATAGATTCTCTGACACATTCATTGATATGAACCGGCCGGATCTGAAGATCAAAGATCTGGCTCTGAACTTTGCAGCCCGCCAGAGCAGAATTCATCAAATGTCTGATTTTTTCCAAAGGTTCCCGCATGGACTGACGGATCTGGGGATCCTGAATCCTTTCACTTACCAGCAGCGCCGATGACAGCGGGATCTTCACCTCATGACACCATCTGGTAATATAATCCTGGAGATCTCCTTGAAGCTTCACCTGTTTTTCCAGCTGATCTGCCATGATCTGAAGATCATGCCGGACAATCTCTGCATTTTCGAACTCACCCAGATCCCGGGCAATCAGTCTGTCATAACTGAGATATTCCTCTTTTTTTCTCTCCTGCTGACGGATCTGATACATCCGGCCGGTCAGATAGCAGACAAAACAAACGCCAAGCAGAAGATCTAAATAAATCAGATTCCAGGTATCTGCATTTTCCATCAAAAATACAAAATACAGATTATAGGCAGCTGCCGGAAAAATAAACAAAAGGATTTCTTTTCTAAGTTTTCTCATTGAATAAAATATCCCGTTCCTTTCCGTGTCCTGATAACTTTGCTTCCGCTTACCTGTTCTAATTTTTTCCGCAGTCTTGAGATCATCGTAGTCAGTGTCCCGTCGGAGACAAATTCATCTGTATTCCAAAGCACCATCATCAATTCATCCCTTGTCACCACACCAGGACGCATTTCGATGAGTTTCTCCATGATTTTCTGCTCCGAACGAGTCAGTTCCACTTCTTTTTCTCCATAAAATACCGTAAGTGAATTCTGATCAAACATCAGATTTTCACCGATGGATACCCGGTCCCGTACCTGATACTGATAGGTCCTCCGCAGAGAAGCCTCTATTTTAGCTTTTAACAGTTCCAGGTGAAATGGCTTTTCAATATAATCATCACCGCCCTGGGCAATTCCCATGATCTTATCTCTGTCATCATTCCGGCTGCTGATATACAAAATCGGCACATGCGAAATCTCCCGGATTTTCCGGCACCAGTGATAACCATCATAAAACGGCAGATTGATATCCATCAGTACAAGCTGAGGCCGTATTTTCTGAAAATCCCCCAGGATATCTTCAAAATTTCTGCAGCTTACCGCACGATACCCCCACCGCTCCAGAAAATCACAGATTTCTCCCGAAAGAGATCGGTCATCCTCCACGATCATAATGCAAAGAACTTCCTGCATTCCTGCCCTGCTCCTTTCCGCCTGATTCGGCATTTAAATAAATATCATTGTATCATAAAGACTTTTTCCTATCAAATCGACAGATATTCCGACAGAAAGATACAATTTTTTCTATAATTCTATGTCATATTGCTCAAAGTATAGTATAATGAGATGAAAAATGAAAAAAATTTAGGAGGATTTTATGTCAAACTTTCAATCATCACCCAAAAAAGCACGAGCTTCCGTCTTTGATCTTCAGGGAGTACCAAGTTTTGGACAGGCACTGCCTCTGGCACTTCAGCATGTCGTTGCTATGATCATTGGATGTGTCACTCCGGCAATTATTGTATCCGGAGTCGCAGGACTCAATGACACGGACCGTGTTATTCTAATTCAGGCGGCACTGTTTACTTCCGCTCTCAGCACTTTGCTGCAACTGTTTCCATTTATACGTGTTGGAAATTTCCAGCTGGGATCTGCCCTTCCTGTCATCATGGGAATCAGTTTTGCCTATGTACCAAGCATGCAGGCTATTGCTGAAACATCAGATGTGGGAACAATCCTGGGCGCACAGATTGTCGGCGGTGTGGTCGCTATCATCGTAGGATTTACTATTAAAAAGATCCGTATTTTGTTCCCGCCTATTATTACCGGTACCGTGGTTTTTACGATTGGACTTTCTCTGTATCCTACCGCGGTGAACTATATGGCAGGCGGAACTTCCAATCCAGATTACGGTTCATGGAAGAACTGGGTTGCCGCTTTATTCACTCTGATCGTAGTGACAGGCCTCAATCATTTTGCTAAAGGCTTTTTAAAACTGGCTTCCATCCTGGTAGGAATCATTGCAGGCTATATTTTTGCTTCCTTCCTGGGACTGGTCGATTTGTCCGGCATTGCTTCTGCCGGCATTCTGCAGTTCCCTCAGCCAATGCATTTCGGGGTAAAATTTGACCCATCTGCCTGCATTGCCATCGGACTGCTGTTTGCGATCAACTCCATCCAGGCCATCGGTGACTTTTCCGCAACAACCGTCGGAAGTATGGACCGCCAGCCGGAAGATCAGGAATTACAGGGCGGTATTGTAATGTACGGAGTATCCAATATTTTATGCGCCCTCCTTGGTGGACTTCCTACCGCTACTTACAGCCAGAATGTAGGTATCGTTACAACAACAAAAGTCATCAACCGGTGTGTCCTTGGACTGGCAGCCATCATTTTAATGATCGCCGGCATTATTCCGAAATTTTCCGGTCTCCTGACAACCATTCCACAGTGTGTCTTAGGAGGAGCTACGATTTCCGTATTCGCTTCCATCGCCATGACTGGAATCAAGCTGATCACCCAGCAGAAAATGACATTCCGCACCACATCCATTGTCGGTCTTGCCGTTGCTCTGGGTATGGGAATCACACAGGCGCCGGATGCATTATCTTCTTTCCCATCCTGGGTTATGATGATCTTCGGAAAATCACCGGTTGTCATCGCGACAATTACCGCAATTCTTTTAAATGTCATACTTCCAAAAGAGGAAGAATAGAATAAAAAAGCTCCGGGACGCCAGAAAAAAAGTTCCCAGAGCTTTTTTTGTTCTACACTTTAGAAGCCTTCAGCCCCCTCTCTGCAAGTTTTTTTGATCCATGGGAGGCTCTTTTCCTCCCGTATGCCTGAAAAAAACCAAAAAAGATCAGATGCATTTTCACACATCTGATCTCAATCACAATTTTAAATTTATCTCCATATTTGAAAAAGAGCCTTTTTAAGACTTAGAAAAAAAGTCCCTGAACAGTCCGCAGAACTCCGGCCAGCACCATGACCACAATGGGATTTGTCTTCTTTTTTAACATCAGAAACAGACAGATCGCAAAAATCACTGCCATGGAACCATCAATTCCATTGAGAGATACCGCCTGCCCTTCTCCCCAGAAAGCAGATACAATGATCGTCAGTCCGGCTGACGCAATCAGCGCGATCACCGCCGGCCGGAGAGTATTTAATACTTTCTGAAGCATGTCCATATGCCGGTATTTCATATAAAAATATGCGATAATCGTCACGATCACACATGACGGGAAAACACACCCTATGGTTGCTGCCGCGGCCCCAAGAGGTCCTGCAATGCGAAGGCCTACAAACGTTGCCGCATTGATGGCAATGGGGCCTGGCGTCATCTGTGAGATTGTAACCAGGTCTGAAAATTCTTTGATCGTCAGCCAGTGATGCAGGTCAATCACTTGATGCTGGATCAGCGGCATTGCCGCGTATCCTCCGCCGAAACTGAACAATCCAATCTGAAAAAAGCTCAGAAATAACGTCAAATAAATCATATCTGCCCTCGTCCTTTCTCCCATAATGCTTTCCCAATTCCATAAACAATACAGAACAGGAATATATATACTGCATTGATTCCAAAAAAGACATTCGCTAAAAACGCTCCCGCCATTATCACTGCCAGATCTACCTGACAATGACTGTGAAACAGATTCTGGATCATCTCAATGACTACTGCCGCAATGACAGCTCCGACACCTGCCTGCATTCCTTCCAGCATAAGCGCAATGATCTTATTTTGCCGAAATGCCTGATAAAAAACAGATACCAGCGCTATAATAAAAAACGGCGGCAGCACAGCACCGGTCACACTGACCAGCACCCCCGGAATTCCTGCCAGCTTATATCCGGCAACAATCGCCCCGTTTACCGCAATCGGTCCTGGCGCCGACTGGGCAATGGCTGTCAGATCAAACATTTCCTCTTCATCGATCCAGTGATATTCATCTACAAACTTTTTCTGCATCAGCGTAATAATGACATATCCTCCGCCAAAAGTAAATGCACTCAGATAAAAGGTTGCCGCAAACAGCTGAATCAGCAGTTTCCGGTCCTTTGGACGTGATATTTCTTTTTTCTTCATGGTTTCTCCAAATCCCCTTCATAATCCTAAGAATTTCTTCATCAAAATTTAGAAACTGTTTAGAATTGTTTAGATTCTTTCTATTGAATCATCGTCTTCCAATCAGTATACTAAAGACATAGTTTTTCATATATATTTTTTAATCCTCTCTTTTCATTAGCAGCCGCTTTCCAGCGGCTGCATTTTTATTGTCATTATAATACCTGTATTCTGTATGCTGCAGTCTGCGGCGGTATGCTGCTGGTTTGAAAATCAGCGTACTGCACTCTTACAAACTGCCCCCTCCTTAAATTCCATAAATGAATCTGCATTCCTCTCCGGCTCAAGATCCTGGTCTCTTTGGAAATTGTAAATTTGATCTGCCGTGATGGCTGACCAGGTACTCCTGTATAAAGAATATGATTCCTGACATCCACCATCAGGATTCTTGTCTCTGTTGTACGATACTTTTTCTCTTTTAAGATACGGATCTTGCAGACGGCTGTCTGCGGCGGAAGGCTCCTCGTCATCTCGGAAGACGCTATTGCGTCAATTCTCATGCCTTCCTTCAAATCTTTCAAAGACTTTTTCTTCCCGGATTCATCCTGTACCTCTGTATTTTCCCCCGCAGCCAAAGTCACTGTCGTTACAAACTTCAGACCAAACTCACCTGAGGTTTTATACGTAACTGTCACAAAAGACTCCTGTTCTCCTTGCCGGATCTCATCTATCACTCCATTTTTTATGCGAATGCAGCTGTCCGCGTTTTTACTGGAATTATGGTCACAACAACTCATAGCTTCCCCGCTTTCATTTTTTATTATACTATTCAGCAAAGCTAAGAAGTGACGATACAAAGCTTTTTTCTATTTTATCACAAGAAGAAATCTGATAACAAGCATGCTGATGTAAAATATGACCTTGAAATCTCAAATAGAAAAACAAAAAACCCGGTTCCTCTTGGAACCAGGTTTTCCCCTCTTACTTTTCCGCCTTATTATATTACTCTAAAAATGATGGTTTAGAATTCTGTATTTCCTGCATTTCTTCATCAATCGACAGTAATTTTTCCTTATAATATGGGCAGGACGTTTTACAGTAATCATGCTGGGTCTGCATCACCCTCTTACATTCAACATATGGAAGATCAAAACCTTTCGGTATACTGGCAAGTTCCCCACATGTAATCATCGTAAGTTCTTCTCTTCTATTTTTTAAATCCATCCATCTGTTTTTCAGAGCTCGTTCTGTTTTATTCTGATATTCTGCCATAACCTTTTCAGCTCCTCCTTGTGTACCACTTTATTATAACGTATACAAACGAAAAGGTAATTTGATTATCAAAAAGAAATTATTAATTTTTTATTAACATTTCTGATAATTTTATTTTACTCGATATTTTTTCAGTTTTTTCTTCTCATATCCTATAATAGTGTGCCATTTTCAGCAGAGCTGATCCTATCCTCTTCTGTAATTTCTCTCACTACCCTGCATGGATTTCCTACAGCGATCACATTAGCCGGGATATCTTTGTTCACGAGACTTTTTGCTCCAATTACGCTTCCTTCTCCGATCGTTACTCCCGGAAGAATGGTGACATCCGCTCCAATCCAGACATTATCTCCCACCGTAATCGGCTGGGCAAGCTCCAGTCCCTGATTTCTCTCTTCCACATTCAGCGGATGATTGGCGGTATACATTCCGCAGTTAGGCCCGATAAAGCAATGTTTTCCTATGGTAACCGGCGCTCCGTCCATCAGATAGGCATTGTGATTGATAAAGGTTCCTTCTCCAATGTGGCAGTTGTATCCGTAATCCGTGTAAAACGGCGGAAGAATATCGACATTTTCCTCCCGGTTTGGAAGCAGCTCTTTCAGCAGCTGTTCCTTTTTCTTTGCATCTTTCGGACTGGTCTGGTTAAATTGAAAGTAAAGCGCCTCCGCCTCCTCTCTCTCCTTTAATAAATCCTGATCAAAATTGGCGTCATACCATAATCCGGCTTCCATCTTTTCACGTTCCGTCATTTTACAAACTCCTTTTTCATTATTATTGATCAGACAAATGTCTCATCTGATATATCCTGTCTATTATACGAAATAAAACAGACAAGAACAACTGATTTCACATGCAATTCCATGATATTTAATATTCTGGCTGGCAGCTTCCTGTTTTTTCGCTTAATATCAAATTTAAAATTTTATTTTTGCAAAAAAATGCTTCTTTAAAATCTGCAATTCTCCCATTCATGTTTTGTATCACCGATATAATTTCATGATTCTGCTCCATCTTTATCCTTCCTCTCTTCTGTTTCTTCTGTACTTTTGTCCTAAATATTGAGAAAATCTTTTATGAAACCTCTCCTTTTTGGATCTCGAAATATTCAGCATTGTAGAATCTTCCAGCTGAATGGAATTATTTTTCAGACCAACAACCGCCTGAAAATTTACAATATAACTGTTGTGAGCATACTCAAAATGCTGGTTTTTTAATTCCTCGTATATTTCTTTCAATTTCCGATTGCAGATAAATTCCTCTGATTTTTGTGTTTGTTTTGAGAATGTATGAATATTTGAACCATGTTTTCTGTTGGAAATATATAGAATGTCTCTGACCGGAACTTTATCCATCCTTCCGTCACTGCAGACAATAAGAAACGTTTCTTTTTTGTTTTCTATCATTTTCTCAAGAATAAGCCGAATTTCATATGTCAGTTTTTCTCTGGAATATGACTTCATTAAATAACGAAACGGATGAACATCGAAGAATTCGGGTTTTAGCATTTGAATGCCGCTGCAGAACACCAGAATTCCATCCTGATCAGATTCTCTGTATTTTAAAACCACAGCCATACCGTCAACCTTCTCCATTTTCATATCCAAAACCAAAAGATCAAAAGATGAAGCCGGATTTTCCAGAAATTCTTCTCCCGAATAAAATTTATAAATTATATTATCCTGCGGTTTTTCTGACACCTGACAAATGATTTGTTCCAGAAAATCCACATATTTTTTGTCATCATCGCAAATTGCTATTTTGTACATAAGTCCTCCCTGTTGTGAATCATATAATTACTATCTTTTTGTACAGAATATCATAATTTTACCAAAAGAAAAACTCCTCCGATCATCGGGGAGTTTTCAAATGCCATATTGTACTGCATATTTTATAAATTCCAAACCCTGTGAGCCCGCCAAGACAGTTCAGCAGAATATCATCAATATCTGCAATTCTTAATCCGGCTCCCAGAAATCTCTCCACCGTCTGGAAGATTTCAATGCAAAAAGAAACACAGAAACAAACAAGAATAATATAATAAACCGTTGTTTTTTTCTCTCTTAACAGCGGAATCAGAAATCCAAATGGCAGAAACAGCAATACATTTCCCAATAAATTTTTTACTGCAATGGAAACATAGAACGAATCCATTTGAATCAATGAACGATACTCCTCAATGAAATGGAACGGTCTGATATTTATATCAATAGAATCCCATGTCGGCTGATAACCGATCCTTATATATATCGGGAGTAAGGTAACTCCTATCACTCCGAAAACAAATTCAGCAAAAATAAATTGAATCCATTCTTTTTTGCGATTGCAGTTTCCCTTCTTCTTAATAGAAAAAATTCTGCTTCCCAGATAGATCAGGGTCATAAAACCAATAAAACATAGCTGCTGCATTTCTATACTCCTTACCTCATAAACTACATTCTTTATACACGAATTTTTTTCTTCTTTCTATGAAATGTCCAAAACAGCATATAATTCGTCCATAATCACCACAGAAAAAAAGGCCATGTCCGAAAGCATGACCGCCAGACTATGCAAACCAATATAAATAAAACTTTCCGTCATTTTCCCGGCACAATTCCTTTCATTTTCGGAAAGAAGCTTTGCAGCATCTGGTCACTGAAATAATGATCTAATACATAATCAATGCGGCTGTCTGCTTCTTTTCCCAGCTGTCTTGTATGCATACGGAACAATGCAATGCCGGTAATCAGCTGAGTCAAAAGAATAAACATCAAAAATATTTTTAAAATCCATTGTGTCACTGTTTTTTCCGGCTTCTCACATTTTTGATCTATGACCGGACAGATTTTTCTTACCCAGATAATCCCAAATACGCCCCACATGAAGCAAAATGGAAGATTTACAAATCTTCCGATATGCAGAGGCATAGCAGAATAATCCCAGAAGGTTACTTCCAGTACGTATTCTCCCAGATATCCGCATAAAAATTCAAATCCCGCACTCAGACACGCACATTTTAAAAATATGTAAAGGCCATGATTCCACCGGTTTTTCATCGTGGCAAGATAAAGGATCACTCCTCCCAGTCCCCAAACCCAGCTAATTGGAAAGAATAAATCACTGGTCCTGCTGCTGAAATGCCGAAAGTCAATCCAGCACCAGATCGTTTCAATCACAAAACCTAAAGTTCCGCAAATGATATAAATCCAGAACAGTTTGTAAAATGTGTTTGCGTCCGCTCCTCTTTTTGTATTTTCTTTTCTGATCATCAGAGCCTTTTCCATAAGCCTATTCCTTTCAGTCTTTTCTTTTGTGATCTATTTCCATCTATTTACAGTATGCTGTAAATTCCCGAAGTACTGCCTGGCTGTGCTGATCCGATAAATATGAAAACTCCGGATGCCACTGCACGCCCCATACAAATGGTTTATCAGGAACATATACTGCTTCGATTAATCCATCCTCCGAAACGGCCATAGAACACAGTCCCGTCCCCAGTTTCCTGACCGCCTGATGATGATAACTGTTGACTGCCAGCTTCCTGACTTTCAGCAGTTCATACAGAGGAGTATCTTCGATGATTTCTACCTGATGAGACGGTACATCGTAAGGCGGCTTCTGATGATGAATCACATCAGATGGATGCTCTTTGTCAAGGTCCTGATACAGCGTTCCGCCCATCAAAGCATTGAGCAGCTGAATTCCCCGGCAGATTCCAAGGATCGGCTTGTCCATTTCCATCGCATCCCAAAACAGGACTTTTTCCATCTCATCTCTTTCCGGGCAGCATTCTCCGCACCATTTCTTTTCTTCCTGTTCATAGACAGACGGTGACACATCATGGCCGCCGGTAAATAAAAATCCATCCATCATCTCTGCCATCTGACGGATCTCATTCCTGTCACCGGTAAGCGGCATCATCATCGGCAGTCCTCCTGCCTGACGAATTCCCTCCATGTATCCCGGAAGCATCCAGTAACTTTCTTTTTCTATGTCTAACAGGGGCACAACCCCGATCACAGGTCTTTTCATGCTTGTCCTCCTCGTCAGTCAATCTCTTTGCTGCAAAAATGAGGCAAGAAAATTCATTTGAACATTCTTGCCTTTTCTGACTTATTATAATATATTTTACCGGTAAGATTCAACTTAAAATGTCTATTCTCTTCGTTTCAGTACCTCTTCCGGCGTTATTTTCTTCAATTTTCCCATGACCAGAGCCTGTATGATCAGATAACAAATGATTACTCCCATATATACCGCAAAATATAACTGCCATTCCCACTCAAAATCCAGTCCACAGGCTATATTAGCAACAAAAGAAGGATACATCTGATCCATGATCCATTTCGCCAGAGGAACCATGAAAACGGCTCCGGCACCCGTCACCGTAAAACAGCCGTTTAAATACAGCCGTTTCAGTTCTCTGTCGCGGTATCCAAACAATCTCATAAGAGAAAGACTGTGGCTGGCACGGTCAATCATTACCTTCACCATCTGATACAACACAATCAGAAAAATCAGAATTCCGCAGCCTGTCATAGTGAAAAACATCGGCATCATAAGATCCATAAAGACAGCTCCGGTTTTTATTACATCTTTTTTCTCTGTGATTGTGTAAATCTGTCCGGCTTTCAGATTCAGAGAATGATCGGAATACAGCACATTATAGTCCTCCGGTCCGCGGCCACAGACTGCCCGCATACCGTCAATATCCATAAAACAGGTCAGACCTGAATTATAAGAAACAATTTCCACAACTGTGAAAGAATGATTTTCCCCATCCGCCTTATCTTTCAATGTCAGTGTATCGCCTTTTTCCAGGTGAAATTTCTGGGCCACAGAAGAAGAAACACTGATTTCATCTTTTCCATGACTTTTTACTGCAGGGAAAAACGGATTGTTCTTTTCAAGCCCAATGACCGTCAGATTCAGTTCATAACCCATATTTTCTTTGGAAAATGTTTCTGCATATGCCGGTTCACTGCCTTTGGGAATCGTATCCGGCGTCTGCTTTAGCTGATACATATATTCATATTTCGTGTCTTTCATGGTGCTGCGCCTGATCTTCTTGCAAAGCACATAACAATTCAGTCCCAGATCCAGAACCAGAAGCGAAATCAGCATTCCTGCCAGGATAGCAAGACAGCTTCTTTTTTCTCTCAGAATCCGCCGGATTTGAAAATTTCTCACAAAAGAGCGGGTTCTTAAGTGAACATATGAAACCTTTTCTTTCATGCCGCCCCGGATCAGAGAAAGCGCCGTCTCACCCAGCCGTCTCCGGATCACCAGCCAGTTGACTGCATAAGCGGTTACCGCAGGAACAGCTGTCCCATAAAGAATCAATGCCGGACGACAGCAAATCTCGATTTCCGGGATGGAATAATAATTGTAGGTTTCTCCTCCCAGGAAGGAAAGAGCCAGCGGCGAATATCCCAGAATGGTCCCGATAATACCTCCTGTGAAACAAATAAGAACCGGCAGCATGATATATTGGGTCAGCAGTTCCTTTCGCTTGACCCCCATAGCGTACAGAGTTCCAATAACAGAACTCTCTTTATCAATTGAATGTACGACAAAAACAGAAATCACAAATGCCAGCATCATCAGAACGATAACTCCGGCAGCCAGTCCTGCCCGGATATTGATCTGGACATCTCCATTGGCTGGTTTGATCCTCGGATTATTTTCTGCTGTTTCAAACCGAAGCAGCCGGCCGGATAAATATTCTCTCACTTCATCCGCATCTGCATCTTTGCCCAGATGGTACGCATAGGTAAGATCCTCACTCTGCCGGACGGCTCCGCTTTTCTTCAGATTCTCATAAGCTTCCGGTGTCACGAAAGCTGTGCCGAAGATATCTCCATCTGCGGCAGCATCCGATGGATTCTGCACACACAATTCATAATCTCCTGTAGTTCCAATTCCGCAGATTGTAAAAGTCTTATCTGCCAGTGTTATTGTATCTCCCGGATTCAGATGATGAGCCGCCGCATAAATCCGCTCCACTGCAATTTCATCTTCTTGTTTCGCCTCCCTTCCCTGGGAAATATGGATTTTATTGATAGATCTACGATTCTTCATAACCCGTATTACAGAATTGTCTTTCTGTTTCAGATCCAAAGAAAACACAGCCTCCACTGTAACGCCCATTTTCTCAATGTTTTGAATGGCTTCTTTCCCCAGAGGCACAGCCAGTGTAAATTCACCATCTTCCAGATGGTCCTCTTCTGCTGTCTGATTTATCGTTTGAATCGTGCTCTGTGCAGAACTTACGATTCCTACAACGAGAAACATTGACAGAATCACCAGCATCCAAAGTGCAAAGTACCGGAGAAAGTTTTTCTTTAATTCCCGGAACGTGCGTTTCCAAAAGATCTTGCCCATGATAATCCCTCCTCTATAAACACAGCGAAGCCGCTGAAGCCGGATGTTCACATGTTTCTGTCTTTGATATCATCCCATCTTTCAAATAAATAATCTTATGTGCCATTTTCCGGATTTCCTCATTATGCGTTACTATAAAAATGGTCGTTTTGTACTGTTGATTGATCTGTTCCAGCAATATCAGAAGTTCCCCTGCTGTTTTGGAATCCAATGCTCCGGTCGGCTCATCGCACAGCAGAAGTTTTGGATTCTTTACCAGCGCCCGGGCCAGGGAACACCTCTGCTGCTGACCTCCAGACAGCTGAGCCGGAAATTTATCTCTATGTTTTGATAACCCCAGAACCCTGAGTAATTCTTCCAGATCCAGCGGATCCTCTGTCAGATAACGGCATACTTCTATATTCTCCTGTACAGTGAGATCCGGCACCAGATTATAAAACTGGAAAACAAAACCAAGGAAATCCCTTCGGTAATCAGAAAGCTTCTCTTCCGGCATTTTTGTGATCTCCTGTCCGCCAATCTGGATTTGTCCACTGTCAGCGGTCTCCAGGGCGCCGATCAAATGAAGCAGTGTGGATTTCCCGGAACCAGAAGCTCCCAGGATCACACAAATCTTTCCTTCTTCCAGTTCCATGGAAACACGAGAAAGAACCTGATTTCTATTTTCCTTCGTTCCGTAACTTTTTGAAATATCCGTGATTTTAATATACATTGTTCCCTCCTTTTAAATAACATTGTTATTTGATTGTTATTTAAAAAGGACCTTTCGGTCCCTTTTTATCATTTTTGATGATATATTTTTAACGAATTTCCATCCTGTACCAGAGCATAGAGTCCTCCTCTCAGAAAACGAACCATGTTTCTTACCTGAATCTCCGCCTGCTTTTCTTCCATTTCATGTTCAATCAGATAAAAAATCATATCCATCTGCAGATGAGAAAACCAGTGAATCATATCTTCCGAAAAAGCTTCTTCCGGATTCTCCTGTTCTCCTGCTCCTAACAATTTCGCAAGATGTTTTCCCTGCTCATCCAGCAGTTCGATCAAATCGTCAAAAAATCTGCTGACCGCCGGATGCTCTCTGTGATGAAATAAAATTGAACAGACATCCTGATGCCGAAAATAATAGTGAAGAATCTCCATCACAGCCTGAATATCATTCTTCTCACCCTGGGCATCCAGAAGTTCCCGTCCGGTTGACGCTCTCTCTCCCTTAAAATGCGTTTCGATTACATGAAAGATCTGCTCCATTACCGGCGCAACCACGCTCTCAAACAGATCATTTTTGTTCGCAAAAGAAGAGTAAAGCGCACCCGTAGTCACCTCTGCTCTGGAACAGATCCGGCGCAGAGAAGATTTCTCAAATCCATATTCAGCAAACTCTTCTGTGGCAGCTTTAATCAGTGCTGCTCTTGTTTCTTCCGGCACATTGCCTGTCTTTCTTGACATCTCTTTCATCTCCATTGCAGTTTTAAATAACGTTGTTATTTATTCTACAGCAAATCCGACTCTGTGTCAATTTCCCTATTGATTTATTTTATCATTATTGGGCAGAGGCTTTGTTTTTTCACCTATTTCGGAATAAATCCATGCAGTAATTTTACTGTAATTGATTCTATGATTTCATGGATGGAAAGGAACACATAATTTGCATGAGCCTGCTCCATCGCTTCTTTCTGCTTGTCTGTCACAACCGTATAAGGGTACACTCCAAATAAGAAAGGGAAAAAGGCATAAATAAACCCTTGTCTGTCATCTGGTGTCATTTGCGGAAAAAACTTTTTCAGACATCCTGCTACTGTTCTCATTGATTTTCCATACACCGTTTTGAATGCAACAAGATTTTCCATCCTGCTGTTGCTCTCCATATCATAATGATTCATAGACATCAGTTTCAGCAGCCGGTCGCGCCGTTCCAGAGAACGGGCCAGTTCATCAGCGAACTGTTCCACTGACACCTTCTGATGGCTTTGCTGTATAGAATTCAGATCCTGAATCCAGGCTTCATATTCCCTTTGGAGCAGCGCAAGAAAAATTTCTTCCTTTGTATGAAAATAATAATAGATCAAAGTACGGGAAAATGAGGTTTTCTTTCCAATCTCTTTCAGGGTAACATCTTTAAAATTCATGGTTTCATAAAGTTCTGCACAGGCATTGATAATTTCTTCTTTTCTCGCCCGTGTCAGTTCCGGGGATCCTTTTGGCATAGCTGGCACGCTCCTTATTTTCAGATTGATTGAAATTTATTATACCGATATCCTGACATTGTGTCAATTAATGAAAGAAGAAGCAGCCGCAACAGCTGCTTCTCATTAAAATATATTACATACACATTTTCAGAATTTCCACAACATCTTTTTCATTCAGCGGAACATACGCCCCGTCAAGACGTCCCACTTCCACAGCCTTTGCTGCCATTTCTTCAAATCTGGAATCATCAATTTTGAATTCACCCGGCGTCACTGGCAGACCAATGGACTTAAAGAACTCCTCTGTAGCGTCAATTCCAGCATTTGCCACGGCAAATTTATCCTCTGCCGGCGTTACTCCCCATACGTTTACCGCATAAGTATAGAATTTGTCTACCGTCTCATCAGAAAGAACATAACGCATCCATTTCGGTGTCAGCATGGCAAGCCCTGCTCCATGTGTAATGTCATAATGCGCGCTCAGCTCGTGCTCGATGTAATGGCAGCTCCACATAAAGTTCTTGCCTGTCGTTACCAGTCCGTTCAATGCAAGAGAACTGGTCCACATAAGCTGGGCTCTGGCTTCATAATTTTCCGGATCTTTCAGAGCGATCGGCGCATATTTGATTACTGCACGAAGCAGACCTTCACTGATCGCATCCGGTACAAACGCCTCTTCCTGATCAAAATAACTCTCAAGGATGTGTGACATCATATCAGCAGCTCCGGATGCCGTCTGATATGCCGGTACAGAAAATGTGTTTTCAGGATTCAGAACAGATACTTTCGGAAGAAGAAGCGGGTGTCCCATCAAAAGTTTCTCTTCTGTCTCTTCATTTGAAATAACCGCTGCACAATCCATTTCACTTCCGGTAGCCGCAAGCGTCAATACCACTGCCAGAGGAAGTGCATTTTCAATCGGCGCTTTTCCTGTTACCAGATCCCAGGCATCCCCGTCATAGTAGGCACCTGCTGCGATTGCCTTTGAGCAGTCAATGGTGCTTCCGCCGCCAACTGCCAGAATCATATCGATTCCTTCTTTTCTGCAGATTTCCACTCCCTTATTTACAGTGCTGACTCTGGGATTCGGCTCAATGCCGCTCAGCTCAAAGATTTCAAAATCCTTCAGCAGCCCCAGCAGTTTATCATATAAGCCGCTGCGCTTAATGCTGCCTCCGCCGTATGTCATTAAAATTTTCTTCCCGTAACCTTTCAGTCTTTCAGGCAGATTGTCTTCCTGACCCCTGCCAAATAAAATATCTGCGGGAACAAAAAATTCAAAATTTTTCATTTACCGTTTTCTCCTTTTTTATCATTTTTATAATACATTTTGTTTCGGCTGCTGTTATTTCTGTAAGTCATTTTTGAAAGACAGACATTTCCCAATCACTTCCCCTGTCTTCAGATATTCATAGGTCGGGAATTCAAACAGTACAGGTTTCAGTGTCTGATAGTTGATCTTATTATCTTCGTTCAAATGCTCTTCTTCCACATAAGTATGATCGATCGTGCAGATAAAGCTTTCAAACCCTTCGGTCGTGTAAACATCTGCCACAGAACATTCCATTGTGAGAGGCGCCTTGTTAATCACAGGCGCGCCGGATTCACCTATCTCGTATTCAAATATCTGAGATTTATCTGTTTTTTCACCACTGACGGAACCTGTGTAATCTGCCTCCGGAAGCATATCCTCATTTACAAGGTTAACTGTCAGTTTGTTATTCTTCTTAATAAACTGGTTGCTATAATGAGCAGAAGCTAAACTAACCAGAATTCTGTCATGTCCGATAATGCCTACATGCGCCACAAGCGTCCATGTAGGTTTATCACCTGTCATGGCGCCTACTACTACAACAGGAGTTGGATATAAAGCCAATGCTGAACCAATATTTTTCTTCATGATTATTACCTTCCTTTCTATTTTGACATCGTGTCAACACTTGTAATGTATCACTATTTTGACATCGTGTCAATATACGTTCAAAAATTTTTTACCTGTCTGTTCTGACAATTTAAAAGAGCTTCGGACAAATGCTGCTCTGCACCCTGTCCGGAGCTCTTCTTCTGTTTATTGTTCTATTCCATTGCGTTCAATTACTTCTTTGTACCAGTAATAACTGTCTTTGCAGATTCTCCGCATATCTTTCAAATCATCTTCTCCCCGGTTGACGTAGACAAATCCGTAACGTTTTCCATATCCCTGGTGAGTGCTTACCAGATCGATAAAAGCCCAAGGACAGTATCCGATCAGGTCAACTCCATCTGTAACGGCAAGCTGTGCCTGATGGAAATGACGCTTTAGATAGTCAATACGGTAATCATCGTGGATTTTTCCATCCTCTCCCAATTCATCTTTTGCTCCCAGCCCGTTTTCGGTAATCAGGATTGGCAGGTGATAGCGGTCATAAACCCGGCGCAAGGTAACCCGCATACCGATGGAATCTACCATCCACCCAAAATCTGTAATCTCCAGATGATCATTTTTCGCAGCTCTGTATACGCCTTCTTCTCCAATCATAACCTGCTGATCTCCGTTTCTCGGCTGACAGTCAGTTCCATCATTTCTGGCTGCGCTGACGGTTGCTGTAGCGTAATAATTCACTCCCAGATAATCTGGTTTCGCCTTCGCGATAATCTCCATATCTCCGTCTTCAATAACCGGAGTATATCCCTTTTCTTCCAGATACGCCCACACAAGAGAATTATATCTTCCATAAACAGCCACATCCAGATACAGCCAGCATCGGATGCTTTCCCAGTTATCGGCTGCAATCACATCTTCCGGACTGCATGTTGCCGGATAAATTGCTGTAATATTTGGCGCCGGTCCGATTTTTCCACCCGGACACATTTCATGGCAAAGAATTGTCGCCTTTGCCGCAGCCACAAACATGTTGTGGCACTGCTGATAGAGCTCCTTCTTTGTTGGAAGCCTTCCCGGGTTCATGGCGTTTGGATGATTGATCATAACATTCTGCTCATTGATGGTCAGCCAGTATTTAACCCGGTCTCCATAGTTTTCAAACAGTATTTTCGCATACTGTACAAAAGCATCAATGGTCTTTCGATTACACCATCCGCCTTGTTTATGAAGTTCGTATGGAAGATCAAAATGATACATAGTGACAACCGGCTCAATTCCATGAGAAATCAGTTCATTGATCAGATCGTTATAGAATTTTACGCCTTTTTCGTTCACCTCACCTGCTCCATTGGGAAGGATTCTTGTCCATGCGATGGAAAACCGATAGGCCTTCAGTCCCAGTTCCGCCATCAGTTTTACATCTTCTTTCATATGATGGTAGTGGTCACTGGCAATTTTAAAATCTGTAATTCCTTCCGGCGGTTCATGCACGTCCTGCACAGACATACCTTTGCCGTCTTCGTTATACGCTCCCTCTACCTGATATGCGGAAGTGGATGCGCCCCATAAAAAATGTTCCGGGAATTTTTTTAACTCTTTATAAAACATAACCTTTCTCCTTTACATCACGATCTCTAACATATCTTCTCCGGCATGAGCTGCACCGGTCTTCAGCGGTTTAATTTCCTTACAGTCCGGCGTATTGCTTACCACAAACATCGTCTGTGTGGAATATCCGGCTTCCTGAATCTTCTTCTGATCAAATTCCACCAGTTTCTGGCCGGCTCTGACCGTATCTCCCTGATTGACAAATGCCATAAAATACTGTCCGTTTAAATCTACTGTATCAATTCCGATGTGGATCAGAACTTCCGCACCGTTTTCAGATACCAGCCCGATAGCATGTTTTGTCGGGAACAGGGCCGCGATTGTACCGTCAAACGGTGCCGTAACTGTAGTGTCTTCCGGATCGATAGCCAGTCCATCCCCCATTGCTTTTGCCGCAAATGCTTCGTCATCCGCCTGATCAATCGGCTTGATTCTGCCTTTTACCGGCACTTTGCAAATGGTCGTCCCGCCCTCTCCTGCTGCCGGGATTTTTGCTGCTGTTCCTTCTTTTCCCTCTGTCGTTTCTGCCTTTTCAAACCGAAGGCTGAGTACATAAGTAATGACAGCTGTTGCCACAATACTAATTACGATCGCTATAATGATATTGATAAAGAATGACATGGTATTGTCGCCGATATAAAGCAGTACTGCCGGAAGCCCGGAAGAACCTGTAGCAAAACGATGAGTATGGGTGATTCCCGCATACAATCCCCCAAGACCTCCGCCGATCATAGCTGAAATCAGCGGATATTTCTTCGGAAGGTTAATTCCATATAAAGCCGGCTCTGTAATTCCCATATAGGCTGTGATAGAACCAGATGCAGCCGTCTGTTTTGTCTTCTTATCTTTGGTGCGCAGAGCCACGACCAGCGCAGCTGTTGCCTGTGCCATATTAGAGCAGACGCATCCAGGACCAAAGATGCTGTCATATCCCAGATTAGACATCTGCAGTACACCCAGAGGCGCAACTCCGTTATGAATGCCAAACATAACCATAATCGGCAGGAATCCTCCGATGATCAATGCAGGAGCCCAGCTTGCATTTGTGCTTAGAAAGTTAAAGAAATCTGCCAGATAATCACCCACAATGGCACCGATCGGCCCCAATACAGAGAATGCAAGTGTTCCCATAATAAGGAAGGTCAGCATCGGTACAAAAACCAGGTTTACAGATTTCGGTACATGCTTATTCAGCCATTTTTCAACATAAGACTGTACAAATACAATCAGTACAATTGGAATTACACTGGATGTATAGGTTGCCAGAGTAAACGGTATCACTCCAAAAAACCGTACAGGATCTCCGGCTTCTACAAGAGCTGACCAGTTCGGATGCAGCAGCATCGCCGCAACACCGGCTGCCAGAACAGGATTGCATTTCAGTTTCTGGGCTTCTGTTACTGCCAGCAGAATCGGCAGGAAATAGAACACGCCGTCTGCAAACATGTTCAGCAGATAATAAGTCTGAGACTCTGCAGTGATCACACCAAAGACCATTAAGAGAGCCAGTACAGCTTTGACCATACCCGCTCCGGATAATGCCGGAATGATCGGCTGGAATGATCCTGCGATAAAGTCAATCAGAGCCTCTAAAAAATTCTTTTTCTCCTCTTCCGGCTCTTCTCCTCCTGATGCTTTTTTGATATCCACAAATTTCTCAATTTCCTCAAAAACATCGGCAACATGGGTTCCGATCACAACCTGAAACACACCTGCATTGATCAGAACTTTCGTGACGCCATCCAGGTCTTCCAGTTTTTTCGGATCTGCTTTCCCTTCATCTGCCAATTTAAAACGGAGTCTTGTCTGGCAATGATACACATCGCTCACATTTTCTTTTCCGCCAACAAACTCTACGATGGACTTTGCCAGAGATTCATATTCTTTGCTCATTTTTCTCCTCCCAAACTTTTTGAAAGTGCATTTCCTTAAACTGCAGATCTGCTTTACTGGTACCATGTTCAAGGAGTTCTATTTGTTTCTATGTCTGAAGTGTAGCACCGTGAATTTATGATTTCAATATAAAACATAAACACAAAACTTAGTTTCATAAAGGCTGCCAGAATCCATAAAAATCGTGAAAAAACATGAAACTTTCCATAAGAAAAGCCTTCAGAAGAAAAAATAAATCTTCTGAAGGCTTTCTCTTTTAAAATTTCATTTCCTATACAAAAGGCACTATAAATCCTGCATTTCTTTGAGGATCGCATTTCTGTCATATTCCAGCATTTTTGAATTTTTGATCTTAAATACCTTATTGTTCTCATAATCCTCAGCAAAATAGCAGGAGAACAATACATTCAATATGTAAATAATCGACTCCTCCGTGGCAAAGTTGGAAATTTTTGTATAGAGGCGTTCTCTGGATGACATAGTAAGCACACAGTTTAAACTTTTGCGGATATAATTATCTCCCCCGCTGGTGATTCCAATGACCGGAACATGATTGCTTAACATCGTTTTAATGTGGATTGCCGGTTCTGCGTATTCATTATTCCCGGAATAGGAAATCACGATAGCACAGTCCTGTTCCGTCAGCGTCCTGGATATGATCCCTGTCTCGCCAAGACCTGCAATATCAACCTGCTTTCCAATCGTTACCATTTTCCTTCGAAATAATTCCCCCAGATAAATATTGGGACTCAGGCCAAATATAACGATGTGCCGTGCATTCAGAAGATGTTTTACTGCCAAGTCCACCATGGCAGGCTCCATAAGATTATAAGTATCTTCTATGCTCTCAATCTGTACCTGTTTAATCCTGCGCATGATCACCTCCGTTGAATCTCCCTTCTCAAAAGGAAAATTAGCGTCTGCATTTCCCTGGTTCTCCATCTGATATCTTTGTTCCGCAACAAAGTCTTTCATAAAAGCTTTCCAGCCGCTGTAGCCCAAAGTCTTGGCAAATCGAGTCACTGTGGATTTTGAAGTATAGGTCTTTTCTGCGATTTCTCCTATCGTATATTTATGAAGATCTTTTTGTTCTTTCAGGACAAAGTCTCCTATGGTTTTCCTTGCGTCTTCATAGCGCATCATCATCTCTTCAATCTTCTGAAACAGATACATCTTCCACGTCCTTTCCTATCACAGCGGCAAGAGACTCATAATCCGCCTGCAAAGCCTCACAGATCTTCGCCGCACCAATCTGTTGAAGCGCCGATGTGGTTCCAGTTCCAATACTAAAGCATCGCATTTCCCGTTTCCACTTTTCTGCTGTTTTTGCTTCCATGGATCCAAAAAAACGCCTGACAGAAGACGCGCAGGTAAATACCGTTCCGGCATACTGATCTGGTGATCCTGGTTTTTCTATCTTTACCGGCTGATTCTCATAAACTTCTATTTCATGATACTTACACAGCGGCGCCAGCGTATCCCGAAGAACAGAAGTGCCTTCCTTCCCTTTAATATGGCATACCAGATCCTGCTTTCCGGCTTTCTGCTTCAGACACTGGGCAAGATGTCCGCTGTCATATATTTGGGGCACAAGATCTGCCAAAAGTCCGCATTTTTTCAGCCAATGTGCTGTCTTCTGCCCAATTGCCGCTATTTTTGTATGATGAAGACATCTGACATCCAGATCAGAATCCTGCAGATTTTTCATAAATCCTTTTACACCGTTTCTGCTGGTAAAGATAAGCCACGATGCTTTTTGCAGCATGTCTTTTGTAAATTTTTGTTCTGTCATTACAATGCTGCCGGTCTGGATTTCCGTAACTGAAACTCCTCTTCCACGAAGAAGTTCCGACAAACGAGATGGTTTTGTTCCGATTTTTGTAACCAGATATGGCTTTTGCTGTCTGACCGTTCCAATGAAAGCGGATAGTTCTACAGTTTTTCCTGCCACGATCACAGCCGGTGGTTCCATCCGATTTTTCCGGACCCGTTCCTCTATGGTTTCCAGTGTTCCAATGCATGTCTTCTGGTTCACAGATGCCGCTCTTGATATTACCGCCGCCGGCATATGAGGGGACATTCCGGCTTCCTGAAGTTTTTGAACAATTTCTCCGATTTTTGAAAATCCCATCAGAAAAATACATGTTTCTCCCGAACGAGCCATTCCTTCGAAATCAATGTCCGCCAGTTTATTGTTCCGGTCATGCGCTGTCACCACATGAAATCCCCCGGAAGTACCTCTGTGCGTCACAGGAATTCCCGCATAAGCAGGACCGGCGATACAAGAACTGATGCCTGGGATGATCTGCGCTGGAATTCCCAGCTTTTTAAGAAACATCGCTTCTTCGCCGCCTCTTCCAAATACAAAAGGATCACCGCCTTTTAATCTTACTACAACTTTATGTTCCATGGCTTTCTGCGCCAGAAGCCGGTTGATTTCTTCCTGTTCCATCACATGGTGACGGTTCTCTTTTCCCACATAAATCTTTTCGCAGTCCTTTTTTACATAGCTCAAAAGGCCGGGATCTGCCAGCCGGTCATAAATCACACAATCTGCCTGATGAAGGATTTTCCTTCCTTTTACGGTGATCAGATCGGGATCTCCCGGACCGGCTCCTGTCAGAAATACAGTGCCTGCCATTTTTCTCCTGATAGCTGCGGCCGTACTTTCTGCCAGTGTCCCGGGGTCGCTTCCCGCCGCAGATTCATATACAATCCTGCTGCCATCTTCTGTGCCGAACATTCCATAAAACCGATAGGTTCCGTCTTTCTGTTTCACACAGGAGGCTCCCACAGGAACATGGCATCCTCCGCCCATGGCTTCCAGAAACTGCCTTTCTGATGATGCTTCTTTCTGACTTTCTTCATCCGCACATGCGTCCAGCATCTTTCGAAGTTCTTCATTATTTTTCCGAAGTTCCAGGGCAAGAACTCCCTGAGCCGGCGCCGGAATCATCTCTTCTTCTGAAAAATACTGGGAAATCCGGTCTCCCATTCCAAGCCGGTGCAGCCCTGCCGCTGCCAGAACAATGCCGTCCAGTTTCTGCTCCTCCATCTTGCGGAGTCTCGTATCTACATTTCCTCTGATTCCGACAACCTGCAGGTCCGGCCGGAGTTTCTTCAGCTGAAATGCCCTTCTTTTGCTTCCGGTTCCGATCACCGCACCATGGCGAAGCTCCTGCAGCCTCTTCTTTTCTCTTAAGATCAGGACGTCTCTTGGATCCTCTCGTTTCCATACTTTGGAAAAGATCAGCCCTTCTGCCGGACGAGCAGGCATATCTTTCATACTGTGAACACCCATCTGAATTTCATCGGATAAGATCATTTCCTCAATTTCCTTGACAAAAATGCCTTTTCCGCCTACCTGGTCCAGGGGTTTGTCCTGTACCTTATCGCCTTTGGTCTTAACAATCACAATTTCAAATGTGTGTTCCGGATATCGTTTTTTTAATTCCCGGCACACAGACTCTGTCTGGGCAAGTGCCAGTTTTGATCCCCTGGATCCAATTTTATAAATCATACGTTTTTCTCCTCTGCCTCAAACTGAAACAATTGATGCACGATCTTCCTGTATGCATCCTGCTCTTTTTGATTTTCCAGATGTTTTAGCTGCTGGACAGGCTCTTTGATCAGTCTTTGAAGGGAAGCGTTCAGTACTTTTTGAAGCAGTCGTTTTTCCCTGTCGCTTAAATCCATTTTTCTGGAAAGATATTCATAGCTGTCCTGCGCGATCTCCCGGCACCGCTCCTGAAGAGAGCGGATCGTCGGATCCATCCGGCTGATCTGAAGCCAGTGCATGGTTTCATTTCCCGCTTCCGCAATCCACTGTTCACTGTCTTTTAAAAGCCGCATTCGTTCTTCCTGATTGTGTCTGGATATTTCCCGCAGCGTATCCAGATGAATCAAAACGGCGTCCGGACAGGTATCATAAACCGGGTCAATGTCCCTTGGCACCGCAAGATCTAAAAATGCCACCGGTTTCTCCGGCCAGAACTCACTGCTTTTTACGACCAGATGCGGAGCGGAAGTGGCTGATACTACGATGCCGCATTCTCTCATAATCTGATACCGTTCCTGATATGGCACGACTGCCAGATCTTTCATCTGCTCCTGCAGTTTTCCCGCATGGGCATATGTACGGCTGCACACAAGGATTTCCCCTGCCTTGTATTCCCGAAGATATTTCAAAGCAAGAGCCGCAGTATTTCCGCTTCCGATGACCAGAACCTTTTTCCCTTCAATGGGACAGGCTTCATTTAATTTCTGAATTCCGATATATCCCACTGACAGCGGCCTTTCGCTGATCTTTAATTCACTTTTTATCTTCTTTGCACAGGTAACCGCATCCCGGACTACTTTATCCAGCTCTTTCCCACAGGCTCCCATCATTCTGGAAAATTCCTGAGCGTGTTTTACCTGTCCGAGAATCTGGTCTTCCCCCGCAACCATGGATTCGAGACCTGCTGCCACGCGAAACAGATACAATACCGCTTCTTTTCCCTGATCCTGCCGGATATAATCCTCTAATTCCACCTCTGGGAACATACTCTTATAAATCTTAAGGATCTGCTTTTTCTGTTTCTCTTCTTTCCAGAAATAAAAAACCTCACTCCGGTTACAGGTGGACAAAATCATACACTGCCGGATTCCCGCCTGTTCCGCCTCGTGAAAAAAGTCCATCTTCTTCTGATCCGTAAATGCTGCTTTTTCCCGTACTTCAAGCTCCGTATTCTGATAACTGATTCCTAAAAACGCAAACTGCATAACGCATCTCTCATAATCTGGCAGGTTGTTTCGATGTCTTCTTCCGTATGAACATCTGACAGGAACATGGCTTCAAACTGAGACGGAGCCGTATAAATGCCGTGATCCAGCAGATATCCGAAGTATTCCGCATACAGTTCCAGGTCGGATGACGCGGCACTTTCGTAGTCTCTGACTTCATTTTTTGTAAAGAAAACACTCAGCAGGGAGCCAATCTGATTGACTCGGACACGTTCTCCCGCCGCGTCTCTGACCGCCTGTGCCATTTTTTCTCCCCTGGCTTCCAGACGTTTGTAGATATCCGGATCTTCCTTCAGGATCTTCAGCGTCTCAATTCCGGCTGTTGTTGCGATCGGGTTTCCTGATAAGGTTCCTGCCTGATATACCGGGCCATCCGGAGAAATCATCTGCATGATCTCCCTTTTCCCTCCATAGGCTCCGATTGGCATGCCCCCTCCAACGATCTTTCCAAGAGTCGTAAGATCAGGGGTGACATGAAAATATTCCTGGGCGCCGCCCAGTGCCAGACGAAATCCCGTGATTACCTCATCAAAAATCAGAAGAGAATCATTATTTTTTGTGATATCCCGCAAGAACTCCAGGAATCCTTCTTCCGGCAGGACTACTCCCATATTGGCGGCCACCGGCTCTACAATCACCGCGGCAATTTCTCCCGGATTCGACTGGAATAAGGCTTCGACCGAATCCCTGTCGTTAAATTCCGCCACCAGTGTATTTTTTGTATAATCCGCCGGTACTCCGGCGCTGTCCGGCACTGATGTGGTCAGTGCTCCGGATCCCGCCTTTACCAGCAGCCCGTCGGAATGGCCATGATAGCATCCCCTGAATTTTATAATCTTATCTTTTCCCGTATATCCTCTGGCCGCCCGAACGGCGCTCATCACGGCTTCTGTCCCGGAACTTACAAGACGGCTGACTTCCATGGATGGAACCAGCTCCGCGATCAGTTCCGCAAGCTCTACTTCTTTCTGTGTCGGCGCGCCGTATGTAAGACCCAGATCACAGGCTTCTTTTACCTTTTTAATGACTCTTGGATCAGCGTGTCCAAGAATTCCCGGTCCCCAGGAACAGACATAATCAATGAATTCATTTTCATCCTCATCCCAGATCCGGCTTCCTTTTGCAGCTTTCATAAACCGCGGGGTCCTGCCAACCGCCTGGAAAGCCCTGACCGGACTGTTGACGCCTCCCGGAATATGTTTTTTTGCGCGTTCAAACAATTCTTTTGATTTTGTCTCCATCTACTTCTCCTCTTCTCTGATCCATTTTGCCGCGTCCAGCGCATGATACGTAATGATCATCTTGGCTCCGGCTCTCTTTAATCCGGTTAGATTTTCCATAACGATCTTTTTCTCATCGATCCATCCGTTGGCTGCCGCTGCTTTTACCATGGAATATTCTCCACTGACATTATAAGCAGCGATCGGTATATTATAGTTTTGTGAAATTTCTTTTATGATATCCATGTAGGCAAGCGCCGGTTTGGCAATGATCATGTCAGCTCCTTCCAGAATATCTTCTTCCACTTCCCGCAGCGCCTCTCTTCCATTGGCAGGATCCATCTGATACGTTTTACGGTCTCCAAATCCCGGCGCGGAATGTGCCGCGTCACGGAACGGTCCGTAATAGGCAGACGCAAATTTGGCGCTGTACGCCATGATCGGTATCTGGGAAAATCCATTTTCATCCAGAGCATCCCGGATTGCCGCGACTCTCAGATCCATCATATCACTTGGCGCTATGATATCAGCACCGGCCCTGGCATAGCTGACGGCTGTCTTTGCCAGAAGAGGCAGTGTCTCATCGTTTAGGATTACCCCGTCTTTTACCAGTCCGCAGTGTCCGTGAGAAGTATACTCGCAGAGACATACATCCGCAATCACCAGAAGATCCGGATACTTCTTCTTGATCAGACGGACTGCCTTCTGGATGATTCCATTTTCATCATAGGCGCCGCTTCCCACCTCATCTTTATGATCCGGGATTCCAAAAATCAGGATTCCCGGAATCCCGGCTTCCCGGACCCGCTCCAGTTCTTCCCACATACGATCTGTGGAATACTGACAAATTCCCGGCATGGAATCCACCGGACTGCATATATTCTCTCCTTCTATTACAAACATTGGATAGATAAGCTCATCAATCCGTACATGCTGTTCCCTTACCAAATCTCTTATGGCTTCATTCATTCTCAGTCTTCTTGTTCTGTCCATATCTCTTTCCTCGATTTTCTGCTGTATGTTTCAATTAACTGCTGTATCTCTTCTTCCCCCGGCATTCGCTCTTCTTCCAGCCCGATCCGCAGGATTTCTTCATACAGATGTTTTCGGTCTCTGACATCTATCTGTTCTTTTACAGCCGCCCGGATGTCCCCCAGGCATTTTGTCAGTTCCCCCAGATGCTTTGTCAGCACCGGTTCCATCTGACGTTTCATATACTGTGCCGCCACAGGGCTGTTTCCCCCGCTGGAAAAGGCTGCCACCGCATCTCCCTGTTTTATGTACGCCGGAAAAATAAAACTGCAGTCTTCTGTCTGATCCACCGCATTTACCAGAATTCCTTTTTCCCGGCAGGCCATGCTGATTCTGTGGTTTTCTTCTTTCTCATCAGTTGCCGCAATGACCAGAGTTTTGCCCTCCAGATCTGAGATCTGAAAGGCACGGCATCTGCAGATTACATCCGGCATTTGAAGAATCGGCTGTATGATCTCAGGGCTTACAACTTCTACTTCGCCGCCAAACTCCCTTAATGCTCTGATCTTTCTCAATGCTACTCTGCCGCCGCCTGCCACCAGGCATTGCTGCTTCTCCAGCTGAAGAAACAGCGGAAAATACGCCATATGTCTTTCCTCCCTGTCTCTGGACGGAAAAACACTATAAACGCCGGTTTCACGGACGTTTATAGTGCTGCTGTTTCCATCTCTTATTTGATAAATTCTTCTGCTGCTTTTTCTATTTCATCCGGATATTTCTGACTCCACTCTTTATAGTCCATTCCGGAATCTTCTACGATCTTTCCAAGTTTTACAAAGAACTTCGGAATATCCTCTTCCAGGAGAACACCGACTTTCTCTCCCATTCGTTCTTTCCCCTGAAGATCGCATCCATTCAAATGAAGGGTAAAAGCCGGATGAGGGACTTTGTCCACTACCTTTACGCATCCATGGAATCCGATCTCTCCTGTCTGATGAGTTCCGCAGGAAGACGGACATCCGGAAATATGAATCTGCGGCAGGGCTCCGTCTTTGATGCCTGCCTCTCTGACTGCCTCCACACATTTATGAAGCAGCGCCTGAGAATCACGAATTCCCACCTGACAGATAGAGGCTCCGATACAGGAAACAGATGTTTCAAATAATGTTCTGGCTCCGTCACTGGTTGCTTCCAGAACTTTCTTCGCCTCTGATCCTGTAAGATTGATAATGTACATCGTCTCATCCGGAGCAACCCTTGCTTCCACGTCTTCCATATCCTGAATCACATGATAAATCTCACCCAGCTTTTCCGGAGCAGGGCATCCTCCAATTGGATGATATGTCACAGCATAAAGACCTTCCTGTTTCTGAGCGATCACACGAGGATCCTCCACTTCAGATCCATCTCCCTGCTTTTTCACTTCTTCTGCCGTAATATCCAGATCCAGTTTCTCTCCTGACGCAAAAACTTCATCCAGTTTCTCCAGGTACGCTTTCTTATATCCTTCTTCTCCCAGGGTTTCCTGCATATATCTTGTTCTTGCTTTTCCCCTCTGTTCATAATTTCCATAAGCGATAAAAGTCTCCCTCATGGCACAGATATAATACAGAATCTTAGACGGCTCCACTGCCTCGGCAACCTTCACTCCAAACCTCGGATTATTTCCCAAGCCTCCTGCGCTGTATACATCAAACAGTCCATCCGGACGGGCGACAAATCCCAGATCACGGAATGTCGCGTGCGTCCTGTTTGCCGGACTGTTTGAAAAACAAACTTTCAGTTTTCTTGGCATCATTTTCTTCGGGATAAATGTCATCAGATATTCTCCGGCTGCCTCCGCATACGGAAGAACATCAAAATACTCTCCCTTCTCAACTCCTGAAAGCGGAGATACCATTACATTTCTTGGGAAATCTCCTCCGCCTCCCATGGTCACAATATCATGATCCAGAGCGCCTTCCATAATGCCATAGATGGCCTCCGGGCGCAGGTTATGAAGCTGGATCGTCTGACACGTGGTAAAATGCACCTTATTTACTTTATATTTTTCAATGCTGTCAGCAATAAACTTCATCTTATCCTTTGTCAGGCGTCCTCCGGCCATTCGCAGACGAAGCATGCTTGCCTTTCCGTCTTTCTGCGCATAGCTTCCAAACCGTCCGGAAAAGCCTTTATAGGAAGCCTTATCCAGCTCTCCTGCATAAAACTGATCTGTTTTTTCTTTAAACTCACCAAAATCTTTTTTCCATACTTCATTTTTGATTTTTTCCATTCTTATTCTCCTTAAAAAGAAATGTAATACCTCAGACACATTATAACATACCTTGTCCGGCCTGTCAGTTTTCCAATTCCCAGATAACAAAGTTTTTAAAAAACATGCTCACTCATCAGCATACAAACTTTTTCAATCTGTGACAATGGAAGCGCCAGATTCATTCGAATATGACAGTTCCCTCCAAAATGCCGTCCATCCTGCCATCCGATTCCTACATCCCATCCGGCATTTATGACATCATCCAGCGTTTTCCCGGTTTCTCTGCAGTATTCCGTGCAGTCCAGAAAAATCATATAAGTCCCCTGCGGCATGGTTACATCAACGCCATAAATTTCCTGATTGATAAACTCACAGGCATACCGGCAGTTTTTCTCCAGCACCTGCCGGAGTTCTTCCACCCATTCATACCCCTGAGGACTGTAGGCCCCGATCTGCGCATGCATGGAAAGAACATTCTGGCTGTTATAATGAGTATTCTCTCCATAAGTCCGGATTCTGTCCCTGAGGTACGGATTATAGATAATATGGTAGCTTCCGATCATGCCTGCTAAATTAAAGGTCTTGCTCGGTGCGTACGCTGCTATGGTATGCTGTCTTGCCCATTCATTGACCATCTGGGTTGGTATATGCTGATGTCCTGAAAAAGTCAGATCCGCCCATATCTCATCGCTGATCACATAACATTTATTTTTCTCAAAAATCTCCATGGCCTTTTCCAGTTCCCACCGCTCCCAGACACGGCCGGTCGGATTGTGCGGAGAACAGAAAATCACCAGATGAATTCTGTATTTCTTAATTTTAGCATCCATATCCTCAAAATCCATCCGGTAAATGCCGTCTTCATCTTTCTTCAGATCACTGTAGATGGATTTCCTGCCTATGGTCTCAATATCCTCTGAAAAACCAAGATAAAAAGGACGATGCAGCAAAATACAGTCTCCCGGCTGCGACAGCACCTGCACCGCACTGGTCACACAGCCATGGACCCCGTTTTCATAGCCTATGGCTTCTTTGGTAAGTCCCGCTGTCTTGTGGTGTTCTTCCTGCCACCGGATCGTGGCGTCAAAATATTCCTCACGGGGAGTAAAATAGCCAAAGGCCGGATGTTTCGCCCTCTTGATAATCGCCTCCGTCACTGCCGGGCAGGTCGGGAAATTCATATCAGCAACCCACATTGGCACAAAATCAAATCCATCTTTCGGCGGCTGCGGTTCATTTCCCCACATATGCTTTCCTACATTATCCACAGCGATAGCATCCATGCCCTTCCGTTCCATAATGGATGTAAAATCATATTTCATCATATTTTCCTTTCCAGTCTACGTTTCTATTGGCAGACGAATCACTTTTGCCTGATGATTCAGCGGATTTCTCTTCTGATAATCCAGCAGAATCAAAGTTTCTCTTTTTTCTTTCCGCTCAGACAGGATATCATATTGAAACTTTTCAATATGGATCATCCTTCTTTGATGCTTTCCGGCATATCCGGCCAATGCTTCTTCTCTTGGAAATACTTCGTCATACAAATGGAACAGTTCTTCTTTTTCCACCGTATAGTCTCCTGCAAAGGCCGGTCTGTTTTTCACATTTTCCCTTAAATACAGATCAAAAGTCAGCAGCTCCTGGAAGAAAACCAGACTCTCTTCCGGCACCGCTGTTTTGATAAACTCCAGTAAAATTTCATATCGTCCAATTCTTGAATGGCTTCTTTTATGATATCCTTGTTCCTCATAAAATCTTCCCATCCGGCAGTACATTTCAAACGCGGAAGAAAAATACTGCTCCAGATGTTCTATTGTACTGCCAAACTGACCGCTGTTATAAAACGTCTCCACCATCTCTTCCACTGATTTCAGCACAAGAACATCGTCATAGGAAAGCCATTTCGTTGACAATACTTCATAAGGCGGTTTATCCTTATGAATCATCTTATATTCCTCCTGATGCTCTGCCATGTAAGATCCCTTTAATACTTTTAAAAATCCCAGCTGAAGCTGTTCCGGCCGGACAGCATACACTTCATCAAAAGATTTCTGAAAAGAATCCAGTCCTTCATAAGGAAGTCCCGCAATCAGATCCAGATGCTGATGAACATTTTTCCCGGCATTGATCTGCCGCACGATTTCGGCAACTTTTTGGAAATCCATCTTTCTGTGAATCTCTGTAATCGTATCCGGATTCGTAGACTGCACTCCAATCTCCAGCTGTACCAGTCCGGGGCGCATTTTATGAAGAAGTGCGATCTCTTCTTCCGTCAAAATATCCGCCGCCACCTCAAAATGAAAATTTGTGATGCCATTGTCGTGTTCATAAATGTAAGACCAGACAGCCATGGCATGTTTCTGATTGCAGTTAAAAGTCCGGTCTACAAACTTCACCTGCGGAATCTTGTGATCCAGGAAAAACTGAAGTTCCTTTTTCACCAGATCCAGATTTCGAAACCGAAGGCATTTATCGACAGAAGACAGACAGTAGCTGCAGGAAAACGGACATCCCCGGCTGGATTCATAATAGATGATTTTATTTTCAAATTTATCAATATCCTGATAAACGAAAGGAACTTTGCTTAAATCCATGACCGTACGCCATGGATTCTCTCTGATCTGCCCGTCTTCACGATATGTAAGCCCCGGAATGTCTGACAAATTACTGCTTTTTCCATGATAATAATCCAGAACTTCCAGAAAGGTTTCCTCTCCTTCTCCTTTCATGATTCCCGTAACCTGGGGATATGATTCCAGAACCTGAACTGCGTCATAAGAAACTTCCGGTCCGCCAAGCCAGATCGGCACTTCGGGAAGCAGCTTGTGGATTTCCGCAATCAGTTCCGTAACATATTCAATATTCCAGATATAACAGGAAAAGCACAGAATGTCCGGCTTCTTTTTGTAAAGATCCATCAGAATAAAATCTGTCGTCTGATTAATCGTATACTCGGCAATTTCTACTTCGTCCAGATACGGTTTCGCATAGGCGCGAAGAGAATATACCGCTAAATTTGAATGAATGTATTTTGCGTTGACCGCAGTTAAAATAATGTTCATAAGCTCTCCTGGTTTTGATTTCTTCACTGCCTACAGTATACCACAACCGTCCTGCTTTCAAAATATGGAAAAGTTCTCTCTGTCTGATATATTTCTTTCCTGCTTTAAAAATCGTACCAAATTTTACCGTTTTGCCCATCTCCTTGTTGACACAATTTTAGTCTTTTTTTTATAATAAATGAGAGAAAAAAGAGAGGTGATATTTTGAACAACAGAAGATACCATATTCTTGAGGTGATCAATCAGCGCGGCTATGTTCGATTTGCAGATTTGTGCAGTGAATTTGAGGTTTCCGCCGCGACCATGCGCAGAGATCTGGTTGTCCTGGATCAGGAAGGATTGATCCACCGAGTTCACGGAGGTGCCAAGTCGATCAATCCTCCTGCGGAACAGCCGGCGGTTCTGTCCACTTATGAGCGCTCGATCCTGGCTCCCCAGGAGAAAGTCCTGATCGCACAGTGCGCTTTTCAATTGCTGCATAATGGTGATTCTATTATCATAGATGATTCTACAACTTGTCTCGAACTGGCCAGAATCATTGCTTCTTCCAATTTAACTTTAAATATTATTACCAACAGCTTCGATATTGCTCTGTTGCTAAAAGAACATATGTCGATTGAATTATTTTTTATCGGCGGTATTGTACATAAAACAACAGCAGCTACTTACGGCGCCATTGCAGAACAAACGACAGAGAATCTAAGCTGTAATATTTTATTTGCCGGTGCAGATGCTGTCCACCCTGAAAAAGGATTCCTGAATAACCGACTGGATATCATCCCTCTGAAGCAGGCAATGATGAAAGCTTCTTCCAAAACTGTTGTTTTGGCGGATCATACAAAATTTAACCGCAGCGCCATGATGCAGATTGCACCATTTGACAAAGTCGATTATGTCATCACAGATGATCAGCTGGAAGATGATATCTATCATTCTTTTGGAGAAAATAAACCCAAAATAATACGTGCTTCGATTGATAAAATATAACTTTTTATGTCAAAAGAGAGACGGCTGACCGTCTCTCTCTTATCTGATTTCCATTACCGCATCATGAATCCTCTGATATTTTCTATATGTTTTTTCATATTTCTTTATCGTTTCTGTATCCGGCATGTAAATGTTTTTTTCTTCCGATTCTGTCTTCCTTTTCTTCATCCCTGTATCCGCCATTGCGGCCAGAAGACAGATTCCGTATCCCGGACTTTCTTTTGTCTCATGTACTTCAATCTGCGTTCGCAGAACATTGGCCATGATCTCCATCCAGACAGGACTTCGGCTCCCTCCGCCGCTGACCCGCATCTTTTCCGGCGTTTCTTTCATTCCCATTGTTTCCAGTACTTCTCCGACTGCATAGGCGACTCCTTCCAGCACAGCCTGTGTCATATGTTCTCTCCTGGTATAACTGCCAAGATTCAAAAAAGCGCCCCGGAGACCTGCATCTGAATATAATGTTTTATCTCCGGCGATATGAGGATAGAATAAAACCTGATTGTCTCCCAGGACCTCCATTCTATCCTGATCAATACCCATCTGATCTGCCGAAAGAATCTGTTCAATCCACCACTTGTGAGCGCCTCCTGCTGCCTGCACCACACCCTGACAGATGTTAATCATCTCATTTCCTTTCGCACAAAACAGAACATTCTTTCCTTTTCCGTCAAAGTCTCCATCTTTTTTCGGATAAATGACAACTCCGGATGTACCAAGAGAGATAACAGGTTCTTTCTGGTCCAAAATTCCCATAGCTGCCGCTGTTGCGGGGTTATCTCCTGTCCCTGCAATTACTTTCACCGGATACGATATTTTCAGCTTCGCACACAGTTCCGGATGAATCATTCCTATCACATCACAGCTTCTGTGAATTTCCCCAAGCATCTCTTTTTTGATTCCTGTATACCGGAGCATGGTCTCTGACCACCTCTTAGTCTGAATATCATAAAAAGAACTTGTGGATGCCCCGCAGTAATCACAGCTGCAGCGGCCGGTCAGACGATAAACGATGTAATCATATGCTGTCATGATTCTGACAGTTTTTTTGAAATGTTCCGGTTCATTCTCCTTTATCCACAAAACATTCACCGCCGGACTCCCGGTAGAAATTATCTTTGAAATATAACGGGTTTCCTGATGCTCTGCTAGTTTTTTCTTTAAATCGTCAATTTCATTTTTTGTTCTTGTGTCATTCCATATGATCGCGGGACGGATGACCCTGCCCCATTTGTCCAAAAATACCGTTGTGTGCATCTGTCCCGTCACTCCGACTGCCGCTATCTTCTGTTCCCTGAATCGGGCCGTTACATGCTTCAGTTCGGAATACACTGCCTGAAACCAGATTTCCGGATTCATTTCTTTATACCCTTCTTCCGGTTCATCATATTGATAGTTTTGGGCAGAGTCATATAAAATTTCCTGATACTCATCCATCAGTATGGTCTTTAATGCGGAAGTTCCGATATCAAATCCCAAATAATACACTTTATCTCATCCTTCTTCAAATCCATTGATGATTCTGACCAGATCACACGCTGTCTGACGTACATTTTCTACTGCTTTCATACTTAATCCATACAGATCAGCTTCTTTGTGGTTGACTTCATATGCTTTTCCGAATGTTTTTATGTACGCCTGCCTGAGATCCGATCCATAATTGATTTTTGACATTTTATATGTTTTCATATTTCGTATCAGTTCAAATGAAATTCCCGAACCACCATGAAGTACAAGAGGGACTGGGGAAACTTCTGCAATTTCTTTCAGGAGCGGCAGATCGATTCTGGGAATTTCCTCTAATCCGTGTACATTTCCTATGGACACCGCCAGTGTATCGCACCCCGACCGGTCGACAAATTCCTCCACCAGAGCGGGATCTGTCTTACAGTCGGCTTCACTGCAGTTATCATCTTCCTTTCCGCGGATCGCGCCAAGTTCCGCTTCCACCGGTATATCATAGAAATGGCAGTATTCTGCCGCTCTGCGGACTGCTCTGATATTATCTTCAAATCCATATGCTGACGCATCCACCATGACGGAAGTAAATCCCGCGTCTACACATCGTCTGACATCTTCAAAACTTTTTCCATGATCCAGGTGAAGCCCGATGGGCGTTTCCGTATTTTCAAGAAAATCGCGGACCAGATCTGCGATCATCCCCGGATCTGATAGTTTCAGATTATTGGAGGAAATTTGTATAAAACCTGGAAGATGTGCGTCGTTTAATCCAAGGATAATCGCTTTTGTCATTTCCAGATTGGTTGTATTAAACGCCGGAAGCAGCAAATTTTTCTTTTTTGCATATGCAAATAAATCAAATCCGTTTACTATTTTCATAAGCCTGTCTCCTCTGCTTTAAACCAAAGGTTTTTTTCTCTTTTTTTATCTTTGTCTTCTGCAGTACACAGAGCCTTAATGCAATCGCTGCGATTGCGGTCACAGCGATCACGGCTCCCCAGGGTCCGTTCCGGACTGCCTGCTCTCCAACGGCAGGTATGATCAGTATTGCAGCAGCCAGCAGAATCCAGCTGATCCTAAATATCAATTTCTCCATCAGAATTTATCTCCTATCTTCTTTATAACAGAATCCAGCTGTACTTCCGGTTTTGAAATTTCCTGACGGAAATATACATACACCCCTTTCTGATCCAATTCCTTCAAATGATCCAGGTCCTCTTTTGACACATATACTGTTGCCGTCGCATGAACCTGATTGCTTTCTCTCGGCGTCTGCCCTACATTGATTGATTCAAATTCAAATCCCTGCATGTACGCCTGATACGCCTGTTCGATGGATCGGAAAATAACAATGATTTTTCCATTTCCGAATTGATCTTCTTTATATTTCGCAACACCGTCTTCTACGTTATAAAACTCTACGCTTGTTCCTTTTGGCGCTGCGAATGTCAGAATCTGCTGCACAAATGTATCTTTGCTCGTTGTATCATCGATGATGACGACTTTGGTCGCGCTGTAATGAGGAATCCACACGCTTGCAACCTGCCCGTGAATCATTCTGAAATCTGCCCGTGTCATACAAATCATAACCATTACCTCCTCATGACTCGATTATCTTAATGAGCGCCTTTCCATCCTCTGCCCATTTTTTATATACATCCATTTCCAAAACTTCCGGATTTAATACACCGAAAGAAGAAATGTGATGTATGGTATTTGATATCCTCTGAAAAACATATTTCCATGAATTGATGACTGCGTCTGTCGTACTGCCGGCCAAATGAGCAGACAGTGTAATATTATCCAGCTTCCGAATGGGGTCATCTATATCCAGAGGCATTTTCGGATATACGTCCGTGGCCGCTCCGGCGATTTTCCTCTCCTGCAAGGCTTCTATCATCGCATCATAATTTACCATGGATGCCCTGGCTGTATTGATAAAATATGCCGTTGGCTTCATCATTTCAAACTGTTCTTTGTCAAACGTATTCTCGTTTTCTTTCGTCTGTCTGGCATGAAGACTGATGAAATCTGACTCTCTGCACAGAGTTTCCAGATTTACTTTTCTTACATTGTGTTCCTTCATTTCTTCTTCTGTTACATATGGATCCACCGCAATGATCTTCACATGAAATCCGGACAGCTTTTCTGCCATCAGCTTCCCAATATACCCGAATCCGAACAGACCTACCGTTTTCCCATGCAGATCCGGCATAATCGCATTATTGGAAAATTCTTTTACCAGTCCGCCTGCTTTCATCAACGCATGCTGTCTCGCAATATTCCTTGCTTCCGCGATCATCAGCCCGATCGCATAATCTGATACCGCATTTGCATTTCTTCCTGCCGCGTTTACAACAAGAATCCCTCTTTCGGTTGCTGCCGGAATATCAACATTTTCTGTTCCCGTTCTTGAAATCCCTATGACTCTCAGATTATGGAAACGATCCATCATGGCTCCTGACACAGGAGAAAATGATACAGCCAGCACCTCTGTATCCAGGTTTTCTTCATATGCCGGCACCATAGGCTCAGGATCCGGACCAAATTTTTCCAGCCGGTAAATATTTTTTATAAAATCCACCGATGGATCCGGATCGGTGTATTTTCCGATCACAACGGGTTCTTCTGTAAATTTCTCAGCATATTCTTTCGAATATGTGATTTGTTCCTTGTAATTCTTATATAACGCATCATACATGCAGAGTACTTTCATTTTGTCACCTCGTATCTTATCCTAAAATTCCTGCAAATCCACATAACAGTCCAACGATCGTCGTTACAAGAAGCATTTTTACGAACTTGCCTCCCTTTGACATATAATTAAACATTACAAACTATTTTGAAATTGCAAACATTCTGCTGAATACAGACACCATTGATATGTTATTTATTGGAGGATATGTACGAAAAGGATATTCTTCTACTTCCGGGATCATTGCAGAAGATAATCTTATGGATATGAACGCTGATATTGGTTTTATCGGTGTAGATGGCATAACGCCTGAGAAGGGATTATCAAACAATCAGCTGGATGTGATTGAATGGAAAAAACTGATCATAAAGAATTCCGGTGTTACTTATGTCCTGGCAGACCATACAAAATTCCATGCGGCTGCAATCCTTCAGATTGCGCCCTTATCTGATATTACAAATGTTATAACTGATGAAAAATTGCCCGATGAGCTATTGGATCGATTTGGAGAAGAAAAAAATAAAATCATACGGCTACATGGAAAACCGCATTAATTGAAAAGGAGAGGCTCGAACCTCTCCTTATTATTCTCAATCGATTCCTGACAGAGCATTTATAAATTCCGTGATAATCCGGGCAGCCGCTTCGGTATTCGACACGATTGCCGGATGTCCTCCTGTCGGAAAGAGATATACATGTCCGTTTTGAACCTGCTGCTTTATCTGTTCATATTCCTCTGCCAGATTGCTCCGGACCATAGGATCTTCCAGGCTTCCCAGAAATAAAACAGGAACCTCCAGATGATCCAGTGATTTTTGAAACAGGGGAAGTTTTCTCTCTGCGCATTCTGTCAATGCTTTCGTGTCCAGGTCAACCACCTTTTCCCAGTCATCTCCCTGACACCATCCATAAAACTGCCTCGCAGATACATCATTTTTGGCAAAAGTTCTCTCGGCAATCAGCTTCTCTGCAAAATCATTTGCAAACGTCCTGCCGTCAAAGCTGTCTGCAGCCACACTTTTTATCAAATCCGGACGTTCCATCGCCGCGTTGACAGCTGTCCAGGCGCCGCCGCTTGTGCCGATCAGATTTACTTTCTGACAGTTCAGATGCTCTATCAGTGCAATGACCTGTTTTGCCTGATTCATCCATATATCTGCCGGAAATTCATCCACTCTGTCTGATTTTCCATTTCCGAGAAAATCCATCAAAATCACCTTAAAATTGTCCTGATACAAAGGAAGCAGCACCTCAAACATTACAGAAGATGCCCATAATCTCTTCCTCCTTTTTCTCTGCTTCTTAACATTAATTTTCAATCAGATATTCTGCCACATGCTCATCTGTGATCAGAACGTTCACCAGTTTTTCTCTCAGTACGGCGCGGATTGCTTCTTTTTTCCGCATCCCATATGCGACACCGATCCGAATCGGGATCTTCTTGAAATCTTCCAGGCGGATGCAGGTAAGTCTGCCCTCATAGGAATCGTCTATGACCTTTCCGTCGGCATCAATAATATGAAGCAGGAATTCTCCGATTCCTCCTTTTGCTCTCAGACGGTCGTACTCACTCTCGTCTGCAATCCCTACGTTAGCCCCGAAAGAATCTTTATCCAGTGTGCCGATTCCCGTCACTGCCATATCCACATTCTGAATCTTTGTCATAGTCTCCCTGATGCAGGGTTCTTCCAAAAGTTCCCTGCGGATTTTTTCGGAGGACACGATCGGCGGCACCGTAAAATGATAACTGTGTCCATGGAACAGTTCTGCGATCATTTCCACATTTTGGTTGGAATAAGCAATCCGGTCTTTTTCGTCTGTATCCGGAGGCATATTATACTCCGCAAACAGCGGCAGCACTTCGATTCCTTTTGTATTCAGAAATTTCAGCCGGACATCCTCTTTCATGCAGTCTGCGATTCCATACAATGTATGCCCATTAGAAAAAGCAATCGACATTTTCTTCTTTAGTACCCTCAGGATATAATCGGCCGCATAGGAGGCAATCTCTTTCCCCATGTCTCCGTCTGATTTTTCACACACAATGACGGCTTCTTTCAATCCGTATTTTTCCTCCAGAAGTTTCTCCTCTCCCGGTTCGATATCGTCCGGATAGTTTACTTTGAATTCAATATAGCCTCTCTGCCTGGCCTGGGCTACCGTTCTTGATATGGTCGTCCTGGAAACGCCCAGTTTCTTCGCGATTTCTACCTGGGATAATCCCTGGATATAATGCATTTCCACTACTTTGACAATAAATCTTTCCTCTCGCAATATGTCCACCTTCCACTCGTATCATTTCTATCAGTATAAGCAGAGACAGAAGCATTGTCAAATCTAATCCAGGAGAACGCTGACCCGGTATCTTCCCGGTTCGCTGGCATAAGCGTAGGCTTCCTGAATCTGATCCAGCCGGAATGTTTTCTCCTCAATCAATTTGGAAACGTCGATAATGCCTGAACTAAGCGCCCTGGCTGCTTCTTCAAAATCTCTGTTATCTGCTCCGAAAGTTCCCAGAACTTCCATTCTGCGGTAATGCACGGTATTGGAGTCAATCTCGATCTCCGGCGCCGGATAACCCGCGGCAAACAGGAGAATTCTTCCATCTTTTTCTTTCAGCATGGAAAGGCCCTGCTGATTGGCGCTGGTAGCTCCGACCGCAACGATGACCGCATCGGCTCCTTCTCCGTCAGTGAGCTTTTTCACCGCCTCCACCGGATCCTGTCTGCTGCAGTCAATGACTTCAAATCCCATAGAGCGGGCGGTTTCTATTTTTTTCTCCAGCATTTCAGATACAATGACGCGGCATCCATAGGCTTTTGCCGCCTGAGCATTGATTAATCCCATGGTTCCGGCGCCGATGACAACAACCGTCTCAAAAGGTTTTACTCTCAGTTTTTTCATTCCGTGGAGCACGGTTGCCAAAGGTTCCAGGAACCCTGCTTCTGACGGTTTCACGCTGGATCTGATCTTAAATAATTCATTGATTGATTTTACCGTATAATCAGAAAATCCAAAAAATCCCCACTTATATCCATCTTCCGTATCACTGGCATATTCATCGCACTGATTTGGCTCTCCGTTTCTGCAGGCTGCGCAGTGTCCGCATCCCGGATATCCTGCAGCGACCAGATCGCCCGGAACCAGATCCCTTACTTTTGCTCCTGTTTCCTTCACAATTCCCGCTGCCTCATGACCGCCTGCCATAGGATACCCCTGATGCTCTCTGAGTCCCAGCCACTGCTGATAATCGGTCGTACAGATATTACAGGCTTTCATATCCAGCAGCACATCGTAATCTCCCAGTTCCGGAAGAGGTCTTTCTCTGACCTCCGCTGTTCCTTTTTTCGTCAGACACGCAAATCTCATTTTCCTATCGCTCATATCATTCACCTTCCTACTGATCTTTTCCGTCGCTTCCAAATAATTTTATATAATGCTGCACTTTCGCTTTATATCCTTCGGCTGCCGCAGCGTCCGCATCCCACATATTAGCGGAAGGATTTCCAAATTCACCAAGTTCCCTGTTTTTTTCCATACTCTCAAAATCCACGCCAAGATACTTTTTCATGGATTCCAGTCCTGCATTGCTCAGATCTGTACAAAGATTGACTTTCTGAATTCCTGTACGAACCGCCCTGGCAAGATTATCATCTCCGGTTCCTGAGCCTCCGTGCAGAACAAGCGGAATATCCACCAGCCGGTCCAGCTCTGCCAGAAGTTCAAAGTCCAGCTTCGGAGTTCCTTTATAGGTTCCGTGTGATGTTCCCACAGATACTGCAAGACAGTCAACTCCCGTCTGTTCTACATATTTTACTGCTTCTTCCTTATTGGTCAGTCCGGCATCTCTTGTGGCTTCATACTCATATCCCTGTCCCACATGACCAAGTTCCGCTTCCACGGAGACTCCCAGGGCATGGGCAGTCTTAACGATTTCCGCAACTTCTCTGACATTTTCTTCAAAAGGGAGAGTCGAGCGGTCCACCATAACAGAACTGAATCCAAGCCGGAGCGCCTGAATGATTTCCTCATAATCTCCGCCGTGATCCAGATTCAGCGCCGCTGTCACATCCGGAAATTTCTTTTCGTAAAAACGTACCGCATCCACTGTTTCTTCTATTTTATGGATTGCTGCCACATCCAGTATGACCGGCGCCTTTAATTCCTGCGCGGCCTCATATGCAGCCTTTACCGTATTGAGACTCCATACATTGGGAGCCGCAACTCCATACCGTTCCTTTTTTGCCCGGCAAAGCAATGTTCCCATGTCTATGATCATCGTCATTCCTCCTTTCGAAATGTGTATTAATTTCTTTATAATGTAATTATGTATCAATTTTTATCTGCTGTCAATTCTTTTTTGCGAAATGTTTAAAATATATGATAAAATTACTCAAAAAGAAAGATTTTTCCACATTGCATTTTACCCGGATGATTTGAACTCTGCGGCGGGGAGCTGTATAATAGATGTCAGCAATATTTTCATTTCAGGAGGACTGCGCCATGGAATTCAAAGATTACTTCCCTGTATGGGATCAGTTAACCGCAGAACAGAAAAAAAAACTGTCCGAGCATATAATCTGCCGGACAGCCAAGAAGGGTGACGTCATACACAGCGGAGATTCTGACTGCCTGGGGCTGCTGCTGATCCGAAAAGGACAGCTGCGGGCTTTTATCCTGTCTGATGAAGGCCGTGAGATTACCATTTACCGGCTTCTCGACATGGACATCTGCCTGTTTTCCGCTTCCTGTATGATGCACAGTATTCAATTTGAAATTACGATCGAAGCAGAGAAAGATACCGATTTCTGGATCATTCCTGCTGATGTTTATAAAGAAATTATGGCGCAGTCCGCTCCACTGGCCAATTATACCAACGAAATCATGGCGGCCCGGTTTTCCGAAGTCATGTGGCTGATCGAACAGATTCTCTGGAAGAGCTTTGACAAACGGCTTGCCCGTTTCCTTCTGGATGAGTCATCTCTGGAAGGCAGCAATATCCTGAGTATCACTCATGAAACTATCGGCAACCACCTGGGGTCTGCCAGAGAAGTGGTCACACGAATGCTGCGCTATTTCCAAAATGAAGGCATTGTAAAGCCCTCCCGGGGAAAAATAGAAATTCTGTCACCGGAAAAGCTGGAATCACTCTGCAGTGATCTATGACAGATCCATACCGCAAAGGGTTTCCTGTTCAATCAGACAGCGGTCCTGTTTTACCGTGCTGTACAGCCGGTATCCTCCGGAAAAATTATAGCAGTCATATCCATGACCTGACAGGATCCGGCATGCAATATAACTGCGCAGACCGCTCTGACACATTACATACACTGGCTGATCCCGTCTGATTTCAGAGAGATGATCTCTCAGCTCGTCCACCGGAATATTGACGAACCCATCCACATGGCCTCCAGCATATTCCATTTTTGTTCTGACATCCAGACGAATGACTCTTTCGTCCTGGGAAATTTTTTCTATATCCTCCATATGGAACTGATGCAGCCTGCCTTCCTCTATATTGTCAATCATAAATCCCGCCATATTGACCGGATCTTTTGCTGAGGAATATGGCGGTGCATAGGCAAGATCCAGATCTTTTAGATCACTGGCTTTCATGCCTGCATGAATTGCCGCTGCAATCACATCAATCCGCTTGTCCACTCCTTCATATCCCACAATCTGAGCTCCCAGAAGGCGGTATGTTTTTTTCTCAAAAATCACCTTCATAGTCATTACTTTTCCGCCGGGATAATATCCCGCATGACTCATAGGGGAAAGTATTACATAATCCGCATCGATGCCTTCCTGCTCTGCCGTTTTCATATTGATTCCGGTTACGGCCGCTGTCAGGTCAAAAACTTTGATCACAGAACTGCCCAGAGATCCGTGGTAATGACTGTCGCCTCCGCAAATGTTATCAGCGGCAATCCTTCCCTGTTTATTGGCAGGCCCTGCAAGAGAAATCAGCGCATCCTGACCGGTTACATAGTTCTTGATCTGCACGGCGTCCCCTGCAGCGTAAATATCCGGTATCGATGTTTCCATCCGGTCATTGACTGCAATGCTGCCCCGGATTCCCAGTTCTATGCCTGCTTCCGCCGCAAGATGTGTATCCGGCGTCACTCCGATCGCCAAAATCACCATATCAGCGTGAAGAGGTGCTTCATCCTCCAGAAGGACGTCGATTCCTTCCTCTTTCTGAACAAATCCCTCCACCGTATGTCCCAGGGCAAGTTTCACTCCGTGTTTTCGAACCGTTCCATGGATAAATGCTGCCATATCCGGATCAAAAGGGCTCATCAGCTGCTTCGGCTGCTGGACAATGGTCACATCCATTCCCAGTTCCCGCAGGTTTTCCGCAAGTTCCAGCCCGATAAAGCCGCCTCCCGCCAAAACTGCGGATTTCGGCTGGTTTTCATCAATGTATTCCCGGATCTGCACCGTATCTTCCACGGTGCGCAGCGTAAATACCTGCGGCAGTTCCATGCCGGACAATCGCGGTTTTGTAGGAACCGCTCCCGGAGAAAGCAGCAATTTGTCATATGTTTCCTCAAATTCCTGCCCATTTTCCAGATTTTTTACAGAAACCGTTTTCCGCTCTGGGTGAATCGCGGTTACTTCATGCCGGACTTTCATTTTAATCTGAAAACGTTCCATAAAACTTTCCGGCGTCTGGAGCATTAAATCTCCCGAATCTTCAATGATTCCCCCAATATAATATGGAAGCCCGCAGTTTGCATAAGATACATAACCAGACCGCTCAAATACCGTGATTTCCGCTTTCTCATCTAACCTGCGGATTCTGGCGGCGGCTGTCGCGCCGCCTGCCACTCCACCCACAATGATTACCTTCATATTTCATGTCCTCCCTACAGCATTTGTAAAATCTGCTCTTTTGGCTTTGCCCCAATGGATTTATTTACAATCTGTCCATCTTTAATCACAACCAGTGTAGGGATACTCATGACCTGGAACTGAGATGCCAGCTCCGGCTGCTCGTCTACATTTACCTTTCCGACTTTAATATCACTTCTTTCTGCAGCGATTTCTTCAATGACAGGTCCAACCATCTGACATGGTCCGCACCATGCTGCCCAGAAATCTAATAAAACCGGCTGATTTGCGTTCATTACTTCTTCCTGAAAATTGTTTTTATTGATATTGATTACAGACATTTGATCGTCCTCCTTTTTCTTTTGTATTTTATGGTTCCATTATAACAGGAGAGCCATTCCTTTTCTGTGATTTTGTCACAGAAGTGAATTCTCAGCTGATCGGCACATCGAACTTTTTCAATTTTTCAAAAAGTTCTTGTGTTTCCGTTTTTTTATCTTCCGCTTTCTCCAGCTGTTTCCGGATTTCCTGCATTTCAATATCAGTTTCAACACAATTTTTCACTGCTGCAGTCCTTTGGTCAGAGGAATCAGGCATAACAGCAGAATGATTCCGACAAGTCCGATAACGATTCCAAGAATCATATTGCTCCATACCATTGTCAGGCACATACCAACTCCCAATGTCAGAGCTCCGATAACACCGAGAAGTATCGTACCAATGGTCTTTGCTGATATATGAATCGGATCTTTGTGCTCCATCTTTCTCCATACAATTACCATAATAATAAGAACAGCGATGCCGATAATGCCCATAATGACGCCCGGACGGAAGGCATTCCACTCCGGAAGCAACGCCATACACATACCAAGGGCAAACAATACCGCTCCTATAGTTCCTAAAATCATTGCTGCAAAATTACTCTTTTTCATTTCTATTTCTCCTTCCTTTTGTTTCTCTTGGTATACATAAGATACTCCCAAAGCATTGATAAAACGTTTCTGTTTTATTTCCGAAATGTTAATCCCGGCAATTTTGCAGCGATTCCTCCTCCTTTGATTTTTTACACCTCCGGAGGTTCTTCTTTCTTGGTTTCATCCTCCTGAAAAAATTTTCTAATCCATGAGAGACTTTTTCCCACAGCTTATCTCCTCCTCTTGCCGATCTATTCCTCCTGGGAGGTTCTTTCTCCGTACTTATTTTCTCCTATATAAGCTTTTTAACCCACAGGAGGTTTTTTATCTCCTCCTATATATTTTTGGTGATCCACAGGAGGTTCTTTACCAAGTTTATCTCCTCCCATATGGTTTTAGGAATCCATGGGAGGTCATTTCTTTATAATGGTGTCCTCCCATATGAGATTTTGATCCACCGGGAGCTTTTTCTTCATAATTACTTCCTCCTGCACAGACTTTTTAATTTTCCGGATGCTCCCTCCCAGAAAAACAGTTCTATTCCTTACTTCCCCTATATCGGACAAAGAGCCGAAAAAGATCAGATGTATTTTCACACATCTGATCTTGATCACAATTTTAAATTTCCCCCCATACTTGACAAAGAGCCAAAAAACTTAAGGCTTCCGGTCACGAATGACCGAAAGCCTCAGTTTTACGTTATTTTTTTGTTATGAATTAGAACTTTCCTGCTTTAGCGGCTTCTTCAATAGAAACAGCTACAGCAACAGTAGCACCTACCATTGGATTGTTACCCATTCCGATAAGACCCATCATTTCTACATGGGCTGGTACAGAAGAAGATCCAGCGAACTGTGCATCACTATGCATACGTCCCATTGTATCTGTCATACCATAGGAAGCTGGTCCTGCAGCCATGTTGTCCGGATGAAGTGTACGTCCTGTTCCTCCACCAGAAGCTACAGAGAAGTACTTCTTGCCCTGTTCGATACATTCTTTCTTGTATGTACCTGCAACCGGATGCTGGAAACGTGTAGGGTTTGTAGAGTTACCTGTGATAGATACGTCTACACCCTCTTTGTGCATGATAGCAACACCTTCTCTTACATCGTTTGCTCCATAGCAGTTAACCTTAGCTCTTAATCCGTCAGAGTAAGATTTTCTGAAGACTTCTTTTACTTCGCCTGTGTAATAATCCATTTCAGTTTCAACATATGTAAATCCGTTGATTCTTGAGATGATCTGAGCAGCGTCTTTTCCTAAACCATTCAGGATAACTCTTAAAGGTTTTTTACGAACTTTGTTTGCTTTTTCAGCAATTCCAATAGCTCCTTCAGCAGCAGCGAAAGACTCATGTCCTGCAAGGAAAGCAAAACATTCTGTTTCTTCTTCCAGAAGCATCTTTCCTAAGTTTCCATGTCCAAGACCTACTTTACGCTGATCAGCTACAGATCCTGGAATACAGAATGCCTGAAGTCCTTCTCCAATTGCTGCAGCAGCATCTGCAGCTCTTCTGCATCCTTTTTTGATTGCAATTGCTGCACCAACTGTATAAGCCCATTTTGCGTTTTCGAAACAGATCGGCTGAACTGATTCTACCTGAGCGTATACGTCTAATCCTGCAGCTTTTGTAACTTCAGCAGCTTCTTCAATAGAATTGATTCCGTACTCTTTTAATACAGCAAGAATCTGTTTTTCTCTTCTTTCATATGATTCAAATAAAGCCATTCTTCGTTACCTCCTATTGTTCTCTCGGGTCAATGATCTTAACGGCGTCATCTACACGTCCGTACTGACCTTTTGCCTTGTCCATAGCTGTCTGCGCATCGTCTCCGCCTTTGATGAAGTCCATCATTCTACCAAAGTTAAGATACTGGTATCCGATGATTTCATCATCTTCGTTCAGAGCGATTCCTGTTACGTAGCCTTCAGCCATTTCCAGATAACGAGGACCTTTTTTGAGAGTTCCGTACATTGTACCAACCTGAGATCTAAGACCTTTTCCTAAGTCTTCAAGTCCGGCACCGATTGCAAGTCCATCTTCAGAGAAAGCACTCTGAGATCTTCCATATACAATCTGTAAGAATAATTCTCTCATTGCTGTATTGATTGCATCACAAACCAAGTCTGTATTCAAAGCTTCCAGGATAGTTCTTCCTGGTAAGATTTCGGATGCCATAGCAGCTGAATGTGTCATTCCGGAACATCCGATTGTTTCTACTAATGCTTCCTGAATAATACCTTCTTTTACATTAAGAGTTAATTTACAACCTCCCTGCTGAGGTGCACACCAGCCAATACCATGTGTCAATCCTGAAATGTCAGCAACATCTTTTGCTTTTACCCATTTTGCTTCTTCAGGAATCGGTGCAGCTCCATGGTTTACGCCCTGGGCTACTGTACACATTTGTTCTACTTCATGTGAATAAATCATGTTGAAACTCCTTTCAGTATTAAAAATAACAACCTTATTTTAGCATATCGTTAAAAATAAAACAACAAAATCTATGAATATCTTCGAAAAGTCAAAAATTTAACTTTTCTTTGTTTTTCTCTTATCTTTTTTGCTATAATACCTGTTGAATAAAAACGATCAATAATAAGAATGAAAGGATAACCATCATGGGATTTACACATTTTGATGAAAATGGAAAGGCCTTTATGGTAGATGTTACAAACAAAAAGGAAACCATACGCACCGCTGAAGCCGTTGGGACGATCAAAGTCAGCAAAGAGGTTTATGAGGCTGTAAAAAGCGGAACTGTAGGAAAAGGAGATGTACTTGGTGTTGCCACCACTGCAGGAATTATGGGTGCCAAGCACACTTCTGATCTGATTCCTATGTGCCACATCCTGCCGATTACCAACTGCAGCATCCAGTTTGAACTGGATCCGGAAGAATATGCGATCCACTGTACCTGCACGGTTAAAGTAACCGGAAAAACAGGTGTGGAGATGGAAGCTCTGACCGGAGTCAGCACTGCACTGCTTACTGTCTATGATATGTGCAAGGCAATTGATAAATCAATGGAAATCAGCGGCATTTATCTGCGCAGAAAAACCGGAGGGAAAAGCGGGGAAATTATAAATATGAAATAATTTTAATATCAAAAAGCCATTGTAAAATAGAAATTTATCTATTCTACAATGGCTCTTACGTTCTCTCTACTATTTCAGTATCTTCTCCAGGCTGGTCAGATTTTTCTCAGAAATCCGATAGAATGTCTGATTTCCGCCTTTATTTTCTATGCAGATGATCTTGTCATCACTGTTAATCTGAACTTTCGTCACTGTTCCTTTTGTGTAAAAACGGTATTCATCCCAGTCATCGGTATCATAATTTGCATTATCAATCTTATTATTGATGATTCCTGCAAGTATTTTAGAAGCGTTAATTGCATCTGTGCTGTATTTCAGCTTTTCATCTGTAACAATCAAATCCGCGTCTGCGATCCGATCTGCAAAATCATCATAAGATTTCTGCACTGCTGCATCAATCAGGGCGTCTCCAAGAACGGATGCTCCATTATAAGCATATACATTCGATGGAATATCATCGAATACAAGAAAACTATCTCCATACACTTTAAATTCAAACGTTGTATTATCCTCATCCATAAGAGCATAAGAATAATAATCATCGTAAGTGTCTTCCAGATCATCCGGTGTTACCCCAAGAACCCGGTTGCAGCCTGTTATGATCTCTTTGGCATAATCACAGACCGGTGTATTGGTCACAGCAAATGTTTTTTCTTTGACAGAATCTGCCGTAAAATCCACTTTTCCGATGATACTGTCTTTGATCTGACTCTTATAATCGGCAAGCTTTTCATCTCCTGAAGCTTCCTGGATTGACTGAATCTGCTTATTCAAAGAACTGGTTTTTTTCTTTTCATCATTCAGCTGCTGTGAAACCTTGTCATAGTCATCCTTCAGATCCTGATAGTATTCTGATTCTTCTACAGAACTTTTGGAAGGCTTAAAACATCCGGTTACTCCCAGCGCAAGACCGGCAAGCAAAACAGAAGCTGCCAGTTTTTTTATTGGTTTCTTTCTCATAAGCATTCCTTTCCGGGTTAGTACTTTTCTGCGATCTCCCCTGCTCTTTTATAAATACTTTCCGGCTTGATATATCCTCTCACCATAGAAAGCGGATATATATTGGTGTGTCTTCCTACAACAGAGCCAGGATTTAAAATGGTTCCGCATCCAACTTCTACATAATCTCCAAGGATTGCTCCGATTTTTTTCCTGCCTGTTTCGATTTTTTCATCCCCGTTTTTGATCACTACGTTGGTTTTATCAGATTTCACATTTGAAGTAATGGATCCTGCTCCCATATGGGACTTATATCCCAGAATGGAATCTCCTACATAATTATAATGAGGAACCTGAACACAGTTAAACAAAATGTCATTTTTAATCTCTGTGGAATTTCCTACCACACATCCGGCTCCGATCAGGGCATTCCCCCGGATAAAGGCTCCCGGACGAACTTCTGTATCCGGTCCGATAATCGCCGGCCCGCAGATTGTCGCTGTTTTAGCAATGGCTGCGCTTTTTGCAATCCAGATATCCTCTTCCACCTGATCATATTCCTCTTTTGGCAGTTTTGGCCCCGCTTCCAGAATAAAATCTTTAATCAGCGGCAAAATTTCCCATGGATATGTTGTCTGCTCAAATAACTCTCCTGCAATCGTCTGATCCATGTGCAGAAACAATTTCTGATTTGTCATTTCTTCCATATCATTTTCTCCTTTAAAATAATCCCACACTGAAGTAACGCTCTGCCCGGTCTGGAAGCACCGTTGCAATTACTTTATCCTTTCCATACTTTTCTGCCATCTTTCTGGCTGTATAGATATTGGCTCCGGAAGAAGTGCCGCACAGGATTCCATAGACTTCCGCAAGTTCCCTGGCAGTTGCAATTGCATCTTCATCTGACACTTCCACAACTTCCGTCACAATCTCAGGATTCAGGATTGCCGGAATAAATCCATCTCCAATTCCCTGAATCTGATGAAGTCCCGGTTCCTGCCCCAGAAGAGCAGATACCCCTTTAGGCTCAGCTGCGATAATCTTTGTGTCCGGGTTTTGTTCCAGCAGATACTTAGCGATTCCTGCCATAGTTCCACCGCTTCCTACACCGGAAACAAAAATATCAATCTTTTTGCCAAGCTGTTCGCACAGTTCTCTGGCGGTTGTCTTGTAATGAGCATCCGTATTTGCCGGATTTTCAAACTGCTGAGGCATAAAATACTCATCGGATGACGCGGCGATCTCCTCTGCTTTTCGGACTGCGCCGTCTACATTTTCATCTGCAGGAGTCAGAATAAGCTCTGCTCCCAATGCCTTAATCAGCTTTCTTCTCTCTTCGCTCATATTTTCAGGCATTACGATGATGACTTTGTATCCCATCCGTACACCGCAGAACGCCAGCCCGATTCCCGTATTGCCGGAAGTCGGTTCGATGACTGTCATGCCTGGTTTTAATTTCCCGCTTTTTTCAGCTTCTTCCAGCATGTTTTTAGCAACCCGGTCTTTGATGCTTCCGCCCGGATTTAAAAACTCAGCTTTTGCATATATCTTATATCCCATCATTTTCTCAAAACTGATCAATGGTGTATTTCCAATTAAATCCAACATATTTTCAACATACATTTTCAGAAAGCCTCCTATTTCAATTTGATCTTTATCTGTACCGGATTATGATCGCTGTTTTTAAAATCTTCATTTAGAGTTTTTACCTGCTCCAGTTTTACATTCGGTGATAAAATAAATCCATCAATAACATAAAACTGAGTTTTCTTATCGCTCCGGTCATAAGGACGATTCAGCAGTCTGCAGGTTGGCAGACTGTCATCTGCTGCGAACTGCCATCCTTCTTCAAAAAGATCCTCCTCAACTTTTCCAGCCTGAAAATTATCATCATCCCAGACCGGATATTTGTCTGCATCCACCTGCTCAAATGTCTGATTAAAGTCTCCGCCTGCAATCACATAATTTCCAGCCTCATATTCTTTTTCCAGAATCTGTGCCAGTAATTTTGTCTGAGCTTCTTTGCCGCTTCCATCGTCATATGCCTCCAGATGGAGGTTGACAAATACCACCTGCCGGCTGGAGCCCTCAATCGGAACTCTTTCAAGAAAGAGACATCGCTTCAGCTGGCAGATTCTGACCGGCCATGAAAATGGCGTTGGCAGAGATATCCTTTCTGCCTGGTCTGACTGGAACTGATTCAGGGTCAGCAGTCCTGCATCTGCCTTTCCGATCGTTGGAAGAGGGTATGGGATGTAATCACAGAGAAAGTTCCTCGCATATCCCGTACTTCCATTCCATCCGTCAGAAAAAGCTTCGGTCTCATTTATATAATATGAACGTTTTGAATTTCGGTCAACCTCCTGAAGAAAAACAACCTGTGCTCCGCTTTTCTTTATGACCTTCTTCATTGCTTCAATATTATCTGTTACCAGCTCTTTGTGATCCGGACGGACCTTTTCTCCTCCATCCATAAAAAAGTCTTCTGTTTCACTCAGCGCACCATACCCTGTATTCCAGGTGAGAACTGAAATTTCCTGATTCTCTGATATCTTCTGATCAGGATTATTGGATATTTTCACAGTTTCTCTTTTCTTTGGGCGGTATTCCCTGACTGACAAAATGATCAGCAGGAGAGCCGCCGCTGTCACAGCAGCGCCGATCACTCCTGCGGCTGCAGACAGGATTCTCCTGACACTCCTCTTCAATGCTTCCCTCCTTATGCAAAGTCCAGTTCAATCGGACAATGGTCTGACCCCATAACATCGGTCAGAATCTTTGCGTCCTGCAAACGGTCTTCCAGGCATTTGGATACAAGGAAGTAATCAATCCGCCATCCGGCATTATTTTTTCTCGCATTAAACCGGTAAGACCACCAGGAATAGATTCCTTCCTGATCCGGATAGAAATAACGAAATGTATCAATAAACCCGGCATCCAGAAGCTGGGTCATTTTTGCTCTTTCCTCATCGGTAAATCCTGCATTTTTCCGGTTTGTCTTCGGATTCTTAAGGTCAATTTCCTTATGAGCAACATTAAGATCACCACATACGATCACAGGTTTTGTTTCTTCCAGTTTCTTTAAATATTGAAGGAAATCATCTTCCCACTGCATCCTGTAGTCAAGTCTTGCCAGTTTACTTTGAGAATTCGGTGTATAAACAGTCACAAAATAATAATCTTCGAATTCCAGTGTAATGACTCTTCCTTCCTGATCATGTTCTTCAATTCCCATGCCGTAAGAAACAGATAACGGTTCCTGTCTGGTAAAAATTCCTGTACCCGAATATCCTTTCCGCACTGCGTAATTCCAGTACTGATGGTATCCCGGCAGGTCCAGCTCCAGCTGTCCTTCCTGCATTTTACTTTCCTGAATACAGAAAATATCTGCGTCAGCTTCCTGAAAGAAATCCAGGAACCCTTTTTTCACACATGCCCGAATGCCATTGACATTCCAAGAAATAAATTTCATCTAATCTCCTCCATGTTTTTTATTGTAAAAAAACATTGTTACTCCCGCTATGACAATTACAATATATCCTACAAAACTCCATCCATCCGGGACTTGTCCGAAAAAGAAAAATCCCATGATCGCAGAAAACATAATCTGACTGTAATCATAGACTGATATCTCTCGTGCCGGCGCATAAGTATATGCTGCGGTGATTCCGAACTGTCCTCCTGCCGCCGCCAGACCTGTCAAAAGCAAAAATACAATCTGCTGCCCGCTGATTGGATGAAAATCGGCAATCATAAACGGAATACAGGCGATCATGGAAAACAGAGAAAAGAACAGCACGATCATTGGTCCTCTTTCTCCTCTGACTCCCAGTTTTCTGACACAGGCATAGGCAAATCCTGCGGACATTCCTCCAAGAAAACCAATCACTGACGCTCCCAGGGAACTCGAAGCAAAACTTGGTTTTATGATAAAGAGACTTCCGATAAATGCTGCCGCCACACATCCGCTCTGAAACAATGTAATCTTTTCCCTTAATAAAAAGTAAGAAAAAACAATAACAAAGAAAGGCGATAATTTATTCAGACAGGATGCATCTGACAACAGCAGATGATCCACTGCGTAAAAGTTGCAGAAAATACCTAAGGTCCCTGCAAGGGACCTTAATATAAATAAATATAGATTCTCTTTTTTTCGAATATGAAACCTCTCTTTGCTGCGTACCAGCATAATAAATGCAAACACAGCGGAGACCAGATTACGAAAAAAACTTTTCTCAATCGACGGCAGATCTCCTGCCATTCTGAGAAACAATGCCATAAATGCAAATGACAAAGATGACAGGATAATGCATATAATTCCCCGATTTCTTTGATTTGCCATTATACTCTGGAAGAATATTCTCCGGTTCTCGTATCAATCTTTAACGTATCGCCTTCGTTAACGAATAACGGAACCATTACCTGTGCTCCAGTTTCAACTGTACATGGTTTTGTTGCTCCCTGTGCTGTGTTGCCTTTTTCTCCCGGCTCACACTCTGTTACAAGAAGTTCTACTGTGATCGGCGGCTCTACCTGGAATGCTTTGCCGGCATGAGATACGATCGTAACATTTTCATTCTCTTTTACAAACTTCAAAGAATCTCCGATGACATCCGGTCCGAGAGCGATCTGGTCAAATGTCTCATTGTCCATAAAGTAGTAAAGTTCTCCATCGTTGTACAGATACTGCATCTCTTTTCTTTCAATATGCGCATTCTCGAACTTCTCTGTTGGACGGAAAGTTTTCTCAACAACACCGCCGCTCTTGATGTTCTTTAATTTACAGCGAACGAAAGCTGCTCCCTTTCCTGGTTTTACATGCTGAAATTCAATGATCTGATAAATATTCCCTTCAAATTCAATTGTTAAACCGTTTTTAAAATCTCCTGCGGTAACCATATAATTCTTGTCCTCCTTTAATAATCTTTCTTAATTTTATACTAAATGTATGGTCGAATCAACTATTTATTTGCTAATTTATAGATTTCGAAGATATCATCCTTGTCACAGACTTTAAATGATCCAATACTTCTTGTTCCGCCGTATGAACATCCATCGGCCATTTTTTTAAGTTCTTCCTCTGTCTTAATACCTATTTCTTCTGCTTCGCTAAAACAGGTCGGCATATCCAGAGAAGCAAAATACGCAACTGTTTTTTTGATTGCTTCTTCTGCTGCCTTGCTGCAGTCCTTCTCCTCGATTCCCCATACTCTTTCTGCGTACTGCACAAATCTCTGAGGTTTTTCCTGATAGACATACTGCGCCCATGCTCCCCATACAGCAGACAAACTTGCCCCGTGAGCAATGTCAAATTTTGCGCTCAGCTCATGTCCCAGCTGATGAACCGCAAAATCCTTTTCCGCTCCAAGACCTGTCAGTCCATTATGGGACAGGCTTCCTGCCCACATAATCTCGCTCATGGCATTATAATCATGGGAATCCTTGATTGCGACTGCGCCATTGCGGATCACCGTCCGGAGCAGTCCTTCCGCGATCTCATCTGTCAGCTCATTATTCTCTGTCGGCGTAAAATAGCGATCCAGAGTATGCATCATAATATCTACAATACCGCATCCAACCTGGTATTTTGGTAATGTATAAGTAAGTTCCGGATTCATGACCGCAAATGCAGGGCGGTTAAAATCTGTACTAAGCCCTCTCTTAATCTGTGTTTCTTCATTGGTAAGAACTGCTGAGTCACTGGTCTCGCTGCCGGCCGCTGCCAGAGTGAGAACAACTCCTACAGGCATGGACTTCTCTACTGTCTTCTTTCTTGACCAGAAATCCCAGATATCTGTATCCGGATTTGCTGTTCCATGGGCTACGGCTTTTGCCGTATCAATGACACTTCCGCCGCCTACCGCAAGCACAAAATCAGAACCGAATTCTTTTGACATCTCCACTGCCTGTCTGGCAAATGATAATCTCGGATTCGGTTTTACTCCTCCCAGAGCCTTATATGTAAGCCCTGCCTCTTCCAAAGATGCTGTTACACGATCCAGAAGCCCGCTTCTTACGACACTCCCGCCGCCGTAGACAACAAATACCCTGGATGCTCCGCACTGTTTCGCAAGCTGCCCTGTCTGTTTTTCTGTTTCCTTTCCAAACACGATCCTTGTCGGTGTGTACTGAGTAAATGAATGCATATCTTATCCTCCATTCCTTTATCATCTTATGAATTAGAATCGTCATTCTCCTCTTGTCAGTTTTACAACGATCTCTTCTGCGATTTCCTCAACCCTCTTATGATCTGTGTTCACGATGACATCGGCTGCCGCCTCATATTTCGGACGCCGTTCTTCCATCAGTTTTGAAATATACTCCGTATTTTTATGTCCTCTAAGAAGCGGCCTCTCATCACTGTCTTTGACTCTCTCCAAAATGACTTCCGGTGATGCCGTTAAAAGAACAACCTTCCCATTCTTCTTCATCTCTGCAACGTTCTCATCTCTCATGGCAACTCCGCCGCCGCATGAGATGATCTGATTATTGCCTTTCTGAAGTTCAATCAGAAGGTTTGTCTCGCAGTTGCGGAAATATGTCTCTCCATATTCTTCAAATATCTTATTAATGGACATACCTTCTTTGTCTACAATTTCCTGATCCATCTCCACATAAGGAGACGCCAGGATTTTGCTCAAATAACTGGAAACTGTGCTCTTTCCAACTCCCATAAATCCAATCAAAAGAATATTATGGGTAAACAATGTTCTTGCCTGGATTCTTCTGCTGTTCTCTAAAATATATGCAAAAATATCCAGAATCTCATTTTTGTATGTATTCTCGCTTACATGGGTCATCAGCATCTTTCGCTGATGCTTCTCCTGTTCCGGCTGCAGGATTGGCAGTCCATTCTCTTTCTTGTAGACCATAATCTCTTTGATGATATCCATTCTCTCTTCCAGAACAGAAACTATCTTTTTGTCGCAGAGATCCAGTCTCTGTCTGATTTCTTCTAACTGGTTCATTATAATGCTTCCTTTTCTATCGCTCTTTTTTCTGCCCTTCTGATTTCAAAGGGGCAAATCTTCATTCAGTATAGCATAAAGGAACCGTTATTTTCAATGGTTTCTCACAGCACAGAATAGTTCTTTTTCACAAATTCAGCAAAATCTTTCGCCGCCGGCGCAAGATATTTATTCTTCTTTATTACAAGATAAATATACCGCTTGATTTTCGGCGAAGTTATATTAAGAATAGACAGATCCATGGTTTGAAGAAGCGGAATCTTTGGAATGATCGCAATTCCAAATCCTGCCGCGACAAGACCTGCCACAGATGAATCTTCTTCTCCTTCATACACGATCTCCGGCTGTCCGTGAATCTGAGAAAACAGCTGATTGATCACCGGACGCAGACCGCTGTTTTTTGCAAATGCGATATACGGATATTGTATCGTATCCTGCAGATCTATGGACTGATATGCTGCCAGAGGATGGTCTCTCGGGACAATCAAAACAAGTTCCTCTTCTGCCACCGGATAAAATTCCAGATCATTTTCTCCTTCCACATAAGATGAGAACACAAAATCATAGACCCCTTCTTTCAGCTGATCCACTACCTGCCTGGTTGTCCCCTGTCCAAAAGAAAAATGGATCTGATTTTCCCCTTTTTCAGACATATAGTGATTAAGCATCTCCGGGATAAAATGACTGCCCAGCGTATAAATATAACCAATATCAAGAAATCCTCCCTGAACTCCGGATGCTTCCATCAGAATCCGCTTTCCTTCATCCAGCATCTCCAGAGACTGCTCCACATACCTTAAAAAAATCTTCCCATATTTGGTCAGCTTGGCGTTTCTTCCGTGCTTTTCAAAAAGCTGGACTCCCAGCTCCTCTTCCAGACAGGAAATGGCGTGGCTGAGGCTCGGCTGAGTGATAGACAGGAGCTTTGCGGTTCTCGTATAATGCTCCTCTTTCGCCAGTGCCCGAAAATAATATAAATGATTTAAATTCATTGCTTTATCCTTTCATTCTTCTTTCTTATTTTATCATATGGGCTTTAGAAACTAAAGGGAAATTCATTGCATTTGTATACACACTTTGCTATAATTATGGTAAAAAGAATCAAAATCAATTTGGAGGAATAAAATATGGCAGCGAAGAATTTCCGTAAATTATTTGAACCCTGTACAGTAAAATCTATGACCCTGAAAAACCGAATCGTCATGACTCCAATTGGAACCAATTTTGCTGAACATACCGGGGAAGTCAATGAAAAGATCATTGAATATTATAGACAGCGTGCAAAAGGGGGAACCGCCCTTATCACTGTAGAAGGTGCCAGCGTTTACTCTCCGCAGGGAGCGGCTGGAGCCTATCAGCTGAGAATTGACCATGACAACTATATTCCGGGACTTTACCGTCTGTGCGAAAAGGTTCATGAATATGGAGCCAAGATCAGTATTCTGCTGAACCACGCCGGAGCGGCAGCTAATGGAAGCATGACAAATATCCAGCCGGTTTCCGCTTCTGACATCCCAACCAGCAGAGGAGGAGATATTCCAAGACCTTTGTCTAAGGATGAGATTTTAACCATTGTAGACAAATTTGCAAAAGCAGCGCAGCGTGCAGTTACCGCTGGATTTGACGCTGTGGAAATCCAGGCAGGACATGGATACTTATTGAATCAGTTCCTTTCTCCTCTTACCAACGATCGTACCGATGAATTCGGAGGATCCAAGGAAAATCGTGCTCGTTTTACAACTTTAGTACTGAAAGCTGTCCGCGAAGCAGTCGGAGAAAATATTCCTATCTTCCTCAGCATAAGTGCAGATGAACTTGCAGAAGGAGGAAATACGCTGGAAGATACCAAAGAAATCGTAGAATACTTCAAAGAATATGTTGATGTATTCAGTGTATCTGCAGGACTTACCTGCTCCATCCAGTATCAGTATGATGCCGATTACCTTCCAGACGGATGGAAATCTTATATGTCCAAAGCTTTAAAAGAGGCAACCGGAAAACCTTGCCTTACCAGCGGCAATATCCGCGAACCGGAAGTTGCCAACCGTATCCTGGAAGATGGAGAAGCTGACTTTATCGCCATCGGCCGCGGTCTGATCGCAGATCCTGAGTGGGTGAATAAAGTACAGTTTGGCAATACAGAAGATATCAACCGATGCATCTCCTGCAACAATGGATGTACCGCAACTCTTGGTGATGAACCAATTCGATGCACAATCAATCCGTCCATCGTTTCCGGTGAATATTACAAGAATTATAAATTGAAGAAGCCTTGCAATGTTGTTGTAATCGGCGGCGGAACCGCAGGACTTGAAGCTGCCTGCACAGCTGCGGAAGTTGGATGCTCTACCGTATTGATCGAAAAAACAGGACAGCTTGGAGGTCTGGCAAGACGCGTTGGAAAAATGCCAAACAAACGCCGTCTTGGATATTTTCCTGAATATCTGGAACACCGCGCTTCCAAATTAAAGAATTTATTTGTAATCAAAAATACAGAGGCTACCATTGATCTGATCGAAGGCTGCAAACCGGACATCGTAGTCAATGCAACCGGTTCCTTCCCTCTTCTTCCGGATATCAAGGGTCTGAAAGAAAACCTGAAAGCAGGCAATGTATCCACTATTTTCGACTTAGTCGACAATGTGGAATCTTATGAAGAAAATCTGGAAGGCAAGAAAGTCGTTGTCATCGGCGGCGGAAATGTCGGCCTTGACGTTGTTGAATTTTTCGCTCCAAGAAAAGCTGATGTTACCATTGTAGAACAGAAATCACGGTTTGGAGAAACCCTGGACTTTATTACGAGAACCGGTTCTCTTGCCATGCTCAGCAAATACGGTGTTCACCAGTATCCAAACGCTTCTCTTCTGGAAGTAAAAAATGACCGTTTTGTTGTACGCCATGACTATAAAGATATTGAGCTCGAATTTGATTACGGATTTATCTGCCTTGGAATGGAATCCGCAACGCCTGCCCTCAAAGAATTATATGATCACTTCATTTATGAAGGCATTGAAGTTCTGAATATCGGAGACAGCGCTCAGACACGCCGTATTATCGAAGGTGTTAAAGAGGGTCGTGATATCATTCTTTCTCTGGAAAGACTGAATTTCATTTAAACATTTATCATAATCTCTGATTATAAAAAGTACCGGTCTGTATTTTGTCAGACCGGCACTTTTTGTTTTACAGGAAAGTGCTTTCCTATTTTTATCAATCAGATTATCTGCGTTTGCTTTTATCCCGATAATATTTCCAAAGAATGATATTTTCAAAATATCGTTTGATCACAATCTGAATTTCTTCTTTTGGATGGATCGGGCGGACAAGGATGCTGTGTATTCCGGCGCGGTTTGCTCCAAAGATATCAGTAAACAGCTGATCTCCTACAAACAGTGTATTGGATCTGTCTGTTCCCATCATCTGCATCGCTTTTTCGTAGCCTTTCACCGATGGCTTATTCGCCTTATAAATATAATACTGCCCTCCTACGTCCTGACAGAATCTTTTAACTCTTGGTTCCTTGTTATTGCTGGTAAAGCAAAACTGAAACCCTATCTTTTTCAGCCGCCGGAACAGCTGCTTCGCCCTTTTGTCCGCCGGCATATCATGACGCACCAGTGTATTGTCAATATCAAAAATCACTCCCCGGTAGCCTCTTGCGTAATAATCTTCAAAATCAATATCATATGTACTTTTTCTATCTTCTACAGGATAAAATTTCTGAAACATTTTTTATCTCCTATCTTATCTTCATTTTACTTTTTTTATTTTATAACACCCCTATTTAATGTGCAATATATTTTTCATTTGTATGCATGTTTTTTAATCTCTATCTGTTTTTATTAAGATTTGGTTAAAATTGAAATATTTTCCCTCTTTTTTCACCGGAACCACTTTCATTCTCTGACATTTTCATATATGATATAAATAGTTAAAAGTGTAACAAAGAACTTCCAATGTATCATTCTCACAATGGAAAGGGGGAATTTTATTGAATCCGAACCATTTAACAAGTGCCATGATCGATAAGATTGTGGAACGTAAAATCGAAGAAATGGCAAAATCACCGGATACAGCAATCCGGCAGCTGTTAAACTACTCCAGTCATTTCTCATCCAGCCGTTTTCAGGTCCCGATTTTTTCTATTTTACAGCACCTTCTTGCAAACAAAGACAGTCAGTATCATATCATGCTTCAAAATCTGCTAAACAATACCTCCCACTCGGCAATCAAGAATTTAGGAATCAATCTCGGGTACAACAGCTGGACCAAGGGAGCTCAGGCTGTACGCGCCACAGCTCAGAAAGCCGGGTATTGTATCCCATGGATCATCATTTTCCGCTGGAATCCAGAAAAATCCAATACTGTTAATCTGAAAAATATGAGCCGTTTTATCCGGGACGGAAATAAAATCGGCATCTACGCTTTCTGTATCCGTCAGGAAGTTCCGCACCAGTCTTTTGGTGAAATTTTTAACATATTCAGCAAACATTCTGACAGCACATTTTTCTGGCTGCTGCCGAATCAGATGCTGGCTCCGGTTCATCTTGATATGATACGTAAATGCGAGAATGTCCTGACACTGTTTGACGGCGAAGGTTCCTACAGTCTGAGAAATTCTTCCATGCTCCGGGAACGAAAAGCTTTATATGGCATTTACCATATTTATTCATCTTTTAATACCAGTGAAATGCGTCCGGATCAGTGGCTTGATTATTACAAAATGTACCAGAGTTCATTTATCTTCATGCTGCCAAGTGATTCCTGCAGTGAAGAAGATCAAAAAGAGGCTTCCTCTTTCATATATGATGCAAGACTTCATCAGAAATTCCCTTACTATATTGTTGATTTTTATTCTGACATCAAGGAAATCAGCCGCATGATATCCGGTACCGACTGTTACCTGGAAATTGATTCTTCCGGACAGGTCCTGCACCCTTACACTTCCCAGGTATTTGTCCCTGATTCAAGGCTGGCGGGATATCTTGCTTCTTCCATGCCTGCGATTGTCCAGACCGCTGATCATCGGCTCTGGCATCCTGCGGCAAGATCTGTATGACAATCCGGCAGGAAATCATTCCTTTCACAGGTCTATTGCATAAATAAAGAACGTCTGCACCTGATACAGGCACAGACGTTTTTTGTTTCTCTATTTTTCCGCATTCTTCAAATATGCGTCAACTAAGTCTTTTGATACATCATCTTCAATTTCTTTATAAATATCAGAGGCCGCTTCCCTTATCTGCTTCCGGGTCCTGCTGCTTAATTTTATGATCTTAGTTCCGCTGTCTTTAATTGTTTTGATTCTGTCCTCAATTCGTTCGTCTGATTTTTCCCGGGCATATTCTTTTGCAGTTTCCGCTGCCTGCGTTATAATTTTCTGCTGATCTTCCGGAAGATCTTTAAAAAACTCATCGCTGACGATCAATGAAATATAATGCGGAAGATGATTTGTCTCCACAACATAGTCCTGCTGTTCATACAGCTTGCTGGAAACGATGACTTCGTATGGATTTTCCTGAGCATCGATCGTTCCCTGCTGCAGTCCAATATACACCTCGCTGAAAGTCATTGGTGTCGGATTCGCCCCGAGGTCTTTCCAGAACTCTAAATGATACGGATTCTCCATAGTACGGATCTTCTGTCCTTTAAAATCACCGATGTCTTTGATTTCCTTATTCGTGGACATAACACGGAATCCCTGATCCGCATATCCAAGGAGTTTATATCCTCCTTTTTCATAGACTTTTTCCATCTTCTGATAAAATGCAGGATTATCTACTGCTTTACGTGCTTCTTCAATGGTATCAAACGCACTTGGCAGATCGAACACTGCCGTATCCGGGAGAAATGTCACCTGAGGCGCTGTATTCTGGACTACAAACGGAATATCACCGTCTTTGCAGCTTTCCAGCAGCTCACGGTCTCCTCCCAGAGTACTGTTCGGATATACTTCAATTTTCATTTTCCCATTGCTCAGACGGCTCACTTCATCCGCAAATTTTTCTGCATAAATCTGCGTTACCGTATCTTCCGGACTGGAGGTTCCAAGAGGCCAGGCATAACGCTGCACCTCATCGGAAGACTGTTTTTTCTTACATCCCGATAACCCAATTCCGATTACCAGAACACTTAATACGATAAGACATACTTTCCATTTTTTCATCTTACGCACCTCCCAGCAAAATAAGACTGATCTGAGGAATAAAAGTAATCAGCACCAGCGCCACAAGGAAACACAGGATCAACGGCATTGCTTTCCTTGCAATCTGCATGATTGGAATATCCGTAAGCGAAGAAGCCACAAACAGATTGACTCCGATCGGCGGAGTAACGAATCCAATCGCCAGGTTTACTACCATCATCACTCCAAAATGAATTGGATTCATTCCAATTGCCGTTGCAATCGGCAGAAGGATCGGCGTCAGAATTAAAATTGCCGGTGTCGTATCCATGACCATTCCTACAAATAACAGGAAAATATTGATTACGATCAAAATTACGATTCCATTGTGGAAATTTCCAAGGATCCACTCACTGATGGTCTGAGGAACCTGCATCAGAGTCAGGACTCTGGAAAAGGCAGTTGACGCTGCCAGAATAAACAAGATCGGCGCATATGTCTTTACCCCTTCTACCAGCATCGGCCACAGATCTTTTACTTTCATGGAACGGTATACAAACATGCTGACGATAATGGAATAAAAAACAGAAATTACGGCTGCTTCCGTAGGAGAAGCGATTCCCGCATAGATACACCCGAGGATGATCACCGGACTCAGAATCGCAAAAAAGCTGTCCTTAAACACTCCAAAAAATCCCTTTTCATGAAGTTCATCCACTTCTTTTCGAATCTTTTCTTTATCTTCTCCATGAGTTCTGCAGTAGAACACCGCATATGCCATTAACAGCAGTCCAATCAGGATTCCCGGAACGATTCCCGCAATAAACAGATTACTGACGGATTCCCCGGACGCCATACCAAACATGATAAACGGAATACTCGGCGGAATAATAACTCCAAGTCCGCCGGCTACCGCAACAATGGAAGTGGCGAATACTTTGTCATATCCCAGTTTGATCAGGATTGGTATCGTCATGCTTCCAACTGCCGCAACCGTAGCCGGACCGGATCCGGAAATTGCCCCATAAAACAGGCAGGTGACAATAACCGCACAAGGCATTCCTGCCGTAAATTTTCCAATAAAAAATACAAATACATCAAAAATCTTTTTCGAAATTCCACCTTTTGCCATGATCATTCCAGACAGAACAAACATTGGAACAGCAAGCAGCGGAAAACTGTCGATCCCTCCCAGCATGGAACGAATCACAAATGTACCGCTTGCCGTAAAAGACGGATCAAACGCTCCCGGAAGTACAGAGACGATGCCAAGACCGATCGAAATCGGAATTGCTATGACCAGGCATAAGAAAAATATGATAAATACCGCTAATGCTGACATCCTTCCTCCTCCTTATCTTTTTTTACTGCAATCTTAAATTCAATAATCCAGCGCTGTATGATCCGAAATGCCACTAAAATAAAACTGACCAAAGGTGCGGCCTGAATATAATACATAGGAATTCCGCATGCCGGACTTACCTGTCCGCTTTCAAACGCACTCTTCAAATACAGCACAGCATAAGGAATCAGATAAAAGAAGAAAATCAGTTCAATCGTATGATTTACGACTTTAAAGACTGCCTGTCCTCTTCGCGGAAACATTCCTACAAACTGTTCAATTTTAATTGAAATACATTTTTTCGTACAATAACTAACGCTTAAAAAACCAGACCAGATAAACAAATATCTTGTTATTTCCTCTGACCAGGATAATGATGCACCCAGGGCATATCTGGCAAATACCTGGATGCCCATGATCACCGTCATGGCGATCAGCAGTGCCACCATGAGAAATTCTTCCAAATTCTCATTCAGCCATTTTAACATAATACTGCTCCTTTTAATATAATATTATTGCTACGATCACTGCGCACAGTGAACCGATCATCGGTGCCAGAACTGAGGTAACGAACACGTACCAATAGCTCTCGGCAAGGCTTAAATTCATCCATCGAAGCTGTGCTACCATTCCGCCCGCATTTGGAAGTGTATTCATTCCAGTTGCGCAGGCAGGCGCCAGTCTGTGCAGCGCTCCGGCATGAGCCCCATGAGCCAGAAGTCCGTCAGAAAGATGTTCAAAAAACATGGCGATCGCGGAGGTTCCGCTTCCAAGAATTCCTGCCAGTACATTTAATCCGATAAATTCTGTCACATACGCATTCAGATCCAGGTTCATGGCAAAATCAATGATGCCCTGGAATCCCGGACAGCTTTGCAGAACACCGGAAAATCCAAGGATGGCTGCAGCCATCATCGTTGCGCCGATTCCATTGTTTACACCTTTATCAAGAATCTTCCTTACGGATTTCAGCTGTTTCCAGCAAAATACTACGATCGCCAGAGAACCGATAAACAGACTAAATACTACGATCGCATTGGTATCCATTTTCGTCAGATTAGACAACGCAAGCACCAGTCCTACAGATAACACCAGCGGAATCAGGGCAATTCCAAATCCTGGAAGATCATCTCTCGTTGGAACAATCTTTACAGGCTTTGACTCATCGATAGCCGTTCCTTCTTTTACTGCTGCTTTTCTGGCTGCATATACCATGTAAAAATATCCTATGCAGATTGATACGATAAAAGCGATCCATCCCAGAATCGGAGCAGATCCCATGGAAGTTCCCAGATACTGGGCCGGCATAATATTGGTAATATTGATCGCATATGGAAGCATGGCGGAACAGGTTGCCCCGATAAATATAATTCCCGGAATCATCCGGTATGGATACCCAGCCTGTTTCATCATAATCGTTGCAATCGGCGCCAGGACAAACAATACAACAAATCCTGAAACCCCAACATACACAAAGACAGTAGAAAGCAGTGTGATCGATAAGATAACTCTTTTTGCCCCAAGCTTTTCTGTAATAACATTGGCAATGGTTTCCGCACATCCGGAATCTCCCATTAATTCACCAAACACAGCTCCTATAACCAGTACAAACAGGTTTCCCTTTACAAAACCTACATATCCATCCGCATAAGAGCCTAACGCACTCCACCAGTCCAGCCTGCTGGTCAATATAATAATAAATGAAACCAGGATTGTTGAAGTAAATACATCAACACCCTTCCATACGACAATGACAAAAATCACTGCCGCAAGCAAAAGTCCGATTACTGAAATTGTTGTTGCCATTTTCTCTCTTTTCTACTCCTATTCTTCTGTGTCATCTTCTCCTGCAATAAGAATCCTGCGGAATGGTTTCCTGTACGGATTACTGCCTTCAAAGAAATGTTTATCCAAAAAGTCAATGCACTTTTTAATGTTCTCATCACTCTTCATCTTTGGCGATCCATGAGGCTCCCCCTCAAAAAGATCCAGAACCGCACGGTCTTCCCCGCAGACTTCCTTGATTTTTTCATACATATAAACAGACTGATGGTAATCTACAACTGCATCATCCATTCCATGCTGCAGCAGCATCGGAGGACAGTGTTCATCGACATACCGGATTGGGCTTACCCTGCAGGTTCTTTCCGGATACAAAACAGGATGATATCCGAGAAGTTCCGTAAATTCCGTTCCAAACTGCTCAGCCGAACATAACTCGCTCATTGTATACCAGGCAATCGCACACTGGATTTCAGAGGATGCCCTCTCTCCTACTGTAAGATCATCACAGTCCGCACGATCCCCGGTCACCGCTATCAGCTGAGTTGCAAGTCCGCCGGCTGAATTGCCCCAGACTGCAAAACGCTCCGGATCCAAATCAAGTTCTTTTGCATGTCTTCTCAGATAACGGACTGCGGCTTTTCCGTCAATCAGCTGTGCCGGCCATTTTGCTTCCTGACAAAGCCGGTATTCTATTGTTGCCACCGCATATCCCTGGGTCACAGGAAGACACATGGATTTGATATAATGACTTCTCTTATGTCCCGTTACAAAAGCTCCGCCATGAAACAGCATAACCAGCGGAAATGGTCCCTCACCTTCATCCGGATAAAAAATGTCCAGAATCTGATTGACCGACTGATCTGCATATGGAAGGTCCAGACGAGTCTTCCTGAATTGTTTTACATCAATTTCCGGTTCTTCTTCCAGAAACTGTTCCCGGTTTCGAAATATTTCTGTCATTTTCTGATCCTCCTTTCTCTCATAAACAAAAAACTGACAGTCTTTCTTTTGTCCTGCCAGTTTTTTGTTTTACATCTAGTTCTTAAAGGCTCTTATGCAGTAATTCCAAAACAGTTTTCAGATCTTCCACACCCATCTGTCCTGGTGCAGATGCTTTCTTTGCTGCGCCAAATGTCAGCGCAGATCCGAATACCTCTCCGCAGAGACGGCTGATAACTCCGGTTCCTGCCATTGACATGGTGATGATCGGCCGGTCTGCATAATTAGTATACATCTCTTCTGTAGCTGAAAGCAATGTTAAAACATCTTTTTTGCAAGTCGGCATAACAGCGATCTTAGGAATATCCGCATTCAATTCCTGCATTTTCTGAAGTCTTCTCACGATCTCATCCTTTTCCGGTGTCTTATCGAAATCGTGATTGGAAGCTACCACTTTTACTCCGCACGCATGTGCGTTCTCTATAATCTCTTTTACGATCTCGTCTCCTGTAAATACTTCCACATCTACAAGATCTACATATCCGGATTTTGCCGCCTGAATATTTAATTCTTTGTAAGGCTCCGGCTCAATTGCTTTTTCTCCGCCTTCTTTTGATGTACGGAATGTAAAGAGGATCGGCGTCTCTCCAAGAGCTTCCCTCAAATCTTTCAGAACATCTTCTACTTTATCAAACTCAAAAACATTCTCAAACCAGTCAACACGCCATTCCACCACATCGACCGGAATGCTGTCAAAAGTTTTTGCTTCTGCGATGATTTCTTCTTTTGTTACTCCAACGATTGGAACACAGATTTTTGGAATTCCGGCTCCGATCTCAATATTTCTTACCTTTACCGTATTCATTGGCACTTCCTCCTATTTCTTACCGATTGGCGATCCTTTTTATTTTGCAGATTCCTCTGCGTTTTTCAGCAGCACTCCATATCTTGCATTTACAAAGACAGCCAGAAGCACACCAATGACTGTGATTACAATGTTCATAATGATAACCTGAGAAGAAGTCATCTTCGCAGCTGCTGTAAGAATCGTATAATTACATAAACTTGACGCGATCATAACCAAACTTGTGATCGTTCCTTTGATTTTCGGGAACAGGTCGTTAACAACAGCTGTTGCCATCTGGAGAACTCCTCCTGCTGCAGCATAACCGATTACAAAAGCACCAACATAACAGATCATCGGTGATTTGATCAGATATACAAGAACAAGCATCACTGCTGAAATCGCCGGATAAATTACCAGGAATCTTACCTGTTTAAATTTTGTGATCAGAAGACTTGTTACAACCAGCGCTACCATTGTTCCTGCTGAATAGTATGTCTGCATCATAGATACACTCTCAGATGGGATTCCAGCCACATCATTGGCAAATGTCTGTGCGCAGTTTAACCATAACTGGAATGTAGCTGTACTTGTAAATCCAATCAGAATCAAAGCAATGCTCTCGATTGAGAAATGAGCATTCTTCAGATTGCTGATAAAAGATTCTGACTTTCCGCTTTCAGATGCTGCAGGAAGCGGTGCAAAAATCGCAAGGATTCCAAGAACTGCAATCACAATACCGCATACCAGTGGAAGCATCAGATAAGACATGCTTGTTCCTGCTGCTACTCCAAGGAAGAAAGGCATTAACAGCTGTGCAACAGAAATAAAGAATTTAATTCCCATTGTAGCAATACCTGTATACTTATAAATAATCTCAGCAACTGCAGGATATGTAGCGGTATCAAGGAAAGAGTTTGCGATTCCTCCTAAAACTGCCGCAATATAAGCAATCGTTGTGTTTGGTGAGAACGCGATTCCTACAAAAAAGATAACATAAGAAGCGCATCCAATCAATACAGAAAGACGGCGTCCCAGTTTATCAGACAATGGTCCTGCAAATGGAAGGGAAATCAGACGTCCCAGTCCTAATGCCGCAGCGATGGATGTTACTGCCATTACATCATTTAATCCCCACTGCTCAGAAAGCATTTCTTTTACAACCTGCTGACTTAAAATGGAGCATCCAATTCCATGTATGAAATAGTTTAAATAAAGAATTAACGCACTCGGTAAATATTTTTTATCCATTTTTTATGATTCCTCTCAATTTTTCCTAATTCGTATTTTAGTCGTATTTAATATCCAGTACTTCTTTCATATGATCGATCGGCATATGTTTTCCTGTCCACAGATGGAATGCCGCATCTCCCTGGAATAACATCATTCCAAGACCGTTCATTGTCTTGCATCCTGCTTCTTTTGCCATCTTAAGAAGTGCTGTCTCTCTTGGAGCATAAATTGTATCAGTTACGATCAGGTCCGGGCGGAAGAAAGATTTATCCGGCACAACAGACTGTCCTTCCATCGGTTTCATTCCAACGCCAGTTGCCTGTGCAAATAAGTAACTGTCCTCAATTTCTTCTCTTAACTTTTCTTTGTCATCCAGATCATAAAGGTTTACGATACAATCTGTATTCGCGCGGATCTTTTCTACTGTTCTTTCTGCGTTCTCCCAGAATTTATCTTTAATATTGAAGATTGACATTTCTTTCACACCATCCAGTGCTGCCTGGATTTCAATTGCTGTTGCAGCTCCTCCTGCTCCGGCAATTGTCATTTTTTTGCCAATCACATCAATATCATTGTCTTTTAATGACTGCATATAACCGATTCCGTCTGTGATATGTCCGATCAGTTTTCCATGATCATTTACAATTGTGTTGACAGCGCCAGCCATTTCTGCAGCTGGTGAAAGTTCATCCAGATACTGTCCTACAACTGTCTTATTCGGCATAGATACGTTAGATCCTACCATTTTTAAAGCTCTCAGACCTTTGATCGCATCTTCCAGAGTGTCATTGTCAACCTCAAACGCAAGATATGCGTAATCCAGTCCTAATGTAGCAAATGCTTCATTGTGCATTGCCGGTGAGCTGGAATGTCTGATCGGATAAGCCATCAGACCAATCAGTTCTGTGTGTCCTGTAATTCTTTCTGCCATTTTCTTTTTCTCCTTTATATCTTCATTTTTTTGTTTACGTTACTCTCACCCAAAAGTTAATTTTTTAACAACCTTACGTCCCTCATTATATACGAATTGAACTGATACTTCTAATATATCTTTTCATGATTATTAATAGCTTTTTGCTATCATTTGTGTTAAACTGATAGCAGATGATATATTTTTTGATAGCGAATCAGAAAGGATAGGATAAATGACATGAATTTAAATCAGCTGTATTATTTCCAAAAAGTTGCTGTGCTGCAGCACTACCACCAGGCCGCAAAAGAACTGAATATTTCTCAGCCGAGCCTAAGCCGTTCTATTTCCAACCTGGAAGATGAACTCGGTCTGAAACTCTTTGTTAAAAAGGGGCGGAATATTGAACTGACCAAATATGGACACCTTTTTTTGGAGCATGTTAACCGCATTTTGGAGGAAGTAAAAATTACACTGGATAAGATGCATTCCCTCTCCTCTTCCTCCGGCGGTCATATTGATATCGGGTATGTATTTCCTCTGGCCAAATCCTATATTCCTCATATGGTACGCAGTTTTTTAAATAAGGATCATAACCATGAGATTACATTCTCTTTAAGCCAGGAGATTACAAAAGAGCTGATCACAGCCCTTAAAACAGAAAAATATGATGTTATCTTTGGCTCAAAAGTTCCAGACGAAACCGAAATTGAATTTATTCCTGTTGTAAATCAGGAAATGGTCATCATCACACCTCCGGGACACCCATTAAAATATAAGAAGCCTCTGGTTCTGGAAGATTTGATGGACTATCCTGTCATTGGTTATGACCGGACCTCCGGACTGGGACAGTACACGACTTCTATTTATAAGCAGAATCATATGAAACCATCCATCGCATTTGAAACCTCCGATGAAAATGCGATCGCAGCCCTTGTGGCAGAAAATTTTGGAATCGGTTTTGTCGCGCATGTAGAATCTCTGAAAGAATATAATGTAGATATTCTTCATTTAGATAATATCAAACCATACCATACTGTCTATATGGCATATTTAAAAGATCATCCCAGAATACCGGCAGTACAAAAATTTATTGATTTCGTTCAGGAAACCATAGATAAAATTTATTGATTTTCAAAAAAATATCAATTTGTTAAATATTTGACCAGATGTTATAATGATTTCATCGAAACACACCCAAAAAGTTTTTATATACAGCCTCATAAAGAAAACAAAATTCGTTTATTTTTTGGAGGTTCCAATTCTATGAAATCTAATTATAAGAATATTTTTTCACCACTGACAATTAAAAACATGACAATGAAAAACCGCATCATGATGACTCCAATGGGAACAAACTATGGAGAACAGACAGGCGAAATGAGCTTTTTGCATATTAACTATTATGAAGAAAGAGCAAAAGGCGGCGTAGGACTGATCATGGTAGAGAATGCAAGTGTAGATTCTCCTCTTGGATCAAACGGTACTACCCAGATTCGAATTGACCATGATAACTTCATGCCTCGCTTTTTTAAACTTTGTGAAACGATTCACTCTCATGGAGCATGTATTGGTCTGCAGTTAAATCATGCCGGAGCTTCTGCTCAGTCTAAAAGAACAAATATGCAGCCGGTATCTGCCTCCGACATTCCTTCCAAAGAAGGCGGAGAAATCCCTCGCCCTCTGGAAAAAGATGAGATTTATGCAATCGTAAAAAAATATGGAGAAGCTGCTGCCCGCGCTCAGGCTGCCGGATTTGACTGTGTGGAAATCCATGCGGGACATTCCTACCTGATCAGCCAGTTTATGTCTCCTACGACCAATAAGAGAACAGACGAATTCGGCGGATGTCCGGAAAACAGGGCCCGTTTCGCAAAACTGGTCATTGAAGAAGTCCGCAGACAGGTGGGACCAATGTTCCCAATCTTCGTGCGTCTCAGCGCTGATGAGTTCGTAGAAGGCGGAAATACACTGGAAGATACATTGGAGCTCATTTCCTATTTTGAAAAAGAAGTGGATGCTTTTGATGTATCCGCAGGATTAAACAGTTCTATCCAGTATCAGATCGATGCAAATTATCTGAAAGACGGATGGAGATCTTATATGGCAAAAGCCGTAAGAGAAAAATATGGAAAACCATGTATTACTATGGGAAATATCCGTGACCCGAGAGTCGCAGATGATATCCTCGGCAGAGGTGACGCTGACATCATCGGAATGGGCCGCGGACTGATCGCAGACCCTCACTGGGTGAAAAAAGTTGCCACTGGCAGAGAAGATGAAATCAGAAAATGTATTTCCTGCAACATCGGATGTGCCGGAAACCGTATCGGCGTAAACCGTCCGATCCGCTGTACTATCAATCCGACTGTTAACTCAGGATATGATTATAAAAAGCACAAAGTAAATAAGCCTTGCAATGTTGTTGTAATTGGCGGAGGAACCGCAGGACTGGAAGCTGCCTGTACAGCTGCCGAAGTCGGATGTACAACTTTCTTATTTGAGAAAAAAGATGTACTGGGCGGATTATCCGTAGAAATCTCCAAGATTCCGGATAAAAAACGTCTGGGAGACTTTCCGGCATACCTGGTAAACCGCGCTTCCAAGCTTACCAACCTGTTTATCTTTAAAGGACAGGAAGCAACTCTGCCGCTGATCAAGGCGCTTCACCCGAATATTATTGTGAACGCTACCGGATCTAATCCGCTGCTTCCGCCGATCAAGGGACTGCATGACCATATCGATAAGGAAGGCTCCAAAGTCGCTTCTATCGCCGGCATGATCAACAGCCTGGCTGAATATCCGGAAGACTGCTCCGGCAAAAAAGTCGTTGTAATCGGAGGCGGCGCTGTAGGTCTTGATGTCGTTGAATATTTCGCTCCAAAAGGCGCTGATGTCAGCATTGTGGAAATGATGCCTCAGATCGGTAAAGATCTGGACCCTGTTTCCAAGTGCGGCACTAACGCTTTGATGAAGAAATACAATGTAAATCAGATGCCGAATACTGCTCTCTGTGAAGTTAAAGCAGATTCCTTCGTTGTAAAAGCCGGAGAAGAAGAAAAAGAACTGCCATTCGACTATGGATTCGTATGTCTTGGAATGCGCGCCAATGCGCCGATCCTTGATGAAGTCAGAGAGGCTTTCGCAGACACTGACGTGGAAATTCTTAATATCGGTGACAGTGTACGCGCAAGAAGAATCATCGACGGCGTTCAGGAAGGACATAACATTTTAAGTACTCTTGCAGATATGGATTATCTGTAGAAATTCTCTATCCTCTATATATAGTATAACTCATGGAAAAGAGCCATGAAATCTGCGGGTTTCATGGCTCTTCCCAACTATAAATATTTTTTCATTACTGCTTTCTTCATATCCAAATAAGGCTGATCTATTTTTATTCAGGAGGACCTTATGGATCATCATTCTTACCATTATCTCATCATGTCCGTTCACATGATGTTTCAAAAAGAATTATTCAACGCTCTGAAAGATACCGGTCTGTCCATGGGACAGCCCAAAATCATTGATTATCTGAAAGATCATGACGGCGTCAGTCAGAAGGATCTTGCTTTTGGATGTCATATCGAGCCTGCATCTCTTACTTCACTGCTGAACCGCATGGAGAAGCAGAAATTGATCGAACGCCGAATGCTCCACGGCAACCGCCGTTCCCTGTATGTTTTTCTCACAGAAAAAGGATGGGAGATGTCTTCCATTATTTCCAGAACATTTGACCGTCTGGAACAAAATATTTTTGAGAATATCCCGGATTCTGACCGGGATCATTTGATGAAAATATTAGAAAAAATATATGAAACTATGCTTGAAAAGGAGTAACTTATTATATGGAAAAACTAAAACGTTATCTTGTATTTTTTATTGGACTTTATATTAATTCTTTTGGAGTTGCCATGATTACCAAAGCTGCTCTCGGTACATCTCCGATTTCCTCTATTCCATATGTACTGAGTCTGCAGTTTCCGTTTTCACTGGGAGAATTTACAATCTTCTTCAGTCTGTTTCTGATTTTGCTGCAGCTTCTGATCCTTCGCAGAAATTTTCACCTGGAACATCTGCTCCAGATTCCGATTTCTATTTTGTTCGGATACTTTATTGATATTTCCATGGTTCTTTTAAATTTTGTAAATCCTGAATTATATTTGATGAAGATCGTGTACCTTCTGATCGGATGCCCGATTCTCGGATTCGGTGTCTACACAGAAGTTCTGGCAGACGTAGCCATGCTTCCGGGAGAATCTTTCGTCCGTGCCATTGTTACCGTGTGGCATACAGAATTCGGTATCACCAAAGTCTGTTTTGACGCGTCTATGACAATCATTGCAGCTGTTTTATCTGTCATTTTCTTTCATCAGCTGAATGGCGTACGGGAAGGCACCATCATTGCCGCCTTGCTGGTTGGTTTTATCGCCCGGTCTTTTGGCAGAATTCTCTCCTTCCTGGAGCCAAAATTATTCCCAGCGCAGGAAGCTGACTCTTCCGAGACAGCCCCTGTTTCCGGCATACCGTCTGTCATTACCATCGACCGTCAGTACGGAAGCGGCGGCCGCGAGATTGGGAAAAAACTGGCTGAACGGCTCGGCTATAAGTTTTTCGATAATGAAATCATCCAGATGACTGCCGGATCCACAGGATTTTCTCCTGATTTTGTGCAAAAAAACGATGAAGCCATGTCAAACCGCCTTCTTTATGATCTGGCTGCTCAGATGTATTCCTACGCCCCAAATACTCCTTCTCCAAAAGATGCCATCTTTGAAGGAGAATCCAAAATTATCCGCGCTCTTGCCAGAGGCGGAAACTGCGTCATTATGGGACGCTGTGCTGACTATATCCTGAAAGATGATTTCCCGTGTTTCAGAGTCTTTCTGCAGGCTCCTTCTGATTATCGGATTCAGCGCATTGCAGATACAGAGCATCTTTCAAAAGATAAGGCAGCTGCAAAAATACGTCAGATGAATCGAAAACGGGCTGATTATTATCATTATTATACCCATCGTTTATGGGGAATCGCAGGCAATTATCACTTGACGCTGGATACTTCTTTAGGTACAGATTATGTATTGAATTCTATCACTCACGGATTCTGGCAGTATCAGGAAATGGCTTTTTCCAATGAGAATGACTAATCCAGAGGCAGGAAATTTATGAAATAGTATGTTACGGTCCAGGAGCGAAAAAGCATCCTGGCCGTAAAATCGAATATAATATCTTCTGTTATTTTTTTGTTCTACAGATCCATCTGCTTTCTTAAAAGATGTACCGCTTTCTTTTCAATCCGGCTGACATAAGATCTTGATATATTTAATCTTGCCGCTACTTCTTTCTGTGTCATGGGTTCCGTTCCATATAATCCATACCGCATGACCAAAGTTTTCTTTTCTTTTGTTGATTCCATTTTCTCAAGAAGATCATAGATCTGTTTGATTTTTTCGTCCTGGTCAATCTTTTTTACCAGATCGATCTCATCCGCTCCCAGTACATCCAGAAGATGGATTTCATTTCCTTCTTTATCAATTCCTATCGGCTCATAAAGCGATGTATCTTTTGATGTTTTTCTTTCCTGCCGCAGCATCATCAGCAGCTCATTTTCTATGCACCGTGATGCGTAAGTAACCAGTCTGTGCCCTTTTTCCATCTTATACGTATTGATCGCCTTGATCAGCCCAATGGTTCCAACTGAAATCAGATCGTCTTTTTCCCGGTCAAAATTATGGTATTTTTTGACGATATGGGCAACCAGACGAAGATTATGTTCCACCAGCAGATTCCTTGCTTCCATATCTCCTTGATGGCTTAGTTTGAGATAGTGACGTTCCTCTTCCGGTGATAATGGTTCCAGAAATGCCTGCAAAAGAAAAGCACCCTTCTAAGCCTTTTTATCATATTATGATTTCAGACTTAAAAAAGTGCTTTTCCCCTATTGATTCCATTAAAATCCTTTTACCATATGGCAGGTATTTTAACGATAAGATTTCCGGTAAATAGAAACTGTATCTTCCTCGTTTAATTCAATGCGGTCTGCCGCATATAAGCCACCCATGGTATCTTTTGCTTTTTTTGCCATCTCCGGAAATTCTTCTGGTTTGAATCCGTAATCTGACATCTTAAGGTCATCAACTCCGCAGGCTTTCTGAAGATCTGCCAGCGCACGGACGAAATCCATCGGTTCTGACGCATCTTCTCTGCCAAGGGCCTTCGCCATCCGGATAAATCGTTCATCACAGGCGTGATGTTCCACAAAATATTTATAATATTCCAGGCTGATCATGATCAGACCTGCTCCGTGCGGAAGTTTCGGATGCATGGCTGACATGGCATGTTCCATGGAATGCTCGCTGCTGCAGGCACTCAGCTCCATAACATGGCCGGATAATGTGTTGGCAAATGCCACATGCTCTCTTGCCTCCATATCACTTCCATCCTGAACCGCCCGGGCAAGATATCTGCCGATATTTTCGATTGCTGTAATCGCAAACATATCACTCATTAAATTGGCCGGACTGGTAATATAACATTCTGTGCTGTGGAACAAAGCGTCAAATCCCTGAAAAGCTGTAAACTTTGGCGGTACAGTCGCCATCAGTTCCGGATCTACCACTGCCAGTACCGGATGGCTCGCATCGGCTCCGCCCAGACCGATTTTTTCATCATATTTTTCGTTATTCACAACGCCCCAGGCGTCGACTTCGGATCCGGTTCCGGCTGTTGTTGTGACTGCCACTACCGGAAGCGGAGTTTCAAGGTAAGGTTTGCATCCTCCATGGCCTCCGAAGGCGTAATCCCATACATCACCCGGATTTGTCGCCATAATAGCAATGATCTTTGCCGCGTCCATGACACTTCCGCCGCCAAGAGCTACAATGAACTCACAGTGATTTTCTTTCATAAAGGCAGCGCCTTCCATGATTGTGGATGCCAGCGGATTAGATTCTACTTTATCAAATATAACCGTATCGATTCCGGCATCTTTCAGCTGCTTTTCTGTTCTGTCCAGAGATCCGCTCTCCTTTGTTGATTTCCCATTGGATATTACGATGGCAGCCTTTTTACCGAGATTTAAATTTTTTATATTTTCTCCCAGTTCATTGAGACGTCCCGGTCCGAATAATACTCTGGTTGGCTGATAAAAATTATAACTCATGGAAAATTCCTCCCGTTCTGTTTGTATTTTTTAAGAGAAGATTTCATACTCTCTTCCTGGTTATTATTATACCGCCAGCCGGATTTCATTGTCTAATACCTGGTTTCTCTATTTTCTTATGCTTCTGGAGCATGATGACAGCCCCTATTCTTTTCTCCTTAAGAGATATCCTTCCTCGATCTTCTGTCCGAAATCGACATAGATCATCTGCTTTGGATGCGGAGCTGATTCCATCGGGTTTCCGTCCTCATCTTCAATTGCTTTCACTGTCACTTCCAGATTTGTTCCGTCTGGAATCATAACCTCAATCGTCTCTCCCACAGAAAACTTATTTTTCTGTTCCAGAAGAGCATACCCTTTATCGTTATGTCCCTGGACAATTCCAATATACGTATAATTTTTAATGTACGTATTATTATCATAAATCTGAGAATTCTCATCGGTTTTTCCAAAATAAAATCCTGTGGTAAACTGACGATATGTGCATTTTGCGATTTCTTCCCGGTAATACTCCATATTTGCTTTATACTTTTCTGCGGATTCTTCACAGTCATTGATGGCTTTCCGGTATGTTCTGGCAACCGCTGCCACGTAAAGAGCGGTCTTCATTCTTCCTTCAATCTTCAGGCTGTCAATACCTGCGTCCAGAATCTGATCAATATATTCTATCATACACAAATCTTTGGAATTAAAAATATAAGTTCCTCTTTCATTTTCATAAACTGGCATATATTCTCCCGGTCTTGTTTCTTCCATCACCGCGTATTTCCATCTGCATGGATGCGTACATTCACCGCTGTTGGCATTTCTTCCGGTAAAATAATTGCTCAGCAGACAGCGCCCGGAATGAGAAATGCACATGGCTCCATGAACAAATGCCTCAATTTCCATATCTTCCGGAATCTGTGCCCGGATTTCTTTGATTTCTGCCAGCGATAATTCTCTGGCTGCAACGACCCTGGAAGCTCCCTGCTGATACCAGAAATTGTAAGTCGCATAGTTTGTACTGTTAGCCTGTGTACTGATATGACGGTCAATGTCCGGACATTCTTCTCCGGCAATCATAAACACTCCCGGATCTGATATGATCAGGGCATCTGGTCCGATTTCCTTTAATTCTCTGAAATATTCCCGGATTCCTTCCAGGTCTTCATTGTGAGCCACAATATTGGCCGTAATATAGACCTTAACCCCATGCTGATGGGCAAATTCCACTCCTGCTTTTACATCTTCCATGGAAAAATTCTTTGCTTTTGCCCGAAGTCCATACATTTCACCACCGATATATACCGCGTCCGCTCCGTAGAGAACCGCAGTTTTTAAAACTTCCAGGCTGCTTGCCGGAATTAATAATTCACTCTTTCTCATGATCTTCTCCTATTTTCTGACTGACGGCAACGCCGTCTCCTACAGTCAGTATCGCCGTTTCCAGCATACTGTGATTTTTAATGGTATATAAATAATCCCGCATCCGTTTATGAATGGTGCGGTCCCGCCTTTCTATAGCGTATCTTGACTTTACGATATCTCCATCCTGAAGGACATTGTCCGATACCAGCAGACCTTCCGGCGCCAGAAGCCGCATCACTTCATCAAGAAAAGCAATATACTGCCCTTTTGCCGCATCTACAAAAATAAAATCAAATGAATCATCGATTTTTTTCAATAGATCTGCCGCGTCACCTTCCAGCAGAGTAATCTGATCTTCCCGGCCCATTTTTCCGATATTCTCTTTCGCTTTCTGGATCCGTTTCTCATTCCGCTCGATCGTGACGACTGTACCTCCATCCGGCTGATACATATTCATATAGAGGGAAGAAAAACCTACTGCCGTCCCGATTTCCAGAATCTTTTTCGGACGCTTTAAAAGGACCAGGATCTTCAGCAGTTCTTTGGTTTCCGGTTTTACAATCGGCACATGCTGATTCCTGGCCTCTTCCTCTATATGACAGAGTTCCTGATGACTGTCTTCTTTGATCAGGGAATGGAGATAATCGGTAATGTGTTCATCAACAATCATTATTGAATCTCCTCTGTCTCATGTTCTCCACATAGTATGGATATGATATCATCCATTCCCTGGGACTGATAAAAATAGTATGTCCCGGGAACAAATGATTCATCTTTGTATCTTGAAAAATATTTTCGAATTCGAAACCTCCAGGTTCCGTTGATCAGTTTTTTATCTTTCAGCTGATCTGCCACATCCGTTTCCGTATCCGAATCCTTTATGACAACTTCGATCGCCCGATCGCCGTTTCTGTCATAGGCCGGATTGGAAAAGGTGTCTTCTGCCACAAAATACGCGATACAAAATATGCCGAAAATTGCGCATATGATCAAGACTCTTACCATCGTCTTAAAAAAGAGACGGACAGATTCTGACATGATAAATTTTTTTCCTTTTTTAAGCATATTTCATATCTCCCCGCTTATTCTGGAATTATACTTCCGTTATGATCGGAAGAATCATTGGATTTCTCTTCGTATTTTTCCAGATGTAATTGCTCAGAGCTTCCTTAATACTGTTCTTAATTCTGGCCCAGTCCGAAATATTGCGCTCCATGCACTCTTCTACTGCCGCCAGCGCAACTTCCCTGGCTCCTTCCATCAAAGATTCTGATTCTCTTACATAAACAAAACCTCTGGATACAATATCCGGCCCGGCAAGAATCTGTCTGCCGTGCCGCTGCAGCGTTACCGTCGCAATAATCAGACCGTTTTGTGACAGCATCTTACGGTCATTAAGAACAATATTTCCTACATCTCCAACGCCCAGTCCATCTACCAGGATTCCTCCGGCCTGTACTTTTCCTGTTACCTTTCCCTGTCTCTTATTCAGTTCCAGCACATCACCTTCCGCAAGTACAAACGTATTTTCTTTCGGAATTCCCATCTCAATGGCAAGCTCTTTATGGCGCATCAGATGACGATATTCTCCATGAACCGGAATCGCATATTTAGGCTTGGTCAGAGCATAAATCAGCCTGATCTCTTCCCGGCACGCATGCCCTGAAACATGAGTATCCTGAAATACTACTTTGGCTCCCTTGATTGCCAGTTCATTCATAATCTTTGATATATTCTTTTCATTTCCAGGAATCGGACTTGAACTGAATATGATCGTGTCAGATGGCACGATAGATACTTTTCTGTGAGTTGAATTTGCCATACGGGATAATGCTGCCATCTGCTCTCCCTGGCTTCCTGTCGTGATTAAAACAATCTGATCATCCGGATAATTTTTAATTTGATCCGTTTCAATTAAAGTATTTTTCGGGATCTTTAAATATCCCAGTTCAGAAGCCGTGGTAATGATATTTACCATGCTTCTTCCTTCTACCGCAACCTTCCTGCCGTATTTATGCGCAGAATTAATAATATGCTGCACACGGTCAACATTGGATGCAAACGTCGCGATAATCATACGCCCCTTCAGGTGCTCGGCAAATATGCCGTCCAGACGTTTTCCTACGTTCTTCTCTGATAAGGTATAACCCTGCCGTTCCACGTTCGTACTGTCCGCCATCAGTGCAAGAACCCCTTTGCTGCCAAGTTCCGCAAACTTGGCAAGGTCGATTGCCTCTCCAAACAGCGGTGTATGGTCAATCTTAAAATCACCCGTGTGTATGATAACACCCGCCGGTGTCGTGATTGCCAGAGCCGCAGCATCCGCGATGCTGTGATTGGTCTTAATAAATTCAACCTCAAAAATACCCAGCTTTACCTTATCCCCATGGGAGACGACATTCTTCTGCACCTGTTCTGAAATCCCATGTTCTTTTAACTTATTGTCGATCAGCGCCATCGTAAGTTTTGTCGCGTAAATCGGCATATTAAGTTCTTTCTCAATATACGGGATTGCTCCGATATGGTCTTCATGACCATGGGTAATTACAAGACCGCGGATCTTCTTCGCGTTTTCCTTCAGATATGTGACATCCGGAATGACCAGATCGATTCCAAGCATATCTTCATCCGGAAACGCGAGACCACAGTCGACCACCAGGATCTGGTTGTTGCACTCAAACGCCGTAATATTCATTCCGATCTGTCCAAGTCCTCCAAGAGGTATGATCTTGACAGAACTTGGCTTTCTGCGCACAGCGCCATTACGGCGTCCTCTCTGATTATGACTGCCGGTTCTGTTATACGTTCTTCTTTCCTTTGTGCTGTTGTCTTTCTTTTGTCTTACTTGTTGTCTTTGTTGCTGTTGATTGTCTCTCAAAGTTTTTCCTCCATCTTTCCTCCGGGATGACAATCGATTGTTTTATAATCTCACTTCAAATTCATCTGTTAATTCATTAAAAATTCCTGAAATTATCTTCAGTTCTTCTTCGTCCTCTACAAATTCATAGGACACCATATCATCTTCTAATTCAACTTCTTTCATGATCATGACGACTCCATCGTCTTCCAGGGAATCCGCCGTCAGCAGATAATTCTTCCCGGCCAGTGTTGTCTGTTCCAGGACATATAATTCAATCTCCTGACCCTCATCATCTAAAAGAAGTATCTTGTTATCGTTCTTTCCCATTCGTCCTTATCCTTCCCTGCGGGAATCCAGATATCCCTGTAAAATAAAAGACGCAGCAATCTGATCGATCACTTTCTTTCGGTTTTCACGCCTTACGCCGCTCTCCATCAATACTTTCTCTGACGCAACGGTTGTAAGCCTCTCATCCCACATAATGACAGGAATTCCGATACGCCGCACTAAAGCATCGCGGAAATCCATTGCGGCATCTCCGCGTTCACCGACTGTATTGTTCATATTCTTCGGAAACCCAAGCACAATGGCCTCGGCCTGATACTCACGCACAAGCTCCTCAATCCTTGCATAAGTCCTGCGAAGCTTGTTGGCATCTTTCCGGGTAATCGTCTCCAGCGGCTGTGCCGTCAGTCCAAGCTCATCACTTACCGCAACCCCCACTGTCTTCGTTCCGTAATCCAATCCTAATATTCTCATAGTCCGGCCTTATCTGAGCTTTGTATCAATGTAATTCTCCAGCAGAGCCTCAATGATCTCATCACGCTCTACCTTGTTGATAATGCTCCTGGCATTCTTATGACTGGTTATATACGTAGGATCTCCTGACATAATATATCCTACCATCTGATTTACAGGATTGTAACCTTTTTCCTGCAGCGCTTCATACACACGTGCCAAAATCATGTGCACATCAAGCTCTTCTTTTACAACCGAAAAATGTTGTGTACGATTGTTATCCATATTATCACGTCCCTTTCATGTATTCTTATTCTAATATAAAAATTTAAAAATAGCAATGGCAAACCATAAAATTTCACCTGTGCTTAACATTTTTTCTTTTGTGCTGCAAGGGTTCCTTCTACATATCCATCTTCTGAAACCGTCTTCAGCTGTACTTTTACAATCTGATGATCGACCGGTGTTTCAGAATAAGCTGCAGTTCTGATATATTCTCTGGTATGTCCCACATACCAGTTTTTCCTTCCCCGTAATTCTTCTTCCATCAGGACTTCTTTTTCCCTGCCAAGCTGGGCTTCTTCAAAAGCTTTTTTATTTCTTGCTGCCATGGCAAGGAGAATATCGCTTCTTTCTGCCTTGATCTGATCAGGAACCTGATGATCCATAACCGCCGCTTTTGTTCCTTTCCGGACGGAATATTTGAAAATATGCATTTCATACAGCTGGATTTCTTCCAGGAATCTTCTTGTTGTCTCAAATTCTTCTTCCGTCTCCCCCGGAAATCCTACAATAATATCTGTCGTCAGCGCCGGCGTATCAAAGAACGTCCGGATCATACGGCATTTTTCCCTGATATCTTCTGTCGTATATTTTCGGTTCATCCTTGCGAGCACAGTGTCACATCCACTCTGAAGAGACAGATGAAAATGCGGACAAAAGTTCTTAAGACGGCTCAGTCTCCCCAGAACATCTTCTGTGATAAATCCCGGTTCCAGAGATCCAAGACGAATCCGCTCCACCCCTTCAATCTGTGATATTTCTTCCAGCAGATCAATGAGACGGATATCCCCAAGATCCGTTCCATAGGAGGTCACGTGAATTCCTGTTATCACAAATTCACGGCAGCCTTTCTCCGCAAGATTCCGGATTTCTTTCAGAACATCTTCTTTCTGCCTGCTGCGGACCCGCCCTCTGGCATAAGGGATAATGCAGTAAGAACAAAACTGATTGCAGCCGTCCTGTACTTTAATATATGCTCTTGTGTGAGTCTCGAGATGATCGACACAGAGATTTTCAAAACTCCGGTCTGATGCAATGTCCAGCACCTCGGCCTCCGGCACGCCTTCCGGTTCATAATCCTCTAAAATTTTTATAAGATCTTTCTTTTTATTATTCCCAATAATCAGATCAATATGACCATCTGCTGCCAGTTCTTCTTTTCCGACCTGGGCATAGCAGCCTACAGCCACAACAATGACATTCGGATTTTTCCGTTTTGCCCGATGAAGCATCTGTCTGGATTTTCTCTCTGCCATATTCGTAACAGAGCAGGTATTCACGATATAAATATCCGGTTCATCCCCGGCATCTGTAATTATCACCCCTGCGTTTTCCAGCATTGAACGCATGGCATCTGTTTCATACTGATTGACCTTGCATCCCAAAGTGACAATTGCCGCCTTTTTCCCATGTATATCCATAAATTTCCCTTTCTATTGACTTTTTAATAAAATGCGGGTACACTAATCCTTGAATTCTGAAACCAACGGATCTAAGGAGATTATTATGTGTTCTATCATGATTCAACTTCATTCAATCAAAGAACTTCATTCTTTTATTGATATTATCAATGAATATCCTGGCAGTTATGAAATCGCCAAAGGTTCCTACGCAGTCAATGCGAAATCACTGATGACCCTTCTGAGTCTGGATCTTTCAAAACCTTTTAAACTTATCATTTCCTCAGAAAACGCGGACGAGGTTCTTAACAAAATTCAGCCGTTTATTTTACATGAATAACTTCTGTTGTGTCAATGGCTTCTTTCATCAGATCATCGATCACATCTTTCAGATGCTCTTCTGATTTCTGAATTCTCTTTAAATTTCCTTTTGTTACCGGATGTTTTGCCACGAAAATCGTACAGCAGTCTTCAAACGGCTGGATGGATGTTTCAAACGTTCCGATTTTTTCCGCGATATCCACAATTTCCTGCTTGTCCATTCCAATACATGGACGGAATACCGGAAGTTCACATACTTCATTGGTGATTGCCAGGTTGTGGATTGTCTGACTTGCTACCTGTCCGATGCTTTCTCCTGTGATCAGCGCCAGATCTTCCCTTTCCTTTGCAAAGTGTTCTGCAATCTTCATCATATATCTGCGCATGATGATCGTTAATTCATCATGAGGGCATTTTTCATAAATTGCAAGCTGGATATCTGTAAAGTTGACTACATGCAGATCGATCGGTCCTGCATACTGAGCCACGATTTTGGCCAGGTCTACTACCTTCTGTTTTGCCCTCTCGCTTGTGTACGGCGGAGCATGGAAATAAGTAGCATCAATCCTTACTCCTCGTTTTGCGATCATATATCCTGCTACCGGGCTGTCAATTCCTCCGGACAGCAGAAGCATGGCTCTTCCATTGGTTCCTACCGGCATTCCGCCTGGGCCCTTGATCTTCTGAGAATAAATGTAAATATATTTTCTTACTTCGATATTCACCATAACATCCGGATGGTGTACATCCACTTTAAGTCCCTCAAACGCATCCAGCAGCTTTTCTCCAATATCCATATTCAGCTCCATGGATGTCATTGGAAACTGTTTGTCGCCTCTGCGGGCATGGACTTTAAATGTGAAATCTTTGACCGGATACTGTTCATCAATAAATGCCAGAACAGTTTTTCTCAGATGGTCGATATCTTTTGTCTCTTCTACCACCATCGGACAGATTCCCACAATTCCAAAAACTTTCTGCAGGGCTTCTACCGCTTCATCGTAATCAAAGTCTCCCCTGCCTTCCACAAACATACGGCCGGATTCTTTTCTGACATCAAAGTCTCCCACCGGTTTCATGGCAAAACGAATCTGACGCATCAGAGCGTCCTCAAACATAAAGCGATTTTTTCCTTTGATCGCAATTTCTCCATACTTGATCAAAAAGGCTGTTACCTTCATTTTCTTCTCCTTTTCTTATCTTCTTACAAACCTCCGAAGCATTGGTACCAGTTCTTTTAGTGCTTCGATCGTTTCATCTACTTCTTCTTTTGTATTCTCTAACGAAAAACTAAACCGGAGGGTTCCGTCTTTATATTCATCCGGAAGTCCGATTGCATTTAAAGTGCCGCTGACCGGCTGCTTTTTATTGGAAGAGCAGGCAGAACCTGAAGATACATAAATTTCTCTCTCCTCCAGAGCATGAAGCAGGACTTCACTTCTCAGCCCTTTAAAACTAATGCTCGCAATATGAGGCGCTTCCCCTGAGTTATCAATAATATCATCAATTTCCTGAATTCTTTCCTGAAAATACTCTTTGATCTTCCGAATCTTGTCCGCATTCTCATATTGTTCTCCGATCATCAGTCTGCATGCGCATCCAAGTCCGGCAATTCCAGGTACATTTTCTGTTCCGGAGCGCATTCCTTTCTGCTGACCTCCTCCGTAAATCAACGGCTGTATTTTCGTACCTTCTCGTACATAGAGAAAACCAACCCCCTTCGGTCCATGAATTTTATGGCCGCTCATGGAAAGAAGATCAATTTTCATATTTTTCGGCGTGATTGGCATTTTCCCATAAGCCTGGATCGCATCGACATGAAATACTGTTTCCGGATTCTTTTTCTTTATAATCTCACCGGCTTCTTTTACCGGCTGCACGGTTCCGATTTCATTATTGACAAACATCAGTGATACCAATGTTGTATCCGGGCGAATGGCTTCCTCCAGCTCATCCAGACGAAGATATCCTTTTTTATCTACGTCCAGATATGTAACCTCAAATCCCTGTTCTTCCAGAAACCGCATTGGTTCATAGACTGAGGCATGTTCAATCCTGGACGTGATAATATGTTTCCCGCGTCTGTGATTTTTCATTGCTGTGCCAATGATCGCCGTATTGTTGGATTCTGTGCCTCCAGAGGTAAAAAAGATCTCTCCGGGCTTTGCTTTCAGCGATTTTGCAATTACATCCTGCGCCTCTTTTATCAGATTTTCCGCTTCCATCCCTTTGATATGTTTTGCGGATGGATTTCCATAGATCACCTGCATTGCCTCTTCCATTATTCTGACTACTTCAGGAAAAGCTTTTGTTGTGGCCGCATTATCAAAATATATCATCCTGTTTTCCTCCATCTCTATTCTTCCAGCAAAAACATCAAAATAGACAGTACTGTCATTCCAGCTGTTTCTGTCCTCAAAATTCGTTTCCCAAGCGTGATGATATCTCCTCCGGCTTCTTTAGCCAGTTCAATTTCTTCCCGGTCAAATCCGCCTTCCGGTCCGATTATAATTCCTATGGATGCTTTTTTCTTCCCTTGTCTCAAAATTTTTCTGGACTCTTCCATTCCCCTGGCCTCTTCATAAGGAACCAGAAGCATATCAAGCCCCTCTGCATCTTTCACGGCAGTCTGAAAGTCCACAACTTCAGATACCTGCGGAATCACTCCTCTTCTTGCCTGTTTCGCTGCGCTTTGAGCAATTGCATTCCACCGTCGGATCTTCTTTTCTGCCTTCTTTTCATCCAGCCTGACAACACATCGTTTCATGCGGACCGGAACGATCCTGGCGGCTCCAAGTTCTACGGCTTTTTGTATGATCCATTCCATCTTATCGCCTTTTGGCAGCCCCTGATACAAAACAAGTTCTGTCTTCAGTTCCGTTTCCATCCCATGAATATCCAGAATCCTTGCACGGATCTCATCTTCTGAAAATTCTTCCAGGCTGCATTCATATTCCAGATCATTTTCACAGCTTAAGAACACTTTATCCCCTGTTTTCATCCGAAGCACATTTTTAATATGGTTTACATCTCCGCCCCGGATCCAGATTTCATCCTGACCGATCTGTTCTTCTTTTATAAAAAATCGATGCATTCTATTTCCTCTTTCCCGCTGTAATGGATACCCAGTCTTTCATCCGCCTGGTTTCCAGAATATCAAAACCGTAATTTTTCAGTTTTTCTGCGATTTCCTGCTCTTTTATATCAATAATTCCGGACAGAACAAAAACCCCGTCTTCTGTCATAAACTGATCCGCAATCTCAATCAGCGGAAGCAGGACATCCGCCAGTATATTTGCCACGACCAGCGGATAACGTTCCTTCCCGATCATCCGGGCAAACTCCTGATCCTCCAGGATGTTTCCCTGATATACTTCATATTGATCTTCTGAAAGGTGGTTCACCTCAAAATTTTCCTTCGCGGCAGCAATTGCATTTGGATCAATGTCTGTCAAGACCGCATGAGAAGCTCCCAGTTTCAACCCGATGATTGAAAGAATACCGCTTCCGCATCCCACATCCAGCATCCTGGATCCCGGTTTGATATATGGCTTCATCCCTTCAATGCATAATTTTGTTGTCTCATGAGATCCTGTCCCAAAAGCGGTCCCAGGATCAATTTCTATAACAATCGTATCTTTTTTTGGATTTTCAAGCGTCTCCCAAGTTGGTTTTATAACAATCTGCTCATCCAGCTGAATTGGCTTAAAATATTTCTTCCAGTTGTTGACCCAGTCTTCTTCTTTTGTTTTGTCAAAGGAAATGGTTCCTTCTCCAATCTCCATAAACTGACTGAGCCGGTGAAGCATCTCCTGGATCTTCCATGTAATATCTTCCAGGTTTTCTTCCTCGTCAAAATAGCAGTGAACTTTTGCGGTACCATCATCGGGAGCGATCTCATCCGGCAGAAGATCCACATACATAACCTTCATTTCTTCTTCCGTCAGCGGAGCATGATCTTCTATTTCGACACCTGCCGCTCCCAGCTCTGTCAGTTCATAACTGATCATGTCTTCTGCTGTTGTAACCGTATGGATCGTAATCTTATTCCATCCCATGTATTACTAACTCCTTTCCTGTTTTTTTCCGTATCAAGGCATATCAATTTATTAGTGTATCATAGAAGTTTCTTTCATACAAGGGATATCCCGCATTTTAATTATAGACGACCACCACATCTCCTTCCTGGATTTTTGTCTGTCCTTTTGGAATGATATTCCGATCTTCTCTTTTGATCATAGCCACCAGTACATGATCCTCCAGATCCAGATCTTCAATCCTGCAGCCGTTCCACGGATGGTCTTTGTCTATGGTGATCTCTCTTAATTCGATATCATTCACAGATTCATAGGCTGGCACATTTAATACAACTTCATCTCCTGCCAGGATCCTGGTGTCTCCCTTCGGTATGATCGTTTCATCCTGTCTGCGAATCAGCATTGCCAGAGAGCCTTCTGGAAGATTCACATCCCGGATCAGCTGATTCTGCCATCCATGGCCTTCATTGATATGAATCTGCATCAGATTCATGGACGCATCATCCTGGTAATCATTAAATGTCGTCAGCACATCATTATTATTATCAATCAGATTTAATTTCTCCGCAACGGCCGGAAGCAGCGTACCCTGAACCGCAACTGACAGAATTGCCAGACCGAATACAATATGAAATACATACTCTCCCTTATATATGCCGCTTACCGTGGCGAAAATCGCAAAGATGATCGATGAGGCTCCCCTGAGTCCTGCCCATGAAATAAAGATTTTTTCCCGGATTGAATATTTTTTCCCGGTCAGTAGAAATACAGCCAGCGGCCGGGCAATTAACGTCAGAAATAAAATGATGATCAGTGTATTTGGGAGAAAGCCAATCATCTGTGATGGAAATGACAACAGTCCCAGCAGAAAGAATGCCGCCATTTGTGCCAGTGTCGTAATGTTATCCAGAAAATGTATGATATCCGCTTTATTTTTCATTTTCGTATTTCCCATGATAATTCCTGTCAGATAGACAGAAAGAAATCCATTTCCATCCAGCACGACTGCCAGGGCATAAGATACCATAGCAACGGCGATCATAAAAATCGAATCGAAGCCGCCCGCATAAAAACGAAATTTACGGATAATCCGGGGCGCTATGATTCCCACAAGGACTCCCACCGCGATTCCCACAGATAATTCCAGGATAATTACAACTCCCAGAGAACTGACCGCTTTTCCTTCCATGATCGTCAGAGCAATGCTGTCAGCATATACGCCACCGGATCGTTGCTTCCACTTTCAATCTCAAGCAAAGGCGCCAGATCACCCGCAAGATTCAGATTTTTCGAACGAAAAATAGAAAAAACTGCCGCTGCATCTGTACAGCTTACTACAGAACCGATCAGAAAACTTTCTGCAAATGGAAATTTCAATAAGAAGTGACAGCACAGGGAAACCAATCCCGCCGTCATAATAACCCCGACCGTAGATAAAAGAAGCGCTCTCGGAGCGGCCGGCCTGGCATGTTTCCAATTGGTAGAATAGCCTCCATAGAACATGATAAATACCAATGCGGCCGTACAAATGTCTTCGACCACAGCAAAATCAGCAAAATCTATTTTGAAAATGCCATCTGACCCAAATAACATACCAAGCAGCATAAAAATCAAAAGGCTGGGAACTCCCAGCTTATTGGAAATCTTATTGGAAAAAATGCAAAGGATCAGTACGGCTGCACATAATAAAAAAAACGTTTCCATTCGTCTTCTCCCCTTTCGGTAAGTTCATTTTATATCAAAAAACACAGTTTCCTATAAAACAGAAAAACCGGCGAAGCAGTCACAAAACATCCTCCGTCGGTTATATAAATTTATTTTATCATAATTTACTGTCTTTTTCCAGTTTATTTTACTTCTTTTTGAATCCTTCCATCTACAGAAAGAACAAAAACCTGAACCGGAAAATCCTTTCCGGAAAGTTCTGCTGCCTTTTGAACCGCAAGTTCCATTCCCCTGCAGCACGGAACTTCCATACGGACAACTGTTATGCTTTTGATTTCATTTCGCTTTAAAATCTCTCCCAGTTTTTCGGAGTAATCCACTCCATCCAGTTTCGTGCACCCGATCAGAGTTACCTTGTCTTCCATAAATGTTTTGTGGAATTTTCCATAGGCATACGCAGTGCAGTCTGCGGCAACCAGAAGATCAGCTTCCTGAAAATAAGGCGCCTGAAGCGGCGCAAGCTGAATCTGTACCGGCCACTGAGCCAGCATAGTACCTGATTTCTTTTTCATATTTTTCATAACGGCTTCTCTGTCATAAGGCGCTGCTTCTCTTTCTGCGAAAGAAATGGCATCCTGCGGACAGACCGGAAGGCAGTCCCCTAAGCCGTCACAATAATCGTCCCGCAGCAGCCTGGCTTTGCCATCCACGATTCCAATCGCTCCTTCGTGGCATGCTTCTGCGCAAAGGCCGCATCCGTCACACTTTTTTGTATCAATCTGTATCATCTTTCGAATCATATTCCTTTTCCTTTCTCAACTCTGTGATGATACCATTCTAATCCTTGTTTTATAAAAAGTCTGTTGTAATTACAACACTGCCGGGACATTATCAGTCCCGGCAGCAGCCAGATCCAGCCGGATATCAGCCGGCTGTTCTCTTACACTCTCCATGAGATTTTACAAAAAAAATGGTTTTCTCCGGAAAGTTCCTGATATTTCTGCTTCATCATATAAATAATCTCATGGAGCGGAGCGGATTTTTCTTTGTTGATTTCTTCACGGATCATCTCTTTGATTGCCGCGTCTCTCGCTTCCCGAAATGTACTATAAGTTCCAAGATGACTACAGCTCATCTCTTCTCCTTTTTTGTTCATTCGTTTTTTTAATATATATTCTGTTTGATTCTTCTCGATAAAAAAGTTTTCTTTAATATGCATCATTATCAAATCTCCTTTCTTATACATCGGATCAATGGCATTATATACCATTTTTGTGCCTGATTTGTATCAATTCTATTACCTCTTTTTAAAAATTTTCTTAAAATATTATGATGTACACAGAACACAATATGCAAATCTTACACTTATTTATAGTATTCACAAGAAAATATTTTTGATACAATGCATCTATCTGATTAGAAATTATTGGCCAGAAGCAGCAGCGCAACCAGTCCCGCGACTGCAAAGGTTCCAATTCCTGTGCATATGGAAATAACCAGAATGAACCGGTCTTCTCTTCCACATATCTTTTCAATAGCCGCGCAGACCATGATTCCGATGATGCCTCCGATCGTATTGGCAAGGACATCTGTAATATCTGTTCTGCCGATCGCCAGAATAAACTGCAGGGTTTCATATGCTATGCTGATCAGAGCTGCTGCAGCAATCTCCCGTGATAAATTTCTTTTCCCTGCCAAAGCCCGGATAAATACCCCAAGAGGGATAAATGCGATTACATTCTGCAGAATCTCCCCGGCATCCAGCTTTCCATTTACAATTACAGATCCTTTCAAAGGAATCAGATTCAGGCTTCTTATATGTCCTAATTCTTCCAGCGAAAAACTCATCTTGAAAACAATGATCCATGTTAATATAAGAAAATACACAACAAACATGACTGCCAGAAAGTTCTTTTTCATTAATACCACCTCCATTTTTTCTCATCTTACCAAATAAATTCAAAGAATCATGGAGATTTCTCTTACATTTTTATTACGATTTCTTTCTAGTTCAATATGCTATTTCCCAAGCTGCTGCCTTACAAACAAGACCGCTCCCAGCAGATTCGCATCATTGTCATATCGGCACCGCTCAATTCTCGTGTCTGCGATATCTTTAAAATCATGTTCTACCACATTTTCCATCATATAACGAATCTTATCGATAAACCAGTCTTCTTTGGAAATCCCGCCACCAATGCATATAATTTCCGGACTGTAAAAGGTAATGATAATATACAGCCCTAATATAATATTTTTGCACCATTCATCCATGGCCTGGATCGCCGTTTCATCTCCGGCAAGATAAAGATCAGTAATTTCTTTTCCATATTTCAGCTGCTGTTCTTCTTCTACTTTTCGATTGTAAATCTCAATCAGTGCCGTCATGGAAGCGATCTCACACAGGCCTTTTAGTTTGTTCGGCTCATCCTCCAAAAAGCCAATTGGAAGCTGGGAAAATTCACCGGCAATCCGGTTCTGTCCCTCAATTACTCCCTTTTCATCACAGACGCATCCCCCGATTCCTGTTCCGATCACAAAATAAACAGAGGATTTGCTTCCCTTCCCATTTCCAATCTTCATCTCACATAATCCGGCGCTTTTTGCATCATTAACTGCCCGGGTTGGAATCTTTAATCTGTCTTCAAATTCTTTATTGACATTGGTTCCATACATCACACAGACGTTCGGCGCCGCTTTTGAGATGATCGTAGAATCTTCCGCCAGCACTCCCGGCGCGCTAATTCCGGCGCATGCCACATTTTTCAAATCCAGCCCGTCGCAGATATAGTCATAGAATGCATCTTTCTCTTCAAACAGCAGTGTTTCTTTTTTCCATTGACGGATAATCGTATTATTTTCATCTATCATTCCATATTTTATATATGTTCCGCCGATATCGATTCCCAAATATTCCATATGCGTCCTCCTTTTATGCAGCGCAGCCGAGACCTGTGAATATCAAGCCCCGGCTACTTCTTTTATTATTTAGACAATGTATCTATTTTTTCATACAGGTCGATCACCTGCTCTGCCATCATTTTAAACACTTCCGCACTCATCATCTGATCTTCGGCATGTGCCAGAATCAGAGAAATCACAGATTCGTTGGAACCCGCTTCCTGCTGTATCAGGTCGGTATGCGGTCCATGCCCTTCTTTGAGCATCTTGTCTCCTTCTTCAATCATAGCTCTGGCTTCATCGTAAAGACCTTCTTTGGCCTTATTTACAGCTTCCATGTAGGCCGATTTTGCACCGCCGGCAGCTGTGATGATCTGAAAACAAATTAATTCTACACCTTCCATAATGATATAATCTCCTTATTCCTGGTTTTGAGCTTCCTGTTCCTGTTTTACATATGTTCTGTCAACCATACGGACAAATGGCAGGTACACAAAGAAGCTTAACACTAAAATCAAAAATTGTAAAATCGCTGTTCTTACTCCGCCGATCAGCAGTCCGGAAATGATTGGAGGACATGTCCATGGCAGAACGACTCCTCCGTACATCGGACAGATTCCTGTATAGATTGCAAAATACTCAATCAGGCCGGAAAGCACAGGCATCAGTATAAACGGTACCGCAAGCATCGGATTTAATACGACCGGAACACCGAATAATACCGGTTCATTGATATTAAAGAATGCCGGAGCAATTCCTATTTTACCAATCTGTCTCAGCTGAGCAGATTTTGAGAAAGCAAACAGGTATAGTACCAGTCCGATAGTCAGTCCTGCGCCGGTTACTGTCATAAACTGATCAAAAAACTGCTGTGTTACAATATGTCCGCCGTTGGCAAGAGTCAGTTCTTTTCCTGCATCCAGGATTGCCTGGTTTGCTGCAGTATTAGATGCAAGCATAGGACTCATGATTCCTCCGATGATCGTAGAACCATGAACACCGAAGAACCATAAAAATGGTACCATAAGACCCATTCCGATCACGCCTCCTACAGAGTCTGTCATTCCCTGTAAAGGTGCCTGGATTACGCTGTAGATCCATTCCATCGGAGTTGAATGCAGTCCAAGATTTACAACCGCGTATAAAATCGTTACGCCGATGATGATAACCGCACCAGGAATCAAAGCTACGAATGCCTGAGATACGCCTTCTGGCACACCTGCCGGCATCTTGATCGTAATGTCTTTTTTCATGAAGATGGAATAAATCCATCCAACGATCAGACCCATACCAAGGGCTCCTACCATTCCCTGTCCTCCAGTCCATGCTCCCTGGATGGCATTGACGGCACTTCCGTCTGCCAGAGTGAGGCTCTGAGGCTGCAGAATCAGATAGCAGCATAAGGATATAACACCTGCCGGCAGTCCTTTATAACCTTCATTCTGTACATATGTAAATGCGATACCAACAGATGCGATCATGGACATAATTCCGAATGTAGAATTATACGCCTGATTCAGAACCGGTGTTACGCCGACTTCCGCAAGCCATTCCGTGAATGCCGGAATCGGGAAATTAGCGATCAAAAGGAATACGGCACCCACGATCATCATCGGCATGGAATACAGCAGTCCGTCTTTCAATGCCTGAATGGCTTTTGTATTGATAAATGCCATAACCTTTGGAACAACTTTTTCATTCATAAAATCTTTCATCTTTTCTACCTCTCTTTGTTTCCTATTTTCCTGCTAATTTTTTCGCAAAAGCAAGTACATTTTTTCCGTTGCACATACCGTAGTCCTGCATTGGAATTACATCCATCGGAACTCCCAGCTGCTGACAGGTTTTTGAGGCTTTGGCTTTCAGATATCCTACCTGAGGTCCGAGAAGCGCACAGTCGATTCCTTTGGCTTTATCATCCAGATCATTGATCGGATACGCTCTGATGTCCACCTCGGTTCCTTCTGCTGCCGCTGCCTTTTTCATTTCCTCAACAAGTAAACTCGTTGACATCCCTTCATTGCAAAAAAGTCTGATTGTTAACATTGTTACATCCTCCTTTAATCTTATAAAATTTCACCGTTACTTTTGATAACGTTTTTATACCACTCAAAGCTGTCTTTTTTGCTGCGCTTTAATGTACCGTTTCCCTGATTGTCTTTATCTACATAGATAAATCCATATCTTTTCTCCATCTCTCCGGTTCCCGCGGATACCAGATCGATGCATCCCCATGGGGTATATCCTATTAAATCCACGCCGTCGGCATCCACACATTTTTTCATTGCCTTAATATGCTTCCTCAGATACTCGATGCGGTAAGGATCATGGATGGATCCGTCTTCTTCTACTTTGTCATAAGCTCCCATGCCGTTTTCTACGATAAACAGCGGAAGCTGATAACGGTCATACAGCCAGTTCATAGACCAGCGCAGTCCTTCCGGATCCACGGCCCATCCCCAGTCTGTGGTCTCGATATACGGATTGTCTACTTTACATTCTTCCTCATGGTAAATGTATTCCGGATTATTATCTGCTGCTTTAACCACAAAACTCATATAATAACTGAATCCAATATAGTCGACACATCCGTTCTTTAAGATTTCTTTATCTTCTTCCGTCATATCAAGTTCAATGTGGCGGCTTGCCAGATATTTTAAAATGTATGCCGGATATTCCCCTCTCACATGGACATCCGCAAACCAGAACCTTTTCTGCATTCCGGAAAGCGCCATCATCATATCTTTCGGATTGCAGGAATACGGATAGATCGGCGTCATAGCGATCATACAGCCAATCTGGAAATCCGGATTGATTTCTTTTCCAATCCTCACTGCCTCCGCAGATGCAACCAGTTCATAGTGAGCTGCCTGGTACATCACCGCTTCTTTGTTCTCGCCTTCTTCATATACGATTCCTGAATTCGTAAACGGCGCCCATGGATTTTCATAACTTGCCTGATTGTTGATCTCATTAAATGTCATCCAGTATTTTACTTTGTCTTTGTACCGTTTAAAACATACTTCAGAAAATCTTACAAAAGCATCGATACATTTTCTGCTTCTGAATCCTCCGTATTTTTTCACCAGTGCAAATGGCATTTCAAAATGAGACAATGTCACGACCGGTTCAATTCCATACTGAAGACAGGTATCAAACATGTCATCATAGAATTTCAATCCCGCTTCATTCGGCTGTTCTTCCTCGCCTTCCGGGAAAATCCTTGTCCATGCGATGGAAGTACGGAAACATTTAAATCCCATTTCAGCGAATAATTTGATGTCCTCCTTATAATGGGAGTAAAATTCAATCGCCGTATGGTTCGGATAGTTCTCTCCGTCCAGTACACCGTCTGTGATCTTTCTTGCTGTTTTGTAATCACCGGCTGTCATCACATCCGCAATACTAATCCCTTTTCCGCCTTCCTGCCAGCCGCCTTCCAGCTGATGAGCCGCAACCGCGCCGCCCCAAAGAAAGTCTTCTCTCAGCATCTTTCATCCTCCTTTTGTCTGCTTCATTTTTGAACTACACTTATTGTATATCCGGCCGGATGCAAACTCCACAGACGAAAATACCACATTGAATCTGGTAACTGCCAGTTCAATGTGGTACTTTTCAGGACTCTATCAATTTCATTAACGTCTCATAATCCGGATGATCAATCAGCTGCTGAACAGATTCTCTGTTCAGGGCAAACTGCGCCGTCGATTTATAAAACTTCTGACGATTGGAATCATCCCCTCCTTTTACATCGCTTACAGACGTCAGAAAAATTACCTGGACATATTCCCCATTCCACAGCACTTCTTCCGGCAGAACCGCCACATACGCGAAGGTATACGGCGAGCAGATTCTGTTGGGATGAGGGATGGCAATCTTATTGCCGTATTTCATCTGCGCGTATTTCTCTCTTTCCAGTACCAGCTCATAAAAGTCGTCGTCCACCTGCTCCTGTTTCATGATAATATCACAGATTTCCTTCAGGATGGAATCCTTGTCCCGCCCTTTTATATCCGTCAGGAATCTCTCCGGCGTATAATATTTTCTCAGCACGTCGGTGATACCTCTCTCCAGTATATTGGTGATTGCCTGGACATCATTTTCACCCAGGAAAACACTGATTTCAAAAATCGGGCACGGTATCTTCCATGTAATCGGAACTGTGGTAAACACATAATCCACAAGGGAAAAATCAAACTTCTCAAGGCCGATCTTATCTTCCACATAAATCTGATCCACATAATCAGAAAAACTCTGCTCATACTGATATTTCAACAGCTTTAACAGATTTTTTCCGGAATTGCAGACAACCAGAATGTTCATTTTCTCACGGTTGGTATCTTTATTCAGCGCCAGCGCAAAAATCAGCGCAATATAACCGACTTCATCCTCACAGATTTCGGTCTTGTAATAATCCCGCAGTACGGCAGACGCCTGAAGGGCCATATCATAAGCAAGGCAGTACTGTTTTTTAATTTCGTCCAGCATTGGATTGGTCAGCGGCAGTCCGTACTTCAGTCTGACATCCAGCGCCACAAGATGCTGATTCAATGTCATTCTCAGTTCAAAGTTGCTGCAGAAATCCATATGATATTCCTGCTTGATCCGTTCCATCATTCCCAGAGCCAGACGGTCTATTTCCTCCCGTATGACAAAATTATAATCATTCTCGATCGCATTTCCAACTCTTTGCTTCCCAGCCAGATAAAGCAATATGTAATTCTTCTCATCTTTCGAATATCTCAGATGATACGTCTCTTCAATCTTTTCTACCAATTCTCTCTGAAAGCTGATTTCCTTGACCCCGATCGTCGGAAGACTGACGAATTGGAGATTCAAATGATATCCTCTTCTGGTTCTGGAAAACCCAATATATACGTAATCAATAAAATTATCAAACGCTATCTCTGTCAGATGAATTTCATATTTTATCAGAAGCTCCTGCACGTTCTGAGCAATCCACATAAAAGCCTCATTATCTCTTGCTCTGAATTCCTTAAAAGATTTATTCTTAATAAAATAATGGCACAAAAGCCTTCTGAGATCAAATTCGTCTCCTCTGACGGAAATTCCATAATTAGGCTTCCTTTCAATCGTAATGTTGTATTGGTTCATTATCTTTTCCACATTACGAATTGAGCTGGAAAGTGAAGATTTGGAAATGTAAAGCATATCGCACAGGTCGTCCATCTTGACCCAGCCATCCAGTTCCAGGAGATATTTCAAAAGAAAGATATTTCGCTCCTGGATGGTTTCCGGAATGTTGCTTTCATTTTCTTCCTGCAGGAAATGCTTAAACTTCTTTTCATCTGTTACTACTAATTTGTATCCGTATCGGGACTTGGAAACGATATCCCCGCCGTGCTGATTCAGCACACTTTTCAGTTCTTTAATTCTGTTCCGGACAGTTTTTTCGCTGACGGCCAATTGCTTTGCCATCAGACTGGCCGGATGATATTCATCCAGCTCCATCATGTTAAGCAATTCTTGTAACTGTATGCGAAGCACCTATATCCACTCCTTTTACAATCAATTCGTTAAATATCATAATATAATGGACTTATATTTACCATAACCATTTTTACCAGATTGAGGAAGAAAATTTACCAGATTAATTCTTATTTTTCTCGAAATTTTACCATATTCCCCCTGCCGCCGGTTATGTATGGATCCCTGTAAAAAGCAAAAAGGAGCTGAACGCACATAAAGCACCAGATCACCGGTTCACAGAGAATCACGCCAAAATACCCAAGAACCGGGATACATGCAATGACAAATATGATCTTTCCAAAAAACTCTATTCCGCTGGAAATCAGCGGCACCACTTTTTTCCCGATTCCCTGCAGAGAATTTCTGAGAATCAGAAGAATTCCCAGGACAGAATAAAACGGAGCATTGATCATCAGATATTTTGCCGCATTCCGGAGTACTTCCGGCTGAGAAGAACCTGAAATCAGTGCCGCCAGTTTTTCGGCGGACAGCAGCATGATGACCGCTGCAGCAGCGCCCCATATAATAGAAGCGGCGCTGCCGATTTTTATGACCTTTAAGATTCTGTCTTTCTTTCCTGCGCCGAAATTCTGGGACACAAAATTTGAAATTGCCAGCGCCAGGGCAGAACACGGCATCATGCAGAAAGAATTGATCTTCCTTGCTGTCGTATGTCCCGCAATGATCAGATAACCGAATCCATTGATGGATTTCTGCAGAATAATAGTTCCGGCAGATACAATCGCCATCATACATCCCATGGAAAATCCCTGACCGGCCAGTTCACCGTACAAATTACCCTCTATCTTAAAATGTTTTCTCCCGGGAACCAGAATCGGCGCTTTTTTATAAATATACAGCATGCATAAAATAGCAGAAACTGCCTGGGCTATGACCGTTGCCACCGCCGTTCCCTGAACCTCCATCCGGAACTGCTTCAGGAAAATCAGATCCAGCCCCACATTGATCACAGAAGAAATGATCAGGAAAATCAAGGGCATCAGGCTGTTTCCAATGGCTCTGAGACATCCCGATAAAAGATTGTACAAAAACATAACGCCTGCAAACATGGCAATTATTATGATATAAGAATAGGTTTCTTCAAAAATATTGGATGGTGTATCCAGAAGTATCAGCAGAGGTTTCATTCCCAGCATTGACGCTGCCATGATTCCAAGAACGATACCGGCTCCGATTACCATTGAGCCTGCCGCCGACCGTTTTACCATATCTTCATCGCCTGCGCCGTAATATCTTCCGATCACAAGGCTGAATCCGTTTCCCACTCCCACGGAAAAACCAACCAGCAGTTCATAGACCGCCCCTGCCGCCCCGATTGCCGCCAGAGATTTATCCCCCAGGACATTTCCCACGATCATAGTATCGGCGGTATTATACAATTGCTGAAATGCATTGGATATAAAAATCGGCACCGCAAAAACAAGAATTGACCATAAAATAGGATCTTTCGTCAGATCTGCTTTTTTTGTCTTCATATTCCATTCCCCTCTCTTGAAAATTTCTTTATTATTATGCTTCCTGCGTTTCCGAAAATCAAGTTTTTCTTTTTATACTCTTTCACAACTATTCTCCCGGATATTGCGCCAGCCGGATTGTTTGATGTATACTTATTTTGACAAAAATTGCAGAAAGCCTGCTAATAAAAAGTCAAGTGCTTTTTGAAGGGAATTTTAAAAAGCCGATCTGATATTTTGGGGCACAACTTTTAAGCCGCCATAAATGCCCGCTTTGAAAGAGGTGATCTGAAAAAAGATCTTATGATTCCCGCTCTAAGTTACGCAGGCACTCTTTGACTTTGCCATAGTAGATGCGGAAGAACTTATTCGCTCCAGCTGTCATGTAGACATAGTAAGGTTTTCCCTGAGAAGGTTTTTTATCAAGGAAACGATACACAGGGTCATCTTCCGGGGCATTTTGCAGCAAGGTTGTCATGATCTGGAATAATGTCTTACGCAATCTTGCAGATCCAACTTTAGATGCCCGGTTGCTCTTGGATCTGCGCTGACTGGACTCATCCATACTGGGATCCACGCCAGCAAAGTCCGTCAGAGCTTCCCTGTGGGTGAATCTGGATACATCGCCGATCTCAGCGATGAGCTGTGGGCCATAAGTCTTACCAACACCATAAATGCCCATTACTGTGTTGTATTCAGGGAGAGTGGAGGCCAATTCATTCATTTTCCTGCGGAGCTGTTCCACATGTTCAGAGATGAGGTTTAACTGCTGGATGCTCTGTTGGATCAGCAGCTTATAGGTCTTCTCCTTGGGAAAGACGGCTACCAGCTCTTTTGGGGCATGAAACAGTTTCTCCGGCTTGTCCGCCTGGAAGTTGTAATGATGTCTCTTGCAAAAGGCCCGGTAACGCTCAGTGAAAGCTTTTAAGCCAATCCCACGGACGCAGTCCACATGCCAGAAAGAATAGGCGTAATTCCGCCCAGTTGTCAAGGGTATAGCGAGCGATCTTTCTGGCGTCTGCGGATCGGATTTGACCTTGCGCAGGGAATTGTTGCCGAAATTTTTGATCAAATGAGGATTTACTGCGGAGACAAACAGACCAGCATCAGAGAGGAACTTTAGGATAGGTTCATGGTATCTGCCGGTACATTCCATAACGATCCTGGTATCACCATCCAGAGAGGTCAGATACTCAGCAAGATCATGCAGGCTCTGGGGAGAGTGGGAAACGACAAAGGGTTTGTGGATCACAGTGCCGCCGGGCTGCAGGACCGTCACGGTACTTTTTCCTTTTGAGACATCAATACCTACTGCATTATACATTCTAATGTACCTCCAAAAATATATTTGCATGGATTCCAGCCTTTCTCATTGCCGATTCCATCTCCTGGGGTATCAAACAAACGTATTGTAGTAGTTCAACCTGCATAAATCGAATGGCTGCAATGACAGGCTTTCTGACGGACGCCTTTATGGTCCTGGGAGTTTTTGTCAGACCGATGCCTAATCATTATACAGCTTAAACAATGAGAGGATGAAGTCCCAACTGGCTGTTGGGTACTGAAACCCTACACTTATATATTAGGAGGATTTTTACGTATGAGTTACAAATTGATCGCACTGGACCTGGACGGTACTCTGTGCAATGATGAAAAAGCCGTTACCCCAAGAACTGCCGCTGCTCTGAAGCAGGCACAGAAACACGGGATTCGCGTCGCCCTGGCTTCCGCAAGACCGCTTCACGGACTTTTCCGGGAAATGCACGCCATTGACTGTGACAAACACCACGGAATTCTGATTGCCTACAACGGAGGCAAGATTGTTGACGCCTCAACTAAAGAAATTTTATCGCAGACAATCATTCCCCATGATCTGGCAGTGGAAGTTCTTCATTATCTGAAAGATTTTCCGGTTTCTCCGATCATTGATGACGGAGAGCAGTTTTACGCGGAATCTGAGGATACTTATAAGCTGGACCATGAATGCTCCAATAATGCTATGGACTGCACCATCGTTCCTTCTCTCGCTGATGCTTTGGATTTTGATCTTGTGAAGATTCTGACATCCGTGCAGCCGGAACAGCTGTATGATGTACTGTCTGTGATTGGAAAACCTTATGAAGACCGCCTGGAATTTGTCCGTACGGCTCCATTTTATATTGAGGCTATGCCGAAAAACATTCATAAAGCTGCCAGTCTGCAGCTGGTCTGTGAAAAACTGGGAATCCGTCCGGAGGAAGTGATCGCTTTTGGCGATGCGGAAAATGATCTGGAAATGATTCAGTTTGCCGGACACGGCGTTGCAATGGGAAATGCATGCGATGCACTGAAAGATGCTGCCGATGAAGTGACTCTGTCTAATAATGATGATGGAATCGCCCACAGTCTGGAACATCTGCTGGACTTTTTATCCTGAAGTAAAAGAAGGAAGAAGCGGTGAGATTTTCTCATTCCGTTTCTTCCTTTTATTGTGTCTATTTTTTACGTTTTCCAAAGAAGCCTTTATGTTCGTGCTCGTGGTGCTTCGGCACTTCTCCCATTGCTTCCTGGAACTTCTGAAGCGCTGCTCTCTGCTCTCCATTTAAATGTTCCGGCACCTGAACGACCAAAGTGACGAAATGATCTCCTCTGACGTTCTTGTTTCTTACCATTGGAACACCTTTTCCTTTCAGACGGATTCTTGTATCCGTCTGTGTTCCCGGTTTGATCGTATATTCATACGGTCCATCCACCGTTGGAATCTGAATGGTTGCACCCAGTGCAGCCTGTGTAAATGAAATCGGCTCTGTGGAGTAAATGGTCGTATCCTGTCTCTGGAACTTCGGATGTCTCTGTACAATGACTTCCACAAGAAGGTCTCCTCTTGGTCCGCCGTTGACACCAGGTTCTCCTTTTCCGCGGATCCGGATACTCTGTCCGTTATCAATTCCGGCCGGCACTGTAACCTCAATGGTCTTCCGGCTGCTTGTATAACCGGTTCCGTGACAGTCTGGACATTTCTCCTTGATCACTTTACCGGTTCCATGACATTCCGGACAGGTCTGCACATTCTGAACCGTACCAAACATAGACTGCTGTGTATATACAATCTGTCCGCGGCCGCCGCATTTTGGACAAGTTTCCGGCTGTGTCCCCGGTTTTGCACCGGTTCCGTGACAGGATGTACACTCATCTTTCAAAGTAATCTCTATTTTCTTTGTTGTGCCAAAAATGGCTTCTTCAAATGTTACATGAACTCTTGCGCGGACATGAGCTCCCTGAGCCGGACGATTCTGCTGCCGCTGTCCTCCTCTGGCTCCGCCGCCAAACATTCCGCCGAAAAGATCGCCAAAGATGTCACCCATATCACCGCCGAAATCAAAGCCGCCAAAGCCGCCGCCATTAAAACCGCCGCCCTGTTCAAAGGCAGCATGACCGAACTGGTCATACTGCGCTTTTTTCTCAGAATCACTCAGCACTTCATAGGCTTCTGTCACCTCTTTGAACTTTGCTTCTGCTTCTTTGTCTCCAGGGTTCATATCCGGATGATATTTTTTTGCGAGTTTTCGGTAGGCTCTTTTTATCTCTGCATCAGAAGCATTGCGGTCAACCCCTAACACTTCATAGTAATCTCTCTTCTCTGCCATGATCGTCTACCTTTTCTCTTCTCTCTTATACTTCTTTGTAATCACCGTCAACGACATTGTCATCTGCTCCGCCGGATGTTGTCTGTCCTGCACCTGCATTGCCTTCCGGTGCTGCCTGACCTGCAGCTGCTTCGTACATCTTAGCAAACAGATTCTGTGCGCTTGTCATCAGTTTATCTTTCTTTGCTTTCATGTCTTCAACCTGTGCATCTGTCATTTCCTGATCTTTTGTCTGTTCTACAAGGTCTTTTAATGCTTTCAGGTCATCTTCCACTGCTGCTTTCTCAGAAGGATCTACTTTATCTCCTGCTTCTTCCAGGGCTTTTTCTGTCTGGAATACCATGGAATCTGCTTCGTTTCTTGCGTCGATTGCTTCTTTTCTCTTCTTATCCTGAGCTTCAAATTCAGCTGCTTCTTTTACAGCCTTATCGATGTCTTCCTCAGACATGTTAGATCCTGCTGTGATTGTAATATGCTGTTCTTTTCCTGTTCCAAGGTCTTTTGCAGATACATTTACAATACCGTTTGCATCAATATCGAATGTTACTTCAATCTGAGGCACTCCACGTCTTGCAGGTGCGATACCGTCCAGACGGAATCTTCCAAGAGATTTGTTGTCTTTTGCAAACTGTCTCTCACCCTGAACTACGTTGATATCTACTGCGCTCTGATTATCTTCTGCTGTAGAGAAGATCTGGCTCTTCTTTGTAGGGATTGTTGTATTACGCTCGATCAGTCTTGTTGCAACACCGCCCATTGTCTCGATAGATAATGAAAGCGGAGTAACATCCAGAAGAAGGATATCGCCTGCTCCGGCGTCACCAGCTAATTTACCGCCCTGGATACATGCACCGATTGCAACACATTCATCCGGGTTGATTCCCTTAAATGGCTCTTTTCCTGTTAACTGTTTTACTTTTTCCTGAACAGCCGGGATACGTGTTGATCCGCCGACCAGAAGGACTTTGCTTAATTCAGATGCAGATAATCCAGCATCATTTAATGCAGAATTTACTGGTCCTGCTGTTCTTTCTACCAGATGAGCTGTTAATTCATCGAATTTTGCTCTTGTAAGGTTCATATCGAAATGTTTTGGTCCTTCTGCTGTTGCAGTGATGAACGGAAGGTTGATGTTCGTTGTTGTAGAAGAAGATAATTCTTTCTTTGCTTTTTCTGCAGCCTCTTTTAATCTCTGCATTGCCATCTTGTCTGTAGATAAGTCTACGCCTTCCTGTTTTTTGAATTCATCCAGCATATACTGTGTGATTACGTTATCAAAGTCATCTCCACCCAGTTTGTTGTCTCCGGCTGTAGATAATACTTCGATGACACCGTCACCAATTTCGATGATAGATACATCGAATGTACCTCCGCCTAAGTCATATACCATGATTCTCTGTTCATTTTCATTGTCAAGTCCGTAAGATAATGCTGCTGCTGTCGGCTCGTTGATGATACGTTTTACATCCAGTCCGGCAATCTTACCGGCATCTTTGGTAGCCTGACGCTGAGCATCATTGAAATATGCAGGAACTGTGATAACAGCTTCTGTAACTTTTTCTCCTAAATAATTCTCTGCGTCAGATTTTAATTTCTGAAGAATCATTGCGGAAATTTCCTGTGGAGAATATGCTTTTCCGTCAATGTTTACTTTATAATCTGTTCCCATATGTCTCTTGATGGAAGAGATTGTTTTTTCTGCGTTTGTGACAGCCTGACGTTTTGCAGGTTCACCAATCACACGTTCTCCTGTTTTTGTAAATGCAACAATAGATGGTGTTGTTCTCATTCCTTCTGCATTTGTAATAACGGTAGGTTTTCCACCTTCCATAACAGCAACACAGCTGTTTGTTGTTCCTAAGTCAATACCAATGATTTTACCCATGATCAATTCCTCCTAAACTCTATCATTTTTTTCAATAAATATTGATTTGCTGACTGACATCTGAACTTCGTCCGCCAAGTCAGCCGGCGCATCGCGCTTCGCTTTCTTTATAAGGTAGTTCCACTCGACTAGCGCTCATCCTTCGCTTAGCTCAGATTCGCTGAGTCTCGGGAACGGCTTGTTGACTAACCTCACTTCGTTCGCTAAGTCAGCCAATGCCTCGCTAAGTGCTCTTGTCAATTTGCTACTTTTACCATGCTGTGACGAAGTACGCTTTCTTTGTACATGTATCCCTTCTGCAGCTCTTCCGCTACGATGTTTTCTCCGAGTTCTTCATCCTCCACATGCATAACCGCATTGTGAAGATTCGCATCAAACTCCTTGCCTTCTGCGTCCATCGGTGTAACTCCGAGATCTTCCATCACAGAAATCAGCTGTTTATAAATCTGCTGGATTCCCTGTACAAACGCGGAATCTTTTTCTTCTTCTGATACGCTTTCAAGACCTCTTTCAAAATTGTCAATCACCGGAAGGAGTTTTTCGAGCACTCCCATAGCTCCCATGTCATAGCGCTGTGTAGATTCTTTGCTCATCCTCTTTCTGGCATTCTCAAATTCTGCCATCAGTCTCTGATACTTATCTTTCCAGTCCGCAATCTCTGCGTCCTTAGCCTTAATCTGATCTTCAAGATCATCTTTTTTGTCTTCTGCTTTTTCTTCAGAATCTTTTTTATCAGCCTCTTTTTCTTCTATATTTTCTGCAGATGTCTCTGCGTCTTTTTCCTCTTTCTCCTGGAATTTCTTTTCTTGTTCTTTCATTCCTTCACTTCCTTTCTCAGGTTTTTCCTTTAAAGATATCATCCAGCTCCTCGGTCAGATTCTTCAAAGTCTTTACAACTTTTCGATAGTTCATGCGCTTCGGTCCGATAATTCCTACCGTTCCTGTGCCGCCTTCCGCAAGTTCATACGTCGCTGTTACAATGCTGCAGTCCTTCATGTTCTGTACCGGAGATTCTTCTCCAATATAAACCTGAATTCCATGATGTTCATCATCCTGATCCAAAGTTGAGTCAACCAGTTTTGTCAGTGCCTTTTTCTCTGCCAGAGTATCCAGCAGCTCTGTGGCTGTATCTGGATTTCCCAGTTCCGGATACTTCAGGATATTGGCCGCTCCGCCTGTATATATCTCCATCTGATTTGCCTCATGGATCGTTTTGGCGACTTCTTCCAGAATCTTTTCTAAAATATCCTGCCGGATGCCTGCCTGCTCCCGCATTGTCTGAATCAGTTCCAAATTAATATCCCTGAGCGATAATCCCTGAAGGAATGTATTAAGCAAAACATTCAGCTTCAAAATATCTTCATTAGACAGCGGTTCCTCCACCGACATCATCTTGTTCTTAACAACATTGCCCTGGGTCACAATAACAGCAAGCAGATGTTCGTGATCCACCTGAGACAGCTGTACAAACTTCAGCGTAACTTTCTGATAATGAGGGGATGAGACCATAGTGGCATAGTTCGTATTACTTGCCAGGACATTGGCTACCTGCTTCAACAGAACTTCCATTCTGTCGACCTTCTGTATCAATGCCTGTTTTTCTTCGCTCTCTGTCTCCCGTTCCATCATCAGCTGATCTACATAGAAGCGATATCCTGCATCGGAAGGAATCCGTCCTGCTGATGTATGCGGCTGTAAAATCAGACCCATATCTTCCAGATCCGCCATCTCATTCCGAATGGTTGCGGAACTTAGATTCAGATCCGGATGTTTTGATATGGTTCTTGATCCCACCGGTTCACCAGTTTCAAGATAGTTGGCTATAATCGCTTTTAATATTAATTTTTTACGATCATTTAGTTCCATATCTTTCCCTCCCTGTTATTAGCACTCAACAATATCGAGTGCTAACATCTATATTTAAAGTATCACTTTTGTATTTTATTGTCAACTATATTTCAAAAAAAATTTATTTATTTGCAATTTCTTTTTGGGAAATATTTTGAAAACGCTTTCATAGAATAAAAAATAAGGAGTGTGATGACAATGAATCAGAATCCGAATTTTGAACTGGAACGTCAGAAACTGAATCAGACCTACGAAAAAATGAACGCAGGCAAAACATCTTCCCATGATGACAGCAGGATTCCTACATACTGGACTTTTCTAAAACTGAGAATCGGATTTTCTATTCTTCTGTTGTTTTTTCTGGCCGTTTCTGTGAAAGCCTTCCCCTCACCGGAAACAAAACATATTCAGAAAGTCCTCCGGCAGATAGATCAGATGGATCCATATACACAGGAAGCGATGCGCCAGATACAGTCTGTCTTCCCCAAATAGGCCGCATTGCCTGTAAAACAAAAGTCCCCCAGACAGATCTTTTCTTTATATGATCCGTCTGAGGGCACTTCCCACTTGAAAATTTTTTGCTTACTGTACGATCTTAACCTGGATGCCATTGTTTTCCAGAGTTGTTTTTGTTTCTTCCGGAATCTGATCGTCCGTAAATATCATATCAATGTCTTTCAGCCGTGACTGAAGGACAACTCCGTGTTCCTGAAATTTACTGGAATCTGTCAGAATGACCGCTTTTCTCGCAGACCCCATCATGCTTTTCATGGCTTCTGCCCGCATCATGTCGCCACAGGTAAAACCGATTCCCGGAATATATCCATCGGTTCCCATGAACAGCTTATCCACATAAAACGCTTCTGCACATGTTTTTACCAGCGGTCCAACCATAACTTCCGCATCCTTTTGATATTCTCCTCCCAGCAGTATGACCTTCGTGTCGCCGCTGCCGGATTCCCGGATAAACCGGGCAATAAACGAGGAATTTGTAATGATCGTAACTTCTTTTTTTGTTTCAGAAAGACATGACGCCAGAAGAGCACAGCTGGATCCGGATTCTATCATAACCGTTTCCCCATCCGATACGAGTTCCGCCGCCGCCTGGGCAAGCTTTTGCTTTACATCGTATCTCACCGCCAGACGGTTCCCGATATCTGACATATTCTTCGCTGCGGCATAGCCGTGCTCCCTCACCAGCAGTTCCATACTCTCCAGTGCATCCAGATCCTTTCGGATTGTTACCTGGGACACGCCAAGCAGTTCAGATAAAGCTGCCACCTCAACTTTTTTCTGCTGTGTTACAATCTCGAGAATTTTTGTCTGCCGGTCTGTCATATCTTTCATCCTTTCTTATTCTGATTCTATCCTTCAGTTTTGTGATTACAGATCGCAGATTCCCTTTCCTTCTCCATATACACTGTACCAGTCCTGATTGAAATCTGTGACTGCTTTATCGATATTTGGATTTGCAAAAACCTGTTTCAGAACTGCATACGGCGCTGTAACTGCTTCCGCTCCATAATTGAATGCGTTCTTTATCTGCTCCACTCCTTTGAAAGATGCCGCAACAATCTTGCAGTCATATCCGTCATCATCGATCCGGTCCTGAAGATTTCCAATCAGTTCCATCGGATCGCTTCCCAGATTTCCAATCCTGTTTACATACGGCGCAATATAATCGGCGCCGGCTGCCAGGGCAAAATATGCCTGCATCAGATCATATACCGCTGTTGCCGTAACATGGATTCCTTCTGCTTTCAGCATCTTGATTGCTTTTAATCCCTCATAAGAAACCGGAACTTTAATATAAACCTGATCATCAATTTCTTTTAAAATTCTGTGGGCTTCCTCAACGATCGTATCTGCCTCCAGTGAAATCACCTGGATATGAAGGCTTCGGTCTTTTCCAATGATCTCCCGTATTTTCCTCATATGTCCGAAAAAATCTTCCGGACTTGTTTTCTTTACAATAGAAGGATTGCTTGTAACTCCTGAAATCGGCATATGGTCAATTCCATCTTTAATTTCTTCCAAATCCACTGTATCTAAAATAAATTCCATTTTTCTTCTCCTATTTTATACTAAAATTTTATTTTTCTCCATACAAAAGAACATTTTTTCTTCATAAATTATAAAGTCTGCTCTGTTCTTCCGATGATATCGTCCTGCGTTGCTTTTGATAATACATTGAAAAATGCGGAATATCCGGCAACACGAACAATCAGGTCTTTATGTTTTTCCGGATGCTTCTGCGCATCGATGAGCGTATCTCTGGATACTACATTGTACTGTACATGATATCCATCCAGGCGGTTAAAGAAAGTACGAATGATCATTTCCAGTTTCTGCTTGTTTTCTTCTGTAGACAGCATCTGCGGTGTTACTTTCTGATTTAACAAAACTCCGCCTGTAATTTCATGTGTCGGCAGTTTGGATACAGACTTAAATACTGCAGTCGGACCGCTCTTATCCATGGAATGAGCCGGTGAACATCCCTCTGCAAGAGGCTCATGAGCTTTACGTCCATCCGGAGTTGCCATGGTGTTCATTCCCTGCCCTACATTTGCTGAAATGCTGGAGGTTCCGGCATAACGAATTCCTCCGATCGGACCTCTGCCATATCTTGTATTTGGATATTTCTTCATTTCATCAATGTACTGATCATATACTTCGACTACCAGATCGTCTACATAATCAATGTCATTTCCATATTTCGGTGCATCGTTGATCAGCATCTTCTGGATTTTCTGATTCTTCGGACTGGTAAAATCATCTTCCAGAGCGTCACATAATTCATCCGGCGTGATTTTTCCTTCCTCGAATACAAGTTTTTTGATCGCTGCCAGACTGTCTGCCATATTAGCGATTCCCACCTGAAGTCCGGAAATGAAATCGTATACAGCTCCGCCTTCTTTGATGGTTTTTCCTCTTCCAATACAATCCTGTGTCAGGGCAGAACATAAAATATCCGGGCATTCTCTTTCAATGGCCAGATCAATCGCATTTTCCACGATAACACTCATTCTGGTCAGCTCTCTTGTTACATATTCTACTGCATCCTGAAGTTCCTTGTAAGATTTCATGTTTCTGAAATGTCCGCATCCTTTTACAAAGCGTTTTCCTGATGTCGGATCGATTCCATCGTTCATAGCGATCAGAAGGACTCTTGGGAAGTTCAGATAACTCATTCCGGTACAGCGGTATCCCCATTTTCCAGGCACCGCAGTTTCCACACATCCGATAGCAGAATAATTATAAGCATCTTCTTCCGCTACGCCTTTTTCAATAAAGGACGGGATAATTACCTCATCAGAGTTAAATGCCGGCATTCCGGTTCCCAGTTTCATAACTTCGATTGCTTCATCCATAAATTCTTTTGACATGTTCCTGTGGTATCTGACTGTCAGATTCGGCTGTGGGAGTCTTGTCTGGGCAACGGATTTCAGGATAAGGAAGGATAACGGATTTACGGCGTCTTTCTTATCCGGCGTCTGTCCTCCAATGGTAACATTTTGGTACATCGGGCTTCCGGCGCTGCTTAATGTATGTGCCTGACTTCTTACTTTATTAATAGTCAATGTTTTGATCCAGAGATTATCCAGAAGTTCCACTGCCTGATCGTCTGTCAATGTTCCATTTTCAATATCATGTTTATAATAAGGATAAATATACTGATCAAAACGTCCATAGGAAAGAGAATGTCCGTTAGATTCAATCTGCAGGATCAGCTGGATAAACCAGGTAGACTGAACCGCTTCCTGGAATGTCTCTGCCGGCTCATATGGAACTTTATCGCAAATCCGTGCAATCTCCAGTAATTCTGCTTTTCTTGGCTCCTCAGCCTTCTCTGCCATCTCTCTTGCCAGATCCGCATAACGATGAGCAAAATTCTTTACTGCGTCAATTACGATCAGTACTGCTTTGTAAAAGCAGTTTTTATCAATGCTTTCTACCTGGCAGAGATCCAGTTCACTCTTCAATTTCTTCGTTCTCTCTTCATATCCTTTCAGACCGGTTTTCAACATAGTCGGATAATCAACAGCAAGATGCGCGTCTCCGGAATTCAGTTTTCCTTCCATTCCAAAGAATCCTGTTTCCATAAACACATCTACTTCTTCCGGAAGCAGAGCTCCTCCTTTTGCTCTCAGGTTATTGTTCTCCCAGAATGGAGCAATGGACCGCAGAGCCTCTTTGGTTTCTTCTGTAATATAGAAAACGTCTCCGTCACGTTTCTCAAACAAATCCAGTTCGTTGATAACAAATTCCAATGTGTATTCAGGAAAGATCGGGGCATCTTTATTAGAGGAAGCCTGGTTTCCAACGATCAGTGTTTCATCCTCAATATAGATAGACATTTTCTCCAGGATATTTTTTAACATCAGCGCACGTTTCATTACCGGCGGCTGATTCTGATTCTTCTTATATGCTTCTGTCGCAAGCAGCGCACGCTCTGCGCAGATATATGGTTTCTTATCCAGGACTTCTTCACGGAACCGTTCCATCCTTGGTGTTAAGTCTCCAAAATGCTCTACATTCTTCATATTCATATACCTCCATAGGAATCAAAAGTTTCATTCAAAACATTTTCTCTGGCTTCTATACTTCTATCATACTACATTTCTTTCATTTGTCAATATTTTTCTTTCATTTAAAACTATTTTATTTACATTTCGTAACTTTTGTGTTATGATGTTATCAATATAAGAAGGGAGAAAAAACATGTCAGACAAAGGAATTGTTTTTAATATACAAAAATTCAGCATCCACGACGGACCGGGAATCCGGACAACCGTCTTTTTGAAAGGATGTCCTCTTCGGTGCAAATGGTGCGCCAATCCGGAATCCCAGCTGAGCGAGGTGCAGATTCTTTACGACCAGAAGAAATGCCTGCACTGCCAGACCTGTGTTCAGTCATGTCCAAATCAGGCTTTTTCTTTGAAAAAAGATCACATTCAGATTGACCATGACCGCTGCAGCGGATGCCTGTCTTGTGTCCGAAACTGTCCGGGGGAGGCACTCAGCTATGAAGGGGAAGAAAAAACAGCAGATGACGTCACTGAAGTCTGCCTTCAGGATGTTGACTTTTATGAAGAGTCCGGAGGCGGCGTAACGATCTCCGGAGGAGAGGGAATGGTTCAGTCTGATTTCGTAAAAGCGCTGCTGTTCCGTTTAAAAAAACACAATATCCATACTGCCATTGAAACTACCGGTTATGTTTCTGATGATATCTTTCAGGATCTGGCCCCGGAGTTTGATCTGCTGCTGTTTGATGTAAAACATTATGATTCCAGAAAGCATCAGAAAGGAACCGGAGTCTGCAATGAACAGATCATCAGAAATCTCAAATGGGCTGTCCAAAACGGCCTGAATGTCCTTCCAAGGATCCCTGTGATTCCAGGCTTTAATGCTTCTCTGGAAGACGCAGCAGGAATTGCAGAGCTCCTGAAAGAAGTAAACGCCGATCAGGTCCAGCTTCTGCCATTTCATCAGTTTGGCGAAAATAAATATCATCTTCTCGGAAGATCTTATGATTATGAACATGTGGAAGCTCTTCACCCGGAAGATCTTTCTGATTATCAGAAAGTTTTTCTGGACGCCGGGCTCAAATGTTTCTTCTAATTATACAAAAACCCCTGCCGAATCAGCCCGGCAGGGGTTTTTAATTCAAATATCTTATTTCATTTTCTTCCGTTAAAACATCTCTTCCTGTGTCAGCAGTCCTGCTGCCATCTGCATCTTAACTTTCAGCAGATAATTATAAACAGCAATCACTCTCCCTGTAAAAATCACAACAAAAAGAGTTCCTATGCCGATTCCAATGATATGTCCGGTAAAAGCAAAACCAATCACCAATGCAATACAAAAACAGGTAAAATCGAAAATATTCTTTCCCAGTCCCATATCTCTGTGAATCTTTTCTCCGATCGCCGCTGCAAGAGCATCTGCAGGATTTGGAATCAGTTTCATATTCACCATGGTTGCCGCTCCGATTCCTGTTACCAGCACCGCAGCAATCAAAAGCAGAAATTTTCCAGCCACTGTATCCGGCTGCAAATTCAGATACTGATCAAAAAAATTAATAAACATGCTTGTTACAAGACTCATCGGAATCTGCAGCAGATCATAAATCTTAAAATTCTTTCCTTTTATGACCGCTTCCACAAGAACGCAGAAGCTGTAAAAAATAAAAACAGTGATTCCAAGATTAAAATGACCAATCTGACAGACGTTGTACGGAATTGAAATAATCGGTGAGACGCCCAGCAGAGTTTTCGTATTTAACACAATACCAAGCGCCAAAACAATCAGTCCGAAGAAGTAGATTACCGCACGGTTTAACTGTTCCTTCAAAATACATCATCCTTTCTTCCTCGAATGATTATAACACCAATTTTTCAAAGACTCAAAGGGTCTTTTCGTTATTTTTCTTTGATCTGACAGAATTTTTTCTTTCCTTTTCTTAAAAGGATTCTGTTCTGATCATCAAAATCCGCTGTTCCAAACACTGCTTTAATGTCTCCTACTTTTTCGCCATTTACAGATACTCCTCCCTGCTGTACCATTCTTCTGGCGTCAGAACGGGTAGTACAGAGTTTGGAATCCACAAGCAGGGTCAGGATGTCAATTCCTGCATCCAGCTGTTCCTTATCATATTCAAAGGTCGGCGCGTCTTCGTTGGCTCCTCCGCTTACAAACATTGCTTTTGCGGCGGTCTGCGCTTTCTTTGCCTCTTCTTCTCCATGAACGATCTTGGTCACTTCATATGCCAGGACATCCTTCGCCTCATTAATCTTGGCACCTTCCAGCGCACCCAGCCGGCGGACTTCTTCCATTGGAAGGAAGGTAAGAAGGCCAAGACATTCTTCTACTTTGACATCCTCAATGTTTCTCCAGTACTGGTAGAAATCATACGGCGATGTTTTATCCGGATCCAGCCATACGGCTCCGGCCATAGTTTTTCCCATTTTCACTCCGTCACTTCTCGTGAGAAGAGTCAGTGTAAGTCCATATGCTTCTTTCTGTTCTTTTCTTCGGATCAGATCTGCTCCCGCAAGGATGTTGGACCACTGATCATTTCCGCCCATTTCCAGTTTACATCCATATCTGCGGTTCAGTTCAAGGAAATCATATGCCTGCATCAGCATGTAGTTAAATTCGAAGAACGTAAGTCCTCTTTCCATTCTCTGTTTGTAACATTCTGCTGTCAGCATCTTGTTTACAGAGAAATGCACTCCGATTTCTCTTAAAAATTCCACGTAATTCAAGTCCAGAAGCCAGTCTGCATTGTTTGCAAGGATTGCTTTATCATCATCAAATGAAATGAAGCGGGATAACTGCTCCTTGAATCTCTGCGCGTTATGCTCAATGGTCTCCCTTGTCAGCATATTTCTCATATCAGATTTTCCGGATGGATCTCCGATCATTGTTGTTCCTCCACCCAGCAGCGCAACCGGACGGTGTCCGGCTTTCTGCATATGCATCATTGCCATGATGGTCAGAAAGTGTCCGGCAGTAAGGCTGTCCGCGGTCGCGTCAAATCCGATATAGAAAGTTACCTTTTCTTTTCCTAACAAATCTCTTAATTCTTCATGCGTTGTCTGGGCAATAAATCCCCTTTCCGCTAACACATCATATACATTTCTACTCATTCTTCTTCTCTTAACTCCTTTTATCTATTTTATCCGTTGTCTGACAGAAATTTGCTTTTATGGAAATTCTTCGATTACCTTCAGCAGCAGTTCCCATGTCCTCTTAGCAGATGAAACGGACATTTTAAAATGATTTAGTACCCCAAGTTCTTCACCTCTTTAGTTCTTAAAGCTGTGGATCGGAGCCGGAATTCTTCCGCCTCGATTGACAAAATCATCGCAGGAAAATTCATTGACCGGCATAATTGGAGCGTATCCCAATAAGCCTCCGAATTCCACCTGATCCCCCACGTCTTTTCCAACCGCAGGTATGACGCGGACTGCTGTTGTTTTCTGGTTGATCATTCCCAGTGCCATCTCATCGGCAATCAGCCCTGCGATGGTCGTTGCCTTCGTCTTTCCAGGAATGGCGATCATATCCAGTCCCACAGAACATACACAGGTCATTGCTTCCAGTTTTTCCAGTGTCAGGGCGCCTGCATTAACCGCATCGATCATGCGCTGGTCTTCACTGACCGGAATAAAAGCTCCGCTTAAGCCTCCCACATAGGAAGAAGCCATAACGCCGCCTTTCTTCACCTGATCGTTGAGCATGGCAAGAGCTGCTGTCGTTCCCGGAGCTCCCGCATATTCCAGACCGATTTCTTCCAGGATCTCTCCTACACTGTCTCCCGCTGCCGGCGTCGGCGCAAGAGAGAGATCAATGATTCCAAATGGAATTCCAAGTCTTCTGGAAGCCTCTTTTGCTACCAGCTGTCCCACACGGGTTACTTTAAACGCTGTTTTCTTAATGGTTTCACAGAGAACTTCAAAGTTTTCTCCTCTTACTTTTTCAATCGCACGTTTTACAACACCAGGGCCGCTGACACCTACATTGATGACCGCATCAGCTTCCGTTACGCCATGAAAAGCGCCCGCCATAAACGGATTATCATCCGGCGCATTACAGAACACGACAAATTTGGCACATCCCAGGCACTGATTGTCTTTGGTCAGTTCCGCTGTTTCTTTGATCATCTCACCAATCAGTTTTACTGCATCCATATTGATTCCTGTTTTGGTGGATCCTACATTAACAGAAGAACACACAAAATCTGTCTGAGCCAGTGCCTGCGGAATGGAGCGAATCAAAAGCTCATCGGCTTTTGTCATACCCTTGCTTACCAGGGCAGAATATCCTCCAAGGAAATTGACTCCAACCTTCTTGGCTGCCTTGTCCAGTGTCTTGGCAATTTCCACAAAATCTTCTGATGTTTTGCATACACTGCCTCCCACCAGAGAAACAGGAGTTACAGAAATCCTTTTATTTACAATCGGAATCCCGAATTCTCTCTCAATATCTTTTCCTGTTTTCACCAGATCCGCAGCAACTGTTGTGATTTTGCGGTATATATTTTCTTTTACTTCTTCTAATGTTGTCCCTGCACAATCCAGCAGACTGATACCAATGGTAATTGTGCGCACGTCCAGATTCATCTCATGAATCATTTTATTGGTTTCAAAAACTTCATTCAGATTAATCATTTTGCCACCCCGTTAAATTCTATGCATAATATCAAAAATCTTCTCATTCTGTGCCTGGATGACGACACCAATCTCCTCACCAATCTGCTGCAGTTCAGCAGAAAGAGTATTCATATCTTTGGATGAATCCTTTGGATCCACTACCATCATCATATTAAAAAATCCACCTGTGATCGTCTGGGAAATGTCCAGAATATTCACTTTGTTGCTTGCGAGATAATCACAGACTTTTGCTATGATTCCCACTCCATCTTTTCCTACAACTGTAATGACTGTTCTATCCATGATCCTAAATCCTCCTAATTCTCATTAAACAATTGTTACAGATGACACTGCATCTCTCTTCGCCACTTCCAGCGGCAGTTCAGCTTTGTCCGGCAGGGAAACCTTTACCGTCTCATAAGCGAGTTTCTCGTAATTATTTTCTTTGCTCAGATGTCCCAGGTATACCTTCCGGGTTCCTTCCGTTGCCGTATCCTGGATCAGCTGCGCACACCTTTCATTGGAAAGATGTCCGTTGCGTCCCAGAATCCTTCGTTTCAGGTAATAAGGATATCTTCCCACCTGCAGCATATTAACATCATGATTCGCTTCCACAAACAAAATATCGGATCCGTAAATCTTCTCCACCAGATACTCATCATAATCTCCCAGATCTGTGGCGATACTTGCCTTGCTGCCATTGGACCAGAAAGAATAACATACCGGATCCGCGGCATCATGCCATACCCTGGAAGCTTCTATTTTAATATCTCCGATCCAGAACGGATGATCTGCTTCAATTGACTGAAACAAGCTTCTGTCAACCTTTCCCAGATTCTTATATTCAAAAATCGCGTCAATTGTCTTCCCTGTGGCAAATACCGGCAGTCCGTATCTTCTGGAAAGAACGCCAAGTCCTTTGATATGATCTGTATGTTCATGGGTGATCAAAATTCCTGAGAATTCCGGTACCGTCAGATCCAGCTCTTTTAATCCTGCTTCAATTCTTTTGGCGCTGATTCCACAATCTACCAGCAGTTTTGTATCTTCGGTGCCGACGAAGATCGCATTTCCCTCACTGCTGCTTGCAATGCTTGTTAATTCCATGAATTTTACCTCTTCTTTCGCCAAACCGTTCTCTTTAGTATAGCATAAGGGTATGGCAGAATCTACTTTTTCTTTTAAAATCCGCTTGCGGCAGGTGACTGGGCCGCATCGCCAAGAATTTCCCGGATCTGACGTCTGGTCTCTTCCAGATCTCCGGAATTGTCGATTACATGGGTTGCCGCCGCCTTAAACTCTTCTTCCGTCTTCTGGCTTTCCATCATCTGACGGATCTTGCGGTCAGAATATCCTCTGGACGCTTTTAACCTCCGGAAGCGAATTTCTTCCTTCGTATAAATATACCAGAGCTGATCAAACAAAGACTCATACTGTGCTCCTACCAGAAGCGCTGCTTCACAGACTACCAAAGCATTCGGGTCTTCTTTCCGGATTTCTTCAATCTGCCGCATAATCTCCGCGTCTACATTTTTATGAGTAATCTCATTTAAGATCTTAAGTTTTCTTTCACTGCAAAATACAATGGAACCCAGCACTTCCCGGTCAATAAAACCATCTGCCTTTACGATTCCTTTTCCAAATGCTTTTACAATTCCTTTATAGCTTATGCCGTCCGGTTCCATCAGTTTATGAGCTACCAGATCTGCAATAATAATTCTTGCGCCATATTCGTTTTCCAATATATTTAAGATTTCACTTTTCCCGGAGCCAACGCCCCCGGTAATACCAATTATTTTCATTTTCCACTCCTTATTTTGCTTCATACCAGCTGCTTCCAGTATTAATATCAATCTCCAAAGGAATTTCCAGATCCGCCGCATGCATCATCTCCGTTTTCAGGATTTCTTTTACCTCGTCCAGTTCCTCCATCCATGCCTCAATCAGAAGTTCGTCATGAATCTGCAAAATCAGTCGGGACTTCATGTTCTTCTCTTTCAGTTTTACATTCACCCGGACCATGGCAATCTTAATAATATCAGCTGCTGTTCCCTGAATTGGAGAATTCATCGCCACTCGTTCCCCAAAGTTTCTCTGGGCAAAATTCTTTGACTTTAATTCAGGAATCGGACGTCTCCGATGGAACATCGTTTCTACAAATCCATCGGTCTTTCCTTTTTCTACTTCCCGGTCCAGATACTCTTTTACCTTTGGATAAGTCGCAAAATATTTATCAATATAATCCTGTGCCTGTTTTCGTGTAATCTTTAAATCCTGACTCAATCCAAACGCACTCAGTCCATAAATGATTCCGAAATTTACAGCCTTGGCATCCCGTCTCTGGGCACTTGTAACCTGATCCATCGGAATTCCAAACACTTCTGAGGCAGTTCTGGCATGAATATCCTGATTTTCCTGATACGCATGGATCAGTTTCTCATCTTTTGACAAATGCGCCAGAACTCTTAATTCAATCTGGGAATAATCGGCATCCAGAAAAATATACCCCTTTTCCGGAAGAAAAACTTTGCGGATCTGGCGTCCCAGATCCATGCGGACCGGTATATTCTGGAGATTCGGCTCCGTACTGCTGATTCTTCCTGTTGCAGTGATCGTCTGATTGAATTTGCCGTGGATTCTTTCATCCTCTCTGATAAAATTGGCAAGTCCATCCGCATAGGTGGATTTTAATTTGGTCAGCTGACGGTATTCCAGAATCATCGGGATGATCGGATACAAATGTTCAATCTTCTCCAGCACATCCACACTGGTAGAATACCCGGTTTTTGTCTTCTTTCCGCCTTCCAGCTTCATATGCTCAAACAAAACTATTCCCAGCTGTTTTGGAGAATTAATATTAAATTCTTCTCCTGCTTCCTGATAGATCATATTCTGGAGCTCCTCAATTCTGCCGATCAGCTGATCTCCGTAATCTTTCAGCGCCTGACGGTCTACATGGATTCCTCTTTCTTCCATATCATAGAGCGCGAACATCGTTGGAATCTCAATATTTCGATAGAGATCCATCATGCCCAGTTCTGCCAGCCGTCTGGATAACGGCACAATGGATGTTCTGGAAACATAAGCTTCCATTCCAAGAATTTTTCTGCCCTCTTCCGTCAGTCCGTCTTCCCCTGCCATAGGTTTCTTCTTATCTAACAGTTCTTTTCTGGAAGGAATCATAAGGCTCAGATAGTCTCTGGCAATATCGTCATATTCATACGTGCTTTTCAGTGGGTTTATCAGATATGCCGCAAGTGAAATATCAAATACAGACGGTGTTTCTTCTTTTATCTTCAATTCTCCCAGATATTCTTTGGTCTCCATCATTCCGACAGATTCCACAGAAACATACAGGCGGCTGATCTGATCCAGCAGAAACTCCTTCGTTATAAATCCTTCTGCCGGTAAAAGATAAATCTGCTGCCCTTCTACGGACAAGCCAGCCCAAAAGCGGTCATTTTCTTCATAAATAGAGATACCAATCTGCTCTCTGTCTGCAGCCTGCGCAAAAATCTCTTCCGCCCGTATCAGATCGTGGATAGTCTCTGTCTCCAATTGAAATTCATCTGGATCATCTCCGTCAAATCGTTTCAAAATAGATTTAAATTCCAGTTTTTTCAGAAGCTGATACGCTTCCTGAGTATAAATATTCTGAATCTTCGCATCTTCCAGTTTAATCTCTACCGGACAGTCTAACTTGATCGCAGCAAGTTCCTTGCTCATAACTCCCTGCTCATAATATTCCTGCAGATTGTTTTTTGCCCGGTTCGGCTTTACCTCTTCAATATGCTCGTAGGCATTCTCAATGCTGTGAAATTCTTTGATCAGCTTTGTCGCTGTCTTCTCCCCAATCCCCGGAATTCCCGGAATATTGTCAGAAGCGTCTCCCATCAATGCTTTTACGTCAATAAATTCTTTCGGCGTCACCTGATACTTCTCCATCACATCCGCCGCATAATAATCCTCTACGATCGTTCCTGACATCTTTGTCTTTGGGATCCGGATCTGTACCTTATCTGTTGCAAGCTGCAGCAGATCACGGTCTCCGGATATGATCTTTACTTCATATCCCTGGGATTCTCCAATGACAGACATGGTTCCAAGAAGATCATCCGCTTCATATCCTTCCTGCATCATCATCGGAATATCCATTGCCTTCAGCACCTCTTTGATCACCGGGACCTGCTCCGCAAGCTCATCCGGCATCCCCTTCCTGGTGCCTTTATAATCCGCAAACATCTTATGGCGGAACGTAGGCGCTTTCAGATCAAAAGCGACTGCCAGATGAGTCGGATGCTCTTCCTCCAGGAACTTAAACATAATATTTAAAAAGCCAAGCACTGCATTGGTATGAAGGCCCTGGCTGTTGGTCATTTCTGGTAGTCCGTAAAACGCACGATTTAAAATGCTGTTTCCGTCAATTAATAACAATTTTTCTTCCATCGGAATATTCTCCTTCTATTTGTTATGTTTTCCATTGTAACAGAACCAGCCAGACAAGTCCACCTCGCAAAAATCCCATATGACGGATTTTTTCCGTACATATGGGATTTTTTTGCTTATTTTACTGAAACATTGGGGTTGACAAGTATCTGTCTCCGTTGTCCGGCAGGAAAACGACAATATTTTTTCCATGATTTTCCGGACGCTTTGCCACCTGAATGGCTGCCCACAAAGCGGCTCCTGAAGAAATTCCAACAAGAATGCCCTCTTCCACTGCCATGGATTTGCCAAGATCAAAGGCATCTTCATCTGATACCGGGATGACTTCATCATAAATTTCTGTGTTAAGGACGTCCGGCACAAATCCGGCTCCGATTCCCTGAATCTTATGCGGTCCGGCTTCTCCTTTTGAAAGAACCGGAGATGTGGCCGGCTCTACCGCAACAATTTTAATATCTTCTTTTTTGGATTTTAAATACTCTCCGACACCTGTGATCGTTCCGCCGGTTCCGACACCTGCCACGAAAATGTCAATATTCCCTTCCATATCTTCCCAGATTTCCGGACCTGTAGTCAGACGATGCACTTTCGGATTAGACGGATTCACAAACTGTCCTGCCAGAAACGCATGGTCCAGTTTCTGTGCAAGTTCCTCCGCTTTCTCAATAGCTCCGTTCATTCCTTTCGCTCCGTCTGTCAAAACAATCTCCGCTCCGTATGCCTTTAAAAGATTTCTTCTCTCAACACTCATGGTCTCAGGCATTGTAAGAATGACACGATATCCTCTGGAAGCCGCAATGGATGCCAGTCCGATTCCCGTATTACCGGAAGTCGGCTCAATGATGACAGAGCCTTCTTCCAATTTGCCGGCAGCTTCTGCATCCTCAATCATCTGGAGAGCAATTCTGTCTTTTGCACTGCCTGCCGGGTTTAACCCTTCCAGTTTGGCAAAAATCTTTGCTCCTGTCTCATATTTTTTCTCTATCTTTCCAACCTCCATCAAAGGAGTCTTTCCAATCAGTTCTCCTACGTTCTTATAAATCCCAGCCATTGTTGTCTCCTTTCATTTCCTATAATTCCTAGCAAGTTAATATGATATTAATATATCACATTTTCCCCGTTTGTCAATAGAAAAAGACAGAAACAACTCCGTGCTAAATCACGAAGTCATTTCCGCCTTTTTCCTTTGCCCGTTCCACAATATCTTCCAGTGTAATCTGACTTAAATACTCCCGGATCACCTGTCCCAGGCCTTCCCAGATCCCAATGGTCGGGCACTCATGATACCGCCCGCACTGATTGATCTCATCATCCAGACAGGCAACCGGCTGAAGGCTTCCCTCTGTAATCTGAAGGATTTCATAGATCGTATAATCCGCCGGTTCCTTTGCCAGCTGATATCCCCCGTGAGGTCCCCGCAGACTCTTCAAATAACCACAGATGCTCAGCTGACGTACAATCTGCTCCAAATATTTCACAGAAATTCCCTGACGTCTGGATACATCTTTCAGCGCCACCCAGTCTCCCGTATGATGCACTGCCAGATCATACATCAGACGGACCGCATATCTCCCTTTTGTTGATATTTTCATAACACCACTCCATGTTTTCTTTTTTCTACATAATTACTATGATTTATTCTACTTGCTTTCGATTCTATTGTCAATTTTCTTCTCATGATTTACAATAGATGCAAAAGGAGGAACACTGTTATGAGCAAAATCAATAAAATCACACCCCTCACCCATGTAAAATATCTGAATCTGTATGAGCTGGAAGCGGAGAATAAATTTGGCGACACCCACCCTTATTATGTCGCCAGCCGAAAAGATGAACATACCATGATGGCTGCCACGAAGAAACCAATTCCAGACGGCGTCATCATTTACAGCCTTTTCGGTGAGAATAACGATAAGGTGATCATGATCCGCCAGTTCCGCTATCCGCTCAATGATTACATATATGAATTTCCGGCAGGCCTCATCGACCCGGGAGAATCCGTAAAAGAAACTGCGGTCCGGGAAATGATGGAAGAAACCGGCCTTAACTTTACCCCGGCTGACTGCGAAGAATTTCTGCACCGGCCGCATTTTTCTTCTGCCGGAATGACCGATGAAACCAACTGCACAGTATATGGATATGCATCCGGAAAACCAAATCTGGATCATCTGGAACCCAATGAAGATTTATCTGTTCAGCTGGTAGATCGCGAAGAAGCTAAACGGATCCTGAAAGAGGAAAATCTGTCTGTCAAAGCTTACTATCTTCTGCTTCATTTTCTTCAGAGCGATCCAAAGGATCCTTTTGCATTTCTTCATATTTAAAAATCTGTACATAGCAAAAAGGAAGGACATGGATTTTCCATGTTCTTCCTTTCTATAAATAAAAGCAGATCCTTTTTCTCTCTGTTTATGATTCAATAATTATATGCTTCACTCCGCCCTGTTCTGCCCAGGAACGGAATTCTGCCATTTGTTCCTTTGTATACAGTTTCGGGTTATCCTTAAAACAGTACTCCTGATCGATCAGGTGATATTTGGATTCTGCCAGAGGATTATAATTTAAAATTTCATAAGAAACTTCCGGGTAAATGCCGCTGATCCATCTTCCCACTGCTTCTATATTTTCTTTTGTCGCTGTCATTCCCGGAATCATCGGCGTCCGTATGATGACTGCATCTTTCTTTTCGGATTCCAGCAGAAACTTCAGATTTCTTCGGATCCTTTCGTTAGAGACTCCTGTATATTTCTTATGAAGATCCTCATTTTCCAGTTTAAAATCCGCGAAAATGCGGTCCAGATACGGCAGGATTTCCTCCAGAATTTCCTGTCTGGCATAGAGAGAAGTCTCTATGGCCGTATGGATTCCTTCCTTTTTACACTGTTTCAGTAATTCCAGAGCAAATTTCCACTGAAATAAAGGCTCTCCGCCGGACAGGGTGACCCCGCCGCCGTGGCGGTAAAATACTTCGTCTTTCCGGACTTCCTCCATTACTTCGTTCACTGTCATTTCTCTGGAATCCATTTCAATGGCTCCCGCCGGACACCAGTCGATGATCTCTGCCCAGTCTTCTGCCACTTTAGGATTGAGATGGATTTTCCCATTTTCTATTTTTACGCCTTCTGCTCTGCTTTTCTTCACGCAGGTTCCACAGTGGATACACCGGTTTTCAAAATACAGCGGTCTCTTTTTCGCAGAAATTCCTTCCGGATTCTGACACCATACACAGGAGAGAGGGCATCCTTTTAAAAATACGGTCGTACGGATGCCGTCCCCGTCATGGGTGGAAAATCTGCGGATATCAAACACCTGTCCCTTCATCTAAATATCTCCATAGCTGGTGCGGGCAATGATCTCATTCTGCAGTTCATCTGCCAGCTCCGTAAAATATGCCGTGTATCCCGCTACACGAACCGTAAGGCCGCGGTACTGTTCCGGATTCTTTTTCGCAGCGATCAGATCTTCTTTGCGCACCACGTTAAACTGGATGTGCGGTATCTCGAGATCTACAAAACTGCGGAGGAATTTGGCAAATTTATCGATTCCCGCTTCGTTTTTAAAAAATTCCGGCAGAAATTTCATATTTAACAGGCCGCCGTTGGTCGTTAAATTCTTATCCAGCTTGGATACGGATTTCAATACCGCTGTCGGACCTTTTACATCTCTTCCGTAAACCGGTGACATTCCGCCGTCTGCCAGCGGTTCTTTCGCATGGCGCCCATCCGGCGTAGCGCCGACATTTTCTCCCATCGGAACATGAGCGGATACCGTGTACATGCCGGTATGATACGGGCCTCCCCGGTAATTGGTGAATGTGCGGAGGCGGTTTTTAAAGTACTCTGCCCATTTGGTTCCCATGGCATCCACCCAGTCTACGTCATTTCCATACTTTGGAACTTTGTTCAGACACATGGTGCGCAGGAACTCATATCCTTCAAAATCATGCTTCAGAGCATCCAGCATTTCACCTTTTTCCACTTTGCCCTCATCATAAATCAGCTGTTTGATCGCAGCCAGACTGTCTGCCAGGTTCGCTACCTGAATCATCTGAATCCCGGACAGATTATATTTTGCTCCGCCTGCCGTTACATCGATACCGCCTTCCATACAGTTATCGATCACAGAAGATAAGAACGGTGACGGCAGCAGATCGATGTGTGCCTTTTCTACTTCTTCACATGCCAGGATCATCTTGTCCATAAAATAATCAATCTGACGGCGGAACGCTTCTTCCAGATCCTCAAATGTCTCATAATCCTCCAGATTACCGTAATCCGGCGCAAAACGCTCTCCGGTCAGAAGACAGATGCCTCCGGTCAGCGCCGCTTCCAGCGCTTTATTAAGATTAAACATGGCGGAATCACTCCATCCCAGATTGTTTCCCTGGGTTGTCAGTTCCACGCAGCCTACAATCGCATAATTTAAGGCATCCTTTTCCTCGATTCCCAGCTCTTCCATGGACGAAATCACTGCCTTGTCATTAAAAAACTGCGGCATTCCGCTTCCTTTCGCAACGGTTCTTACTGCTTCTTTCAGCAGAGCATCTCCGGTTCCTTCATGAAGTCTGACGGACAGATTCGGCTGCGGAAGTCCCAGATGTTTCTGCGCCTGCAAAAACAGGAAAGACAGATCATTAACATAATCATTTCCGTTTTCATCCTGTCCTCCTGCCGCAATGTTAAAACCAATCGGGAACCCGGCGAAATATTTTGCACCGTGGGAGTTCCTCATATATACGATCTCATTAAATTTTAGCCAGAGACATTCGATGATTTCCAAAGCGCCCTGTCTGGTCAATCTTCCTTCTTCTATATCTTTTGTGTAGAAAGAAATCAGATGCTGGTCCAGTCTTCCAGGAGAAAAAGAAGATGCGTTGGATTCCATCTGAAGGATCACAAATAAAAACCAGACGGACTGCACTGCTTCATGAAAGGTTTTCGGCGGACGTTCGCTTAAGTTCCTGCAGTTTTCTGCAACGGTAAGAATGTCCTTTTTCTTATCCTCATCCATTTCTTTTTCTGCCAGATTCATCATGAAATCATGATAACGCATCATAAAATCCTCTGCGCCTTCCATGACGATCTGAACACTTTTATAAAAATCTTTATGTTCCTCGCTGCATGTTTCTAATTTTGCTTCTGCCTCTTCCTGAAGTCCTTTCGGTCCCATTTCCAGCCACTTTTCACAATTTGGACAGATATGCCCCTGCGCGTGGTCTTTCTGATTGATTTTTACGACTTTGGCAATCTCATCAATTTCCTTTCCGTATCTCTGCGCCAGAATATCTTCCAGAGACTTTCCTTTCCAGTATGGTTTGATCACCTGGCGAAATGTATCGATATCTTCCTGATGAACGTTGAACCTGTCCTGAGGTCTTGTCGGCAGAGTTTCAAATTCTTTGTCCACCCATGTGCTTCCGCTTTCCGGAAAGACAACGCCGTAGCGGACGCCTGCGGTACGATTTCCTACGATCAATTCCTCCGGTTCCGCGCTGATGGCAATCTGCTCCAATGCAGCTTTCAGGGATTTTGCCCTCTGTATGATTCTTGGCTGCCCTTCATTTTTCTTATATGTATCTGTAATGATCAGAGCCTGCTCAATTGAAGCATATCTTGGCTCTGACAGCATTTTGTCTTTTAAGTAAGTCACCCGGTCTGTCTGATAAAGTTCTTCCATCCTTCATTCTCCTTTTCGTTATCTTTCCTTTCTTGTTTTTTATTATTATAAATTACTTGTTATCATTTTTCAAGCGTTTCATATTGTTTTTGATTTTAAGCAGGGATTATTTATACACAAAGAAAAGCACCCGGCGAGTGCTTTTCTTCTATTCTATATAATTCCCCTGCTGTTCTACTCTTTCTCGAATACATAAATACTTGTCCCATCAGTGCCTTCCATTGTTAGTTCTCCGCCGTCCAGAGTCACTTCCGCAGCTTCAGAGTCGGCGTGAATGATATATACTCCTTTTTCGTCTGATTCTGTCCAGGTCCCATTCGCATTTTTTCCATAGCCCGTATGATACATGCTCATCGTACCATCATCGTTAAACGTTATTTTGATTCCTGCAAACATATCATGTGCTTCCTGTCTGTCCTCTTCATCCATTTCCGGATATTCTTCTGCCAGCATATCCACTACCTCGTCTACCTCCTTCGGCTCACTCATGTCTTCCGTCTGAAGTTTTGTCAGTGTCCAGGTTCCTTCTATGGATCCCATCTGACAGCCGGTCAGTATCCCTGCCAGCATTCCTAACGTCATGAAAATCATTGCCAGTCTCTTTTTCATCTTCATTTCCTCCTTTGTTCTTCGGCCGGTGCCGTTGTTATTTTCTTTATATTTTCAGTATAAATTCTGTTTTGGAAAATTTGTTTCTTCCCACCTATCTTTTTCTTCTAAAACAATGATTGTATCATCTGTGTCATCTTCCATGGTCAAATCTCTTTTATTTAAGGTGAATGTCATAATATGGGGGCCTTCGCCTCCCACCGCTAAATAAACTCCATCCTCCATTTCTGTCCAGGTGCCAAGCAGCATCGAATCATAAAAACTTACCTCCATTGTTCCATTCTCACGGAAAGTCACCTGATAATTTTTTAGTTCTTTTATCGCTTCCTGTCTCTCTTTTTCTGTCAGATTTTTGAAATTTTTCGCAGCATCTTCTATTCTCTGAGGCTCACTCATCCCTTCCAGCTGTATTCTTCTTGCCGTCCATGTCCCTGTCACAGACTTTTTCTCATGAGCATCCATCAAAGCCGGCAATATCCAGACCGCCAGCAGCCCTGCTGCCACTAAAATGATGATTCTTCTTTTTTTCACCCCGTCTCCTCCTTTCCTCCGGTGTATAACTCCTGCTGTTTTTCTTTGCAGTCTCAGTATAAAAACCAGTTTGGAAAATTTGTTTTTCCTGCTTATTTTTCTTTTCGTATTTCGGAAAATCTGTTTCCTGCCAGTTCGTATCCTGTCCGGATTCCTTCAAAATCTTTTGAATAATACATGGTATGTTCTTTTTTGATTCCTGTCTCTCTTGCCTGATCCAGAATCCGCATTTCCGTCCCAAAAAACAGGATTTCCCATCCTTTCCTTTGTTTTTCCTGTATCAGATGCCGGATCTTTTTCTGGTCATACTGTATACTGGCATTCTCCATACCGTCCGTCATAATGAAAACAAGAACCTTTTCATCTTTTTCCGTTTCAGCCTCTGCAAACACTGTTCCTATGGCGTCAAATAATGCTGTATTTCCATAGGCATAGTACTCCTTTGGCGTCAGCGCCTCCGCCTGCCGGATCGGCACATGCCGGCAGAAAAGATGACACTGGTCGCTGAATAAGGCTGTTGTAATATAGGCTTCGCCCTCCTGCTGTTTTTGCTCTTCCAGCATATGATTGTAGTTTCTGATCGCATCCTGTTCTTTTCCATACATGGAACCGCTTTGATCGAGGATACATATCATCTCTTTGATGCTTCCATCCTGCATTTTCTTCACTCTCCTTCCGTTTTCCTGGAGATTATTTTAACGATTACACTAAGCCAATTTGTTTTTCTTTCATCAAAAAACAAATTTTCCAAAACAGAATTTATACTGAAATCATCAAATGAAACAAAACAAATTCAACGATTGAAACAGGAGGAAATAAAATGTTAAAAAAACTGATTCTTATCATCATCGCCATATTTTTAATCCCAGTGGCTGCGGAGCAGATCCAGACAATGTCGTCTGCCTCCAAAAATTCAGAGCAGGAACAGGCAGAAGAGGAAACCGATTCATTCAGCTCTGATGATGCTTCTGATACTGAAACCTATGATACAGGTGATACCACAGAAGAATCTTATGACAGTACGCAGACTTTATCCGATGATTCTAAGCCTAAGAATTCCGGTGAAACAGAAAATAAAGAAACAAATGAAGAATTTGACTGGAAATCCGGGTATGCAGATGTTCTCCATCATATTGAGGACTATATGTCCATTGAAGATGGTACAGAATGTACATTAAAAGATCTTGATTTTGACGGTATTCCAGAATTACATATCGTAACTAAAATTGGTGCAAACGGATTACTTGGAAACGCTGTAATTTTCTATTATGATGACAATCAGAATTTACAATACACAAAATTTTCTTACGATGGCCAAAGTGCAGATTCTCCTGGACTTTATGTTAATTCCAATGGCGAATACGCATGGCTGGTTGAAAATCTGTGCTATGACTACAAAACCGAACAAAATACTTTTTGCACAGATTTTTCCAGAAAATCATCAATTGAATATAGCGGAGTCGATGCCAGCAAAATGACATTTTCCAACGGACAGATAAAATCAACTGTTCTTATTAAGGTTGAAGGCGAAAAATGGACCGGCAAAAAACCATCTCAGTTTTATGCATTAGGAGAAACTTATGATAATGTCGACGACTTTTTTAAACAGATTGGTTCTAACTGGAAATGGAGCCAAGTTGCAGAAACTTACGAATATATCCATATTTCTCCAACCTATAAAACATCATCTCAGGAACAAATTGATCAATTACTAAATTCTTATCGCCCGCTGATTTAAAATCATCATAATAAAAGATAGGAGGAATCGACATGTTAAAGAAAATCACCGCTTTGATGCTGGCTGTTTTTGTTATGATCATTTCCGCTGCTGCCGTCCGGTCATTTTCATCTAATTGGACGAAACGTTTTCCGCCCAAGAAGGCCGAAGCAAAGCAGACAGAAGCTCCAGCTCCTGTCGAAAAAAAGAACATAGAGCTTCTTCCATACAGCGGCACACGGCTGATCACCGGCGAAGAAGCGGCTGCATTATCGGATCAGGAATTAAGAATTGCACGGTGCGAGATCACAGCAAGACACGGCAAGCGGGTCTGCTCAGAAAAAACAAAAGAGTATTTTGAAACCATCAGCTGGTACCATCCTTCCAGCGACTACGACAGTGCTTCTCTGTCAGACATCGAAAAGGAGAACCTGGAAATTCTATATAAAGAGGAACTGGGACGTAAGCAGGCTGCCGAAGAAAGTTCTTTTTCTTACGATGATCTGACCGGAAAATGGATCAGTATCGATGAAAATCCGGAGGATGATTATGTTCCCAAAAACACCACGCTCATAGAAATCAAAGAAAGGGACGGCGCCTTTTATTATGTATATTCTTTTGTCGCGACTCCTATCTGCTTCACCCCTGGAGAAAGCGTCGAAAAAGGAGAATCCCACCGTATATTCTGTGACGCTACCACCGGTCGTGTCACGTTGGATGAAGATACCGGAACCCTTACACTTTATTTTAGGCCTTCTGGTGAAATGGCCCTTTATACTTATAAATATGATGTTATGTCTGACTGCCTGATTCTGACAGATGATGATAACTATCAGGAAACTTTAATAAAAGATGATGATTTTGAATATTAGATATCACAAAAAAAATCAGGGAAGGAGCTAAAAAATCCTTCCCTGATTTTTGTTACTGCGGCCAGTAGTAAGGCGAATCCCCCGCAATTCCCAATGGAGCAATAAAAAATGCTTTACCTGTATCCTCATAATCTTGTACAATTATCATCATGTCTTCAATAGGCAAAAATCTACTTGATTTTTCAGATTTTGCATTTTCCCATGCATCGCCAATAGCGTTTCCCAAGTATTCTTCATCTTTCTTCTGCAGATCAGCCGCTGCCATTCCAACCTCGGCAGCAACTTCATTTAAATTTACAGCGTTCTTACTACTGCGATACACTACTAACTGTATGACATCTTCATTAACAAGATCCTTGACTAAACCTAAATTAATATTATCTGTCATCTGATAATGCTCAACCGTCTTAAAAGTAGTTAAAATACCCCCATATTTTTGTATCTCCACCGTGCTGCTTTTCTTTTCGGAGATTTTTTTCATTTGGTATCCTTTTTTCTTTAAATCATGAATCACATCTTCTGCCTGGATAAAAAAGCGATAATTATTGCATGGCTCACCCCATTGTATAACATCTTTTTCGTCCAGCCTATAAAGGACAGCATCTTTCTCCTCTTGATATTTTTTATCTCCTTTGACCTCTTCTTCGGAAACCGCATGTTCTTTCACATAAGAAATAAACTCTTTATACCGGTTACTTCCTCGTTCATAATTTCCTGCATACACTGTATCGTCTTTTTTGTTTTCCTGAAAAAGAGAATAAAATTGATCTTCACCAGAAGACATTGGCTGTATCTTTATGGAATAAATCGAATCTTCATTCTTTGCAATATTATCCTGGTGAGAAATATCAATAAGATATCTTGCATTGAGTCTTAATCGAACAGATTCCCCTTTCGTAATTGAAAGATTTCCTAATTCCACACACTCTTCTTTTGTCAAATATGTTTCTGTGAATAACAGCGATGACAGCTTCTCCAGAAAACAAATACATCTTTCTTTCGAACCCTGATACTCTATTCTCATAAGTCGTTCACTCAAGGGATCATAAGTAAAAATGGCCGTCTCTGTTTTACCCCGAACCTTATAGGTTTCATCTTTACCCGAAGACAATCGAATTCTTCCTTTCTCATCATCTTCTACATATCCCAGCATACTTCCTGCCTCATCTGCCAAATCCAGTTTTTGATCTATCCCCATATAATATTCTACCGCATCTTTCGCTGTTTCAAAATCAATACAGAAAGTATTTTCACCTCCCTGATCAATCGGACATTTATCCCAGTCTTTCTCCTTTACTTCATATTCAGAATAGCCGTTGTATTTCTTTTCTTCTCCGTATTGCAAAAGATACTCTCTTATTTCTGCGTATTCTGAATCTTTTTTATCAAAAACCTTTTCTTTTTGCTCATTTTTTACTTTTTCCTTTTCACGATCTACTTTCCAGGCAAAATAATCCGGCTGATGTGTCTGAATATATGCATAGATACCGGCTGCTGACACTCCCGCCAAAACAGTCAGACAAATCATGCCGATTGCCATCCTCTTCAGCAGATACCCTTTTACCCGTTTTTTCCTTCTTCTCTTTTTCTCCTGCTGTGAAGTATTCAGCCAGGCATCTCCCCAGATATGACGGATTACTCCCATTTCCCTCTCTTCCTCTTCTCTCGGAAGATCTATACTTTCCAGCAGATTTCCAATAGAAAAGAACCTCATCTGAGATTCCAGAGATATTCCCTGCATTAATGCTCGTTCCGTTTTATCGCTGATTTTTGTATACCAATGCGGACTTCTTACATTATCTTTTTTCATTCGATCCGACACTTTTTGAATCCTGTGTCCTGTAACCATTTCATACCATACTGCACAAAGCGCATATATATCGGTCCATGGTCCCAAAATTCCTGTGTCGTCCTGCTGCTCCGGCGCTTTATATTCATCCGTACTTTCCTTAATCTCTCTTCCTTTACAGTCTGCCAATAACCGAAGCGTTCCATCTTTCATTACTATTAAATGTTCCGGTGTAATATTTCCATGAATCTGTCCGGCAGCATGAAGGCCGCTTACCGCCCGCAAAACCGGGCGAAGCAACCGTATCACTTCCTCTTCTTCTATTTTGTGTTTTTCCTTTATATAATTTTCAAGGATTTCTCCTTCCGGGGATGTTGTAATCATATACCCTTTTCCATTTTCTAAAAAATAATCCTTGATTACTGCCATACCGGAGGACAAAGTTTTTCCAAACATACCTTTTACTTTCTGCTCTTTTTCTGTCCTCCAAAATTCTTCCGGATATTCATATACCAGTACTTTTTGTTCCAGCACAAGATCATATCCCGCATACCGCACAGTATGTCCATCCTGTTCCAAAGCCGCTCCAATCATATATTTACTGCGAAGCACAATATATGGCTCCAGAAAGCCTTCCTGCCATTTATATTCCCACAATCCTTTTTTGCAAACCGGACAAATTTGTTCCGATTCCTCTTTTTCATTCATACAAAAAATACACTTCATCTTTTTTCAAACTCTCCTTTATTACCATAAATACTCAGGAGCATCTACATTTAATGTATTTACATTAAACCACCATTCTACATCCGTATTTTTGTTCCTAAATATACTTAAACTATAATTATAATTACCTCCCAAATCACAGAATCCTGTTTTTTCCCATTTCTCATCCTGTTCTGTTTTTTTCAAATCATTTATCTCTGATGTTATCTCTTCTTCTGTTACTGAATGTTCCTGTGTCAGGAATTTTGCCGTTTCCCGCATTACATTTTCTACTTCAGTTTTCTTTTGGTCCGACACCTGCATACCAATTGAAAATAATTCTTCATTTATGCTGTCCTGCCGTACCTTAATCTGTAATCCTGTCTCTGTCTCAAATATCTCTTCCTTTATAAACTTAGTAAGAATTGCCCCATATTTTCGCACTTCCACTGTATCTTTCTCTGATTTTTTTATCCTTTTCAACTGATATCCGTTCTTTTTCATCCATTTCAAATAGTCAGTCTTTGTATACTCAAAACGAACTTGATTGCAAGGATCTCCCCATTTTTTCACATCTTCAGGTTTCAAGGTATAGATCATCTTAGTTCCTTGATCCCCATCATCTTCTTTTTGACTGGATACTGCATGACTTTCTACAAACTCCACATACTCTTCATATCGGTCACTTTGTCTTCCATAGCTTCCAGCATATTGTGTTTTCTCCGGCTCATCTTTCATATTTAACCAAAAAACAGTGCCTCCTACTGTGCATAAAACAACGACTGTAAAAGCAGTTGCCAGAAGTATAATCCATCGTTTTTGTTTTATCTTTACATCTCCCTCTTTGACCGGATTTTGAACATTATTCAAAGCGCAGCATACCTCATTCATATTCCTAAAGCGCTGTTTGGGATTTACTTCTAATCCTCTAAACAGGAGTTCTTCCTCCTCTGGCAGAATTTCTACACCATAAGCTGATGGCGGATATAATTCATCTTTTTCAATTCTCTGAATGGAAGGTTCCGGGCGCACACCGGTTACCATCTCATAAATCGTTGCACATAAAGCATAAACATCCGTCCACGGTCCCTGTTTTCCTTTTTTCATATACTGTTCCGGCGGTGCATATCCTTTCTTAATCAAGATTGTCATGGTTTTTTCTGTCTCCAGATACGGCCTTGCCGAACCGAAATCTATGATTTTAATCGTTCCGTTTTCTTCCATCATCAGATTCCCTGGATTTAAATCACGGTGGATAATTCCTGTTTTATGAATTTTTTCGAGAGCTTCTGCCACAGGTCTCAGCATCTTCCAGGCCTGCTGAAAAGAAAATGGCACATCCTGATTCTGCAGATAATCATCCAGACTGATTCCCCGGATATATTCCATTGCCAGATATGCCGTTCCATTTTCTTCAAACCAATCCAGAACCTTGACAACTTCAGGAATATCAAACAACTTCGACATCCGCCTGGCTTCCTTCAAAAAATCCTTTTTTCCTTTCAGGAAACGCCTGCGGCTGTCTTTTTCCCTTGGCACTACATTCATATTCCCATCCTGATCATAAATTCTTCCTGCTATTTCTCTCGGATAATATTCTTTTATTACTACATTTTGCTGTAAATCCGTATCTTCTGCAAGATATGTAATTCCAAAACCCCCAATTCCCAATACTTTCAGAACACAATATCTCTTTTTTAAATACATCCCAATCTCTAAGTTATCTTTTTCCATTTCTTCTTACCTTACACTCAAAGCTATACTAAACGTTTTTTTATCCGAATTATATAATAAATCAGCCTCACATTTACTATTCAATTTCAATGATATGTAATTATTTTTTCCGTTCAAACTCTCAAGCAATTCTTTAATTTCATCTTCTGTCAAATAAGACTCCGGCGAAAGAATTGGCAGCATCCTATATAAAAAAGCGCCCGTACTTTTTTGATTCTGTGATGTCATTTGAAGATATATAACAAATTTGGTCGTATAATCGGAATACATATTTACTGTTTCTCCTTCATAATCCCATTGTGTTTCCTGATTCAAATGAATTCGGAGAGGATCCCATTGATTCCTATGATCCACAGAAACATATCCGTTAAATCGGTCATTATCCTCCTCGCCTTCGATTCCCATATAAAGATCTATTATTTTTTTCATTGTAGCTGCTCTGACCGGGAATACTCCCGCTGATTCACTTGGATATTTCCATCCTTTTAGCGCACCTTTTAAAATCCTGTAAGTCGTATATACTTCGTTTTGATCCACCTCATAAGCATTTTTCTCCAGGAATTCTACCGCTTCTTTGAATTCTTTTGAGTCCTGTCCCCGGATTTCCGGTTTCTCCATTTCTTCTGCCGCTTCCCGGTCATTTTTCAGGTCTTCCTCTGCTGCTTTTTCCGGGTGAGCCGTGCGATACCATTGAACTCCTGCCCTCGCCAGAAGAACCACAAAAACCAGAGCCGCACATGAGCAGAGAATCTTCTTCAGACGGCTGCGAAATCTTCCTCTTTTTCGGTTCTTTGCAGAAACCCGCTCCACCTCGGTCGTAATCCGGATCCATGAATCTCCCCAGATTTTTCGGATGGCCGCGCTTTCTTTTTCATCGTCTGTTTCTTCCTGCAGATCCAGCTGATGCAGCAGATTTACAATACTGAAATACCGGCTCTGAATATCTACAGACAAGCCTCTCATAAATGCCTGCTCCATCTGATCCGGCACTTTTACAAAATCACTGGGAACTCTTATGTGATCTCTTTTCACTCTCTGGGGAGCCGCCGGCACTTTATGCCCCGTCACCGCCTCATACCATACGGCACAGACCGCATATAAATCACTCCATGGACCGATTTTATCCTTTTCCTGATAGGATTCCATCGGCGCATATCTTTCTTTCAGTTTCTTTTCCCTTGCCGGATAACCTTTTATCAGAGCCGCTCCAAAATCAATGATTTTCAATGTTCCTTCACCATCAAACAGCAGATTGTCCGGGCTGATATCACCATGTATGATTCCTCTGCCATGAAGCCGGATCAGTGTCTGCATCACCGGCTGCAGAATCTTCACCGCTTCTTCTGCCGGAATGTGATGACGCTTTTTCAGATAATTGCGCAAACTGCCGCCTTTTAAGTATTCCATCACAAGATAATGGGCTCCGTTTTCCTGAAAATATCCTGTCTTATTTACAACTCCCGGAATATCTTTTATTTCATCCAGAAGATCCGCTTCTGCTTTCTCCTGAGATGACTCATTTTCTCTTTGGGAATATGCCTTAATGGCCACAGACCTTTTCTCTTTATCATCATATGCAAGATACGTCACTCCAAAGGCGCCTTCTCCCAATGCCTGTCCGATCATATACCGTTCCTGCAGCACAGTATACGGCCTGATCCAGCCAGGTTTCCATTCATACTCCCAAACTGCTTTCTTACAATGCGGACACCTTTCTTCTGTAAAATCAATTTCCTGCATACAAAAAATACATCGTTTTGTTTCCATCTAACTTTTCTTCCTTCTGCTTCAGTCTTGCTCTCCCGGATCTTCTTTCTTTCTGATTCTCAGATATTTTGCCAGTTCATCCTGATGACAATAGGCTCCTTTGTAAATTTTATAAAGATAGAAATTCTCACCTTCCCCTACTTTTTTGTCCACATGGGATTCCAGTACAGAAAACGGATCCTGACTTCTTAAAAACTCAATGACAAAACGGTCAAATCCGACTCCCGGTGACAGCTGGGAAAATCCGCAGTTGGAAAGAATCCGGTTCATCCGCATCATCGTAATCTTATTGTCATCTTCCATGGTAATCTTTGTTTTTACAAACAAAAGGAAACTGATCAGCGTTTCCCGGTTAATATCCCTCTTTCCGGTAATAAAATCACGGAAAAAGTCCTCGCCGGATCTTCCTCTCTGATACAACTTTGCCGCTTTTTTCTCATCTCTTTCGTATTCACGGTCTTTTTCTTCTTCTTTTTCCAGTTCTTCCTGCTCCCATTGTTTCAGCCGTTTCAGTGCCTTTTGCTCTTCTCCGGCAACCGGATGGGCCGAACAGTACCCCAGAGCATGGGCGATCCTCAGCTTTAGATTATCCGGCCAGTCTTCGACGGAACCATACAATTCAAAAATCAGTTCCATCCAGTCCACGGAGACATATCCAAAATAGAAATAATTGAATTCATCAAAAACACCGCCCGGCGTAATCGCCGTATTTTCCACAAGTTCTTTTTTCTCTTCCAGCGGCATGCGGTTCCGGCTCTTTGCCGCATCCTTTTTCAAGGCTGTCAGCGGCTTCAGGAAATTCAATTCCTCCAGGGCATGCAGCTCCAGATATCCTCTTTCTTCCTTTTCCAGGGCGCTGCCATACTGACGCAGCAGTGCTTCTGACTTCTCACAGCTTTCATAATAGCTGTCTATTTTTTGCCGGATATACAGGTACAGATATTTACAGAAATAATATCTTGCTTTTTCCCGGACAGCGGAGAAATTTTCTGCGTTTCGATCCATAAAATGGAAAAAGTCTTCCTCTGACTGGCTGTCAATAATTTCACGCTCCATAAAACTGGTCAGCATTTCCGTCTCCAACTGCTCAGAAGAGTTTTCTCTCACGTATTTTTCCAGATTTTTAAGTGTAATCTTTCCTTTTGGGAAACTCTGTTTTTTGCTTTTTGCCTGCTCCGTGTATTTCTCCATATATTTCTGGTATAATTCCATCCATCTGTCATAGCTTAGCTGATGACTGAAGGCATAGATCAGCCCCGCCTCGTAAAAACTGCGGGCATACAGGGTCTCATACCCCTCATCCTCCAGACGTTCATTTACTTTCTCCAGTGTCAGATTCCTTGCAAAGCCTTCTGCCAGCACCGCAAGTCTCCCCGGCAGCGGTATGTTTGCATTTTCAATGTCAAAATCTTCATCCATAAAGTTTAAGGTGAGATTTGTTACCATTTCCTCAAACAGATCATCTTTCTTCATACTCTGATTCCCTCCCCGGTCTTTCACAATATTTTCTGTTCTTCATGCCCCTTTATTTTGTCTTTTAAATATCTTTTCTTCTATATCTTACTTATTATATCATATACTGTCCACAGAAATGGCGCCCGCAGGCTTATATTATGACTTCAATTTCCCGCTTTCCTGAAAATAAGCATAAAAAAACCTACGGTTCTCCGTAGGTTTATCACTGCCGATGGTGGGACTCGAACCCACACGTCCATAAGAACAACAGATTTTGAGTCTGTCTCGTCTGCCAGTTCCGACACATCGGCATATTCAATTTTTTCGACCTCAGATATAATATCATTAAATCTGAGGTCTGTCAACATAAACTTGGAAAGTTTTAGGCCTTTGTTTTTGAAGAAATACGGTTTCCAGGATGGAATAAAACATCATCCTGCGGTAGAATAAAAATACACGCAGCAAATGAGAGGAGAAACTTTTCACTATGGATATCAATAAACTTCACTATTTTTTCCGGGCAGCAGAATTAAAGAATTTTACGAAGGCATCTGAACGGTGTCATATCGCTCAGACGACCATGAGCAAATATATCGCGGTGCTGGAGCAGGAATTAGGCTGCAAACTTTTTATCCGTTCCAGCAAGAGTATGGTTTTAACCCGCCAGGGGCAGCTGTTTTACGAAGAAATGCGCAAGATTGCAGAACGATATCAGGAACTATGTCAGGAAATCCAGCGTATGGACAATCTGGAGCTGAGAATCGGCATGATTACAACCGATTATGAAAATTTTCCTGTCCTGCGGGCATTTGAGCAGGCATATCCTGATATTTCCGTATACTTTTCTTTTGCAGAAGAAGAAAGACTCCTTTCCGATCTTCGTCAGCACCGGCTGGACGCACTGATTTGTCCGAATATCCTTACACTGGAACAATACGGTCTGGATGAAATGGAGCGAGTCGATCTGATCACCTTTGAAGAATCACTCGTTTGTTCCCGAGAATTGCTGGAAAAGTATCAGTCTCTCCAGGGGGTCGTTGCCAGTCAGCCGATTATCACGAAGGCTTCGGAAGAAAATTATCAGGAATTCTGCCGCACACAGTTAAAAGAACTTTACGGCACAACTTTTTCAAACGTTCTGCTCGTAAAAACCATATCCCAGCAGCTCCTCATGCTCAATTTATCCAGAGGTTTCGCCTTCCTGCCGTCTCTTTTCATGGCAGACTATGAAAATCTTGAATTCTTTCCAATGCCTCCGGAATTTTCTGAAACCGCACAGCTGCTGTATTCTCCAGCCTTTGTATCTTCCGGACTGCAGGGACTTTTAGATTACATCCATGAAAATAAGTAATAGATACATCAAAAAGATTCGTTGGTCACCGCTTCCCTTTCCTGTTAACATAATCTCGCATAAAATTGACTGGAGGTTATTATAAATGGAACGAAATCTGACGAAAGGAAGTATTTTCAAAAATCTGATCTTATTTTCTCTGCCTTATCTGCTGTCCTGTTTTTTACAGTCTTTCTATGGACTGGCTGATTTATTTATTACAGGACAGTTTAACGGCGCTGACTCTATCTCCGCTGTATCCATTGGAAGCCAGGTCACTCATATGCTGACCTTTGTGATCACCGGTTTGTCCATGGGAACTACTGTTACGCTTGCAAGAGCCATCGGTTCCGGTGATAAACGGCTTATGAAACGGACGATCGCCAATACGGTGGTTCTGTTTGCTGTTTTTTCTGTTGTTACAACCTTTATATTATTATTCTCTCTGGAAAATATCCTTACTCTGCTGTCAACACCGGCCGAGGCTTTTCGACAGGCAGAAGATTACCTTAAAATATGTTTTCTGGGAATCCCCTTTATTACTGCTTATAATGTAATCAGCGCGGTTTTCCGCGGAATGGGAGATTCCAACCGTCCTATGTATTTTATCGCGGCAGGCGGAATCATAAATATCATTCTGGATTTCATTTTGACTGGTCCCTTTCAAATGGGAGCCGCCGGCGCCGCCCTGGCGACAACAATTTCTCAGGCATGCAGCGTAATCCTTGCTCTGTTTTCTCTTAGAAAAATTGATCTTGGAATTCCTCTTCACCGATATGATTTTCTTCCAAGAAAAACTACGTTATGGCAGATTCTCCAGGTTGGTCTGCCAATCGCTCTTCAGGAAGGACTGATCCAGATTTCCTTCCTTATTATCACAGCCATTGCTAACCAGAGAGGCGTTGTTGTCTCTGCCAGCGTTGGAATCGTGGAAAAAATCATCAGTTTTCTATTTCTGGTTCCATCCGCAATGATGTCTTCTGTATCTGCCATCGCAGCCCAGAATGCCGGGGCAGGCAGTCATGAAAGAGGCAGGAAAACCTTATTTTATGCCCTTGGCATCTGTCTGGCCTTCGGACTTACAGTTTCCGGAATCTGTCAGATCTGGGCAGCACCGATCCTGGGATTATTTTCAAAGGGCGAACCTGCTGTTATTACAATGGGATCCCAGTATCTTAAAACTTACGTATTTGACTGCGTTTTTTCCGGCATTCAGTTCTGTTTCAGCGGATACTTCTGCGCATATGGAAGATCTTACATTTCATTTTTACAGAATGTCATTTCTGTATTTTTGATCCGGATTCCAGGCGCATATTTTGCAACTGTCCTGTTTCCTGACACTTTAGCGCCAATGGGACTTGCTTCCCCGGCAGGATCTCTTTTTTCTGCCGTTTTAAGCATCCTGATTTACTGGAAATTCCACCGGTATTTTACTGCTCCCCACGCAAAAAAAGGACTGTCTGAAACTTCATCCCGGTTTCGAAAACAGGCTGTATAGTTTTTTAAAAAGGCTCTCCGCCTGTCAGCCGCCAGGCGCACGACATAAAAAGACGCAGGAAATCTGTTTTCCTGCGTCTTATGTTATTTACACTTCTGACCGGATGCCGAAATTTTACTGATATCATGTTCCGGCTGTTCTTAAAATCAGCTCCTTAATTCATTAAGCAGATCTTCAATCTCATCCAGACATGCTCCGCAGACAGACCCTGCTCCGGTCACATCCTTGATCGCGTCTACGGTTACCGCTCCATCTTCATAAGCATCCATAATCTGGCCTGCTGTTACGTCCAGACATGGACATATCACCTGGTCTCTATCCATTTCCATAACCTCCTAAATCTGTTCCATTTGTTTACAGGAGATATTATGGTCAAATTTTTCTTATCTTATACTTTTCGGATTGTTTTTTCCAGATCTCTTTTTTTAATCTGCCAGTTTACCACTTCCGTCAGAAGCTGATATAAAACCGAGAACAGAGGGATGCTGAACAGCATTCCAACAACTCCCGCGACATTTCCTCCTATGGTAACTGCCACAAGAACCCAGATTCCCGGCAGTCCGACAGAATTTCCTACTACATGAGGATAAATTACATTGCCTTCAAACTGCTGCACTACAAGGAACATAATGACAAAGATGATCGCCTGCTTCCAGTCAACCGTAATAATCAGCAGGATCCCAATGCCGCATCCGACAAATCCTCCTACGATCGGGATCAGGGAAGTTACACCGATAAAAACCGCTATCAATACTGCATACGGGATTCCCAGGATTTTCATACATCCAAAAATCAGACATCCCAGAATCACAGCTTCCGTACACTGCCCGGAAAGGAAATTGGAAAACGCCTGATTGGACAGTCTTCCGACCCTTACAATATGTTTGACCGCTTTCAAAGGCAGAAACGCAAGCAGCAGCTTCTTCACCTGAAAAGCCAGCGTTTCCTTTTTCAGCAGAGCATTCAGTGCAAATACAAATCCCAAAGCGAAGCTGACAATTACCTGCACCGCACTGGAAATAATACTGACTGTGGAATTGAGCAGGTTGGTCGCCCAGGTCTGAAAATATCCCATCATCTGTCCTCCAATCTCATTCCAGTCAACATCCAGACTCAGTACATAGCTATGTATCCTCGGATTGTCTTTGGACAGGTTATCAATATATTCCTGAACCGCTTCAATAAACCCGGGAACACTGACTGAAAGCCGGTACATTGTTTCCGCCAGTTCCGGTATGATCAGACCGCAGACCAGAAGAATCACGCCGATAATACACAGGATTGCCGCAATCAGACTCAGCACGCGCCTTCCTTTTTTTATCTTATGCAGCACCCGGTTTTCAAAAAAGCGCATCGGCACGTTAATGATAAAAGCAAGACAGCTTCCAAGGATAAACGGAAACGCCACCGATCCTATATATGAAATTCCGTGCATTACAAGCGATAAATGCTCCAGCAGGAAATACAGACATATTCCAAAAGCCACAACAACAAAAGGGGTCTTGTCATTTTCTTTAAAATACTTCATACCTCACTCCTTCTTCATGTAATAAACCCATTATACGCTCTTTCCGAAAAAAGTACAGTGATTCCTGAATTTTTTGCATATTAAAAGGAGACTTCCAAGAGTCTCCTTCTTTATCTTTTGTAACGCCCAGAATGCCGGTCCCGCAGTTTTGACGCCTAGCGAAGCTAGGTGGGTTCCCTCGACAAACCTTTTGTAGTCCCTTCGAGGAGGGCTGGACATCCAGTCTGTTATCTGAGATCCCGTGATAAATAAATGTAGGTTCAAAATAGCAGGTTATCGCACACCCCAGGCCGTCGTATCTATCTCTTTAATCTTATTATAGAATAAGTATGTCAAGATTGCAACCCAACGATACATGAAATTCTATCCAATATGGATACATCCCGTCTCGCTCTTGGGAGATATCTGATCATAACCGCTGATATCCTCCCTTAAATCTCTTTTCAGATATTCAAAGACAGCGTCTTCTCCCTCCCGGGCATACATGGTCAAAAGCTTCGTAAGATATTCTCTGGAAGCATCATGCATCAAGGATCCGCCGATTCCATGGTTAAAATATTCCAGCGGACTTTCCTGGGTAAATTTGTCTCCATTATATATCTTTCCGGCGCTGACCCGGTCCACAAACATCTCCGCCATATAGCGTTTTGGAATCTTCATTCCCACAAGTCCCTTTTTATGAGGGTCCAGACTATAATCGATCCAGTACTCAAAATGGTGCTTATTCCTTCCTTTGTGGTGCAGCCATGCCTTCGAATATCCTTTATCCAGACGTTCCGCGTTATTCGGACTTGCATTTCCCTGATAATAACGGATTCCCGCAAGAAATTCCGTCGGAGAATACTTTGACATATCATGCATCAGCCCCTGATAATAAAGTCCCAGACGAAAGCAGCCCTTTGCGACCAGTATCTTATGCTTTGTAATTGTCTTAAAATGTCCAAGAATATTCATCTGCAGCACTCCTAATTTGTCCTTTACTATTTAATATATCAAAAAGTCCTGCCTGTGAAAAGTATCTTTTTTCTCGGTTTTACAAATTACTGTATCCCATCAGCTTCTTATCAACTTCACGTGCCGCGTCTCTTCCTTCACGGATTGCCCACACGACCAGTGACTGTCCGCGGTGCATGTCGCCGGCTGTAAATACATTCTTGACGTTTGTCGCAAATCGATTCGGCTCTGTCGCCACATTTGTCCGTTCATTGACTTTCACTCCAAAAGCGTCTGTGACATAAGACTCACTTCCCAGGAATCCTGCTGCGATCAGTACCAGATCTGCCGGAACTTCTTTCTCTGATCCCGCAATCGGAACCATTGCCATTCTTCCTGTTTTTTCATCCTTTTTGCTTTCCAGAGAAACCAGAACCGCTTTGCAGACTTCGCCCTTCTTATTCATCTTAAATTCTTTTACCGTCGTTGTATAAAGACGAGGGTCATGTCCGAATACCGCAATGGCTTCCTCCTGACCATAATCTGTCTTGCAGATTCTCGGCCACTCCGGCCATGGATTGTTTTCCGCACGCTCATCCGGAAGCTTCGGCATCATTTCCAGCTGAATGACACTCTTACATCCATGACGGATGGATGTTCCGACACAGTCATTTCCTGTATCACCACCGCCGATGACAATGACATTCTTTCCTTTGGCTGAAATGTATTTTCTGTCCTTAAGTCCGGAATCTAAAAGGCTCTTTGTCGTTGCTTTTAAGAAATCTACCGCAAAATAAATTCCTTTCGCTTCTCTTCCCGGCGCCTCGATGTTGCGAGGATGAGAAGAACCACACGCCAGAATAACAGCATCATATTCCTTTTTCAGCTGTTCTGCTTTGATGTCTTTTCCTACATCCGTATTTGCGATAAAATGAATTCCTTCTTCTTCCATGATCTTTAATTTGCGCTCAACAATTTCTTTTTCCAGTTTCATGTTTGGAATTCCATACATTAAAAGCCCTCCGAAACGGTCAGAACGTTCATAAACCGTAACTTCATGTCCTCTCTTGTTCAGAGAATTAGCCGCGGAAAGGCCTGCCGGACCGGAACCAACGACAGCAACTTTTTTACCGGTGCGGAATTTTGGCGGATGCGCTTTTGCAAGCCCGTTTGCATACCCATATTCAATGATACTCAGCTCATTTTGCTTGGAGCTGACCGGATTTCCATCCAGCCCGCAGGTACAGGCATTCTCACAAAGGGCCGGGCAGACCCGCCCTGTAAATTCAGGGAACGGGTTTGTCTTCTTCAGCCTTAAATATGCCTGATCCCAGTTTCCTGTATAGATCAGATCATTCCATTCCGGAACCAGGTTATTCAAAGGACATCCAGATGCCATTCCGTTTAATATCTGTCCTGACTGACAGAATGGAACTCCGCAGTCCATACATCTGGCGCCCTGTTTCTGCTGTTCTTCTTTGGAAAGAGGAACATGAAACTCATTAAAATGCTTGATTCTTTCTTTTGGAGATTCCGCTTTTGCGTCTTCTCTCTGATAATCTAAAAATCCAGTTGGTTTTCCCATAACTTCCTCCTTCTTTTACTCGCTGGCATTCATATAAAATGCTTCAATCTGTGCCTGTTCGCTGCTCAATCCCCGTTCTTCCATCTGAACGATCAGATTCTGCATCTTCTTATAATCGTTCGGCATGATCTTTTTGAATTTTGGCAGATAATCTCCCAAATTACGAAGGATTTCTTTTCCTTTTTCGGAATTTGTATATGCTACATGTTCTTTCAGCATGTCTTTTACTTCCATAACATCGTATTTAGATGTCACCGGCTCGATAGCAACCATTTCTTTATTCAGATTCATGTACAGCTTGCTGTCTTCATCCAGAACGTAAGCGATACCGCCGCTCATTCCGGCCGCAAAGTTCTTTCCTGTTGCTCCCAGCACAAGAACACGTCCTCCTGTCATATATTCGCATCCGTGGTCTCCCACACCTTCTACAACTGCTGTCGCACCTGAGTTTCTGACACAGAATCTCTCGCCTGCCACACCGTTGATAAATGCTTTACCGCTGGTTGCTCCATATAATGCCACGTTTCCGATAATGATATTGTCTTCTGCCTTGAACTTCACGCCTTTTGGCGGACAAACCACAAGTTTTCCACCGGATAAACCTTTTCCAAAGTAATCATTGCTGTCTCCTACCAGCTGAAGCGTCAGTCCTTTTGGAATGAAAGCTCCAAAACTCTGTCCTCCGGCACCATTACATTTTACAGTAAAAGTATCATCGTCCAGTGTTCTTTCACCCCAGCGTTTCGTAATCTCAGCTCCAAACATGGTTCCAAATGTACGATCGATATTCGTTACATCAACTTCAATCACTTTTTTCTGTTTTGTCTCCAGCGCTGGTTTCAGTCTCTTGATCAGCACTTTGGCATCTGCCGTCTGATTCAGTTTAAAATCAAATACATTCTTATGGCTGTATTCAATCTTTGCTGCTTTCACGTAGTCTGTGCAGAGAATTCTGGACAGATCCACATGTTTTTCTGCTGCCACATGGTTTGGCTTAAGCAGATCAGTACGTCCAACCAGTTCATCAACTGTGGCAACACCGAGTTTCGCCATATATTCTCTTAATTCTTCCGCGATGAATCTCATGAAGTTTACCACATATTCTGGTTTTCCGCGGAATCTCTTGCGCAGTTCCGGATTCTGAGTTGCAACGCCAACCGGACATGTATCCAGATTGCAGACACGCATCATCACGCATCCCAGCGTTACAAGCGGTGCTGTGGCAAATCCGAATTCCTCTGCTCCAAGCATGGCTGCGATGGCAACATCACGGCCGCTCATAAGTTTTCCGTCTGTTTCCAGAATGACTTTATTTCTAAGATCATTCATGATCAGGTTCTGATGAGTTTCTGCAAGTCCAAGCTCCCATGGAAGTCCCGCATTATAAATGGAATTTCTTGGCGCGGCTCCTGTTCCACCGTCATATCCGGAAATCAGGATAACCTGAGCCCCTGCTTTGGCAACACCGCAGGCAACAGTTCCCACACCTGCTTCAGATACCAGTTTTACAGAAATACGGGCATCAGTATTGGCGTTTTTACAGTCATAGATCAGCTGTGCCAGGTCCTCAATAGAATAAATATCATGATGAGGCGGCGGTGAGATCAGTCCTACACCTGCTGTTGAATGACGGGTCTTGGCAATCCATGGATATACTTTCTTTCCAGGAAGATGTCCGCCTTCTCCTGGTTTTGCTCCCTGCGCCATCTTAATCTGAATTTCTTTTGCACTTACCAGATATTCACTGGTCACGCCAAATCTTCCGGATGCTACCTGTTTGATCGCAGAACAGCGGTTTAATCCGTCTCTTCCTATTACAAGACGTTCCGGGCGTTCTCCTCCCTCACCACTGTTTGACTTTCCGCCTAACATATTCATAGCGATTGCCAGAGTCTCATGAGCTTCTCCGGAAATAGATCCATAAGACATCGCTCCGGTCTTGAAACGTTTTACAATGGAATCTACACTTTCTACTTTATCCAGAGGAATTCCTTTCTTTGGATAATTGAATTCCATAAGACCTCTTAAGTTGCCAGGCTCTAATTCTTTATCAATCATCTGCGTGTATTCTTTGAACATCTTATAATCCCCGGTCCTTGCAGCGGTCTGCAGTGTATGGATCGTTCTTGGATTATAGAGATGCTGTTCTTTTCCGCTTCTGTATTTATGACTTCCGTCACTTTCCAGAGTCAGGTCATTTTCCAGTCCCAGCGGATCAAATGCTGCAGCATGTCTTGCGTCTACGTCTGCTTCCAGGTCTTTCAGTGAAATACCTTCGACTCTGCTGACAGTATTTGTAAAGTATTTATTTACCACATCGGAATTGATACCAATTGCTTCAAAAATCTGAGATCCCTGATAAGACTGCAGAGTTGAAATTCCCATCTTAGACGCAATTTTCACAATTCCATGAAGAATCGCATTGGTATAATCATCTACTGCTGCATAGTAATCTTTATGAAGCATTCCTTCATCGATCAGCTTCTGGATTCCCTGAAGTGCAAGATAAGGATTTACCGCACATGCTCCATATCCGAGCAGCGTTGCAAAGTGATGTACTTCTCTTGGTTCTCCGCTTTCCAGGATCAGGGCTACAGAAGTACGTTTCTTTGTCTTGATCAGATGCTGGTGCATTGCGGATACTGCCAGAAGTGATGGAATGGCAACATGATTCTCATCAACGCCTCTGTCAGATAAGATGATAATATTCGCTCCATCACGATATGCACGGTCTGCTTCTACAAACAAACGATCCAGCGCTTTTTCCATGGATGTGTTTTTATAATAAATGATCGGAAGTTCTACAACTTTAAATCCTTCCTTCTTCATACTCTTGATTTTCATCAGATCTGTATCTGTAAGAATCGGATTTTTTACCTTCAGGACACGGCAGTTCTCAGGTTTCTCATCCAGGATATTGCCTTCTTTTCCAACATAGATGGTCGTAGAAGTGATCAGTTCTTCCCTGATCGCATCGATCGGCGGGTTCGTTACCTGGGCAAACAGCTGTTTAAAGTAATTAAATAACGGCTGATGTTGATTGGACAGTACTGCAAGCGGTGTGTCTGTTCCCATGGCCGCGATTGCCTCAGAACCATTCAGAGCCATTGGCTGAATCGTTGTTTTCAGGGCTTCATAACTATATCCAAACGCCTTCAGAAGTTTTTCTCTTTCTTCTTTTCCATAAGAAGGAACCGGCTGATTTGGAATCTTTAAGTCTTTCAGCTCTAAAAGATTGCTGTCCAGCCACTCTCCATAAGGCTCTTTCTCGGCATATTTTTCTTTTACAACATCATCTGCGATCACTTCTCCCTGAACCGTATCTACCAGAAGCATTTTACCTGGGCGAAGTCTTTCTTTTACAACAATCTTCGTTGGATCGATATCCAGAACTCCAACCTCGGAAGAGAGAATAAGCTGATCGTCATCTGTAATATAATATCTGGAAGGACGAAGTCCGTTACGGTCGAGGACTGCTCCTACCTGGTCACCATCGGTAAACAAAATGGAGGCCGGTCCATCCCATGGTTCCATCATGGTTGCATAATACTGATAAAAATCCTTCTTTTCCTGTGAAATGACTTTATTGTTTTCCCACGGTTCCGGAATCGTGATCATCACTGCGTGAGGAAGATCCATACCGCTCATAACAAGGAATTCCAGTGTGTTGTCAAGTCTTGCAGAATCTGATCCATTCGGATTTACAACAGGAATCAGCTTGTGCATCTCATTTTTCAGATATTCAGATTCCATGTTCTCTTCCCGGGCAAGCATCTTATCCGCATTTCCGCGAATGGTGTTGATCTCACCATTATGAACAATAAAGCGATACGGATGCGCCTTTTCCCAGCTTGGTGTTGTATTCGTACTGAATCTTGAATGAACCAGGGCGATCGCGGATTCATAGTCCGGATTCTGAAGATCTTTAAAGAAAGTACGGAGCTGTCCTACCAGAAACATTCCTTTATATACGATAGTACGGCTGGATAAAGAAACTACATAAGAATCCTCATTACTCTGTTCAAACACCTTCCTTGCGATATATAATTTACGGTCAAAGGCCAGACCTTTTTCCACTCCTTCAGGTTTTTTGACAAATCCCTGAAGAATCCGCGGCATACATTCCAGGGCTTTCTTTCCAAGGACACCCGGATCTGTTGGCACTTCTCTCCATCCAAGGAATGTCATTCCTTCTTTTTCCACAATGATCTCGAACATCTTTTTTGCCTGCTGAAGCCTCAGTTCATCATTCGGGAAAAAGAACATACCGATTCCGTATTCTCTCTCATTTCCGATCTGAATTCCGGCTTCTTTACATGCAGCAGCAAAAAATTTATGTGAAATCTGGAGCATGATTCCTACACCGTCTCCGGTTTCTCCTGCAGCGTCTTTTCCTGCCCTGTGCTCTAATGTCTCTACAATCTTTAAGGCATTATCTACTGTCTGATGATTTTTTATTCCTTTGATGTTGACGCAGGCACCAATTCCGCAGTTATCATGCTCAAAACTAGGATCATATAATCCCGGCGTCTGATTCATCTGATTCGTCATTTTCATTCTCCCTTCGTCAAGTTTTATTTTTCACTTATCATACACAACTTTTTTCAGGTTGTAAAGGAAAAAATTCTTAAGTTGTCAGATTATTAGATTTCTCAACATTTATATCCGTAATTATCTGATAAATATGTGAGTTTTCTTCTGTTTTTTCTCATTCTTTCATCCGGACCAAAAAATCAATTCCCTTTCATTGTGCTGCTTTTCTTTTTATATTATACTGGAATTGGAAATATTTTCGAAAGATGAGGAATGAATTATGAATGAGTTAAAAAAAGAAAATCCTCTGGGCTCCGAAAACATCGGCACTCTGCTGGTGCGCTTTGCGGTCCCGAGTATTGTAGCTATGCTGGTCAGTGCCCTCTATAATATGGTAGACCAGTTTTTTATCGGAAGAAGCATCGGCATGCTGGGAAATGCCGCCACCAATGTAGCTTTTCCCCTTGTCATGATCTGCACTGCGATTGCCCTGATGTGCGGCGTTGGCGGCGCGGCTAATTTTAATCTTTCCATGGGGCGCGGTCAGAAGAAACGGGCTGCTTCCTTCGCCGGCAACACTATCGTACTGCTCCTCTCCCTTGGCATCCTTCTCTGTGTCGTAACCAGGATCTTTTTAGAGCCTTTGATGCTCCTGTTTGGCGCAACTCCAAAAGTACTGGATTATTCCATTGTTTATACCGGCATTACTTCTTTGGGATTCCCGTTCCTGATTCTCACAACAGGCGGAACCAATCTTGTCCGTGCAGATGGAAGCCCTAAGTTTTCCATGGTCTGCACCCTGACCGGAGCCATCATAAACACAATTTTGGATCCATTGTTTATTTTTGTTTTCGATATGGGAATTGCAGGAGCCGCATGGGCCACTGTAATCGGTCAGGTTGTATCCGGCATTATGGTCATCGGATATCTGACCCGTTATAAAACAGTAAAAATAGGAAAGAAAGAATTAAAACCGAATTTTGGCTATTTCAGAAAAATCGCCTCCCTGGGCATGGCTCCATGCTTCAATCAGCTTGCCATGATGACCGTTCAAATTGTGATGAATAATGTATTGACACGATATGGTGCCGCTTCTTCCTATGGAAGTGATATCCCTCTGGCATGCGCCGGTATCATCACAAAAGTCAATATGATTTTCTTTTCAGTCAATATCGGTATTTCCCAGGGGCTGCAGCCGATCATCAGCTTTAATTACGGCGCCGACAAACTTCGACGTGTAAAAGAAGCATACCTGAAAGCCATTGCTTCCGCTACACTGATCAGCACCGCTGCCTTTTTATGCTTTCAGTTTTTCCCACGGCAGATCATCGGGATTTTCGGTTCTGAAAGTGAAGCATACTACCAATTTGCCGAGAGATTTTTCAGGATTTTCCTGTTCTGCACTTTTATAAATGGTATTCAGCCGATTACATCGAATTTCTTCACGGCCATCGGAAAAGCCAGCCGGGGTATCTTCATCTCTCTGACCCGCCAGATTATTTTCCTTCTGCCGCTGATGGTCATTCTTCCTATGTTTTTCGGAATTGACGGCGTTATGTATTCTGCACCGATCGCCGATTCTGTTGCGGCAGCATTTGCCATAGGATTTGCAGTATGGGAACTTAGAAAATATCCGTCTCTGAAAGAATAAACAATTTATGACCGCACCTTTGAAATTCCCCTTTTTTCTTCATTTTTCGCTTTCTTTTGTCTATACAAAATGGTATAATCTCCTTTGTGCGTTAAAAAAGCGTTAAAAAAATTTTTAAGAAAGGAATGAATTTCAATGGACAACAAGTCAGAATTCAAACCGTATATTCCGGCGGACAAAATCGTTCCGGAATTTACCGTCACTTCTCTCTTGATTGGTATCCTTCTTGCTATCGTATTTGGCGCTGCCAATGCGTATCTTGGACTTCTCGTTGGAATGACGATTTCCGCTTCTATCCCTGCGGCCGTTATTTCCATGGGAATCATTCGTGTCATCCTCCGAAGAGATTCCATTCTCGAGAACAACCTGGTACAGACAATCGGCTCTGCCGGTGAATCTGTTGCCGCAGGAGCAATCTTTACTCTTCCTGCATTATTTTTATGGGCAGAAGAGGGCAAGATTGCATTTCCAAGCATTCTGACCATCTTTCTGGTCGCTTTGTTTGGCGGTATCCTGGGTGTATGTTTTATGGTTCCGCTTCGTCAGGCACTGATCGTAGAAGAACATGGCACTCTGCCGTTCCCAGAGGGAACAGCCTGTGCTGAAGTTCTTTTGGCAGGTGAGGAAGGCGGTTCTAAAGCCGGAACCGTCTTTGCAGGTCTTGGCATCGCCGCTGTATATAAATTTGCGGCAGATGGTCTTCATCTGTTTTCCAGCGAGATCGGATATGCCTTTAAAAGCTATGCCGGTTCTCAGATTGGAATCCAGGTACTTCCATCTCTCGCAGGTGTTGGTTATATCTGCGGGCCTAAAATCTCCAGTTATATGCTGGCCGGAGGCACTCTGAGCTGGTTCGTCTTAATGCCTTTGATTGCCTTATTTGGCGGAGACGCTGTTGTCTTCCCTGGCACAGACCCAATCTCCTCCATGGCTCCTGGCGATATCTGGGACAATTATATCAAATACATTGGAGCCGGAGCAGTGGCAGCGGGTGGTATGATCAGTCTGATCAAAACCTTCCCTCTGATCATCCGTACCTTTAAACAGGCTATGAAAAGCATGTCCAGCAAGCATGCGGATAAGAATGCTCCCCGCACCCAGCAGGATCTTCCAATGCCTCTGCTGATCGGAATCATTCTTATTATCGCAGTTGCCATCTGGCTGATTCCTACCTTCCCGGTTAATCCAATCGGTGCATTGATCGTTGTTATCTTCGGATTCTTCTTTGCATCTGTTTCTTCCCGTATGGTAGGACTGATCGGATCCTCTAACAATCCAGTATCCGGTATGGCAATCGCGACACTGATCATTGCCACTCTGATATTGAAAGCTACCGGAACTATCGGAACTACCGGTATGGTAGGCGCCATCGCTATTGGCGGTATTATCTGTATCGTTGCAGCGATTGCCGGTGATACTTCCCAGGATTTAAAGACTGGTTTCATCGTTGGCGCAACACCGAAAAAACAGCAGATTGGTGAGATGATCGGTGTCGTTGTTTCTGCAGCTGCCATTGGTTTTGTCCTTTATCTGCTCAATGAAGCATGGGGATATGGAACAGAACAGATTCCTGCAGCTCAGGCAACCATGATGAAAATGCTGGTAGAAGGTATTATGAACGCTCAGCTTCCATGGGCTTTAATCTTTACCGGAGTGTTTATTGCAGTCGTTATCGAAATTCTGAAAGTGCCGGTTATGCCGTTTGCAGTAGGAATGTATCTGCCATTCAGCTTAAGTGCCGGAATTATGGCCGGCGGTATCGTACGTTTTATCGTAGAGCGTGTCAAAGGTACAGAAAAAGAGAAAAAAGAGCGGAGCGACCGTGGAGTACTCTTTACATCCGGACTGATCGCAGGAGAAGGTATCATGGGAATCGTGCTGGCTGTCATTGCCGTTGCTAAAATGGATGCAGCGATCACTCTTCCATTCTCTCTGCCTCAGATCGGAAGCCTGATCATCTTTATCGTACTGTTATTTGGATTGTACCGATTGTGTATGAAAAAGGAAAAATAGAAAATGAAAACAAAAAACCAACGGAATTATCTGGATTTTGTACCGGTTAAAAACCCGGATATTGAATATCAGACCGATGAAAGCGGAATCGTAACTCTTTTTGTGGAGTGGACCGGTTTTTATCATCGCATCGCTCAGAAATTTTTCCATCGGCCGAGAGTCAGCGACATCAGGCTGGATGCCTATGGAAGTTTTGTCTGGCTCTCCATCGACAATTCCAGTGATGTACACCAGTTGTCAAAAACACTGGATGCTGAATATCCGGATATGGAGAAATCACTTTCCAGACTGATCAAATTTCTGGAAATTCTTCACGATAACCATATGATTTACTGGAAAGGAGAATCATGCAGCTGATCCTTCACTATATTCCTTATGTTCTTCTGTTTGCAGCCGCTACAGCCCTGATCTATGGATGGGGGCTCTGGCGGACCATGCGTCAGAAACAGGATCTGTCCAATATGCTCAGTTCCAAAGGAATTACAAAAGTTCGAAAAACTCTGCGAAAAAACGGCCCTATGACCCGCGCAGAACTGGAACCCGTGGTAAAAAATCTGACCGCGAAACAGCCGTTTCAGAGCAGACGGCTTGCGGTTACCAACCCAGGAGAATTTTTAAATTCCATTCTTCCATATATGTTGAAGCAGAAAATGATCACGGAAGAAAGAAAAAACGGAAAGATTCTCTATCGATACAGGAAATAACAGAAAGCCGGATGAATCCGCGGCATCAGCTGCGAACCCATCCGGCTTTTTGCTGTCATTCTCTCAAAAACTGATTTCAGATACTTCGATCCGTCTGATCTTATTTTTCTGCCAGTCTTCGTAATACATCTTTTAATAATTTGTAAAATCTTTCAAAAGAATCCAGCGGAAGATTCTCTTCCGGCGTATGGACATGATACAGCTGCGGACCAACAGCAATGGCGTCCAGTCCCGGAATCGCATCACAGAACAATCCGCACTCCAGCCCTGCATGAAGAGCTTCTGTCTGCAGCTCTCTTCCGAATAATTCTCTGTAGCTTTCTTTAAATACTTCACGAATCGGAGATTCTTCCAGGAAATTCCATCCCGGATATTCCCCACTGTATTCTGTAGTGAAACCAAAGGTATCTGCCAGAAGCCCGATCCTTGCCTTCAGCTCATCCTGAAGAGATGCCACAGAAGAACGAGGCGAAAATACAAGAACCAGCTGATCCTCATTAGCACATACTACCCCAAGATTCACAGAATTCACCACAAACCGGTCCATCTTAATATTACGGCTCTGCACTCCATTTGGAGCAAGATAAATCGCCGTTACATAGGCTTTGGCATCTTCTGCCGGTACAGCTTTTACCTTCTGTCCTGCTTCTGCCGTTACCTCACATACAAAACCTTCTTCATACGGAGTAATCTCATCCGCAAGAACTCCTGCAAGATTTTCAGCTATTTCTTCTGCTTTTCCGGCTTCTTTTGGATCAGCATAAATCAAAGATGCCTCACATTCTCTTGGAATGGCATTGTCTTTAGTTCCTCCGGCAAATGAGACAAGTTTTCCATCCGTATTTTTCATCAGCTGGTATATAACTCTTGCCATCAGACGGTTGGCATTTTTTCGTTCCAGATCAATGTCTGTACCGGAATGACCGCCCTTAAGTCCGGACATCACAATTTTTACCAGGGTTCCTTCTGCTTCTTCCCGGACAATTTTTCTGCTGCATTCAATGCGGAGCCCCCCTGCACAGCTGATCGTCGCGATTCCCTCTTCTTCTGAATCCATGTTGATCATCGTACGGGCTGAAATCAAAGACTTATCGAGCGCTTTCGCTCCATTCAGCCCTACTTCTTCCTCTGTCGTAAACACGCATTCCACCGGGGGATGCTTAATATCTTCATCATCCAGCACCATTAACATTAACGCAACCGCAACGCCGTTATCTGCCCCAAGGGTTGTTCCATTTGCAGTCAGTACTCCGTCTTTTACAATCAGTTCCAGACCATCTTTTGTAAAATCGTGGTCAACTCCGGCAACTTTTTCGCATACCATATCGATATGCCCCTGAAGCATTACGGCAGGGAGATCTTCCGCTCCCTCGCTGCCTTTCTTTTTGATGATAACATTGGAGGCTTCATCCTGGTGTACCCACAATCCCCTTTCTTTTGCAAAGGATACAAGGTAATCACTGATTCCTTTTTCATTTCCTGATCCTCTTGGGATTGCGCTGATTTCCTCAAAAAAATGAAATAATTTTTCCGGCTGATATCCTGTAATCTTATATTCCATTATAAACTCTTCCCTTCTGTTTATATTTAGCATGGATTTTCATGCTATTTCTGCCGTTTTCTATTGTATCAGATTTATAGAAACAATTCATCCTTTCCGATCATTTATTTATCGTTTCCCGGCACAAGAAAGAAGCCTGCTTTGCAGGAGTTCCCTGGGAACAAAAAACAGGAAGAGGGGTCATCTCTTCGATTTCTCCTCTTCCTGCATGCCTCCGTTCATCTCCGGAAGCTTTTTCTCTATTTACTTTCCTAGAACGTTACATCTTTTCCATAGTAGATGCACTCTAACACTTTTTCCATATCTTCCACAGAGGTCTCTCTTGGATTAGATCCAGTGCATGCATCTCCTACCGCACGTTCTGCGATCATATGTTTCTTCTCAAGGAATTCATCTTCTTTGACTCCAAAGTCTTTCAGATTGGAAACGATACCAAGACTTGCTCTCAGCTTTCTTACCGCCTCGATCAAAGATAAGGTCAGCGCTTTATCTGTTACACCCGGAAGTCCCAGTTTTCTTGCGATCATTGCGAAACGGTCTTCGCAGACTTTTGCATTGTACTGAATGACATACGGCAGATAAATTGCGTTGGCGCATCCATGTGGAATATGTCCTGTATCAAATACAGCTCCTGTCTTATGTGCCAGAGAGTGTACGATTCCAAGCAGCGCATTGGAGAATGCCATTCCTGCCAGGCACTGCGCAATATGCATATTGCCTCTTGCTTCCATATCTCCTTCATAGGATGCTTTCAGATTGTCAAAAATCATTTCAATAGCCTGCAGTGCCAGCGGATCTGAGAATGGAGAATGAAGTCCGGCCACATATGCCTCAATCGCATGGGTCAGAGCATCCATTCCTGTATGTGCTGTCAGTGTCGGCGGCATTGTCTCTGCCAGTTTCGGATCTACAATGGCAATATCCGGCGTAATCTCGTAGTCCGCCAGCGGATATTTGATTCCGGCTGCATAGTCTGTAATAACAGAAAATGCCGTTACTTCCGTCGCTGTTCCTGACGTAGACGGAATTGCGATAAACGTTGCCTTATTCCTTAATTCCGGAATTGTAAAAGGATCTTTGATATCATCAAAAGTTGTTTCCGGATGCTCATAAAATACCCACATTGCTTTTGCGGCATCGATCGGTGATCCTCCTCCCATGGCAACGATCAGGTCCGGCTCAAATTCTCTCATAACTTCGGCGCCTTTCATAACCGTTTCTACAGAAGGATCCGGCTCGATTCCTTCAATGAGCTTTGTCTCAATGCCTGCTTCTTTCAGATATCCAACGACCTGATCCACAAATCCAAATCGTTTCATGGAACCTCCGCCCAGGCATAAAACAGCTTTCTTTCCCTTCAGTGTCTTTAACGTCTCCAGAGAGCCCTCTCCAAAATACAAGTCTCTAGGTAATGTAAATCTTCCCATAACAACTTCTCCTTTATGTTGTGGAATGAACCGTTCTGTCTAACATCTTTCTCTGGCCATTCCGTTGACGCCTACACTTCTATTATACATTTTAACTAATATTTATCAAGACATTCTATGGTACTTTATGAAATTTTAACAAATCTTTACTTCTTTTCTGCAAGATAGGCATCCAGCCCTTTCTTTCTCAGCTTACATGCCGGACATTCACCGCATCCATCTCCCATTATGCCGTTATAACAGGTCAGCGTTTCGTTTCTGACGATATCAAAAACACCCAGCCGGTCTGCCATAGCCCATGTTTCTTTTTTATCAATCCACATCAGCGGAGTGATCACCTCAAATTCATAATCCATCGCCAGCGTCAATGTCGTCTCCAAAGAAGAAATAAACACATGACGGCAGTCCGGATACCCGCTGAAATCACTCTGAGACACTCCGGTTACCAGCACATGGATATCCCTTTGTTTTGCAAAAACCGCCGCAAAAGTCAGAAACAGCATATTTCTGCCATCCACAAAAGAATTCGGCGTTCCTTCTTCCGGAGCCTCATGATCCACCTCAATATCAGCCCGGGTCAGAGAATTCGGCGCAAGCTGATTCAGCAATGCCATATCCAGAATATGATGTTCGATTCCATGTTTCTTACATATTTTTTTTGCACACTCCAGTTCCTTTACATGTTTCTGCCCATAATCAAAAGAAAGCGCGATTACTTCCTCATATTTCTGCTTTGCCCAGAAAAGGCAAGTTGTACTGTCCTGTCCGCCGCTGAACACAACGACTGCTTTTGTTGGTTTGCTCATTTGTGTCTCCTCCTATTTTCCTGCCTGAGTCATAAAATGCCAGCGCAGCATATTGTCTGTCTCAAAGGCTCCTCTTAATGTAGTCGTCACTGTTTTCGCATTATGTTTTTTAATCCCTCTGGCGCTCATGCAGCTGTGACATCCTTCGATATATACCGCCACATCTTCGCACTCTGCAACCTCCATAATGATATCCGCAATGTCACTTCCAATCCGTTCCTGCAGCTGCAGCCGCTTTCCTACCATATCACAGATTCTGGCAATCTTGCTGAGTCCCAGGACCTTTTCCTTTGGGATATAAGCGACCGCGGCTTTCATGTCATACATCAGAGCCATATGATGTTCACAATAACTGAACATATCAATGTCTTTCACGATTACCATATCTTTATGATCTTTCACTGTCAGATCATCTTCAAATGTCTTGGAAAACATCTGCGCGATTTCATGATTGGAATAATTCATTCCTTCAAAAACCTCTTCATACATTTTCGCCACCCGTTCCGGTGTCTCCTTAAGTCCTTCTCTCTCCGGGTCATCTCCCAGGGCGATTAAGATTCCTCTGATATGTTCTTTTACTGCTTCTTTATCGATTGCCATAATTTCCTCCTACACTCCGGTTTTATCCGGATCCCAGACTACCTTATGAATCTGGATCTGAAATCTTACTTTATTTAAATGTTCCTCTTTCATATATTCCACAATTCTTGCAGGCTCAATCATTCCAAACACCGGACTGAAATACACAATAGCTTTCTCACAAAGAGAAAAACGATCGATGATTTCTTTCGCTCTGATCAGATCCTCTTCGCTTCCGATCACAAATTTCACCACATCCCACGGTTTCAGTTCCTCCATGTTTTCCAGACACATAGATTCTTCCATATTACTGGAAGGCAGTTTGTAATCCATCGTCATCGTAAGCCTGGCATCTCGCTCCCGAAACATTCGAATTGGCACACTGCCGTTTGTCTCAATCTCCAATTCTGTCTTAGGAAGCATCAAAATACTCCCGATCAGTTCTCCGATGTTTTTATCCAGCAGCGGTTCCCCGCCCGTCAGTGTCACAAGCGATACCCCGGAATTCTTGATTTTATCTATAATCTGATCTGTTCTCATCAGTTCATAAGGTGCTTTCCGCTCATTGGCCCATTTCGTATCACAATAAGAACAATTGAGATTGCAGCCCTTCAGCCGGATGAACATTGCCAGTCTTCCGGCTTTTTTCCCTTCACCGTTGATACTTACAAATGTTTCCACTACCTGATATGATTCCATCTCATTCTCCGTATCCCGCCATGTTATTTGGCGTTTCATATACTTTTACCAGCGAAACCTGATATCCAAGCGCCTTGATTCTTTCATAAAAATAACGGGCAAAATTTTCTGCCGTAGGCCGGAACTCCACCTGAATGATTCGAAATTCTTCTTCTTCCAGCGCTTCCATTGTTTTCTCTTTTAAAGTTCCTCTTTCTATGATCAGACAATGATCAAATTCATCGGCAAGATCTTTGACATCTTTTTTCAGTTCTCCAAAATCTACGATCATTCCCCGGATCTGTCCTTCCTGCGCAAGCTCTTCACTGCTTACAGTAACTTCCAGTTTCCAGCGGTGTCCATGAAGATTCCTGCATTTTCCTTCATAGCCCGAGAGAAAATGCGCTGAATCAAAAGAGGCATGGGTCGTCAATTGATACATTTTCTTTCCTTTCTGCTATATTATTAATCGAACAAGGAGAAGTTCCCTATGAAAAAAAGGGCACAGATTCATGTACCTGTACCCTTAACATTCTCATGCATTCAAACAGAGACTCTCTCTGTTCTCAGGTCCTAGTTTTGTTTATAGACAGGATGGTACGAATGAACTGTCTGATTCAAGGAATCCAGTCAAGTATATCACGATTCCTCCGAAATAGCAAACAGAGATTGCATAAAATACAATCTCTGTCTCCTGAATTTCTTATTTCTTTAACGGCCGTTTTGTTACTGACATAATCAGCATTCCAATGACTGCTCCTGCCGCAATGGCTGCCAGATACATCAATGGATTGGTGATGACTCCGATAACAAAGATTCCGCCGTGAGGCGCCGGAAGCCCGCATCCAAAGGCCATGGAAAGAGCTCCTGCCACTGCAGATCCGATAATGCACGGAGGCAGAATATGCAGAGGATCCCCTGCCGCAAATGGAATGGCTCCTTCTGTGATGAATGATAATCCCATCACATAATTGACAACACCGGATTTTCTCTCACTCTCAGTGAAACGATTCTTGAAAAATGTCGTGCAGAGAGCGATTGCCAGCGGCGGCACCATTCCGCCTGCCATAACTGCTGCCATGATCGCATATTGTTCCGGACCGGCATTGGCTACCGTCAGCTGTGCTGTTCCAAATACATAAGCTGCTTTGTTGAACGGACCGCCCATATCAACAGACATCATTCCGCCGAGAATCGCACCCAGCAGGATAGAACTGGTTCCGCTCATTGAAGAAAGGAAATGATTCAGCCCTGTATTGATCGCTCCCACAATCGGATTCACAGCAATCATGATCACACCCATCAGAAGGATGCCGCATACCGGATACAGCAAAATTGGTTTTAAACCTTCCAGCGCACTCGGAAGTTTATCAAAGACTTTCCTTAAAATCACAATGATGTATCCGCCTAAGAAACCTGCCAGCAGCGCGCCGATAAATCCGGATGAGATTGCAGTTGAAGAATCATATGTCATTACATTGGAGAATGTATATCCGGCATTCGCAATGGCGCCGCCTACGAAACCGACTGCCAGTCCGGGACGATCTGCAATACTCATGGAAATAAATCCTGCCAGAACCGGCAGCATAAATCCGAAGGCCTGATCTCCGATGGTCTTTAATACCGCTGCCAGCGGCGTATTCTTACCAAAGTTGGCCGGATTGATCGCCTGATCATCAAAGAGGAAGGCAAGTGCGATCAGAATTCCGCCGCCGATAACAAACGGAAGCATATGGGAAACACCATTCATCAGGTGTTTATAAACCTGACGTCCGACGCTTTCTCCCTCCGCGCTTTCCTCTTCCTGTGCTCCGCCGGCATGGTGATAGGTCGGCGCTTTGTGATCAAGAATCGTCTGAATCAGTTCCTCCGGCTTATTAATACCATCTGCGACTTTTGTCTGTAAAACCTGTTTTCCGTCAAATCGCGCCATCTCGACATTTTTGTCCGCCGCTACGATAATCCCGTCGCATTTTTCGATTTCTTCCCTGGTCAGGACATTTTTAGCTCCGCCGGATCCGTTGGTCTCCGCCTTCAGAGCATATCCCATTTCTTTTGCTTTATTTTCCAGAGATTCTGCTGCCATAAAAGTATGAGCGATTCCGGTCGGGCAGGCTGTAACTGCCAGAATCTGATATCCGTCTTTGGATGACGGTGTTTTCTGTACCGCTTCTTCTGCTTCCTCCGGAAATTTCTCTGCTTCTTTCTGATCGATCAGATGCAGGTACTCCTCTTTTGTTTTTGCGTGGAGCAGACTTGCCTTAAACTCAGAATCCATCAGAATGGTAGATAATCTGGCAAGCGCCTCCAGATGAAGATCACTTCCCTCTGCCGGTGCAGCGATCATAAAGAACACATCAGAAGGTTCTCCGTCCATTGCCTCATAATCCACACCTTCCGGAACTGTCATGGAAGCCAGCCCCGGTTTTGAAACTGCTTTGTTCTTTGCGTGAGGAATCGCGATTCCTCCTCCGATTCCTGTTGTTCCTGTCGCTTCTCTTGCAAGAATCCCTTTTTTGTATTCTTCCCGGTCCGTAATATTTCCGCCTTTTACCATCAGGTCGATCAAATGGTCAATTGCCTCTTCTTTACTGCCAACCTTCACTCCGAGTTCAATGGTTGCATCCTGCAGTAACTCTGTGATTCGCATAAGCATATCCTCCTTTTCTTTTTTTGGAACAGTCAAAATCCATCAAATCCGATCTTGATTATGGCTGTTTTTGATTTCTTTTGATTAAATTATACCACGATTTCAGTCAAAATCAATCATTTTTACTCATTTTACTTCAATTTGTTATTTCAAAAAGAAATGAAAATAATTCCAAAAATATTTCCGCTATTTTAGCTTTTATTTGCTTTCATTTCTCCATAATCCGAAAAATTTTCTTCCATACAATATACCAGAACAGACTCCAGAGGCGGAGAAACCCATTTATCCCGACGGTAAAGCAGCTGTTTCCACAACTTTATTTCAAAATCCTTCACATTCACGCAAAATAATTTCCCTTCATTCCGCTTTGTTTCGGTCACATAATCCGGAAGAAAAGAAATCCCTACATTCTGTTCTACCAGGGAAGAAATCAGCCTCGTGCTTCCCAGTTCCAGAACCGGACGGACTTCCAGAGATTTTTCCGCCAGCTTCTCATCCATCAGCCGCCGGTAACTCATCCCCTTTTCCGTCAGAACAAAGGGATACCGTATGATTTCCTCAATGGATACCAGTCTTTTCTTTATCAGCGGGCAGTCTTTTCCCGCCACAAAATGAATCCCGACTTCTTCTTCCCTGGCGATCACATATCTCATATCATAAACATGGCTGTCGAGAGTTAGAATGGCGTCGGCTTCATTCTGATTCATCAGACGGAACATCTCTTCGGTTCCGCCGGTCATGATCTTTAATATGATACCCGGATATCTTCTCCGAAATTCTTTAAAATCTTCATTAAAAAAAGCATCACAGAGGGAATCCGCCATGGCCAGTCTGATATTTCCGGATATCTCATCTTTCCTCTGCATGGATCCCTTTAGTTCTTTTGTCATTTTTTCAATTTTATGGGCATATTCCAGGACTTTTCTTCCCTGATCCGTCAGAACGACCGTATGATTGATTCTCTCAAAAAGCGTACAGTCCAGTTCTTCCTCCAGCCGCCTGATCTGAAAGGAAACCGTAGACTGTGAATACCCGAGTTTATCTGCTGCCTGCGTAAAACTATTCAGTTCTGCCACATAAAGAAATGTTTTTAACTGTTTCATGTCCATATGTTTTCTCCATCTATTTTTTCGATCTATATTATCTTAATTATCAATTGTACAAATGTTCATTTCTACTATATACTAGTCTGGTGAGTATCACAAGAGAGAAAGGACGTCAACCATGTTTCAATTTATTTACAACCTGTTATGGGGTGATCTGATTACGATCCCTCTGCCCGGGGGAAGTTCCCTTGGGCTTTCTCTGCTGGTTATCCTTCTGATACCATCAGGGATTTATTTCACCATTCGAACAAAATTTCTTCCATTCCGCCTGTTCCCGGAAATGCTGCACGCAGCTTTGGAAAAGAATGACACGGCGCACAAAGATTCTATCTCCGGCATCCAGGCACTGATCGTGTCCACAGCCTGCCGGGTGGGAATGGGAAATTTGGTCGGTGTTGTGGCCGCCATCTCCGCCGGAGGGGCAGGAGCCGTTTTCTGGATGTGGCTGATTGCCGTTTTTGGCGCCTCCACAGCCTTTATAGAAGCGACACTGGCACAGATTTATAAAGAAAGGGATCCGCTATACGGCGGCTACCGGGGCGGTCCTGCTTATTACATCCACCATTTATTTCGGAAAACTTCCTCTAAAAACAAGCGGTCGGTCCTGGCAGTATTGTTTGCCCTTTCCGGCCTGATCTGCTGGTGCGGGATCAGTCAGGTTATTGGAAATTCTATTTCCTCTGCCGTAGAAAATGCCTTCCATATTCCGCCGCTTTACACAGCGGTTGTTCTGGTCGCAGTCGCGGCCGTCATTGTTTTGAGAAAAAATGCTACAGTCAAAGTTCTGGATATTATGGTTCCCATTATGGCAGGATGTTATTTCCTCCTTACTTTATTTATCATTATCAAAAATATTGATCTTCTGCCGTCTGTTTTCCAGCGAATTTTTGCGGAAGCCCTCGGCTTCCGGCAGGCTGCAGCGGGAGGCATCGGCGCAGTCATTATGAACGGCGCCAAAAGAGGTCTGTTCTCCAATGAAGCCGGATCCGGTTCCGCTCCATGCGCTGCCGCCGCCGCGGATATCAGCCATCCTGCCAAGGAAGGACTGCTTCAGTCTCTGGGCGTCTTTATTGATACGCTTCTGATCTGCAGTTGTTCCGCCATGATCATGCTGATGACGCCTCCCGGATTTATCGACGGGCTTCAGGGAATGGATCTTCTGCAGGCAGCCATGAATTATCATCTGGGAAGTTTTGGACCGATTTTTATTGCGGTCATTTTGTGGCTGTTCAGCTTTTCCACCTTTATCGGCATTTTATTTTACGCGCGGCCAAATGTCGCTTATCTCTTTGGGGACAACTGGCTGTCTCAGACACTTTATAAAATACTGGCTCTGATTATGCTGTTTATCGGATGTCTGGCCGCATATACTTTTGTCTGGGATCTGGGAGATGTGGGCGTCGGTCTTATGACAATATTTAATCTGGCCGCGCTTTTCCCGCTTGCTCCGAAAGCGCTTTCTCAGCTGAAGGAATATGAAGCTTTCAGAAAAAAAGAAAAAGAAGAAGCTGTCTGACGAACGATGGCATAAAACAAGGACGCCGAAGGATTTCTTACATATCCTTCGGCGTCCTTATGTAGAAGTATTGTTATGCTTTTTTCTGCATCATCTCTGCAACCTCGTCAATGATATTCATGGCATTCAAAGAGCGGGGATAGCCGATGTATGGCATGCACTGTTCCTGTCTTGGCAAGTTCATTCTCCAGACGTTCCAGATATCCGTTGGCACGGGTTGATTTCCGTTTGAAATCACCACCAATATCAATCTCCAAACAGCATATAAAGTCCGATGAGAAGCATCAGCGCTCCCAGAACAGCTTTAAATATTCTGGACGTAAAAGTCGCCGCAGTTCCGTCCAGACGATTGGCGAACCCAACAGAAGTTCCCGCTGCCGTAATGATGATCCCGTGTCCCACAGAATAGCAAAGAAGCAAAAGCGCTCCCAGAAGATAATTTCCGCTCTGTGTGGCAATGGCAAGAAGCATAATGATCACCGGAGCCGCACAGTGGGAAGAAAAAATTCCTCCGATCATCCCCACAAAAAAGGCGCCGACAAAGCCCTGCTTTCCATTTCCGCCAAGGCCGTGAACATGAGGAATCAACTGAATCACGCCCCACATCTGAAGCGCCATCAGGATCATCAGAATACCCAGAAGTATATGAACGATCTCGGAATGTCCGATCACATGTCCCAGGGCTGAGGCAATGAATCCAAGACAGATAAAAGTAACCGCAGATCCCGCAGCGAACGTAATGGACAGGAGAAAGGCTCTCCTGTTATCTTTGATCTCATCCCCATCTGCCGTCACATACCCTGTTACCAGCGGAATATTGGACAGCGCGCAGGGAGTCAGTGATGTAAAAATTCCTGCGATCAGCGCAAACAGCGGACCAATCCACAGATTTCCATGGATCATCTCAACAATATTTCTTGAAAATGTTTCTAACATAACGAATTCCACCTTTTAACATTTTAGCGTTCCAAGTGACTATTGTACTCATTTTTTTAAAAATATGCAACCTTATCATGGGAAATACTAGTGACTTTCATTCTCACTTATTGATGAAATAAATACTTTTCTTCAATCGGACAGGGGAAGATTCTTTCCCCTGCCACACCACAAAAAGATCCCGCCTTACCGACGGGATCTTTCTATAATGAAAAGAGAGGATTAAAAAATATATATGAAAAACTATGTCTTTATTATACCTCAATTCTCTTTTCATTCAATTTTCTCCATATAAAATTTTCTAAAGAAAAAATAAAATAATATGAACAAAATCTATTGATCCTTAACAGATTCTTTCCGGCGCCTTAATTTCCGGTCTCAATGCTGATCTGGTTGAAACGGTCCAGAAGGTCATCTACATCCAGATTATCTTTCTCCGCACCGGCTTTGTCGATGATCGCTTCTCCCTGGTGCATCATGATCAGGCGGTTTCTATATTATTCTTGAGATTTTTTTCAATAACAAACACATTTAAAATCCAAAAAGAAACTATAAAATTGCAATCATAACCTCATAGTTTCTATATCATCTAATTTTGACTCCAACGTTATATTTTTAATCATTACCAAAATCTTTTTACATTAAAGTTCCCTTTTTATTGCAATGCGCAATACAAAATAATTTAAGAACAATGCACATACAAGAAAGCCTATAAATATAATGTTGGGAGCATTATTTACAACAGTTATTGTTTCATTTCCAAATTTGAAAAAAATGAACATAAATACTAAAATAATATATGGAACAAAACGTACTTTAGAATAATCATACCAGTAGTATATGAAAATATATATTGTATTATAAAACATCAAAAAAATAATCATAATGATATTTATTCTCCAATCAATATGTACTGACTGATCTCTTGCTACTCCCACAAGGATACTTCCTACATTTGCAATTAATATTCCTACAAGAATACAAAAAAATGATAAAATATTTTTCTCATTAATTATATCTTTTTTTGAAACCGGAAGGGATAATAAAAATTGTCTTGTGGCATTTGAATCTTCCATATAACATATTTTTCCAACCGTCCAACTAAACATAAGCGACGGACACATCATCAATGATACAGTATAATATTTTGCTCCATCTATTGTTATAATCGAAAAAAACGTTGCGAAAAGAACTCCTAAAACAATATTTTTTTTATATAGTAACCAATTTTTTCGTAATAAATATATCATAATTTATCTCCTTTTTGCTTTATTAGATTTTCTAAATACATATCGATGCTAATTCCTTGATTTAATATTTTTTTTGCTTCGCACTGCTCAATTATTTTCCCTTGATGAATAAATATAAGATAATCTGCTATTTTTTCCATATCTTCTATAATGTGAGATGAGAATAGTATGCTTGTCCCATATTTCCGAACTTGTTCTTTTAATATATATAAAACCTCATTTCTTACTAATGGATCTAGTCCTGATGTAGGTTCATCCATCAATAATAATTTGGGTCTATGAGAAAGAGCAAGGCATAAATTAAATTTCATCCTCATTCCCTTAGATAAATCTTTCATTTTATAATTTGATTTTATCCCTAATTTATTTGATATCACTTTATAATCATCCTCTATCCAGTCTGGATAAAATGATTGATAAAATTTCTTAATATCATTTAATCGACATTGTGAAAAAAAATCAGTATTTTCTCCAACATATCCTATTTTTCTTTTATATGATATATCCTTATTTTCTAGAATATTTCTATTTTGAAAATAAATTTCCCCATCATCTGCTTTAATTATTTGAAGTAACAATTTTATTGTTGTACTTTTTCCCATTCCATTTGCACCAATTAATCCTGTAATCTTCCCACTTTCTAAATGAAAACTAATATTATTTAAAAAAAATTCAGGATATCTTTTTCTTAAACCTATTACTTTCATTATATTTTTCTTTTCCTTCATTCCTTCACTCCTTAAAAGCTTGTAACAAGTTACTTTCTATTCCTTTTTTTTACAGAAACTATAAATGCTATAAATGCTATAATAATTGTTTGAATAAAAATTTCTTCCATATTCCCTTTATGTTCTACAATATACGGAATTATTTCAATAATCAAAAACATAAAGATAAAATATCTCATTATTCCTCCATAAATTTTTTATTTATTCTTGATTTAAAATAATTTTTCTCTCTTTTTCAAATAATAAATCGCTTTTTCTAATTGAATATCATCATTATTTGTTACATCTCTATGATTAATATCAATATAAACTTGAGGTTTTATATTCTTAATATGCATCTCTTTTCCATTGAAATTAACATACTTTTTCGTTGTCAAACTCATCCTCATACCATCTCCTAATTCATATACAGACGCTATATCATTCATTCCGCATGTCGGTGTTCCCATTCGCAATATATTTTTATTATCAGATACCAACCTCAAAAATATAAATTCTAGAGAACTACATGTGAGATTGTTAAATAGTACACCTACATTTTTTCCTCTAATTACACTCTTTCTTGGTTTTAAAACATATTCATGAATTTTTCTTTTATCCTTTAAATATATTTTTACTTTTTCATTTATAAAAAATTCTGTGATTTTTATAGCTAGTTCAATTTTTCCTCCCATATTATTACGTAGATCAAAAATTATACTTTTCAACTTTGTTTGTTTTTCCAAACTTTGCATGAATAAATTTACTTCTGCATCATTTAATAAAGACGGACAACGATAATATAAGATTTTATATTTTTGTTCAATTCTTTTCTTATGTTCTTCCATTAATGCAAAATACTTCTGCTTTAGACAATTATCTAATTTTAGTGATTTTGCTTCAACATATTTTATATTTTTCTCTACTGTTTGTCCTCTTCCTGTTTCAAAAGTTAATAATATCTTTTGAGGATTATGTGCCCTGGAAATTGATTCAAGTATTCTTATTAATTTTAATGATTCTGAATCAATATTTTTCATTTTATATAATAAATCGCTAATACTTTGATGATTTATTTTTTTTAAAATAAATCCCTTTTTTATTATAGAGTTAGTTTCAAAAACTTCAATTACAACTAATTTATTTCCAATAATGCCTAAGGTAACTGGCAAAATATACTCCATCTTTCTAATCAATTTAGTATGTGGATCTTGAAATTTTTCCAAGAGAATTTGAAGCTCTTTGAAAAAAATATTCTTATCTTCTATATATTGTATCTTGTAAAAATCATTTTTTAACTCTGCAGAAAGATTATCAAAATATATATATTGTTCCTTTATTATTTGTACAATTTTTTCTCTATTCATTCTTGCCCTCCTGAATCAAAGAACAATTTTTACACGAATGGATTCCATTTGATGCACTTATCTCTATTGCAGAACAGCTAATACATCCCCAGCGATAAACACATTGTTTACAAGATTGCATTTTTCCTTTATTTAAGTTTACTAATTCCTCATATTTTTCATTTAAAATCTCCGTTAGATGATTTTTCTCGTTTAGCTTCCCATAGGATGTTAACCTCGACATAACGCAAGGATATACTACTCTTTCTTCCGATATACAAATAGCTTTAGAATAACATGGATTTTTTAACATCAATATACCTATATTTACAGGGTTCATTTTTATCAATTTTCTTTTGTAATCAAAAACAAACTTAGCATATTTTTTTGAATAATGTATGTTTTCAGGAAAAGGATTAATAAAATCTAACCGATATCTACATTGATAATCTCTTATTATTTCAATATATTTTTCAATTTTTTCTTCATTATAATTTTTTAAATAAGTTAAAATCATTAGTCTTAATCAAAACAATTAATAATATTTATCAGAAAGAATATTATTTTTTCCACTTTTATAATACAATTTTTTCTCCTCTCTTTACTATCTTGACCCCAATCTGCCAATTTTCGTCCGCATTCTGTTTTCTCTTTAATATGCATATATATTCTGATTGAGCGAAAAGATAAATTCCACTTGTCTGGTGTATTCAGTAAGGAGTCATTATCCACAAATTTCTTTTGTTATCCGGTTTTATTTTTTAGCAATGTAGATGTCAAAACAATTTCATCCGTTTGTATTTCAGTGAGTCGAAAACAATCAAACAACTCCTGAAGCAACATGATAGATCGCTAAAGCTCTGCTGTGGTGTGTTGTTGATATGATTCATCATCCGATCGATATCACTTTTCGAGAGATCAGCGAATAATGTATCTAGTTTTTGGAATTCACTACCTTTATCAGTCAGAATCAATGAAAATGTAAAAAAAATGAAAAAATACGTCTTCGATGGAGTCAAAGACGTATTTTTTCAGAGCAAGAAATCTTCTTGAGATTCTAGGAGATTATAAAAAACTGCCCCCGCAGGATGAAAAAAGTGGTCAATTCATCCAGACGTGCCAAGCTTTCAAGAAAAATGTTAATGTTAGACCTGAATCCGACTAGGAGTGTTCGATAGTATCAATGAGCAGTAGTCCTCCTATAATAAACTTTATCGAGACGATAACTTCTCTTCTTTGAGTAAGTATTGCAGACAAAAGGATCCGTGTCCCGTTTTGAATAATGATACCTGCGTGAAAAAAGTCTTTGCAGTGGGAGTTGAAGTGATTGCAGATCCTGCACTTTTTTACAAATAGGAGTATAGATTCCACAGATGTTTTTGGACTTTTTAGAGATGGCGGAAGATTCTTTTCCTAACTTTGTGGCAATGCAACACAAAGAGCGTTTCAGATTCAGAGCTTTTTCGATGGTAATACAATCATCAAGAGTTGAATGTTTTCGGTTTCCAGTTATTTTTTATACATAAGTACCTCTTTTCTACTGCAGATAAGAGACACTAAGAATGATAAAAGAAATGTAAAGAGACTGTACAAATAAATCCAACATAGAGGTGGAATTTAGAATTCCATTCGAAGCAAAGCATAACATATTCTAAAAACAATATACTTTCATTCATTAATGTGATAAAATAATCTTGTTAATATATATTTTTATTCATTAATTTGGAGATAACCATGATTAAAATAGCAATTTGTGATGACGAACCTATATTCGTATCAAATAATAAAACTATTGTAGAACAGTTTATAAAAAGGAAAAAGGAAATCGTAACAATAGATGAATATTTTAGTGGTGAATTTTTATTGGCAGATATACAGGAAGGTGCGTTTTTCGATTTGATTTTACTAGATATTGAAATGCCATATAAAAACGCTATGAAATTAACTCCTATAATAAAGGATTTTTTGCCTCATGTTCTTATTATTTTTATAACATCTTACTTAAAATACGCAGTAGATTCGTTCTCTCTATCGATTTTTCGATATATACCTAAGCAAGAACTAACTTCTCGATTAAATCAAACTTTAGAAGATGCCTTCAATCTAATAAAATTAGAGCAAGATGAAGCATATATAATTCAAACAAAAACTACATTTAAGAGACTCCTTTTAAAAGATATATTATACATTCAGAAAAGCGGGAAAAATTCAATATTTGTAACATTGAATGGACAAATAAAACTAAGAAAAAGTTTAAAAGAAATATATACAGAATTAAATCATAATGAATTTATTTATATTGATAAAGGATGCATCGTAAATATTATTCATATTATGCAAATAAAAAATGGAGAGATTATTCTCAGGAACAAGGAATCTTTATCAATTAGTAGATCACACATACAACCAACACAGAAACTAATTAGCACATTTTGGGGGAATCACATTTGATTATGTTTATATTATTTATAGAGTTTGCTGCTTCAATATTGGAAGGATATATTGGAATCAGATTTGCAGGTCTTTTATTTGAAAATAAATTCAAAAAATCAAAAGCTATTATTATTACTTTTATAAGTTCATTTTTTCTTGCCATTATCGTCACTATTCTAAACATGGCAAAACTTTTTTCATGTATAACTATAATTTTTGGCATATTTAGCATATCCTTTATAGTTTTTCTTATTTATAATTGTAAAATTCCACATGCTTTCCTCATCACCTGTTTTTATTTTATATGCCTTAACTATTTAGATTTTTTTGCTATTACAATAGCAAGTTTTTTATTACAAGATTCAAACTACCCCAAAATTGTTACTACATATTATAGTTATTTAAGAATTAAACAATTATTTATCTGCAAATTATTGTTAATTATTTTCTATTATAATATAAAACGATTCTTTAAAAAAAAGTTTCATATTTCGTCTTTCAATCATTATGTTATACTTTCATTAATCTGCGGAATTGGAACAATATATTTAATTAATTCATCTTTCGCAAAAATGTATCCATCCAATCTTAAAGATTGGCTTATTTTTAGTATTATATTCATACTAGCATGGTTGCTACTTTTTTTCTATGAACAATTTAAATATGAAAAAAAAGAAGAAAATTTTCTACATAACAGAAACTCATTATTGAAAAAAAACTTTAAAGAATTAAATTTGCTTTATTCTGCAAACGCACAAGCATATCACGATTTTAATAATCATATAAATATTTTACAACATTTATTAATAAAGAAAGATACTTCCACTGCATTAAATTATTTAAATTCTATAAATCAACCAACAAAATGTTTATTATCACATACCTGGACTGGAAATGATATCATTGATATTATACTCAATAATAAATTAAAAATAATGCATGATAATTGTATAGACTATAAAATAAATGTTGAATTTCCTAACAATAGTAATCTGCAGCCAAATGATATTTGCTCTATTTTAGCTAATCTTTTAGACAATGCCATAGAAGCTTGTAATAGAAATTTGAAAAAAAATAACAAATGGATTAACATTACTATTCGTATTATTAATGCTATGTTGATTTTTAAAATAGAAAACGGAAATGAAATAAAACCCAAAATTCAAAATATGCATTTCATAACATCAAAAAAAGAAAATCAATTTCATGGCTGGGGATTAAAATCTGTAGAAAATGTAATTACAAAATATCAAGGTAACATGACTTATGCAATCAAGAAAAACAGTTTTCAAATTATTATACTTCTTAATTATGACATAAAGGATTCTTAAAAACTCATTTAAAGGACAATTTTTTGCAATTCAAGGACATTTTCTTTTACAGTCCGATAAATATGTTATGATAATTAAAAATGGAGGGCAAAAAATGTTACTAAAAATATCTACTTATCTTACACATTATTTCATTAAAAAAAATATTATTAAATCAAATTTATCACAAATATATATATATGGTTTTCAACTGACTATATCTACGTTATGTTCTTTTTTAAGTATATTACTTTTATCTTCATTTTTTAATTTCATATTTGGAATTACTTTTTTACTATTTTTTATGCCATTAAGATTTTGTGCAGGTGGATATCATTCTAATACCTACCAAAAGTGTTTTATTCTTACTAATTTATGCTTTATTTTTACACTGCTTTCAGCAAAAATATTTTATAAATATCATCTATTTACAATAAATTTATCATTATTTTTTATTAGCGTTATCCTCCTTTGGATTTACGCTCCCTGTGAAAACATAAATAATCCATTAAGCAATACATATTTAAAAAAGAATAGATTATATACTCACATATTATTAATTGTTTATATTTTCACTCTTTCTATTTTTACATATTTTTTTAATACATTCTTATTTTTTTTAGGAACACACACGATACTACTTGTGTGCTTATTATTCATAATCGGCAAAATTATTTTTTTCAAAGGAGGATATACAAATGGCACTACTTAATCTAATCGCAATTCTTATAAAAAAAATTGCAATTAACGGAGCTGGCTTGGCATCTTATGGTGGAATGTACCAACCAAAAAAGCCAAAAGAATTAATAAAATAATTCGGCAAAGAAAACTTTAAAACAATTTGATTTGTATTACAAGATGTACCGTCCTTTCTAATATATCTTTTTAGAAAAGGCGGTACATCTTCAAGTCATAAAAATATTTATAAAAAAATCGCTTTAATTATTCATATGAAGATAAACCAAAAGTAAATAAATATATATCTCACGCTAACAGAATAAATATAAATTTGTAAAATAATCAAAATATAGTGATATTATACGAACATCTGATTCTTAACGTATTCTTTCCGGCGCTTTAATTTCCGGTCTCAATGCTGATCTGATTGAAACGGTCCAGCAGGTCATCTACATCCAGATTGTCTTTATCCTCTCCTGCTTTATCAACGATCGCCTCCCCCTGATGCATCATGATCAGGCGGTTCCCATACTCTACCGCATAACGAAGATTATGGGTTACCATGATCGTTGTCAGTTTTTTCTCACGGACAACCTTATCTGTCAGTTTCATGATCAGCTCCGCTGTCTTCGGATCCAGAGCCGCTGTATGCTCATCCAGAATCAAAAACTCAATCGGCGTCATTGTGATCATAAGAAGCGCGATCGCCTGTCTCTGACCTCCGGACAGAGATCCTACCTTGCTGCCCATCATATCTTCCAGGCCAAGCCCCAGCTGACTTAATAATTCTCTGTAATAGCTGACGCGCTTCCGGTTGGTTCCGAATCCCAGGCCAAACGGCTTTCCTTTGTTATCTGCCAAAGACATATTTTCCAGAATCGTCATGGACGGACAGGTTCCCATTGCAGGATCCTGATATACCCTTCCGATCTTTCTCTGCCTTACATATTCCTTCTGCCTGGTAATATCTTCCCCGTTCAGTATGATCTTTCCTGCTTCCGCTCCCAGGCTTCCGCAGATCAGATTCAAAAGAGAGGTTTTTCCAGACCCATTGCTGCCGATCACAGAAATAAAATCTCCGTCATGGATCGTCAGATTAAAATCCTTAAACAAACAGACTTCATTTACCGTACCTATATTATAATATTTATCGATATGCTGTAACTCTATCATGATTTCACCTTCTTTTTGCGGTCCATACTGATCAGTAAGATAATAAGGAACAATACTGCAGTGATCATCTTTAAGTCCGTCGCAGGCATTCCCAGTTCAATTGCGATAGCCACACATGCCTTATAGATCACAGAACCGATCACAACTGCCGTTGTTGCTTTGATCAGATTTCCTTTAAATACATTGGTTCCAATAATAACGCTCGCAAGACCAATAACGATGGTTCCTGTTCCCATGGAGATTTCAAAGAATCTCTGCTGCTGGCACATTACGCTTCCTGCCAGGGCAACCAATCCATTGGAAATGGCAAGACCAACGATCTTTACAAATCCGCTGTCCTTTGCCAGGGAAGTTACGATGGTTGGATTATCACCAACGGCACGGAGCAGATATCCGGATTTGGTTTTCAGATACAGATCCAGAAGAATCTTCGCGATCAGCATGATCACAAAAATAATGATGACTGTCTTATATGGCCTCAGCGCTTCCGGGAATAATGCATTTACAAAGTCATTGTCAAAAACAGACTTGTAGTTAAATAAAGGAACATTTGCCGTTCCTCCTACGATTCTTAAGTTAAGAGTATACAGTCCTGTCATCACAATGATTCCTGACAACAGATCTCTGACTTTACATTTTACATGAATCAGTCCTGTCACGGTTCCTGCCGCGGCGCCGGCTGCCACAGAGGCTGCCAGTGCCAGAAGAGGATTCATTCCCTTTGACAGAATGACCGTCGTAATTGCTGCTCCCAGAGGGAAAGTGCTGTCTACTGACAAATCCGGAAAATCCAGGATCTTATAAGTTATATATACGCCAAGAGCCATGATCGCATAAATAAATCCCTGCTCAAACGTACTGATGATTAATTGTTCCATAGTATTTTACATCTCCTAATTATTCTGCCGTGCTGATTTCATCGTATGTTTCTTCCGCTTCATCCAGGATGTTCTGGCTGATCGTCATACCGATTTTCTTTGCTGCGGCTGTATTTACAATGATATCTCCTTCTTTGAAGGATTCATATTTCATATCTTTTGCCTCAGCCTCGCCTTTCAGAACTTTTGCTGCCATCTCTCCCGTCTGTTCCCCAAGATCTACAAAGTCAATTCCGACACAGGCAACACAGCCTAATTTTACCTGCTCTACCTCTGAACCAAATACCGGGATTTTCGCTTTATTTGCCTTTTCCAGGTAAGTCTGCATGTTGCTGACAACCAGATTATCTGTAAGGTTTGTAATGCAGTCTACTTTCTTGATCAGACTGTCTGCTGCCATTGGCATATCCGCAGAAGATGTGATTCCCTGAGTCACGATCTCAAATCCGTATTGATCTGCTGCTTTTTCATATGCTGCGATTCCGGCTTTTGAATTTGCTTCATTTGTACTGTAGAAGATACCAACTTTCTTTGCATCCGGCATCATTTCACGAATCAGCTTCAGCTGCTGATCTGCCAGTACCATATCGGAAGTTCCTGTGATATTTCCCACATTATTTCCGTTGTCATCTACGAATCCTGCTTCTTCCGGAGAAGTAACTGCTGTATAAATTACCGGAGTATTACTGTCCTTTACCGCATTATAGGCGCTCTGCGCGCTAGGTGTCGCAATTGCGCAGATCAGGTCAAAATCTTTTGACGCGAAATTAGATGCAATCTGGTTATCCGTTGCCGTATCGGCCTGGGAGTTCTGATATGTAACCTCAAGATTGTCTCCTTCTTTAATTCCTTCTTTTTCCAGTCCCTTCAGAAATCCCTTTCTGCAGTTATCCAGAGAACCATGTTCCGCAAACTGAAGAATTCCGATTTTGTAAGTTTCATCACCGCTTCCGCCGCTTTTTCCACATCCTGCTGCCATTGCCACTGCCATTACCGCAGCCAGCCCGGCTGCCAACACTCTTTTCATTGATCTCATAATTTTCTCTCCTTTTTATTCCTATTTTTTCTGGTCTGGTTCTTCTTCCAGCCTTACTTTTGTGCAAATAGAAAAAAGAAAAGCCTCAAGCATCTCTGCTTGAGGCGAAATATCCGCGGTACCACTCAAATTGACATAAACTGTCCACTCTCATCATATACTATCATATATGCCCACTGTGATAACGGGTCGGGTGCCCGGCGATCCCTACTGCTATTTCAAAATCGCCCTCGAAAGTCCATTCGCCAGGGAAATCATACCGCAATCCCACCATCTGCGGCTCTCTGAAAATCATTCGAATCCTGCTTACTACTCTTTCTCAACGGTTTCTTTTCTATTTGTTTAAAATCATAATACTTTTATCTATGGTTGTCAAGAAAAATTTTTACTTTCTACTTGTAAAAGGAATGACCTTCATACGTAAACAGCCGGGTCAGAGACCGCTCAAACCAGGATACATTCTTTGGACTGGCAATTGTTTTCTCCACAAAATAGAGAGCCCCTTCCGAATAATCTTCTCCTTTCAAAGCCCTGTCAACACTTTCTTTTGTGCTTTCCGTCACAGTAACGGACTCATATCTTCCATCTGCAGTGGGCGAGAACTGAACGTTGCCATTTTCCCTCTGAAAGACCACCGCCTCAATGGAATCCGGAAAGTCTTCTGAACGCACACGGTTTAAGATCACATTCGCTACCAGAATCTTACTTTTCATATCTTTATCCGTAGCTTCCGCTTCTACGATCCTTTCCAGTACAGATCGCTCTCTTTCTGTTACCTGATGGGTTGTTCCCTGAATATATACAGGCTTCTCTTTAATCTGTTTTTCCAGATTGATCTTTGTTACCAGCTGTGCCTGTAAAAGATATTCTCTTTGTTCATTCAAAAGTTTCGTCTGAACCAGGTGTTCCATTTTCATACTGCTTTCCTTTGGCAGCTGCATAAACTCGCTGGCACATACTTTCTGCCCAAAACTGCAGATTCCGATGGAACACACAATGGCTGCAATTTCAATTTTCTTCTTCAATGTCACATACGCTCCTTTGGTATAGTGTATGCAGCTTTGAAAAAAATATTCTTACGAAATTGTAAATTTTTCTAACTTTTTCAAGACAGCTTTCAATGTCATGTTTTTGATATCAAAAATCCGGACGCCTAGCCCCGTCCGGATTTTTTTGCAACATAACCCAGAGAATTCTTATTCTCCAAATTTTCTGCCATCTTTGATGACCATTTTAAGATTCAGATCCTTATCCCATAATACAAGATCTGCTTTTTTCCCTACTTCGATAGAGCCATATCTGTCGTCAATTCCAAGACTCCTTGCAGGATTGATCGTAGCGCATGCCGCTGCCGTCTCCAGCGGGATTTTCATTTCTTTTACAGCTGTTCTGACACAATCCGGAAGCGGCGTCACAGACCCTGCCAGAGCCCCGTCTGATACCAGTGTCGCACGATTTCCCCTGACTTTTACATCCAGCCCTCCAAGAGTATACTGTCCATCCGGCATTCCTGCCGCCCGCATACTGTCACTGATCAAAATCATCCGGTCAGCTCCCAGCATCTGAAACGTGGCTCTTACCACCGCCGGATGGATATGCACCCCATCGCAGATAATTTCCGCCATAACATGAGAACTGTCCGCCACAGCTCCCACAACACCCGGCTCACGATGAGAAAATGCCGGCATGGCATTATAAAGATGCACCGCATGACTGGCTCCTGCGTCAAAAGCCTTTTTAGCGGTATCATAATCTGCATTGGTGTGAGCGAGGGATACGGAAACTTCCCCTTTTACTTCCCGGATAAAAGCTTCTGTCTCAGATTCTTCCGGCGCCACTCCGATAAATTTTACCAGACCCCTGGCAGCCTTCTGGAACCTTTTATAAATTTCCGTACTGCATGGAAGGATGTTTCTTTCATCCTGAGCTCCTTTTTTAACTTTACTGATAAACGGTCCTTCCATATTGATCCCTACCAGATCGGCGCCTGCCACAGCGGTTCCGTTTTCCTGACTTTTTTTGTATTCTGCGGCATTGGAAAGAACGGATTCCAGTTCCTCCACAGGAAGCGTCATGGTCGCAGGCGCAATCGCCGTTACCCCAATGGACGCCTCATAGGAGGCGATCGTATCCAGAGCTTCCTTTGTGCCGTCACAGACATCCATTCCTTTACAGCCATGAAAATGCAGATCGATCATCCCCGGCAGACAGTAGCAGCCTTCTCCATCTACCGTCTCTGCTTCAGATTCTTCTATGGCTCCTCCTGGGAGGATTTTTTCAATCCTGTCTCCATCTGTTACAATATCACCGGATACAAACTTCTGATCCGGCATGTAGATTTTTACATTTTTTATGATCATGTCATAACCTTCTTTTATCTTATTTTAAATATTCTTCCGGTACTTTAGATAACGCAGCCTCATCTGCCACGATCGTCACATCTGGATGGAACTGTAAAATAGATCCCGGAACATGAGGTGTTACAGGTCCGCAGATAGAATTTTTCAGCGCTTCTGCTTTACCTTCTCCGCTGACAACCACGAGGAGTTTCTTTGATTTTAAAATGGTCCCTATTCCCATACTGTAGGCTTGTCTCGGAACATCATCCGCTGACGCAAAAAATCTCTTATTTGCCTCAATCGTGCTTTCTTTCAGATCAACACAGTGTGTTGCTTTCTCAAAGACATCTCCCGGCTCGTTAAATCCAATATGCCCATTATGTCCCAGGCCAAGAAGCTGCAGATCCACCTGTCCAAGGGAAGCAAGAAGATCTTCATAACGGGAAGCTTCTGCCTCACTGTCCATGTTCATGCCGTCTGGAAGATATGTATTCTCCACGTTGATATTTACCTTGTCAAATAAATATTCATGCATAAAATAGTAATAGCTCTGTTCATTTTCTTTTGGCAGTCCTTTATATTCATCCAGATTAACTGTCGTTACTTTTGAAAAATCCAGATCTCCTTTTTTATACCATTCTACCAGCTGATCATAAACTCCGATCGGTGAAGATCCTGTTGCCAGTCCCAGAAGAGATTCCGGTTTTAAAATCACCTGTGCAGAAATAATATTCGCTGCTGTTCTGCTCATTTCATCGTAATCTTTCGTTTTATAAATTCTCATTTCTATTCTCCTTTTAATGCTTTTACTGTATCGTCATGCATCGTTTCTTTTCTGAATTTATCTTTCTTCAAATAATAAGAATAAATCAAATCCATCATAACCAGAATCGGAAATTGAGGGGAAATAACATTTCCATAGTTTAAGTATTTCAACGATGGGATTAAAACCAGTTCATCGCAGAATTCCCGATGTTCTTCCCGATTATTTCCTGTGATCAAAATTGTTTTCGCGCCTCTCCGGTGAGACTCCCACAGCATATAGAGCACATCCTTTGCTTCACCGCCGATGCTGATACCGATCACAACAGATCCTTCTTTCTGAAAGACTGCCTGAATCCTCATCAGATCCGCATCCTGGACAGCATCAATGTCCACCCCAATCCTTACGAATCTCAGCATCATTTCTCTTGCGGCAAGTCCGGAATTACCTCTTCCACATACAAAAACTCTCTCTGCCTGTTCCAGAAGATCACAGATTCTTAAAATCTGCTCTTCATCCAGAAGACTGTATGTCTTATTCAAAAGTTCCTGATACGCATTGAGCACCATCCTCGTATGACTGGCAGCTGCCGCATCTTTCCCCATAAAAGTTTCTTCATATTGATAAATAAATTCCCGGTAGCCTCTGTATCCGCATTTTTTTGCAAACCGTGACAGAGACGCTTCCGACACAAACAGCCGTTTCGCGACTGCTTTGGCCGAAAAATCAGTCTGCTCCTTATTATTGATAAAAAAATCCGCAATCGTCTTTTCCAGCGGTGTAAAGTTTTTATAATTAGATTCAATAATCGGAAGCACAGATTTTACGTAATATTCCATACTGTTTTCTCCAGTATTTTATCGTACTGCCTCTGCAAATGATTTCGTGATCAGCTGAGGTCTCGTAATTGCAGATCCCACTACGACACTGTATGCTCCCAGTTCCAGCACTCTTTTTGCTTTTTCCGGAGTATTCACGTTTCCTTCTGCAATCACCGGATGTTTTACCTGATCTAAAATCTTCCGCAGTACTTCAAAGTCATTTTCTTCAATTTTTAAATCTCTGCTCTGTTTTGTATAGCCCACTAAAGTTGTCCCAATAAAATCAAATCCCAGCTGGTCCGCATGAAGCGCTTCTTCTACAGTAGAACAGTCTGCCATCCACAGCTGATCCGGATATTTTTCCTTAATCTGGCGGAAAAATTCATCCAGAGTTAAACCTCCCGGTCTCTCTGCTTCCGTAGCATCCAGAGCAATAATCTCCGGTTTTACTTCCATCAGCTGATCAACTTCTTTCATGGTAGGAGTAATATAAACATCACATCCCTCATAATTTTGTTTTACAATTCCGATAACCGGCAGATCTACCTGTGATTGTATCTCATGGATGTCCTCCCTGGTGTTCGCCCGAATTCCGGCCGCTCCGCCTTCTTTTGCCGCCAGTGCCATCCTTCCCATGATAAAAGAAGAATGCAGAGGTTCCTCCGGCAGCGCCTGACAGGACACGATCAGTTTTCCTTTCAACTGTTCAATCTTTTGATTCATTTTTTCCCTCCTTTGCTGCCCTTATCATAACTTCTTTTTAATCTATTTTCAATATTATATGCCATTTCTGAAAGTTCTTTCATATACTTTTTTTCGTTCCACGATAATTCGTCTTTTCCTGGCTTAAAAAAAACACAGACTGTATGTTCTTTCACTGGCACAAAAAAAGAAGGAACTGGCTGTTATATTTTTACCAATTCCTTCTTTTTTCTGCTCAGACAGCCGATAAGCCGGGTTCTGTCATTGAATGGCCATCTATCTCGACCTGCTGTCGCCAGCAGGCTCATGCGACCCACCTGAAAACAAATCGGGCCAATTTATCGTTTTCTATTCGGTCTTGCTTCGGATGAGGTTTACATGTGCCCTGTCTGTTACCAGACAGGCGGTAAGCTCTTACCTTGCCTTTCCACCCTTACCGGTCATCAAACCGGCGGTTTATTTCTGTTGCACTGGCTTGAGGGTCACCCCTACCGGACGTTATCCGGCATCCTGCCCTGTGAAGCCCGGACTTTCCTCACCATTTCCCTTTCGTCTGAAATGGCGCGGCCATTTGTCTGTCTGAGCACAGGTGATATCATATCACAAAATATTTTTAGAAACAATACAATTTTCTCTGATTTTTCAAAATTATTCAGGCAAGCACTTTTCCTTCCGGGAATGCTTTCCTAAACAGCGTTCTAACCAGCGGTCCTGCAATCAGCAGCTGGAATGGCAGAGCCATAATAAAGTTCTTTGGAATGTTTGTAAGCCAGATCATTCCAAGGCGGTTCCATGCTCCTGTGTGAACACACATTTCCAGTCCGCCGTACAGTGACATCAAAATTACCATTGGGACCACCATACTGCAGGATACCCCGATTACTTTCTTGATCACAGAACTTTCCGGAGTCACCAGAAAACGAAATGCGAATTTTTTTGCCGGACCGGAAACAATACACCAGTCACAGATCATTGCGAAAATATAGGCAAATGGAAATCCCATCCATCCTTCCTGCAGAGTTGCTATTGAAAACTGTCCTGTGTGCATAAATACATTATACATGCTCATCCAGAATACCATGCAAAAACACATTAAAATTGTATAAATTAAACTTTCTCTTTTATTTTGCGGCATATTTTCTCTCCTTTCTTGCTGCAGCCTGATGATTATTCTAGCAAATTTTTTTCTCCCGTGTAATAGAAAGTTTTATTTTCGTTGCTTTTGCATAAATTCTCGCTCTGTTTTTTTATTTTTCAGGATTTTATGCACAAAAAAAGAGGGCGTTCCCTCTTTTTATGTTTCAAAACAGCTTCCTCCAATAAACTCTCTCAGAAGAGACGTTTTTGGTATATCTTCACTTTTTATATTTAAAAAATAATCCAGAAATTTTAACAGTCTCTTGGCTTCCTGATGTTCCGGACAGTCTTCCGGCACAGCAAACAGCAGAGGCTCCGCATACTGTTTTAATACCGCAAGTTCATAAATCTGGGCGGAATTGAACATGATATCCGCCTCTTCCTGGTATGGAAAAATATTTTCCTCTTCCCCCTGCCTTACAGAATCCCACCGGGCAATGGTTTCCCTCGCATCATTGCCTCTGGTCATGGCATCCCGGACAATTCTGCGCAGCAGTCTGCCGTCAGAACTTGGAATCCGATTATGCTCGTCCAGATTAATCTGGCTTAAGGCACTGACATATATCTTATATTTGCTTTCATCCGGCAGATTTTTTGACAGCCTGCTGTTTAGTCCGTGAATCCCTTCGATCACAAGAACATCGTGCTGGGCAAGCTGAAGTTCGTGCCCTCTGTATTCCCGCTTCCCGGTCAGAAAATTATAACTTGGCATGGAAATCTTCTCTCCATGAAGCAGCTGGTTCATATGTCTGGAAAACAATTCCGTATCCAGCGATGCAATGGTCTCAAAATTGTAATTTCCCAGCTCATCCTTTGGCGACATTTCTCTGTCCAGAAAATAATCATCCAGAGAGATCGGATGCGGCTTTTTCCCTGCAATTTCCAGCTGAATTGACAACCTGTGAGAAAATGTTGTTTTCCCAGAGGAAGAAGGGCCTGCGATCAGTACAATTTTCTTATCTTCCTGGACAATCTTATCTGCAATATCCGACAGCAGTTTTTCCTGCAGCCCTTCCTGGAGAAGAATCAGATGGCTGATATTTCCCTTCGTAATTTCTTCATTCAGCGCGCCTACTGTATCAACACCTAGAGTTTTGCTCCATTCTCTGGATCTCTGCATAACGCGGAACAGCTTTGGCTGAGGATAAAACTTAGCGATTTTTTCTGTCTGATGCCGTTTCGGAGTCTGCAAAACAAGACCGTCCTGATAAGGAGACACGAGAAAATTCGCAATATAACCGGTAGAAGGCGCCATATACCCGTAAAAGTAATTTTCATATCCGTCCAGGCAGTACATATTTGTCTTTGAACCTCTTCGGAAGCGGAAGAGTCTCTGCTTCTCTCTCAGACCAATGCTTTCAAAATATTTTCTGGCCTTTGATGTATCCACAGAATATTTCGTAATAGGAAGATCCTGATCCCGCAGCTGTTCCATCTGATTCTGTATTCTAAGGGCCAGCTGTGTGGTAACCTGGATATCTTTCACGAGGAACTCACAAAATGTACTGTTTCCAATGGAATAATTGATCGCAATGTCATCGACCGCTCCTGCCCCCAGCACATCTTCACACGCTTTCAGAAACATAAACATTGCAGTTCGTTTGTAAGTCATATACCCGGCCTGTTCTTCCAGAGTCACAAACCTGATATAACTGTTTTCTTCAATGGGTCTGAAAAGTTCCTTCAGTTTGCCATTGGCATAAGCAAGAAGAATCACCGGCCCGCCCGGTTTTTGTATCTTTCCCGCCAGTTCTCCAAGTGTCGTTCCTTCCTCAACCATATAGGTTTTCTGATGAACAACCGCCCGTACCATAAGCCTCCCTCCTTTTTATATGATCTGAAACGGACTTCCTGCTTTGTAAGAAGAAATCTCGCACTCCGGAAGTTTTTGCTGCAAAAGCTCTCTCATATCATCAATAAACACTTGTTCCAGACCATAGTGTCCTGCATCTATCACACAAAGTCCCATATCCGCAGCATCCAGTCCTTCATGATGTCCGATATCTCCCGTTACGAGGACATCCGCTCCTCTGGCTGCCGCAATTCCGGTCATGCTTCTTCCGGAGCCGGGAACTATGGCTGCTTTATGAATCGGTGTCCTGGGATCTCCAAAAACTGAAACCGCCGGTATTCCAAAAGCTCTTTTGATTTCCTTCGCAAAATCTTTTAACTGCTTTTCTCCGGCAAAAGCGCCGATCATTCCGATTCCTTTGCCTTCCGCCTGAAACCGTTGATCCTGTGCTTCTTCCAGCACTCCATCCGGATAAAAACCTAATTTTTCTGCTACTGCGTCACACATCCGGCAGACATCATAATTTGTATGCATGCCGTAACAGCAGATTTTATTTTCTATCAGCCGGAGAAGCTTTCTCTGCAGAAAATCATCGCTGGTACATCGTTTTATTTTTGAGAAAATAACCGGATGGTGAGCAAGAATAAAGTCCGCACCTGTCTTTACCGCTTCCTCGACCACATCATTGGTAATATCCAGCACGACCAGTATCTTTTTTACTTCTTTTTGACGGTCCCCTACCAGAAATCCGGGATTGTCCCAGGATTCTGCCGCTTCCAGAGGAACTTCTTCTTCCAGCAGTTTTATTACGTCATCACATTTCATAATAACCCAGCGCCTCCTTTATATCATCCAGTCTTTGTTCTACTTCTTCTCTTCTTTTCCGGATATGCTCTTTTGTTCCATTCTGGAGAGTTTTTCTGATTTTTTCATATTTCCGGTATTCTTTGTCCAGGTACTCCAGCAGAACCGGACTGCAGTCCATGATTAGCTGTTTCCCGAAACAATAAAAACACTCTTTTTCATAAGATTCCCGGCCATGCACAGCCCGGATGGCAATATAGTACTTGCCTTCTTCCTGAATCATATCTTCCTCCAAAATCCGGAAATTATGATCATGAAGCCAGCGGCGCACCCTCTCCGGATGAGACTGAGGAGATACGATCAGTTCTCTGACTTCTTTCAGCTTATCCTGATCCTGATCGAGAATCTTAACGATCAGATCTCCGCCCATCCCCGCAATAATAACTGAATCAACATCCTTTTCAGGAAGTTGATTCAGACCATCAGAGAGGAGACAGACTATCCGGTCCTGAAGTCCCATCTCTTCAATATGCTGTTTTGCGCGTTCCAAAGGGCCTTTGTTGATATCCATGGCAAAGGCACGGGGACTGATCCCCTGCTGGACTAAATAAATTGGTATGTACCCATGGTCCGTCCCAATGTCGGCAGCACAACAGCCATCTGTTACAAAAGAAGCGATCATATTTAAACGCTTTGATAATTCCATTGTCTGCACCTTAATCCAGATAATCCTTCAGTTTTCTGCTGCGGCTTGGATGTCTCAGTTTCCTCAGTGCCTTTGCTTCAATCTGCCGGATACGTTCTCTTGTTACATTAAATTCTTTTCCGACTTCTTCCAGCGTCCTTGCACGGCTGTCATCCAGTCCGAAACGAAGTCTTAATACTTTCTGTTCTCTTTCCGTCAGCGTTCCAAGAACTTCATCCAGCTGTTCTTTTAAGAGGGTAAACGCTGCCGCGTCAGCCGGCACCGGCACATTTTCATCCTGAATAAAGTCCCCAAGATGGCTGTCTTCCTCTTCACCGATTGGCGTCTCCAGAGATACCGGCTCCTGTGAAATCTTCAGGATTTCCCGAACTCGTTCTACCGGAATGTCCATTTCTTCCGCGATCTCTTCCGGAGACGGCTCCCTTCCCAGTTCCTGCAGCAGCTGTCTGGATACCCTGATCAGCTTGTTGATCGTTTCCACCATATGCACCGGAATACGAATGGTTCTTGCCTGATCTGCAATTGCTCTTGTAATCGCCTGACGGATCCACCAGGTAGCATACGTACTGAATTTATATCCTTTGCGGTAATCGAATTTTTCGACTGCCTTAATAAGACCCAGATTTCCTTCCTGGATCAGATCAAGGAAAAGCATGCCTCGTCCTACATATCTTTTGGCAATGCTGACAACCAGACGGAGATTGGCTTCCGCCAGTTTTTTCTTTGCGCTTTCATCTCCCTCTTCCATCTTCTTGGCAAGTTCGATTTCTTCATCAGCACTCAAAAGCGGAACTTTTCCGATTTCCTTTAAATACATACGTACAGGATCTTCAATGCTGACCCCGTCAGGAACCGCAATCTCTGTATCGTCCTCAATCGGCTCATCCAGATCATCATCGTTGTCTTCCACTGCTGCCAGCGTCAGCACATCAATGCCGTTCTGCTCCAGATAATCATAGATTGCCTCCATCATATCTGAAGTCAGCTTCATATCCTTGAAGTAAGACTCAATCTGTGCATACTCCAGAAAATTCTTATTCTTTTTTCCAAGTTCTACTAATCCAGCAAGTTTCTCGCTGAACTGTTCCATTGTACCTTCCATAATTCGTCCTTTCTTCTCTTTCCTATTGTAACCAACCTATATTGAAATATGCAGTCCGGAAAGGCTTCCCTTTTCCCTGATCAGTTCCTGCCATTTCAAAATATCGTTTGTCCCATTCATCTGCTGTTCAATGCTGTCTTCCTTGACACGGCGGACAATATCCGTCAGTGCTTTATCATTGTCTTCCGGCGAAGGCTCCATCTTAAGCGTCGTATTGAATAATTCCGCAATCTTTTTCTGATCCTCGGAATCGGTATACTGATTCAGGATCCTGGCCGGTATTACTTTTTTCTCTTTTTCATACTGCTCAAACAGCATCAATGCCGCTCCATGGTAAATCGGCTCATAAAAATCATCTGGTCCGATGATTCCCTTCAGCCGGTCAAACAGAACCGGCTCATTGACCAGCCATGTAAGCAGAAGTTTCTGCGGCTGTCTCTTTTTCTCTTCTTTTTCTTCTGAACCGGAAACTCTTCTTTGTTCCCGTTCCGGTGTTTTCATGTTTTCCCGGGAAGAGACATAGCCTTTGGTTCCATAATATTCTACCAGATCCGTCAGATCTTTCTGCCCGATATAATATTCTCTGGAAACCGCTTCAATGTAATTTTTTCTCTCCAGCGGTTCCCCGATCTCCGCCAGCTGTTTTGCCGCTTCGTGCTGAAACTTTGTCTTCTCTTCCGGATCATCCTGATTATAACGTCCTGCCAGAACTTTGATCTGAAACATAAAGCTGCTGACCGCCTTCCGGATCCGCTCTTCCAGGGCTTCTTTTCCCTGCTCTTTAATAAATTCATCCGGATCTTTGTGCGGCGCAAGATCCAGAACCCTTACATTCAGGCCTGCGTCTTTCAGGATTGGGATAGCCCGCAAAACTGCCCTCTGCCCGGCTTCGTCACTGTCAAAGGACAAGATGACATTTTCTGTGTACCTTCGAAGCAGTGTCCCGTGTCCGCTGGTAAAAGCGGTTCCAAGAGCAGCAACCGCATTGGTAAATCCCGCCTGATGCATGGAAATCACATCCATATATCCTTCACACAGTATGATCTCATTTTTTCTTGTTTTTCTCGCAAAATTCAGGCCATACAGATTCCGGCTTTTATCGAATAATTTTGTTTCTCTGGAATTTAAGTATTTGGGAGTGCCGTCTCCCATAACTCTTCCTCCGAATCCGATGACCCGGTTATTGACGTCCATGATCGGAAACATGACCCGGTTCCAGAATTTATCGCTTCCACCCCTTTTTTCATCAATCGAAACCAGCGCGGAATCTTTCAGTTCTTCATCCTTATACCCTTTGCTTTTCAGGAAACGGTACAGATCATCACTGTAAATATCCGCAAATCCCAGTCCGAAATGACGAATGGTCTCTTCTGTTATTCCGCGTTTTTTAAAATATTCAAGTCCCCTTTTCCCCCGTTTGCTGTGAAGCAGATAGTAGAAATAATTCGCTGCCAGTTTATTCATCTCCCTTAACCTGGCTTTCTCATCCATCTGCCGTCTGGCTTCTTCATTCATTTCTTCTTCCGGAAGCTCCATGCCCGCTCTTTCTGCAAGAAATCTCACAGCTTCAGGAAATGAAAAATTCTCATATTCCATCAAAAAAGTGTATACGTTGCCTCCGGCTCCGCAGCCGAAACAATAGTACATCTGCTTGTCCCTGCTGACAGAAAAAGAAGGGGATTTTTCATTATGAAAAGGACAAAGCCCAAAATAAGAACTGCCCTTTTTTTTCAACGGCACATATGTGGAAATCACATCTACGATGTCATTGCGGCTGCGCACTTCTTCTATTATGTCTTCCCCATAGATCACACGTCTGTCCCTCCTTTATTTTTCTCTCTATATATATTATTCTACATTTTCTGCTGTATTCCTTTTTTATTTTTGAAAATTTACCGGATGATCCAGAATTTTGGAATAAAAATTTCCTTATAGGTTTCAATCGCATAATGATCTGTCATCCCTGCAATATAATCACATACGGCCTGTTCTCTGGATTCTGTTCCCTGGCGGATCCTCTCCTGACTGTACTGAGGCAGAAGTTCGAGGTGTTTCATATAGTGTTCATACAGAGGCGCTATAATATGCTCAACTTTTCCTTCCTCTTTTTTCGTATCCGGATCCGTATAAACATGCTCAAACATAAAATCCCTTAACCCGAACATTGCCCTGTAAACCTCTTCTGACATACAGATATCGTTCTTATTTTCGCTGTGGTTTACGATATCCAGTATCATTGTATTGACCCGTTCCCGGAATGTATGGCCGAGAATCTCTGTGCATTCCTTCGGAAGATCATCCTCCGTTATAACATTTCCCCGGATTGAATCATCGATATCGTGATTAATGTACGCAATCTTATCTGCCAGCCGTACGATCTTCCCTTCCAGTGTAGCCGGACAGCTTTTGATCGAATGATTCCTCATGCCGTCTCTCACTTCCCAGGTAAGATTCAGCCCCCGCCCGTCTTTTTCCAGATACTGTACAACCCGAACGCTCTGTTCACTGTGGCGGAATCCATGCGGATTCATATCATTTAAAACATTTTCTCCCGCATGACCAAAAGGCGTGTGTCCGAGATCATGTCCGAGAGCAATGGCTTCTGTCAGCAGTTCATTCAGGTTCAGGGCTCTGGCAATCGTTCTCGCATTCTGTGATACTTCCAGCGTGTGAACCAGCCGTGTCCGGTAATGATCTCCTTTTGGAGATAAAAAAACCTGTGTTTTGTCCTTTAGACGGCGAAAAGCCTTAGAATGGAGAATACGATCCCGATCCCGCTGAAAGCAGGTTCGGATCTCGCACTCCACCTCAGGCCTTTCTCTTCCTTTTGTATTGATACTTAACGCCGCATAGGGACTTAATAATTCTTTTTCAGACTGTTCCTGTTTTTCTCTGATATTCATACGCAGCCCTCCTGTATCCGTAAATACCTGTGTTTCCCTAAGACTCTTTCAGTGTAATGTCGGTTTCCATTACGGAAATCGCATCCAGCGATATTTTCATGATATCCTTCACTTCTTCTATTGTCATTGACAGATACTCTGCCAGTTCTTCTGCCTTGGGTTCTCTTCCCAGTTCTTTCGCAAGATGAGACGATGCCTCATCCAGACGATTGGCTTTCATCGCCATCTGTTCTCCAATGCTGTCTGATCCCTTCTGGGCAGCAATTGAATTCAGCATTGCTTCTTCCACTGCCCGGGCAGCATATTTTAAAAACTCTTCCTCATCTTTTCCTTCATATGTGCCGACCGCTTCCAGAAGTCCGATATTTCCTTCCTGAATCAGATCGGCGTACAAAACGCCTTCTCCCTTATGTCTCCGGGCGATCTCCATAACAGCCGGAAGCAGACATTCGATGATCTGTTCCTGGCTGCCCTGTCCTTCCAGCCACTCTTTCAGCAGCTGTTTCTGAGAGTCTTCATCCGGAAGATCCAGGCCTTCCACTTCTTTCTCATAAAAAGCAAGAACTTCTGATTCTTTCTGCTCTTCTGCTTCTCTCTCCTCTTTTTTCTCTCCTGTCTTCTCTTTTTCATATCCGATGATCCGGATTCCTGCTTCTTCATATGTATCAAACAACAGTTTTTTTGCTTCCTCATTCATCGGAATATCGCTGAAATAATCCAAAAGCTCTTCTTTCGTAATCTGATTGCCGTTTGTCTTGGCAATGGAGAGCATCTCTTCCAGCGCTTTCAAAAAATCTTTCTTATCCATACACTGCTCCTTCGCCTATTTTAAAAACGCAAAATAAGCAATTACCAAAATACCTAAAATGATCCGGTAAACACCAAATGCCTTGAAGTCATTTTTCTTAATATATCCCAGCAGGAATTTGATCGCGATAATGGAAACAAGAAAAGAAACGATCATTCCTGTCAGCAGAACAATGACTTCCACACTGGTAAATTGAAAACCAAACTTTACGATCTTTAACAAACTTGCGCCAAACATCACCGGAATTCCCAGGAAAAAGGAAAATTCGGCCGCAACTGTTCTGGAACATCCGATCAGGATTCCTCCCAGGATCGTTGCCCCGGATCGTGAAGTTCCCGGAATCAGGGAAAGCACCTGAAACGCGCCGATCGCCAGCGCCATCGGGTAACTCAGACGGTCCAGATCATCCATCGGACGTCTCCTGCTGCGGCGGTTTCTGTTTTCCACTACAATAAATAAAATACCATAGATGATCAGCATTGCCGCTACCACCGGCGGGTTATAAAAATGCTCATCCAGCCAGTCATCCAGTGGAATCCCAATGACTGCGGCAGGAAGAACCGCCAGAATCACTTTCGTCCACAGTATGATAGTGTCACCTTTTTCTCTCCGGTTTTTTTTCGGCGAAAAAGGATTCAGTTTATGAAAATACAGCACAACGACTGCCATGATCGCACCCAGCTGTATGACCACATTAAACATCTCCATAAAAGCATCTGACATATTCAGCTTAATGAATTCATCTGCCAGAATCAGATGCCCGGTACTGCTGATTGGCAGCCATTCCGTAATTCCTTCTACAATTCCAAGCAGGATCGTCTTGATCATTAATAAAATATCCATACATCTCTCCTATCCTTCATTTTTACAGTTCTTATTATCCTTATGCTTTATGCCGCGGAAGAAAGAAGGGCGCTTAGGAATTCCTAATCACCCTTGTCTGTACTTCCTATTCTTCTGTTTCGTCATCTCCCAGAATCTTAACTTTTTCCTGCCAGAGTTCTTCTACCGCCGTAGATAATGGTTTCCCGGAATCAGATTCAGCAACAAGAGGAATATCCCCTGCTATGATCTGCCTTGCTCTCTTGGCACTTGCGAGGACTACAGAATATCGGCTGGAAATTACCTTCTCGTCCTCACTGTCTCCGTTGATTACCTTCATTAATTCTGTATATGATGGATGTATCATTCTCATTCCTCCTATAATTATAATTCATCTAATCCTTTTTTCGTTTCCTCAATAAATTCCATATTATTGGCAAGCAGACACTCCTTCGCCTGCACAATCGCATGGATCCGGTCGACGCATTCTTCCAGGTCATCATTAATGACAATATAATCATACTTTGTCATATCCATGGATTCTTCCTTCGCCCGTTCCAGACGCTTATGTATCACTTCTTCAGACTCCGTTCCCCGTCCGATCAGCCGCTCCCTGATTGCCTGAGCACTTGGCGCGGTAATAAAGATCAGGAGAGCATCGTCATACTGCTTCTTAATATTAAAAGCACCCTGAACCTCGATCTCGAGGATCACATTGTGTCCTGCTGCCAGTTCTTCTTCTACGAATTTACGCGGTGTTCCATAATAATTGTCTACATATCTAGCATACTCTATAAATCCGTTATAATCAATAAGATTCTTGAACTCAGCTTCCGTCTTGAAAAAATATTCCCGGCCGTCCACTTCTCCTGTTCTTGGCTTTCTGGTCGTTGCCGAAACTGACAGACTGTACCCGTATTTTTCTACGAGCCGCTTGGCCGCTGTTCCTTTTCCTACCCCGGAAAATCCGGAAATCACCAGCAATGAACCTTTCTTCCTCATGTTTCTTCCCTTCTATTCTACTCTATATTCTGAATCTGTTCTCTTACTTTTTCAACATTTGTCTTCAATTCAATTGCGTGTTCCGCCAAAGCCACGTCGCTGGACTTTGACAGAATCGTGTTTGCTTCCCGGTTCATCTCCTGCGCCATAAAATCGAGCTTACGGCCAATGCTTCCCTCTTCTTCCAGCACATCCTTCATAGAATGGATATGACTCTGAAGCCGGACAATCTCCTCATCCACTGCCATCTTATCCGCATATACAGCGACTTCCGCAGCAATCCTGTTTTCTTCAATCGAAGCATCTTCCAGGAATTCTCTGACCTTCTCTTCCAGTTTTGCCCGGTATTCTTTTACAATATCCGGAGAACGCTGTTCGATAAAGTCCACATCTTCTTCCATCTGCGCTAATTTTAAAAGGAGATCCGCCTTCAAATTCTCTCCTTCCACAGATCTTGATGCCGCAAATTTCTCAGCTGCCTCCCGAAGCGCTTTCTCAATCAGTTCCCACCACACTTCTTCATCCTGAGGTTTCTCCTCCACAGAAATAACCTCTGGGAATCTTGCCATCTGTGACGCGGTAATGTCCATCTCAATCTGGAATTCTTCCTGCATTTTCCGGAAAATATCCATATATTCTCTGGCAATTTCCTGATTGTAGCGGAGCCCGATCCCTGTCTGAGATAAATCTTCAAAAGATATATAGACATCAATCTTTCCACGGCTTGCATATTCCTTTATGATCTTTCGGATTGCCGCCTCAAACATCGTAAATTTCTTTGGAAGCTTCAATGAAACGTCACAGTATCTGTGATTTACAGCTTTCATTTCCACTGTAACTTTCTGGTTTGCGGCATTGAACGCCTCTCCGTGTCCAAAGCCAGTCATACTTTTTATCATGAAAACCATCCTTTTTCTTTTTGTCAATGCTTCTTATTATAAGCAAATTAAATCTGTTCGTCAATGTTCTTTCTGTTTTTGCATCAGATACTTCTGCAGACATTCCAGATAGTGAAGAATGCCTCCTTTTTTCAATGGAACAAAATATCCGATATCCAGTTCTTCATATTTAAAATGCTTTGGTCCGCCTTCCTGCCCCCGGTTCCAGAATTTCATCGTTTCCTCAAAGGTCATAAAATAACACGCCTGCCGGTTTGTAAAATATACCAGGAGAAAACTTATACCTCCCTGTTCTTCAAACTGTTTCATAAAATCAATCTGGTGTTCATGGATATTCTGAAGCGGAAAAACATCCGCAGCACATTCTTTGGCGTCAAAACATACTGGAATCCCCTGCACAACACCAATATAATCCACGGTGCTTTTCTGATCAAAATACGCCAGGGTAATATGCCGTTTTTCTTTATCAAACCGTACCGGCTTGATCGACGTCGGAATCTTCTGTACCAGAGCCAGGTTCTGACGGCGGTATTTTTCATTGGTATAATTTACCAGTTCCTCCAGAACAGAACCTCTCAGTCCTTTCATATTCCAGCTTCCCATACTGCATCTCCCATCAGTTCTGATCTTACACGTTCAAATTTTTCCGGCAGCGGCGCCTGGATTTTCCTGCCCTGAAGGCTCACGCACCGTTCCATGTTCTCCGGAAACCGAATCTCACCGCAGTGAAGCAGCTGTCCCCGGATGCCGAATTCTGCTCTTAATTTCCGGTTGATCTTCTCATCTCCATACTTAAAATCACCTGCCAGAGGGTGCCCCTGACCAGCCAGGTGAGCACGGATCTGATGCGTCTTTCCGGTCACCAGCTTTACTTTAAGGAAGGTAAATCCGTTTTTGCAGGAAATAGGTTCATACCATGTTTCAATATAGGCTCCCTTTTCTTTTTTCTGCCTGCTGACAGTCACTTTATTATGTTTCTCATCTTTGATCAGATACCCGGATACCTTCTCTTTTTTCTTTATTTCTCCTTTTACGATACAAAAATAATATTTATCAATCTCTCTCTTCTTCAAAAGTTCTGACATCGTCTGAAGGCCCTCCAGAGAAATTCCGGCAATCAAAATCCCTGTCGTATTGCGGTCCAGTCTGTTGCAGACAGACGGTTTTATCCGGTTAAGATCTTCCGCGGACATCAGTCCTCTCTCAAGCGCATATGGAGCGATCTGCTCATTGATCGACAGATCTTCTCTGCCGGCTTTCTGGGACAGGATTCCATATGGTTTATTGATCAGCAGCACATTTTCATCTTCATATAAAACATCCAGCGGGATCTTCTGCTCCTGAACCTTCACTTCTTCCCGGAATTTTTCAATGGTTTCCTCCGCAAGATACAGCGCAATACAGTCACCGGCTTTCAGTTTCTCATTTCCTGCCGCCTTCTTTCCATTCAGCTTGATATTTTTCTTTCGAAGCATTTTATAAAGAAAACTTTTTCCCGCTTTGTTCAGATATTTCTGCAGCATCTTGTCCAGACGCTGACCTTCCTCTTTTTTTGTAATCTCTATTTCTCTCATAACTGTTCTCTAACTTTGGAAGAACCTGACAATCAGTTCCTCCGGAAAGATCCGGCAAATCCATCTTGTCAGCTTCATTGTCATTCCATAGACTGACACAGCCTTTCCTTTCTTTGCATCTTTCACCGCACAGGATACCACACGGTCGCAGTCCGCCATTACCAGCCTTTTATATCCTGATATTTTCTGATTTCCATAAGCTTTCTTAAGAAATTCTGTCTTCACAGGTCCCGGACATACTGCCGTTACCCGGATTCCCTGTTCTTTTAATTCCTGACGAAGGGCCATGGAAAAACTAAGAACATACGCCTTGGAGGCCGCGTAAACCGCAAACCCCGGCTGCGGAGAAAAAGCTGCCGCAGAAGCGAATTGATAAATCTGTCCTCCTTTTCTCATATAAGGCAGAACAAGATATGTCATCCGCGTCAATGCCCGGCAGTTCACATCCATCATGCCGGTCATCTCTTTTTCAGATATTTCGTTAAAATTCCCGGAAATCCCGATTCCTGCCCCATTCACCAGAACCCCAGCCCAGGGTTTTTCCTCCTGAAGCGCCTTTGAGATTTTTCCAAAACTCTCTTCTTCCTTCAAATCCAGAGGAAACAGACGGATTTTCACATTTTTTATTTCTTTTTGCAGCTGTTCCATGGGTTCCGCTCTTCTGGCGACTGCCCATATTTCTTCTAACTTTGGGTATTTTTCTGCCAGCTGAAAAATGAAAGCCCGGCCCATGCCGGAAGATGCTCCTGTTACGATCGCGATTTTTTTCATTCCCTCATTCCTTTGCCTTTATGACAGTTTTTGGTACGTTCCATTTAGTACATCATAATAAGAATCAATATAATAATCCGCCAGCCTGAGTTTTTCCTCCATTGCCCGCTCTGAGTAAGGATCGCGGACGGCACATGTTGCCATATTGGCCCGTTTGCCGGCCATAAGTCCATAGGGAATATCCTCAAATACCAGAACTTTTTCCGGCTCCACCGACAGTTTTTCTGCCGCGTGAAGATAGACATCCGGTTCCGGTTTCCCTTTCGGCACTTCGTCAGAAGTACAGATATAGTCAAAGGCATCTAAAATTCCATTGGATTTTAAACATACCTTCGCCAGCTCCCTGGAATTGCTGGTGGCGATTCCCAGCGGCATATGTTTCTCTTTCAGCATATGGATCAGCTCTTTTGCTCCATCTTTCAGGGAAATCTCTTTTTCGTACATTTCCGCCGCCATACGGTTCCATGTTTCCATGATCTCTTCCATCGTCAGAGGAAGCGGAAAATGTTCTTTAAAATACTTTGCAGTCTCATAAAAACTAAAGCCTTCCAGGGCGTCATTGAGCCCGTCCGGCACCTGCAGTCCGTATCTGCCAAGAAAACGGATATCAATTTCCTTCCAGATCCACATGGAATCTACCAAAGTTCCATCCAGATCGAATATTACTGCTTTCTTATCTTTTAACATCTCGGCTCCTTTAGCTGCTGTATCTCTTCTTTTGTTAATTTGCGGTAGCTGCCTGCACTCAGATCTTCCGGAAGCGTCAACGGCCCAATGGTCAGCCGCTTCAAAAACAGGACTTCGCTTCCAACTGCCTTTACCATCCTCTTGATCTGATGGAATTTACCTTCTGTAATTGTAATCCGTACTCTGGAAACTTCTTCTGAAGCATCCAGGACTTCAAGAATCGCAGGTCTTGCGGTTTCTCCGCCTCCGATGTCCAGATTTCCTGCAAATGCGGCAATTTCCGCTTCTCCCATGTTCCCTGACACTTCCGCATAATAGGTTTTCGCTACATGCTTCCGCGGGGACATCAGATTGTGTGCCAGCTCACCGTCATCTGTCAGAAGGATCAGTCCCTCCGTGTCTTTATCCAGTCTTCCGACCGGAAATAACTTTTTTCTATAAGGTTCTTCGATCAGATCGATCACTGTTTTTTCCGCAGGATCTTTTGTGGCGGACACCACTCCCTGGGGCTTGTAAAGCATCAGATAATGAAATGGTTCGTAGGACAGCTCCTCTCCCTGACAGATGGTCTGATCCTGACCGGGACAAACCTTGTATTCCGGTCTTTTTACTGTTTCTCCATTGACAGCAGCCTGTCCGCTTTTTATCTTTTCTTTCGCTTCTTTCCTGGAAATCCCCAGGCACTGACATAAATATTTATCTAACCGCATTGTCTCCATTACATCCATCTCCAGCTGGACGCGTATTTATTCTTAATTCTGCCTTTTTTTACTTTTCCCCATCCAAGCGGAAATCGTCCGGTTCCAATCAGATGGATTCCTTCCGTCTCTACATCCGCATTCAGAGTTTCACATTTCAGATAACGGATTGTTCTCTCATCTTCCAGTTCAAATGAAATATATTTATCATACTCTTCCGGATAAAGAGCCGCTGCAAGCGGCTGGCTCGGCTCGAACCGTCCTTTTTTCATCTCTCCTAAGAATAATCCTTTCCTCAGGATCCTGACACCGCTGAGCTTTGGAAATTCTTCTTTCAGATAAAAAAGTTTTCCCTGAAATTCCTGTACCCGGTTCCAGTCAATATCCATATGACAGTCTTTAAAAAACGCTTCCGTCTCTCTGGTCAGTTTCACCCGTGGATATTTTTCTCCGGAAAAACTCGTTTCTTCACCCGGCGCCTTCTGAAGCAGCGCCAGAAAATGTCCTTCTCCTTTGATTCGGTGCGGCCACAGACGGATGCATTTCTTTATATCCTCTCTTCCGGTCAATGTCCATTCCGGATGTCCGCAGTCAAATCCATCGCACATTTTCATGGAAACTAAAGACAGATCTTCATTCTCCGTCAAAAGATGTTCGATCACCTGCTCATTTTCCTCCGGGGAAAAGGTACAGGTAGAATAGAGCATCATTCCGCCTGGTTTTAAGAGCTTCACCGCATCATCCACGATCTCTCTCTGCAGTCTGGCATACGGCTCACTGCCTTTCTGTTCCCAATTCTTTATCTCATTATTTCCCTTCCGGAACATCCCCTCTCCGGAACAAGGGGCGTCCACAAGAATCTTATCAAAAAATCCCGTCAGGGAAGGTACCATGTGTTTCGCTTCCGTACATAATATTACGCTGTTCCGGATTCCAAACATCTCAAGATTACGAATCAGAGCCTTCGTTCTTGAAATACTGACATCGTTGGATACAAGGATTCCTTCTCCTTTCAGCTTCGATCCCAGTTCCGTTGATTTGCCTCCCGGGGCAGCGCACAAATCCAGGACCCGGTCCCCTGGCACAACCGGCAGATAAGCCGCCGGAGCCATGGCGCTCGGCTCCTGGATATAATAAAGTCCTGCGTGATAATACGGATGTTTGGATGGTTTATCTTCTCTCCGGACATAAAATCCGTTTTCCGTCCATGGGACCGGCGTCACGGGAAACGGGCAGATATCCAGAAACTCTTTCACAGATATCTTTAAAGTATTCACCCGTATCCCATAATACGCCGGATCATCCAGATGCTGTTCGTATGCAGCAAAATCTTCTCCTAGAAGATTCTTCATCTTTTTCTCAAATTCAACTGGTAATTTCATCTATCTTCCTATGAAATACTCTGGGCACGATAACCTTCCGCGATAATATCCAGCTGCTTGTTAAAGTGCTCCAGGCGTTCCATGTCTCCTGTTTCGTAAATTTTGTAGAATTCATCCTGAATCTTGATAACTTCATGCTTATTGGCTACCTTATACAGATTCTGCATTGTATGAAGGATATCAGACACCATATTCGCTTTCTTCCGGAATGAATTCTGTGCATCCATGATCTCGTCCCGGACAGATGACATCTCACGATCCAGTATCACAATAGCGTCTGACGCCTGCAGAAGCTTATCTGTCACATGTTCCGGAATGTTGCCTTTATACTTATACTGCAGGGAGTGTTCCACCGTAGCCCAGAAATTCATGGCCAGCGTACGAATCTGGATCTCTGCCTGCAGCTTCTTTCTTCCATAGATGGTATTGACTTCATAATAAATAATCAGATGATAGCTGCGGTAGCCGCTGTCCTTGGACTGGGAGATATAATCTTTCCGGCTCTTGATTTCCATATCAGAGCGGTTCTCGATAATCTCCACGACTTTCTCAATATCTTCCACAAACTGACAGATCAGCCGGATGCCGGCAATGTCTTCCAGTTTATCTTCGATATTGTTGGCATTGATCTTCTTTCTCTGCATCTTGTCAAGGATGCTGGATATGGTTTTTACCCGGCCGTCTACCTGTTCAATCGGAGAATACAGGCCTGCCCTCCGGTATTCGCGGATAATATGATGAAATTTTAATGTCAGTTCATCAACTGCCAGTTCATAAGGGCTGAGAATTTCCCTCCACAATTGTATTTCCATGTACTCCCTCCTGTAATCATCTTCTTATTATAGCATATTTTTACATAGAAAAATAGCCAACTTTTTCTGAACTTTCGAAAGCTGACTATCTTTTTTTATCTCTTCTTTTGTAAAAATAAGATGCCTACCATTCCAGATAAACAGAGCCCCATGTTAATCCACCGCCAAAGCCGCTCATAACGATCTTATCACCGTGCTGCAGCTTGCCGTCCCTGTGGATCTCATCCAGCAGGATCGGAATTGTCGCAGAAGAAGTATTCGCGCAGTGGTCAATATTCATCGGGAATTTCTCCAGCGGCTCTTTCAGACGCTTTGCCGCTGCCTCAATGATTCTGTAATTCGCCTGGTGAAGAATATAATACTTGATCTCGCTTTTATCGACTCCTGCCGCTTTCAGCACTTTGCCGACACTTTTTGGAATGATTCTTACCGCAAACTTAAACACTTCCTGTCCGTCCATCTCAACCTGTTTCATCGGACTTTCATCCTTTACAAGAAGGTTATTGAGGTGTCTTTCTTCACAGGTAAGAACATCCCCTCTGGCTCCGTCAGAACCGGTATCAATATAAATCTCTTTTGACGGGTCTGCCTCTACCACAACGCTTCCCGCGCCGTCTCCAAACAATACACAGGTACTCCTGTCACTCCAGTCAACAATCTTAGATAATGTTTCCACTCCGATCAGCAGCATCTTGTTTCCCATACCTGCCTTTGCATACGCCATCGCAGTATTCAGTGCGTAAATAAAACCGGAACATGCTGCGTTCATATCCATACAGGACGCATTGACTGCTCCAAGAGCTTTCTGCACCTCGCAGGACGTACTAGGAGTTGCATGGTCTCCTGATACTGTAGCTACGAAAATATGGTCTAACTCTTCCGGTTTCACACCTCCATCTTCCAATGCTTTTTTTGCTGCCTTTACAGCCATTGACGAAGTGGTGTCGCCCACTGAAATATGTCTGCTTCTGATTCCTGTCCTTGATGAAATCCATTCGTCGCTGGTATCCATCACCTGTGCAAGCTCATCATTAGTCACTGATTTTTCCGGAAGAAAACTTCCTGTTCCTAATATTCTAATAGCCATAATTACTCCATTTATCCTACATGTTTTTATACCTTATCATAGGTATATTATTTACTTTGCCTATCAAAGTATATTATTTTTTCACTGATTTGTCAATGTATCTCAGATGATGATACAGACTAATCCTCCATTACTTTCATTTATGATCTTTTCCATGGTGTTTTGAAGCTTCTGCTGGCTCTCCTCAGTCATTTTAAGAGCCTTCGCCTGCATACCGTCTCCCACCAGCTGTTCCAGGGTTTTTCCGAAAATATTAACATCCCACATGCTTTCTCCCGGCTCCCCGGATCCTTTTTCTATATATTCCATCAGATCCTTTGCCTGATACTCCTCTCCCACGATCGGCGCGATTTCCGTGGAAATATTTGCCCGGATCATATGAATGGAAGGCGCGCTTGCTTTTATCTTAACCCCATATTTATTTCCATGTTTGACAATCCGGGGTTCTTCCAGGGTGATATCCTCCTTTGTCGGAGTAACAACCCCGTATCCTCTCTGCTTCACTGCCGCTACAGCATCCCCTACTTCCTCATATTCTCTTTTCTTTTGTGCCAGATCCCGCATAACCTGAATAAATTCATATTCATTGCGGATTGGAAAACCGATGGTTTCTCCCAGAAACTCATAATAATACCGGTCATCAACAGCCACCTGGACTGTCACTTCCCCTGTATCCATGGAAACCCGGTCCAGTTTCCAGGAACTTATGTACTTGCTGTCAGGCTGTTCTTCTTCATATACGTCTTTCATGGTAGATTTATCCTGAATCATATTTCCGGCTGCTTCCAGAAGTTCTTTTTTCACCGGATGATCCTTGGAGAGCGTCTCCGTCCATTTTGGGACATAAAACCCAATGGATGAAATCGGGAACTCCAGCAGAACACTTTTTAAAATCTGATAAATATCATCTTTTTTTAACTGTTCCAGATTCATTGGAAGAACTTTGGCCTGGTATTTTTTCTCTTTTTCCCTGGCCAGAGCTTTTGTCTCTTCTGAATAAGGATGGACGGTATTTAAAAGAACCACAAAAGGTTTCCTCAGATTTTTAAGCTGTTTGATTGTTTCTTCTTCCGGCGCCTCATAGTGGCTGGCTTCGATTTCTCCAAAAGATCCATCACAGGTTACAACAATTCCAATGGTAGAATGCTCTGTGATTACCTTTTTTGTCCCAATGGCTGCCGCCTTGGTAAACGGAATTTCATATTCAAACCACGGAGTTTTCACAAGGCGCTCTTCATTTTCTTCCATATGTCCTGCTGCCCCGTCCACCATGTATCCTACACAGTCGATCAGCCTGACGTCCAGATCGATTTCATCATCTACACGAATGGAAACCGCTTCATTGGGCACAAATTTCGGCTCTGTTGTCATAATGGTCCGCCCGCTTGAAGACTGAGGAAGTTCATCATTTGCCCGGCTTCTTTCATTTTCATCTTCTATATTAGGAAGCACCATCAGATTCATAAACCGTTTGATAAAAGTACTTTTTCCTGTCCGCACCGGACCTACTACACCGATATAGATCTCACCGTTGGTTCTGGCTTTGATATCCTTATATACATTAAATTGATCCATAATATCCTCCTTGGATAGACTGTTAAAGTATATGCGGGACATGCAGAAATATTCCTGATAATACACAAAAAAATACTCTGACGCATTTAAAATATGTCAGAGTATTTTTACAGAAATTTTATATAAGCGCCCGGAAGCAGATCTTCCGGAAGAAACGGTTTCTCTCCTTCTAATTCTTCACTTCTTTGTGATAAATCCGAATAATTTTTTTCGCAATTTCTGCAGTTGTGATCAATGTTGTAAACAATCCTTCTTTCATCGCGATATATATGCTTTCCGCTTTTTCTTCTTCACTGGCCGCGCAGATCACCTCCGGAATATTCCAGAGTTCTTCCAGAGTCACTGCCATCAGCTGCCGGTTCCACCGGCAGTCTACCATATCTCCTGTTTCATTAAAATAATTATAGGAAATATCACCTTTGATGCTTTCTTTGACCGTATCATCATCTTTATCCAGTCCATGAAGATATGATTCTTTCAGCTCAAAATACTGCAGAGAACTGCCAATCCCGACAATCGCCACATCGGCTTTTCTTGCCTTTTCCAAGACATCTCTGATGAAATACTGTTTCATCAGCATATCTCTGGCTTCCTGACTGTCTACTACGATCGGCGCATGAAGCTGAAGACTTGCCGCCCCGCAGTTGTGAGCAAAATATTCGCACACATTGTTTGCCTGAACTTCCCACCGTTCTTCTCCCAGCCCGCCGGACATGGGGACAAAGACCAGATTGGAAAAAGGAACCGTTGATGAAAAATTTACCGCAATCTCCCGGGTCATACGTCCTGCCGATACTGCCGCATAATGAACGCTCGGAAATTTTCTTGCAAGATATTTTCCTGCTTCCAGGGCAACCCTCTTTCTTGGATAATGGCTGTTGGCCGTATCCGTTAAAATAACATCCTGAAGTCCAAATGTTTCTTTCAGCTTTCTTTCCATATTCCGATAAGAATGTACCATGTCGTCCCGGATCGTAATTTCAACGATTCCTTCTGCCCTCGCCTTATTTAAAAGCTTTGATACCAGCGAGCGGCTCATATTGATCTGCTTTGCAATCTGCTGCTGTGTCAATTGATCATCGTAATACATATGTGCAATTTCAACTAATAACCTTGTATCATCTGAGCCGCCCATACATCCTCCTATAAATTCTGAAATATCCTGATTGCCTTTTTTACGTCTTCTTTGACTGCCTCTTTGACAGAAAGCGCCATCTGATCATAAAACAGGGGCCTGCTGGTATCTTCCCAGTATTCCTTTGAAGCTTTTCCTGCTGCCGTATTCATATAAGTATAGTAATTAATTTTACAGATTCCATTTTTAATTGCTTTCCGGTAATCTTCTTCTGATACTCCAGAGCCTCCGTGCATGACCAATGGTATCTTAATAGTATCTCGTATCTGCGCGACACGGTCAAGGTCTAATTTCGGCTCCTTTAAATAAACTCCATGTGTCGTTCCGAAAGCAATGGCCAGACAATCCACCCCTGTTTCCTCTGCAAACTGTTTTGCCATCTGAGGATCGGTATAGATATCTTCCAGATTTTCATAATCGTCTGCTTCATCAGCTGAGCCGCCTTCACTGATGCCTACCTTTGAAGTAAATACATGCCCCAGTTCCGCCTCTACGCTGACGCCGGCTGCATGTGCCGCTTTCACGACTTCTTTTGTCTCCTTTATATTATCTGCGAATTCTTTTGCAGACGCATCATACATAACTGAGGTAAAGCCAAGCCGGACTGCCTGGATGCATCTCTCATATGTACTTCCATGGTCCAGATGAACCGCTACCGGCACCCTGGCCCGTTTCGCATAGTATAACAAAATCGGTCCGATTTCTTCCAATGATATGATTGCGTCATGGCTTTGAGCGTGCTGCAGTATTACCGGACAATTCGTTTCTTCTGCTGCCTGGATAATACCCTGTATCGCTTCCAGGGTTGTTCCGTTAAATGCTCCGACTGCCTTTTTTTCCTTTTTTGCTTCTTCCAGCAGTTCTTTTAATGTAACCAGCATATGTTCCTCCTTATTCTGTACAGCTTACGTGGTACTCATCCAATAATATTTTTTCGGCCTCTCCGTTCCAGCATCCCTGATGGCGGTCACAGGCGTCTGCCAGTTTGCGGAACAGTTCATTTTTTTCTCCCAGTTTTCTAAAATCTTCAATCGCGGTCAGTGGAAGATCGGTCTGAGTATAAATTAGTTTCTTCCCTCCTGGAATTTCAGGAAGACGAAGCGTAGTATCTGCAGCACTTTCCAGTCCTCCGATATGCGTTACCATAACCCTTGGTCCCAGTCTCCCTTCCTCAATGGATTTCAGCGCCTGCACAAGATCATTCTGAGTGCTTCCGGTAAAGCCAACCGTATGTGTTCTGGAATAATGTACCCGGTAAAAATTAATCTTCGCAGAGAGATTCTGATCGATTGGTCCTGCAAAGAAATTCAGGCATCCATCCTCCGCAAGAACCTGATCTGCCTGTTCGATCAATTCCTCCACCGGCGCATAGACAAAGACATCATCATATCCTTTCCCATTTGTTAAATTCATCAGGTATTCTACAATATTGTCTGTTTTCCCCGCGTCCGCAAATACGAGCTTTTTATCTCCTTTCTGCGGCATCATGATCCTGGAAGCCCGCTCAAGCCGTTCCTGATTGAGATCAACTGCCACGATCAGAGAAGCCCCGTCTTTCATATGCAGGCCATAGTCAATACATTCCATTCCCATAGGCCCGCATGCTCCAAAAATAATCAGGCTGCCGCCTTTTTTTACTCCCATCGTATGGCTATGATCTGTTTTGGATGTATGATACATTCTTTCATATCCCGCCTTAATGCAGGCAGTAGGTTCTGCCAGCGATGCTTCAAAGAAAGAATCTCCCTCAAAAGGAATCAGGCAGTCCAGCTCCATGACTTCTTTGGGCAGAATGCAGTAAGTGCAGTCTCCGCCGTAATTTTCATAGTAATATCCTGCTGTTTTCGTTACCCCATGATCGTTCATATCCGGCTGTACCGTAAACTTGGATCCTTCTTTATATTTTCCTTTCCATTTTTCTCCTACTTTCAAAATAACACCTGACATTTCATGTCCTACGACTGCCGGATGATGTTTCAGATCTTTTGGAGCTCTTTTATGGTTTTCTCCCTGCTGTACCAGCTTGTAAGTAGACATACAGACACTGTCTGTCATGATTTTTACAAGAATTTCATCTTCTTTCATGGACGGAAGCTCAAACTCCTCCAGTCTAAGATCCTTTGTTCCATATAGCCGAACTGCTTTTGTTTTCATCTTCACACCTCTTTCTAAGTCTGTTGTCTGATTTCTTTTTTAACATAACGGCTTTTGGAAACCATTGTCAATCATTTGACACGCATTGGAACATTTACCACTTTTATCGTTTCCTATACAAAAATCTTTCCTTCACTTTTGTGTCATTTGTTCCATTTTCTTTGTTTTTATTGACTTTTTTTGTTGAAAATTAATAAAATACAACCATCAAGTCAAACGATTTCAAAACGAAAGGAGGTACCGGGGATATGCAGATTCGTACTATTTTAGGCATTTTATTTGTAGTTCTGATTTTACAGGCTGTCTTTTCTCTTTTTCAGATTCGTCAGATCTATCAGACAATGGAACTGCAAAAACAGTTATACAGAGGGAAAGATTATACTCTTGCCATAGGAAGCTCCCGCTCTTCTCTGCGTTCCCTGTCAAAGGGCGTTATTATGATCCTTGTTGTGAACCAAGATCAGATCATATAGGACTTTCATTTACTGGAAGGGTTTTCTGTTCTTTCCCGAATGAGACAAATGCCTGATTACATCGGAAGATCGATTCAGGATTTATCTCTTGTCCTGAAAAGTAAAAATCAGAAAAAAGCATTGGCATCTGCAGCAGAACAGATTACCAGTCAGACAGCCTGTTAACTTACATTAAAATAAAGGAGGATTTTATGGATTTTATTGTTAAGATTGCAGAAGGCTTTACCGGCATTGTATCTGCCGGCGGTGAAAATTTGATGAGCCTGATCACCAGCATTCTGCCAAATGTACTGATTCTTTTAACATTTATCAATGCGCTGATCAGTCTGATCGGAGAAGAAAGGGTTATGAATTTTTCAAGACGTCTGACCCGGTTCCGGCTTCTGCGTTATACGCTCCTTCCGGTTATGGCTCTGTTTTTTCTGACAAACCCTATGTGCTACACCATGGGTAAATTCGTAGAAGAGGATGAAAAACCAGCTTTCGTAGACGCCTGTTTTTCTTTTGCTCATCCAATTACCGGCCTGTTTCCTCATGCGAATTCCGCAGAATTATTTGTCTGGACCGGAATTGCAGCCGGAATTACAACGCTGGGAAAATCTACGACTCCGCTGGCCGTCCGTTATCTCCTGGTCGGTATCATCGTCATCTTTATTCGCGGAAATGTTACAGAATTTATTACCAAGCAGCTAATGAAACGCAGCAAAAACCAGAATGAAAGGAGTTAATCCATATGAAGCCAGTTGTAAAAATCACACATGGGAGTAATGGATGGGGCGGACCTCTTACGGTTTGCGAGACTGACACAAAAAAGGTTGTTGTATCCACAACCGGCGGTTCTATTCACCCTCTGGCCCAAAAGATCGCTGATCTTCTGCAGGTTCCTGTCGTTGACGGATTTAATAACAAAGTGGAACCGGAAGAAATCATCATTGCCATTGTAGACTGCGGCGGAACTCTGCGCTGCGGCGTTTATCCCAAAATGGGAGTAAAGACCATTGATATCCATCCTATTTCTCCATCCGGCCCGTTAGCCAAATATATCAATGAAGATAATTTTGTATCTGGTGTAAAAGAAGAGAACATAACTCTTGCCGAAGGGGAAGTTCCGGCGCCTGAAAAAGCAACGATTCCGCCGGATCAGCCTAAAAAACCTTCAGCCGCTTCATCCGCAGCAGAAACAAAAAGAACAGAGCAAAAAGGAATTGTCGGTGTGATGACATCTGTCGGCCGCAGTATAGGAAGTGTCGTTAATGTCTTTTATCAGGCCGGCCGTGATACTCTGGATGTTGTTTTGAAAAATATCCTGCCTTTTATGATCTTTGTAAGCATCATTGTCGGAATCATCAATTATACCGGCATCGGAAACATTCTGGCAAATGCCATCAAACCGCTGGCCGGCAGTCTGCCTGGTCTTCTGATTATTTCTATTTTCTGCGCTATCCCGTTCCTGTCACCTGTTCTTGGTCCCGGAGCCGTAATTGCCCAGGTAATCGGAGTTTTATTAGGAGTAGAAATCGGAAAAGGAACCATTCCTGTCTCTTATTCCCTCCCTGCCCTATTTGCCATCAACTCTCAGGTTGGCTGTGATTTCGTTCCGATTGCTCTTACCCTGGCCGAAGCAGAAGAAGACACAGTAAACTACGGTGTTCCGGCTATGCTGTTTTCCCGTTTGATCACAGGTCCGGCTGCCGTCTTAATTGCCTTTGTCTTTAGTTTTGGATTATACTAATTGTATCATAAGCTATATCGTCAAAAAGCTGTGCACAAGAATTTTCCCGTGCACAGCTTTTTTCATCGTAATCTTCTTATGAAATTATGCTTCGCTGAAGAATTTCTCTTTTACTTCTTCTACCGGCATATCTTTTCCGGTGAACAGCTTGAAAGCTGCTACTCCCTGCCATAAAAGCATTCCGCTTCCAGGCACAGTAACACATCCATGTTCCTTTGCTTCCCTCAGCAGTCTGGTTTCTTTTGGATTATATACAACATCTGCAACAACCAGTCCTTCGTGGAACAAATCCGGATCATTGATGATGGAGGTATCTTCTCTCGGCTTCATTCCGAGAAGCGTTCCATTCACCAGAATATCTGCGGCGTCAATCTTTTCTTTCATGGCATCTTTGGCGTCCAGATCATACAGCTCAACCTGGCATCCCGGCACTTTATCCTGAATTTTGCCAACCATCTTCTCCGCCTTCTCAAAAAATCCATCTCTCGGATTAAAAATCGTGATGGACTTCGCTCCATCCAGAGCGCATTGTACCTGAATTGCCGTAGCAGCGCCTCCCGCGCCGAAAATTACAATATTTTTATCTTTTACTTCTACTCCGTGATCTTTCAGATTCGCAACAAACCCTTCCCCATCAGTAATATGGCCGTACAGCTTTCCATCACGGTTTACGATCGTATTTACGGCTCCGATCAGCTGGGAAGCCGGTGACAGTTCATCCATGTTCTGAGCCGCCGCTGTTTTACACGGCATCGTTACATTGCAGCCCTGCATGTTCAATAATCGCATGGCTTTAATAAACTCCGGCACCTGTTCCTCTTTGATATCAAAAGCCAGATAAGCTCCATCTACACCGCATGCCTGAAATCCATAATTCTGCATAGCCGGTGAATCTGAATGACCGACCGGCGACCCGATCAATCCATATAGTTTTGTTGTTCCTGTAATTCTTTTTTCCACGTCTGCATCTCCTATTCTTTGTCCCATGATAAGCTTCTGTTAACTGCTTTCTTCCAACCGAAAATTTTCTTTTTCCGCACTTCATCATCCATATTGGGGTCAAACACACGGTTCAGTTTCCAGTTTTCTTTTATTTCCTCTTTATCCTTCCAGTATCCAACGGCAAGCCCTGCCAGGTATGCCGCTCCTGTGGCGGTGGTTTCCACGCATTCCGGCCGGTGAACCGGCTCTCCAATGATATCAGCCTGGAACTGCATCAGGAAATTATTGGCGCACGCTCCGCCATCTACTTTCAGGGAATCCAGATGGATTCCGCTGTCTTCTTCCATGGCTTTTAACACATCCAGTGTCTGATATGCCAGGGATTCCAGTGTCGCTCTTACGATATGATTTTTGCTGACTCCTCTTGTCAGTCCAAGAATGCTGCCTCTGGCATAGGAATCCCAGTACGGAGCTCCCAGCCCGGTAAAGGCCGGAACTACATAACAGCCATTGGTATCCGGAACTGAAACAGCCATTGCTTCACTTTCGGAAGCTTTCTCAAAAAATCCCAGTTCATCTCTCAGCCACTGGATCGCAGCCCCTGCCACGAAAATAGATCCTTCCAGAGCGTAATCAATCTTTCCTTCCCGGCCGCAGGCAATGGTGGTGATCAGACCATTTTTAGAGTTTACCGGCATCCCGCCTGTATTCATCAGCATAAAACATCCGGTTCCATATGTATTCTTTACCTCTCCTGCCTGGAAACAGGTCTGGCCGAACAATGCAGCCTGCTGATCGCCGGCCGCTCCCGCAATGGCGACCTTCCCTCCCAGCAGATCTTCATCCGTATATCCGTAGATTTCACTGCAGGATACCACATCCGGCAGAATGGACTCCGGAATTTCCAGCAGGTCCAGGATATCTTTGTCCCAGCACAAATCGTTGATATTGTAGAGCATTGTTCTGGACGCATTGGTGTAATCTGTGACATGCACTCTGCCGCCTGTCAGATTCCAGATCAGCCATGTCTCAACGGTGCCAAACAGCAGTTTCCCTTCTTCTGCTTTTTTAGCTGCCCCGTCTGTATGATCCAGCATCCAGCGGATTTTGGTTCCTGAAAAATACGGATCGATCGGAAGTCCGGTCTTTTTCCGGATCATTTCCTCATACCCCTTTTCTTTCAGCTCATCACACATCTGCGCTGTCCGTCTGCACTGCCATACTACCGCATTGCAGACCGGTTTTCCAGTCTCTTTCTCCCAAAGGACCGCTGTCTCCCTCTGGTTGGTAATCCCGATTCCTGCCACCTGATCAGCGCCTATTTTCAGCTGATCCATCGCCTGGATCATAACTTTCTTCTGCGTTTCCCAGATTTCCACCGGATCATGCTCTACCCAGCCGGGTTTCGGAAAATACTGGGTAAATTCCTGCTGAGCCATACTGCAGATATCTCCTTTATGGTCAAACAGAATACATCGGGAACTGGTCGTTCCCGCATCCAGGGCCATCATATATGTTTCTTTCATTGTGATCACCGCTCCTTTTTTATAAAATGAGTCCTATTTCCCTTCCAGGATTTCCTGGATCAGATCTCTTTCATCCATATGGTGTTTCACACCTTTGATTTCCTGATAATCTTCATGTCCTTTTCCTGCAAGTATTACGATGTCCCCTTTGCCGGCATGTTCCATACAATATTTAATTGCTTCTTTTCTGTCCGGAATCGTCACATACTCTCCCGGGCCTTTGCGCACGCCTACCAGAATATCATTGATGATATCCATTGGCTCTTCATATCTTGGATTATCGGAGGTAACCACAGTAAGATCTGCCAGATTGGAAGACACTTCTCCCATCTCATATCTTCTTGATTTTGCGCGGTTTCCTCCACATCCGAACAGACAGTAAATCTTATTCGGATGATATTTGCGAATCGTCGTAAGCAGGCTTGATAAGCTCATCGCATTATGCGCATAATCAATCATCAGCGTATATTCACCTGGCGTTTTGACAATCTCCAGTCTTCCTTTTACCTGAATTGTATTCAATGCTTCCAGAACATCTTCTTTTACGATTCCCATATGACGGCACAGAGAAATTGCCGCCAGCGAATTATAAACTGTGAAATCTCCCGGTATATCCACTGCCACACGGTACTCCTGTCTGCCTTTCAGGTCATAGGCAACGCCAAGATATCCCGGTTCCTGGATCAGTTCTACATTTTCCGCATATACATCATTGGTATTCTTCATTCCATATGTTTCAATGGCGCAGGTATGATCCTTGATAATTCTTTCTACATAGTCATCATCCCCGTTGACAATGCCCTGGCGGCACTGCTGGAACAAAAGGCTCTTGCAGTGGATATAATCATCCATATCTTTGTGTTCATTTTCTCCGATATGGTCTTCCGCCAGATTCGTAAACATTCCATAATCGAACGTGAATCCGCTGACTCTGTGAAGCATCAGGCCTTGTGAAGAAACTTCCATTACTACGTTTCTGCATCCGGCATCTACCATCTTTCGGAAAGATTCCTGCACAACATAAGATTCCGGCGTTGTATTAACAGAAGGAATTCTTTCTTCCCCTATGATCGTCTCAATGGTTCCGATCAGTCCGGTTTTCTGTCCCGCATGTTCCAGCACCTGACGAATCATATACGTGATCGTTGTCTTTCCCTTCGTTCCTGTGATTCCGATCGTTGTAAGTTTTTCTGCCGGATATCCAAAATAAGCCGCAGACATTTCTGCCAGAGCAAGTCTCGTATCTTCTACGCGAATCACCGTGATTCCTTCCGGCACTTCCACTTCTTTTTCCACGACAACCGCGGCGGCGCCTTTTTCCGCTGCCTGTCCGGCAAATTCATGCCCATCAAAAGCAGCACCTGAAATACATACAAATACACTGCCTTCCTCTATCTTTCTGGAATCATAGACCAGAGATGAAATCTCTGTATCCACATCTCCCTGCACACAGCGGTAATCTGATCGTTCCAATAAGTCTTTTAAATTCATGTTATCCTCCAAATCTATTCCTTCCCTTTGATTACGGCAGTTCAATCTCTCCATCAAATACTTTGGTTGCCGGTCCTGTCATAAAAATCGTGTTTTTCTCTTCATCATATTCAATCTGCAGATCTCCGCCTGTCAGATGCACCAGTACCTTCTTCCCGGTCTTATGATTCAGATATGCCGCGTACGCGCTGGCACAGGCGCCGGTACCGCAGGCAAGCGTCTCTCCTGCTCCGCGTTCCCATACACGCATCTTTAACGTATTTTCATCTATCACTTCTATGAATTCTGTATTCACTCTGTCAGGGAACATTGCATGATTTTCAAACTTTGGTCCGATTTTTTCCAGATCCAGATCATCTACAGAATCCACAAAAACAACTCCATGAGGATTTCCCATGGACACACATGTAATCTTATATTCTTTTCCATCCACGATCACCGGCTGATCGATAATCTCATCCAGTTCATCATAAATTGCAGGAATCTCTGAAGCTTCCATGATCGGCGCGCCCATGTCCACCCGCACCCAGGTTACTTTTCCATCTTCCACAGTTAATTTCAGTTCCTTGATTCCCGCTTTGGTTTCAATCGTGATCGTTGTTTTGTCCGTCAGTCCATAATCATAGACATATTTTGCGATACAGCGGACGCCGTTTCCACACATGGCTCCTTCTGATCCATCAGAGTTATACATGGCCATTCTAAAATCAGCTTTGTCAGATGGGCAGATACAGATCATTCCATCAGAACCGATTCCGAAATGCCGGTCACTAACAAATTTGGCAACCTTGCCAGGATCATCTATGGTCTCATTGAAACAGTTTACATATACGTAGTCATTTCCACAACCGTGCATCTTTGTAAATTTCATGTAATCACTCCTCTTTTACTTTTTTATCATTCTATCACAACAAAAGCAGCAAAGTCTACTGCTCATTTCGAATCTCCCAGTGAATCAGGAACGCCAGCACCGCCCGGAGCAGGATGATCCCTGCTACCATTCCGATTTCAGAGAAATTCCGTACGATCACAGTCCTTAAGATTTCACTGCCCATCTTAAACTCCAGACCCGCCGCCAGTCCCCGGGCAAGCACCATTCTCGCATCTTCCTTCCTCCTGACATAATGTGTTATTCCCCTGATTCCGGCCCATAAAATAACCGCTACTCCAATATATTCAAAAATGATGATTGAAATATCTGTCACAGACATAAGCACATGCTCCATTTTCTCCATCCCGATCACCTCCTTATATCTTTTCCTGTAAGATGCATCGATCTTCCGGAAAATCCGGGACGGAATTTGCTGTGTTTTACGGCATGTCTGCTCCTATCAGGTCAAAAAAAGGGATTTAAGCATGCTTAAATCCCCTTTTCGCAAATTTATTAATCCTGAAGCATTTTTTCAATGCCAGCTTTTTTTACACAAATACAGAACAGATCCATTGCCTGCTGTAATTCTTCCACTGTCGGATACGTAGGCGCAATTCTCAGATTTGCGTCCTTCGGATCCTTTTTGTATGGATATGTGGCACCGGCTCCTGTCAAGACAACACCAGCTTCCTTCGCCAGACGAACGACCTCTTTTGCGCATCCCGGCATCACATCAACTGATACAAAATAACCGCCTTTTGGATTTTCCCATGAAATCAGTCCGCTTCCGCCCAGTTCTTTTTCCAGTGTGTTTAATACGATCTCGAATTTCGGCTTCATACAGTCCGCAAGAACCTGCATATGTCTGCGGAGTCCCTGCGCATCCTTAAAGAACTGCACATGGCGCAGCTGATTAATCTTATCATACCCAATTGTCTGCGCATTCATTATTTTTTTGATCTCTGCGATATTTTCATCACTTGCCGCTACCAGGGATACGCCAGCTCCCGGGAAAGAAATCTTAGAAGTAGAGAAGAAATAATATGGACGATTCTTTGTTCCCACTTCCTCACAGGCATCCAGAATGTTCTTTACTTCCACATCCTCAAATACCGGATGAACCCCATATGCGTTGTCCCAGAAAATCTTAAAGTCTTTTGCCGCAGTCTTCATAGAAGCCAGGCGGTTTACTGTTTCGTCACTGTAGCAGATTCCCTGAGGATTGGAAAACTTAGGAACACACCAGATTCCTTTGACTGCCTCATCCTCTGCAGCCAGTTTTTCTACCTGATCCATGTTCGGTCCATCACTGGTCATCTCAATCGGGATCATCTCCATGCCCAGAGTCTCACTGATTGTAAAATGCCTGTCATATCCCGGTGCCGGACACAGGAATTTTACCTTCTCCAGCTGTCCCCATGGTTTTTCTCCCATGGTTCCAAACACATACAGACGCATCATTGCATCAAACATCAGGTTCAGGCTGGCATTTCCGCCAATGATAATACGTTCTTTCGGAATATCCAGCAGATCGCTGAACAGCTTCTTGATCTCCGGGATTCCGTCTAAGATTCCATAATTACGGACGTCTACGCCGCCTTCCGTATGATAGTCTGTCATTTCTTTTAACATGCCGTTGGAACAGTCTACCTGACTTGGCGCAGGTTTTCCTCTGGACATATCAAGAGCAAGATTCTTCGCTTTAAATTCTTCATAAGCACGATCCGTCTCTTCTTTTAATGCCAGCAGTTCTTCTCTTGATTTTTCGGTATATGATCCCATTCTATTTTTCTTCCTTCCTTTGTACTCTCTTATTCTTCCCACTTCAGATTATTATGTTCTTTCCTGCGTTCACGCAGCAGAAGACTTGACACTTCTTCTTTCGGGTCAGCTCCTTCAAACAGCACCTTGTTAACCGCTTCCACGATCGGAACGGATACGTTATATTTTCTTGCCAGACCAAGCGCTGCCTTTGCGGAATATACACCTTCCACAACCATCTTAACTTCTTTCATCGCTTCATCTGCTGTCATTCCCTTTCCGATCAGATATCCTGCCTTCCGGTTTCTGCTGTGGACACTGGTGCAGGTAACGATCAGATCTCCAATGCCTGTCAGTCCGGAAAACGTCTCCGGTTTTCCTCCAAGCGCAACCCCAAGACGGGTAAGTTCAGCAATTCCACGGGTCATCAGCGCCGCTTTTGTATTATCTCCGTATCCAAGACCATCCGTTGTTCCGGCTGCAAGGGCAATGACATTTTTTAAAGCGCCTCCCAGCTCAATTCCGATGATATCCGGATTTGTATATACACGGAACACCTGATTCATAAAAACATCCTGGAGCATCTCCGCAATTTTTTGTTTCTTTGATCCGACAACAACCGTTGTCGGAATTCCCCGTCCCACTTCTTCCGCATGACTTGGGCCTGACAAGACACATACTTCCGCATTCGGGATTTCTTCTTCTATAATCGCGGATAAGGTCATATAAGTTCCATCTTCAATTCCTTTTGCGACATTTACAATGACCTGTCCATCTGAAATGTAAGGAGCCATCTGTTTTGCGACAGAACGCACAACCGGAGAAGGAACCGCCATTACAACGACATCTTTTCCTGTCAGGCTTGCTTCCATATCAGACAGGACGCTGACATTATCCGGCAGTTTCACTCCCGGCAGCTTTTCCTGCTGCTCTCTTTTTGTGCTGAGCATCTCGACCTCATGAGGATCATGTGACCATATCGTCACCTGATGTCCGTTGTTTGCCAGCAATACTGCCAGGGCCGTTCCCCAGCTTCCCGCTCCTATTACACTAACTTGTTTCATGAATCAAATCCTCCTAACGTTTTACTTTTTGTCCCAGTTTATTCTCCGTGCCATGAATCAGGCGGTCAATATTCGCCCTGTGGCGCCAGATTGCCATCGCCGTAAAAATCACACCAACCCCTACCAGAGGAAGATTTCCCGGTTCTGCAAAATATAACATAAATGGAATGATCAAAACCATGCAGATGGAGCCAAGGGATACATATTTGGTCGCTGCTGTCACGATCAGAAATACAACCGCACAGATCAGCCCCAGCTGCCAGTGAAACGCAAAAATCACGCCTCCTGTCGTAGCAATTCCTTTTCCTCCCTTAAATCCCAGAAAAAATGGAAAATTATGTCCCAGCACAACTGCAAATCCAGTCAGCAGCCACAGCACAGCTTCACTTTCTACTCCAAAATAAGGAATGATTATGTAACGAGCGATATTGACAGCAACCAGTCCTTTTGCGGCATCGCCAAGGAATGTGATCACTGCCGCTGTCTTTCCGAGCGTCCTCAGTGTATTGGTCGTTCCGGAATTTCCACTTCCATAATCACGGATATCAATCTTATTTGCCCGGCCTACAAAATACCCTGTCTGAATGCATCCGAACAAATACCCAACAATAAGACAGACTATAACGCACATTACCATTTATCTTTCCTTCCTTTCCCTTGTATAAATGCGGATCGGTGTTCCGCGGAAACCAAACGTATTTCGAATCTGATTTTCCAAATATCTCGTATATGAAAAATGTGTCAGTTTCTTATCATTTACAAAAACCACAAACGTAGGCGGCTTTACAGAAACCTGCGTCATATAATAAAGTTTCAGGCGCTTTCCTTTGTCAGACGGCGGCTGCTTCATCGCCACTGCCTCGGCAAGAATCTCATTGAGCACACCTGTCTGCACTCTAAGCGCATGATTCTCGATAACTACGTCCAGCAGATCAAAGATCTTCTGAAATCTCTGACCTGTCTTAGCAGAAACAAATACCAGTTCCGCATAAGACATAAAGGATAAGACTTCTCTTATTTTATTGGTATACTTATAAATTGTTTTGTCGTTCTTCTCCACCAGATCCCATTTATTCACGGCAATGATCATTCCCTTGCCTCGTTCATGGGCGATTCCGGCGATCTTGGCGTCCTGTTCTGTGATACCTTCTTCTGCGTCAATCACCAGAATTGCCACATCACACCGCTCTACAGCAGCAACGGTACGAATCACGCTGTACCGTTCCAGATCTTCTTTGATTCTGCTCTTTCTGCGCAGTCCTGCCGTATCGATAAAGACATATTCCTTATCTCCCCGGCGGATCACTGTGTCAATGGCATCCCTGGTGGTGCCGGCAACATCCGATACGATCAGCCTGTCCTCCCCAAGCATCTTATTGATCATAGATGATTTTCCTGCGTTCGGTTTTCCGATGATGGCTACTCGTGGTCTCTCATCTTCCTCCTCTTTTAATGTCTCCGGATTGCAGTTGGCAATCACTTCATCCAGCAGATCTCCAAATCCCAGCTTCGAATTGGCAGATACCGGGAATGGCGTTCCCAGTCCAAGATTATAAAATTCATAGGTGTCCATAATGAACTTTTCATAATTATCTACTTTGTTGACTGCCAGAACGACCGGCTTCTGAGAACGGCGCAGCATGTCTGCCACCTGATAATCCGCGTCCACAAGCCCCTGACGCACATCTGTCAGGAAAATGATCACATCCGCAGTCTCTATGGCAATCTCCGCCTGATCTCTCATGTGAGACAGCATCATATCGCCTGTATCCGGCTCAATTCCGCCGGTGTCAATCATCGTAAACTGATAATCCAGCCAAGAAATGTCCGCGTAAATACGGTCTCTCGTTACACCGGGAGTATCTTTTACGATTGATATCTTCTCTCCTGCCAGCGCATTAAATAATGTAGATTTTCCTACGTTCGGCCGGCCTACAATCGCTACTATTGGCTTACTCATAATCTATATTTCCTCTCTGAATCCTTCTTGTGATACTTATTTTAGTATACCGTATCCGGCAAATCCCGTCCAGTACCATATGAGAACAAAATGCAGAACATCCATACATCCCCAGGGTCTGAAAATCTGCCCTCTCTACGGCTTCTTACAAAACAATAAACGCTGCCAGATTTCCTCTCCGGCCATGACTGGCACGATGAGAAAACAGGTATTGGGAATTACAGCAGGTACATATATCTGTAACATCCAGATTTTCTTTTCGAATCCCTGCTTCCAGCAGAATGATCTCATTAATCTTCCACAAATCCAGCTGGTATTTTCCATTTCCTTTATCATCCATATATTCTGCCTCTTCATGTCCTTCCAGAACTTTCCGGAACACATCTGCCACATCCTGACTGACTTCATAACAGTCTCTGCAGATGGATGGCCCGATGGCAGCGACAATATCTTTCGCTTTGCAGCCATATTCTTCTTTCATGACCCTTGTCATCTTAGCCCCGATTTTTCCTGCGGTCCCCCGCCATCCGGAATGAGCCAGCGCCGCAACTTTTTTGCAGGGATCATAAAAAAACAGCGGAACGCAGTCTGCATATCCTGTATACAGCGGGACTCCTTTTACATTCGTCACGAGTCCGTCCATGTTGGTCATTGTTTTTCCACAGTCTTTTTCTGTTACTTTACAGATCCTCGTTTCATGGATCTGATTGGAAAACACCAGTTTTTTCGGATCAAAGCCAATCGCTTCTCCAATCCTGCGGAAATTCTCATCCACTGCTTCTTTATCATCTCCCCGGTGATAGCTTAGATTCATGGTAGCAAAGATTCCTTTGCTGACGCCGCCCATTCTCGTAGAAAATCCATGGACAGCGCCCGCCTGATCTAATTTGCGGAACGTCAGATAAGGCACCTTCCCATCATGAAGCACCGTAGAATGATTCTGATTTGATTTTTTAAAATGCATGTTTTATCACCCGAATTTTCTTTCCCAGTATTTCTACTACATCAAAACGTATGGGCTGGGCAAAGGACCAGCCTTTTTTCTTCAGATATACCTCTGCCGTCCGGCGGATCCTGTTTTGCTTTCTGACATTAACAGCCTCTCCCGGATATCCATACGCTGTATTTTGACGATATTTTACTTCAACAAACACAAGCCAGCCATCCTGCCTTGCGATGATATCGATCTCTCCTGTTTTTGCGGTAAAATTTCTCTCCAGGATTTCATACCCCTGAAGTTTTAAAAAACGGCAGGCGGCTGTTTCCGCCGCCATGCCTCTTTCTCTCTGATTTCTCATATGTACTTCTTTACAAAAGTTCTGCGGTGGATCTCGCAAATTCCCTGAGCCCTGATTGCTTCAATATGTGCCTTTGTCCCATAGCCTTTGTTCCTGGCAAACTGATATCCAGGATATACCGCATCATACTCTTTCATCATGCGGTCCCTGGTTACCTTCGCTACGATGCTTGCCGCAGCAATGGACGCGCTCTTGGCATCTCCTTTAATGATCGGAACCTGCGGAATTGAAATTTCAGGGATCGTGACTGCGTCATTCAGCAGAAGATCCGGCACAACCTCCAGTTTTTCAATGGCTGACTGCATTGCCTTGTAAGTCGCCTGCAGAATGTTGATCTCATCGATCACTTTTTCTGAAGCCATGCCAATGCCTACTGCCACTGCCTTTTCATAAATCTCATCATACAAAATATCCCGCTTCTTCTCTGAAATCTTTTTGGAATCATTCAGATACAAAATATCGCAGTCCTTCGGAAGAATTACGGCAGCCGCCACTACCGGTCCTGCAAACGGACCTCTTCCGACTTCGTCCACCCCGCAGATATAGTTATACTGCCCGTATTTTCTTTCATACGCGAACATCTCATGCATCCGCTCTTTTTCCTGGTGCAGTTTTTCTAATTTTTTTGCTTCTCGTTCTTCTTTTTTCGTCATGCTTCTTCTCCCGGAACTTCCAGAGAAATCCGTCCCAGTTTTCCGTTTCTGAATTCCTCCAGCAAAATCTTTGCCGCCTTTTCATAATCCAGCTCGTTGCCCTTCATCCTGCAGTTTCGGTTTTCTGCAATGGCATTTAAGATTTTTACCCGGTCTTCTGACTCATCCACCTGATATCTTTTTTCCAGGATACCAGAATAATGATGTTTCAGATATTCAATCAGCTCAATGGCCATCTCATCCTGATTCAGGATTTCATCCCGGATGGATCCGATCAGGGCAAGTCTCAGTCCGACTGTCTGATCTTCAAATTTCGGCCACAAAATTCCCGGCGTGTCCAGAAGTTCGATGTTCTTATTCAGCTTGATCCACTGTTTTCCTTTCGTAACACCCGGTTTATTTCCTGTCTTGGTGCAGGCTCTTCCTGCCAGACTGTTGATAAATGTTGACTTTCCTACATTGGGAATCCCTGCGATCATCGCACGGATCGGTCGGTTTTTGATGCCCCTCCTGCGGTCTCTTTCTAATTTTTCTCTGCACGCTTCCAGAATAATATTCTGTGTCGCTTTTACACCTTTGCCTGATTTTGAATTTGTTTTTGCCACAAAAAATCCTTTGGCTTTAAAATATTTTTCCCATTCTGCCGTAACCTGATCATCTGCCATATCATATTTATTCAGCAGGATCAGACGGTATTTCCCGGCTGCCAGCTGATCAATGTCCGGATTCCTGCTGCTTAACGGAATCCTTGCATCCACCAGCTCGATCATAATATCAATTAACTTCATGCTCTCCTGCATCATACGTTTTGCTTTTGTCATATGACCAGGGTACCACTGAAAATCCATAGTTTCCTCCTTTACTCCTTATCTAGCCCCATGGCCAGTATTTGATACTGACTTTTCCAATAATATTGCTTCTTTTTATATTTCCAATTCCTGCACTTCTGGAATCTTCGCTATTGCTGTAGTTATCTCCCAGTACAAAATACTCATTGGAACCTAATGTAATTTCTTCTGACGCAACTCCCGGAGATGAAATGCTTTCATCAGAATAATTTTTCGCTGCCTTCCCGTCAACGTAAATTTTGCCATCTTTGATCTGCACAGTTTCACCCGGAAGTCCGATCACTCGCTTTACATAATAGCTGCTGCTGGCATCATCATCCAGCTTAAATACGATCACATCATACCTGCTCGGTCCTTTGATATGATAGATCAGACGGTTCACCAGATGTTTTTCCCCATTTTCAATCGTTGGCATCATGGAGTCTCCCTGGATTGTATAGCTGAAGCACACAAATCTTACAATCAGGAACGCAATCAGCACCGCTGCTGCAATTTTCAAAACATATCCGATGATTTTCTGACGCCGCTGTCTCTGACGCTTTCTCATCTGATAAGTTACCGTATATCCATTCCTCATATGAACTCCTTCCCATCCCCTTCCCGGGAACGATAACAGAAAAGGGATAAGCTTATGCGGCCTATCCCTCTCTTCTCATCATCTCTGTTGATTATACTCTTTCTTTTACTTTTGCTGCTTTACCAACACGATCACGTAAGTAGTATAATTTTGCACGTCTTACTTTACCGCGTCTTACGACTTCGATCTTCTCGATAATCGGAGAATGTACCGGCCAAGTCTTTTCAACACCTACACCGCTGGAATTCTTTCTTACAGTAAATGTCTCACGTGCTCCGCCGTTCTGTCTTTTGATTACGATTCCTTCGAATACCTGGATTCTTTCACGGTTTCCTTCTTTTACTTTTGCGTGAACTCTTACAGTATCTCCTGTTCTGAATTCAGTTACTTCTCTTAACTGTGCATCTTCGATGCCTTTGATAATCTCCTGTGCGTTCATGTTGTTCCTCCTTCAATAATTTTAGATGTTCTTAATACCGTTCGTAGCAGAGGACCATCCTATTTATAACAACTTAGATATTCTACCATACTTTTTTGCCCCGGGCAAGCATTTTTTTCAAAATCCAGAGAATTTTTTATACTGCCTTTCCAAGGATCAGCTTTTCCATGGCTTTAGCGGCTCCGTCTTCCCGATTAGACGCTGTCACATAATCTGCCATCGCTTTCATCTCTTCCAGCCCGTTTGCCATGGCGACCGAACAGCCTGCCTGTTCGAACATTTCTCTGTCATTGTCTGCGTCGCCAAATACTATGATCTCATCCTTTTCAACTCCCAGGATTTCCGCCAGATGCAGCAGCCCGGTTCCCTTATTGCATCCCCTTTTGGAAATTTCAATATTTTTTGGCAGCGAACTGGAATACTGGATATCTTCAAACTGACGGAGCCAGTCCCATACCCTCGCTCTCTCTTCCATCGTTCGAAAGATCAGGGTCATCTTTTCGATGGTATCCCGGTTCTCCCTGATGTGATCTTCAATATTTTCTACAATCTTTCTGGAACCTCTGACGATCTCCCGGGTATTCTCATCCAGTTCATAATAATCCAGATGCTCCATCGGAATTCTTTCCCCATAAGACTGCCCTCCCTGGCTGACACTGATCATAAGATCAAACGGTCTCAGCTGACGAATCAGTTCCAAAGCCCTTTTAGGATCAAAATGATTTGTATAGACTGTCCTCTCTTCCTGAAGATCATAAACAGTGCCTCCATTACTGAAGATTCCATATCGGACTCCCTTAATGGATCTAAGTTCCACAGGCAGAGCATTCACGGCCCTTCCCGTGGCCGGAACAAAATAAACACCCTGCTCAATCACTTGTTTTATGACCTCCTGGGTCCTTTTGGTAATTTTCCTCTCTTGATTCAGCAGCGTGCCGTCCATATCTGCCGCTGCCAGCCGGAATCTGCTATTCACCTTTCTTCCCCTTTTCTTTCTCATAGGCTTCCCAGAGATCCGGGCGCCTTTCTTTCGTACGTTTTACTGACTGCTCATACCGCCATTTACGAATATTTTCATGATGTCCGGACAAAAGCACTTCCGGAACTTCCTTGTCCAGAAAAACCGGAGGTCTCGTATACTGAGGATATTCCAGCAGGCCATTTTCAAAAGACTCTTCCCCTGCGGATTCATCATTATTCAAAACCCCCGGAACCAGTCTGGAAATAGCATCGATCATAACCATGGCAGGCAGTTCCCCGCCTGTCAGTACATAATCTCCGATAGAAACATAATCTGTTACAATCTCTTCCAGAACTCTCTCATCAATTCCTTCATAATGACCGCATAAAAATACCAGTTCTTCTTCTTTTGCCAGTTCTTTCGCCATTTCCTGGCGGAACACCTGTCCCTGGGGCGTAAGATAAATCACCCTTGGGGCTTTCTTCATATTTTTTCTCAGATCCTGATAAGCCCGGTAGATCGGTTCCGGCTGCATTACAAGTCCTGCGCCTCCTCCATAAGGATAATCGTCTACTTTTAAATGTTTATTTGTGGAGTAATCCCGGATATTGACCGCATTGATTTCCAGATGTCCGGCCTCTATGGCCCTCCCGATAATGCTGGTGTTCAATCCGTCTCTCACCATATCAGGAAATAATGTCAATATGTGAAATCTATTCATCCAATAATCCTTTCATAAGATGGACAACAATTTCTCCCTGCTCCAGGTCTACCTTTTTAATACAGTCCCGAATCACAGGAAGCAGAATTTCTCTTCCATCTTCCATTTTTACTACATAAACGTCATTAGCTCCTGTCTGAAGCACGTCAACCAGTTCTCCCAGATATGATCCTTCTTCTCGCAAAACCTTAAGTCCGATCAGATCAGCAATGTAATATTCATCTTTTCCCAGAGGCACTGCCTGATCTCTTGACACAAACAGCCCGCAGCGTTTGTATGGTTCAATCTCATTGATATTCTTAAATTCACGGAATTTAAGAACCGGCTGATTCTTTACAAATTTACAGGATACTACATGAAGGAGCATCCTTTCCCTTCCTGTATCCAGATATACTTCTTTCAATTTTTTAAAACGCATGATATCATCCGTCATCGAATAAATCTTTACTTCGCCTGCGATCCCATGGGTATTGGCAATCGCACCGACCTGTAAGAATTCCTCCATTGATACAGTCCTCCTTTATTCTTTCCATATTATAATAATGAAAGAAATCCTAAAACACAACCATTTTTTACACAATCTTTCTATTTTCAGAGACGTTTTTATGGTATAATTCAATTCGATGAAACAATAGGAAGGGTTTTTACAATGTTAACTGGACTGATCGTATATATGACCGCAAGTTTTTTTACAGAAGCCGTCATACATTATTTAAGTTTTCTTATTTTAAATCTCAGAGTGTCGAAGCCTCGTATTTTACTTGGTTCTCTGGCAGTTGATCTGATCGTCTGTCCGATCATATATTTCGCGTCTTCTTATTACCATATTTTCCCTGTTCCGGCAGGCATTCTTTCCTATCTTCTTGATATGTTCGGCATGTTCATTAATATTCTGTCCGTTTATCTGATCTCCCGGCAGGATTTCTGGAACACTGCAATTTCAACTTCTTTTTCTTTTTTTATATATTATCAGACATTCCTGATTACTTTTCTGTTTATTCCGGAGCAGTATGCTTTAGGTTCCTCTGCCAATCAGGCAATTTCTGTACTGCTGCTTCTCTTCTTTACCTATTTTATCGGTAAGATCATTCGCAGACTCAATCCATCATTCTTGATTGTTCGCTGTCTGAAAGAAAAAAAGCAGAAACGGATTGCTGCGGGAATTGGAATCTTTATTGCCGGCTCCTCCCATTATCCGCTTCTTCTGTCTGGAATCGTACAGGAATATAACCAGCTTATGGCAGTCATCGGATTATTTCTGCTGTTTTTCTTCAGTCTGCTGTTTCATTACATTACAAAAAGTATTCTGCAGTCTGAAACGGAAAAAGCTCAGCAGCAAATGATCGCACAGCAGAATACTTATATTAAAACTCTGGAAGAAATTCAGAAGGACGTCCGGCTTTACCGGCATGATTTTAAAAATATAATGTCCGGCATGTATCTGGATGTAAAAAACGGGAAAACCGATGTTCTGGAATCTTATATGAAGCACATGCTCCAGGACTTCGATCAAAATATCGGTTCCAAAATCCAGCTGGCTAACCAGATGGTTCATTTAGAAATCGTGGAACTGAAAAGTCTTCTGATGACAAAACTTGCCTATCTTCATTCTCTGAAGATTCCCTGTCATCTGGAAGTCCTTTACCCAGTCCAGGCATGCTCCATGCGCACACCTGACCTTCTGCGCTGCATCGGCATTCTGATAGATAATGCCGCTGAAGCCGTACAAAAGGATTCCGGCGACATCGACATTATGATCACTGCCGCAAAGGATGAGACCGTATTTATCATCAGCAATACGGCTCATGAAAGCCCGAATCTTTCCATGATATGGAAAAAAGGCTACTCAACCAAAGGGAAAAACCGTGGTCTCGGATTGTACAGCTATCAGCAGATCACGAACCAATATCAAAACATTACCTGTGCTGCTTCCTGGCGGAATCAGCGTTTTTACCAGGAATTACGAATTGGAGGAACTTCTTATGATACAAATCCTGCTGTGTGATGATGACCATCAGATCCGCGCCGAAATTGAAAAACAAATCAATAACCAGATCCTGATCTGCCAGTATGATATGCAGATTGCCGAAAGCACTGCCAGCCCGTCTGTTCTCCTGAATCATCTGAAACAGATAAAACAGCGGCAGAATCTCTATTTTCTGGATGTGGAACTGAAAGACCCTGAATATGACGGTTTTCTGCTGGGACAGGAAATCCGTCTGACTGATCCGGAAGGCATCATCGTCTATGTTACCAGTTTCCGGGATCTTGCTTACAAAACCTTCCAATACCATGTAGAAGCATTTGATTATATTGTAAAAGACCAGCCGGATAAGCTGTCTTCTTCCATCGCCAGATGTCTCCGCGACATTTTGGATCGTATGTCAAGCCAGTCTGCCTCTCTCCCGGGCTTTCAGTACTTTACATTCAAAGCAGGAAATTCTCTTCGCAGCGTCCCGGTAGATGATATCTGTTTCTTTGAGACCTCTCCAAAGGCACACCATGTCATCCTGCATGGAAAAAACCAGAGAATCGAATTCCTTGGAAGCTTAAACGACATTGCGCAGCGCCTGAACGACCGGTTTATGAAAATCCATCGTTCTTATATTGTGGCTCTGGACAAAATTGATGAAATCAATCTGAAGCATAATACCGTCCGGGCCGGAGGTGAAATCCTGAGTCTCTCCAGGAAGGAAAAATCAAAATTACTGGAACGAATGAACACGGAAGGGACATTCAGGAAGCCATAACTGCCGTTTAGGAATTTGCATCCGTATCTTTTGTTTTCCATGGTATACTGATGCCATAACATAAAGGAGGAACGACAAATGAACCACGAAGTCATCCGGCTCTCTCATATTTCCAAAAAATTCAAAGACGAGCCTGTACTAAAAGACCTGAACGCTTCGCTTGCCGAGGGAGAAATTCTCGGCTTCCTCGGTCCCAGCGGCGCCGGGAAAACAACTACCATAAAAATCCTGACCGGTCAGCTGAAGCCGACTTCCGGAGACGCCTATATTCTCGGCATCAATTCCGGCCATATCGATGAAACCATCTATGAACAGATTGGAATCGTAACTGACAGCAGCGGAATCTATGAATATCTGACCGTCTGGCAGAACCTGGAATATTTCGCAAAAATCCTGAAAGTTTCCAAAGAACGGATTCATGAAGTTCTGCATCAGGTAGGCCTCTATGAACACAGGAAAAAGCCTGCCGGAAAACTGTCCAAAGGCCAGACACAGCGTCTGGTGCTTGCACGAGCTGTGCTCCACCGTCCAAAAGTATTATTTCTGGATGAACCGACCTCCGGTCTGGATCCATCTACAGCTCTGGAGATCCACAAAATGCTGTTCCAGCTGAGGAACGAGGGCATGGCCATTTTCCTGACCACTCACAATATGGAGGAAGCAGCCAAAATGTGTGATCATGTGGCTCTGCTTAACGAAGGAGTCATCGTTGAGTACGGAACTCCGAATGAAATCTGTCTGAAACATAACAAGGTAAAGAAATATACCCTGCAGCTCAGCAGCGGAAAAACTTATACCCTGGAGCAGACTGACGAAAACATCAAAAAAATCAGCCAGTGGATGGCCGATGATGTAATTGAGACACTTCATTCCTGTGAACCAACACTGGAAAGCGTATTTTTGGAAATGACAGGGAGGGAATTATCATGACAATACATATGAACAAGGTCGCTGCCATCGCGCAGGTAAAAACAAAAGCTTTTATGGGCAAAAACTGCATCATCATGCCGCTGTTTGCCATTGGTTTTACTTTCATCATGCGCCTTCTCTACCATAATATGGATATGGGCTCTGACGCTCCTATGGAAATGCTGGACGCCTATGTGCTCAGCATGGGGCTTGTTATGAACCTCAGCATGACCGGCGTCTACTGTCCATGCCTTCTGCTGGCGGAAGAGAAAGAGAAGAACACCCTTCGGGTACTGATGACTTCCTCTGTCAATGGACTGGAATTCTTCCTGGGAAGCATTCTCCCGGTATTTGTGATTTCCGTCATCATTAACTTCCTTCTGATGCCAATCAGCGGCTTTATGATTACCGGAAGCAGTCTGGCTGTTTTCAGCGCGGTTTCCATTTTATCATCCCTGACCAGCTGTATTATTGGGATGCTTCTTGGAATCTTTGCCAAAAATCAGGTCAGCGCCGGAACGCTTATTACTCCGGTCGCATTGATCTTAATGCTGATTCCAATGTTTGCGGATATGATTGATGAGCTTTCCAACGTATCCCGCTTCCTTTTTACGGGAATCTTAATGGATATGGTCTCTGATATTTCAAAGAACGCGGACAAAATCATAAAACCGGAAAGCATTGCCATCTTAATTGCGGAAGTTGTGGTTTCCATTGTTTTATTTATCTTTTTCTATCGAAAAAACGGATTTGAAAAGGATTAGAAATCGCTGATATTATTTTCTAAAAATACACGTTTATCAATCATACTTTTGATAAACGTGTATTTTTTATGTGCCCAGAAGCTATTTTTACTTCAAAGTATAGATACAATACTTAATTCTTCATGGAAATTATATTAAATAAACCAATTATTTCATTTAAATGTTAAGTCAAATTCATCTTACTTTTTCAATGGAAAAAATTTACTTTTTCTTCGAAATCTATTTACATTTTAGTATATATTTGATATTATATAGGAAAGCATATACATTTTCTATTATTATCCGGTTCTGAGGATTGACAATCCAGAGTCTCACAGCATCTCATCGCCGAATCAACGGCGTCTTTTTAGAAAATTCATGCTTCGTTCCATTCATACAGCAGGAGTTTTCAGAAAGACGGAACCTCCTGAACATAAAAAAGGAGGTCAGGATGAAAAAAAGAAAAACAGAAGCGCGGCTGCAATGGCATCCGGCATTCTATGCCGATCTGCAGATTGAATTAGGAGCAGACCATAAAAATCTGGTATGGGAAAACGAACATCAACCGGGCACGAAACCTCTGGAAATTGACATTCTGATTCTGAAAAAAGACATCCGTCTGCCAGTCCAAAAGAACATTGGAAAAATCTTTCGGCAGTTTAACGTCATTGAGTATAAAAGCCCAGCCGATTATATCAGCATCAATGATTTTTATAAAGTATACGCTTATGCATGCCTCTATAAGTCAGAAAACAACATCCGGATGGAAGAAATCACGATCACATTTGCCTGCAGCAGATATCCGAGGAATCTGATCCGTTATCTTCGAAAAGAAAAATGCTGTCAGGTAAAATCCGTGGAGCAGGGAATCTATCATATTTCAGGCATGGGAATCCCCATCCAGCTTATCCTGCTTCACCGTTTATCCAGAGGAAAGAATCTCTGGCTGCGAAGCATCGGCGGAAAGCTGTCAGGATGGGAAGAGGCAGAAATACTGATCCAGGAATACAGGAAACATAAAAAGGACGAACGATATCGATCTGTCATGGATCTGATCGTAAGGGCCAATCAGGAATTGTTTATGGAGGTGAAAAAAATGTGTCAGGCACTGGAAGAACTGATGGCAGATGAACTGGAAGCCATGAGAAAGAGCGGCTGGGAAGCCGGCGAGAAACATGGCTGGGAGGCTGGCGAAAAGTATGGAAACCAGGAAGGAATCCTCCGCTTTGCCAAACTCTCCGGAATTTTACTGCGGCAAAACCAGCAGGAACAGCTTCTCAGAGCATCTGAAGATGAAGAATACCGTAAAGAACTTTTCCAAAAATATAACATCTGAATACAAGATAGGAGATAAAAACAGAGGAATGATCCGAACGATCACTCCTCTGTTAAAGTTCTGAAATATATTTCTGCAGCCTTTCTAAAAATTCACATGCTTCCATACCATCCATCTGTACATGATGGAACTGAAAAGATACCTGAAGTTTATATGTGGATCCCTCCTTACGATATCTTCCCCATATCATAAACGGATTGTTAAAAATACCGCTGTACATATTCATCACACCGTCAATTTCATATTTTACGAGACTGGACGTCCCGATGATCATATGATCCTCAATCTCATAATCTTCACAAGTCTCCCTTACCTTCTGTGTCAGTTCCAGATAGGTCTGATTGAATTCCTGCAGGTCTGAAAATCCTGGAATATCACAGGAATTGATTCCGCCGTCCCGGTTGGCGACAATTACATTGACCCCGATTTTCTCATATTCCATCATTTTCTTCCCAACAGGAAGAAGCTGAAATTCCTTCGTATCATTTGCCGCAAGACAAATACAGTAACACAGCAGCATATTGAGTTTGTATCCTGCTTTTTCCTGTCTCATCAGATTCGATATATCCAGAGTTTTAAAGATCGTAACCATAGGCATGGGCGCATCAATATACAGCTGCCAGCTTTTTGCCCGGTCCGTATCCATGGGATTTACTTCTCTCATCGTATTTCTCCTTAAAAATAATCATTCAGATCATTTGCTGTCTGTTCTGTTATCTGAAACACCATATGGATATCTCCCATTTCCAGATCAATATACGGCTGATCATACATCGTGATTTCACATACATCATATAGTTTCTCATCTGGTTTTGTTTCCCCAAATTTAATGGTTTCCTCCTGTGAGAATCCAAATGTTCCTGTCTTTTTTGCGTCATCCGGCAGTTCTCCCAGTTTCCAATGTTCCAGATCCAGAGCATTTACAAATTTTTTCAGATCTTTATCTTTCGTTATCGTCCTGGTTATTTTAGATGTATCTTCAGATACTACGGTTATCTCCTGTGCTTTGGAAAGTTCATCCTGATATTCTGATGCGTCAGAATTTTCATTTTTCTGACAGCCGCACATCAAAAAACATAAAACCGCAAGTATAAATAAAATTTTTCTCATATCAGTCTCTCTTTCTGTCTTTTTTTATTCTATCTCTCTACAACGACCGTCAGCATCACCAGATCTTCTGTTCCTGTATTAACAATGCTGTGCTCAGAACCTTTTGGGCAAACATGACACACACCTGCCTGAAGACTTTCTTTCTGGCCGTCACAGACTGCCTGCCCGATTCCTTCTATAATATAATTGATATCATCGCTTGTCTCATGTTTATGAAGCCCTATAGAACCCCCTGGATGAATCTTGCATGGAATAATCTTCCCTTTCTCGCTCTTATGCATCCTGGCCGACATTTGCCCTGTTCCTCCATTCATTCCCGGAATTTTCACTTCTGCAATTTCCTTAAAATCAATTTTCACAATAAGATTCTCCTGTTTATGCTGTAATATTGTCACATGATTCCAGTTTTTTGCACATCCAGATATGGGGACAGAATTCCTCATAATCTATATCTCCATACTGCAGATATCCCTGTTTCCCATAAAAATCTTTTGCCTGCAGCTGTGCATGAAGACAAATTTTACTGCCCTTCTCGTCCTTTATCGCTTCCTCTGCAGCTTTCAGAACCTTTGTGCCGATATTCTGTCCCCGGTATTCCTTCAGGACTGCAATCCTTCCTACTGTAAAATCTCCTGTTTCCTCATTCCGAAAAAACCTGCAGACAGCAATCGGATTTTCTCCGTCAAACAGAACAAGGTGTCTTGCATAAGAATCAATCTTATCAAATTCATCCTGAAATCCTTGTTCCTCTACAAAAACCGTTTTTCTGATTCTGACCGCTTCTTCCGGCAATGTATCATATATTTTAATGTCCATTTCTTGTCTCCTCATCTTCCGCTCAAATTCTTGGCTTTCATCTTTTCTTTTCATTGTCTGATTTCTCTTTCTTATGAGAATCCACAAATGACTGCCATGCATTTCCTTTCAGAATCATTGTATAACACAGCACAGCAATTCCGGCAATAATAAAAATAATTTCCAGCATTTTTCCTCACCTCCCGGCTGATTCACCCCTGCGATACTGAACGGTAAAATAAATCATACAGCAAAATGCCGCAAACGCACATCCCAGACTCGGGAAATACATCTCCTGCGGCAGTTTTGCAAAATATGGATGGCTGAATAAACATAATACAGCGAAGATGCAAAATACCAGAAAGCTCAAAAATATGCAGATCGGTTTCCTGCTTTTCGCAATCTCAACGGAATTTTCCCATTTCTTTTTCCGTTCCAGCACATACAGCAGCTGGCTCTCATTATCATATCCTTTCCCAAGAATATAAGTTCTCCTGCCTGTCCGTTTTTCCCCGTATTTTACCTGGCAGACCAGAGAATACGAACCGGGATGTTCTTTCATAACATCAACTTTCAGAATCTCTGTCATTCCAGCGGAACTAAACCCCTGACGCTCCGCCTGCTTTTTCAGGCCTGCCAATTCCTTCTGCGTTCGTAATGCCATTTGCATGGCGCCAATGATTCCCCTGCGGTATCCGATATACTGCCGAACATCCGAAACATACAATCTTCCCGCCGGGTCTTCATAAAAAATCATAGCGTCCCTCTGCAGGACACGTCCTAACCATACCGCAAAGAAAATGATAATTCCTGTCATTCCAGCGCACATCAAAAGAGAGATAATTTCCTTGTATTCATCCAATTCTATGATAATACGGGCGCATAGAAAAATGAGAAGAAACGCCAGCAGGATAATCCCTGCCATTCCTGCTGTCAAACGAATGACATAATGATTCTTTTCTTTCGTCTGCAGCGACATCCAGACTCTTGTCATATCCTGACTCCTTTATCAAAGAAATTCTTTTCGAAGCACCTCTTTTGGCGGTTCAATCTCATCCGCAATGGAATGTTCCGTCAATTCTGATAATATCTTTATCTTCTTATTCAGCATCGGTCTCATACAGTTTGGAACATGCTCCTGATGAGCTCTGTGGATTGCCACACATTCTTTACAGTTTCCGTGATAACGGCAGGCTTTCCTGCACGGACAGTGATCTTTATCCTTATATTCCTCACGAAACGCAGCGGCAAACTCTTCCTGAAGCCGGAGACCTTCCTGCCTGTTTCCTTTATGAAATTCTTTCATCGCGTCCAGTTCTTTTTGATTTCCTTCAATCTGCATTTCCTTTCCCCTTTATCTTCGATTTTATTTTTAAATTCCAAATACCTTGTCGTACTGAACCGTGCCATTTAGATTCTCTGCCTTATCATTTAACCGGACTGCCATAAAATTTTCATCCGGCACATCGAAAGGTGCTTTGATTCCATATCTGCCGGCAGGCACATATCCTGCTTTAGGATAATATTCTGCGTGACCCAGCACGACCGCATAATCGTATCCCAGCTTTCCGGCAGCCTCATGGCCTTTTGCCATCAGCGCAAGACCGATTCCCTTCTTCTGCCATTTCGGATGCACCGACAATGGCGCAAGAGCAAGTTCCTCTCTGCCGCCGATCATAATCTTTGAAAATAAAATATGTCCGATGATCTTTCCATCCTCGACTGCCACCAGAGATAATTCCGGCACGAAAGATTCACTGTTCCTCAATGCTGTCACCAAGTCCTGTTCTGTGCCATCACTTTCTTCCGCAGTTTCAAAGGTTTTTTTTACCAGCTGATACACTTCTTCGTAATCTCTTTGCTCTTCCTGCCGTATTGTCATCTTTTACCTCCTGACAACATCTTTTTTATTTCATTCACAATCGGCTCCAATGTCCTTTCATCCACGAAATTGACTTTTTGATTGTAGGTCTCTATCATGGCCTTTGTCTCCGCCGTCATCTCTTCCGGAGGTGTATTTTTTACAGAATTGTACAAAAGCTTCATCATCGTTTTATGTTTGAATGTAAGCTGTTTATAATCAATCCCTCCCCGAAGATGAAAGATCCTGGCTCTTTTATATGCATCATCCGGCATCTGTTTTTTAAGAGACTTTCTTATATTCTTTACATTTTCCGAATCGGCAGGATCTGCCAGGCCAACGGTAATCAGAATCAGCTCTGCCTCCTTTGGGAAATATTTCAGCGCATGTTTTAATCCTTTTACCCCGCCTGCGTATAAGCCTCCCAGATAAATCACCAGTTCACAGCCGGATACTTCCGCTGCCTGCTCATAACTGATCGGTTCTATGTCTGTCAGTTCCGACAGTTTTTCGGCATAAAAACGGGTTGTCCCATACTGTGAGCCATACACTATGATACTTTTCATGGATTTTCATCCTCCTTATGCTTTTTCAGCGGCCTCCTTTTATATATACATCAAAACTGTAGCCAGGATTATTATGATCCAGTCATTCAGCTCATCAATCATCTTTGACAGCTGTTTGTTCTGGGGATCTTTCTTTATGACCTTTAATACTGCCTTCCATTGTTCCTGTTCATATTTCGAAAAATACTGCTTCAGATTCTTTGTTTTCTGCAGAAGAAAAATCAGCACTGTATCATGAGCCGTAATTTTGCTCTTATCCACAGCCGCAGACTTCATCTGATCCAGCAGTTCTTCTTTACTGTCCTTTTCAGAAAGATATATGACTTTTGTTCCAAACAGGCCGCCTTCTCCTTTGGAAACCATACCCTCCGCAGCCAGAGATTCTCCAATTTCTGTTATAAGCGGTTTCATCCTGATTCCGGTAGCATAATCCGTCATCATTCTGCTGACCGAACGGGTTTTTTCTTTCAGATACGCATAAATCGGTGTAAGATGCGCCAGCTCCTGCGGAAGATCACATGCCACTGTAATCCGCTTTTTGTCTACTGTTATAATTTCATTTAGAAGCAGATCCATAAAACACGCCGCTGTTAATCCCGCATTGGATTCCTCCCTGCGCATCGGCGGTATATACCCATTCTTATCCAGCACCAGCAAAAGATATTCCTGTGAAATTGATTTTCGATCCATAATTTTCCCTCCTTGCGATTTATAACGCAAGTATATCATTTAAAAAGGGAAATATAAGGAACAGTTCTCAAATGGCTGCCAGAGGTTCCTAAATGTCATTATGTTCTGATATCAACCAATAATCTGGTATCCAGCCTGCTTTAATATCTCCAGTGCTTTCTCATAATTTTCTTCCTTAGTCAGGATATAATCTGTATTATAGGTTGAAACTGCAAAAATACCGATTTCGTTTTGTGCCAGTAATCCTGCAATCCTCGCCAGAATTCCGATCAAAGAAAAATCCAGGATTCCCTGAATGCGGAATGCTCTCCAGCCGTCATCCCGTTCTGTTGCATTTTCCGGAACATGTTCTGTCATGCAGACCAGGGAATTCTCTTCCTCTGTCCTGCCGGTGAAGCAAAACTCCTGATTGAAATCAACCATGGAATAATCCTCTACTTTGCATACAGAAAATTTATGTCTCAGTTTTTTTAATTCCATTATAATACCTCTCTAATGCCCTTTGTGCTTTTCCTTTCGTTTTTGCTGCTTCAGAATAAATTTCTGCCGTTTCCAGATCTCCTTTTTTTCTTTTCTCCTTCTCTGACATTCTTCTTTCAGCATCTCCCGCTGCTTCTGCAAAGCCTGCTGGGATTTTGTTCCGATTCCTGTCTGGCGCACCTGCCTTCTGGTGCTGCGCTGTCTGCGTTTGGGATTATCCGCCTTTTCCTTTCTGTCACTCTGAACCGGCGGGCTGAACTCTAAGTCTTTATAATGTCTGAGAATAAAATCATATATCTCATATTCTTTTGGCTCTGCCCCAAATACAATTCTGCAGACAGACAGTTTCTCTCCTGTCCTCCGCTCAAAAACACCAATCCAGAACGGATCCTCAAAGAAAACTGTCAGCGTTTCATTTACTCTGTCCATAACGATTCCCTCCTTTAAAACTGTTATGGACAAAGAACGGACAACCCAGGAGGGGCAGGTTACTTACCCCGTCCGGGCAGGACAGGACGGCCGGGCTACCTACCGGCTCTAGCGCATCTTTAAAGACGCACATTGCGTTTTTATCTTTGTCATATTTATGGTTTCTATCCTTAAGTATATCAGGATATTATCATATTGCAAACTATAATCTCTGAAAACCGATGCTGTTTTACAGCTTGAAAAGTGCAGCTGCATTTCCATACAAAACAGCTTCCTTACATGATCTGAGGTCTTTTCTCTGATCCAGCATTTTTATCACTTGTTTCAGGTTTTCTTCTGCCGCAGAAGCCGGCGTAAACGGGAAATCACTGCCGTACATGATATGATCCGGCGTTGTCATGGTCAAAAGCAGATCCAGCAATTCAGCCGGATTCCCGGCAATATCGTAATACAGTTTTTCAAAACTTCCCTTAATATCGATGTCCTGCATCATCCCCTTAGGAACCAGAATATGAGAAATGCTAATAAACCTCTGATATATATTAGGCAGAAATGATCCGCAGTGAGGAATGATCCAGGTAATATTGGGGTAACGTTCTATTACGCCGTTTCCCACTAAATTCAACACAGCTCTGGTAGTATCTGCGATAAATTCAAAAAGCGGCGCCGGGCCGGCGGAGAAACCCCCTTCTTTTATCGGCTCCGGCCGATGCGGATGGATATTGCAGACAGCATGACGCTTGTCTGATTCAGCCATCAGCGGCTCTAGTGCAGGATCACCCGGATACAGGCCTCTGCTGTTGCTGGCAAATTTAATTCCATCGGCATCTAAAACATCCAGCGCATAGACTGCCTCTTCTGCTGCGGCGTCCACATCCGGAAGAGGCAGACATGCCTGAAATCCAAACCGGTCCGGATACTGTTTCTTAATTCCGGAAGCCTCCGTATTTAACTGACGGCAGGTTTCTATGGATTCTTTCTCTGCCCCCGAAAAGTATGGCTGCGGAGACGACAGGGCAATCAGCGACCACTCTATTCCGCATTGATCCATAAACTCCAGATGTTTTTCAACACTCCAGGGCGGCAGAGGAAATCCGTCTTCCATAGATGCTCCGTGTTTTTCTATCATATTCAGATAACTGTCTGTTGTAAAATGTGCATGTATATCAATGATTTTATTTTTCTCCATGTTTTTCCCCTTCCTTTTTATGTCTTTTCAGCAGACAAAATGTTTCCTGTATATCAACTCATACAATTCCGTTCTCTTCTTTATCAAAACAGGCTGAAAGATAAAACCTTCAGCCTGTTGATTCTCTTTATTCGATTGCTGTATCTATGAATGGTTCTGGTTGGAATCCATGATCGCAAAACCATAATGGGTATACATAGTTCCGTTATCAGAGTTCCATGCAGCATAGTATCTGTTTCCGGAAGCCTGGCTTCCAATATGAACATTGCTGATCACCGCATTCTTTACTGTCCCATCATTGTTATGTTCATAGCCTATGTTGTGATCGACATCATAAGATGTTGACTCATTTCCGCAGTTGCCATGGGCGAGACCATCCGCATAGACTCTGCTGCCATCCCACGTTGTATATCTATTTCCCGGCCAGCCATTTGTCCCATTAAAATATCTTGTGCTGGTGCCATCACCAATTTCCGTTGGCGAACTGCCCGGTATGGCACATACCAGTGTATAACACGCCGCCACATATTCATTTGGCGCAAATTCCTGAATCATCATTCTTGGGGTTTCCCATTTCTTTCTCATACCAAGTTCCTCCTTTGAGCGAAAACATCAAGCAACATCCATAAAAGCAGGTGGAATTTTTATTTTTCCATGGTATTTATGCTCCCCCAAATCATTATAAGCAACGCTAAAGTATAATTCAAGCCTTTCTTCCAAATCATGGAAATATTGTCATCATTTTATACTCCTGTTCTCCGGTATCAGGATCCATGCTCTTCTCCTGGACTGTAAATCCCTCCCGCAGGTAGAATTTCATCGCTTTCTCATTTTCAGCATATACATTTAAACTTAACTGTCCTTTTCTATTCTTCACAAAATCCAGCAGCTGTTTTCCAATTCCCTTAGAACGCTCCGTTCCGTCCACAAAAATACCTTCTATATGATGTCCATTTAGACCAACAAATCCCTGAATTCCTTTCTCATCTTCCAAAACATAGATTTCGGCGGATGCCAGCATTTCTTTGACCATATCGAAGTGATCTTTCCAATATTCTTCCGCAATAAAAGAGTGTGCCTCCAGATTCCCGTTCAGCCAAATCTCTGCCACTCTGTCAAGATCTGCCTTTTGAAATTCTCTGATCATATCCTTTTTCCTCCAAAATACCCGATCAAAGACGGTTCATAATAATCAAAGGTTCTAAAAACCTCCTCTGCAATTTTCCTGATTTTATCTCCATCCGTCAGTGCCAGTTTCTCAAATTCCATGTTGTCCTCTATCCTGCATGATCTTATTGTTCTTCTTCATCCGGCTGCTGTCCGTCATGAGCTTTCCACTGGCATTCCATCAGTTCCATATTGGAAAATACCGCTTTAAAGGAAGAATCTTCCGGTGAACAGGCATAGATGCCAAAACGGATTCTGCCTTTTCCCTGATGCATATGACAAATCCGCATCTGCTCAAAATTCACCCCATCGGCCGAACACTCAATGCAGTAATCATCTTCCCTGCGGCTGAAACGATACCACATGGATTTTACAGACGCATCAATGACCGTTGTTGCCCAGTCAGAATATCCCTGATTTGTCACCACACTTCCTAAATGCTGGTATTCTTCATTTTCATATTCAATGGAACCTTTCAGCCAGTTCTCGCTGTCCAGATACATTACAATCCCGCACTGGTCAAACCGGTGATGGCTCTCCTGAAAATCTGTTTTCACTACGAAACTGAAATACTGCTCTTCTGTTTCCATCTGAAATACCGGCGCATTATCATTACGGAAATGATAGTATGTCCTCTGCCAAAGATCCGTGTGTGGCTTCGTCACAATTTCAACTGTATCTTTTCCTATTTTATAACTTTCAGGGTCCCTGATCCATTCAAATTTTGTTAAATCCATCTTTTCCATTCCTCTTTCACCTTTCCTTTTTAAAGAATTGTAATTTCCGATCCCTCGATCCAAACCGCCTGATCATCCCGGAGAACTTTCAGTTCCATCTTATCTCCATATTTTTCTGTGATTCGTTTCGCTCCCGGCCCCATGCCTTCATTATCAATATGCGGCACGAGATAAAAATCTACCAGATTCAGCCCCGCATAATCCTTTAAATCCGGGGCTTTTTCCACGCTGTCTATCTCTGCGCAATATCCGATATCCGGACACATCACCACAGCTCCTGCTGACTCTCCGATATAAAGTTTTCCGTTGTTTATCTGATCTGTCAGAATCTGATCAGCTCCTGTTTCCCTCAATTCCTGCAGCAGAAAAAAAGTATTTCCGCCGCTGACAAAAATCAGATCATCCTTTGTCAGACTTTCCTTTATTTTCTGACGGGAAGCGGCGGAAATCTCTAATACATCCACTTCCAGTCCCAGACCGTTCAGTATTTTTGTCTCTTCTTCAACGATTCCCTCAATCTCTTCCGCAATGCTTGCTGTTGGAATATAGGTTACCACCTTTCCTGCCAGATCCGGTTCCACTCTCTTCACCAGATCCGCAGAATGCTGCAGCATAGATACTAATAACATTTTCTTCATCTTCCTGTACTCCTTTGATCAGACTAACGTTCTTTTACCATAATATCATAACACGGATAGTCCCGACTTTCTTTTTATTTTTATGAAGATATTCTTCCATGCATTTTCCGCCGGTAGAAAATATAAGAGATTCCTCCCGGGATGCAGATCCAAAGCAATACAGCCGCAAGGGTTACCTGCTGAAAAGATTCTATCGTCAATGAACATGCAATATATAATAAAGCCAGAGGAAGGGAAATATAGCCTAAAATCCTGTGGGCAAGATTCCATGTTTCCTCATCTCTGATGGTCCATGGAAGCCTTAATCCGGTATGTCTCGTAAACGGAAGTTTCGGGGAGACAATGCCCGTAAAAATCATAATACATGCCGTCACAAACATCGCCGTCATTTTTTCTTCCTGCTCTGAAAACTGAAGCACGCCGGATGCCGTCAGCGCGGATAAAATGATTCCTGCCGCCAGAATGCAGATATTAAAGATCGTTGTGATTCGAAGAACCTTTAATTTTATATCATCTGTGGTGACACTGGTCATCAGAGCAAGGTTATGATACAAAATGAAAACCGCTGCCAGAATACATCCTCCTGATAATACAGCAGAAACCACCGGTTTATGAATCGCAAGCGCCGCCAGCATAGCCGCAAAAGACAGGAACAAAATCAGACCTCTTTTCTCACTGGCTCTTTTCACCAGATTTTCCCTCTCATTTTTCTCTGCCAGGACTGCATTGATACGCGCAAGTTCACTAGTCAGGTCTTTGACATCATCCTGTTCCATCTCAATTCCTAAAAGATCATGAACAGAAACATCCAGAATCTCCGCTATACGGATCAGCACTTCCGCGTCTGGAACAGACCGGCCGTTTTCCCATTTAGACACGGTCTGCCTTACTACATGGAGTTTTACCGCCATCTCCTCCTGACTGTACCCTTTTTCTTTCCGATACCGTTTGATATTATCGTTGATCATACGCAAAACATTCCTTTCAAAACACATTTTTGCTCCGAAGCTGCTTTTAATATATCCACAGAATGGATCTTTTTGCAAGCAACGATCATTAACATCGGACTTTTATCATGATACAGTCAATCTCATGATACCGGATTCTTCTTCGTTCTTCCTTATTAAGTGATTTTGTCACAGAAAAGCACAGGTCTGCTGATGTATGATAGAGCTGCAAAATTCATCAATTGAAAGGAGAACAAAACATGACTTCAATTCAAAAAAAACGAAAGGCATTTGTTGAAGCGTCATATTGTGTGGCTTGCGGCTGTTGTGTAAAAGTCTGTCCGCTGGGAGCCATTCAGATTATAGATGGCATCACCGCTCAGGTATCTATGGAAAAATGCGTCGGATGCGGTAAATGCGCAAAAGAATGTCCGGCCAGCGTAATTGAAATTCGGGAGGCAGAAGCATGAAAAAAAGATGGTATGATTATTTATGGATTTTTTCTCTTACTTATCTGATTTTAGGATTTTTTAATATTCTGTCTGCATGGCTGGGCCTGATCTGTTTTTTTGTTCCTCTGATCATTTCGCTGACGAAAGGAACAAAGGGATACTGCAATCGTTACTGCGGGAGAGGACAGCTGTTCGGACTGCTGGGCGGCCGATTTGGACTTTCCCGAAAAAAGGATATCCCAGGATGGATGAAACATAAATGGTTCCGATACGGATTTTTAATATTCTTTTTCGTAATGTTCTTCCTGATGCTTTGGAATACATATCTGGTATTTTCCGGCATTCAGAATCTGCAGCAGGTCGTAACTCTTTTATGGACTTTTAAAGTACCATGGCAGTGGGCCTATCACGGCACACTTTTCCATGCAGGAACAGCCCAGTTTGCCTTTGGATTTTACAGTGTAATGCTCACCTCCACGGTACTTGGACTGCTCACAATGATACTGTTTAAACCACGCAGCTGGTGTGTCTACTGTCCGATGGGGACAATGACACAGCTTATCTGTAAAGCAAAAAGTCAGCATTAACTGCGCTGCATTGTTATCCTCCTTACGCAAAGCCGGCTGGAACGATATATTCAAACAGCCGGTAATCCGTCCATCCGGTATCCTCATAAAACATGGCTGCAGTGCCCCGGTAAGCAAAGCCCATCTGAGTGTATACTCGTTCTGCCGGGATATTTCCGGCAAGAACGTCCAACCGGATTGCTTTTATTTTCTGCTCATGTGCTGTTTTGATTACTTTGCGGACCATCTGCTTTGCGATTCCTTCCCCGGAATACTCCGGATGAACTCCCAGTGCATGGATTACAAAAAGTTCTGAATCTTTCGCTTTGACAGACCACGAAATCTTTTGATAACCATCATTATATTCGTGGTTTACCGCCATACAGGCAGCAATATTTTCATTTATCTCTCCGATATACAAATGGTTGTTTTCGATAGAGTGAATCAAAAATTCCTGTGACGGATATACATCTTTTTCCCATCCCGGCTTATACTCTGCATCTTCCATTGCATCAATCAATGAATCATAAAAATCTCTGACCCGAACATAATCATTCCTGTCTGCGGTTCGGATTTTTAAAGCATTCTTTAAGTCCAGTTTTTCTTTCAACATGATATTTTTCATCCAGCAGTCTAAAAATTCAAGCTGTCTTTTTGTGTGAAACCAATGCTCTCCTTCTTCCATCACAGTAAGTCTGGCATTATGACAATTCACGAACTGCTCTATGGTCTCCCGGGATGTAAGATTATCTCTCTCTCCGTATAATATCTCTGTCGGTATGCCCCAGCAGATCGGATGTTCCCGCACAAAACATAAATATTCCCATGATAAAGTTTCACCAAAATCCGTCGGAATTTCTCCTTTCCCGACAAGTTCATCCTCTGATACCCCCGCCCAGCTCATCATATCAAGGATCAATTTTTCCATATCCACAATTGGCGAAATAAACAAGGCCTTTTCTATATGTTTTTTCTGTAAAGTATGCATTGCAAAATATGCTCCTATGCTGCTGGCAATGATAACTATACGCTGATACTTTTTATCTGCTTCATCATACGCCTGCCGTATCTTATCTTCTACGGTCCATGGGACGTCGACTTCATAGTCAATTCCTATTACATCAAATCCGGGACAGTTTTTCTTATATTGTTCTGCCTCCAGATAACTCCCGCCCTTTCCATGAATATATAAGACTGCGTCTCCGCCGTCAGACAATTTTTTCTGCAGATAAATCATATCGATCAGCTGAATCCCTGCTTCATAAATCGGATGATCGTAATGATCCGTAAAAAAATTTTTGATTCTGTGAGACCGGTGGAACCCGCATTTCTCGTAAAACGGAACAGTCAGAGGGCTGTCCCCGGTTCCGACCTGCAGCAAAGAATACTGTCCCCGGTACTGCTCCGAAATAAACTGAATCAGTTTCCTTCCGTATCCTTTTCCCTGGAATGCAGGCTCTGTAGCCATATTTTTCAATTCAAGAATTCCATTTCCTTCATCCGTAACGACACATTCACTCTTCACACTTCCATCGTCCAATAATATGTACATGGTTCCCCGTTCCAAATAACGATCGACCATATCTTCCTGTTCATCTGCCAGTAATAACAGGTGAAGATATTTTTTCTTATTTTCTCTGACTTCTCTGATTTCCATTTTGAGTCCTCTCACTGTTTTTTAAATTTCAGTCTGCCGGTTATTTTCTGTTGTGAAACCATCCTGCGATCCCTTCAAATGATGCAGTGCATCCGGATTGTTGGCGATGATCGCCCCAACTGTCTGACAGTGATTCAGTTCTGAACATTCACCGCATGTTGTTACCCTTTTTTCCAGAGCGCACTGCCGAATACCGCAGAGACTGTCACAATATACTGTTTTCACTCCATCCGCACGGCACCCTTCGCAATTAATATGTTCAGGCAGGATAGGCGCATTGTTTAACTCCGCCCATTTTTTTGCGGTTCTTTCCCGAAGTGCCTGATCATCATTGATGGTTGCGCGATATGCATCACATGTTTCACAGTCCAGTCCGCAGTATGCAATCATGTCCTTCATAACATTTACCTCCGTACTCTGATTCATATTTTCTTCTTCATACAAATGGACTCTGGCATATCCTGATATGGTCCATAGTTTGGAACAATAGTGTACCCGATTTTTTTGTACAAGGCCATCGCTGCTGTCAATGGCTCCCCGGATTCCAAAATCAGATAATGATATCCCTGTTCTCTGGCACGATCTTCCAGTAATTCCATCAGACTTTTAGATATTCCCTTTCCTCGATACTCCTTTTTTACAAACACTCTCTTAATCTCCGCACACTCATTATCATATTTTTTGAAACTGGCACTGCCAACAGGCAATTCATTGTCATATGCAACAATGACATCCTGAATATCATTTAATTGATTATAAGGAATATATTCTGCCCTGTTTTCTTCACCACCTGCGATTTCATTCAAAAACTCATCCAGTTCATGGCACAATGTTATAAAATCGGCATCATCTCCATCTGTATACTTAAATCTCATTTTTATCCTTCCGCAGCTTACATTTTCTTTTTTCGTTCCCATGCAGCTGCCGCAAAGACTGCTATGCTGAATCCTGCAATGCAGACTGCCGTTGTGCCCCATGTCAATTTTGAATTTATAAAGCCAGTAAACCCGTTGATCACTGCTAAAACAATCAGGAATGCACATATCACTATAACAATCTTTGAAATCATCGTACTCTTTTTCATTACCGTCATCCTCACTTTCCCAATCTGCTTTCTTCTTCCGAATTCTTTCACAAAATCGCAGCAATCGCTTCCGGCGCTTCTTTATTGATTTCATGTCCGGCGCCGGGAACAATATGCAGTTCTGCCTGCGGTAAAAGTTTAGCCAGCCGTTTTGATGCTTTCAGATTTACAGTATCCTTTTCCCCGCAAATGATAATTACCGGACACATTATATCCTTTAATCCGGCACTGAAATCCAGAGTCCGCATGGAATGAGACAATTGAATGGCATCTTTCTTTGACATTCCCATATTGTCAAATGCTTTCTTTGGCATGCACCGGAATATGAAATTCTGAAAATCAATCATTCGAGTCGGAACTTTATACTGAGCGCCAATAAGAACCAGAGAATCCACCTTATTCCTGTGACGAATCGTATAATCAAGCGCAAGAAGCCCTCCTAATGATAAACCACAGATACAGAAAGTTTCAGTCTCTTTTTCATATCGTTTTTCCAGTTTTTTCAATATTTCGGAATAGGACATATCTCCCTCCGGCAGTGAAAATAGTTCCGGACAGTCAATATCTGATAACGAGGCCTGTTGAATCACAGCCCGCCAGTCATCCGCTGTCTGTCCAAGGCCATGCAAAAAAATTGTTTTCATTCTCCTTCTGCGTCCTCCTTCTTCCTGCAAGATAAATGATCTAAATCAAAACATACGCTTTTTCTGTTCCGGACGCAGACCATTACAGGGGATAAAATGCAACAAAGAAAAACTGCTGCAGTACCGGTTGTCGGAACAATGAGTACCAGATAAAAATGACATTACCTGCACTTCTTTTTCAACCAGCATTCTCTATATAACAATTCCATAAACGACCTGTTTTATTCTATTGTTACTCGAAAACGACATTTCTTTGCTCCACCTAAAACTGTTTCTATTGTTTTTACCGTAATCGTTTTATCCGGCAGCAATTGTTCCAGAATATACAACACACTTTGCCTGGAACATTCACAATGTTTTGCGCTGCTTACTTTTCCAGATAATACTTCAGAGCATACACACTTTGGATAACCAATTTCATATACATGCCCTGATTCTATTACTTTTCCGAAGAAACTTTCTGTATTTCCATATTTTTTATATTGTTCGTCTAAACTGCAGCCACATTCTTCGAATTGACCCTTTTGTAATGGCAGCACAGTATCCTTTACACAATTTATAGCTTTGTTTTTATAATCTATTTTATTTGACAAATACTTTACTCCTCTTCTATCTAAGTCACAACCACCACTTCAAGTGGTGGTTTGGGTTGGCCCTCATAAGGGCC